>Ga0160439_1000003_pt1 | contig 419846 bp, 354 predicted proteins | sample HID1975M_E0MG_FD_108201 | JGI IMG/M metagenome (GOLD analysis project Ga0160439, IMG submission 108201) | Enriched soil microbial communities from UW Madison campus, WI, USA - HID1975M_E0 MG | ecosystem: Environmental > Terrestrial > Soil > Unclassified | place: USA: Madison, Wisconsin...
AAGGTGGCCCTGGTCGCCGCCATGCGCAAGCTGCTGGTCATCCTGAACGCCAAAATGCGCGATCAGATGGCGGCTGCCGCCGCCAACTGATCAAGACAGTTGCTCGCTACGCTCGGGATGACATCCTGTTGGAAGTCCTTCTACCGGCGCCGCAGCGAAGGCTCAGCGCTTGGGCTGCAGCATCGTCCCGGTGCACTTCTTCGACCCGCACTTGCAGGCCCAGAGTTTCTTCAGCTTGGCCGTATGCGGCTCGTCGAGGGTGATGCCGTAGTTGTAGGTCAGCTCCTCGCCCGGCTTGATGGTGCGCAGGGCATGGATGAACACCTTGTCCTTGTGCCGGCGATCCTTCGCGTCCTCCTCGATCTCCGACTCGCAATTCGGATCGCAGCTGTGGTTGATCCAGCGCGCGACGTTGCCGTCGACGTTGGCGTCGACCACGTAGTCGTCGTTGAGGGTGAACAGGAAGGTGTGGCCGTCCTCGTCGTCGTCGCCGTACTGCTCGTCCACTTCGTCGTGGGTGCGCAGCTTGCCCTTGTAGCGGACGATGCGCTCGCCCTTCTTGATCGCCTCGGTGGCGAACACGCCGTTGCCGTGGATCGGCGACAGGCGGGCTTCGATCTTCTTTTTCTTCTTCGGCATCGCGATCGGAACATGTGGCGGGACGTACATTGTGGCACGAGCCGGACACGGCGCCGGCGCCGTACGGGCGCGGGCAGGGCCGTGACGCGAGTCACCGTGACCGATGGCAGGGCGGGCCGGAATCGCGTCCTGCGCCTGCCCCGCACGTCGTTGAGCAAGGCAACTCCCTTCCGATTCGTGCCGCCATGCGTCCTCGCGTCCGCTTCCCGCTCCTCCTGGTCGTCTTCCTCGCCTGCGCCGCCACTGCCTGCCAGCCGGCGCCCGTCGCGCCCGCCGATGCCGCCGCGTCGTCCGCGGCGGGACCCGTCGACGCCGCCGCGGCCGACGCCCTGCTCGCGCACGGCGAATACATCGTGCGCATCGGAGGCTGCAACGACTGCCACACCCCCGGCTACGCCCAGCGCGGCGGCGACGTGCCCAAGGCCGAATGGCTGACCGGCTCGCCGCTCGGCTACCACGGCCCCTGGGGCACCACCTACGCCAGCAACCTGCGCCTGACCATCGCCAACCTCGACGAGGCGCAGTGGCTGGCCTACACCGCCAACCTGCACACGCGGCCGATCATGCCCGACTTCATGCTGCGCGCCATGCGCGAGCACGATCGCCGCGCGATCCATCGCTTCGTCCGCTCGCTCGGCCCCGCCGGCACTCCCGCACCGGCGGCGCTGCCGCCGGGACAGCTGCCGCCGCCGCCCTACTTCGAGCTGGTCGCGCCGCCGCCCGGCGCGCCGCGCCCGGAGCGCCAGCAGGCGGCCGGTGCTCACCAGGGCCAGAGCCCGGTCCAGTAGGCGGCCATGCCCAGGCCGAAGGCGGTCCAGGCGAGGCCCTTCGCACCGCGCGCCGCCTTCCACAGCAGGAATACCGCGCCGGCCACCAGCGCAGCCTTGAACAGATCGCTGCGGTTGCCCGCCATCGCGTCGAGGGTTCGGGTTGCCTGCATGTCGCTGTCTCCGGGGTCGTCCGCCATCGGACGGTGCCATGGTCGCGATCCGGCGCGATAGCCGGCAGTGGCGGTGGTCAGCCGCCGCTGCTGACAGTCGTCACCTGGCATAGGCGGTCGGCTCCGGCTGCCCCCCATCCCGCCCCTCCCCTGCAGGCGGGGGAGGGAGCCCGGAGCGGTCGCTTCGCTTTTTTGCTCCCTCTGTCGCCTGCGGGCAGGGCCGGGGTGGGAGCGAGCCGCGCCCATCGCCCTCCAGCAAGCCGTCCCATGAACGGTCCAGACGCTGGAAATTGAGCGAACCGGACGAAAAGCGTACAATTTTGGTCCGCTTTTGAGAACCATTCGCATCCATGCTCCGCGTCACCCGACTCACCGACTACGCCACCGTCGTCCTGACCGTGCTCGCCGCGCGGCCCGGCGAGGTGCTGAGCGCGGCCGACCTCGCCGAACGCGCCGGGCTGGAAGGCCCGACCGTGAGCAAGCTGCTCAAGCCGCTGGCGCAGGCGGGCCTGGTGGAAGGCTTCCGCGGCGTGCACGGCGGCTACCGGCTGGCGCGGCCGGCGGCGCAGATCAGCCTGGTCGAGATCGTCGAGGCGATGGAAGGCCCGCTGGCGATGACCGAATGCAGCCTCGACCACGGCGAATGCGGCATCTCCCACCAGTGCGGCGTGCGCGCCAACTGGCGCCGGATCAACGACGTCGTGGCCGACGCGCTGCGCGAGGTGAGCCTGGCGCAGATGCTCGACGACGCCCCTCCCCCTCCCGCCCGGCGCATCCCCGCGCGCCTGGCCAACGCATAGGGCGGGCCTCGACCTGCCATGCAAACCATGCAGACACCCCAGGCAGCCACCATGGCCACCGACATCGCAGAACCCATCGCCAACCGCGAGATCCACGAACAGCTCGGCCGTCGCTACGACGCCGGCTTCGTGACCGACATCGAATCCGACTCGCTGCCGCCCGGCCTCGACGAGGACGTCATCCGCGCGCTCTCGGCCAAGAAGGCCGAGCCCGAGTGGATGACGCAGTGGCGCCTGGCCGCCTACCGCCACTGGCTGACCATGCCGGTGCCGCACTGGGCCAAGCTCAGGATCAGCCCGATCGACTTCCAGGCGATCAGCTACTACTCCGCGCCCAAGGCCAAGTACAAGTCGCTCGACGAAGTGCCGCAGGAGCTGCTCGACACCTACGACAAGCTCGGCGTGCCGCTGCACGAGCGCGCGCGTCTGGCGGGCGTCGCCGTCGACGCCGTGTTCGATTCCGTGTCCGTCGGCACCACCTTCCGCAAGGAGCTGGCCGAGAAGGGCGTCATCTTCTGCTCGATGTCCGAGGCCATCGCCGAGCATCCGGAACTGGTGAGGCAGTACCTCGGCAGCGTGGTGCCGGTCGGCGACAACTACTTCGCCGCGCTCAACTCGGCGGTGTTCTCCGACGGCAGCTTCGTGTTCATCCCCAAGGGCGTGCGCTGCCCGATGGAGCTGTCCACCTACTTCCGCATCAACGCCGGCCACACCGGCCAGTTCGAGCGCACGCTCATCGTCTGCGAGGACAAGGCCTACGTCTCCTACCTCGAAGGCTGCACCGCGCCGATGCGCGACGAGAACCAATTGCACGCGGCGGTGGTCGAGCTGGTCGCGCTGGAAGACGCCGAGATCAAGTATTCGACGGTGCAGAACTGGTACCCGGGCGACGAGGAAGGCCGCGGCGGCATCTACAACTTCGTCACCAAGCGCGCCGAATGCCGCGGCGCGCGCAGCAAGGTGACCTGGACCCAGGTCGAGACCGGCTCCGCGATCACCTGGAAGTACCCGAGCTGCGTGCTGCTGGGCGACGACTCGAGCGGCGAGTTCCACTCGGTCGCGCTCACCCACCACCGCCAGCAGGCCGACACCGGCACCAAGATGATCCACGTCGGCAAGCGCACCAAGAGCAAGATCGTCAGCAAGGGCATCAGCGCCGGCCGCGGCCAGAACACCTACCGCGGCCTGGTGAAGGTGGGCGCCGGCGCCGACGGCGCGCGCAACCACACCCAGTGCGACAGCCTGCTGATCGGCAAGCGCTGCGGCGCGCACACCTTCCCCTACATCGAGGTGAAGAACCCCGGCGCGACCGTCGAGCACGAGGCCACCACCTCGAAGATCAGCGACGACCAGATGTTCTACTGCCGCTCGCGCGGCATCAGCGAGGAAGACGCGGTCAGCCTGATCGTCGACGGCTTCTGCAAGCAGGTCTTCCGCGAACTGCCGATGGAGTTCGCGGTGGAGGCGAAGAAGCTGCTGGAAGTGTCGCTGGAAGGCTCGGTGGGCTGAACCATGGATGCCATCGTCCGCACCCTGCGCTTCGTGCCGCCCGGGGAACAGGGCGCCAAGGCCTGCGCCTACTGGCGCAGCCGCCCGCCGGAAGAACGGCTGGCCGAAACCCTGAAGCTGCACCGGGAAGGCAACGAACTGTTCAAGGGCGGCCACCCGGATTTCGTCCACACCATGGAATTGCGCCATGTCCGCGCTGGGTGACGACTGGCGCGACTTCCTCGCCGCCCTGGATGGCCACCGCGTCGACTACATGGTGGTCGGCGGCGTGGCGCTCGGCGTGCACGGCCATGTCCGCTACACCCGGGACCTCGATGTCTGGTTCCGCGGGACTGAGGAGAACGCGCGAAGGCTGATCGCGGCCCTGCGCGACTTCGGTTTCCGCGACCTGGAGGTTGCCCCGGCCGAGTTCTGCAAGCCCCGGGCCATGCTCGTGCTCGGCGCGGAACCCAACAAGATCGAACTCATCAATTTCGCCGACGGCGTGGATTTCGACCAGTGCTTTGCGAACCGCGTCATCGTGCCGCTGGCGGGCGTGGATGTCGCGGTCATCGGCCTCGACGACCTGCGCAAGAACAAGAAGGCGGTCGGCCGCTTGCAGGATCTTGCCGACCTCGAACAGCTTGAAGACTGAACCGAAGACACCATGACCATGCTCAAGATCGATAACCTCCACGCCAGCGTCGCCGGCAAGGAAATCCTGAAAGGCCTCAGCCTCGAGGTGAAGCCCGGCGAAGTGCACGCCATCATGGGCCCCAACGGCGCCGGCAAGTCCACGCTGGGCAATATCCTCGCCGGGCGCGACGGCTACGAGATCACCGCGGGCAGCGTCGAGTTCGACGGCCAGCCGCTGCTGGCGCTGGAGCCGGAGGAGCGCGCCGCCGCCGGCGTGTTCCTCGCCTTCCAGTACCCGGTCGAGATCCCGGGCGTGAACAACACCTACTTCCTGCGCAGCGCGCTCAACGCCCAGCGCAAGGCGCGCGGCGAGGCGGAGCTCGACTCGATGCAATTCCTGAAGCTGGTGCGCGAGAAGCTGTCGGTGCTGCACCTGGACGACCGGCTGCTGCACCGCGGCGTCAACGAAGGCTTCTCCGGCGGCGAGAAGAAGCGCAACGAGATCTTCCAGATGGCGGTGCTGGAGCCGCGGCTGGCGATCCTCGACGAGACCGACAGCGGGCTCGACATCGACGCGCTCAAGCACGTCGCCGAGGGCGTCAACGCGCTGCGCGCGCCCGACCGCTCGTTCGTGGTGATCACCCACTACCAGCGCCTGCTCGACTACATCCGACCCGACGTGGTGCACGTGCTGGCCGACGGCCGCATCGTCGAATCCGGCGGGCCCGAACTGGCGCTGGAGCTCGAACAGCACGGCTATTCTTGGATCGCGGACCGCGTCGCGCCTGGGGCGACCGCCTGATGAGCGCGCTGCTCGATTCCCTCGCCGCCGGCTTCGATGGCAATGCGTCGCGGCGTGTGCTGCTCGATGCCGCAGTGCGCGACGGCCTGCCCGGCCCGCGCAGCGAGCGCTGGAAATACACCCAGCTGCGCGCGCTGGAGCGGCGCAGCTTCGGCGTGGCCGACGCTACGCCGGCGATCGATCCCGAGGTGCTGGCGGACATTCCCGCGCCGCGCCTGGTGTTCGTCAACGGACGCTTCGACGCCGCCCTGTCGCATCCCGATACGCTGCCACCGGGGCTGACGCTTGAGACCGGCACCGGCACCGGCGCTGGCGGCGGCACCGACAAAACCGATGCCGACGACGCCCCGCGCGCGCCGGGCGACGACGTCTTCGCCCGCCTCAACGCCGCGCTCGCGCACGACGGCGCCTGCCTGCGCGCGGACGCCGGCGCGCAGGTGGCGCGGCCGGTGCACCTGGTCTTCGTCGGCGCGCCTGCCGAAGGCGACCTCGCCTGGCACCTGCGCCACCGCATCGAAGTGGGCGTCGGTGCGACCCTGCGCGTGGTCGAGCACCACCTCGCCGCCGGCGCCCACCGCCACCTCGACAACAGCCTGGTCTCGATCGCGGTCGGCGACGGCGCCACGCTCGAACACGCGCGCATCCAGCACGCCGCCGACGGCGCCACCCTGTTCGCCCGCACCGAAGCCACGCTCGCGCGCGAGGCGCACTACCGCCGCGTCGACCTCGAACTCGGCGGCGCGCTGTCGCGCCACGAACTGGACGTGCGCCTGGAAGGCGAAGGCGCGGCGCTGGCCGCCCACGGCGTACTGCTCGCCGCCGGACGCAGTCACCTCGACACGCGCCTGGGCATCGAGCACGTCGCCCGCGACACGCGCTGCGAACTGCTGTGGCGCGGCATCGGCGCCGGACGCGGGCGCGCGGTGTTCCACGGCGGCATCACCATCCACGAGGGCGCCGACGGCACCGACGCGCGGCTGTCGAACAAGAACCTGCTGCTGTCGCCGAATGCCGAGATCGACACCCAGCCGGTGCTGGTGATCCACGCCGACGAGGTGCAGGCCGCGCACGGCGCCACGGTCGGCCAGATTGACGCCAATGCGCTGTTCTACCTGCGCTCGCGCGGGCTGCCGGAGGGCGAGGCGAAGCAACTGCTGACCGCGGCGTTCTGCCGCGAGCCGCTGGCGGCGGTGGAGGACGAATCGCTGCGCGGGGTGCTGCAGGCGCGGATCGACGCGGCGCTGGAATCGCTCGGGGCTTGATGCAGATGACCTCGGTGACTGCCCCCCATCCCGACCCGTCCGGCCCGGCGCAGCACGCCGGGCGTTCGGATGATCCGCGCGGCAGTGCCGCGCAAGCGGATCATCCTCACCCCCCGCACGCGGGGGAAGGAGCAGGTCGCGTCGACTGGACGCGTGTACGCGAGGACTTCCCGCTGCTGCGCCGCGAGGTGCACGGCAAGCCGCTGGTCTACCTCGACAGCGCCAACACCGGGCAGAAGCCGGCGGCGGTGATCGAGGCGGTCGACGGCTTCTACCGCAGCCACAACGCCAACGTCAGCCGCGCGGTGCACGCGCTGGGCACCGAGGCGACCGAGGCCTACGAGGCCTCGCGCAAGGCGCTGGCGCGCTTCCTCAACGTGCGCGCCGACGAGCTGGTGCTGTGCAGCGGCACGACCTTCGCGATCAACCTGGTCGCGTACTCGTGGGCGCTGCCGCGGCTGAAGGCCGGCGACACGATCCTGGTCTCGCGCATGGAGCACCACGCCAACATCGTGCCGTGGCAGCTGGTCGCGCAGCGCACCGGCGCCACCATCAAGGTCGCCGAGATCACGCCCGAGGGCACGCTGGACCTCGACGCGCTGCGGCGCGCGATGACGCCCGAGGTGAAGCTGCTCGCCGTGGCGCACGTGTCCAACGTGCTCGGCACGGTCAACCCGGTGCGCGAGATCTGCCGCGAAGCCCGCCGGCGCGGCATCGTCACCGTGGTCGACGGCTCGCAGGCGGTGCCGCACCGGCCGGTGGACATCGCCGCGATCGGCTGCGACTTCTACGCATTCACCGGGCACAAGATGTGCGGCCCGACCGGCACCGGCGCGCTGTGGGCGCGGCGCGAGCACCTGCAGGCGATGCCGCCGTTCCTCGGCGGCGGCGAGATGATCACGGAAGTCAGCTTCGACGGCACCGTGTTCAACGATCCGCCACACAAGTTCGAGGCCGGCACGCCGAACATCGCCGGCTTCGTCGGGCTCGGCGCGGCGGTCGACTATCTCGAGGGCGTCGGCATGGCGGCCATCGAGGCGCGCGAAGCCGAACTGCTGGCGCACATGACGCAGGCGCTCGATGCCGTCGGCGGCGTGCGCATCTTCGGCCGCGCACCGGAGAAGGCGGCGGTGGTCTCGTTCCTGGTCGAGGGCGCGCATGCGCACGACCTCGCCACCCTGCTGGACCTCGAAGGCGTCGCCGTGCGCTCGGGCCAGCACTGCGCGCATCCGCTGCTGCAGTTCTACGGCGTCGCCGCGACCTGCCGCGCATCGCTGGCGTTCTACAACACGCATGAGGAAATCGAGACGTTCATCGCGGCGCTGCAGAAGGCGAGACGGCTGCTGGCCTGAGCCAGGGCCCACCCGGCGTCCGGCTTTCGCTTGCCTGCCCGCCTTGTCTGCACTTCCGAACGTTCCGGCTGTCATCCCGAACGCAGTGAGGGATGACAGCGTCCATGGATCCGGGAGCCGGAAAGCCCGCGGCCCGCGCAAGGCAGCATCGGAACCGCGCGTCGGATCCCCCTAAAATGCGCCCATGCCCGACCCCACCTTCCGCACCGCCACGCCCGCCGACGTCCCAGCGCTGGTCGCGCTGGTGACCTCCGCCTACCGCGGCGAGTCCAGCCGCACCGGCTGGACCACCGAAGCCGACTTCCTCGACGGCAACCGCATCGACCCGGAGGTCCTGCACGCCGACCTCGCCCGCGCGCGCAGCCGCGTGCTGGTCGCGGAGGACGGCGACGGCCTCGTCGCCTGCGCGCACGTGGCCGAGGACGAAGGCGTCGGCTACTTCGGCATGTTCTCGGTGCGGCCGGACCTGCAGGGCGCGGGGCTGGGCAAGCGGCTGCTGGACGAGGCCGAGCGCGTCGCGCGCGACGAGTGGCGGCTGCCGGCGATGCGGATGACGGTGATCGACCTGCGCGACGCGCTGATCGCCTTCTACGAGCGCCGCGGCTACCGCCGCACCGGCGTGTTCAAGCCCTTCCCCTACGGCGACGCGCGCTACGGCATCCCGCTGCGCGACGACCTGCGCTTCGAAGTGCTCGAGAAGCGCCTCGACGGAACACAGGCATGAGCGAGACCTGGACCTTCGTCTGCGCCACGGACGAACTGCTGCCCGGGGAAAAGAAGACCGCGTTCGACGAGGTCACCGGCGCCGGCATCGTGGTGTTCAACCTCGACGGCACGCTGTATGCGCTCGAGGACAAGTGCAGCCACGAGGATTTCGAGCTGTCCGCGGGCGAAATCCACGCCGACGAGGCCAGCATCGAATGCGTGCTCCACGGCGCCCGCTTCGACATCCGCGACGGCCGCGCCCTGTGCGCGCCTGCCTACGAGCCGGTGGTGAAATTCCCCGTCAAGACCGAACACGGCGGGGTCTGGAGCCGCGACGACCGCGATTGAGCCAGGCGGCCATTTCGTTAAGAAACGGTTGATAATGGGAATCTCTCTCATTATGATCCGCCTTCGATCGGACACCGCCGGTCGCCTCCATGCCCTCAGGCACGATCTTGCTTCCGAATCGCCATCCACGCCCGACGTTACCGGCGCGCCTCCGCTTCGGCGGTACGTGGTTGCTGGCATTCGGGCTGCTGCTGGCGGCATGGTTGTCCCTGGCGCCACCGGCATCGGCCGCGGATAGCGGCCCCGGCGCCGTTCCGCGTGCCTCCGGGGCCGTCGCCCACGCATCCGGGGAAAGCCCCCGGCCCACCTGGACGACGGCCATCTCCTTGCGCGATGGCGACGCTCCCTGTGCGTCCGAAACGACCTGCAGCGACGGAGAAGCCGACCCGGACGACTCGCCTGCACCGGCTTGCGCAGCCTCGGGTACGCCGTTCCCCCACGCAAGCGCACGAGCCGCGCCGTCACTGGCATCACGGCACGCCGTGCTTCGCGCCTATCGGGGCCAGGCACCCCCGCACCTGGCCTGACGCCAGCCACGACCCCGGCCGGTTCCAGACCCGGCCCGGCCGCAAGCCAGCCCTGAATCCGACGCGCATCCACGCCGCGCGCATACGCCTGCGCGTGCGGCTGCCCCCGGCCGGGCAAACGCCCCTCTTACCCCCAAGGAACCCACATGAGCCACATCAAGAGCCGCAAGTACGCCCCGCCGAGCCGGCGTCCACAGTCGATGGTGACCGCCGCGACCTTCGCCACCAGCCTCGCCCTCGCCCTGCCCGCGGTCGCCCAGTCCACCGGCGACGACAAGCCGGATGCAGCCACGCTGGACAAGGTCGAGGTCCGCGGCCTGCGCAGTTTCGTGGTTTCGCCCAAGTTCACCCAGACCCTGCAGGACACGCCGCAGACCATCGAAGTGCTCGGCAAGGAACTGCTGCAGGAACAGGGCGCGACCACCCTGGCCGAGGCGCTGCGCAACAGCCCGGGCGTCGGCACTTTCTACGCCGGCGAGAACGGCAACACCAGCACGGGCGACACCCTTTACATGCGCGGCTTCGACACCTCGTCGAGCATCTTCGTCGACGGCGCACGCGACCTCGGCAGCATTTCGCGCGACCTCTTCAACCTGGAACAGATCGAGGTGGTGAAGGGTCCCGCCGGCAGCGATACCGGCCGCAGCGCACCCACCGGCGCGATCAACATGGTCACCAGGCAGGCGCAGCTGCACGACATCGCCGCCGGCAGCGTCTCGGCCGGCGTGGACGGCCAGAAGCGCGCCACCGGCGACTGGAACACCAGCCTGAGCGACTCCGCAGCACTGCGCCTGAGCGCCATGTGGCAGGACAGCGACGTGCCCGGCCGCGACCACGTCAACAACAGCCGCTTCGGGCTCGCGCCCTCGCTCGGCTTCGGCCTGGACGGCGACACCCGGGTCTGGCTGAACCTGCTGTACGTGAAGCAGGACAACGTGCCCGACGGCTTCGTCCCCACCATCGGCCTGCCCTACTGGGAACCGCAGCCGGGCCTGGAACGGCTGGCCGGCCATGCGGTCGATCCCGGCAACTTCTACGGCACCCGCGACGACCACGACGACGTGACCGTGCAGATGGCCACGCTGCGCTTCGAGCACGACTTCAGCGACACGCTGAAGATCAGCAACACCCTGCGCTGGGGCAAGACCCTGCAGGACTACCTGCTGACCGCGTTCATGAGCACTGGCGGTACCGCTGCCGACCCGATGGCCGGCAACATCAAGTGGACGGACATCAACGACCTGTCCACCTACACGCTGGCGCGCAGCAACCCGACCTTCAAGGACCAGGAAAACAGGATCCTGACCGACCAGTTCAACCTGCGCGCGGACTTCGCCACCGGTGCGGTGGACCACTTCCTGAGCCTTGGCGCCGAGCTGACCCGCGAAGAACAGACCGCCTGGGGCATCACGTCCACCGGCAGCCGGCCGGCCGCCAACCTGTACGCCCCGGACTGGAACGACGCCGGGACCCTCGAATGGCGCCGCAACGGCACCCACGCCCATGGCCGCACCGACACCAGCGCGGCGTATGCCTTCGACACGCTGAAGTTCGGCGAGCACTTCCTGCTCACCGCCGGCCTGCGCGCCGACCACTACACCACCGAGTACTTCGCCAACGCCCTGTGCACCACCGCCACGCCCCTGCCGCGCGGCGGCGTGGCCTGCCCGGCTGGCGTCGCCGACGGCAGCATCACCACCACCTCCGACCTGCGGGACTCCGACACCCTGCTGAGCTGGAAGGTCGGCGCGGTGTACAAGCCGGTGGAAGCGCTCAGCCTGTACGCCAACAGCGCGCTGTCGCAGCAGCCCCCGGGCGGCGCCAACTTCCAGCTGGCCGCCGGCTCGACCAGCGCCAACGGCATCGACGCCGACCCTCAGGTCGCCCGCACCCTCGAAGCCGGCGCAAAGTGGATGGCCCGCGAGGCGCTGGCCCTGAACCTGGCCCTGTTCCGGACCACGGTGAGCAACGAGATCAACACCCAGGACACCCCGGCGACGCAGACCGGCAGGAAGCAGGTCAAGGGCGTGGAGGCCAGCGTGGTGGGCAACATCACCGACAACTGGAACGTCTCGCTGGGCTACGTGCACCAGGACGCCGAAGTGGACGTGGGTCCGGTGGTGTCCGCCGATGGAACGCCGAACCTCAGCTACACGCCATCCGAGGCCTTCACCAGCTGGACGACCTACAGGCTGCCGTTCGGCCTGACCGTCGGCGGCGGCGTGCGGTACACCGGTGGCCTGCATCGCGGTACCGACGGTGCGGCCGGCACGCCCGCGCTCACCAAGTCCTGGACCGTGTACGACGCCGTGGTCTCTTACGCCGTCAACGACAGCCTGCTCCTGCGCCTGAACGGCTACAACCTGTTCGACAAGACGTATGTCGCGTCGATCAACAAGAGCGGGTACCGCTACACGCCGGGTACGCCGCGCACCTTCCTGCTCAGCGCGGACTTCCGCTTCTGAGCCGGATCCGACCCTGAGGCACACTGGCGCGGCGGGGAGCCCGCCCCCCGCCGCGCCCATCCGGAAAACGCCATGCTGCTGCACATCCCCGAAATCCTGGCCGGCGATGAACTGGCCGCCGTCCGCCGATCGCTGGAGGCCGCCGACTGGACCGACGGCCGCGAGACCGTCGGCGCCCAGGGCGCGCAGGTCAAGCGCAACCAGCAGCTGCCCGATGCTTCTTCGCTGAAGGCGGAGCTGGGCGGGCTGGTGCTGGCCGCACTGCAGCGCAGCCCGCTGTTCTTCGCCGCGGCGCTGCCGCTGAAGATCCTGCCGCCGCGCTTCAACCGCTACACCGGCGGCGGCGAATACGGCTTCCACGTCGATGGCGCGGTGATGCGGCTCGGCGGCGGCGAACAGCTGCGCTCCGACGTGTCGTGCACGCTGTTCCTCAACGACCCGGACGAATACGACGGCGGCGAGCTGATCGTCAGCGATACCTACGGCGAGCACGAAGTGAAGCTGCCCGCCGGCGACATGATCCTGTATCCGTCCAGCAGCCTGCACAGGGTGACGCCGGTGACGCGCGGCGCGCGGCTGGCCTCGTTCTTCTGGGTGCAGAGCATGATCCGCGACGACGCGCGGCGGCGGATGCTGTTCGAGATGGACGCATCGATCGAAACCCTGCGCCTCGGCGGCGCCGACCGCGACGCCGTGCTGCGGCTGACCGGCATCTACCACAACCTGCTGCGACAGTGGGCCGAGACCTGATCTCCAGCGCGAACAGCACGCATTACTATTTGCGTTTGATATAGATTCTCATTTAAGATCGCCCCGTCTGGCGCGCGATTCCGGTGCGCCCCACGGGGAACCGCTTGATCCACGCTTCGCCAACGCCAGCCCGCCCGGCCCGCGCCCAGCCGCAGGCCGCACGGTTGTTGCCGCACCGGCTGCCCGCATGGCTGGCGATGCTGGCGGTACTGGGTCTGGCCCTGTCGCTGTCCGCCGGCCTGCGCGCCCAGCCTGGCGATGCCGGGTGCATGGCCGCCACGCCCGGGACGGCGGTTGCGACCGCCGGGGGCGCCCGCGAAGGCGACCCCGAACAAGGCGAACAGCGCGGCGAATGCCCGGTGAAAAAGCCGCGCGTGGGCTCCCTGCGCGTTCGCAGTTCGCGCGCAGTCGCCGGGGTCGCCGCGCAGGCATTCCACCTCCAGCGCCCGACGCCCGCGCCCGGCGCCCGTCCGCGGGCACGTGCCATCGCCTCGAGTCCGCCGGGTTCCGTGCAGCGCGCGGACCCGGCGCTGCGCCTGCATCCCGGCCAGGCGCCGCCGCGCATCGCCTGACGCGCCTCCCGGCAGCGGTCCGGCTCCGGACCCGCCGAACACTTCCCGAAGCCCGCCACCTACGCGTCCGCGTGGCTGCCGCCTTGCCGACCCAACTCCACTACGTGAAAACCCCCATGACGCCCTTCCACACCCCCGTGCGCGCGCCGCTGCGCCGCAACCGACTCGCCATCGCCCTGCTGACCCTGGTGTCGGCCCCCGCCATCGCCCAGACCGCGCCCGACGGCTCCGACAGGGCGAACACCCTGGACACGGTCGTCGTCACCGCCGCCGGCTTCGAGCAGAAGCTCACCGACGCACCGGCCAGCATCAGCGTCATCACCCGCGAGGACATCGCCAAGCGGCCGTACATGACCCTGCTCGACGCGGTGCGCGACATCGAGGGCATCGACGTCGGCGAAACCCGCGACAAGACCGGCCAGGGCACCATCTCGATGCGCGGCATGGGCTCGGACTACACCCTGATCCTGGTCAACGGCCGGCGCCAGTCCAACCACGGCGACATCTATCCGAACAACTTCGGCGGCAACCAGTTCAACCACATCCCGCCGCTGGACGCGATCGAACGCATCGAGGTCATCCGCGGCCCGGCCTCGACCCTGCACGGCGCCGACGCGATGGGCGGCGTGATCAACATCATCACCCGGCGCGCGCTCGACCGCTGGCACGGTTCGGCCAGCGTCGGCCGCACCTTCGAGACCAACGACGAGTTCGGCGACGACACCTCGGTCGACGTCTTCGTCACCGGCCCCATCGTGCCGGGCAAGCTGAACCTCACCGCCCGCGCCAGCTGGTACGACCGCGATGCCTCCAACCCGGTGTACGCGCCCGTCACCGATCCGGCCGGCGGCGAGCACAACCGCTCGCTCGGCTTCGGCGGCGGCGGCAAGACCGTGGACAACACCAACAAGGCCGCCGGCGTCAGCCTGGTGTGGATGCCGACCGACGCCCAGACCGTGACCCTGGACTTCGACGCCTCGCGCCAGGAATACGACAACGCGATCAAGGTCAACGACGACGGCCAGCTGGAATATCCCGTCGGCACCGTCGACAACATCGACAGCATCTTCACCGCCGGCAACTTCTGCCTCGGCGCGGGCGGCAACAACGCCGCCGCCTGCACCGGCAACGGCGGCACCTGGTCGCGCCGCGCCAACCCGCGCGCCGGCTACGGCCCGGTCCAGGAGTTCACCCGCGACGCATGGTCGGTCACCCACGAGGGCAAGTGGGACTTCGGCAACAGCTTCGTCTCGCTGTCGCACGTGGCCACCAACAACGACGGCCGCACGATGCCGTTCACCGTGGACGAGCGCGAACACCTGCTGGAGATGATCGACGGCACCGGCGCCTACGCCGGCATGACCCTCGCCGAGCGTCGCGACCTGGCCGAAAGCACCTTCCTGCCCAGGCCCAAGCGCACCATGGAGAGCGCCCAGTACACGCTGGACGCGAAGCTGGACATCCCGTTCCAGCTGGCCGGCGACCACACCGCCGTCGTCGGCACGCAGGTCATCCGCGGCGAACTGACCGACGGCGTGTTCGGCATGGAGCACGGCACGCCCGGGCAGAAGCAGGAACACAACATGTTCTCGCTGTTCGCCGAGGACACGTGGTACGTGATCGAACCGCTGGCGATCACCGCGGGCCTGCGCTACGACGACCACGAGGTGTTCGGCGACCACCTCAGCCCGCGCCTGTACGGCGTGTTCACCGTCAACGAGCAGTGGACCCTCAAGGGCGGCGTCAGCACCGGCTTCAAGACGCCCAAGACCACCCAGCTCTACCCCGGCGTGACCGGCTTCGGCGGCCAGGGCACTTCGCCCATGTTCGGCAACCCCGACCTGCAGCCCGAGACCAGCACCAGCACCGAGATCGCCGCCTACTGGCACCATCCCGACGGCCACAACTTCAACATCACCTTCTTCCACAACCGCTTCGACGACAAGATCGACTCGCAGCCCTGCGGCAACGGCCTGGCGCTGGCCTGCACCGATTCCGGCGAGTTCGCCGACCTCGGCTATTCGAACAGCAGCAAGACGGTCAACATCGACGAGGTGGTGATCGAGGGCGCGGAACTGGCCGGTCGCTGGCAGGCCAGCGACCGCTTCGGCCTGCGCGCCAACTACACCTACACGGACAGCGAGCAGAAGAGCGGCGCCGAGGCGGGCTTGCCGCTCGGCAACAGCGCGCGGCACATGGCCAACGCCACGCTGGACTGGCGGGCGTCGGAGCGCTTCAGCACGTTCCTGACGGCCGAGGCGCGCTCCAAGCGCTACCGCGGCGTGGACGCCGTCTCCGGGGCGCCGCAGTACTACGAGGACTACACGGTGCTGCACCTCGGCGCGTCCTACCAGGCCACCGACTGGCTGACCGTGAACGCGCGCATCAACAACCTGCTCGACCGCGACTTCACCACCTACCAGACCCGCTTCAACGACCTCGACGGCGACGGCGTGTACGACAACACCATCACCGCCGGCGAAGTGGTCTTCACCGACGACTACAACAACAAGGACAAGGCCCGCAGCTTCTGGCTGAGCCTGAACTTCCGGTTCTGACGACCGGCGTCCGTTGCCGCCCCGGCTGGTCCGCCGCCGGGGCGCGTCAACCACAAGGCAATGAGAACGTTTCTCGTTCCAACGCTATACTCCCCCGCCCTCCCCGTGAACGCCACCGTGCCCGTCCCACAGGCCCGCGACAACCCCGCCACGGCGCAGCAACGCCGGGGATTCTGGCTGCGCACCCTGCACCAGTGGCACTGGATCAGCTCGGCGGTGTGCCTGGTCGGGATGCTGCTGTTCGCGGTCACCGGCATCACCCTGAACCACGCGGCGAAGATCGAGGGCGCGCCGCGGGTCGACAACCGCAGCGCGACGCTGCCGGCGGCCCTGCTGCAGGCGCTGCCGGCCGATCGCGGGGACGGCAATGCGCCGCTGCCGCCGGCGGTGGCGGACTGGCTGTCGGACACGCTGGATGCATCGGTCGGCGCGCGCGCGGCGGAATGGTCCGACGGCGAGGTCTACCTGTCGATGCCCGGCCCCGGGCGCGATGCCTGGCTCAGCATCGACCGCGAAAGCGGCGAGGTCGAGTACGAACGCACCGACCGCGGCTGGATCTCCTATCTCAACGACCTGCACAAGGGCCGCAACGCCGGACCGGCCTGGGGCTGGTTCATCGACGTGTTCGCAGTGGCCTGCGTGGTGTTCACCGTCACCGGCCTGTTCCTGCTGCAGCTGCACGCGCGCCAGCGCCGGATGACCTGGCCGTACGTCGGCCTCGGCCTGGTGATCCCGGTGCTGCTGGCCCTGCTCTTCATCCACTGATCCACGACGTTCACGAGGTTCGCATGCGCGTACAGCTCACCATCGCCCTGGGCAGCCTGCTCGCCCTGCCGGCGCAGGCCGTCGAATTCGACGTCTCCGTCCAGATCCCGCAGCTCAAGGTCGCCGAGTACCACCGGCCCTACGTCGCGGTGTTCGTCGAGGGCGCGGACGGCAAGGCCGCCGCCAACCTCGCGGTCTGGTACATGAGCAAGGACACCGCCGAGGGCCACGGCACCAAGTGGCTGCCCGACCTGCGCCAGTGGTGGCGCAAGTCCGGGCGCACGCTGAAGGTGCCGGTCGACGGCGTCACCGGCCCCACCCGGCCGGCCGGCACCCACCAGCTCGGTTTCGACGGCTCGCATCCGGAACTGGCGAAGCTGCCGCCGGGCGAATACGTCCTGGTGGTCGAGGCCGCGCGCGAGGTCGGCGGCCGCGAACTGCTGAAGATTCCCTTCACCTGGCCGGTGAAGGCGCCGCAGTCCGGCAAGGCGCAGGGCAGCAGCGAACTGGGCGCGGTGGCGCTCAGACTCACGCCGTGAACCCTTTCCAGTTCGTTCCCCATTCCCGCTCCAGGAGCATCCCGATGAAGCGTTCCTCCCTGCTCGCCCTCGCCATCGCCGCGCTGCTGCCGCTGGCCGCCTCCGCACACAAGCAGTGGCTCATCCCGTCCCAGGCCGTGGTCAACGGCGAGGACGTGTGGGTGACCTTCGACGCCGCGGTCTCGAACCAGCTGTTCTTCCCCGACCACGTGCCGATGCGCCTGGACAACGTCACCGCCACCGCGCCCGACGGCAGCACCGTCGAACTGCAGAACGGCAGCACCGGCAAGTACCGCAGCACCTTCGACGTGCAGCTGCAGCAGCAAGGCACCTACCGCATCGCCAACGTCAACGCCGGCGTGTCCGCGCGCTGGGACACGCCCGAAAGCCTGGCCGCGAAGGCCAGGGCCGAGGCGGAGGGCAAGCCCGCCACCGGCCCCGGCGCGCGCGGCGGCTTCCTGCGCAACGCCACCCCGGAAGACTTGGCCACCAAGGTGCCGAAGGACGCGCAGAACCTGCAGGTGACCCAGGGCATCGGCCGCGTGGAAACCTTCGTCACCAACGGCGAGCCCAACGACACCGCGCTCAAGCCGACCGGCGAAGGCCTGGAGCTGGCGCCGGTGACCCATCCCAACGACCTGTTCGCCGGCGAGGAAGCCACCTTCGCCCTGCTGCTCGACGGCAAGCCGGCGGCCGGACTGGAGATCGAGATCGTCCGCGGCGACACGCGCTACCGCAACGCGCAGGAGGAGATCACGGTCACCACCGGCGCCGACGGCCGCTTCTCGGTGACCTGGCCGGCGGCCGGCCTGTACTGGCTGGAGACCTCGATCAGCGACGACAAGACCTCGCTCCCGCAGGCCACGCAGCGCCGGCTGTCGTACGTCGCCACGTTCGAAGTCCTGCCGCAGTAACCCGCCCCCTGTAGGAGCGCCTTCAGGCGCGACGCTTTTGATCGTGATTCGTGGATCGCGCGAAAAGCATCGCGCCTGAAGGCGCTCCTACAAAAGCAGTGCTAATGCATACCCTTCCCGACACCTTCGCCGTGCACGCGCTGTACGGCGAAACCATGGGCACGCGCTGGCGCGTGGACCTGTGCGCGGCGCGCCACGCGCCGCTCGACGCGCTGCACGGCGCCGTGCAGTCGCGGCTCGACGCGATCGTCGCGCAGATGAGCACGTACGAAGCCGATTCGGACATCAGCCGCTTCAACCGCGCGCGCGCCGGCAGCTGGCACGTGCTGCCAGGCGACTTCTTCCGGGTGATGGACTGCGCGCTGCAGGTTGCCGAGGCCAGCGACGGTGCATTCGACCCGGCGATCGGCGCACTGGTCGGCGCCTGGGGCTTCGGCGCGCACGCGCGCGGGCGACGGGCGCCCGATGCCGCAACGCTCGCGGACGCACGCGATGCCCGTGGCTGGCGGAAGCTGGAACTGCGCCGCGAGACACGCGAACTGCGCCAGCCCGGCGGCCTGTCGCTCGACCTGTCGGCGATCGCCAAGGGCTACGGCGTCGATGCCGTGGCCGAACTGCTGCGCACGCGCGGCATCGTCGCCGCGCTGGTCGATGTCGGCGGCGAACTGCGCGGCTTCGGCCGCAAGCCCGATGGTGCGCCGTGGTGCGTGCTGGTCGAAACCGGCGAGGACGACGACGAAGGCGATCCCTGCGTGCTCGTACTCGATGACGCGGCGGTCGCGACCTCCGGCACGCGCTGGCACCGCTTCGAGGCGGGCGGCCGCGAAGTCGCGCACACGATCGATCCGCGCAGCGGTGAACCCGTGGGCGCTGCCCCCGCCGCGGTCAGCGTGCTTGCGGACGATGCGATGCACGCCGACGCCTGGTCGACCGCGCTGACGGTCATGGGCGTGGAGGCCGGCTTCGCCTTCGCGACCGCGCGCGGACTCGCCGCGCGATTCGTGCCGTCCGGCGCGGACGCGGAACCACGCATGACGCCGGCGTTCGAGGCGCGGCTCGCGCCATGACGACCGCGCACGCGACCGGCGCGCGCCCCTGGCGCGCATGGCTCGGCAACGCTGCCACGCTGCTGGCGCTGCTGGCCATCGCCTTCGCGCTGCTGCCGCTGCACGACGACGCGTGGTGGCCATCGTCGCCGCGCCCGCGCCACTGGTGGCTGGCGACGGCCAGCCTCGTGGCCTACCTCGGTTTCTGCGGCTGGATCCTGCTGCGCGGGCGCACCGACGGCGCGCCCGCGATCGACGAGGGCGAACGCCTGCCGTGGCTGGTCGTGCATGCCAGCCAGACCGGCTTCGCCAGCGAACTCGCCGCGCATACCGCGGATTCCTTGAAGGCCGCCGGCGCGCGGGTCGCGCTGCGTCCGCTCTCGGCGGTCGACGCCGGCCTGCTCGCGCGCACCGAGCGCGCGCTGTTCGTCGCCAGCACCACCGGCGAGGGCGATCCGCCGGATCCGGCGCTGGCCTTCGTCCGCGACACGATGACCCGCGCCGCCGATCTGTCCGGACTGCGCTACGCGATCCTCGCGCTCGGCGACCGCGAGTACGAGCACTTCTGCGGCTTCGGCCACCAGCTCGACCACTGGCTGCGGCAGGGACACGCGACCGCACTGTTCGACCTGACCGAGGTCGACAACGGCGACCCGGGCGCGCTGCGCCACTGGCAGCACCACCTAGGCCTCGCCGCGGGCGCGCCCGCCCTGGCCGACTGGACGCCGCCGCGCTACGAGCGCTGGACGCTGCGCGCGCGCACCCTGCTGAATCCCGGCAGCGTCGGCGGCCCCACCTTCCATCTCGCGCTGCAGCCGCCGCGCGATGCAGCGCCGTCGTGGCAGGCCGGCGACATCGCCGAGATCGGGCCGCGCAATGCCGCTCCGGTGGTCGAAGCGCTTCTGGCCGCACGCGGACTGGACGGCACGGCATCCGTCGAATTCCTGTCGCAGCGGATGCCCCTGCGCGAGGCGCTGGCGCGCGCGCAGTTGGCGAATCTCCCGTCCACCGATACGCGCGACCCGCAGGCGATGGTCGATGCGCTGCAGCCCCTGCCGCACCGCGAGTATTCGATCGCCTCGCTGCCCGGCGACGGCACGCTGCAGCTGCTGGTCCGGCAGATGCAGCGTCCCGACGGCACGCCCGGCGTCGGCAGCGGCTGGCTGTGCCTGCACGCGTCGCCCGGCGACGGCGTCGACCTGCGCATCCGCGCCAATCCCAACTTCCATCCTCCCGCCGACGACCGGCCGATGCTGCTGGTCGGCAACGGCACCGGCATCGCCGGACTGCGCGCCCTGCTCAAGGCGCGCGAGGCCGCGGGCCACCGGCGCAACTGGCTGCTGTTCGGCGAACGCCAGCGCGCGCACGACGCCTTCTTCCTCGACGACATCGAGCGCTGGCGGCGCGACGGCACGCTCGAACGCGACGACCTGGTGTTCTCGCGCGACGGCGGCGAACACCGCTACGTGCAGGACGCGCTGCGTGCCGCGGCACCCGCACTGCGCGCGTGGATCGCGGACGGCGCCTGCGTCTACGTCTGCGGCAGCCTCGAAGGCATGGCCCCCGGCGTCGATGCGGTGCTGCGCGAGGCGCTCGGCGACGACGCCGTCGACCGGCTGCGCGACGACGGGCGCTATCGGCGCGACGTCTACTGAAACCCGTCCCGAAGCCTGTCGCGCCTGAAGGCGCTCCTGCAAGCGTGGACCACCTGTAGGAGCGCCTTCAGGCGCGACCTTTTCCGACATCGTTGAATCCCGGTCGCGGCTGAAGCCGCTCCTACACGATGGTTCGGGATGCGGGAGGAGGGGTTTGGCGGCGGTCGATGCGGATCAGCAGCACCTCGCCGCCGCCGTCGAGCACGTAACGCGCACGGCCGCCGGGCGCGGCCAGCAATGCGGTATCCCCCATCGCCAGCGGCGGCAGTCCCGCGTCGCCGGCGATGCGCGCGCGGCCCGCGAGCAGGTGCACGACCCAGGTCGAGCCGGGATCCACGAACACCAGCATCGCGCCGACCAGCGGTCGGTGCCAGAGCTGGGTGGCCACCGCGTCGCGTCGCCACATCAGGTTGAAATCCTCGGTGCGCCCGTCCACCAGCTCCCCCGCCAGCGCGCGCTCGCCGGAGAAGCGCAGGCGCTGGTACGGCGGCAGCAGTTCGTGCGTCTCGCCGTCGTCGAAGCACAGGCGCAGGCCGTTCCCGCTCAGCAGCACCAGTTCGCGATCCACGCCGGGGAAGACGGAGAACGGCGCGTCGGCCTCGATCTCGGCGATCGACAGCCGCCAGTCCCAGTCGTCGGGGCCGGCGCCGGGTTCGGCGTGGATCTCGCGCGTCCAGCCGGCGCCATTCTTCCAGCGCACCCGGCGGTACTCGTTGGCGGGGATCACGCGCGCTGGCCGGTTCATGCGTGCCAGTTTACCCACCGGCTTTTGCCGCGACGAAAGCGGAAGTGGCCGCCCGCCCATGCCTTCCTGGCGTGGAACGGGCGGCGGTACTTCCCTGTCGCGGCATCCTGCCGGTCCCCGGAGCATCCCTGCTCCCAGCTGCGGACGCGCGTCCCTGCGCGTCCGTCAACGACTGTCAGCGCGTCTGCGCAGCGGAGCGGGCCGCGCCGGTGGTGGCGCCGGCGGCGGCGGCCGGGCGCGGCGTCGACACGACGATGCGCTCGCGGTTCTGCTCGACCGTCTTCAGGCCGATGCCCTTGACCTGGGCCAGCTGCTCCGGGCTCTGGAACGGGCCGTTGGCCTTGCGGTAGGCGACGATGGCCTCGGCCTTGGACGCGCCGACGTTGTGCAGCACGCGGTCGAGCGTGGCGGCGTCGGCGGTGTTGATGTTGACCTTCTCCGCCGCGAACGCGGCGCCGGCCAGCATCAGCGACAGCAGCACGGTGGCGAACAGGCTCTTGATCGTGTTCATGTTGGATGTCCTTTCGAGAGTTGGGTTGGTTTCCTTACCGCCGGCGGGCGACCGCCTGCCGGTGGACACAGTCTCCCGATCCGGACCGTCGCGCGGCATCGCCGCAGGGGCTGGCGCGGGACAGGACGATGCCGCGTCGCGGCGTAGGAAAATTCCTACCCATGCCCCCGCGCTAGAATTACGCTCTTCGCACACACGGGATTGCTCGATGGACGCCAGCCGGATCGACCGCTACGTCGCGGAAAAATGGGACGACGAGATCGTCCCGCAGCTCGTCGAGTACATCCGCATCCCCAACAAGTCGCCGATGTTCGACGCCGACTGGGTGAAGAACGGCTACATGGCCGACGCCGTGAAGCTCATGGAGGCGTGGGCAAGCGCGCAGTCCGTGCCCGGCATGAGCGTCGAGGTGGTGCAGCTGGAAGGCCGCACGCCGCTGATCTACATCGACATCCCGGCCGCGCACGGCGGCAGCGACGAGGACTGCGTGCTGCTCTACGGCCACCTCGACAAGCAGCCGGAGATGACCGGCTGGGACGACGACCTCGGCCCCTGGAAGCCGGTGCTGCGCGGCGACAAGCTGTACGGCCGCGGCGGCGCCGACGACGGCTACGCGATCTACGGTTCGCTGGCCGCGATCCTCGCCCTGCAGGAACAGCAGGTGCCGCACGCGCGCTGCGTGGTGCTGATCGAAGCCTGCGAGGAATCGGGCAGCTACGACCTGCCGGCCTATGTCGACCACCTCGCCGACCGTATCGGCCAGCCGTCGCTGGTGGTGTGCCTGGATTCGGGCTGCGGCAACTACGACCAGCTCTGGTGCACCACCTCGCTGCGCGGCCTGGCCGGCGGCAACCTGACGGTCAAGGTGCTGGAGGAAGGCGTGCATTCGGGCGACGCCTCGGGCGTGGTGCCGTCGAGCTTCCGCCTGCTGCGGCAGCTGCTGTCGCGGATCGAGGACGAGAAGACCGGGCGCATCCTGCTCGACGGCCTGTTCGTCGACGTCCCGGCCGAGCGGCTGGCGCAGGCGCGGCGCGCGGCCGAAGTCCTGGGCACCGCGATCTACGACAAGTTCCCGCTGCTGCCGGGCATGGTGCCGATGGACGACGACCTCGCCGAGCTGGTGCTCAACCGCACCTGGCGCCCGGCGCTGTCGATCACCGGCGCCGGCGGCATCCCGGCGCTGGATTCGGCCGGCAACGTGCTGCGCCCGCAGACCGCGGTGAAGCTGTCGCTGCGGCTGCCGCCGACGCTCGACGGCAAGCTGGCCGGCGACCTGCTGCAGGCCGAACTGCTGCGCGACCCGCCCAACGGCGCGCAGGTCACGCTGGCGCTGGAGAAGGCCTCGAGCGGCTGGAACGCGCCGGCGATGTCGTCGTGGCTGGAAAAGGCCATCGACGCGGCCAGCAACGAGTTCTTCGGCAGGCCGGCGATGTACATGGGCGAAGGCGGCTCGATCCCGTTCATGGGCATGCTCGGCGAGAAGTTCCCCGGCGCGCAGTTCATGATCACCGGCGTGCTCGGCCCGCATTCCAACGCGCACGGCCCCAACGAATTCCTGCACATCCCGATGGGCAAGCGCGTGACGGCCTCGGTGGCGCGCGTGATCGCCGAACACCACCTCGCCAGCCAGCGCGGCGAGACCACCGGCGCGGCTGTGGCTCCGGACAGCGGCACGCGGCACGGGGACCACGGCTGCTGCTGAGGTGGGGTCGGTCTGCGCTTGCCCCCGTTGCCCCCACCCCAACCCTCCCCCGCAAGCGGGGGAGGGAGTCGGAAGCACCTGCTTTTAGCTCACTCCCCCGCTTGCGGGGGAGGGCTGGGGTGGGGGCAAGCCAACAAACAGGACTGGCGCCACCACGCCAGCCCTGCCAAGCTTCACGGCACCATCCATCCCCGGGGAGCGCGCATGGAACTGTTCGGCAGCAGCAACTGGCTCTACATCATCTTCATCGGCCTGATCGTCGGCGTGGTCGCGCGCCTGCTCAAGCCCGGCAGGGACAACATGGGCTTCCTGCTGACCATCGTGCTCGGCATCGCCGGCGCGCTGTTCGCCGGCTGGATCGGCCGCGCGGTCGGCTGGTACGGCGACGGCCAGGCGGCCGGCTTCATCGCCTCCACGCTGGGCGCCATCGCGCTGCTGTTCATCGTCGGGCTGCTGCGCAAGAAGCGCTGAGGCGGATGCCAGTGGAAAGAAGGAAGCCGGGCAATGCCCGGCTTCTTTTTTGTCGTGTCCTGCAGGAGAGTCTTCAGGCGCGACATGTGGCCGATCGTCCGAACCTCGACGGGCGAAGATCCTGCGAGGTCGCGCCTGAAGGCGCTCCTACGACAGCCACGTGCAGCCGCAGGTCAGTCGAGCAGCCGCGCGATCACCTGCTCCGCCAGCACTTCGGGGCTCGCCGCCTGCGTGTCGAGCACCAGTTCGGCGTTCTCCGGCGGCTCGTACGGCGAGTCGATGCCGGTGAAGTTCGGCAGCTGGCCGCTGCGCGCCTTGGCGTAGAGGCCCTTCACGTCGCGACGCTCGGCCTCGGCCAGCGGCGTGTCGACGAAGACCTCGATGAAATCGCCTTCGTCGAACAGCGCGCGCGCCGCCGCGCGCTCGGCGCGGAACGGCGAGATGAAGCTCACCAGCACGACCAGGCCGGCGTCGGTCATCAGCTTCGCCACCTCGGACACGCGCCTCAGGTTCTCGACGCGGTCCTCGTCGGTGAAGCCGAGGTCGCGGTTGAGGCCGTGGCGCACGTTGTCGCCGTCGAGCAGGTAGGTGTGCAGGCCCTTCGCCAGCAACCCGCGCTCGACCAGGTTGGCGATGGTCGACTTGCCCGCGCCCGACAGGCCGGTGAACCAGACGCAGCGCGGCTGCTGGCCCTTGAGCGCGGCGCGCACCTTGCGGTCGACGTCCAGCGCCTGCCAGTGGATGTTGTCGGCGCGGCGCAGGCCGTGTCGGATCATGCCGGCGCCGACCGTGGCGCGGGTCAGTGGATCGACCAGGATGAAGCCGCCCAGCGCGGCGCTCTCGGCATACGGCGCGTAGGCGACCACGGCGTCGAGCGAAAGCACGATCTCGCCGATCTCGTTGAACTCGAGCCGCTTGGCGGCCAGCGGCTGCAGGCTTTCCGGATCGTGGCGGAACTTGAGCTCGCTGATCCGCGCGCCGACCGTGCGCGTGCCGATCTTGAGCTGGTAGCGGCGTCCCGGCAGCAGCGGCGCCTCGTCGAACCAGAGCACGTCGGCGACGACCTGGTCGCTGTGGGCCAGCGGCGCCGCGGCGGCGGCAAGCACGTGGCCGCGGCCGGCGTCGACCTCGTCGGCCAGCTGCACCGCCACCGCCTGCCCCACCCGCGCCGAATCCGCGGGCGTGCCCGAAACGGCCAGCGCCGCGATCCGGCTCGATGCGCCGGCAGGCTCGACCCGCACCGCATCGCCCACCCGCACCGCGCCCGAGGCCAGCGTGCCGGCCAGCCAGCGCCCGCCCTCGCCGTCGCGCAGCACCGACTGCAGCGGCAGCCGCAGCGGCTGCGCGGCATCGGGCGAGGCGACGACGACGGTTTCGAGGTGTTCGAGCACGCTCAGGCCGTCGTACCAGCCGATGCCGGGCGAGCGCGCGGTGACGTTGTCGCCGACCGCGGCCGCGACCGGGATCGCGACCACGTCCGGCACGCCCAGCTTCGCCGCATGCGCGTGGAACTGCGTGGCGATCTCGTCGAACACGGCCTTGTCGTAGCCCACGCGGTCCATCTTGTTGACCGCGAGCAGCACGTGGCGCACGCCGAACAGCGACAGGATCGCGGCGTGTCGGAAGGTCTGCGGCAGCAGGCCCTTGGTGGCGTCGACCAGGACGATGGCCAGGTCGGCGATCGAGGCGCCGGTGGCCATGTTGCGCGTGTACTGCACGTGGCCCGGGCAGTCGGCGATCAGGAAGCGGCGTTTCGCCGTCTGCAGGTGGCGCCAGGCGACGTCGATGGTGATGCCCTGCTCGCGCTCGGCGTCGAGGCCGTCGAGCAGCAGCGCGTAGTCGATGTCGCCGCCGCGCGTGCCGTGCGTCGCGCTGGCGCGAGCCAGTGCGGCGCGCTCGTCGTCGGGCACGCGCCCGGCTTCGTGCAGCAGGCGTCCGATCAGGGTGCTCTTGCCGTCGTCGACGCTGCCGCAGGCGATCAGGCGCAGGAGCGGGGATTCGTGATTCGTGATTGGGGCTTCGGAAAGCACGGCGTTGCTGCTTTCCGGGTGCCTGACGATGGCTACGCTATTCATTACCCTTCTTCATTTCTCGTATCCGGGCGATGCCGGTGGATGTCACCCCGAGCGAAGCGAGGGATCTCGGCATCGCGCACAGATCCCTCGCTTCGCTCGGGATGACAAGCCATGCCGGTACGCTCATCTGAATTCTCAATCCCGAACTCCGGATCCCGGTTCTTCAAAAGTATCCTTCCCGTTTTTTCTTCTCCATCGAATCGCCGTCGGCATGGTCGATCAGCCGGCCGGCGCGCTCGGACTGCGCGCTGGTCTCCATCTCGGCGATCACCGCGTCGAGGTCGGCCGCGTCCGATTCCACCGCGCCGGTGAGCGGATAGCAGCCGAGCGTGCGGAAGCGCACGCGGCGCTGCTCGATGCGCTCGCCCTCGCGCAGCACGAAGCGCTCGTCGTCGACCATGATCCAGGTGCCGTCGCGGCGCACGACCGGCCGCTGCGCGGCGAAGTACAGCGGCACCACGTCGATGTTCTCGCGGCGCACGTAGCGCCACACGTCCAGCTCGGTCCAGTTCGACAGCGGGAACACGCGCACGCTCTCGCCGTCGCCGACGCGGGCGTTGTACAGGTTCCACAGCTCCGGCCGCTGCCGGCGGGGGTCCCAGCGGTGCTTCGCGTCGCGGAACGAGAACACGCGCTCCTTGGCGCGCGACTTCTCCTCGTCGCGGCGCGCGCCGCCGATCGCCGCGTCATAGCCACCGGCCTCCAGCGCCTGCTTGAGCGCCAGCGTCTTCATCACCTCGGTGTGCACGCTGGCGCCGTGGCTCAGCGGGCCGATGCCGTCGCGCACGCCGTCTGGATTGACGTGCACGCGCAGTTCGATCCCGGTCTCGGCCGCGCGGCGGTCGCGGAAGGCGATCATCTCGCGGAACTTCCACGTCGTGTCCACGTGCAGCAGCGGGATCGGCGGCAGCGCGGGCGCGAAGGCCTTCAGTAACAGATGCAACAGCACCGAGCTGTCCTTGCCGATCGAATACAGCAGGACCGGGTTGCGGCACTCGGCCGCGACCTCGCGCAGGATGTGCAGGCTCTCGGCTTCGAGGCGATCGAGGTCGCCGTCGGCCCGGGCGGGAATGGAATGCAGGTACGTCATATGCGCCGGGATTGTGCGATGCCCGGTACGCGCTCCGTAAATCACCGCGGGGAATGTCCGCATAACCGACCGTCCTTTCCCGCATTCCGCGCGCGCGCCTAGCCTTGCTGCGAACCCGCCACCCAAGGAACGACGGAGGATGTCCGCACCCGCTGCATTGCCTGCGCTGCCTTTTCCCCAGGAAACGGCAGATGCGCTCTTTCGCCTCACCCAGGGGCTGGAGCCGGCGGGCCTGTGGTGGCTGTCCGGATACGCCGCCGGACTGGCCAGCCGTGGCGGCCACGAACAGTCCGCTTCCGCCGCCGCCCCGCGTCTCGATGCGACGGCGGCGGGGCGGCTGACCATCGTCTACGGCAGCCAGACCGGCAACGCCCGGCGCGCGGCCGAAGCCCTGTTCGCCAAGGTGCAGGCCGCCGGGCTACCCGCGCGCCTGGTGCGCGCCGACGCCTACGCCACCCGTGAACTGGCCGGCGAGCGCCTGCTCTACGTCGTCATCAGCACCCAGGGCGAAGGCGATCCGCCGGACGATGCGATCGGCTTCACCGAATTCCTGGCGGGCAAGCGCGCGCCCAAGCTGCCGGAGCTCAAGTACGCCGTGCTCGGCCTCGGCGACACCAGCTACGCCGACTTCTGCGGCATCGCCCGCAAGATCGACGCGCGCCTGGCCGAACTGGGCGCACAGCGCGTGGCCGAGGTCGGCCTGGCCGACCTCGACATCGACACCGTCGCCAAGCCCTGGGGCGAAGCCGCCCTGGCGCAGGCGCGCGAACAGCTCAAGTCCGCCGCACCCGCCGCCGCGCACCTGGCCACCGTCACCCCGCTGCGCCCGGCCGCGGCGTGGTCGCACGAGCGTCCGTTCCCGGCCGAGATGCTGGCGAACCAGGCGCTCAGTGGCCGCGAGTTCCGCAGCGTCGGCTTCCGCCAGTACCGCGACGCCGACAAGGACGTGCGCCACCTCGAACTGTCGCTGGACGGTTCGGGCCTGGCCTACGAGCCCGGCGACGCGCTGGGTATCCGCCACCGCAATCCCGACGCACTGGTCGCCTCGGTGCTGGAGGCCGCAAAGCTCGACGGCGACGCCACCGCCACCGTCGACGGCGAAACCCTGCCGCTGTCCGAATGGCTGGCCACGCGCCGCGAGCTGACCCGGCTGTCGCGCCCGTTCCTGGCCGCGCAGGCTGAACGCGCCAGCGCATCCGAACTCGCGAAACTGCTCGAACCGGGCAACGCCGGCTTCGCCGCCCTGCTGGGCGACCACCGGCTGGCCGACGTGCTGCGCCGCTGGCCGGTCGACTGGGACGCCGGCGCCCTGCTCGCCGCCCTGCGCCCGCAGGTCCAGCGCCTGTATTCGATCGCATCGAGCCGCAAGCGCGTCGGCGAAGAGGCGCACCTGACGATCGACGTGCTGCGCTACGCCGCCCACGGCCACGACCACCTCGGCGCCGCCAGCGGCTTCCTCGCCGCGCTCGACGAAGGCGGCCAGGTGCCGGTCTACGTCGAGCACAACGAGCGCTTCCGCGTCCCCGCCGACGCCTCGCGCGACATCATCATGGTCGGCCCCGGCACCGGCGTCGCCCCGTTCCGCGGCTTCGTGCAGGAACGCGCGGAAACCGGCGCGACCGGCCGCAACTGGCTGTTCTTCGGCGCGCAGCACTTCAACACCGGCTTCCTCTACCAGGTCGAATGGCAGGACGCCCTGCGCCGCAAGGAGTTGCACCGCCTCGACCTGGCCTTCTCGCGCGACCAGGCCGACAAGGTCTACGTCCAGCACCGCCTGCGCGAGCGCGGCCGCGAGGTCTACGACTGGCTCCAGTCCGGCGCCCACTTCTACGTGTGCGGCGCGATCGCCATGGGCAAGGACGTGCATGCCGCGCTGCTCGACATCGTGACCGAACACAACGGCGGCGATGCCGAGGCGGCGGCCGAATACCTCACTGCCCTGCAGACCGGAGGGCGCTACAGCCGCGATGTCTATTGACCTGTAGGAGCGCCTTCAGGCGCGACGCTCTTTCTCCATCCGTGTCCGTGCAAAAGCATCGCGCCTGAAGGCGCTCCTACGAACCTCCGGCAGCCATCCCCACCATGAGCCACCCATCCGTCGAAGATATCAAGACCAGCAGCCGCGGCCTGCGCGGCACGCTGCTCGAAGGCCTGGCCGATCCGGTCACCGGCTCGCTGTCGTTCGAGGACCAGCGCCTGGTCAAGTTCCACGGCACCTACCAGCAGGACGACCGCGACATCCGCGACGAGCGCCGCCGGCAGAAGCTCGAGCCCGCGCACCAGTTCATGATCCGCATCCGCGCCCCGGGCGGCGTGTTCACCCCGGAGCAGTGGCTCAAGCTCGACGCCATCGCCACCACCTACGCCAACCATTCCCTGCGCGTCACCACCCGCCAGACCTTCCAGTTCCACGGCATCATCAAGCGCGAACTCAAGGCCACCATGCAGGCGATCAACGCCAGCCTGCTCGACACCGTCTCGGCCTGCGGCGACGTCAACCGCAACGTGCTCGGCGCGAGCAATCCGCTGCAGTCGCGCCTGCACGCGCAGGTGCACGAGTGGGCGCAGAAGCTCTCGCTCGCCTTCCTGCCGAAGACGCGCGCCTACTACGAGATCTGGCTGGACGAGGAGAAGCTGGCCGATAGCGGCCGGGAAGAAGACCCGACCTACGGCACCGCCTACCTGCCGCGCAAGTTCAAGATGGCCGTGGCCGTGCCGCCGCTCAACGACGTGGACGTGTTCGCCAACGACCTCGGCCTGATCGCGATCGTCGACGACGAGGGCGGACTGGCCGGCTTCAACGTCGCCATCGGCGGCGGCATGGGCTCCAGCCACGGCGACCCGAAAACCTACCCGCGCCTGGCCAGCGTGATCGGCTTCGTCCCGCCCGAGCGCGTGATCGACATCGCCGCCGCCGCGGTCACCGTGCAGCGCGACTTCGGCGACCGCGTCGAACGCAAGCACGCGCGCTTCAAGTACACCATCGACGACCACGGGCTCGAGTTCATCGTCGACCAGATGGAGCAGCGCGCCGGCTTCAAACTCGACCCCGCGCGCCCCTTCCACTTCGACCACAACGGCGACCGCTTCGGCTGGGTCGAAGGCGAGGACGGTCGCTGGCACCTGACCCTGTCGCTGCCGGCCGGGCGCATCGCCGACCGCCCCGGCACCCCGCACCTGACCGGCCTGCGCGAGATCGCCCGCATCCACCCGGGCGAGTTCCGGCTCACCGCCACCCAGAACCTGATCATCGCCGGCGTGCCCGCGGGCGAGCGTGAACGCATCGACGCGCTGGTCGAACGGTACGCGCTGGATTCGGAAAACAGTGCGCCGACCGCGCTCGCGCGCACCGCCGTCGCCTGCGTCGCCCTGCCGACCTGCGCCCTGGCCATGGCCGAAGCCGAGCGCTACCTGCCCGACTTCGCCGCGAAGCTGCAGCCGCTGCTGGACAGGCACGGCCTGGCCGAAGCGCCGATCCTGCTGCGCGTGTCCGGCTGCCCCAACGGCTGCTCGCGCCCGTACCTGGGCGAGATCGCCCTCGTCGGCAAGGCGCCCGGCCGCTACAACCTGATGCTCGGCGCCGACCACCGCGGCCAGCGCCTGAACACCCTGTACCGCGAGAACATCAACGAGGCTGACATCCTGTCCGAACTCGAACCGCTGTTCGCGCGCTACGCCCGGTCGCGCCACCGCGACGAAGGCTTCGGCGACTTCCTGCTACGCGCGGGCGTCGTCGACATCCCGGAAAGAGACCGCAGAAGCGGCATTCCGATCGAAAGCACGCTGGTAGAGACAGAGAAAGTCGCATGACCCTGCCCACCCCGATTGCCGCCGCCGAATCGCCCGACGCCCTGGCGGAACTGAACCACTGGCTGGCCGAGCGCAGCGCCGAGGACCGCGTCGAATGGGCGCTGCGCACGCTGCCCGGCACCCACGCCCTGTCGTCGAGTTTCGGCACCCAGGCCGCCGTCTCCCTGCATCTGGCTGCGCGGCAGCGCCCGGACATCCCGGTGATCGTGATCGACACCGGCTACCTGTTCCCGGAGACCTACCGCTTCATCGACGAACTGACCGAGCGCCTCAAGCTCAACCTCAAGGTCTACCGCCCGCAGATCGGCATCGCCTGGATGGAAGCCCGCATGGGCCGGATCTGGGAGGAAGGCGTCGACGGCATCACCCGCTACAACCGCCTGCGCAAGGTCGAGCCGATGCAGCGCGCCCTCAAGGAACTCGGCGTCGGCACCTGGATCGCTGGCTTGCGCCGCAGCCAGAGCAGCACCCGCGCCAACATCGATTTCCTCGAGCGCAAGGACGGTCGCTGGAAGCTGCATCCGATCGCGGACTGGAGCGATCGCGACGTTGGTCACTACTTGGCTAGCCACGACCTCCCCTATCACCCGTTGTGGGAGAAGGGCTACGTTTCGATCGGGGATGTGCACACTACCCGCCCGATCTCCGCGGACATCACCGAAGAGCAGACCCGCTTTTTCGGACTCAAGCGCGAATGCGGGCTGCATTTCGAAGACGACGTACTGGCCACGCCGTAGATTGCATCGACGCGCCGAGGAAGTACTCACGTGCGCTCAGGCACCGGGATATAAACAACAGGCCGATCAAGATCCCCTCTGATCGAGATATGCTGGCTGCGCGATAGGACGAGCGCCATCATTGCCCGCACGCATCTTCTTCGATCCTACGATAGCAGCCTTCTCTGCAGCCTTGATTTCGTCGCTACGCTCGAGAAACGGATTTGATTCGCGAAGTGGTCCAAGATCAAGTTGGACAGGACGGCCATCATAGTTGAATTCGGATAACAGCTTTTCGAGTGTCCACCCCGAGTCAAGAAGAGCCGCTTCGGCTGGCTCTCGTTCCTTTCCCACGGAAAGGAGGTAATCCCAGAACTTGTGCTCTTTGCCATAGCCGGTGTTCGCAATCAGCCAAGCATTCGGGATATGGTAAGCATCAGCCAGAATCATCCCATGAAGAGATGTCGTCAGGATATTCTCGCACGACAGCATCTGATCGATCGTCCCCTCGATATCATCCGTCAGCAGATCGATGACCTTGACACCTTCGACCGAGAACCTCTCTTTCCTTTTGGTCTCGGACCATCTAAGGACGATACCCAGTTCGTGGGTCTTGGGAACATCGGGCTTGTAGACATCGGGCGCGAGTAGCGCGGGGTCGCCGTAAACGCGAGGACACTTGTGTTTGAACATCTCTAGGCGCGCACGCGTCAAGGGCCCGCGAACGGCAAGGTAGCGTGAACCACCGGTGAGGTTCTTTACGCCCTCGCTACCGAAAGATCCGACGCCCCACACCACGCTCGCTCGGCTGACGCGACCCAGGATCGAGCCAACCACCAGGTAATGCGGATCGTCCTTCGCGACCCACTGTACTTCCCGACCCGTCATCTTGGAAACAAGCCACGGACCGAGCAAGTCACCGAAATTTCGAGAATTGTCCCACCACCGCATCGGAATCTTTCCGTCAAGCAACAACATCTCATTTCCTCGACAATACTGACTGTGGACGAAAATTCTCGCGTAAATGGGGCTTCAACGATCTGGTCACTTGAGCTCGGGGACATAACGCACTACCCGACCTGCGTGTCTCAGCATCTCCAAATTTGCTACGCGCTACCTGCGTTCTGCTCCATTAGATCTGCAAGATGAGCAGACTGCAGTTCATTGAACCTAGCGTCGATTCGAATGATGGCTACGGGATAGGAAGGAACGCTCACTATTGCATCCGTATGGTTGGTGGGTCAGGCAGGCACGTCGGCAATGCCGATACACCAACGACCCACAAACCACGGACGTCACAACTGACCTGAGGCGCCGTAGGATCCATGGCCTGCTGTTGGCGCCATGGATCCGTCACGAACACGTGAAGAAATCAATCGGCCTTCTTCGGCGCGGCCTTGGTCTGCCAGGACAGGTCGACCATGCTCTTGGCCGCCGGGTTGGCCGGCTTCTTGGCCAGCTTCGGATAGAAGGTCGCCGTGATCGTCGCCGCCTTCTTCTTCTTGTACTTGATGCTGAACCTGCCGTTCTTGCCGGGCTTGGGCTCGTCCGCTACGTATCCAGCCGGCGAAAGCGCCGCAGTCACGGCCGCCTGGGACTGATCCGGCATTGCCTCGAGCAGTTCGTAGGTCACCTTGCGGCGCGTGGCGCCCGCCTTGGTCTGGTAAGTCTTGTCCGCCCGCAGGTGCGAGGGAACGTTGAACTCTGCCTTGCCCGGCAGCCTGACGACCGGCGCCGGTGGAGGGGCGACCTCGGGGGCAGGTGCCGGCTCGGGCGTCATCGCCGCCTGTTCCTGGCCGGAACACGCCACCAACAGGACGAGCAAAGGGGCGGTCAGCAGATAACGCATGAATCTCTCCGACAAGGATGGTAAATGACAAGCGAAATGATAGCCGAATGGCAGTTTTATGTCCGATGAACAGGGGGAAGGCAAGAGCGCCGCCAGCTGGACGCTCCGTTCCTACCCTCAAGGCCCGAGCAACTGGTCGTGACCGCGACCTAGGAAGCAATGGCGTTGCTTGCCCTCGACCGCGACGGATGATGGCGGAATCGCCCCGAGGTGTCCTACCCGCCCATCACCCAATCAAACTCTTGCCTGTACCGGTCGATGATCCGGCGCATTCCGGCGTCGTTGATGTGGTCGTCATCCCTGTAAAGGACCTTGTCGTCTTCGTAGCCGCGGCATAATTGGCTATCGCAGAAAACGGGAGCTGGATCGATCAGACGCACGTTCTCTTTTCCCGCCAAGGATTCCTGCAGCCAAGGGAGAGAAAATTCCCGCCGGCCTTGAACCCTAGCGAGCAAGACCGAACACTTCCGGTCGCGAGGAATTCCATATTTGTCGGAACGCAGGGAGCACGGAGCGACCTCCCGAAAGAACTCCGGCGTCGAAGCGATGACCAATACCCGCTTGACACCCACATCATGGAGGCTCTGGATCAACTCCTCCATTTTCTCGACGAAGATCCCGTGCTGATCGTCATGCGGACCATCGCCATCCATGTACCCGAGTGCGCGCCGCTGCATGCCGTCGGTCATCCTTTCCGTCATCCATGGCGTGGTCGCGTTCCAGCGGGCATAGATGACAGCATAGTCGGGAGAGACCTCGCCTTTCTGCAGCAACGCGAATGCCTTGTGCTTCTCCTCGTGGCACGGAAACACCTTGCCTTTCTGGCTTCTGTAAAGCAGAACCTGCTGCAAGGGAGTGCAATTCATCGCAATCATGGTGATTGTCGATGCGTCATGGCGCTTGGCGCCGTATTTCCTCAGTTCGTTGAACGCGGCCCGGGCATGGGAATCACCGATCACCACGCCCAACCGTTGGTGGTTCTCCTTTTTGAGTGCGGCCTTGCACTTCGCCATGGAAGCCAACCCCACCAGACGACAGTGCCTCGAGTTCGTCCCGTGTCCCGCCACCATGCCACTGGGCATCTCCGCCCGCGCCTTCTGTGGCAGTTTCACCGCCATCGCCTGCCCCATGCCCACCATCGCCACGCAGGCTAAAACGCCCGCGGCAATCGGCTTCAGTCCCATCTTCTGGCGGGTACGCTTGCGCCACTCCTTCACCGGCTTCTCGATCCAGGCGTAACTCAACGCTGCCAGCAGCATCGACAGCAGCGCCATTCCCATGCCCCACGCCAGTGGCAACTCGCCGAAGTTGTAGATCCGCGAGAACGCCATCAAGGGCCAGTGCCACAGGTACCAAGCGTACGAGATCAGCCCAATCCAAAGTACCGGTCGCACTGCCAGCGTGCGCACCAGCGCCGTGTCCGGCGCTGCTAGGCCTGACGCGATCACCAGCACCGCTCCCACCGCAGGCAACGCCGCATGCCAGGACGGGAAGGCCGTGTCGTGGCTGAACCCGAAGACCGCACCCAAGATCAGCCCGAACCCGGCCACCATCACCAGCATCAGCGCACCGCGCGACCAGCGCGAGAGCCACGGCAGCAGGTACGGTACCGCGCCACCAAGGATGAATTCCCACGCGCGCAGCGGCATCAGGTAGAAGGCATAGTTCTTCCCGTCTTCCGTGCCGGTATACCTCACGCACAGCCACAGCGATGCCACGAACATCGCCGCCACGATCGCTGCGACGATCCACCGCCCCGTCCTGCCGAAGCGTGGCCCCGCCAGCCAGCACAGCACCCCCAGCACCAGCGGCGCGAACAGGTAGAACTGTTCCTCCACCGCCAGCGACCACAGGTGCAACAGCGGCTTGCTTTCCGCCGCCGTATCGAAGTAACCCTGCTCGCCCAGGAACAGGTGGTTGACCACCATCCCCGCGGACCACGCCACCTGCCGGCCGAACTCTAGGAACTCATCCGGCATCACCAGCACATACAGCGCGACCAGCGTGGAAGCCACTATCACCAGCAGATAGGTCGGCAGGATCCTCAAGGCGCGCCGCGCCCAGAATCCGGCGTATGAAAATGTGCCCCGACGATTGTCGGCAACGATCTGCCCGATGATCAGGAAACCCGAAATGACGAAGAACACGTCGACGCCGACATAGCCTCCCGGGATTCCGGGCATTCCTGCGTGATAGGCCACGACGGCCACGACCGACAATGCGCGAAGCACGTCCACAATCGGAAGAAACGTACCGGTCTTCAGCCCACCGTCTCCGCGTCCTGCAGCCGTCATTCCGCTCCACCTCTCCAGAATCCTGACGACTCTTTCGAAGCTGCAGGCGGCGTGGGGCTTTCCCGCTCCACGCTGGTTGTCCCGGTTCGTCGCCCCGAGTAGTTCCTGTAGCGAACGGGCCGTGGCAAGACTCCCTGTTCCATGCGTTCCTGCAGCGTGTCGAGTGCGGCGTGAACATCGTTGAAGGGCAACCCAATCAGGTCCACGGCATCGTAGCGCCACCAGGCCATCCGCTGCAGGCGCTCAACCGTTCCTTCTTCGAAGCGCATCCGGATTACCTTTGCCGGCACACCACCGACGATCGCATACGGGGAAACGTCCTTGGTGACGATGGAACCCGCGGCACAGATTGCGCCGTCGCCGATCGTCACGCCGCTACGGATCAGGACGTTGGCGCCGATCCAGACATCGTTCCCGATCCGGACGGACGCATTGGCCGGGACATCCGAGGCTTCCGGCAAAAGCCCGAACTCGAAGTCGAGCATCGGATCGATTCCGAAATAGCCGTCGCGCCAACCCTTATCGTACTGAAACGGAGAAGTTGACAACCAGTCGGTCGGATGCTCGGTTTCGCCGATCACCACGTTCGGACCGATGGAGGAGTAGCGCCCGACCATGGACAGCCTGCGCACGAGACCATCCCGGAAGTACGAGTACGCTCCCATCCTGAATCCGCAACGGACCACCAGCGCACCAAGGATGGCCGCCGGCGCCTCATACTTGATGACCTTTCCGGCGGATAACCGCGCCAGTTTCGATACCTTCATGTCAGTGCGTGACCCGGCGGTCGGTTCGTGGTTGACATCAACGAAGAAACCGATCCAGATCCGGGACGCCTACGTAGTTGTCGGCACGCCCCGGTTGGAACATTTCGCTCCGGAGAGCGTCGATCTGCGCGACAGTTGCGTATTCCGCGACCCGCACTCGCAGGTCAAGGCCTTCCAGCAAGCCCCCGGCTGCAGTCAATAGGCTTCTGAATCGGAGTTCCTCATTCTGCTGGAGATATTCGGACAGAATATTCGGCAACGTAAAGCTGCAGGCCAGCCCGTGGGGAATCCCGTAATGACTGGTCAGCGGATAGGAGATGGCGTGCGCGATTGCCGTCCTGGTCTGGCTGATCGCCAAGCCTGCCAGCAGACTTGCCTGCTGCATCGCCGACCTAGCAGACAAATTCCCGGGCTCACCCAGCACTCGCGGCAGCGCATCGACTGCCAGTGCCAGTGCCTGCGCAGCGAAGACTTCCGATACCGATGTGCGATTCCTGTTCCACAGTGATTCCATTGCATGCGAGATCGCATCGAGGGCCGTATGCAGCGTTTCCTTCTCCGGCAGGGACAGCGCTAACTCCGGATCGAGGATCGCGACTGCCGGAAAGACCGCGTCGCCCGCGATCGAATGCTTGCGATGGTGCACGCTGTCCCACACCGTCGCGAACGGCGTGACCTCGGCTCCCGTCCCCGACGTCGTGGGAATGGCGACGACGGGGATCGCCTTGTCCCAAGCCTGCCCCGCACCCTGCCGAAGCGCGTGCTCGAGCGGCGCGGACTGGGCACTGTCGAGGATCACGGACAGCGCCTTTGCCGCATCGATCGCACTACCTCCACCCAGCGCCACGATCGCCGATGGCTGCAAATCCGCGAATCGGCGTTTGGCCAGGTCCAGCGCATCGAGCTCCGGGTTCGGGGTCACCTCGGCATACACGTGCACTCGCTCCGCCCCCAGTACGGTGCGCACCTCGTCGGCCTGGCCACGGCGCACAAATCCCTCCGTGGTGACCAGCAATACGTCGCCCCATGGCGGGACATGCCCGGCCACGCGCGCCAGGCCGCCCGCCCCCGCATCGATCCGGACCGGGTTGTAGTGCATCCAACTCGTCACCGGTCTGTCTCCGTTACCCCAGCATGGGCCATGAACGCCCGCTTGTTCTGCAGCGGCGAACTCGTCGGCCGTCCGAGATCCGCGCGCGCGCCAGCCTTGACCCGTACTTCGACCAGCATCGGGCCGGCACTCGCCTCGGCCGCCCGCCACGCCACCCCGAGTTCGTCCGGCGAGTTCGCGACATGGTATCCGGCATAGCCACTGGCCAAGGCTATCTTGCCCAGATCGACACGATCGGCCACCGTCGGCTGTCCACCAACCGATTCGTGCGCAGCGTTGTTCAACAGCACGTGCACCAGGTTCCGGGGCCGCAGGCTGCCGTTGACCGGCACCGATCCAAGGTGCATGAGCATCGATCCATCGCCATCGATGCAGACCACCCGCCGCTCCGGATTCCCGATCGCCACGCCCAGCGCGATCGACGACGTATGCCCCATCCCGCCGACGGTAAGGAAGTCCCGCTGCGACTCACCACGCCGGGCACGCAGTTCGAAGACCTCGCGCGAGGTCTTGCCCGTGGTCGACACCACCAGGTCGTCTGATCGCGTCAGGTCGAGGATGTGACCCAGTGCTTCCTCGCGCCCCATCTCGGAGAGCACAACCGGCGCGCGCCTGCTCTTGTACTTGCCGAAGGCATCCTTTCTGACCAACAGCGCCACGGGCGCATTCGTTGCCGAGATCCGATCGAAGGCCAGACCGACGACATCCGCCGGATCAGTCTCCGCGGTCACTTCGAACCAAGGAACCTCCAAAAGGTCCAGCTGGCCCGGCGTAATCCGCCCCTGCTTCACATGCTGCGGTTCATCCGGCACGCCCGGCTCCCCGCGCCAACCGATAATGAGCAACACCGGGGTGGAATACACCTCGGAATCGGCCAGTGACGCGAGTGGATTGACGGCGTTGCCCAGTCCTGAGTTCTGCATATAGACCACGGATACCTTGCCCGTGGCCAGATGGTGCCCCAGTGCGATTGCAACCGCATTACCCTCGTTCGCCGCGATGATGTGGCGCCCATCCGGTGCAGTATCATCAACGTAGGCGCAGAAGCTGCTCAGCAAGGAATCCGGAACGCCTGCGTACAAACCGACGCCGCGGGCTTCCAGTTCGTCAAAGAAAACCTTCGGGTCGATCATTACGTCGTCCCCGGAATCAGTTCCAGTACCTGCTTGATCGGCAGCAGGTCCGCGTCCGCCTCAGCCGAGCGCTGATGCTCCAGGATCGATAGCGCAGTGCGCATCATCGCCGGATACGCTGCGCGCAACAGGTGATTGGCATAGATGACAATGTTGACCCCAGCGTCGGCCAGTTCCTGCTCGGTAATCGAGTTATAGCTGGTCGGAACCGCGACGAGCGTCCTGCGGTTCGGCAATTCCCGATAGCGGCGGCAGAACTCGAACACTTCATCCGGCGACTTCTCGCGACTATGAATCATGATGCCGTCCGCACCCGCGTCGAGAAAGGCGGCTGCGCGCTCCATCGCGTCGTCGATGCCTTTTCCGAGGATCAGGCTCTCGATCCGAGCAATAATCATGAAGTCATCAGTGGCCTGTACGCGCTTGCCTTCCCGAATCTTGAGGCAAAAGTTCTCGATCGAATCCTGAGTCTGGTCGACATCCGTTCCGAGCAGGGAATTCTTCTTGAGTCCGGTCTTGTCCTCGATTATCACCGCCGACACTCCGAGCCGCTCCAGGGTGCGCACGGTGAAAGCAAAGTGCTCGATCTTGCCGCCAGTATCGCCGTCGTAAACGATCGGCTTGGTGGTCACCTCCATGATCTCGTTGAGCGTGGTCATCCGCGCCGAGACGTCGACCGCTTCAATGTCGGGCTTGCCCCTGGCGGTGGAGTCTGTGAGGCTGCTGCCCCACATGCCATCGAACTCGCGCGCGCGCCCATCCGATCCGGCAAACCGCACATTCTCGATGATCAGCCCCGAAAGTCCGTTGTGGATATCGAGCAGCCGAACGATCGACTTGGCGTGGAGCATGCGCCGCAGCGAGGCACGCCGGATGTCGGGGGTGGTACCGATTTCGCGCAGGGCCGAGTTCAGCTTCGTCGACGAGATGCCCGGCGTATAGGCGACCTCGACAAGTTCGCCACCCCACTCGTTGAGCGCATCGATGACTCGCTGACGGGTTTCGCGCTGCACGCCCTCACGCCAGTCGTCGCCATGCACCACGAAATCCGGCCTGAGCTCCCGTAGATTGGGCACGTAATTCAGCGTGGCTTGCGGTACGACGCGTGCCACCCCCTTGATCGCTTCAACGACCTCACGCCGCTGCTCGAAGCTCATATACGGCACGCGCTTGTAACTGGCAATGGCCGCGTCGGTCAGTAAACCAACGGTGACCTCGCCAAGCTCGGCCCCCTTGCGGATTATATTCAGGTGGCCCGGATGGACCAAGTCGGCACTCATGCCGATGTAGACAGTTTTCATTTAGCATCCAAACTAGCGTGTGAGTTCCGGGAAAGCCTCTTCGATTCGTCTGATCAGAGCCTGATCCGGAAAGTTCTTGTAGATCCCGATATTCTTTCTCGACCGCGCCGGATCAAAAGTCTCAAGCTTCACGCAGGCCTTCGCATCGACGCCAAGGCGCGTCAGTACCGACCGTCTGACTTCGTCGCTCTGAACAAAATCCTCAAACTTCAACTCGATGACACGATCGCTCAGACCGAGCTCGCGAACTGATCTATCGTGCTCATCCCGCCGCGCCTTTGTCGCACGAATGAATGCGTCGATCGGCGTGACACGGTGCTTGGCCCGCTCGTAGTATTCGGCGACGTACTGATCTCTTGGATCACGCATCACGGTGATCGCCATTGCGTCCGAAAACAAAGCCAGCAACCTGACACGAAAGCCGAAGATGCTGTTGTTCAACACAAGTGACGAATTGTCTCCCCCTCCGAGGCATTGCAAGCAGTTCTGAGCGAACCATTGCAACGCCTGCAGGACTGGATCCTGCGCCTGATCTGCCATGGACGCAGACGATTCAAGCTTGTCCAGAAGGATATGGCAGATACGCCAAAGCTGTTCCAAATTCCCGACACTATCCCACTGCGCTTTCGCAAGGGCGCGATTCCGATTGACCTCGATTTCCTTGCGCGCGCTATGCAAGCCGAGGACGGGCCCAAGAATCAACCCCATGATCTGTCTAGCACCCAACCGGGCTACTGGAGCGTCGAAGATCGACAGCAACGAACCAGGCTGACCTAGATCCTTGAACAATCGCAACTCATTGCCAGACGCCGCCAGCTCGAAGCCGCTAACGCCTCGCAACATGTCGGTCACGGCACCCGACCCAGACCATAGAAATCCGCAAGTAAACACAAGCCGCGGACGCTCTCCCTTGATCTTGGAATGCACCTTGTACGTCTTGTAGTGGTCGAGGAAGTCATGGTGTCGAACCGGCGAACCGCGATCAGGAACTCGCAATGCCACACGATAAGAGCGCGCCAGTAAATCCAGAACGGCGTCTTGGTCAGAGAAAGGCATTCTGGACATGCGAATCATGCTGTCCATTTTCTCTTTCGCGTCGTCAAAAGGCACGCGAGAAGACACCATACCAAGCACCTCCTCGGCAATGCTAATCGATTCAATTATCTCGATTGACTCCGTAACACCATCGAACAATTCCTTGAAGTTCGCCGAACTCCTATGTGAAGGCGAGACTCGGGCCAAGCACCTCTTGGCGTCCCGCGGCATTCTGGCGATTCGGTAGGTGTTGGCCAACGCCATATTCGCCTCGTCGACTCTTGCGCTTGCCAGTTCGTTGAGACGTAACCACCACTTGACCGAATCCTTCAGATGGCCTTGATGATCCGCCAATTTTGCAAGCCTCAAAAGAATCTCGTAATTGTTCTCAGATACCGACAGCCATCTTTTAAGATCGATTTCCGCCCGCGACAGCGTCGATCTGTACATGCCGAAGTCGGCCTCACTCTCAGGCTGGCACATAGCCATGAGCCGATCTACCCGGCGCACCGTCTGGCGCACTTTCATGAAAATGTATACGTTCCTAGCCTTCTTGAGAATCATCACTGCAGTCAACTAATTGAATTGCGCGGCATAAGCGAGCGCACGACAAAAGCCAAGATCAGAATCATGCAAGACGTGCGAAAGTCTGCGGAAGATGTAACACGCCTGCACCAAGACCCTAGCGCTTCACGTACGCCCGAGGTCAAAGGCGATAACACCCATTCAAAAATTCACATGCTCATGAATGAAGGCCAGCCTTTCACGCATTTCGCTCTTTCCACAGGACGTAATCGGCGTAACTGCCCCCGGGAAGTCGAGCGCCCCCACTCTAGCCTCGAACTCTGCCACAGCAGTATCGTCTGCATAGATCGACGGAAGGCTATTCTTCGATAGAAATCGGATATATCCGTTGAATCGATCCCGATGCCCTGCGGACATCGCATCGAAATCGGCCATCTGGTAAATCGACTCCGGACTCGTCTTGTCATCAATGTCGGAAGAAAGCACATACGGTATCTGGAAGAACTTCGCCAACTCGAGAGTTCTCGAATCATGCGCAATTACCACCGCAGGCACCCCGGCCAGCAGAGCAAATATGTTTCCGTGAATCCTCGTTCCAAACGAGAAGTCCATGCCCCCCATACTCTTCAGCCACGAAGACACATTGAAGAATAGCTTGATCTTGTTCCCCGTATACAAGGGATGATTCGTTCGTCGCGGAAAGGCATCTCTTTTCCTGATCCCATCTATGTGCTTTCCCGCATATATATACTTGAAGTCATCCATGTCCTGAGCAACGTAGGTGACGCCCTTGTATTCCTTCCATGTTCTTCGGAACAGATCGCAAACAGGAGGCGTCATTCCCCTCGTCAGATTGACGGCGATGTTCGAATCTTTCGATATCCCAGGACTTTTTCGAACCTCGAGGCTTCCTCCGTTCAAATACATCGACGGACACCCTATAACATCCACGCTTGAGAAGCCGAGCTTCTTCAAGTAGTCACGAGTGAACTCGCCCCGAACACCGATGGAAGCCGACCTGTCGAGAACAGCGGATACGAAGCCCTTGACAGAAGCATCCATGGGAGAGCCGCCCATGATGCTGTGCTCGAGGTTGGTCTGCGCGCCAACGCCCACAACGACGCAGGGAATCTTCATTCTCTTAATTACGTCAGTAAGTGCGTCCAGTTTTGCCGAATAAGATCGCCGGAATGCATTGGCAAGCGGAATGACAAATGCGTCGTATTTCTCGCTTATTTCATCCGCATCCAAAGCCTTTATCTTGTACCTGTTTACATCAATATCTACGCCACGGGCGGACAGCGACTTGTATACAGAGTATGCAAACAGAATATTTCCACTGTTGCTCGCTATAAGGTTGTCCTGCAGGCATTGCTGCGCGCCAATGACCTCAAACGGAGTCATTCCCGCTCTCATCAGTATTCTTTTATCTGCCATTTCTTAGCCTTTAGTTTCAGTGGGAATAAATCGCACCAAGGAACAGGCCCGACCGTAATCAACGTACCAGCAGACACATCCGTATCTCAGGACTTCACTTGGATGCATATCCCACCAAAACATCCGCCAGTTTTCTCACACTAGACCCGCCCCTGTAATTGTCGAGATACTCATCCATAAATGCATCGACATCCTGGGTAATCACCGGCCCCTTCTCCAGAACATCCAACATCTCCTCGTAACTCTCTGGGTGATAGCCGATCTTGTTTTCGAAGATGTAAGCCTCTGTAGACCCGTGAAGATACTTTTGGACGCGATCCTGAAGGATCCATAATGGGAATATGACTGGCTTTCCGAGCGCCCACGCTTCGTAGACCATGGTCCCGAAGTCGGAAACGACAACGTTGGACCAAAGCATTTTTTCTACTGTTGGCGCCTTGTCTTGCCTATTGGAAGGATGCAGTGCGTGCTCAACGGCATACTTCTCGGTGAGCATATGCGCATATGGCTCGAAATCAGGATAGGTCGATGTTGATTGTTGTTCCGGTCCTCGCTTTCTGTTGTCGTGGGTCGGAGCCCAGAGAAGACGTATCGAATCCGTCGTCTCCGGCACTGACACATTTGCTTGAAGTCGACGCAGAAGATCGAGCCTAGGCCATCCGACCACGTGGACCTGGTCTTCTCCGAACATCAGTTTCTTGCTTCGTACAATCCTGTCCTTCATCCATCGCCCGGGCACACAGACGGCCTTGAAGCGATCGAGGTAGCGATCGCCATTTTCCGGATCCTTCATCCAGTAGTACTTCTTGTCTGCAACACCATGCGACATCAGCACGTCAGCCTTTTGCCGGATGAACCAAGTGAAGTTGACCGCCCCCTCTACGTAGCGCCGGCCCGTCTGACGAAAGGAGATATGCCTATCCTGCAATTCGTCCATGACCAAGCTGTTCAGCTGCTCCTGCACTTCGAGATAGTGGCTGGAAGTCGCTTTGTAGAAAAAGTTGATGCTCGCTGACATCTGTGCGAGAGAAGCCGCGACAACCTTCCCGGATTGCGGGCGCATATCCCCCAACGTATGCTGATAGAACTGGCGTATTGCTTCGTCGTTGTAGGCCCTCCAGTCGAAAGATTCCAGCTCCAACGCGGCAGACGCGAAGGCTTTCATACCTGCCGTAAGCCCAGCTTCCGTATTCTCGACCAAGCAACCACCCCTTCCTTCCATAACGCTACGGTTTCCAACGATGTCCGTCGCCACGATAGGCTTGCGGAGAACGAGCGACTCCAGAAGAGTCATCGGCTGCCCCTCGTGATTCGAGGACAGCACGAAGCAATCTGCCGCACCAAGGAAGGGATACGGGTTCCGACGAAAACCCAGCAGGTGGACACTGTCTTTCAGCCCGAGACGAGACACCAATTGCCTAAGGTGCCCTTCCAGCGGACCGATTCCCAGAATCACGAGTCTCGATGAAGGATTCGTACGCACGATCGGCTCGAACGCGCGGATGAGCTTCTCCTGATCCTTTTCGACGGAAAGCCGACCGATGTTGATGAAAACAGGGCCGGGGCCGTCGAACAATGCAGCATCTGCTTCACTCTGGAACCCACATCGCACTGCTTCAAGTATTTCCGTGCCATTGATTACATTGTCGCAGGACACGAACCTGTCCATCTCTACGCCAAGTCGTCCCCCAAGGTTCTCCCTATTCAGGGCATTGGTCTGGTGCGACACCGAAACCAAGGAGTCTGCATACGGATACAAATCAAACATCCGGCTGAGCTCTGGGTACTTGCTCACGTGCTCCGCATACATGTCATTGTGGAGATAGATAGCCTTCCTCATCGAAAGATCGTTCGCAACAAGTACAGAAGTCCAGAAAGCGTCATACCCTGAAAACGCAACGACGGAATCGTATGCCTTGTTCCCGAATACACGGATAAACTCTCGGGTATAGGAACGATTGAGGATGGCTTCGGCCTCTTTTCCCAATCGTATCGTTCCGTTGTCCCGGTGCCTCCTGATCCAGCGCTCCTCGAGCGTGACCGGCATGTTTCCATATCGCGGCACCGCATAGATATCGGACGGCAGCTTCCTGAACTGCCAGATGCAATCGGCCGACACTTCTACCGCAGTCGGAGAAAATGCCACTACTACGTTGCTCGCCTGCCGATCGATACTGTTGACAAGATTAATGAACGAAGTCGTGATCCCATTAGGCTGGAAGGATCCGCCGTTCAGCACGATGGTCGGCTTCTCTTCCTTGCAAAATTCCAGTGCGCATTCGGTCGAATCATCGAAAAGAAAGTTCACCACGCGCTCTGTCGCTAGACCGTCGTCGCGGTAGTTGTAAAGTGACCGCGCCGCCTGGTGGGAGGAATGGTCAATGCCTTCTCCCTTCAGCGCCAGCGCCAACTCGTCACGCAGTCGTTGGATAGTTCGGCACTTGGCCCCTGGCATCTCGTCCATGCTGAAGTACAGGCCGCGCTCCTGCTCGTATTCCTCGATATCATAGATGTAGTACAGGACCGGTCGGCCGGTGGCGAGGAAGTCGAAAAACACACTGGAGTAGTCGGTGATGAGCACATCCACTACCGACAGCAATTCGTTGGTATCAATGTCCGCCGGGACCACTTGGCAGGCGACATCGTGTTCTCCCAGGACACGCTCCAGCAAGCTGTGACCGCGAAAGATCACCTGGCAGTCCAACGTGGACAGCGCGGCCAGATCGCTTTCCAGCCGCGACGTATCGAACTCGACCTCGTCCAAGGTGCCGCGCCACGTCGGCGCGTACAGGACCACGGGCCTGTCCGGCGACAGCTCCATCCGCCCGCGGATGCTTGCCTTCTCTTCTTCCCCCGCATTGACGGTCAGGTCGATGCGGGGATAGCCCGTTTCGGCGAACAGGCCGGTGTAAAGCGGACGGATGTCATAGCTGTCCAGCTGAATGTCGCTGGTGTGCTTGTTCGGGCTGATGATATGCGTGGCCTGGAGAAAATTCCTCTGGGTCCGCTTGTGATCGTAGAATTTGTACTTCTGCTCCTTGCCGAGCGTCTTCAATGGCGTGCCGTGCCATGTCGCCAAATACTTCTGCTCCGGGCGACGAACGAAATAGGGCGGAAAACCGCTGTTGTTGATCAAGTACTTCGCCGTGGCGAGATGGCGCAAATAGCCATCGGATGCTTTGCTGACGAAGGCGACATTGGAGAGACTGCGGTACTTCGGTGGCACCCGCTCCAGATCGTTGAGTACCCAGACATGCAGGTACGATCCGTATACGGGATGATCCAAAAGGCTTCTGAAAATCGCCAACGGATTGCAGGACAGCGAATTCCCGTTGAAGCTTTCATAGAGAATCACGTTCTCGCGAACGGGCAATGTTTCTGCGTATTCGACATAGCTCGTCGAGATGCGCACCTCGTCGCTGCCCTTCATCAACTCCTCTGACACACCATGCGGCCTTTGCAGCACGCGCGTCTGCCTGAATGCGATGCAAGCTTCCTCGTAACGACCAAGCATGTACAGCGCGTATCCCAAACGGTAGAACCACGGCGACTTGCGATCACTGCTTCGTTCGAGCGCGGCCCGATACACTGCCGCAGCACTCTCCCAGTCCGACCGGCGCTCCAAGCTCTCACCCAGCTTGTAATGGGCGTCCGGCTGCGTCATGTCATGGGCCAGCGATTTCCTGAGGATTTCGACCTTGCCGAAGCCCTGGAGGTGCCGCTGGATTTCCTCCACCGAAAGCAGGTCGCCATCGAGCGGCAGCAGGTCGGCGGCATGCAGCACCGACGTCTCGGCGGCGACCAGTCCCGGCTCCGGCGTGAGATGCCTGGCCCCGGGGGGACGCGTGTTGAGGAACGCCACGCACGCCTGCGTGTGCCGGCCCATCCTTTCCAGCACGTAGCCCAGCCGGTAGTTCCAGTAGGGAACGTGCTTGTCGGACAACGACAGGGCCGCCGCGTACGCCAGGGCCGCATCGCCCCACTGCGCCATCCGCTCACGGACGAACCCCAGCCTGTAATGCCAGCCAGGCTGGCGCACGCCGGCGTCGAGCGCGATCGCGTCCCTGTAGCATTGCGCGGCCTCGGCCCACCGATAGAGGCGATCGTAGGCCATGCCCAGTCGGTAGTGCAGCCCGCCATCGAACGGGCGTTCCTCGATCCGGGTCCGGTAGGCCTCGCGCGCTGCGTCCCAGTACCCGCGGCTTTGGTGGTAGACGCCGACGCCGTACCGCCGCGGGGCTGGGTCGGGATCGAGGCGGATGGCCTCCTCGTAGGCCATGGCGGCCTCGTCATTCCTTTTTGCCTTCTCCAGGACGTACCCGAGGCGGTAGTGCCACCGCGACTTCCCTGGTGCGAGATCGAGCGCAGCCCTGTACCCCTGGGCGGCCTGATCGTAGCGCCGCATCTCCTCGTTGGCTTCGCCGAGCCTGAAGAACCAGTTGGGATGTGAACCGTCGATCCGGGTCGCGGTGGCCAGCGATTCCGCCGCGAGCCACCACTTCTTCTGGGCGATCAGGTTTTCGGCAAGCCGATAATGATGCTCCGCCACCTCCCATTCCTGGTCCCGGACCAGGCGATGGGCTTTCTCGGCAACGGCCAGACCGCCATAGTGGGCGGCAATATGCGCGATCCTCCGGATCTGCCCGAGGTCTCCCCCGGCGCGTTCGAGCACTTCCTCGCACTTGCGCAGGGCTTCCCTGACCTGTACCGGCGACGGCTTCCCGAGAACCGAGTCCCTTGCCTCCGACGGACCGTCCATCCAGTGCCGGACGGGATTGAGGTCGATCGCCTCCGGATACATGTGGAGCAGCCAGTACCGGGCCAGATCGAAATCCTTGGATGGGCTCCTCAGTTCCAGGCAGCCGTACTCACAGAAATGCCTGAACGGATTGGCGCCTGACCTGGCGACGTCGGGGTTTTCCTTCAAATAGAACCCGGTATCGAACCACGCGCTCGGCTTCTTCCGTTCCCTGACTCCATACTTGATGTAGTGCGCGATCGGGTCCATCCCCGCCGCGGCCACCTTGGGATAGGCGGCGAGATAGAAAGCGGCATCGAACAACCCGCTTGCCGCGATGGCCGCATAGTCCCTGTCCGCATCCGTCGCTGAACCCGGGCTCCGGCCCGCGAACGCGCCCGCGCCTTCCGGAGACATCCGGCCCTGCTGGCGGGCCTCGACATAGCCGGCGATGTCGAATGCCGGCGCGGGCAATCGCCCTTCCTTCCAGCCGTGTTCGCAGAAATGCAGCAGCGGATTCTGGCCGGACTCGGCCACGTCGCCATTGTGCCGGAGGTAGTATCCCGTGCTGAAGGATTCGCACGGATCGCGCAATTCCGCCGCACCGAAGCGGAGATAGTGGTCCAGCGGATCCGCGCCCGCCTCCCGGACGTCCGGATACTGGTCGAGATACCAGGACCAGTCGCCGAAACCGGCGCCCTTCACCACGGTCCTCGCAGCACGCAGCGCACCCGCATCACCGCCTCGCCCGGTAACACGCTGGAGTATCTTGTCAGCCAGAGAAACCATCCCGATAACTCCTTGGATCAAACCTGATTCAGCGAAATCTTGATGTCGGTCGTCGAAATGTCCGCAGTCCTCGGCAGGTAGACGACTTCGCAGTACTCGGACAGGAAATCGAACTTCCCCTCCCAGTCGTGCCCCATGACGAAGACGTCGGCGGAATACTTCCTGACATCCTCGATCTTCTGTTCCCAGGAATTTTCCGGGATTACCAGATCGACGTACCTGATCGATTCGAGCACCGCCTTCCTGTTCTCGTAATTGAGGAGCGAGGACTTGTGCTTGCCGCGGTTGAACTCGTCGGAGGACAGGCCGACGATGAGCCGATCCCCCAGCGCCCGGGAACGCCGCAGCAGATTGATGTGGCCGACGTGCAGGATGTCGAACGTGCCGTAGGTCAGGATGGTCTTCATCGTCATTTCTTCAGTGGAGCTCCAGTTGGTTGGTTCCGATTCCCTGGCAATCGACAAGCTCGCGCACGCGTGCGACGACGCGGGCGGAATTGCAGTCGTCGATCCGGTCGAAGAACAGCTTCCGCGTCGACTCGATCCGCGCCCGCCTCGGCGCGTCGACCTGCGAGAATAACCCTTCCAGGGCAGCCATGAACTCGCCGAAGTTCCTGCAGACCTCCCCGGGGAACACGTCTTCCAGGTCGTAGAACGCGCCCCGCTCCATCCCGACGTAGCGGTCGTAGTCGTAGGCGAAGCTGACGGCTGGCTTCCCGGTGAGCATGTAGTCGATGAAGCAGCTCGAATAGTCCGTGACCAGTGCAGAGGACACGCGATAGAGGATCTCGGCATCCGGGTAGGCGTCCGCGGACAGATCGATCACGTCCGGACCGGACAGTTGCAACCCGTAGGCCCCGCCGCTGTCGGCCATGTGTTCCCGCAGGCCCAGCACCGCGCCCTCGCGCCGGAGCCAGGCGAAGAGCGCGGCCTTCTCCTCCTCGCTGAACCAGTAGGCCGCCGCCTCCTGCTCGTTGCGGAAGGTCGGCATGAACAGGACCAGCCTGCGCCCTTCGAGCCGGCGGCCCAGTTCCGCGATCCGCGCCTGCATGTCCCCGGGCAGCCGGGACTCTTCCCGGAGGATGAAGTCGTTGCGCGGCAGGCCCGTGTTCCAGACGTCGTGGGGCGATACCGGATAGAACGCCGAAGCCATGGCCAGCGCATCGACCCTGGAAGAGCTGATGACCGCGCGATACTTCATGTTCTCGGCCGCCACGTGGTCCAGCCGGCCGTGCATGTCGGCCGAGACGTAGCCGATCCGCTTGAACGGGATGCCGTGCCAGAGGTTGATGATGTTGTGCAATCCCGCGGAGACGGGGAACACGACGTTCCTGCCCACGCTGTGCTTGACGAAGATGTTCCCTGCGCGCATGAGGCGATGCTGCCCGACCGGCGTCTCGAGTTCGACGACCTCGACGTTCTCGCCGACCGCCTCGACCGGCTTGCCCCGGGTGAGGATGATCTTGCGGATGCCCGGGTCGCGCCTGACTTCCTCGAACACGGCCCTTTCGTTCCCGGAGAACGTCCCGGTGAACGCGCATGCGGGGAAGGCCCACCAGTTCCCGTGCTTGGGGCTGGCCCTGTCGGCCAGCATGAACTCCTCGTCCGTCAGCAGCCGCTCGGGGGGCGGATCGTCCCTGACCGGACGATCCTCGCCCAGGTGCAGGTTGGCATGGAGCCTGGCCGGATCGACCACCCGCGCCAGGTTGGCTTCGATCGTATCGATATCCGCCCCGGGAACGGATTGGCGGATCCGGTCCGCCCATCGGTGCAGGCCGGGAACCTCGTAGTGGTTCTCGGACAGCAGATAGCGCTTGAACAGGGGAAAGCCCTCGTCGAGCAGGCGGAAGTACCAGTTGCTGAAGATCGGATGGAACGGGTACAGCGCGCCGACGAAGGTGTCGAACTCGTATCCCAGCGCGATGAGATGGCGGGTCACCCCCACCTCGTACTTCAGCACCAGGTTCTGCTTCGAATCCTGTTGCGTCACCGATTCCATCAATCGCCGGAAATGCGGTTCGCGCAGGACCGGCCCGCGGAACGCGAGGAAGTACGAGCCGAGCAGGAAATCGTAGCAATGGTCGCGCTCGAACCGTTCCAGCAGCGATGCGCGCACCTCGTGCATCGGGACCGGGCGCGCGAACCGGTTCGACGGCGAATCCTTGGTGGCGGCGATGCCCTTGGTCGCCTGCAGGCCCCACCAGTCGCAGGCCCTGCCGTCCATGCGGGCGAAAACCTCGTCGAGGTCGCGGAGCAGGTAGCAACTGTCGTTGACGAGCAACACTTCGTCGTACGCCTCGACAAAATCCCAGCCCAGCCGCGCGACGAGTTCGCTCCAGGAGCCGAAGTCGTACTTCCCGTGCCGGCCCGCCCATGCACCCTTGGCGTGGCCTGCAAGCTTGTGCAGTTCGCCATCCGCCATCTCGCAATCCGCGAGGTAGTACACGTCCGCGTGCCGCGCCAGTTCACGCACGTAGTCGACGACATACTTGTCCACGACACCGTCGCGGTCGTATCCCGCGAACAGGCACAACCGCCTGATCGGCTTGCCCGGGGAATGGCGATGGGCGTTCCCGATAGACGGCGCCGGCCTGGCCGGCGGCCGCGGCTCGAATCCGGCCGCGCATCCGATGGCCTGGTAGTGCCCGAGGGGATTCGCGCCCTCGACCGCGGGATCCAGGTATCGCGACCAGTACCACCACACGTCGAATCCGCGCGATGGATTGCGTAGTTCCTTCCATCCGCGCAGGCAGAAATGCAGCAGCGGATTGATGCCGCTCTCGGCCACGTCGCGGTTGTTGCCGAGATAATAGGCGGTGTCGAAAAGCGGCGATGGATCGCGACCCTCGCGAGCGCCGGAACGCAGGTAATGCCGAAGCGGGTTGACGCCGCTCTCGGCCACGTCGGGATGCGCGGACAGGTAGTAGGCCTCGTCGAAAACGCCCGAAGCGCGGATTGCCTCCTCGTCCGGATCCAGGACCGGCCGGACCTCCAGCCCCTGCTCGCGGCCGAAGCGAAGATAATGCAGCAGCGGATTCGTCTTGCCGGCATCCGCGCCGAGATGGGCATCGGCATACCAGACGAGGTCGAAATCCGCGCTGGGATGGCGCGATTCCTGCCAGCCCGTCCGGCAGAAATGCAGCAACGGGTTGGCGCCCGCCGCCACGACGTCCGGATTGTTCTCGAGGTAGTACGCCGGGTCGAAGTAGGCGCAGGGCCAACGCCCCTCGCGTGCGCCCGTGGTCACGAAGTGCAGGAGCGGATCGACGCCGGATGCCGCGACGTCCGGATAACGGCGCAGGTACGCCTCCCGGTCGAAGACCCCCAGCCGCTCGATCGCCTCGGCATCGGGATGGCGGGCTTGCCTGACGATTCCCAGTCCGCGCAGGATGCGCGCGACCGCGCTCATTTGCGGCCGTTCCTGAAGATGTCCGCGACCGGTCCGCTGAGCGTGAGCGCCGTGCGACCGTCCGCCACCACCTGGAACCTGGGTCCGAGATCGGCGGCACTGCGGACCCCCGGGATCTCGACCAACAGGCGATACCCCACCAGCGCATGCGGAAGCCCGAGATGGCGCTGGACGTCGGGGCGGATCTGCCGGTCGAAGGTGTCGACTTCCACCACGCCGCGCGCGGCGCGGACCGAGAACCGGCTAGGCAATGCGCCCCGCTCGTCGATGGCCCAGCCACGGATCGACAGCCGCCCGTTGTCGAGTTCGATCTCGTCGACATGCCCCGCATACCGCCCCCGGTACGACGAGCCGTCCGGCCTGTCCGCCTCCTCGCTGTTGGCGAGCGACAGGTAGAAGGCTTCCGCCTGCTGGGCGATCACCGATTGGGGCATGGGCGCCGGTCCCACGCGCTGCCAGCCCAGTTGCACGGGCATGTAGCCCCTGTCCACGAGCATGGACTGGATGCTGGCGTGGTATTCCGCCGGCACGTATACGTCCAATGCGACGTCAACGGCATCCAGTCCATCCAGCCACAGCTGGATGAGTTCGGGACCAAGCCCGGATTCGAAGACGAGCCGGACCACGTGGTCCAGCCTGTAGGGCGAATATTCCTCCTCGAGCAAGGCCCGCAGCGGCGCGGACACCTCCAGTTTCCCGCTTGCCGCCTGGCTGAGCTTGCGGTCGCCGGAAACGACCGGAACCCTGGCCTTCCGGAACAACCTGGACGCGATGCTGCTCTTGCCGAAGCCGGGAGGCTGCATCAGCAGATATGCGACGGGGCGGCGGCGGCTGATGTGGAACACATGGCGGGACACCGGGTCGCCGGACTGGTTCACGCTCGGCCCCATCCATTTCCAGGCGTATCCGGCAAGAACCCTGCGCAGCATCGGCATGCTTGGGAACAGGCGTTCGTCGATGCTGCGCTTGACGTTGTGCCAGACCGGCTTCTTCGAAGGATAGATGCCCATTTCTACGATCAGCACGCCATCTTCGGCGAGACGGCGCACCAGCGAATCGATCAAGGCGGGCTGGTCGTCGGCGTAGTGAAGCGCGGACGCCAGCAGGATGACATCGAACGTCCTGTCCGGAAGCGCGTCCCAGCCCTGGCACAGGAATTCGCAATCCGGAAAGCGCTTCCTGGCGCGCTCGATGAACATCGCCGAGCGATCGATCCCCACGGCATGCGAGGCTCCCTGGAAGCTGGCGAAGCCGCAGAAGAACCCCTCGTTGCAGCCGACGTCGAGGAACGCCTTGCCGCTCAGGTCCGGCAGGCACAGCGCCTTCAGCTTGTCGAGGGTAAAGGAAGCGCCGGCCGCATCGGGAAAGGACTGGTACTGGGCCATGGATCACCGACCCTCGTGACGAAGCGCAGGCGGCCCGGGGGACGCATCGCCGGCTCCGCCGACCAGCGCGACCACCCCCGCCGACATCCGCAGCGGCGCATCGGCCAGTTCCTGCGTCTGACCACCAAGGAACCGGATCCCGGAAGCGTGGAGGTCGGTCAGCGAAGCGACCTCCGGGACGTCGATCCGCGCCGTGAACCCGCACTCGTCGCCGGCCAGGCCGAAGTGCTTCTTCACGTCCGGCCGCCGCACCCGATCGAAGTCCCTGGCTGCCAGCCGAAGCCCTTGCCATTCCAGCACGAGCCCCGTGGGCATGCCTCCCTTCCCGTCGACCATCCAGCCCGTGACCTGGAGCCGTCCCGGTTCATCCATGAGATCGATCCCTTCAATCGCGCCGAAGACCTGGGCGGAGGCCTCCACTGCGGATTCCTGCATGGGACTTTCCCCTGCCCGGACCCGCGCCATGAGCTCGTGGTAGAAACCCAGTGCGTCGGTGATCGCGCCCTTGTACACCAGCCGTCCGCCCTCCAGGACGATCCCCTTGTTGCAGATGTCACGCAGCAGGCCCGTGCTGTGGCTCGCCAGAACCACGATCTTGCTACCGCCGACGCGGCTGCGCATGCGATCCTTCGCCTTGGACATGAACTCGCTGTCGCCGGTGCCCACCCACTCATCCATCAGGATGATGTCGTGCTGCGCAACCGTCGAAATCGCGAAACCCAGCCGGAGCTTCTGCCCCGACGACAAGGTCCTGAGGAGGTGCGTCGCTTTTTGCCGCAGGCCTGCGAACTCCAGGATGGGTTCCGCCTGTTCCCGGAGGAATCGCGCCGTCAGCCCCATCGCCACGCCGCGCAGGATGATGTTCTCGCGTACCGTCGCGTAGCCGTTGAACCCCAGCGACATGTTCAGCAACGCCTGGCAGCTGCCTTCGATCACGACCGTTCCGCGCGTGGGCTGATAGACGCCGTTGAGTACCCGCAGCAACGTACTCTTGCCGGCGCCATTGCGGCCCAGGATCGCCAGACGATCGCCTTCGTCGATATCGAGCGAGATGTCGTCCAGCAGCCGGACGATGCGGCGCTCCGGCGGATCAAAGGCGGCGCCGGCGAACAGCCTCGCCCACCCCCCACCGCCCTTCTCGCTCTGGAAGAAGGCCGGGACATCGAGGGTCAGGTTGCGAAGACGAATCGATGCGCCCATGGGTCAGATCCACAAAGGCACGAAACGCGCATAACGCCGGTAGAAGATGCTCGCCAGCAGGACGCCGACCACGGTGAATATGGCCACGAACCAGTAGGTGGCCGGCTCCACCGGAAGCCCCATGATCGGGTTGCGGAACAGGCAGGCGAAGTGGAAGAAGGGATTGAGCCGCATGAACTGCCCGCGAACGCTGTCCACCGGCATGTCCTCGGGATACCAGATGATCGGCGTGAGCAGGAAGATGAAGATCGAGGCGTTCGAGAGCAACTGGCCAAAGTCCGGATAACGCGCCCCGACCAGGGAGAAAATCGTGCCGACCCACACCGCGTTGACGTAGATGAGCAGCAGCACCAGCGGCGCCATCACCAGCCCCAACGGCGAAACATGGCCCAGCATGAACAGCGCCACCACGACCACGGGCAGGTAGGCGCACATGTCGAAGAACGCCTTCGCCATCGACTCCAGCAGATAGTCGGTCAACCGGACCCGGCCATCCATGATGAACGAGTAGTTGGCGTTGAAGATCGCGGCGCTGGAAATGATGGACGACATCAGGGTCCTGAACACCATCGCTCCCAGCGCCACGTGCGCCGCGAAGGTGACGAGTGACAATCCGCGCATGCTGGCGAAGAAGCCGCCCAGCCCGAATACGTAGACGAGCGACGGCGCCACCAGCCAGAACACGCCCAGCCGCGAACGGCGCGTGCGCACGAGGATCCCGAGCCAGCTGGACAGCGCCCAGAACTCGGGGTTGCGCAGGCTGGACCACACGTCACGCCAGAAATCCCAGCGCTTCTCGCCTGTGCTCGTTCGTGGGGCCAGCCGGACCTGCTCCGAACTCACCTGAGCGCCGCCTCCAGGTCATCGACCAGATCAGCCACGGCTTCCACGCCGACGCTCAGCCGCACCAGGCTGTCGGTGATGCCCAGTCGCGCGCGATTCTCCACCGGCACCGACGCATGCGTCATCACCGCTGGATGGTTGACAAGGCTTTCTACGCCGCCCAGCGACTCGGCCAGCGTGAACAGCTCGGTGCGCTCGCAGAAGCGCCTGGCCGCCTCGAACCCGCCCTTGATCCGCACCGAGACGATGCCGCCGAAGCCGTCCATCTGGCGCTTCGCCAGCGCGTGCTGCGGATGCGAAGGCAGGCCGGGATAGATCACGTCCTCGACCGCGTCGTGGCCCTGCAGGAATTCCGCGATCGCCTGCGCGTTGTCGCAGTGCGCCTTCATGCGCAGGTGCAGGGTCTTCAAGCCGCGCAGGGCGAGAAAGCTGTCGAACGGACCCTGCACGGCGCCGGCCGAGTTCTGCAGGAAGGCCAGGCGCTCGGCGAGGTCCGCGTTGTCGCCGACCACCGCCATGCCACCGACCATGTCGGAGTGGCCGTTGAGGTACTTGGTCGCCGAGTGCATGACGATGTCGGCGCCGTGTTCGAGCGGGCGCTGCAGGATCGGCGAGGCGAAGGTGTTGTCGACGACGACGATCAGGCCGTGGCGCCTGGCGATGGCCGAGATCGCGGCGATGTCGACGATCTTCAGCAGCGGGTTGGTCGGGGTCTCGATCCAGGCCAGTCTGGTCTTGGGCGTGATCGCCGCTTCGAACGCCGCCGGGTCGGTCAGGTCGACGAAGCTGAAGTCCAGCCCGGCGCTGCGCCGGCGCACGCGCTCGAACAGACGGAAGCTGCCGCCGTAGAGGTCGTCCATCGCGATGACGTGGTCGCCGCTGTCGAGCAGCTCCAGCAGGGTCGCGGTGGCGGCCATGCCCGAGGCGAAGGCGAAGCCGCGGCTGCCGCCCTCCAGCCCGGCGACGCAGCGCTCGTAGGCGAAGCGGGTTGGGTTGTGGGTGCGCGAGTATTCGAAGCCCTGGTGCACGCCCGGGCTGGACTGGGCGTAGGTGCTGGTGGCGTAGATCGGCGGCATCACGGCCCCGGTACTGGGGTCCGGCGCCTGTCCGGCGTGGATCGCCTTGGTCCCGAGCCCCCAGCCCGTCGTGTCGACCGCCTCGCGGGGGTCCGTCATGTCGCTGAATCCATTGAATTCCGGGCCGCGATTCTAGCATCGGGGCGGGGCCCGGCCGGGGTCCCGGGCGGACTGCCATTCATGCTGGACGCGCTGGAAACGCCGTGGATCCCGGTGATGCGGTGCGCGCGGCGGTCACCGCGCCCGCTGGCCCCCAACCCCGGCCCTCCCCCGGTTTCGCGGGGGTGGGAGTCGATCCGTGCGATCGGACCCGTCCGACGCCGGCGTTTGCCCCTCTTCGCGAAGCGGCCGAAGGGCTAGTTCACCCGCCTTCGCAGCCAGTTCAGCAGGTCGATCCGGGTAATCAGGCCGAGGAACTTCGACCCGTCGACCACGATCGCGACGTGGCCGCGGTCGAACACCGGCAGCAGGGATTCGACCGGGGACTTCACGTCGAGGATGTCGAGCTTGCTGACCATCGCCGTCGACACCGGGTCGCGGAAGCGGTCCTCGTCGCCGTAGACGTGCAGCAGCACGTCGCTCTCGTCGAGGATGCCGACGATGTTGTCGCCGTCCATCACCGGCAGCTGCGAGATCTCGTAGAGCTTCATGCGCTGGTAGGCGGTGACCAGAAGGTCGCCCGGCGCCAGCACCACGGTGTCGCGCTGCGAGTAGGGGCGCAGGATCAGGTCGCGCAGGTCGCCGTGCTGCTCGCGCTCGAGGAAGCCGTTGTCCAGCATCCAGTAGTCGTTGTAGAGCTTGCTCAGGTACTTGTTGCCGGTGTCGCAGACGAACACCAGCACCTTCTTCGGCGCGGTCTGCTCGCGGCAGTAGCGCAGCGCGGCGGCCAGCAGGGTGCCGGTGGAGGAGCCGCCGAAGATGCCCTCCTTGCGCAACAGCTCGCGCGCGGCGAGGAAGCTTTCCTTGTCGGGGATGGCGTAGGCCTTCTTCACCCGGCCGAAGTCGGAGATCGACGGCAGGAAGTCCTCGCCGATACCCTCCACCATCCAGCTGCCCGACTTCTCGCTGAGCCTGCCCTCGTTGATGTACTCGGCCAGGATCGAGCCGACCGGGTCGGCCAGCACCAGTTCCACGCCGGGCGCGTGCTCGGCGAAGCAGCGCGACAGGCCGGTCATGGTGCCGGAGCTGCCGCAGCCGAAGACGATCGCGTCCAGCCCGCCGACTTCTGCCATCTGCCGCAGGATCTCGGGGCCGGTGCCGGCTTCGTGCGCGGCCGGGTTGTCGGGGTTGCCGAACTGGTTGATGAAGTAGGCGCCGGGCGTTTCCGCGGCGATGCGCGCGGCGAGGTCCTGGTAGTACTCGGGGTGGCCCTTGGCCACGTCCGAGCGGGTCAGCACCACCTCGGCGCCCATCGCCTTGAGGTTGAAGATCTTCTCCCGGCTCATCTTGTCCGGGACCACGAGGACCAGCTTGTAGCCCTTCTGCTGCGCCACCAGCGCCAGGCCGATGCCGGTGTTGCCGGCGGTGCCCTCGACCAGGGTGTCGCCGGGGCGGATGTCGCCGCGCGCCTCGGCGGCCTCGATCATCGACAGGCCGATGCGGTCCTTGATCGAGCCGCCGGGGTTCTGGCTCTCGAGCTTGAAGTACAGCTCGCAGACGCCGGCGTCGAGGCGCTGCGCCCTGACGATCGGGGTATCGGCGATGAGTTCGAGGACGGAGGAATGGATCGTCATGCGGGTCGCGTGCGGCAGCGGGAGAATCGCGATTATCGCACCGCCCCGGGACGGGCCACGCCGCGGTGCGGCGTACAGCACACGGGCGGCGGCGACCGACGAGGATGGCCGCCGCCGCCCGTGACTTCGGAACGCTTCAGTGTTGCAGCACGTCGTAGAGCTGGGTCAGGCGGTCCTTGGCGGCGAGCTTCTCGCGCTTCATCTGCGACAGGGTGACGTCATCGATCGGGAGCACGCCGAGCTCGGCATCGAGCACCTTCTTGTCGAGTTCCCTGTGCCGCTGGTACAGCTGCTTGAACTCCGGGTTGCCCTTGATCAGCTTGTCGAGTTCGGCCTGCGGTTGCCCTTCGAACATGGAATCCTCCTGCAAACATGCAAACGCCCCGGCCGGTCAGGGCACGGGGCGTCGTCTTGGGTGACAGACCGGGCGCTTGCGCGAATCCCCTCCTGCACGGCCTGCCCGGCGGACTGCGCTGCCGGTGGCGGGTGCCTGGTGGGGGATCGGCTCGGTCATTTCGGTCTGGCTCTTTCGCCAGGCGGCTGGATCGAAAAACTGCCGTCTGGGTATCCGACCCTACTCCTCCCCGAGGGGGTCGACAAGGGCCGACGGCAAGCCGCTGATTTGCCGTGCGTCACGGTTCGCCGGGGCGGCGGGGACAGCGTTCAGGCGCGTCGCGGCGGGCGCCCGGGAACGGGACAGGATCTTCCAAACAATTGATTTTCAAGAAATTAACAACCATGCCCTGCAAGACCGCATTCAGGATGTCGTCCCGGGTGCAGCGAACATCTGCTTGATCGTCCGGACAAAGCGGTTGCTCGCTGCGCTCGGGATGCCAGGCCCGATCCATGAGGTGCTCTCGGGCTTCATGACCCAGCCCGTCCCACTGCAGGAGCGGCTTCAGCCGCGCCCGGGACGTTCGATGAGTCCGGGGACGAGCGGTCGCGCCTGAAGGCGCTCCTACAGGAGCGTCGCGCCTGCAGGCCGGCGTCGGGGGCGTGGCCCCGACCTACGGATTGGTTTCGAGGCTGCGCAGCAGCTCTTCTTCCTGGCGTTTGAGCTCGGCGGCGCGCTCGCGGGCGGCGCGCAGCTTCGCGGCCTCGCGCGAGGACACGCCCTGCAGCACGGTTTCGGCCTCCTGCCGGGCCAGGGACTCCTCCTCGGCGGCCTGGCGCAGGCGGGTGGCCTCCTCGGCCTGGATCTGGGCCTGGACGCGCAGGCGTTCGGCTTCCTGGCGGGCGCGCGCGGCTTCGCGGCGGCTGGCCTCGAGCAGCAGGTCGCCGCGCTCGCGGTCAAGACGGTTGATGTCGCGCCGGGCGGCTTCGGTCCGGGCCGAGATCTCGGCGGTCTCGACCCGCCACTGCGCGATCTGCAGGATCGACGGACGCTGGCGGCTGCGCCGCGCCGTGTCCAGCGCCTCGACCGCCTGCCGCGCCTGCAGCCGCTCGAGCGAGGCGAGCCCGCCCAGCGAGGCATCGGCGTCGAGGGCGACCAGGCGCTGGGTCAGCCGCGCCACGTCGGGATCGTCGGCGGCGTGCGCCAGCGGCAGTGCCAGCAGCAGCGACATGCAGGCGATGGTCCAGGGGCGGATGTTCATTGCGCGTCCTCCAGCCGCAGCCGCTGGCGCAGGTCCGCGATCTCCGCGCGCCGCTGTTCGAGCTCGGCGTTGGTCGCCGCCTCGCGACTGCGGGCCAGCGCCAGCCCGGCCAGGGCGGTCGAGCGGTTGGCGAGGTCGCGCGCGTCGGCCTCGCGGCGTTCGGCCAGCGCGCCCTGCGCCTGCGTGAGCAGGCTGCGCGCGCGCACCAGGTCCTCGGCGGCGTACTGGTCGGCGTCGGCGTCGGCCGCGCGCGACACTGCCTGCTGGGCGGCGTTCAATTCGGCGGTCGGCGGCGGCAGGCTCGCGCAAGCCGTGAGCGCGAGCACGCATCCGCAGATCAGTGCCTGCAGCGGGGTCCGGAAGTGTGCGAAGCTTGTCGCCATTGGGGGGCCGTGCCGTTTGCGGGTGCGCGGCCATTGTCGACAGCCTTCGCCGGATGCGCAACGCCCCCGGCGGGCCATTGGGGGTTCGTACATGGACATCGGCTATTTCCTGAAGCTGATGACGGAGAAGAACGCGTCGGACATGTTCCTGACCACCGGCGCACCGGTCTACATCAAGGTCGAGGGCAAGCTGTACCCGCTCGGCAACACCGGGCTGCCGACCGGCATGGTCAAGAAGATCGCCTATTCGCTGATGGACGAGGGCCAGGTGCCGCAGTTCGAGCGCGACCTGGAGCTGAACATGGCGATCTCGCTGCACGATTCCGGGCGCTTCCGCGTCAACGTGTTCAAGCAGCGCGGCGAGGTGGGCATGGTGATCCGCGCGATCCGCAGCACCATCCCCAGCATCGAGGAACTGCAGCTGCCGCAGGTGCTCAAGGACATCATCATGGCGCCGCGCGGGCTGGTGCTGCTGGTCGGCTCCACCGGCTCGGGCAAGTCGACCTCGCTGGCGGCGATGATCGACTACCGCAACACCACCACCTCGGGCCACATCCTCACCATCGAGGACCCGATCGAGTACCTGCACCGGCACAAGAAGTCGATCGTCAACCAGCGCGAAGTCGGCCTCGACACGCATGCCTTCCACAACGCCCTCAAGAACGCGATGCGCGAGGCGCCGGACGTCATCCTGATCGGCGAGATCCTCGACGCGACCACGATGGAGGCGGCGATCGCCTTCGCCGAGACCGGCCACCTGTGCCTGGCGACCCTGCACTCCAACAACGCCGACCAGACCATCGAGCGCATCCTCAACTTCTTCCCCGAGGCCGCGCACAAGAACGTGCTGATGAACCTCGCGCTGAACCTGCGCGCGGTGGTGTCGCAGCGCCTGGTGGTCGGCACCGACGGCCGTCGCATGCCTGCGACCGAGGTGTTGATCAACACGCCGATGATCCGCGACCTGCTGCGCCGCGGCCAGGTGCACGAGATCAAGCAGGCGATGGAGGAGTCGCTGGAGGAAGGCATCGAGAGCTTCGACCAGTGCCTGTTCCGGCTGTACAAGGAAGGCCGGATCGAGCGCGAGACCGCGCTGCGCGCGGCCGACTCGCGCGAGGGCCTGGACCTCAAGTTCCGCCTGTCCGAGGGCGCGGACGGCGAGCACGATCCCTACGCGGACGTGTTCAGCGCCTCGTCCTGACCCCGGCTTGCGCGCCTGCAGGAGCGGCTTCAGCCGCGACCGGGCGGTTCGTCGACTCCGGGCAGGCGGTCGCGGCTGAAGCCGCTTCTACAGGCACTGTTTGCACGGATGCGTGGACGGGGGCAGGTTTGCCGATGGGCGTCGGCCGCCCTTACGCCTGCTGAGGTGCGTCCGGCTGGCGGTCCGGCGCGGCGTCGCGGAACGCCGGCAGCTCAAGGCAGGCCTGTTCGATCGCGCCGATCGTCGGCCAGCGCGTCATGTCCAGGCCGAAGCGGCGCGCGTTGTAGACCTGCGGCACCAGGCAGCAGTCGGCGAGCGTGGGCAGGTGACCATCGCAGAACGTGCCGGTCGCGGGGTGGTCGCGCAGCAACGCCTCGAAGGCATCGAAGCCCTCGGTGATCCAGTGCCGGGTCCAGACATCGCGCTCGGGCTGCGGCACGTTCCACTCGCGGTCGAGATAGCGCATCACCCGCAGGTTGTTGAGCGGGTGGATGTCGCTGGCGACGAGCTGCGCGAGCGAACGCACGCGCTGGCGCTCGCGCGAGGTGGCCGGCAGCAGCGGTGGCGACGGCCACACCTCGTCGACGTATTCGAGGATCGCCAGCGATTGCCGGAACAGCCGCTGCCCGTGCTGCAGCACCGGCACCAGCTTCTGCGGGTTGGTCCGTGCGTAGTCGGGCGCGAGTTGTTCGCCACCGTCGCGCAGCAGATGCACGGACACGGTCTCGTAGCCCAGCCCCTTGAGGTTGAGCCCGATGCGCACCCGGTAGGCCGCGCTCGACCGCCAGTAGGAATACAGCCGCAGTTCTTCGCCCACGCCGACGCCCCCTTGCTGTCGTCGCGATGGTCAACACGACATCTTGATCCGGCGTGCATGATGCCGGTTCACCACTCGTCGCGACAGCCCGCCGTTCGTCCGTGATCGCGCCTGCCGCCGCCGGCCGGCCCTCCTCGACCCTGTAGGAGCGCCTTCAGGCGCGACCGGGCATTCGCACGATCATGCAACCGGTTGCGCCTGAAGGCGCTCCTACAGTTTTCAGGCCGGTGCGGCCTGGCGCTCGATGCGCTGCTCGATGGCGCCGAAGATGCTGTTGCCGTCGCGGTCCAGCATCTCGATCCGGACCAGGTCGCCGAAGGACATGAAGGGCGTCACCGGCTTGCCGGTCTCCAGCGTCTCCACTGTCCGCTTCTCGGCGAAGCAGGAGGCGCCCTTGGCCGTGTCCTCGTTGGCGATGGTGCCCGAACCGATGATCGTGCCGGCCGACAGCGGCCGCGTCTTCGCGGCATGCGCCACCAGCTGCGCGAAGTCGAACTGCATGTCCACGCCGGCCTCGGGCGCGCCGAACCATTCGCCGTTGACGTGGGTCAGCAGCGGCAGGTGCAGCTTGTTGCCGCGCCATGCGTCGCCGAGTTCGTCGGGCGTGACGAAGACCGGGCTCAGCGCCGAGCGCGGCTTGGATTGCAGGAAGCCGAAGCCCTTGGCCAGTTCCGCCGGGATCAGGTTGCGCAGGCTCACGTCGTTGACCAGGCCAACCAGTTGGATGTAGCCGGCCGCCTGCTCCGGCGTCACCGCCATCGGCACGTCGTCGGTCACGACCACGATCTCGGCCTCCAGGTCGATGCCGTAGTCCTCGCTGACCACCCTGACCGGATCGCGCGGGCCGAGGAAGCCGGCACTGGTCGCCTGGTACATCAGCGGATCGGTGTAGAAGCTCTCCGGCACCTCGGCGCCGCGCGCGCGGCGCACGCGCTCGACGTGCGGCAGGTAGGCGCTGCCGTCGACGAATTCGTAGGCGCGCGGCAGCGGCGCCGCCAGCGCGTTGACGTCGAGGTCGAACACGCCGTCGGCGTCGCCGCTCTCGAGCGACTGCGCCAGCGCGTTGAGACGCGGCGCAACGTTGCTCCAGTCATCAAGCGCACGCTGCAGCGTCGGCGCGATGCCGGTCGCGCGGACCGCGCGCGCCAGATCGCGGGAGACCACGATCAGGCTGCCGTCGCGACCGCCTTCCTTCAGGGAACCGAGTTTCATGTCCGCTCCAGACCCAAATGCAAGATTTCAATTGTAACCAGTTGCCGCTGGTGCGCCCGTGGGAGCGCCTTCAGGCGCGATGCTTTTGCTTCGGGACTTGGGAAGAAGAGCATCGCGCCTGAAGGCGCTCCCACGGGCGTCCATGGACGACGTCAATCCTCGCCCTGGAAGGCGCCGGCGCGATAGGTCAGCACCAGCGTGTCGCGGTGGCCGGGGGCGTCCTCCGACGTCGGCTGGATCGGCGTCGATTCGTGGATCATGCGCGCGTCGTCGAGGAACAGCAGCGACCACGGCTGCAGCAGCGTGAAGCGCTGCCCGTCCGGGCCGTCGGCCTGGAACACGCGGGTCTCGCCGCCCTTGATGCCGTGGCGGCCGACCAGGATCACCGCGACGAAATCCACGCCGTCGCGGTGCGCGCCTTCCGGCGTCGGCCGACCGATGCCGTCGGTGGTGTCGATGCGGAACTGGTGCGCCTCGACGTACCACGCCCGCGCGCCCTTGAGCGCCGAACACCACTGGCCGAGGCCGCGCAGCAGCGCCGGCCACGCCGGCGCCGCGATCGTGTCCGGCGCCATCGGATCGAACATGCGCTGCATGCCGCCGTGCAGGGCGTTGTAGTCGAGCGACTGCCAGTGCGCGCGGTGCGGGGCCTGGCGCACGTCGTCGCCGTCGACCACGAAGCACGAATGGCGACGGCTGCGGTAGCGGCCGCCATCCTTGAGCCAGGCGTCGGGCGGCAGGTTGTTCCAGCTGCCATCGAGGCGCTGCAGGTCGTCGATGCGCGCCTGCGCGAGGCCGGCGACGTCGTCGGCCGCCAGCACCGTGAAGCCGCGGGCGCGGATGTCGTCCAATGCGTGCGCCGCATCGGAACAAGGTGGGGGGAACGGGGCCGTCATCGGCGGATTCTAGCGTGCGCGCGAGGGCGCCGGCCTGGACGGATTGACTGCAGTCGGGACGGCGGCGGCTTCGGTTCGCCCACCCCGACCCTCCCCCGCAAGCGGGGGGAGGGAGCCAAAAAGCGGGGGACTGCGGTAGCCCCCTCCCCGTCTGCGGGAAGGACTGGGGACAAGCGCGCCGTTTCGCGAAACTGGAAGGTCCAAACGAAAAGACCCGCCGACGGCGGGTCTTTTCGTGTCGCGAATACAGCACGGTATTCGCGTTCTGGATTGGCAGCCCCGGATGGATTCGAACCACCGAATGCCTGAGTCAGAGTCAGGTGCCTTACCGCTTGGCGACGGGGCTATGCAACCGATTGTAACGCCGTCGCGGGGCGACGGCGTCGATGCCGCATTAACGCTTCGAGAACTGGGTGGCGCGGCGTGCCTTGTGCAGGCCGACCTTCTTGCGCTCGACCTCGCGCGCGTCGCGGGTGACGAACCCGGCCCTGCGCAGCTCGGTCTTCAGCGTCTCGTCGTACTCGACCAGCGCGCGGGCGATGCCGAGGCGGATCGCGCCGGCCTGGCCGGTGGTGCCGCCGCCGGCGGCGGTCACGACGATGTCGAAGCTCTCGGTGTTCTTGGTCAGCTCGAGCGGCTGGCGCACGATCATGCGCGCGGTCTCGCGGCCGAAGAACTCGTCCAGCGGACGGCCGTTGACGGTGATGTTGCCGCTGCCCTTGCGCAGGAACACGCGGGCGGTGGAGGACTTGCGACGGCCGGTGCCGTAATTCTGAGTGGTAGCCATCGTTTAGATATCCAGGACCTGGGGCTGCTGCGCGGCGTGCGGGTGTTCGGAACCCTTGTAGACCTTGAGCTTGCGGTACATGGCGCGGCCGAGCGTGTTCTTCGGCAACATCCCCTTGACCGCGATCTCGATCACGCGCTCCGGATGGCGCTCCAGCGCCTGGGCCAGGGTCTCGGTCTTGAGGTTGCCGATGTGGCCGGTGAAGCGGTGGTACTTCTTGTCGGCCAGCTTGTTGCCGGTGACGACGATCTTCTCGGCGTTGATCACGACCAGGTAATCGCCGGTGTCGACGTGCGGGGTGTAGACCGGCTTGTGCTTGCCGCGGAGGCGGCGCGCGAGTTCGGAACTCAGGCGGCCCAGCGTCTTGCCGGTGGCGTCGACGAGATACCAGTCGCGCTGGACGGTCTCGGACTTTGCGGTGAAGGTCTTCATCAAAGGACTCCGGGCGGGGGTGCCTGGTCGGGCTGGTTCCGGAGGCCGGAACGGCGCCGCGCGCTGTGGATTGCGGAAAAAGAAGCGGAATTCTAGCGGGCATCCGGGCCGCATGCAAGTCGCCCCGGCCCGCGCTGGCATCGCGGGCGCCGACGCGCGAACATGCCCGCCCCCGCCCGAGCCGCCGGTCCACCCGGGCCGGCGACCACCCGGAGAGCCAGGATGTCCGTTTCCCCCACTCCGCAGCTCCCCATCGCCGTGCCTGCCGCGCCACGGGCCGCCCCGCGCCGGCTGCATCCGCTGGACCGCGTGCTGGTCGAGGCCCAGCGCGCGCTGGAGACCGTGTTCGGCAATCCGCCCGCCAGCCGCGCCAATCCCGCCGGGAACACGCCGGACATCGAACTCGACGACACCGAGCGCCGCCACGCCGCCGGCCTGATGCGGATCAACCACGTCGGCGAGGTCTGCGCCCAGGGCCTGTATTTCGGCCAGGCCGCGGTCGCGCGCGAGGCATCCACCCGCGAGCACCTGCTGGAAGCGGCCCAGGAGGAAACCGACCACCTGTCCTGGTGCGCCGACCGCCTGCGCGAGCTCGACAGCCGTCCCAGCCTGTTCAATCCGCTGTGGTACGGCGGCAGCTACGCGCTCGGCGTGCTGGCCGGGCTGCGCGGCGACGGCTGGAACCTCGGCTTCGTGGTCGAGACCGAGCGCCAGGTCGAGGCCCACCTCGACGAGCACCTGCAGACCCTGCCCGAAGCAGACCAGCGCAGCCGCGAGATCCTGCGCCAGATGAAGGTCGACGAGGCCCGCCACGCCGACAGCGCGGAAATGGCCGGCGCCCGCATCCTGCCGCAGCCCGTGCCGATGCTGATGGCGGCGGCGTCGAGGGTGATGAAGGCCGTCGCGTACAGGCTGTAGATGCCCAAGCCGTCATCCCGGCGAAAGCTGGGATCCGCCTGGTTTTTCCCTGGTCCGACTTCCCCATGCGCCGGCAAGCGGAGTCGCGTCCGCAGGAACGGCGGAAATGGATCCCAGCTTTCGCTGGGATGACGGCGGATCTTCGGGGACGAACCCCGGAACCTCGTCAATCGACGAGGTTGCGCCCGTGGTACAGCTCCTCGATCTCGCGCTTGAGCCGCGCCTCGATCTTCATCCGCTCCTTGAACGAGAGGTTGCGCGCCTTCTCCTCGAACAGGTACTGGTCGAGGTCGAAGTCCTTCAGGTGCATCTTGGTGTGGAAGATGTTTTCCTGGTAGACGTTGACGTCGAGCATCTCGTAGCGCGCGCGGATGTTCTTGGCCAGGTAGTCCTGGATCGAGTTGATCTTGTGGTCGATGTAGTGCTTCCTGCCCTTGATGTCGCGGGTGAAGCCGCGCACGCGGTAGTCCATCACCACGATGTCCGATTCCAGGCTCTCGATCAGGTAGTTCAGGGCCTTCAGCGGCGAGATCACGCCGCAGGTGGAGACGTCGATGTCTGCGCGGAAGGTCGCGATGCCGTTGTCCGGATGGGTCTCCGGGTAGGTGTGGACAGTGATGTGCGACTTGTCCAGGTGCGCGACCACGGCGTCGGAGATGATCTCCTTGCCGGCGTCCTTCTTGTCGATCACCGGTTCCTCGGAGATCAGGATCGTCACCGAGGCGCCCTGCGGGTCGTAGTCCTGGCGGGCGATGTTGAGGATGTTGGCGCCGATGATCTCGGCCACGTCGGTCAGGATCTGGGTCAGGCGGTCGGCGTCGTACTGCTCGTCGATGTACTCGATGTAGCGGCGTCGCTCGTCCTCCGACGCCGCGTAGCAGACGTCGTAGATGTTGAACGACAGCGACTTGGTGAGGTTGTTGAAGCCCTGGAGCTTCAGGCGAGGCAGCGGCTTGACCACGTCGATCGGTCCCCGGTCGGGCAGGCGAAAGACGGAATTATGCGGCAAAGCCCGTGACAGTGGGGGCACCGCGGTTTGCTCCCCGGGCACGGACGTCCTAATCTCCCCGCTTCCCCCGTTCCCCCCTTGATGAAGCCGAATCCCGTGGCCCTGATCAGCAGCTACCGCCGCCCCGCCCATCCGATGGCGCCGTCCCCGGCCACCATCGAGCGCTTCCTCGCCCACTGCCACCGCCGGCGCTACCCGCCGCGCACGGAAGTGTTCCGCCCCGGCGATCCCGCGGGCACGCTGTATTTCGTCATCAGCGGCTCGGTCAGCATCATCACCGAGGAGGACGACGGCCGCGAGCTGGTGCTGGGCTACTTCGGCAACGGCGAGTTCGTGGGCGAGATGGGGCTGTTCATCGAGTCCGACGTGCGCGAAGTGATCCTGCGCACCCGCACCCAGTGCGAACTGGCCGAGATCAGCTACGAGCGGCTGTACCAGCTGTTCGACGGCACGCTGGCCAACGACGCCACCTCGATCATGTACGCGATCGGCGCGCAGCTCTCGCGGCGCCTGCTCGACACCAGCCGCAAGGCCGGGCGCCTGGCCTTCCTCGACGTCACCGACCGCATCACCCGCACCCTGCACGACCTGACCCGCGAGCCCGAGGCGATGAGCCATCCGCAGGGCACCCAGCTGCGCGTCTCGCGACAGGAGCTGGCGCGGCTTGTGGGCTGCTCGCGCGAGATGGCCGGGCGCGTGCTGAAGAAGCTGCAGGTCGACGGCAAGCTGCACGCGCGCGGCAAGACCATCGTGCTCTACGGGACGCGATGAGCGTCGGCCACTTCGGGCCCGGCGGTGGCCTGCCCGACGCCGACCTGCGCAGCGCCGGCCTGATCGACGCCGACGACGTCGCCACCCTGCTGTCCGAACTCGGCTATCCCTGCGATGTCGAGGACGCAGCGCGGCGGATCCGCGCGATCGGCGACAACGACCGCCAGGCGCTGGTGGTGGCGCGCGTGGGCGGGGTGGTGTCGGGGCTGGTCGCACTGGACTTCATGTACTACCTGCCGCTGGACACGACGACCTGCCGCATCACCGCGCTGGTGGTCACACCGTCCGCGCGCGGACAGGGCCTGGGCCGGCAGCTGCTGCGCGAGGCCGAGCGCCGCGCGCGCACCGGCGGCGCGGCCAGGCTGGAGCTGAGCAGCGGCTCGCAGCGCACCGATGCGCATGCGTTCTACAAGGCCTGCGGCTTCAGCGACGGCACCGTGCGCTTCATCAAGCGGCTGGGTGACGCGTAGGCTCGGGAGTCGGAGACCGGAGACCGGACGAGCGTGGCGCCCCTGCCACCCGCCTTGGGCGCAGCGGCGATCCACTGTCATTTCGAGCGCAGCGAGAAATCTGCTTCTACGCGCAGTGCTACGTCTGACGGCAGATTTCTCGCTACGCTCGAAATGACAAACGGTTGATCCGACAAACGGTTGGTCCAATGACAACCACCCTGTCCGATGACAGGCGTCCGGCCCGTTGGCGGGCAACCGCCAGCCGGATGCGCTACCGCTCCGCCGCCACCGGCTCCCCGCCGCGGTCGCGGCAGCCCCAGTTGAGAATCGGCGTGCCGGCCGGCAGCACGCGCCGGAACATGTCGACGCTGCCGTGCTTGGGATTGACCACCACCGGCGCCGTCGCCGCCTTCAGCAGCGGCAGGTCGGCGCTGGAGTCGGAATAGGCGATGGCGATGTCGCCGTAGCCGCGCTCGCGCAGCATCCGCATCTTCTCCTCGGCGTGGCAGTGCCGCGTCGCCACCACCGCGCCCAGGCGCGGACCGACCGCGGTGCCGATCACCGGCACGCTTTCGTGCGCGACGAAGGCGAGGATCGCGCGCGCCAGTTCCGGCGGCGCGCCGGTGGCGACCACCACCCGGTCGCCGGCCTCGCGGTGGCGGTGCAGCACGTCCAGGGCCACCGGCAGCAGGCGCTCGCGGATCACGGCGTCGTGGGTGGCGACGTAGCGGTCGATCGCGTCGTCCAGCGTGCGCCGGCGCGGCATGCCGACGGTGCCGATCCAGACGAAGCCGGAAATGCCCCAGCGGCGCGTGCGCAGGAAGGCGACCATCGGGCCGAACACCGGCGCCGCCAGCAGCGCCAGCGCGGTCCGCCACCAGCTGCGCCGGATCAGCCAGGCGAACAGGTGGCTGCCCGAATCGCCGTCATACAGGGTGTGGTCGAAATCGAAGACCACCAGCGGCGCGTCCTCGCGCGGCGTCGGCACCGCGCTCATGCCGGGAAGAAAAGCTGCTGCAGCGCCGCGCCCGGGTCGGGCTCGCGCATGAAGGCCTCGCCGACGAGGAAGGCGTCAATGCCGGCGGCGCGCATCCTCGCCACGTCGCCGGCCGCGTGGATGCCGCTCTCGGTGACCAGGCGACGGTCGCGCGGCACCGCGCCCTGCAGCGACAGCGTGGTGTCGAGCGAGACCTCGAAGCTGCGCAGGCTGCGGTTGTTGACGCCCAGCAGCGGCGCCGGCACCTGGATCGCGCGCTCGAGTTCGTCGATGTCGTGCACTTCGACCAGCACGTCGAGGCCGAGCTGCAGCGCGGTGCCGGACAGCTCGGCGAGCTGGTCGTCCGACAGCGCCGCGACGATCAGCAGGATGCAGTCGGCGCCGAGCGCGCGCGCCTCGTGCACCTGATACGGGTCGATGGTGAAGTCCTTGCGCAACACCGGCAGCGCGCAGGCGGCGCGCGCCTGCTGCAGGTAGGCGTCCGCGCCCTGGAAGAAGTCGACGTCGGTCAGCACCGACAGGCAGGCCGCGCCGCCGGCCTCGTAGCTGCGCGCGATGTCGGCCGGGCGGAAGTCGGGGCGGATCACGCCCTTCGACGGGCTCGCCTTCTTGACCTCGGCGATCACCGCCGGCGCGCCGGACGCGATCTTCGCCTCGATCGCCGCGGCGAATCCACGCGGCGGCGGCATGTCGGCGGCCAGTGCGCGCATTTCGGCCAGCGGCCGCTCCGCCGCGCGGGCGGCGACTTCCTCGGCCTTGCGCGCGAGGATCTTCTGCAGGATGTCGTCCTTGCGCGGCAGCGCTGGACGCAGGAGGTGGTTCACCGGCTTGCTTCCTCTTCGTTGCGGGCGGGCGGCAGGTCGGGCAGGACCTCGCCCGCGCGCCAGCCATCGCGTTCCATCCGCCCCAGCATCGCCTCGATGCGGTCGCGCGCGTCGCGGTCGAAGGTCGGCAACACGACCAGGTCGCCGCCGCGGGCCCAGGCCAGCGCGCGTCGCGCCGCCTGCACCTCTTCGAGTTCGACCGCCACGTCGCGCGGGTCCATGCCGAGCCGGAGCAGTTCCTCGCGCATGATCGCAGGGATGTCCTCGCGCGTGCGCCCCCGCAGGTAGCCGTCCGCGCTCTTGAGCACGACCAGCGCCGGTGCGAACGCCGCCGCGGTGGCCGCGACCGCGCGCAGGTCCTCGTCCTCGCGGTTGCCGGCGTGGCCGACGACGACGGCCAGGCGGCCCTCGCCCGCACCGGCCCCGACCGCCTGCAGCAGGCCGCGCAGGCCGTCGGGGTTGTGTGCGTAGTCGACCACCACGTCGACGCCATCCAGCCGCCAGCGCTGCAGGCGGCCGGGATTGTCCCCGCGCGAGGCACCGAAGCGGGCCAGCACGCCGGCGATGGTGTCCACGGGAATCCCGAGCGCGGTCGCCGCCAGCGCGGCGCCAGCGAGATTGGACAGGTTGTAGCTGGCGCGGCCGCCGAGCGCGAGCGGCATGTCGGCGATCGCGCCAAGGTCGTGCGTCGCCGCGTCGGCGTGCAGCCGCAGGCGGCCGTCGGCGGCGCCGCAGGTCGCGCCGCCGCGGGCGCGATGGGCGGCGAGCACGGGATGCGCATCGTCGAGTGAGAACCAGCCCAGGCGCTGCCCGGCGAAGCGTTCGGCGTGGCGGCGCAACACCGCGTCGTCGGCGTTGAGCACCAGCAGCCCGTCGTCGGCGACGGCGTGCGCGACGGTCAGCTTGACCGCCGCGAGGTCGTCGAGGTCGTGGACCCCGTACTCGCCGAAGTGGTCGACGCTGATGTTGGTGACCAGGGCGACGTCCGCGCGGCACAGCGCCAGCCCGCGCCGCAGCAGGCCGCCGCGCGCGGTTTCGAGGATCGCGGCCTGCGCTTCGGGGCGACGCAGCGCGGTGCGCGCGCCGCCCGGTCCGGAGAAATCGCCCGCCTCCAGCGCGGCGCCGTCGAGATAAACGCCATCGGTGCTGCTGTAGGCCGTCGGCCAGCCGTGGGCGCGGCACATCGCCGCGAGCAGGCGCACGCTGGTGGTCTTGCCGTTGGAGCCGGTGACCAGTGCGACCGGGATCGCGCGCAGCGTGTCCCAGGGAACCGCCTCCGGCGCGGGCAGCGCATCGATCGACCAGGTGCGCCCGTGCGCGCCGGCGCCGAGCGAGGCCGCGTCGTCGTCCGCCAGCAGCGGGACGTCGTGCGCGTCGGCCGCCCGCGCCAGCGCAACCAGCGCCGGGTTCGCCTCGGCGTCCGCACGCTCGCGCAACAGGCGCAGCGCCTCGTCGCGCGGAAGGCCGGCAGCATGCGGCGGCAGCGGTTCGCCGTCGTCGCCGGGGACTTCGGCGTCCGGCGCGCGCAGGCCGAGCGCGTCGTACCAGGCCCACTCGTTGACTTCGGCGGCGGTGTAGAGCCGGTCCATCGGCGCGGCGAAGGCCAGCGACACGCCGCTTCGGTGGCGGCGCGTGACGATCTCGCCGTCGGGCCAGTCGAGCACCGTGCGCGCGGCCTGGACGTTGTCGCGCCAGCGTTCGAGCGCGCCATCGTCGAACGCGACGCCGGGCGCGGATTCCAGCGCCGCGCCGGGACCGGCGAAGTAGACGTTGCAGCCGGTCAGGCGGCGCGATTCTTCAAAGGGTTCTGGCTGCATGCGTCGAAAGTGGCTGATGTGACCCGGAGGTCCTTGTTCCGTCATCCCCGCGCAGGCGGGGATCCAGGGGCTTTCATGGTCTGCGCGAAGGGCGCCCCCACCCCGCCCCTCCCCCGCAAGCGGGGGAGGGAGCAGTGCGAAGCGCGGTGGTCGAAACAGAGGACTGAAGCATTGCGGTTAGTCGCTTTCTTCACGCTCGAACACCAGCCCGCGCTCGTCGCGGACCACGCCGGTCATCGCCGCGACCGCGGCCTCGTCGGCGCTCAGGGCCGACTCCAGCGACGGCAGCTCGACCGCACGCGCCGCACGCGGCACCCCGCCTTCGGGCGCGAACTTGGTGATCTGCTTCCAGGTGCGCGCCAGCGCGTCGGCGAACACCACCAGCAGGTCGCCCGGCTGGCCCATGCGCAGCGCGGCGTCCACCGCCTCCTGCTCGTCGGCGATGACGGTGATCGCGTCCTTGCCGATGCCCTTGTCCTCCAGCGCCCGGGCGATGATGCGCGGCACCTCGTCGCCGTCGCGCCCGCGCAGGCCGTCGTCGCGCTTGACCACGTAGTGGTCGAAGCGTCCGGCGACGGCCTCGGCGATCGCGACGATGTCCTCGTCGCGGCGGTCGCCGGGCGCGGCCACGGCGACGATGCGCCGGCCCGTCACCTCCAGCCGCTGCGCGAGGTCGGCCATCACCCCGACCGCGTGCGCGTTGTGCGCGTAGTCCATCACCACCTTGAACGGGTGCTCGTCGAACACGTTCATGCGCCCCGGCGCCTGGAAGAACGTGGTGTCGAAGGTGCGCAGCCCCTGGCGGATCGCATCGAGCTTGATCCCGAGCGAGAACGCCAGCGCCGCGGCGAACATCGCGTTCTGCACGTTGTGCAGCGCGCGGCCCTCGAGCGTGGCCGGGATCAGGTGGGTCCACATCAGCGGGATGTGGCCGCCCTTGTCGTAGAGCGTGATCATGTGGCCGTTGACGCCCGCCTCCAGCGCGCAGGCGCGGCCGCCGGCGCGGATGTGCTCGCGCACCAGCGCATGCGAGGGATTCATCGTCACGTAGCAGATGGTCTTCGCGTCGGTGTAGGCCGACATCTTCAGCACGTTGGGATCGTCGGCGTTGAGCACCGCGCAGTCCTTCGCCACCTCGACCACGATGCGCTTGATCTCGGCCAGCTGTTCCAGCGTGTCGATGCCCTTGAGGCCGAGGTGGTCGGCGGCGACGTTGAGCACCGCGCCCACGTCCACTTCCGGCACGCCCATGCCGGCGCGCAGCAGGCCGCCGCGCGCGGTTTCCAGCACCGCCATGTCGATGTGCGGGTCGGACAGCACCATCCGCGCCGACACCGGCCCGGTCATGTCGCCCTCGACCGTGCGCTGGCCGTCGATGTAGACGCCGTCGGTGCTGGTCAGGCCCGGCGTGAAGCCGGCCATCTTGGCGACGTGCGCGAGCATGCGCGCGGTGGTGGTCTTGCCGTTGGTGCCGGTGATCGCGGCGATCGGCACGCGCGAGGGCGTGCCCGGCGGGAACAGCATGTCGATCACCGGGCCGGCGGCATCGCGCGGCGTGCCCTCGCTGGGCGCGACGTGCATGCGGAAGCCGGGCGCGGCGTTGACCTCGCAGATCGCGCCGCCGATCGACTTGTAGCTCTCGGCGATGTTGGGGCTGATGAAGTCCACGCCGCCGACGTCGAGGCCGATCGCGCGCACCGCGCGCACCGCCATGTCGCGGTTGTCGGGGTGGATGATGTCGGTGACGTCGGTGGCGGTGCCGCCGGTGGACAGGTTGGCGGTCGAGCGCAGGAACACCACCTCGCCGTCCTTGGGCACGCTGGCCTCGTCGTAGCCGACGCGCTCCATCATCAGGTTGGCTTCGCGGTCGAGTTCGAGGCGGGTGAGCACCTTCTCGTGGCCGACGCCGCGGCGCGGGTCCTGGTTCACGACCTCGACCAGCTGCGCGATCGTGCTGCGACCGTCGCCGACGACGTGGCCCGGCGTGCGCCGGGTCGCGGCGACCAGTTCGCCGTTGATCACCAGCAGGCGATGGTCGTCGCCGGGCTGGAAGGTCTCGACGATCACCGAGCGCGAATGCTCGCGCGCGGCGTCGAACGCGGCGCGGATCTCGTCGTCGCCGCTGATGTTGATGGTGATGCCGCGGCCGTGGTTGCCGTTGTAGGGCTTGAGCACCACCGGGCCGCCCAGCCGGCGCGCGGCCTTGAGCGCGTCGGTCTGGCTGGAGACCAGCTGCTGGCGCGGCACCGGCAGGCCGAGCGAGGCGAGGATCTTGTTGGTCTCCTCCTTGTCGCTGGCCAGCTCGACCGAGATGTACGGCGTGCGCCCGGTGATCGTGGCCTGGATGCGCTGCTGGTAGCGGCCGTGGCCGAACTGCACCAGCGACTGGTTGTTGAGCCGCAGCCAGGGGATGCCGCGCTCCACCGCCGCGCGCACCAGCGAGGCGGTCGACGGCCCGAGCGCGCGGCGCTGCGCGTAGCGGATGAAGTCGTCGCGCGCCTCCTCCCAGTGCCAGTCGTCGGGCACGCTGCCCTCGGGGCGGATGTCGGCGGGCAGCAGCGAGGACAGCAGCTTCAGCGCCAGCTCGCCGGCGGCGATGCCCTCCTCGCGCTGGGCGTATTCGTAGACGACGGTGTACACGCCCGGGCGGTCGTCGCCGACGCTGCGCGTGCGCCCGAAGGTCACGTCCTCGCCGGCGACGTTCTGCAGTTCGATCGCGACGTGCTCCAGCACGTGGCCCAGCCACGTGCCCTCGCCCTCGCGCATGCGGCGGATGAAGCCGCCCGGCGTCTTGTAGGAGCAGCCGTGCTCGGCCAGCCCGGGCAGGGCCTCGACCAGGCCGTCCACGAAAGCGGGCCCGAGCCTGCCGGTCGGCCATTGCTCCAGCGCCTCGAGGTCCAGCACCAGCCGGATCACCGGGAAATGCGCGTACTGCGAGGGGCCGACGTAGACGTTGCGTTCGAGGATGCGCATGGAGTTTCCCCGGATCAGGTTTTCGTGATGGCGAGGCGGCCCGCGGCCGCCTGCCGGGTATGCAGGTTGAAGGTAGCCCCCGCGACGAGGATATGCACGCGCAGGCCGAGCAGGCAGACCGGATCGTCCTCGCCGGCGCGGTCCATCGACGAGAACGTCAGCTCGCCGGCGTCGACGATGGTCACCGAGCCGCTGCCCTCCACTTCCAGGGTGTCGTCCGGGCCGATGAAGGCGGCGGTGTCCTCGTCCAGGCCGATGCCGATCGCGAACGGGTTGTAGGCCAGCGCCGCGACCAGGCGGCCGAGGCGGTCGCGCTGGCGGAAGTGCTGGTCGATGACGAAGCGGTTGGTCAGGCCCAGGCCCGGCGCCAGCCGCACGCTGCCGGCGGTCGGCGAGGAGCCCTCCCGGCCGAAGGCGATCATGTGCTCGCTGAGGATGCTGGCGCCGGCGCTGGTGCCGCCTACGGTCACGCCGCGCGCATTGAGGCTGCGCACCAGCTTCGCCACCGGGGTGCCGCCGAGCAGGGTCGACAGCCGCAGCTGGTTGCCGCCGGTGAAGAACACGCCGGTGGCGTCCTCGATCGCGTCAAGCCGATTCTGCTCCTGGGTATCGCGCCGGGTGTCGAAGTCGAGCACCGACACCTGGCCCGCGCCCAGTTCCGGGAACAGCCGCTCGTACTGGCTGCCCGTCTCGATCAGCTTGCTCGCGGTCGGGATGACGACGATGCGCGCATCCGTCCCGCCGCACAGCTCCACGAACCGCCGCAAGACCTTCGGGTTCGCCTCCTTGTCCTCCGCCCCGCCGATGGGGACGATCCAGCCCCGTTGTTCACCGTCGGGGGTCTTGCTGGGCATTAAGCACGTTCCTGGCCGATCCTGATGCGCGACAAAATATCACGCGGGCGCATCGGTCCGCCCGGGGCCGTCGCCCGCGTCCCAGCCGTAGGCGCGCTCCACCCTGGCGATCCGCAGCTCGAAATGCCGGTACCAGGCGGTGCGCCCGCGTTCGCGCGTCGCGGCGTGTTCGGCGTGGCGGCGCCAGGCGCGGATCGCGTCCTCGCTCTCCCAGTAGGAGACGGTGATGCCGAAGCCGTCGGCGCCGCGGGTCGATTCGACGCCGAGGAAGCCGGGCTGCTCCCGGGCCAGTTCGACCATGCGCTGCGCGGCCTCGCCGTAGCCGGCCTCGTCGGCACCGGTGCGGACCGAACTGAAGACCACCGCGTAGTACGGCGGCGGCGGCAATGTCGCGAACGCGTCGGAGTCCATGCGGGATCCTCGGGCGGGCGGCCCGGTATTTTCGCAGGGATCGGGTGGACTTGCGCGGCGGCGTGGAATTTGACCGGCCGTTGCTCCTTCGGATCGTCATCCCCGCGAAGGCGGGGACCCAGCGTCTTTGGCCCTGGAAATCAGGAGCACACGACGCTGGGTCCCCGCCTTCGCGGGGATGACGGATTTGATCGGCCTCAGGCGGCAGCCTCCTCCGCGAGCCTGCGCGTGCCGGCGACGAAGGCTTCCAGCTTCGCCAGCGCAGCACCGGACGCGACCGCCGCGCGCGCGCGCGCGATGCCATCGCCGATCGAGTCCGCCACGCCGGCCACGTACAGCGCCGCGCCGGCGTTGAGCGCGACGATCTCCAGCGGCAGCCCCGCCTCGCCGCGCAGCGCGCCGAGCAGCATCGCCTTCGATTCCGCCGGATCGGCCACGCGCAGGTTGCGGCTGGCGGCCATGGCGATGCCGAAATCCTCGGGATGGATCTCGTACTCGCGCACGACGCCGTCGCGCAGTTCGCCCACCATCGTCGCCGCGCCGAGCGAGATCTCGTCCATGCCGTCGCGCCCCCAGACCACCAGCGCACGCTCGGTGCCCAGCTCCTGCAGCACGCGCACCTGGATGCCGACGAGGTCGGGATGGAACACGCCCATCAACACGGCCGGCGCGTTCGCCGGGTTGGTCAGCGGACCGAGGATGTTGAAGATCGTGCGCACGCCCATCTCGCGCCGCACCGGCGCCACCGCCTTCATCGCCGGGTGGTGGATCGGCGCGAACATGAAACCGACGCCGGTCTCGTCGATGCTGCGCGCCACCTGCTCCGGCGACAGCTCGATGGCGGCACCCAGCGCCTCCAGCGCATCGGCGCTGCCGGACTTCGACGACACGCTGCGGTTGCCGTGCTTGGCCACGCGCGCCCCGGCCGCCGCGGCGACGAACATGCTCGCGGTCGAGATGTTGAAGGTGTGCGAGCCGTCGCCGCCGGTGCCGACGATGTCGACCAGGTGGCTGCGGTCGGGCACGTCGACGGTGCGCGAGAGCTCGCGCATCACCTTGGCCGCGGCCGCGATCTCGTCGACGGTTTCCTTCTTGACCCGCAGGCCGGTGAGGATCGCCGCGGTCATCACCGGCGAGACCTCGCCGCGCATGATCTGCCGCATCAGGGAGATCATCTCGTCGTGGAAGATCTCGCGGTGCTCGATGGTGCGCTGGAGGGCTTCTTGCGGGGTGATGGTCATGGTGGGGCCGTGGTTCGTGGTTCGTGGTTCGTGAAAGCGTCGCCGTTCCTGCCGTCATCCCGGCGAAAGCCGGGATCCATTTGCTTTTCAATTTCGTGTGGAAACGGCAACGTCAAAATGGATCCCGGCTTTCGCCGGGATGACGGCATCCGGAGCCGTCTCTCCACGGCGTCGGGGGGGTCATCTCTCCAGGAAATTCTTCAGCAGCGCATGCCCGTGCTCGGTCAGTATCGACTCGGGATGGAACTGCACGCCCTCGACCGGATGCTCGCGGTGGCGCAAACCCATGATCTCCTCGAACGATCCGTCCTCGTTTTCCGTCCACGCGGTGACCTCCAGCGCTTCCGGCAGCGAGCCGCGCTCGACCACCAGCGAGTGGTAGCGCGTGGCCTCGTAGCCGTCCGGCAGGTCCGCGAACACGCCCTTGCCCTCGTGCCGGATCGGCGAGGTCTTGCCGTGCATGATCCGTCCCGCGCGCACCACCTTGCCGCCGTAGGCCTGGCCGATGCTCTGGTGGCCGAGGCAGACGCCGAGGATCGGGGTGCGCGGGCCGAGCGCCTCGATCACACCGACCGACACCCCCGCCTCGTTCGGCGTGCACGGCCCCGGCGAGATCACGATGCGCTCCGGCGCCAGCCGCTCGATGTCGCCGACCGACAGCTCGTCGTTGCGCACCACCTTCGTCTCCGCACCCAGCGCCTGCAGGTACTGCACGAGGTTCCAGGTGAAGCTGTCGTAGTTGTCGATCATCAACAGCATGGTTCATCACTCGATCGGAAAGAGGGTCCGGGACGCCTGCTCACTGCGCTCCCGCCCCGGGCGCCGGCGCGGGAGCGCGAGCGGCATCGATGGACGCGGCGTACTGCGGATGATCGTCGAGCCGCAGCAGGACGACGCGCTTGCCTTGCGGCTCGAGGTGGCTGCCATAGCCGTCCGGCGCCTCGACGCCGGTGATGCCGAAACGCGCCATGTCGGCCACCGGGATCGTCCAGTTGCAGCGACAGTCCAGGTCCTGGCCGAACACCGTCACCCTCGGGTCCACGCCGATGGCCGCGTAGAACGCCTCCTGCCGCCGCTTCACGCCGTCGAAATAGGCCGTCAGGCCCATCTGCTCCGCCACCTCCGCCTTCTCGTCGTCGCTGAGCGCGTGGCCGCGCTGCTTCTCCACCGCCGAGAAGTCGATCGTGGACAGGTCGCCGAGCCCGGCCTGGATCGCGGAGCCGTGCCAGACCACCGCCGAGTCGGCCGGCAGCAGCTTGCGCCGCCCCGCGGGGAACACATAGTTGGCGCAGGAGGACGCGCAGTAGTCGACCACCTTCACGTTCAGGCCATGCTCGCGCACCAGCTCGCCGAGATCCATGCCCAGGCGCACATCGCCACCGACCGAGGTGATCCGCAGCCATTCGATGCCGATGGCGCCAGCCAGCAATTCCCGCACCTGCGCATTGGCCTCGGGCAGGATCTCGCCGCGATAGACGATCGCATCGTCCTCGCGATGCACCCGGGTGCCCTCGTCGGCCGATGCGGCATGCGCGCAGCAAGCCGCGAGCAGACAGGCCAGCACCGTCCCGATCCTTCCATTCGCCACTTCCGTCACTCCTGATACCGGGCTCACAGCCCTTTCGCCGCCTGCGCCACCGCGCGGAACAGCGCGCGGCCCTTGTTCATGGTTTCGTCCCACTCCTTCTCCGGGTCGGAGTCGTAGACGATGCCGGCGCCGGCCTGCACGTGCAGGCGGCCGTCCTGGATCACGGCGGTGCGGATGGCGATCGCGGTGTCGGCGTCGCCGTGCCAGCCGATGTAGCCGATCGCGCCGGCGTAGACGTTGCGCTTGACCGGTTCGAGCTCGCGGATGATCTCCAGCGCGCGGATCTTGGGCGCACCGCTGACGGTGCCGGCCGGGAAGGTCGCGCGCAGCACGTCGGTGTAGCCCAGGCCCGGCCTGAGGCGGCCGGTGACTTCGCTGACGATGTGCATGACGTGGCTGTAGCGCTCGATCACGAAACTGTCGCCGACCTGCACGCTGCCCGCCTCCGACACGTGGCCGACGTCGTTGCGGCCGAGGTCCATCAGCATCACGTGCTCGGCGCGTTCCTTGGGATCGGCCAGCAGTTCGGCCTCCAGCGCGAGGTCCTGCTCGTGCGTGGCGCCGCGCGGGCGGGTGCCGGCGATCGGGCGCACCGTCACCTCGCCGTCCTGCAGGCGCACGAGGATCTCCGGCGACGAGCCGACGACCTGGGTGCCGCCGACGTCGAGGAAGTACATGTACGGCGACGGGTTCATCGCGCGCAGCGCGCGGTAGACGTCGACCGGGCGCGCGTTGAACGGCACCGACATGCGCTGCGACAGCACCACCTGGAAGGCGTCGCCCGCGGCGATGTAGTCCTTGGCCTTCGCCACCGCGCCGATGAAACCGTCGCGGGTGAAGCCGGATTCGAAATGCGCCTCGTCCAGCGCTTCCGGCCGCAGGGTTTCGGGATAGCCGGCGCCGCCGTGGCGCAAGCGGTGCGCCAGCGCGTCGAGCCGGCGGTTCGCGCGCGCCCAGGCCTGCGGCTCTCGCGGGTCGGCGTGCACGACCAGGTACAGGCGGCCCTTGAGGTTGTCGAACACCGCGACTTCCTCGCTGAGCATCAGCAGGATGTCGGGCGTGCCGAGTTCGTCGCGGTTGCCGCCGCGGCGCAGGCGCGGCTCGATGTACTCGATGCACTCGAAGCCGAACCAGCCCACCAGTCCGCCGCTGAAGCCCGGCAGGCCCTTCAGGCGCGGCACCGAGTGTTCGGCGCGTAGCCGTTCGACTTCGGCGAACGGGTCCTCGACGTCGCGCGTCTCGACCGTTTCGCCGTGCTCGCTGACGGTCAGCGCATGGCCGTGGAAGGCGAACACGCGCGTCGCCGGCAGGCCGATGATCGAATAGCGGCCGAAGCGTTCGCCGCCCTCGACCGATTCGAACAGGTAGGTGTGCGGGCCGTCGGCGAGTTTCAGGTAGACCGACAGCGGCGTGTCGAGGTCGGACAGGACCTCGCGCACGACGGGGATGCGGGTATGGCCTTCAGCGGCGGAGTGCTGGAATTCGTCTGGCGAGGTCACGCGGCATTTCCTCGGGATGCGGGCGGGCGGTTGCGACGGTGGCGACGGGCCACCATCGCCAGCCTTCGCCGGCAGCACGGAAATGCGGGAATGCGGACGCGCCCATGGCCGTAATGTATCGGGTTTGCCTGCGGTTTTGTAGGAGCGGCTTCAGCCGAGATCCCCGGCAACGGTTGGCATCACCTGCATCCGGTCGCGCCTGAAGGCGCTCCTACATGGATGGTTGCGACAGCAACGGACAGTCGGCGGGAAGGTGCATGCGCACGCGCGCCGGTACGCATTCGATGCGGAAGTGCTTCGCCTCGACCGGTTCGCCGTCGAGGTTGAGGACCAGCGGCAGCGCCGCGTCGATCTCGATCCACGGCAGCCGCCCGCGCGTGGCGACGCGGTCGAGCGCGGCGACCTTGCCTTCGCTGACCACCGCGCCCAGGGTCGCCGCGACCTCGCCGGCCAGTTCCGGGACCACGGTGACGTCGAGCAGGCCGTCGTCGACCAGCGCATCCGGGCACAGCGCTTGGCCGCCGCCCGCCTGTCGTCCGTTGCCGACGCCGAGCGCGATGAAGCCGCCGCTCCACGCGAAGTCCGGGCCATGCAGCGTCGCTTCCACCGGATCGATGCGGCCGAGCTTCGACAGGCCGGTCAGCAGGTAGGCGAGGCCGCCGAGCAGTTTCTTCATGCCCTCGGGCGTCTCGACGGTCACCTGGGTGCCGAAGCCGCCGCTGGCGAGGTTGGCGGCCCAGTGAACCCTGCCGTTCGCCTCGAGGCGCAGCAGGTCTATCGCATTCGCCGGCTGCGCGGCGACCAGTTCGAGCGCGGGCAAGGGCTCGTCCGGCAGGCCGGCGGCGGCGGCGAAATCGTTGGCCGTGCCCATTGGCACCAGGCCCAGCGTCGGCAGCGCATCGGCCGGCTGGTCGCGATGCGCGAGTGCGGTGGCGACTTCGCTGAGCGTGCCGTCGCCGCCGGCCGCGACGATGGTGCCGACGCCGTCGGCGATCGCCTCGGCGACATGGCGCTCGGCGTCGCCATCTTCCCAGGTGACGCGCACGTCGAGCGCGACGCCGCGTTCGCGCATCGCGTGCACGGCGGCGCGCAGGTCCTCGTCGCCCGCGGATTTTCCGTTGAGGATCAGGCGCCAGTGGGGTACGGGCATGGGTGTCGGGATCGGAATGGTGCGGGCATGGGGCGCTGCATCGGTGCCGGATGATCCACGGTGGGGGCGGAGGATCCGGTGAAGTCGGCGGCTGCGGTGGCCCCCACCCCCACCCTCCCCGCAGGCGGGGGAGGGAGTCAGACGCCGCGGCTTTTAGCTCCCTCCCCCGCCTGCGGGGAGGGCCGGGGGTGGGGGCAAACCGAAGCCGGGAACGACGAACCGTCATCGCCACGTCACGAAGCACCCCCAGCATGGGAGTCCATAGCAGGGACGACGGGCGGGGGCTGGATTGCCCTCATGTCTTCCGGCGACGGACCCGCCGCGACAAGGCGGGTCCGTCGTCAGGGAAGCGGCGGACCCGGTACGGCGCCGCGCTCAACCCAGCGGCGAATCCGCTACGACCACGCCATCCTCGTCGGCGGCGAGCCACTGCCCCGGCGCGATCACCAGGCCGCCGAAGGCCACCGGCACGTCGCGCAGGCCCTGCCCGCGCTTGTCGGTCTTGAGCGGACAGGTCGCGAGCGCCTTGACGCCGAGGTCGAGCCGGCCGATCGCGACGCTGTCGCGGATCGCGCCATGCACCAGCACGCCGCTCCAGCCGTTCGCGGCGGCCTTTTCCGCGAGCATGTCGCCGAGCATCGAGCGCCGCAGCGAGCCGCCGCCGTCGATCACCAGCACGCGGCCTTCGCCGGGTTCGGCCACCGCCTCGCGCACGAGCGAGTTGTCCTCCAGCGCCTTGACCGTGCTGACCAGGCCGGAGAACGCGACGCGCCCGCCGTAGTCGCGCAGCGGCAGCTCCATTACGCGGACCTTGTCCTCGAACCGGTCGCAAAGGTCGCAGGTGTTCATCGCGCGGCCCTGCCGATCTCCGCACGCATCTGAGCGATCACCGCGGCATAGTCGGACCTGCCGAAGATCGCGCTGCCGGCGACGAAGGTGTCGGCGCCCGCGGCGGCGATCTCGCCGATGTTGTCGGGCTTCACCCCGCCGTCGATTTCCAGCCGGATCGGCCTGCCGCTGGCGTCGATGCGCTCGCGCACGCGGCGCAGCTTGTCCAGCGCCGAGGGGATGAAGGCCTGTCCGCCGAAGCCCGGGTTCACCGACATCAGCAGCACCAGGTCGAGCTCGTCGAGCACGTGGTCGAGCACGTCCAGCGGCGTGGCCGGGTTCAGCACCAGCCCGGCCCGGCAGCCCTCGGCCTTGATCAGCTGGATCGTGCGGTGCACGTGCCTCGAGGCCTCCGGATGGAAGCTAATCAACGACGCGCCGGCCCTGGCGAAGTCGGGGACGAGGCGGTCCACCGGCTCGACCATCAGGTGCACGTCGATCGGCGCGGTGACGCCGTGCCTGCGCAGCGCCTCGCACACCAGCGGGCCGATGGTGAGGTTGGGCACGTAATGATTGTCCATCACGTCGAAGTGCACCCAGTCGGCGCCGGCGGCGAGGACGTTGTCGACTTCCTCGCCGAGCCTGGCGAAATCGGCCGAGAGGATGGACGGGGCGATGACGGGGGTCTGCATGGCCATTTCTCTGGTGTCATTCCGAACGCAGTGAGGAATCTGCGGCATCCCGGGCAAGGTCCCTCGCGGAGCCTGCCAGTCCCGCTAGCGATGCCGCCGCTTCCTGATCTTGTCGTAGGCGGCGTTGATCTCGCGCGCCTTCTTCTCGGCCTGTTCGCGCAGCTCCGGCGCCGCGCCGGCGACCTTGTCGGGGTGGTACTGCGACATCAGCCGCCGGTAGGCCTGGTCGATCTCGGCGTCGGTGGCGTCGCTGGCCAGGCCGAGCGCGCGGTATGGCGCCGACCTGTCCGGCGCGACCCAGCCGGCGTCGAAGGCGTGGCCGATCAGCAGTCCGATCAGGCCGCCGCCCGGATGCCGCAGCAGCAGCCAGCCGGCGATGAAGCCCAGGACTTTTCCATACCAGCGGTTCATGGCGACAGTGTAGCCGGCCCTCCGCCCCGGCCGTTCATCGCCGCCGCAAATGGCACTACACTTGCCAGCCCGCCCGAAGGCCACCCTCCTTGGCGACCACGCTGCTGTCCTCCGAACTGCCCGGCCTGACCCTGCGCCATCGCGGCAAGGTCCGCGACGTGTTCGACCTCGGCGACGAGCGGCTGCTGATCGTCGCCAGCGACCGCCTCAGCGCCTTCGACGTGGTGCTGCCCGACCCGATCCCGGGCAAGGGCGAGATGCTGTGCCAGATCAGCAACTTCTGGTTCGCGCGGACCGCGGCGCTGATGCCCAACCACCTGACCGGCGTCGACGTGGCCGAGGTGCTGCCCGAAGGCGTCGATCACGCGCTGTACGCGAAGCGTGCGGTGGTGACGAAGAAGCTGCGGCCGGTGCCGGTGGAGGCGATCGCGCGCGGCTACATCATCGGCAGCGGCTGGAAGGACTACCAGCGCACCGGGCGCGTGAGCGGCATCGCCCTGCCCGACGGCCTGCGCCAGGCGGAACAGCTGCCCGAGCCGATCTTCACGCCCTCGACCAAGGCCGCGGTCGGCGACCACGACGAGAACATCGACTTCGACACCGCGGTCAAGCTCGCCGGCGCCGACCTCGCCGAGCAGGTGCGCGACGCCACCCTGCGCCTGTACAAGCACGCCGCGGCGTATGCGGCCGAACGCGGCATCCTGCTGGCCGACACCAAGTTCGAGTTCGGCACCGACGAGGACGGCCGCCTGTACGTGATGGACGAGATGCTGACGCCGGACTCGTCGCGCTACTGGCCCGCGGACGAGTACGAAGTCGGCACCAGCCCGCCGAGCTACGACAAGCAGATCGTGCGCGATTACCTGGAGACGCTGGACTGGGACAAGACCGCGCCGGGTCCGCGGCTGCCGGCCGACGTGATCGAGCGGACGCGGGCGCGCTATGCGGAGGCGCTGCGGAAGCTGGCGGGGATCGAGGTCGATTGAGCGGTTGGCACGGGAGATTTCTCCCTTCGGTCGAAATGACAGGAACCGATTGCCGTTTCGACCGAAGGGAGAAATCTCCCGACACGCTCGCACGACCGCCACGCAACCCTCCCTGCGCTATCCTGCGCGCAAACACCAGTCCCCTTGGAGGGAGGTCATGAACGCGATCCACGAATCGCCGTCGGAACGCCCCATCGACCGCTGGTTCGCCAGCTATTCCAGCGACCACCGCAACGACACCAACCAGCTGATCCACGTGTTCGCGGTGCCGGCGATCCTGTGGAGCGTGATCGCGCTGCTGTGGTGCATCCCGGTGCCGCCCGAGAGCGGGTTCCGCGCCGGGCTGTGGGCGGGACTGGCCTGCTTCGCCGCGTGGATGTTCTATTTCCGCAACTCGCGCCGGATCGGCTTCGGCATGCTCGCCGTGTTCGTGGCGATGCTGTGGCTGACGTTCTGGATCGAGCGGCTGCAGGGCACCCGGTTCCTGCTGTGGCTGGCGGTCGGCGTGTTCGTGGTGGCGTGGGTCGCGCAGTTCGTCGGCCACAGCAAGCTGTTCGAGGGGAAGAAGCCGAGCTTCTTCACCGACCTGCGCTACCTGCTGATCGGCCCGGCCTGGGTGCTGTCGAAGCTCTACCGCAAGCTGGGCTGGCGCTGGTGAACCCATGACGGCCCCGGGCCTGCGCGGACGCGACCTCGCGCTCGCGCTGCTGATCTGCCTGTGCTGGGCCGTCAACTTCCTGACCTCCGCGCACGCGCTGCAGGAGATCCCGCCGTTCCTGTTCACCGCCCTGCGCATGGCGATCGTGGTCGCGCTGCTCGCGGCCTTCCTGCGCGTGCCGCCGCGCTCGCAGTGGCTGCGGCTGGCCGGCATCGCGCTGTTCACCGGGGTGCTGCACTTCGGCACCAGCTTCCTGGCGCTCAAGCTCGCCGGCAACCTGTCCTCGCCTGCGATCGTCACCCAGACCTACGTGCCGATGGCGGTGCTGCTGGCGTGGTGGTGGCTGGGCGAACGCTTCGCCTGGCGCACTGCGCTGGGAATCACCGTCAGCCTCGCCGGCGTGATGGTGCTGGGCTTCGATCCGATGGTGCTGGACCGGCCTGCGGCGCTGTTCGTGATGCTCGGTTCGTCGCTGATGGTCGCGATCGGCACGGTGCTGATGCGCGGCCTCAAGGGCGTGGGCATGGTCGACCAGCAGGGCTGGACCGCGGCATTGAGCCTGCTGCCGCTGCTGGCGATCAGCGTGGTGTTCGAGCCCGGTGGCTTCGCGGCGTTGCGCGAGGCCAGTTGGATCGGCTGGGGCGGTGCGGCGTATGCGGCGGTGTTCGCCTCGCTGCTGGGCCACGGCCTGTTCTTCAGGCTGGTGCAGCGCCATCCGGTGGCGCAGGTGACGCCCTACCTGCTGATGACGCCGGTGTTCGCGGTGCTGCTGGGCATCGCGTTCTGGGGCGATCGCCCCGGGCCGGCGCTGTGGATCGGCGGCGCGATGGTGCTCGGCGGCGTGCTGCTGATCGCGATCCGTACGCTGCAGCGGGCGCGGCCACCGATCGCCGAGGTCACGCCGGAGGTGTGAGCCTTCGCGACGCCCGATGGCCGTAGGAGCGCCTTCAGGCGCGATGCTCTTCGCCCCGATCGCGCAATTCGCGGAAAGGCGTCGCGCCTGGAGGCGCTCCTGCAGGGAACCTCTGGAAACCACGGACCTGTCATTTCGAACGCAGTGAGAAATCCTGCCTGTTCAAGCGACTGGATTTCTCGCTACGCCCGAAATGACAGTTTTTGGAGGTTCCCTACCGTGATGCGGGGGGATCGGCGGCAGGGGGCGTGAGCATGGCGGCGGTGGGGGCGAAGGGGCGCGGGGCGTAGCCGAAGTCGCGGCGCGCGGGCGCGTCGTCGAACACGAGGTCGTCGCGCATGCGCGCCAGCGCGGCGTCGTTGAACCCCGCGGCGACGCCCAGCAGGCGCGCCGGCGCCAGCAGCGCGCGGAACAGCGGCGGCGGCAGCATCCACAGCCGAGGCCGCGATGGCAGCGCCGCCAGCACGCGCGCGACCATCTCGCGGTACGGCAGGGTTTCGCCGCCGGGCAGCGCATAGGCGCGGCCATGCGTCGCCGTCGCGTCGAGGCAGGCGATCGCCGCATCGGCTAGGTCGTCGACGTGCGCCGGCTGGCGCCGTCCGTCCGCGTCCGACGGCAGGGCGAAGCCATGCAGCAGCCGCGCGAGGCCGGCGATGCGGGTCAGCGTGGCGTCGCGGCCGGCGCCGTAGACCAGGGTCGGGCGCAGCACGGTCGCGTCCACGCCCCGCTTCGCCGCGGCATCGAACAGTCGCGCCTCGGCCTCGCGCAGTCGCCGGGCCACGTCGCGCTCCGCGGCATCGGCCGAGGCCTGCTTGATGTCGACGCTGGTCGAGCCGAAGGCCAGCACGCGGCGACAGGAGACGTCGCCCCGCTCGAACCAGACGCTGAACGCATCCAGCGGGCCGCAGCTCAGGACCGCGTCGACGGCGGCAGGCAATGTCCCGGGCTGCGCCAGTTCCCCGCGCAGCCAGCGCACGCGGGGCTGCGGCGGCCGGGGGTCGCGCGACAGCGCGTGGATGTCCCAGCCGAGCCCGGCGAGCCGCGCCAGCAGCGGGGCGCCGATCTGACCGCTGCCGCCGAACACCAGCGCCGTGCGCCCGCGGCCGGTCGCCGGCGCGGGTGACGGCAATTGCGGTCGATCCTCGCTCATTGCGGCAAGGATACTGTGCGCTCATCCGGGCCCGGGGCATCGGTTAGACTGAACCGCCGGCGCGATGCGTCGTGCCGTTCCACCCTCACCGGACCCTCGATGCTGCCACTGCTCCTGGCCCTGCCCTTCGCGGCGGCGCTGCTCATCGCGCTGTCCCGCGGCGCGTCCCGACGGACCATCGCCTGGCTGGCCGCGGCCGCCCCGCTGCTGGGCCTGGCGATGCTGGCATGGCTCACGCCGGCGGTGATGGCGGGCGAGATCCTGCAGTCGAGCCGGCCGTGGATCGAGTCGGCCGGCCTGCTGTTCACCCTGCGCCTGGACGGCCTGGGCTGGATGTTCTCGTTCATGGTGCTGGGCATCGGCGCGCTGGTGGTGCTCTACGCGCACTACTACCTCGGCGCGGAGGAGAAGGTCCGGCGCTTCTTCTGCTTCCTGCTGCTGTTCATGGGCGCGATGCTGGGCATGGTGCTGTCGGGCAACCTGCTGCTGACGGTGGTGTTCTGGGAGCTCACCTCGATCAGCTCGTTCCTGCTGATCGGCTTCTGGTTCAAGCGCGACGACGCCCGCGAGGGCGCGCGCATGGCGCTGACCATCACCGCCGCCGGCGGCCTGGCCCTGCTCGGCGGCGTGGTGCTGATCGGGCGCGTGGTCGGCAGCTACGAGCTCGATGCGGTGCTGGCCGCGGGCGATGCCATCCGCGCCCACGAGTTCTACCCATGGATCCTCGCCCTGGTGCTGGCCGGCGTGTTCACCAAGAGCGCGCAGTTCCCGCTGCACTTCTGGCTGCCGCACGCGATGGCGGCGCCGACGCCGGTCTCGGCCTACCTGCACTCGGCGACGATGGTGAAGGCCGGCGTGTTCCTGCTGGCGCGGCTGCACCCGGCGCTGGCGGGCACCGACCTGTTCTTCTACGTGGTGTCCACGGTCGGCGCGCTGACCCTGCTGGTCGGCGCCTGGAACGCGATCTTCCAGCACGACATCAAGGGCGTGCTGGCCTACTCGACCATCTCCCACCTGGGCCTGATCACCCTGCTGCTCGGCCTGTCGACGCCGATGGCGGTGGTCGCGGCGATGTTCCACATCCTCAACCACGCCACCTTCAAGGCCTCGCTGTTCATGGCCGCGGGCATCATCGACCACGAGACCGGCACCCGCGACATGCGCCGCCTGGGCGGATTGAGACGGTTGATGCCCTATACCAGCGCGCTGGCGATCACCGCCTCGCTGGCGATGGCCGGCATCCCGCTGCTCAACGGCTTCCTGTCCAAGGAGATGTTCTTCGCGCAGGCGCTGGAAATCGAGGCCCACGAGGGCATGCGCACCTTCATCACCGTGGCCGCATTCCTGTTCGCAACCTTCGGCGTGGCCTACAGCCTGCGCTTCGTCTACGACACGTTCCTCGGCAAGGGCCCGCGCGCGGTGGATCGCGACGTCCACGAGCCGCCGCGCTTCATGCAGGTGCCGGTGGCGATCCTGGTGGTGGCCTGCGTGGCGGTGGGCATCGCGCCGCAGTGGACCATCGGCCCGGCGCTGGACACCGCCGCGCGCGGGGTGCTCGGCGACGCGGTGCCCGAGTACAGCCTGGCGATCTGGCACGGCGTCAACACGCCGCTGCTGATGAGCCTGGGCGGGGTGGTCTGCGGCGTGCTGCTGTACCTGGGCCTGCGCCGGCTGCTGGACCTGCACGCGATCGTGCGCCATTCGCAGGGACGCAAGCTGTTCCACCTCAACATCGAGGCGCTGTTCCGCCTCGGCCGCCGCTTCACCCACACCGTCGCCAACGGCAGCATGCAGCGCAGCCTGCTGTGGCTGCTGATGGTCGCGATCGCCGCCGGCGCCGCGCCCTTCGTCGCCGCCTGGGGCGAGCCGCAGCAGGCGACGGTGTTCGCCGGGCAGCCGATGGTGCGCCTGGCCTGGGTGCTGTGGTGGCTGCTGGTCTGCTGCGCCTTCGCCACCCTGGCGCTGTACCGCCACCGCCTGCTGGCGGTGCTGGTGATGGGCGGCTGCGGGCTGGCGGTGAGCATGACCTTCGTCGCGCTGTCCGCGCCCGACCTGGCGCTGACCCAGCTGCTGGTGGAACTGGTGACGGTGGCGCTGATGCTGCTGGGCCTGCACTACCTGCCCAAGGACTCGCCGCCCGAACGTTCGACGGCGCGGCGCCTGCGCGACGGCGCGGTGGCCCTGGCCGCCGGCGTCGGCACCGCGGGGCTGGCCTGGGCGATGATGACCCGGCCGCCGGTGAACGCCGCGGCCGCCGAGATCACCGCGCGCTCGCTGCCCGAGGCCTGGGGGGCGAACGTGGTCAACGTGATCCTGGTCGACTTCCGCGGCTTCGACACCTTCGGCGAGATCACCGTGTTCGGCATCGCCGGACTGGTGGTGCACGCCATGCTGCGGCGCGCGCGCATGGCCCCGGAAAAGGTCATGGCCGGCCCGCCGATCAAGCTGCCGGTGCCGGCGGACCTGGCACAGATGATGTTCCCGCTGACGCTCGTGGTGTCGATCTTCCTGTTCCTGCGCGGCCACAACGCGCCCGGCGGCGGCTTCATCGCCGGCCTGACCCTGGCGGTGCCGCTGCTGATCCAGTACGTGATCCAGGGCGCGGCCTCGGTGGAGTCGCGCTTCGGCTTCGACTACATCCGCATGATCGGCATCGGCCTGATGGTCGCGCTCATGACCGGCGCCGCGGCGATGCTGTTCGACATGCCCTTCCTGTCCAGCGGCCACTACGACCTGGAGCTGCCGCTGCTGGGCACGATCCCGCTGGCCAGCGCCGCGGCCTTCGACCTCGGCGTCTACCTGGTCGTGTTCGGAAGCACCATGCTGATCCTGTCGATGATGGGCACGCTCAGGCCCTCCAAGAAGATGATCGCCCACCGCGGCACGATCGATCCCGCCACGCGCTCGGCCATCACCGGGGAGGCGGCATGACCCCGCTGGACATGATCTCGCTGGAAGCGGCGATCGCCAGCGGCATCGGCGTGCTGGTGTTCGCCGGCGTGTACCTGGTGCTGCGCGCGCGCAGCTTCGACGTGATCCTGGGGCTCACCCTGCTCTCGTACGCCACCAACCTGCTGATCTTCTCCAGCGGCCGCCTGACCGTGGGCAAGCCGCCGGTGCTGCGCGAGGGCCTGGATGCGACCCTCGCCAACCACACCGACCCGCTGCCGCAGGCGCTGGTGCTGACCGCGATCGTGATCTCGTTCGCGATGACCGCGGTGAGCATCGTGCTGGCCATGCGCAGCCGCGCCGACAACGACAGCGACCACGTCGACGCCGGCGACGTGCGCGACGACCGGGAGGCCGGGCAATGACCCAGCTGCCGATCCTGCCGATCCTGCTGCCGCTGCTCGGCGGCGCGCTGTCGCTGTTCGTCGAGCATCGCCGCATCGGCACCGTCGTCCAGCGCTCGGTGGCGTGGACGTTCATGCTCGCCACGCTGGTGGCCTCGATCCTGCTGGTGGCGCGTGCGCACGAGGGCCCGGTGCTGGTCTACCTGCTCGGCGACTGGCCGGCGCGCATCGGCATCGCGCTGATGGTCGACCGGCTGTCGGCGCTGATGGTGCTCGCCACCTCGCTGCTGGGCGCGGCCTGCCTGCTGCACGCCTGCTCGGGCTGGGACCGGCGCGCGCCGCACTTCCACGCCCTGTTCCAGCTGCAGCTGATGGGCCTCAACGGCGCCTTCCTCACCGGCGACATCTTCAACCTGTTCGTGTTCTTCGAGGTGATGCTGATCGCCTCCTACGGCCTGCTGCTGTCGGGCGGGCGCGGCGTGCGCATGAGCGCGGGCCTGCACTACGTGGCCTTCAACATCGCCGCCTCGACCCTGTTCCTGGTCGCGCTGGGCCTGGTCTACGGCGTGTTCGGCACGCTCAACATGGCCGAGCTCGCCGCGCGCGTGGCGACGATCCCGGAAGCCAGCCTGCCGCTGGCCAAGGCCACCATCGGCCTGCTGCTGGTGGTGTTCTGCGCCAAGGCCGCGCTGCTGCCGCTGTACCTGTGGCTGCCCGAGGCCTACACCCGCGCGCCTGCCTCGGTGGCGGCGCTGTTCGCGATCATGACCAAGGTCGGCATCTACGCGGTGCTGCGCGTGGGCTCGCTGATGCTGGGCGAGGACGCGGGACCGATGGCCGGCTACGGCTGGGACTGGATGCTGCCGGCCGCGGTCGGCGGCCTGGCCCTGGCCACGCTGGGGGTGCTCGCCGCCTCGCGGCTGCGGGTGCTGGTGGCCTACGTGGTGCTGGTCTCGGCCACCACGCTGTTCATCGCCTTCGGCCTGCGCTCGGCCGGCACCATCGCCGCGGGCCTCTACTACCTCGTGCACAGCAGCTTCGTCGCCGCGGCGCTGTTCCTGATCGCCGACCTGGTGCGCCGCGGCCGCGGCGACGCCGGCGACGCGCTGCGCGCCTTCGCCCCCGCGCCCGGCGTGCGGGTGATGGCGGGCGCGATGTTCCTGGTCGGCGCGGTCTCGGTAGCGGGGCTGCCGCCGCTGTCGGGCTTCATCGGCAAGACCCTGCTGCTGCAGGCGGTGCCGGAAGCCGACATCCGCTGGGCCTGGCCGGCGCTGCTGGGCAGCAGCATGCTGGTGATCGTCGGGCTCACCCGCGCCGGGACGCGCATCTTCTGGAAGCCCGCGCCGGTGCAGGACTCCCCGTCCGGCGACGGGCCGCGCAACGCCCGCGGCCGCCTGCGCCTGCCGGAAACCATCGCCACCATGCTGCTGCTGTCCTACGGCGTGGCGATGGCCGTGGTCCCGGGCCCGGTCGTCGCCTACACCCGCGCCACCGCCGAACAGCTGCTGGCGCCGGCGGCCTACGTCGAGCAGGTACGCGCCGCCCTGCAGCAGGGGAGGCTGCCATGAACCGCCTTCGTTTCCTGCCTTCGCTGCCGCTCACGCTGGCGATCATCGTGTTCTGGCTGCTGATGGTGTCGGAGATCAATTTCGCCCAGTTCACGATGGCGCTGGCGCTGGGCCTGGTGATCCCGCTGTACGCGACCCGGATCGACCGCGAGTTCGCGCGCATCGGCAGCCTGCGCCCGCTGCCGAAGCTGCTGCTGGTGCTGATGTGGGACATCCTGGTATGCAATGTCCGCGTGGCGCGGCAGGTGCTGGGGCGCGAGACCCGGATCCACTCCGGCTTCATCTGGTATCCGCTGGACATCGACAACATCCACGGCATCTCGGCGCTGGCCTGCTGCATCACCCTCACCCCGGGCACGGTCACCGCCGCGCTCTCGGACGACCGCCGCTACCTGCTGGTGCACGTGCTCGACCTCGACGACGAGGCGCAGCTGGTGGCCGACATCAAGCGCCGCTACGAGTGCCCGCTGATGGAGATCTTCCCGTGACCACTCCCGAACTCGACGGCATCCAGCTCTTCGGCCACGGCCTGGTCGACATCGCCATCGGCGTGTCGATGTACGTGGTCGGCGCGGCCATGCTGATGGCGCTGTGGCGGCTGCTGCGCGGTCCGACCGTGCCCGACCGCATCCTCGCCCTGGACACCCTCAACGTCACCGCCATCGCCGAGCTGATGCTGCTGGGCATGTACCTCAAGACCGCCGTCTACTTCGAGGCCGCGCTGGTGATCGCCATGCTCGGCTTCGTCAGCACCGTGGTGCTGAGCAAGTACGTGATCCGCAGGGACATCGTCGAATGAACATCCTGTGGGAATTGCTGCTGGCGCTGCTGCTGCTCACCGGCAGCTTCTTCATCCTGATGGGCGGCGTCGGCCTGGTGAAGCTGTCGGAGTTCTTCCGCCGCCTGCACGCGCCGACCAAGGCCAGCACGCTCGGCGTGGGCTGCGTGCTGGCGGCATCGGTGGGCTACCACATGTTCGTGGAGAGCGACCCGCAGCCGCGCGAACTGCTGATCACCGCCTTCCTGCTGATCACCGCGCCGATCAGCGCGCACCTGATGTCGAAGGCGGCGCTGTCGCTGCGCATGGACGAGCGCCCGCAGCTGCCGGGCCGCTCCGACGAGGACACCCACGTGCCGCCGCGGCCCGACGGCGGCGACGAGAGCTTCTGACCCGCAGCCGCGTCCAACCCTGTAGGAGCGGCTTCAGCCGCGACCTGCCGCAGGGATCGATAGCCTCACCGGAGGCAGGTCGCGGCTAAAGCCGCTCCTACACCCACCTGCATCCGGTCGGCATCAGGCCATCCACAGTTCGAACGCCACCCAGGCCAGGAACGCGAGCACCAGCAGCCCACCCTCGGCGCGGCTGATGCGCAGGTCTCCGCGCAGCATCGGCAGCAGCAGCGCGGCGAACACCAGCGCCGCCGGCAGCTCGAAGCGCACGAAGGAGGCCGGCACCGGCACGTCGCGGATCACCGCCATGCCGCCGACCACGACCAACAGGTTGAACAGGCTCGAGCCGATGACGTGGCCGGCGACGATGTCGCCCTGGCCGCGTCGCGCCGCGGCGATCGCGGCCGCCATTTCCGGCAGCGCGGTGCCGATCGCGACCAGCAGCAGGCCGCTCAGCAGCGAACCCATGCCCAGCGCCTCGCCGAGTTCCGCGCCGCCCTGCACGACCCACTTGGCGCCAAACCAGAGCAGCGCGGCGGCGATGGCGAAGCGCACCAGGTTCAGCGCCGGATCGGTGCGCGTGTCCGCGAACGCGGCGAACTCGCTGCGCAGCTCCGGCTGGCGGCGGCCGAACGCGAACGAGAAGCCGAGCACGGCGACGAAAGCCGCCAGCAGCACGAGGCCGTCGAAGCGCGTGAGCCGGCCGTCCTGTCCCAGCAGGATCGTGGCCAGCGTCGCCACGACCAGGCACACCAGCAGCGACGGCAGCGCCTTCCAGCGGATCAGCAGCGGCGCGCACAGCGCGGCCGCGCCGAGGGTCAGGCCGAAGTTGGCGATGTTGCTGCCGACCGCGTTGCCGAGCGCGAGCGCGGTGTCGCCGATCCAGATCGCGCGCAGGTTGACGGCGAGCTCCGGCAGCGAGGTCGCGAAGGCGACGAGCACCAGCCCGGTGACGAAGGGCGAGATGCCTACGCGCCGCGCGATCCCGGCCGCCGCCTTGATCACCGAATCGCCGCCGAGCGCCAGCAGGAAGAGGCCTGCCGCGAAGTAGAACAGCGCACCGATCATCGCCACGCCCCTTTCGCCGGATTCGCCGCGATTCTATTGATCCGGTGCGTCGAATACCAACGGCTTCATCCGGAACCGAACGGCTGTCGCCCCATGCCGGTGACTTGCCGACCCATGCCGGCCAGCCGTCACTCCGTGCCGACCAGCTGTCTTCTTCGTGCCGACCAGCTGTCATCCCGCGCCGACCAGTTGTCATCCCGAGCGCAGCGAGGGATCTCCGCGACACCGTCTCCGGACAGAAGATCCCTCGCTGCGCTCGGGATGACAGGTCCTGGCAGCGTGAGCGCATTTCGCGTCCCGCCCGGATCAGTCCATCAACAAGCCTGCCGCCACGCTGGCCTCAGGAGCAGCCTTCCACATAGTCAACCTGCGGCGGCACGCCCACGCGCCATTCGTCGACGCGACCGTCCTTGTCGAGCTCCAGCACCAGCGCGGCGTCGCCGCCGCCCTCGGTCACGCGCAGCACCTTGCCTTCGGGGTCGTACTTGTGCGGCTGTTCCTCGACGCGGCTGGGATACAGCGCGCGCACCTCGTCGCCGGTCATGCCGATCTTCGCGCCGCCGGGCGCGGTCACCGATGCATCGCGCACGTCGATGCGCGCGAACCTGTCGCCTTCGACCATGAACGCGGTGCGATAGCCCTCGCTGCCGAGCGGCTGCGGGATCAGGTAGTAGCAGCCGCCGGGCTCGGACGGCTGCGCGTCGCCGAGGTCGCCGCCCCAGGCCTGGCGCACGGCCTCGGCGGTGGCGCCGAACTTCGCCGGGCCGAAGCCTTCGAACGTGATCGTGCCCTCGGCCGGCGCGTCGACGCGCAGCGAACCGGGCGCATCCCCGCCGATGGTGGCCGGCGGCACGTCGTACGGCGGCTGGTCGATCGGTGCATCCGCGACCGGCACGGCGTCCTCGACGGCCTGCGAGGGCGTGTCGACTTCTTCGCGCTGCGCGCTGCAGGCGCAGAGCGCGGCGAGGGTGGCGGCAAGGACGGTGGTCTGGAGACGCATGCGGGGCTCCTGTGTCGGTTGTGGTGGCCGAAGCATGTCACGGCGCATGTGAGCGCGCTGACGACATGCGCCATGGATCCGGTCCGCAAGCCGTAGGAGCGCCTTCGGGCGCGACCCCTCCCGGACACCCGTCGAATGCACGGTCGCGGCTGAAGCCGCTCCTACAACTGCTCGTGCGGGAGGTCCCTCAGCGCGGCGGCGCGAAGTGCTTCTGCAGGCCCGCCCAGCAGGCCTGGTAGTCGCGCTGGCGATGCGCGGCCCCGACCGCCTGCTTCGTAGGCTTGAGCACCGCGCGCGTCTCGAACATGAAGGCCATGGTGTCGGCGATGACGTCGGGCTTCGACAGGTCGGCATTCGACGCCTTCTCGAACGTCGCCGCGTCCGGCCCGTGCCCGCTCATGCAGTTGTGCAGCGAGCAGCCGCCGGGCGCGAAGCCCTCGGCCTTGGCGTCGTAGGCGCCGTGCACCAGGCCCATGAATTCGCTGGCGACGTTGCGGTGGAACCACGGCGGGCGGAACGTGTCCTGCTGCACCAGCCAGCGCGGCGGGAAGATCGCGAAGTCCATGTTCGCGGTGCCGGGCGTGTCGCTGGGCGCTGTGAGCACGGTGAAGATGCTCGGATCGGGATGGTCGAAGCTGATCGAGCCGATGGTGTTGAAGCGGCGCAGGTCGTACTTGTACGGCGCGTAGTTGCCGTGCCAGCCGACCACGTCCAGCGGCGAATGCCCGATCGGCGCGTGCCACAGGTGGCCGTTGAACTTGGCGATCAGTTCGAAGCCGCCGTCGAGGTCCTCGTAGGCCGCGACCGGCGCGAGGAAATCGCGCGGGTTGGCCAGGCCGTTGGAGCCGATCGGTCCGAGCCCCGGCAGGCGCAGCATCGCACCGAAGTTCTCGCAGACGTAGCCGCGCGAGGCACCGTCGGGCAGTTCGACGCGGAAGCGCACGCCGCGCGGGACCACGGCGATTTCCTGCGGCTCGACGTCGAGCACGCCGAGCTCGGTGGCGATGTGCAGGCGGCCCTGCTGCGGCACGATCAGCAGTTCGCCGTCGGCGCTGTAGAAATAGCGGCCGCGCATCGCGGTGTTGGCCGCGTACAGGTGGATGCCGACGCCGGTATGCGCATCACTGCCGCCGTTGCCGGCGACCGTGTACAGCCCCTCGACGAAATCCGTCGGCGCCTCGGGCAGTGGCAGCGGGTTCCAGCGCAGCTGGTCCGGCGACACCGGCCCGTCGCCGAAGCGGTCATGGAGGCGCGGCTGCGCGAACGGCTCGAATTTCCCGTGCATCGCCGCCGGGCGGATGCGGTACAGCCAGCTGCGGCGGTTCTCGCCGCGCGGCGCGGTGAAGGCGGTGCCGGTCAGCTGTTCGGCGTACAGGCCGTGTGCCACCTTCTGCGGCGAGTTGCGCCCGACCGGCAGGGTGCCGGGGACCGCCTCGGTCGCGAACTCGTTGCCGAAGCCGGACATGTAGCCTGTCGTGGTCATGGCGCTTCTCGCTGGTTGTTGGTCCCACCGCACCCTGCAGGAGCGGCTTCAGCCGCGGCCGTTCGCCGGCTCCGTCCCGGGTCGCGCCTGAAGGCGCTCCCACGGGGATTCCGTCGGGTCGACGAGGTTACAGCACCCCGCGCTTCATCTGGTCGCGCTCGATGCTCTCGAACAGGGCCTGGAAGTTGCCTTCGCCGAAACCTTCGTTGCCCTTGCGCTGGATGATCTCGAAGAAGATCGGGCCGAGCGCGTTGGTGGTGAAGATCTGCAGCAGCTTGCGCTGCTTGGTCTCCTGGTCGGCGTCGATCAGGATCTTGTTGCGCGCCAGCCGTTCGACGTCCTCGCCGTGGTCGGGGATGCGCTGGTCGATCACCTCGAAGTAGGTGTCGGGCGTGTCGAGGAACTCCACGCCCTGCGCGCGCATGGCCTCCACCGTTTCGTAGATGTCGTCGGTGAAGCAGGCGATGTGCTGGATGCCCTCGCCGTGGTAGGTGTCCAGGTATTCGTTGATCTGGCTCTTGGGATCGCTCGACTCGTTGAGCGGGATGCGCACCATGCCGTCCGGCGCGGTCATCGCCTTCGACAGCAGGCCGGTCTTGGCGCCCTTGATGTCGAAGTAGCGGATCTCGCGGAAGTTGAACAGGCGCTCGTAGTAGTCCGACCACTTCGCCATGTTCCCCTGGTAGAGGTTGTGGGTGAGGTGGTCGATGAAGGTCAGGCCGAAGCCCTCCGGCATCAGGTCGACGCCCGGCAGGATCTCGTAGTCCGGGTCGTGGATCGTGCCCTTGTCGTCGTAGCGATCGACCAGGTACAGCATGCAGCCGCCGATGCCCTTGATCACCGGCGCGGCGACGGCCTTGCTCAACTCATCCTGCGCGTCGAAGGCCTCGGCGCCGTTCTTCAGCGCCTGCACCCGCACCCACTCGGCGAGCTTGCTGAAGCGGATCGCGAAGCCGCAGGCGCTCGGCCCGTGCTGGGCGGCGAAGCGCGCGGCGAACGAATCGGGATCCTCGTTGATCAGGAAGGTGCAGTCGCCCTGGCGATAGGTGGTGATCGGCCGCGTCCTGTGGCGCGCGACCTGCACGAAGCCGAGCTTCCTGAAGTAATCGTGCAGTTGGCCGGCCTCGCCGGGCGGCGCGGAATACTCGACGAACTCGAAGCCGTCGATCCCCATCGGGTTCTCGAACGTGGCGACCTGGATGCCGGCATGGCCGATTGCGGGCTGTGACTGCGCTGTCATGTGATACTCCTGCCGGGGAAATGGGTGACGCGGCCGGCGCCGGGTTGCCTATTCTATAGTTTCACGTGCAACCACTAGCAAGGTGCAGCGCATCATGTCCGAGCCGACCGTCCCGCCCGCCTCCGTCTCCTTCGACCTGGAGCACCTGCTCCCCTACCGCCTGAGCGTGCTGTCCAACCGGGTCAGCAACGCGATTTCCAGCGAATACCACCGCCGCTTCGGGCTGGCGATCACCGAATGGCGGGTGATGGCGGTGCTGGGGCGCTTCCCGGGGCTGTCGGCGCGCGAAGTGACCGAGCGCACCGCCATGGACAAGGTCGCGGTCAGCCGCGCCGTGGCCCGGCTGCTGGAGCGCGGCCTGGTGCAGCGCGAGATCCACGGCGACGATCGCCGGCGTTCGGTGCTGACCCTGTCCGAGACCGGCTACTCGGTCCACGCCGAAGTCGCGCCGATGGTGCTGGCCTGCGAAAGCAACCTGCTCTCGCCCCTGAGCGAGGACGAGCGCGCCACGCTCGATCGCCTGATCGAAAAGCTCGCCGGGCCGGGCATGGAAGAGATGCTGCGGCACATCTGAGCTGCCGCCTGCAGCAGCGGGAACTACTGCGGGAACCACTGTAAGAGCGGCTTCAGCCGCGACCGGGTGTTCCGGGGCCGGGAAGCGGTCGCGGCTGAAGCCGCTCCTACGATGAAGCGGTGCCGGCCGGGGACTCCAGCCGCCACAGTTTCCACGCGAAGTACAGGCCCACCGCGACCAGCGCCGTGTAGAACCACATCCCGCCCGCATACCCGGCGGGGTTCCCCGGCCCCGCCGCCGCGCGGTCGTTGAGCAGGCCCACCACCGGCGGCACCGCCGCCCAGCCGATCTGCTGGCAGAACGTCATCAGCGCGTAGGCCGAGCCCAGCCGCCGCGCCTCGACGATGTAGGCCACCGCCGGCCACAGGACCGCCGGGATCAGCGAGAACACCGCGCCCAGCAGCACCGCCACCAGCAGCAGCGTCGCCGGCACGGACTGCGCGGTGAACGGGATCGCCAGCGACGGCCCGGGCGGCAGGTATGTGATCATCAGGAACAGCGGCAGCATCAGCAGCGTGCCCGCGACCATGAACAGCGCGCGCCTGCCGACCCTGTCCGCCCACAGCCCGAACAGCGGCGTGAGCACGATCGCCGCCATCGGCAGCAGGCTGCTGAGCATGCCCGCCGCCTCGCGCCCGAGGCCATGCGCCTGCTGGAAGTAGTCGATGGCGAAGGTGCGGAACGGGAAGATCGTCGCGTAGAACACCACGCACAGCGCGACGATGTACCAGTACGCGCGGCCGAAGGCGTACAGCCGGCGCAGTTCCAGCCGCTCGCTTCCGCCGGCCTCGCCGAGGTCGATGCGGCCCTGCGCGCGGCGCTCCTGCATCCAGTACAGCGCCGCCGCGGCGAGCCCGACGCCGGCCACGCCGGTCGCCAGCCACAGCGGATCCTGCCAGTTCGCGTACAGCGGGCTGGCGAACGAGGTCGACCAGTCCGCCGATGCCGAGCCCAGCCGCGACACCGACAGGTTCAGGCCGAAGGCGAAGCCGAGCTCCTTGCCGCTGAACCACTTCGCCAGCACCGTGGTCGCGGCGACGATCAGCGGCTCGGCGCCGATGCCGAGCAGGAAGCGGCCGGCGAGGATCGTCTCGAAGTGCGGCGTCGCCGCGGTCAGCGCGGCGGCGGCCACGCAGATCGCCGAGAACACGAAGATCGCGGTCCTCGTGCCCCAGCGGTCGATGACATAGCCGCCGGCCAGCAGCACCAACAGCGCGGCGACGTTGTAGGCGGTCGAGAGCGCGCCGATCTGGCCGTAGCTGAAACCCTGCTGCGCGCGCAGCAGGTCGATCACCGGGTTCAGCGCGTCGTAGACGTAGTAGTTGCCGAACATCGCCAGGCTGACCAGCAGCAGGGCGAGCCAGCGCTGGGGGGCGGTGGGGCGCGGCAGGATCGTGGTGGCGGTGTCGGTCATCGGCGGGATGGCATGCGGTTCGCGTCGACGGTCACTCTAGCGGTTCGCGCGGGAGGCGATACATGGTGCGGCCGCGGCGCTCGCCGTCGTTCGCCGCCGATTTTGGCCGCGCATCGCCGTCATGCCATTGCAATCGTCATGCCGATGCATTCCAGGCCGTCATGCAGGGACGCTCCACGCCGTCATGCCAGCGAAAGCTGGCATCCATTTTGACGCTCGCGCTTCCATTCCAGGAGCAACATGGATGCCAGCTTTCGCTGGCATGACGGCAGTAGTTGCCCCCCGTGCCTGTCATTCCGAGTCCGCGCAGCGGGGGAGGAATCTCGTCTCCGGGACGAGGCCCTCGACCGGAGCGGAGATCCCTCGCCTGCGGCTCGGGATGACGCAATGGCAGCTGCGCGCTTTGCGCGCAGGCCATTGCGTCACTTCACCCCATGCATCAACTTCTGGATCAGCGGCGCGATCAGGAACAGCAGCACGCCCGCACCCAGCAGCGCCCAGAAGCCGAAGGTGTAGCCGGCATGCGCAGACTCCACCGTCATCCCGCCCTCGCCGCTCACGCTGCTGGCGAAGATGCCGGAGAGGTTGTTGCCGATCGCGATCGACAGGAACCAGCCGCCCATCGCCAGGCCGGTCAGCTTCGCCGGCGCCAGCTTGGTGGTCATCGACAGGCCGATCGGCGACAGGCACAGCTCGCCGACCGACTGGATCACGTAGACCATGAACAGCGTCCAGAACGGGATCTTCAGCGTCTGCGGGTCGACCATGCTCGACAGCGCCAGCATCAGCAGCAGGAAGGCCAGGCCGTTGAAGATCAGGCCGAGGCCGAACTTGCGCGGGATCGACGGATTGGCCGAGCCCATCTTCACCCACAGCCACGCCAGCACCGGCGCCAGGGTGATGATCGCGACCGAATTCACCGACTGGAACCAGCCCACCGGGAAGATCCAGCCGCCGAAGTCGCGCTCGACGATGTTCTGCGCCAGGAAGTTGAACGAACTGCCGGCCTGCTCGAAGAACATCCAGAACAGCACGTTGAAGCCGAAGATGATCAGCATCGCGATCACCATGTCGCGCTGCACCGATCCTTCGCGGATGCCCTCGACCAGCAGCATGATCGCCGGCGCGACGAACAGCGCGATCAGGATCCAGTTGAGCACGCCGGCATCGATGGTGAGCAGGAAGTAGTAGACCGGGATCGCGACCACCGCGCCCACCGCCACCATCAGCACGCGGCCCAGGCCCGGGGCCTCCGCGGGCGCCGCGCCGATGCCCTTGAGCTGGGCGCGGCCGAACCAGAACCAAAGCAGGCTGATCACCATGCCGATGCCGGCGGCGATGAACACCACCTTGTAGGCCGGCATGCCGTCGCTGCCGAACACCTTCTCGGCCAGCCAGCCGGTCAGGATCGGCGCGATGAAGGCGCCCATGTTGATGCCCATGTAGAAGATGGTGAAGCCCGAGTCGCGGCGCTGGTCGGCGGTCGCGTAGAGCTTGCCCACCATGGTCGAGATGATCGGCTTGAACAGGCCGTTGCCGACGATCACCGTGGCCAGGCCGAGCTTGAGCCATTGCTCACTGGGCACCATGATCAGGAACAGGCCCGCGGCCATGAACACCGCGCCGAGCAGGATCGAGCGCTGGTAGCCGATCAGCTTGTCGGCGACGTAGCCGCCGAAGATCGCCGCCGCGTACACCAGCGCGAGGTAGGCGCCGTAGAGTTCGCTCGCCGGCGCCTCGCCGGTGGCGTCGCCGTTGTAGAACTGCGCCACGATGTACAGCACCAGCGCCCAGCGCATCCCGTAGAACGCGAAGCGTTCCCAGAACTCGGTCATGAACAGCATCCACAGCGGACGCGGGTGGCCCATCACCTGGGCAAACTCGGGAATGGCGGTGCCGGAAGCCGGCTGCTCCATGCCCGGACCTGCGGGCTCGACGCGGTTGGAACTCATGCGGTGGGACTCCCCCGGAAAGATGCTGGATCGAACCGCCGCCCACCCGAACGACGGGGCTTCGGCGGCGCCACGGCCGCGCTCGCCACGGTCGTTTCAGGCGCAACGTTAGCCCGGCAGCGCCCCCTTGGGAACCCGCCGGCGTCCCGCGACCGGGCCGTCGGGCGTGCTTCCGGCCCGCGGAAGGCCCGGTCAGCCGGCCGGATAGCCGTAGCCGGCGCCGATCCCCAGCGGCACGCCCAGGCCCCAGAACGCCAGCAGCAGCGCGGTCCACAGCAGCGACAGCGCGATGGAGTACGGCAGCATCATCGAGGCCAGCGTGCCGATGCCCGCCGAGGTCACGTAGCGCTGGCAGAACACCACGATCAGCGGGAAGTACGGCATCAGCGGGGTGATGATCGTGGTCATCGAATCGCCGACGCGGTACGCCGCCTGGGTCAGGTCCGGCGACACCCCGAGCTGCATCATCAGCGGCACCAGGATCGGCGCCAGCAGCGCCCATTTCGCCGAGGCCGAGCCGATGAACAGGTTGACGATGCCGGTCATCACGATCAGGCCGATGATCGTCATCCACATCGGCAGCCCCAGCGCCTTGAGCAGGTCGGCGCCCTCCACCGCCATCAGCGTGCCGAGGCCGGAGCCGTTGAAGCCGGCGAGGAACTGCGCGATGAAGAACGCGATGACGATGTAGTAGGCCATCCCGCCCATCGCCTTGGTCATCGCCGCGATGACGTCGCGATGCGTCTTCACCGTGCCCGCCACGTAGCCGTAGACGATGCCGGGGATCAGGAACAGGATGAAGATCAGCGCCACGATCGACTGCATCACCGGCGCCTGCGCCACCAGCAGCGGATTGCCGCCGGCGACGACCGCGGGCGTGTCCGCCGGCGCGCGCCAGGGCGAGGTCTCGGGCAGCAGGCTGAGCGCGAACAGCGCCAGCGCGGCCAGCATCGCCAGCGTCGCCCACAGCAGGCCGCGGCGCTCGGCCTCCGCCAGCGGCTCCATCGTCGGCAGGTCCTTGGTGTCGCCGTCGACCGTGGTCCGCGCCAGTCGCGGCTCGATGATGCGGTCGGTGACGAACCAGCCGATGGCGATGATCAGGAAGCTCGACGTCGTGGTGAAGATCCAGTTGTTGAGCGGATTGACCACCAGCGCCGGATCGAGGATGCGCCCCGCCTCCTGGGTGAAGCTGGCCAGCAGCGGATCCAGCGACGAGGGCACGAACAGCGTCGCCGAGAAGCCGCCGGACACGCCGCAGAACGCCGCCGCGATGCCGGCCAGCGGATGCCTGCCCGCCGCGTAGAAGATCACCCCGCCCAGCGGGATCACCAGCACGTAGCCCGCGTCGACCGCGACGTGGCTCAGCACCGCCACCGCGACCAGCGCCGGGGTCAGCAGCGCCTTCGGCGTGATCGACAGCATCCGCCGCAGCGCGGCGTTGATGTAGCCGGTGTGCTCGGCCACGCCGAGGCCGAGCATCGCCGTCAGCACCACGCCCAGCGGCGCGAAGGCCATGAACACCCGGTACATGTTGGCCATGAACGCGGTGAGCGACTCGCCCGCCAGCAGGTTGACGATCCGGATCGGATCGCCGGTGGCGGGATTGACCGCCTCGAACTCGACGCCCGAGAGCAGCCACGACAGCGCCCACACCAGCAGCATCAGCAGCAGGAACAGCGCCGCGGGATCGGGCAGCCGGTTGCCCACGCGCTCGACCGCGTCGAGGGCGCGGGCGCCGAAGCCGCGCGGACCGGAAGGAGATGTCGCTGGGGGTTGGCTCATCGCGGGTTCCCGGGAGTCGATCCTGTTCCGATGCTAGCAGCGCGGCGCAGGCGCCAGGGCGCGCTCGAGCAGCGGCGCGAACCGCGGGTGCGCCGGCGCCAGCCGCGTCCGCGCCTCGTCGAGCGTGCACCAGCGCACCCCGGCATGTTCGCGCGGCTGCCGGTTGCGCGGTTCGCCCTGCCAGTCCCGGACCGCGAACACGCGCAGGCGCCAGGGTTCGGGTGCCTCGCCCGCGAGTTCGCCGAGCAGCCGCAGCGCCCCGGCACGGATGCCCAGTTCCTCGTCGAGTTCGCGCCGCAGCGCGTCTTGCGCACGCTCGCCCGGCTCGATGTGGCCGCCGAAGATGTCCCAGGCGCCGGCGAGCCAGTCCGCGTCCGCCGCGCGCAGGCCGAGCAGCACGCGGCCGTCGCGCACCAGCAGACCGCCGACGCAGTCGTGCAGCACCGCGGTCGCTACCGCCCCGGCCCGATCTGCGTGCGCACGTCGAACAGCTCCGGGAAGAAGGTCAGCTCCAGCGCCTGCTTCAGGAAGCCCACGCCCGAAGACCCGCCGGTGCCACGCTTGAAGCCGATGATGCGCATCACCGTGCGCATGTGGCGGAAGCGCCACAGCTGGAACTGGGTTTCCAGATCGACGAGGTCCTCGCACAGTGCGTACTCGCGCCAGTAGCGGTCGGTGTCCTCGTAGATGGCCTCGAACACCGGCAGCAGCGCCTCGTCGCGCACGTGCGGCTTGGTCCAGTCGCGACGCAGGTGCCGGTCCGGCACGGCATGGCCCCAGCGCGCGAGGTACATCAGGAACTCGTCGTACAGGCCCGGCGCCTCCAGCGCCTCGCCCAGCCGCGCCTGCCCGTCCGGATCGTAGGCGAACACCTTGAGCATCGCCGCGTTCTTGTTGCCCAACTGGAACTCGATCGTGCGGTACTGCAGCGACTGGAACCCGGACGAGGGGCCAAGCACGTCGCGGAACTCCATGTATTCCGACGGCGTCAGCGTCTCCAGCACCGACCACTGCTCGGTCAGCTGCCGCAGCACCTGCTTGCAGCGCGCGATCACCTTCTGGCACTGCCAGACCTGGTCGCGGCGCAGGAAGCCGATCGCGGCGCCGAGCTCGTGGATCACCAGCTTCAGCCACAGCTCCGAGACCTGGTGCTGCACGATGAACAGCATCTCGTCGTGGTGCGGCGGATCGGACAGCGGCCGCTGCGCCGTCAACAGCTGGTCGAGCCTGAGGTATCCGCCGTAAGTGATTCTTCCGTCGAGGTCGGTGTGGATGCCGTCCTCGAGCGGACGTTCGTTCTGGTCGATGGCCATCCGCCGAGGGTACCGCATCGCCCATTCGCGGCGTCATGCAACCGACACCCGGACAGTGCACAATCCGACCGTGCCAGGGGGGCCGGCCACCAGTCCATCGGACTGAAACAAGGGAGCGTGCCGTGGTCAATCGGCTCATCCGCCGGCTGTTGCCGGCCATCGTGGTTTCCTGCGGCCTGTTCGCCGCACCGCTGCAGGCGCAGGTCGTCGTCAGCCAGGTCTACGGCGGCGGCGGCAACAGCGGCGCCACCTTCAGCAACGACTTCGTCGAACTGTTCAACCGCGGCAGCGAGCCGGCCTCGCTGTCGGGCCTGTCGGTGCAGTACGCCAGCGCCACCGGCACCGGCAACTTCGGCGCCGGCAGCGCGCAGATCGTGGTGCTGCCCGCGGCGACGATCGAGCCGGGCCAGTATTTCCTCGTCGGCCTCGCCGGCGGCGCCACCGGCAATCCGCTGCCTGCGGCCGATGCCAGCGGCACGATCAACATGTCGGGCACCGCCGGCAAGGTCGCGCTGGTGAACTCGACCACCACGCTCGGCTGCAACGGCGGCAGCACGCCGTGCACGCCGGAACAGGTCGCGCTGATCGTCGACCTCGTCGGCTTCGGCAACGCCAACTTCTTCGAAGGCGCCGCCGCCGCGCCCACGCTCGGCAACGGCACCGCCGCGTTCCGCGCCGACAACGGCTGCAGCGACAGCAACGACAACGGTGCCGATTTCGCCACCGCCGTCCCCGCACCGCGTAACAGCGCGTCGCCGCCCGCCCCCTGCGGTGGTGGCGGCATCGTCTACGCCAGCATCAGCGACACCAGCGCCGCCGAGGGCGACAGCGGCACCACGCCGTTCTTCTTCACCATCAGCCTCAGCCAGCCGGCGGGCGAAGGCGGCGTGAGCGTCGACTGGGCCACTGCCGACGGCACCGCGACCGTCGCCGACAGCGACTATGTCGCCGCCGCCGGCACGGCGACGATCGCCGAAGGCACGACTTCGGTGACGATCGGCGTCGACGTCGTCGGCGACACCACCACCGAGCCCGACGAGACCTTCCTCGTCGACCTGTCCAACGCCGTCGGCGCCGAAATCGCCGACGCGCAGGGCGTCGGCACCATCCTCAACGACGACGTCGTCACCGTCGCGATCTCCGCGATCCAGGGCGACGGCCAGCTCTCGCCCTACAACGGCCTGGCGGTCGCCACCACCGGCATCGTCACCGGCCGCAAGAACAACGGCTTCTTCATCCAGACGCCCGACGGCGAGGACGACGGCAATCCCGCCACCTCCGAAGGCGTCTTCGTCTTCACCAGCAGCACCCCGCCGGACGCTGCCGCGGTCGGCAACCGCGTGCTGGTGCAGGGCACGGTGGACGAGTACATCCCCGCCGCCGATCCGCACCAGCTGCCGCTGACGGAGATCGTCAACGCCAGCGTGGCCGCGCTCTCGGGCGGCCACGCGCTGCCGGCGCCGGTGGCGCTGACCGCCGACCTGCCCAACGCGACCGACGGCCTCGAACAGCTCGAGCGCTACGAGGGCATGCGCGTGGTGGTGCCGAGCGCGACCGTGGTCGCGCCCACCGGCGGCAACGTCAACGAGGCCCAGGCCACGGCCACCAGCAACGGCCGCTTCGCGGTCGTGGTCGCCGGCGTCGCGCGGCCGTTCCGCGAACCGGGCATCCCGGTCCCGAACCCGGATCCGCTCGGCAGCAGCGCCACCGACATCCCGCGCTGGGACTTCAACCCGGAGCTGATCGCGGTCAACAGCACCACGATCGGCGCCCCGGCCGCGAACGTCGCCGCGGGCTGCACGATCACCGACGGCAGCCTCGTCGGCCCGCTCGACTACACCTTCCGCCGCTACACGATCTATCCGGAAGGCGCGCTGGCGGTGGACTGCAGCGAGGCCGGCCTGCCGCGCGCGTCGCGCCTGCCGACGCCGGACGACGCCACGTTCGCGACCTGGAACGTCGAACGCTTCTTCGACACCGTCAACGATCCCGCGATCGGCGAACCGGTGCTGACCGCCGAGGCCTACGAGCGCCGGCTGGCCAAGGCCTCGCTCGCGATCCGCGGCTACCTGCACGCGCCGGAGGTGGTCGGCCTGACCGAGGTCGAGAACCTGGCCGTGCTGCAGACGCTGGCCGACCGCATCAACGCCGACGCGGTCGCCGCCGGCGATCCCGATCCGGGCTACGGCGCGCACCTGGTCGAGGGCAACGACGTCGGCGGCATCGACGTCGGCTTCCTGGTCAAGGGCGCGGACGTCGCCGCCGGCACCCCGCGCGTCGAGGTGCTGGACGTGACCCAGCACGGCGCCGCCGAAGTGCTGGCCAACCCGGACGGCAGCAGCAGCCTGCTCAACGACCGCCCGCCGCTGTCGCTCGACGGCATCGTGCACTTCGCCGACGGACGCAGCTACGCGTTCACCGCGATCGTCGTGCACCAGCGCTCGCTCAACGACGTCGACAGCGACGCGAACGGCAGCAACGGCTGGCTCACGCTCGGCCAGCGCGTGCGCGCCAAGCGCCAGGCGCAGGCAGACTTCCTCGCCGACCTGGTCAACGGCATGCAGGTCGACGACCCGACGCGCAACCTCATCGTGATGGGCGACTTCAACGCCTTCCAGTTCAACGACGGCCTCGTCGACGCGCTGGGCACCGTCACCGGCCTGCCCTCGCCCGACGGCGAGACCGCGGTCGACGGCGACGGCATCGACCGGGTCGAACCGAACCTGTACAACCTGACCCTGCTCGCCGAACCGGCCGGCCGCTACTCGTTCGTGTTCGACTACCAGGCGCAGTCGCTCGACCACGTGCTGGTCAACGACGCGCTGGTCGACTCGGCGCTGGTCGCCGGGATCGAACTCAGCCACGCGCGGATCGCCACCGACTTCCCGGAAATCGCGCGCAACGAGGACGACACGCCGTCGCGGCTGTCCGACCACGATCCGAGCGTGCTGCTGGTGCGGCTGGCCGCGGTGCGCTTCGCCGATCTGTCGGTCGAGGTCGAGGCGCTGGCGGCGACGGTCGCGCCGGGCGAGGCGATGGAGTTCTCGGCGGTGGTCGCGAACGCGGGACCGGACGATGCCGGGTATCCGGGCGCGGGCTTCGTGCTCGACGCGGAACTGCCCGACCTCGCGGTCGCCGCGCCCCCCGGCTGGAGCTGCGATGCGCCGGTCGTCGGCGGGGCCACCAGCACCGTCTCCTGCGGCGCCGACACGCTGGCGGCGAATGACGAAGCGGTGTTCGCGCTGACCGCCACCGCGCCCGCGGCGCTGGAAGGCAGCCAGGTCACGCTGACCGCCGCGGCCACGGCGCAGACCGAGGACCCGGATCCGGAAAACAACGACGCCAGCGCCGCGGTGCTGGTCGAGGATCCGCATGCCGGCGTGCCGCTGCTGGAGAACGGCGTCCCGGTCGGCGGCCTCGAGGGCGGCGACGGGGCGGAGGCGGTATTCCGCATCGAAGTCCCGGCCGGCGCGAGCAACCTGCGCGTGCTCAGCTACGGCGGCAGCGGCGACGTCACCCTGTACGTGGCGCACGACCGCATCCCGACCGCGACGGACTTCGACGGCCGCTCGCAGCGCCCCGGCAACAACGAGACGATCGCGATCGCGGCGCCCGCGCCGGGCACCTGGTTCGTCAAGCTGGCGGGGGTGCGCGCATTCCGCAACGTGTCGGTGCGCGCGTCGTTCGACTGAGGCGACGAAGCTGATGCAACATGGACAGGACCCCGGCAGGTGCCGGGGTCTGCTTTGCGTTCCATGGCTGCTGACTTGCCCTCACCCGACCCAGCGCATCGCCACCGAAGGAGACCGCCATGCCCCACCACAGCCGCCTGAGCACCTTCGTCCTGGACTGCGACGTCGACGACCTCGCTCCACACGTCGAATTCTGGAGCCAGGCACTGGGCAAGCGCGTGGACACCCTCGATGAGGACGACGACGGCAAGTACGCGCGCCTGCACACCGAGGTCGACGAGCCGGTCCTGCTGCTGCAGAAGGTCTCGCACCCCTCGCGCATCCACCTCGACATCGAGGCCGACGACGTCGATGCCGAAGTCGAGCGGCTGGTCGCGCTCGGCGCGAAGAAGATCGAGAAGGTCCACACCTGGTGGGTGCTGGAAGCCCCCAGCGGCCACCGCTTCTGCGTGGTCCGCCAGCAGCGCAAGCCGTTCGGCCCGCACCTCAACGCCTGGGACGCTTGATCCACCTCGCGGCTGTATAAGCGGCTTCAGCCGCGATCTCTTGCCGAAGCCATCGAACGCCCGGTCGCGGCTGAAGCCGCTCCTACAGTCCGGACAAAACGGACCTCAGCCGCCGGCGCGCGCCTTCGCCTCGCGGTCCAGCCAGACGCACAGGCCCTGCGCATTGATCGCGATGTCGCCGCCGAGCACCTCGGGCACGAGGCGCTGCGCGTCGGCAATGCCGTGCGCGACCGCGCATTCCAGGTAGAGATCGGCCAGCGCCGCCGCGATCCGCGGCTCGCGGTCCCCGCGGCCATCGAACCCGCGCGCGATGTCCGCCATCGCATCGACCAGCGCGACCAGATCCCCGCCGAGCCGTTCGCATTCGCTGACCTGCCCGTAGTGCGCGACGCGGATGGACGCCGGCTCGCGCGCCACCAGCTTGCGGATCGAATCCTGCATCTGCACCGGATCGAACTGCACCGGCGACGTCGTCGGCACCGCGAACGCGCCGTTGCCGTTGTCGAACTCGCGGTACGAGAGCCCGAAGGCGTCACCGGCGAACCAGCCGCGCGTGCGCGCGTCCCAGACGCTGTAGTGGTGCAGCGCGTGTCCGGGCGTATCGACGCACAGCAATGGACGGCCCGCCAGCGGAACCTCGTGGCCATCGTCGGCCACCACCACCCGCGCCTCGTCCACCGGCAGCATGCCGGCGTGGTCGCGCGCGAACATCGCTTCGCCATAGACCACTTTCGCGCCGGCGATCAGCTTCGCCGGATCGACCATGTGCCGTGCGCCGCGCGGATGCACCACCAGCCGCGCGTTCGGCAACGCCCGCATCAGCGGCCCTGCGGCGCCGGCGTGGTCGAGGTGGACGTGGGTGACCAGAAGCCAGTCGACCGCGTCGCGGGCGACGCCGGCGGCCTCGATCGCATCGAGCACGCGCTGCGCGCAGGTCGCGGTGCCGCAGTCCACCAGCGCCGCGCGGCCGTCCTCGCCGTGCACGAGGTACGCCGCGCACAGGCCCGGGCGGATGTAGCCGGTGTCGATGAGGGTGATGCCGTCGGTCGGCGTCATGACGATATCTCCGCACGTATTGCCATGCCGCCAGTCTGGACGCCGCGGCCGCAGAGGTCGATGCGGCTTTGGTCCCGACCCGTCATTCCCGCGAAGGCGGGAACCCAGCGTCTTTGCTCTTCTCGATGCCTTGAAGACGCTGGATTCCCGCCTTCGCGGGAACGACGGCCTTCCTGATCGCAGTCAGCCATGCCGCCTGAACAGGACATGCCGCACGCCGAACGCCACGCCCAGCGCCGCCAGGAACACGCCATAGCCCAGCGCCGTCGCCAGGATCTGCGGCCACAGCTTCCCGTACTGGGTATCGGCGTTGACCACCGACCAGTGCACGCTCCACAGGAACGCGGCGACCGCCAGCGCCAGCGCCGCGATGTCGTAGAGCACGCGCGCCGCGCCGCGCGGCTTGCGCGGGAACAGCCAGTACAGCACGCCGAGGATCAGGAACCACGGCAGGAACAGGATCAGGGTCAGGTTGAGTTCGACCAGCGGGTTCATGCCTGCGCCTTCGCGGCCGCCTTCTCCGCATCCGCGGCCGCCAGCGCGTCCAGCGCCGCCTGCACCTCGGCGGCGCCCACGCCGTCGCCGAACGCGGCCGGCGCATCGGCCAGCGCCAGCTCGCCGCGGCGCAGCGCGGCGATCGCCTGGCCCGCGTCGCGCGGCGCGTCGAACCCGTGGCTCTGCAGCAGCACGCGCTCGCTCGCGACCAGCTTGAAGTAGAACCTGCCGTCGGCCTCGCGGTACTGCTTGAACGCCGCGAGCGACGGCTTGCCGGCATCGGCATCGGCTTCCATCGCGCCCAGCTGCACCTTCGACAGGTCGCGCAGCCCCACCGCCTCGCGCAGCTGCGCCAGCAGCGGCGTCGCGTAGCGCTCGCGCAGGCGCCTGGCGCCATCGCGCAGCGTGTCCTCGATGTCGCCGGGACGCGACACGAGGTCGAGATAGCGCTCGCGCAGCGGCGCGATCTCGCGCTCGACCAGGTCGAACAGCTTCTGCTTCGCCTCGCCCCAGCCGATGCCGTCGGCATAGGCCTGCGCGAATGCGGCGGTGTCCTCGCGGCTGGCGAAGGCCTGGTACAGCTGGAACAGCGCCGAGCCTTCGACCTGCTTCGGCTCGCCCGGTGCGCGCGAATCGGTGACGATCGAGAACACCAGCTTCCTCAGCTCGGCCGGCGGCACGAACAGCGGGATCGTGTTGCCGTAGCTCTTGCTCATCTTGCGCCCGTCCAGCCCCGGCAGGGTGGCGACATGCTCGTCGACCACGGCTTCGGGCAGCACGAAGTATTCGCGCCCGTAGACGTGGTTGAAGCGCTGGCCGAAGTCGCGCGCCATCTCGATGTGCTGCACCTGGTCGCGGCCGACCGGCACCCGGTCGGCGTTGAAGATCAGAATGTCGGCGGCCATCAGTACCGGGTACATGAACAGGCCGGCGGTGACCGCGGCATCGTCGTCCTCGCCGTCGGCGCGGTTCCTGTCGACCGCCGCCTTGTAGGCGTGGGCGCGGTTGAGGATGCCCTTGCCGGCGACGCAGGTCAGCAGCCAGGTCAGCTCGGTGATCTCGGGGATGTCGCTCTGCCGGTAGAACCACACCTTGTCCGGCTCCAGGCCCGCGGCCAGCCAGGTGGCCGCGATCTCCAGCGTCGAACGCTGGGTGCGCGCCGGGTCCTGGGCCTTGATCAGGCTGTGCAGGTCGGCGAGGAAGTAGAAGCTCTCGGTGTTCGCGGCGCGGCTGGCCGCGATCGCCGGGCGCACGGCGCCGACGTAGTTGCCGAGGTGCGGCGTGCCGGACGTGGTGATGCCGGTCAGGACGCGGACGGGGCGTGGGGGCATTGCGAAGCAGCCGGGTGCGGAAGCGGAACGGCAGTTTAACCGTTGCGCCGGCCGCGGCCGGCGGCGGTAACCCCGGCGCCCGTCCCGGCGCGTTGATTGGCACGACCCAACCGGAGATCGACCCATGATCCGCAAGCTCGCCCTGTCGCTGGCCGCCCTCGCCGCCCTGTCCGCCGGCGCGCCCGCCGCCGCGGAATCGCTGGTCCGCATCGATGTCGTCGACCGCGACAGCGGCCAATGGCTGCCGGAGTACGCGCACCGGCGCGACACCTGGATCGCCGGCACGCCCGGCCACCGCTACGGCGTGCGCCTGACCAACACCACCGGCGAACGGGTGCTGGTGGTGCTGTCGGTCGATGGCGTCAACGCCGTCACCGGCCAGACCGCGCATCCTTCCCAGACCGGCTACGTGCTGGCGCCGTGGCAGAGCACCGAGATCTCCGGCTGGCGCAAGTCCTACCAGGACGTGGCGCAGTTCGTGTTCACGGCGCTGCCCGACAGCTACGCCGCGCGCACCGGGCGTCCGGACAACGTCGGCACGATCGGCGTCGCGGTGTTCCGCGAACGCGCCTATCCGCGCCCGTACCCGACGCCGGCACCGCCGATCGCGCGCGGCGGGGATTTCGAGAAATCGCGCAGCGCGGCGCCGGCGGCGGAAGCCGCGCAGGCCGGCGACGCCTACCACGACAGCATCGCGCAGCAGCGCATCGGCACCGGCCATGGCCAGCGCGAATGGTCGCCGGTCGGACAGACCTCGTTCGTGCGCGCCAGCACGCGGCCGGCGCAGGTCACGCAACTGCGCTACGACTCGCCCCATGCGCTGGCGGTGCGCGGCATCCTGCCGCGGCCCGCGCCTTCGCACTGGTCGCAGCACGACCGGCCGCAGGCGTTCCCGGGCGGCTTCGTTGCGGATCCTCCCCACCGCTGGCGCTGATCGCAGCACGCTGGAAACAGGAAAGGGCCGGCAATGCCGGCCCTTCCTTTTCAATGCGCGTCACGGGGAAACTGCGCGTCCCGGCCATGGCGCGAGTGCGCCATCCTCGTCGGCCGGATCGGCCGCTTCCCGCGTCCGGATCGGTCAGTTCAGGGTCTTCTCGAAGTCGCGCACTTCCTGTTCGGCGCGCTCGCGCTCCCAGCCGTAGCGTTCCTGCAGCTTGCCGGCGAGGTACTTGCTGTCGCCCGCGGCAACGTCGAACACGTCGTCGGTCAGGTCGCCCCACTTCGCCTGGGCCTTGCCCTTGAGCTGCGTCCACTTGCCCGCAATGATGTCTTTGTTCATGGTTGCATTCCTTGATTTCGTGAGGGACATCGGTGCGGATGCTTGCTCCGCATCGATGGCGAGGATCATGCGCCGCCGCGCATCAGGGCGGCATCAAGGATTCGTAAGTCGATGCTCACAACGATGACTTGCGCGGCCGGCCCGTTCAGGCTGGCGGTCGCTGCGATCACGCGCGCTGCACGCGGTGGCGGATTCGCTTTGTCGCGAACGTCGTTTTCCACGAAGGCGGTGGATCTCCGGTCGCGCCTGAAGGCGCTCCTACAGGCGCATGGCTGCGATCGCCGCCCCGGAAACGAAAAAGCCGGCGTTCGCCGGCTTTCTCGTTCGGTCGCCTCGGCGCCGATCACTTCGGATCGGTGGCGCCCGTGTCGTCGGCCTTGTCCTGCATCTTGTCGCCGACCTTCTCGACGTCCTTGCCGACGCCCTTGACGGTGTTGCACGCGGACAGCGTGCCGATCGAGAACATGGCAAGCAGCATCATGGCCATCAAACGCTTCATCTGCATTCTCCTGGAGACTGTACATGCGATCGCGGGTCGTCCGCGCTCGTCCCGGACATCAGACCGCCGCGGGCGTGAAATTCGCGTTGAATCCACGGTATCCAGCGGCCTTCAGGCCGCCGTGCACCCTCGCGCGTTCACCCATGTCGAGGGCGCGTCAACGCGGGCGGCCACGCTGCCGCCGTCAATCGCGCATCAGCGTGGACTTGCCGAACAGGCTTTCGACCAGGTCCACGGCCAGCTCCGCGGTGCTGTTCCTGTCGTCGAGCGCGGGATTGACCTCGACGATGTCGAGCGAGCCCAGTCGCCCGCTGTCGGCGATCATCTCCATCACCAGCTGCGCCTCGCGGTAGTTGATGCCGCCGGGGATCGGCGTGCCGGTGCCCGGTGCGATCGTCGGGTCGAGGATGTCGACGTCGAAGCTGACGTGCAGGTGGCTGTCCTCGCCCAGCCCCAGCAGCACCTGCTCCATCGTCTGCTTCATGCCGGCTTCGTCGATGTAGCGCATGTCGTAGATGTCTAGGCCATGCTCCTTGACCAGCCGCTTCTCGTCCTGGTCAACCGAACGGATGCCGACCTGGCGGATCTGCGCGGGCACGAGCGCCGGCGCCTGTCCGCCCATGCCCACCAGCGGCTCGGGACCGATGCCGCACAGGCAGGCGACCGGCATGCCGTGGATGTTGCCCGAGGGCGTGATCGCGCTGGTGTTGAAGTCGGTGTGCGCGTCCAGCCACAGCACGCGCAGGGTCTTGCCGGCGCGTTGGCAGTGGTCGGCGACGGCGGCGATCGAACCGATCGCCAGGCAATGGTCGCCGCCCAGCATCACCGGCATGCGGCCGGCGCGCAGGATGGCCGAGGACGCGTCGAACACCGCCCGGTTCCAGGCGACGACCTCGTCGAGGTGGCGATAGCCGTCGGCCGGCCCCGTCCACGGATTCTTGGGCCCGGCGACGTCGCCGGTATCGACCACGTCGATGCCGCGCGCGGCCAGCGCCTCGCCCAGCCGCGCCACGCGCAGCGCCTCCGGCCCCATCGAGGCACCGCGCGTGCCCGCGCCGACGTCCGTGGGGACTCCGAAGATCGAAACCGGGGGATAGCTGCGGACCATCGGGACGGTTGCTCCTGCAAGGATCGGGGCAGGCAGTCTAGCGACGCCGCATGACGGCTCGTGCCGCAATGCAGCATTGCAGAACGGGAATGCCTCGCGCGATTTAAGTCATTGGTCGCGCCTCGCATCGCCCACCTATCCTCGCCGATGGCCGCGCGAACGCGCGCCTCCGCCACGCAACCGAGGGGAACGGCATCCAATGGCAGGACCGGTATCGCAGGCTTCGACGCAGCTGCCACGGGGCGGCGCGCCCGCCTATCGCCCGGCGCTGACGCTGCTGGCCTCGCTGTTCTTCATGTGGGGCTTCATCACCGTCATCAACAACACCCTGCTGCCGCACCTGCGCAGCGTGTTCGAGCTCGACTACACGCGCACGACGCTGATCGAATCGGTCTGGTTCATCGCCTACTTCGTCGCCTCGCTGCCGTCGGCCTGGCTGATCGAGCGGATCGGCTACCAGCGCGCGCTGGTCATCGGGCTGGTGGTGATGGCGGTCGGCGCGCTGGGCATGATCCCGGCGGCGCAGGTGCCCTCGTACGCGATCACGCTCGTGTCGCTGTTCGTGATCGCCAGCGGCATCACCCTGCTGCAGGTCGCGGCCAATCCCTACGTGGCGGTGATCGGGCCGCCGGAGACGGCGTCCTCGCGGCTCAACCTGGTGCAGGCGTTCAACTCGTTCGGCACCACCCTGGCGCCGCTGTTCGGCGGCTACCTGATCCTCGGCCGCACGGCCTCGGGCACGGCCGGGGCCGACACCGTGCTGACGCCCGCCGAACGCCTCGCCGACGCGCAGTCGGTGCAGTTGCCCTACCTGATCGTGGCCGCGGCATTGGTGGTGCTGGCGATCGTGATCGCGCGCTTCCGCCTGCCCGCGCTCGGCCAGGCCACGCAGCGCGCCTCGCGCGAGGAGCGCAGGCGGCACTCGCTGTGGTCGCACCGCAACCTCGTGCTCGGCATCCCGGCGATCTTCATCTACCTGATCGCCGAGATCGGCGTGTCGAACCTGTTCATCAACTTCGTGTCGCAGCCGGAGATCGGCGACCTGACGCACGAACAGGCCTCGCGTTACCTGTTCCTGCTGTGGGGCGGGATGATGGTCGGGCGCTTCGCCGGCAGCTACCTGATGCGCAGCATCGCGCCGGAGAAGGTACTGGCGCTGTTCTCGATCGCCGCCTTCGTGGTGATGCTGGTGACGGTGTGCGCCTCGGGCCGGCTGGCGATGTGGGCGCTGGTGTCGGTGGGGCTGTTCCACTCGATCATGTTCCCGACCATCTTCACCCTCGGCATCCGCGGACTCGGCCCGCTGACCGAGGAAGGCTCGGGCCTGCTGGTGATGGCGATCGCCGGCGGCGCGCTGGTGGTGGTGCAGGGCTGGCTCGCGGACCGCTACGGCCTGCAGCTGTCGTTCCTGCTGACCGCAGCCTGCGAGCTGTACGTGCTGTTCTACGCGCTGTGGGGCGCGAAGCCGGCGCCGACCGCGGCGCAAGGCGTGGTCGGAGACGGCTGAACCGGGTCGGGAGTTGGTGCCGCTTGTCCGAATCGAACGGACGACCTACCGCTTACAAGGCGGTTGCTCTACCAGCTGAGCTAAAGCGGCGCTGTGGTCGCTGCGACCGGCACGGAGCCGGCCGGGAAGGCATTCTAGCCCAACGCCCTCAGCGGGCCGCGGTGGCCAGCGTGGCGCAGTCGATCCGCTCGGCCTGTGCGGCGCCGGCCGCGCGCCGCAGCACGGCGAGGTCGGCATGTTCGCCGACGGCGACGTCGATCCAGTAGCGCGCATCGCCGGCCTCGCCGATCGGTTCGGCAACGGCCTCGAAACCGGCCTCGCGCAGCGCGGCGCGGTGGCGCTGCGCGGCGGCCTCGCTGCCGAAGCGGCCGAGGGCGATGTCCACCGTGCCGTTCTCCGCGGCGGGCATGAGGTAGTGGTCGCGGAAGCCGGCTTCGACCAGGCGCGTCGCCATGGCCGCGGCGGCGGCGCGATCGGCCAGCGCCGGCAGGTGCACGCTCCATCCCCGCGGCGCGCTGCGCGACTCGCGCGTCGACAGGCGCAGCGCGACAGGCTGCAGTTGCGCGCGCGCCTGCTCGGCGGCGGCTGCCTCGGCGAACGGGCCGAAGGCATGGCAGGTGCTGGCGATGGCCGGCGCCGCCTGCGCGGCGGGCGCATCTTCGGGGGGCGGTGCGACGGGTTCCGCGACGCTCGGCGCCGGATCCTGCGGGGTCGCGGCGGCGGGCGGCGAAGATGCGGCGGGATCGGCGGGACGCGCCGATTCGTCGAGCAGCCGCAGCGGCTCCGCGCCGGGCGGCAGCGCGACGTCGGCGGCCGGCGGCGGCGCCTCGCGCGTGATCCACCACAGCGCGACTCCGAGGTTGAGGATCAGCAGCAGGACGATCAGGGCACGGGCGAGCATCGGCTGATTCTAGAGCGTGTCGCGCACATTGCAGCCGATCTCCCGTAGGAGCGCCTTCAGGCGCGATGCTTTTCGTTCCGAATCCGGAATCCTGGAGGAAAAGCATCGCGCCTGAAGGCGCTCCTGCAGAAAACGGGCCGGATCAGTGGCCAGCCAATGCCTCGACCTGCGCCCAGCACGCGAGTCCGTGCAGCACCAGCGCGGGATCGTGCTCGGCATCGGGCAGCTGCGGCAGCAGGGTCCCGGCGCCTCCGCCGTGCAGCAGCAGCGAAACCGGGCCTTCGCACAGCCGCTGCGCCGCCTCGCGACTGCGTTCGACCAGCGCCAGCGCCGCGCCGAGACAGCCAGACGCCAGCGCGTCGTCGGTGTCGGCGGCGAACTCGCGATACGCGCCGCCCTGCGCCGGCAGCTGCGCCGCGCGCGCCTGCAGGGCCTCGCGCATCAGCGTCGGCGAGGGCGCGATGCGGCCGCCGTGGTGGCGGCCATCGGCGTCGAGCAGGTCGATGGTCAGCGCGGTGCCGACGCCCACCACCAGCCAAGCGCCGCCGCGCGCACGGGCGGCGAGCAGCGACAGGAAGCGGTCCACGCCCAGCCGCGCCGGTTCCGCATAGGCGATGCGCACGCCCTGCCAGGCGCGCTGCGTGCTGGCAATGCCGATGCGGCCGCTGCGCGCGGCAAGCGCGTCGAGCAACTGCACGCGCAGCGCCGGCGAGGCGACGCTGGTCACGTGCGCCGCCTCGATCCGCATCGGCAGCCGCGCCTGCCAGCCATCGGCGAACGCGCCGCCGTCGTGTTCGATCGCGAGCACCTCGCCGATGCCGCCGTCGACGTGCAGCGGCGCGCACTTGAGCCGCGAATTGCCCAGGTCGAACAGCCACTGGCTCATGCCGCCGCTCCCTCGCGCCGCAGGCTGACTTCGCCCGAATGGAATTCGCGCTCGCCCTGTGGCAGCCGCACGCGCAGCGCGCCGTCGGCGGCGAGGCCCAGGGCGATCCCCGCGTGCTCGCCATCGCCGGCATGCACGCGCACCGCCTCGCCGGCAAGCACGTCGTGCGCGGCGTAGCGCGCCAGGAACGGCGTCAGCCCCTCGCGGTCGAACCGCGCCAGCGCCGGCAGCAGCTGCGCCAGCAGCGCCGCCGCCAGCAGGTTGCGCTCGGGCGGCTCGGCGCACAGCGTGGACAGGTCGATCCACGGCTGGTCGATCGTCGCCCCCGCCTGCGCGGGCATGCGCAGGTTGAGGCCGATCCCGACCACCGCCCGCGCCGGGCCGGCGTGTTCGCCGCCGCCTTCGACGAGCAGGCCGCCGAGCTTGCGCAGCCGCGCGCCGTCGGCGACGACCACGTCGTTGGGCCACTTCAGCCGCGCCGCGGCGACGCCCAGCGCGTGCAGCGCCTCGACCGTGGCGATGCCGGCCACCAGGCTCAGCCCGCCCAGGCGCGCCAGCCCGGCGTCGAAGCGGCGCGCCACCGACAGGTACAGGTTGGCGGCCAGCGGCGAGGCCCAGGTGCGGCCGCGGCGGCCACGTCCCCCGGTCTGCCGCTCGGCCAGCAGCACCTGCACGCCCGTGGCCGCAGGGGCGCGGCGCAGCAGTTCGGAGCTGGTGGAATCGAGCGACCACGCGACGTCGAGCGCCGCGACGTCGCCGCGCAGGGACTCCGGCAAGGCCCGGAGGATCGTGTCGGCGTCGAGCAGGTCCACCGGCGCGGCCAGCGCGTAGCCGCGCCCGGCGCGGGCGTCGATCGGCACCCCGGCCTCGCGCAGGGCCTCGATCCGCTTCCACACCGCGGCGCGGGTCAGCCCGGCCTCGCGCGCCAGCACGTCGCCGGACACCGGGCCCGCGATCAGGCGCTGCAGCAGCGCGCGGTCGAGGGGCGTCGTCACGGGGCGGCCGGGCGGATCATGGCCCGATTATCGGGGATCGCCGCCGGCTGCCGCACGGCGATCGCGAAAGGCACCCTCCGGAACTGCGCCGCAGGCCGGATGGCCGCCCACCGCAACCGTTCGTCGCACCTCCGGCACGTGCGGCCGCATGGCCGCTGCAACCGTCTGCGCCCCGCCCGCATCCGAGGTATAGTGAACTGTTGCCGCCGCAACAGCTGCCAAAGGATGGTTGCCATGGCTCCCCGACTTCTGCTCTGCCTGCTGCTCGCCTGCGCCGCGCTCCCCGTGGTTGCGCGCCAGCCCGCGATGATGGATGCCAACGGCGGCAGCGCAGGCTGCCCCGTGACCGCGGATGCCGAAGCCGAAGCCGAGGCCGAACCCGTGCGTCCCGGCGACAAGCGCGCCGCCACGCCGAACCGGACCCGCCCGGCCGCGACCCGTCGCAGCGGCGATTCCGAGACCTCGGCCCGCCCGCCGCGCTGGCACAGCTTCCTGCCGGGCATGATCCGCTGAGGTTTCCGGTGTCGTGCCCGGAGGCCTGATCCGGCGGCTGTTCGGCCGCGCCCCCGACCCGATCGACGATGACACCTGGCAGCGCGTGCTCGCACGCGTGCGCTGGATCGCCGCGCTCGACGAGGCGCGCGCGCAGCGGCTGCGCGCCCTGGCCACCGCGTTCCTGCAGCGCAAGACCCTCACCCCGATCGCCCCGCTCGAGCTCGACCCCGCGCAGCGCACCATCCTGGCCGCGCTGTGCTGCCTGCCGCTGCTCGAGTTCGGCGGGGAAGGCCTGCACGGCTGGTCGCAGCTGATCGTCTATCCCGACGCGTTCCGGGTGAACCGCAGCCACGTCGACGCCGCCGGCGTACTGCACGAATGGGACGACGAGCTGATCGGCGAAGCCTGGGACAGCGGCCCGCTGATCCTGTCCTGGGCCGACGTCGAGGCCGACCTCGACGATCCGCACGCCGGCTTCTGCGTGGCCGTGCACGAGATGGCGCACAAGCTCGACGCGCTCGACGGCGTGCTCGACGGCACCCCGCCGCTGCCGCGCGCCTGGCAGCGCGAGTGGGCGCGCGATTTCCAGCAGGGCTACGACGCCTTCGTCGCCGAGGTCGACGCCGGCCGCGACGTGGCGATCGACCCCTACGCCGCCGAAGCGCCGGAGGAATTCTTCGCCGTCTGCAGCGAATACCACTTCAGCGATCCGGCGACGCTGCGCGAGGCTTTCCCGCGCGTCGCCGCGCATTTCGAACGCTTCTACGGACCCTCGCCGTCCGCCCACCTGTAGGAGCGCCTTCAGGCGCGACCCTTCGTGTTTACGGTGTCGCGCCTGAAGGCGCTCCTACAGGTATGCATAGGGCGGGTTTCAACCCGCCACGCGATACGCGATACGAGATCCCGGAAATATCCCGGATGGCGGGTTTGAAACCCGCCCTACAGCCCCGGCGGCAGCCTGACCTCGAAGCGCGCGCCGCCGAGTTCGGCGGACTTGCCGACCTGCAGTTCGCCGCGATAGCTGCGGATGATGTCCTGCACGATCGACAGGCCGATGCCGTGTCCCTGCACGCGTTCGTCGCCGCGCACGCCGCGCTGGAGCACCCGCGCGATGCGGTCCTCGGGAATGCCCGGGCCGTCGTCGTCCACCGCCAGCAGCAAGCCCGGGCGCCGGTTCGGCGCGGTCTCGCCCGGCTTCACCGTCAGCAGCACGCGCGAGCGCGCCCACTTGAAGGCGTTTTCGATCAGGTTGCCGAGCAACTCCTGCAGGTCGCCCGGCTCGCCGTGGAAACGCGCGGCCGGATCGATGTCGAACTCGCAGACCGCGCCCTTGCCAGCGTAGATCTTCTCCAGCCCCTGCACCAGCGTCTCGGCGTAGGGCTCGATCTCGATCGGCGCCGCGAACAGCTTGTGCCCGGTCGATGCGGCCCGGCCGAGCTGGTAGTTGACCAGGTCGGTCATGCGCTGCACCTGGGTCGCGACGTCCTCGCGCAGCTCGCGCTCCCCCACTCCGGAATCCAGCCGCGCGCGCAGCACCGCCAGCGGCGTCTTCAGGCTGTGCGCGAGGTCGGACATGGTGTTGCGCTGCTGCTCGAGGTTCTCGCGCTCGCTCTCGATCAGCGCGTTGATGCTGTCGGTCAACGGCTCGAGTTCGCGCGGATGGCGCTCGCCCATGCGGTGCGCCTGGCCACGCTGCACCCGCGCGAGTTCCTCGACCACCTTGCGCAGCGGCCACAGGCTCCAGCGCAGCACCAGCATCTGCAGCAGCAGCAGGATCACGCCGGCGATGCCGAGGTAGCCCCACAGCGCGGCGCGGAACACGCGCACCTGGCGCGGCACGGTGCCGGCGTCCTCCATCACGTAGATCGTGTACGGGAACTCCGCGTCCGAAGACGCGTCCTGCGGCGCCCAGACCATGCCCAGGCCGTGGCGATACACCTGCCCCGGCGTGCCGTCGCTGCGCGTCATCGGCAGCGGACCTTCGAACTTCTCCTCGCCGCCGGCGAGCATCGTCGCCTCGGGCAACTGCGGGCCCGAGGCCGAACGCGAGGTCCAGGTGCCGTTGGGCAGCACGATCTCGGCGTACAGGCCGCTGCCCGGGCGGTCGAAGCGGTCGTCGGGGCCGTTGTCGGGCGAATACAGTTCGCCGTTGCGCAGGAATTCCACGTCGCCGGCGTAGGCGAACACGTAGTTGCGCAGGCGGTCGCGCTGGCCTTCGCCGGCGACATCGAGGAAGGCGCGATCGAGGGCGAAGCCGGCCAGCGCCAGGAAGGCGACCAGGCCCAGGCTCGCCGCCATCAGCTGGCGCGCCTGCAGCGAACGCGGGCGCCACGGCAGTTCGCGTGTGGGCTTGCCGGTGCTCATCGGGTCGGGAGGCGGGTCATCCGGCAGTCATGCGCGAGGCGCGGAAGCCGCGCCTGCGCACGATAGCCGATAGCGCGGGCGTCGCCGCCGACCCGTGCTTCGGGCGCGGAGCGGCCGCGCCGGATCTCAGCCTTCCCCGTTGCGCGGGATCGCGAAGCGGTAGCCGCGGCCGCGCACGGTCTCGATCGGCTTGAGCGCGCCTTCCGGGTCGAGCTTCTTGCGCAGGCGGCCGATGAAGACTTCCAGCACGTTCGAATCGCGGTCGAAGTCCTGCTGGTAGATGTGCTCGGTGAGGTCGGCCTTCGAGACCAGTTCGCCGGCGTGCATCATCAGGTACTCGAGCACCTTGTACTCGTAGCTGGTCAGGTCGACGTTCTGGCCGTCGACGGTCACCGTCTGCGCGGCGAGGTCGAGCACCACCGCGCCGCACTCCAGCGTCGGCTTGCTCCAGCCCGCGGCGCGGCGCACCAGCGCGTTGATCCGCGCCAGCAGTTCCTCGACGTGGAAGGGCTTGACCAGGTAGTCGTCGGCGCCCTGCTTGAGTCCGTCGACCTTGTCCTGCCAGCTCGAGCGCGCGGTCAGGATCAGCACCGGGAACTGCTTGCCCTCGTCGCGCAGGGCCTTGACCAGCTCCATGCCGGACATCTTCGGCAGGCCGAGGTCGATGATGCCGACGTCGAACGGCACCTCGCGGCCCATGTACAGGCCTTCCTCGCCGTCCTGGGCGGCGTCCACGGCAAAGCCTTCGCGCTTCAGGCGCGCGGCGAGGGTTTCACGCAGGGGAGCTTCGTCTTCGACGAGCAGGATGCGCATGGATCGACTCCGTTCAAGGCGGGGGATGCGGCCAGTGTGGCCGGACTTTCCTGAACAGAATGCCGATTCAGTCGTGGTCGTCGCGTGTAGGCGTGCGGCGCGGCGGCTCGGGCGGCCGGCGCTGCGGATCGTCGACGTAGACCCGCACGCGGCCGCGATCGTCCATGGCCTTGATCCGGTTGACGTCGCGGCCGTCGGACTGCATGCGCTCGGCGCTGAGGACCCGGCTGCCGCGGTTGGTGCGCTCGAAATGGCGCACCGAATCCGACAGCGCGTCGCGGCCGCGCGGACGCGAGGGGTCACTCTGCTCGCCCTGCTGCTGCGCGGCCCGGCTGGCGCGCGGACCCTCGTCGCCGCGACGCTCGCGCGGCGGATCCTGCGCCCACGCCGACGCCACCCCGGCCAGCGCAAGCGCGGCGGCGAGGACGATCTTCGGCAGGTGGACTGGCGCGGCGGTCATCTCGGATCGGAATCCAGGCACATCGCCCCCGAATGCGGAGGCCGGACCGGCATTCTTGGAACCCGGCGGTGAATCCCCCCTTAACTTTTCCTTCACCAGCGTCCCCCGATTCATCGGCCTGACGCGGATCAGAACACTTCCGCCACGCAGCAGCGCAGGGAGCCGCCCGCGGCCTCGATCGCCGACAGCTCCACGGTCTCGACCGCGAAACCCGCCTCCGCCAGCGCCTGCCGGCTGTCCGGGCGCAGCGCGCGGCCGGCGGTGGCGCTCATCGTCACCGTCCCGCCGGCAAGGCTGATCGCATTGCCGGCGAAGGCCAGGCGCTCGGCCGTCGACAGCCGCACGGCGTGCGGGTACAGGCCGGCGGTGGCTTCGGCGGCGCGCGCGTCGGCAAAGCCGTCCGCGCAGACCATCGCCGCGCGCCCGGCCAGCACCGCCAGCACCACGTTGGTGTGGTACTCGCCCGGCGCCAGGTCGAACAGCAGGGTCGCGCGCAGGCCGAACGCCGCGTGCATCAGCGCCGCGCCCTCGGCGTCGCAGCGCTCGGACAGGCCGCAGAAGCCGAGACCGCGGGCGCGGTCGATGACCAAGGCGCCGGTCAGCTCGCAGGGATGCGGCTGCGACGAAAGGTCGATTTCCTCATAGCCGAGCACGTCGCGGAACCAGCCGCGGATATCGTTGCGCCCGGCTTCCCGCTGGCGCACGGCGTGGCGCATGCGGCCCACGACCAGGCGCCCGGGCGCGGTCGCGAACACGTTGTTCGGGAACAGCGCGTCCGGCGTGTCCTCGCGCCCGGCGAAGCAGATCGTCGGCAGCTGCCGCGACAGCGCGACGTGCAAAGCGCGATGTTCGCGCAGTGCCCGATCGGCATCGAACGCATCGGCACCGGCCATGTAGCGGTTGTCGCGCGCGGACTGCTCGGCGCGCGCGAAGCCGTCCGGCGACACCAGGAAGGCCGCCTTCGCGGTCGCCGGGCCGAAGTCGGGCGCGCAATCGCGCGCGAAGGCCGCGAAGGCGTCGATGTCGCTGGTGATCACGCCGCGGCTTCCATCGCCGTTCCGGCAGGCGCACCGGTCGCCGCGATCGCACGTTCGACCAGCGACCAGTCCGCGCCCGGCCGGTGCGCGCCCTCGCTGAGCACCTGGCGGAACGCGCGCCCGCCCGGCTGGCCGAGGTACAGCCCCAGCAGGTGGCGGGTGACGTGCTTGAGCGCGACGCCGCGCGCCAGCTGCGCCTCGACGTGCGGGCGCATCGCGCGCAGCAGTTCGTGGCGCGGGCGCACGTCGCCGCCGAACATCGCAGCATCGAGCCGATGCAGCAGGTAGGGATCGTGGTACGCCGCGCGGCCGAGCATCGCGCCGTCGGCATGATCGAGGTGCGCCAGCGCCTCGTCGAGCGTGGCGATGCCTCCATTGACGATCACCTGCAGCGCGGGCCGCTCGCGCTTGAGGCGATAGGCCCAGTCGTAGCGCAGCGGCGGCACCTCGCGGTTCTCCTTCGGCGACAGCCCCTTGAGCCAGGCGTTGCGCGCGTGCACCACGAACATGCGGCAGCCGGCGGCCGCCACGGTGTCGACGAAGGAGAGGAAGCGCTCCCAGTCGTGGTCGTCGTCGACGCCGAGCCGGCACTTCACCGTCACCGGGACGGGCCTCGTGGAAGCCGCGACGGCCGCGACCATCGCCGCCACGCCGTCGGCGACCAGCCCCGGCTCGCGCATCAGGCAGGCGCCGAAGCGGCCGGCCTGCACCCGGTCGGAAGGGCAGCCGCAGTTGAGGTTGATCTCGTCGAAGCCATGTTCCGCGCCGATGCGCGCCGCCTGCGCCAGCAGCGCCGGTTCGCTGCCGCCAAGCTGCAGCGCGACCGGATGCTCGGATGGATCAAGCGCCAGCAGCCGCGCGCGACCGCCGTGGATGACCGCGTTCGCGTGCACCATTTCGCTGTACAGCCGCGCATGTGGGGCCAGCAGGCGGTGGAAGACGCGGCAGTGGGTATCCGTCCAGTCCATCATCGGGGCGACGGACAGGCGCAACGAAGCGCCGTAGCGCGATTCGTCGCGCAAGCCCAGTGTGCTGCCCGGAATTTCGTGTGGCTCGGTTGCGGTCATGTTCGATCGATTGCGACGGCCTCCCGGCGGCCGTTGTCGTGGTTGCCGTGCGGCATTGGCGGCGGGGAATGGTCACCAGCCGTTGCTGCAAGGGATGGTGACTAGGTTACACCGGCCGGCTTCTCCCCCTTCGTCGGCACAGGCACCTTCATTCATTGCCGGAGGCCTTCGCTCGGCGACAGCCGATCGGCGGGACGGCCGCCGCGTCCTGCAAACCCTGATCCGCTGGAGGTTCTACGGCACACCGTTTTCGCGCTCCGGCCGCTGTTGGAATGGTTCTAAGGACATGCGTTTTGCGCATCATGCGCGACCGCGTCCTGTCATAACTTGGACGGATCCATTCCTTGGGGGAAACGGGATGCGTCGATCCGGCGCAGGCCCTTGCCCGCCACGCAGATGACCCTCACTCAGCTACGCTACTTCGCCGCGATCGTCGACGCCGGGCTCAGCATCACGATCGCGGCCAGGCACATGCACGGCACGCAGTCCGGTCTGTCCAAGCAGATCAAACAGCTGGAGGACGAGCTGGGGTTCGTGCTGTTCACGCGGCGCGCGCGCAGCCTGACCGCGCTGACGCCGGCGGGCCAGCAGGTGCTGGAGCACGTCCGCCCCCTGCTCGCGCATGCGCACAGCATCCGCACGCTCGGCGCGAACCTGCGCAAGGAGACCAACGGCGAGCTGCGCATCGCCACCACCCATACGCAGGCGCGGCATTTCCTGCCGACCACGCTGGCGCGCCTCAAGAAGCGCTTCCCGGAGGTGGCGGTGCACCTCGCCCCGGGCGGCGACGCGGATTCGCTGCGGCAGCTTGCGCGCGGTGAGGTCGACCTGGCGATCGTCAGCACCGGCGGGCAGGCGCCGGGCGCGGACATCACGCTGCCGCTGTATCGCTGGGACCGCGTCATCGTGGTGCCGGCACGGCACCGCCTGACCCGCCTGGGACGCGCCATCACGCTGCAGGATCTGGCGCTGGAGCCGCTGGTCAGCTACGAATCCAGCCGCGACCGCACCTCATCATTGCGCACCGCCTTCGCGCAGGTGGGCGTCGAGCCCACCATCACCATGACCGCACGCGACGCCGACCTGATCAAGACCTACGTGCGCGCCGGCCATGGGGTGGGCATCGTCGCCGAGATGGTGGTCGACGGGCCGGACCCCGACCTTGCGGTGATTCCCGCCGACGGCCTGTTCCCGACCTGCACGACCTGGCTGCTGCTGCGCCGCGAGCCGGTGCTGCGCGAGTTCACCTTCGCCTTCATCGGCGACCTGCTACCGCAGGTCCACGTCGCGGACCTGCGGCGCCTGCTGGGCGACCAGGAGGGCGCGGACCAGCGGATCGAGGCGCCGCACTGGCGCGATCGACCGATCAGGCGGGGGTTTGCGCGACGGGCGTGATCCCTTCCCGGATCCGGCCACCGTGCCGCTGCTGACCCGCCACCGCCATGACGGTTGGCGGGTACGCCGCGGTCGTGCGCCCCCGCCCTCAGCCCTGCCCTTGCGCGAACACCGTGATCGCGACCTCGAGCTCGTCGGCGATGTGCGGAAGCTGGCCGATGATGCCGAACTCGCTGCGCTTGACCGTCGCGGTGGCGTCGAAGCCGATCACCGGCACGTCCCGCGCCGGATGCCTGCCGACCTTGTTGACCACCGCATCCAGCACCACCGGACGGGTCACGCCGCGGATGGTGAGGTCTCCGCTCACCTTCAGGCGATTCTCGCCGGCCGGTTCGACCGCGGTGCTGCGGAAGCTGATCGTCGGGTGCTTCTCCGCATCGAGGTAGTCGTCGCGCAGCAGGCGCTGGTTCAAGCGCTCGACGTGGCCGTCGAGCGACGACGCCGACAGGGTCACTTCGACCGAGGACGCGCGCGGATTGTCGGCGTCGTACACCACCACGCCTTCGGCCTCGCCCAGGTGCGCGGATGGCCTGGCGAAGCCCAGGTAGTCCCAGCTCACGTAGACGTCGGTGTGGGTGGGGTCGATGGCATAGCTGGCGGGTGCCGCGACGGCCGGCGCGGCGGCCGCGGCCAGCAGCAGCGCGAGCGCGGTGCGGGAGGCGAATCGGTTCATGGATGGAACTCCTGGGTGTGCGCACGCGGGCGCGGAAGTTGGAATCGGGGTGGGAAGAACAAATTCCCCGTGGGAGCGCCCTTGGGCGCGATGCTGGATCAGGATCGTTAACTGCATCGCGCCCGAGGGCGCTCCCACGGGATGGTGTTGCGCCGCAGGCAGCGGGGAATGGATCCGAAGAAACTCATGGACGAATCGATGCCGCCCATGTCTCGAGCTCCCCAGCCGTCAGCGGGCCGAGCTTGGTGCGCAGCACCTTGCCGCGCGCATCGAGCAGCACGGAATAGGGCAGCACGCCATGGACGTTGCCGAAGCGCTCGGACGTTCCCGGCTCGCCGGGCTCCACCTGTTCGACGAGGATCGGATAGCGCACCGCGACGCGATCGAGGTAGGCGCGGATGCCATCGGGCTCGTCCAGCGCGATGCCCACGACCTGGACGCCGGATTTCGCCGCCTGCGCGGCGGCGAAGTGCTGCAGTTCGGGCATCTCCTTCAGGCACGGCCCGCACCAGGTCGCCCAGTAGTTCAGCAGCAGCGGGCGTCCCGCCCATTCCTGCAGGTCGCGCTCGCGTCCCTGGACGTCGGGCAGGCGCAGCGCGGCCGTCGCCGGCGGCGCCGCATCCGGGCCGCGCGCGACGACCGGCTGCAGTGCGGCGAGCGCGAGGATGCAGCACAGCGCGAATCGCGGGCGCAGCGCGCGTGGTTTCATCGGCGCACCTCCGCCTTGTCGAAGCGATCGTCGGACAGCGCGACCAGGAAGGCCTCGATGTCGTCGATCTCCGCCGCGGTCAGCTGCAGCGGGGCGACCATCGTCGCGTCGCGCCCCAGCGGATGCGGCACGACCCTGTCGGGTTCGTTGTAGTACTCGATCACCTCGCGCAGCGTGGCGAACATGCCGTTGTGCATGTACGGCGGCGTCAGCGCCACGTTGCGCAGCGACGGGATCTTGAACTGGCCGTCGTCGGCCGGGTTGCCGGTGACCGCGCCGCGGCCGCGGTCGGCGAGCGCGTTGCCGTCGTAGAGCCCGATGTTGCGGAAGCGGTCGGAGGTGAAGTCCTCGCCGGAATGGCACTCGGCGCACTTGGCCTTGCCGACGAACAGCGCGCGCCCGCGCCTGGCCGCGTCGGGCATCGCCGATTCGTCGCCGTGGTTCCAGCGGTCGTAGGGCGTGTCGAAGGTGTCCAGGGTCTTCTGGAAGGCCGCCAGCGCGCGGCCGAGCGTCCGCGGCGCCGGCGCGCCGTCGTAGGCCTGCCGGAACAGGGCGACGTATTCGTCGGAGGCCTGCAGCCGTGCGATGGCCTCGGCGACCGGTAGGTTCATCTCCACCGGATTCTCGATCGGGAAGATCGCCTGCTCCTCCAGCGTTTCCGCGCGGCCGTCCCAGAACAGCGAGGTGCGGCCCGATGCGTTCATCACCGTCGGCGTGTTGCGCGCGCCGAGCGCGCCGCCGACGCCGGCGCTCAGCGCCACGGTGTCGGCGAAGGCGTGTTCGGGCTTGTGGCAGGAGGCGCAGCTGACGGTCCCGTCGCTGGACAGGATCGGGTCGAAGAACAGCCGTCGCCCGAGCTCGACGCGCGCCTCGGACTTGTCCATGGCGCGATCGGCGCTGGTGCGGGCGAGGAAGGGCGCGGTCGCCATCGCGCATGCGGTGAGCGCGATGGCGAAGTTCCGCCAAAGGGGCGTCCGGACGGCCGAGCGACCGGAACCGGAAGACCGGAACGCGCGCGAACGGAAAAGCCTTGCCGGGACGCGTCGCACCGCGGCCTCACTTCAGCGCGATGTCGAACGACTCGCGGAACAGCGTGCACAGGCCGGTTTCCTCGAAGCAGGTCTGCCCGCTGATGGTGCCGCCGACGCGATCGGCCCCGGCCTCGACCTGCAGGCGCTGGCGGAACTCGGCATGTCCGGAGAAGTACGTGTAGCGATAGTCGCCGGCGAAGTTGCTGCCCTCGCCTTCGCGCGCATCCACGGCGACGAGTTCGCCCTGCGGCCGGTAGCCGGGCCGCGCGTCGATGGCCAGTTTCGCCGGCCGCGGCCCGAACTCGGGCGCCTCGAAATCGGACGCATAGAGGATCCAGCCGGGCTTGATGCGGGCGCTGAGCACCACGTCCGAAGCGCCGCTGCCGTCGGTCGCCGGCAGCACCTGCCACTGCCATGCGAGCGTATCGTCGTGCGCGTCCTGCGCATGCGCACCCGCCCAGGGCAGCAGCGCGCACGCGACCAGCGGGGCCAGCCACCTGCCTCGGTTCGAGCGACGTGCGGCCGGGCCGCGCGGGGTTTCCATGTCTGTGCGATGCCTTGCGATCGGGGCGTCCCGCGCGCGTCCCTGCTCCAGGGTCCAGGGACGCGCGCGGGGCCGGTGGGACGGGAGGCTCAGTGGCTGGCGACGCGGCGGGACGCCTGTGGATCGGGTTCGCCCACCAGTTCGTCGATCAGCGCGTTGAAGCGGGCCTTGTACTGCTGGAAGTAGTCGCCGGTCACTTCGCCGGTGTAGCCGGTGTATATCTCGCGCACGTCGCCGCGCCGATCGATCACGATCGTGGTCGGGAACGCGGCCATGTAGTTCAGTCCCCTGAGCTTCTCGGTCGCGACCTTCTTGTCGGCGAGGCCGCCGAAGACGATGTCGTACTCGATGTCGAAGTAGTCCTTGAAGCGCGTCAGGATCTTCTGGAAGTATTCGAAGTCGTCCTCCTGCTCGAAGGACACCGCGATGATCTCGACGCCGCGGTCCTTGTTCTCCTTGAACCAGGGCGCGAGGAAGTAGCTCTGGTCGGTGCAATTCGGGCACCAGGTGCCGATCACCTCGACGATGACCACCTTGCCCTGGTATTTGGGATCGTCCAGCGACACCGGGTTGCCCTGCAGGTCGGGGAAGCTGAAGTCGATGCGCGTCTGCCCTTCCTTGAGGTAGGTGAGCCGGTAGGGATCGGCCAGTTCGGCGTCGGGGTCCTTGCGCCCCTCGAACCGGGTCACGTTGTAGATGCCGCTGCCGAACGCGCCCTGGATGTTGCCGTCCTCGTCGATCGTGCCCTTGATCAGGCGCGGGCTCGGGCCGCTGAAGTGCGAGAGGTAGAAGCGGTTGCCCTGGATCGTGCCTTCCAGCTCCCGCGAATCGCCGACCGCGGTCATGATGACGCCGCCCAGGCGGTTGCCCTCCTGCGTGAGCAGGGCCACCTGGTTGCGGCGGTTGTCGCGCTCGTTCTCGTTGTTGTCGCGCAGGACGACGCGGTCCGACTGGCGGATCGCCCACTTGCCGCTCAGTTCGCCCTCCGGCGCGACGTCCTTGCCCGGCTCGACGAACCGCCAGGACTTGCCGTGCTCGGCGGTGAAGGCGATGTTGCGCGCGCCGTTGCGGCTCGGCACGAGGTCGCGGTATTCGCCGGAAACGGTACGGCCATCCCCGGCGACCTCGAACACCAGCGCCGCGTCGTAGGTGTTCATCGGGATCGAAAGCGTGTTGTCGCCCACGCGCTCGACCTTGAAGTGGTCGCGCCGCGTGCCGTTGATCAGCGAGAACGTCGCATCCCGCGCATCCTTGCCCTTGACCTCGAAGTTGAACGGGATCGGGTCGCCGTCCACGCTGAACTCGCCGCGCCACACGCCTTCGGCCGGGAACGCCTTCGTGCCCGCGAACGCCGCCGGGGCGAACGCCAGCGTCGAGGCGAGTGCGAAGGCCCAGCGGGCCACAACCTTGGATTTCATTTCGTCGTGCTCCTTGTTGGATCGATGTGGCGCGCCGAGACCCCGCGGAACCCGGCGCACAGGGGAACCTCTTGCTTGTCATTCCGAACGCAGTGAGGAATCTCGTCGGTTCCAGGAAGGATCTGAACCACTGTCATTTCGAGCGAAGCGAGAAATCTGGAAATCCAACTCCCGCGAGATTCCTCACTGCGTTCGGAATGACAAATATGATTTTTCAGCGTTTCCCAAGCTTCGGATTGACCAGCTTCGCTGTTGTGGAGCATCTCTCGCTTCGCTCGAAATGACCGTTGTTCCGAGGCTCCCACGGGGACCTTCGAATTCTGGAAACCGGGACCGCGTAGCGTCAACGCAAACCCGTCCTCCATGCATGACGCTTCGTCATCAGCAGATGAGCCGCCGTCCACAGGCGCCCACCCCCGCGCCTGCGCCGCGGCGATCGCGATGGCGATCACCACCGGTACTCCACGTTGGCCGAATAGAAGCCGCCGTCGCCCGAGACCGGGCCGTTCACCGGATAGGCGTAGTACTGCCCGGCCTGCACCAGCGGCTGCGGCAGCTTGTCCGGCAGCACGTTGAACGCGTTGTTGGCGTTGACCGAAACGCGCAGGCGGTCGGTGACCTTGTAGCCGACGTCGATGTCGGTCAGCCAGCTGCCGCCGATGCTGTAGGCGATCTCTTCCGAGGCCGGCCGTCCGGTCGGCACGCCGTAGCGTTCGATCGGGCCGTAGTGGGTGAACCGCAGCAGCGCGCTCCAGCGCCCCAGGCTCCAGTCGGCGCTCAGGATCTGCTTGCTCTTGGGCGAAAGCAGGAGCAGCAGGTTCGCGTTCGAGCGGCCGAACACCGGGATGTCGTACTCGGCCAGCACGTCGGGCGTGGGCGCGACGCTCAGCAGCTCGCCGCGCGTCCAGTTGCCGGCGGCGGTCCAGCGCACGCGGCCGAAGCGGCCGAAGTCGCTGAGCGCCTCGATCGTCGCCTCGATCCCCTCGTTGCGCGTGTTCGCGGCATTGATCAGGTACGACACCGCATCCGCGGGCCCGTAGCCGAGCGACGCCAGCAGCGGCAATGCGCCGGGGTAGCTGGTGCCCGAGATCGAGGTGGAGGTGGCGATGCGGTTGTCGATGTCGATCCGGTAGACGTCGATGGCCGCGTGCACGTCCTCGAAGGGCTCGAACACCAGCCCGATGCTGTAGTTCTTCGACTCCTCCGGCAGCAGCGGCTTCGCGCCGAGCGCGATCGCCTGGGGCGAGCCCACCTGCAGGGTATAGGTCACGCCGGCGGGCGAATTCTGGGTGAACTTGTGCGCCTGCGCCGCCAGCGCCGGCGCCTGGAAGCCGGTGCTCACCGTGGCCCGCAGCGCGAAGCGGTCGCCGAAGTCGTAGCGCGTGGACAGGCGCCCGGTCGACGTGGTGCCGAAGTCGCTGTAGTCCTCGTGGCGGGCCGCGAGGTCGACGACCCAGCGCTCGGTCGGGTTGAGCGACACGCCCGCATAGACCGCCCAGTTGTCGCGCGAGACGTCGACCGCGTCGTCGGGGCTGAAGCCGGCCAGCGCCTGCGAATAGCCCACCGCGCGGCTGTGCTGCAGCCCGGCGTTCGGGCCGTCGAGTACCGGCTGCCCGCCGTGGGTGTAGGACTGTTCGTCCCCGGCCCACTTGCGGTACTTCTCGTTGCGGACTTCGGCGCCGAGCGAAAGCTGCAGCGGCGCGGCCAGCCAGTCGACGTCGAAGCCGCGGCGCAGGTCGAAGTTGCCGGTGGCGGTCTCGTAGCCGACCTTGCCGAGGTAGAAACTGGTCTGGCTGTCCAGCCCGTAGGTCGGGTTGATCGAATCGTGGATGTAGGCGCGGATGGTGTCCTGGCCGAAGGTGGCGCTGGCCTCCCAGTCCCAGCCCGAGGCCCAGGTGCCGCGCAGGCCGACGGTGCCGCCGGCGTTCTGCTCGTCGATCTCCTCCCTGGGCTGGAACCCTTCCGGATGGATCGCACGCACCACCTCGTTGCGCCAGAGCGGGCGGAAGAACTGCGGCGCCCACGCCCTGCGCGTGGAGTGGTTGAAGAACGCGAACAGTTCGGTGTTCTCGCCGATCGGCGCGCCCGCGGTCGCGGTGAATCCGCGCAGCTGCGACTTGCGCCGGCCGTTGATCGGCCAGCGCCACTTGCCGCGGTCGACGGTGTACTCGCGCGGATCCAGGGTCGCGTAGTCCGGGATCTCCGGGGTCCAGACCGAACCGGTCGGCAGGATCTGCCCGCCGTCCCCGTCGAGCAGGAAGAACAGCGGATAGTCCAGCGGCACCGCGGTGCTGGTGTTGGTCGGCGCCTGGTCGTCGTACTGCGCCGACAGGTTCAGGTAGCCGCCGTCGCCCAGGCCGAAGCCGATGCTGCCCTTGACCGAATGCAGCTCGCCCTCGCCGCCGTCGTGGTGGCCGTAGCGGTAGGACACCTCGCCGCCCTCGGGCGCGCGCTTGGTGATCAGGTTGATCACGCCGCCGATCGCACCCGATCCGTAGATCGCCGAGGCGCCGTCGCGCAGCACCTCGATGCGCTCCAGGCCGCTGGTCGGGATCGTCGCCAGGTCGACCGGCGCCTGCCCGGTCAGGCCGCCGGCGCCGAACAGCGCGGTCGAATGCCAGCGCTTGCCGTTCACGAGCACGAGGGTGTGGTTCGGACTCAGGCCGCGCAGCTGGCCCACGCGGATCATGCTGCCGAGGTCGGAGGCGTTCGCGCGGATCGGCGTGTTCCAGGCCGGCAGCGTCGCGTTCAGGGCCTCGAACAGGTCGGTGCGGGTCGTGGTGTCGATCTCGCGCGCGCCGATCACGTCGATCGGCGCCGGGCTGTTCTCGACCGTGCGCCCGGCCACGCGCGCGCCGGTGACGGTGACCTTGTCCAGGGTCGCGGCGGCGGCGTCGCCGTCGAGGGAGGAGGTGTTGTCCGCGAGCGGATCCGCAGCGGCGGTGCCGGCGATCGCCATGCCGATCGCGAGCGCGAGCGGCGCGATCCTGGAAGTGTTGTTCATCGTCTCGTCGTGGTCCTGGTCGGATATGGCGTTGGTTTCGATGGAGGCCCGTGGCCGTCGCGTCAGCGCGCGGCGGCCGCCTGCGCCGCGCGCAGCGCGCGCAGGAAGTTGCCGCCCCAGATGGCGGCGACCTGGTCCCGGTCGTAGCCGCGGCGCAGCAGTTCCGCGGTGACGTTGGCCGCATCGGCCGGGCTGTCGAAGCCCTCGATGCCGGCGCCGTGGTCGAAGTCGCTGCCGATGCCCACGTGCTCGACGCCGATGCGCCTGGCGATGTAGTCGATGTGGTCGACGAGGTCGGACACCGTCGCCCTGGGTTCGGCCAGCTTCAGCGCATCCTGGAGTCGGCCGCGCCGTTCCTCGTCCAGCGCTTCGGCGCCTTCGTAGGTGCTGGCGCCGTAGTCGCCGGCGAGTCCGTATTCCTGCCGCAGCGCAGCGATGCGCGCGCGCTCCTCGTCGCTGGCCACGCGCAGGTAGGGCTTGAACGGCGTCACCAGCACCACGCCGCCGCCGGCCTTGATCGCGTCCAGTTCGTCGTCGGCCAGGTTGCGGGTGTTGTCGATCAACGCGCGTGCGTTGGAGTGCGACGCGACCACCGGCGCCCGCGACAGTTCGAGCGTCTGCTTCACCGCCGCCGGGGTGAGCTGCGAGACGTCGATCAGCACGCCGAGGTCGTTGAAGCGCCGCACCGCCTGCTTGCCGAGTTCGGACAAGCCGCCATGGCGTTCGACCGGCTCGCCGGTCTGCGGGCGCGACGAATCGGAGAAGGCGTTGTGCCCGGCATGGTTCAGCCCGGCAATGCGCACGCCCGCTTCGTGGAAGCGATCGAACGCCGACAGGTCCGTGCCGAGGATGCGCGCGTTCTGGAAGCCCAGCAGCACCGCGACCTTGCCCTCGCCGTGCAGGCGCTCGACCTCGTCGGCGGTCAGCGCGAGGCCGGCCTTGTCGCCGGCGGCGGCCAGCCATGCGCGGACCGCTTCGAGCTTGGCGTCGGCGTCCTGTCGCGCCTTGGCGTCGCCTTCCGGCGTGTCCGGGCCCGGTCCGACCGCGATCGAGAACACGACCGCGTTGACGCCGCCCGCCTGCAGCCGCTCGAAGCTGGTGCGCTTGCCGCCGTCGGGCAGGTAGTAGCGCTTCGGCGTGTCCGGCAGCAGCACGTCGGCATGGCCGTCGAGCACCAGCACGGCGTCGTGCACCGCCCTGGCCGCGGCATCCGGGCCCTCGCCGGCGGCGACCAGGGTCGCCGTTTCCGCGCCGCCGCGGCTGCAGGCGAGCAGCGCGGTCGACAGCAGGGCCAGGCCGAGGATGCGCAGGCCCCGTGCGGATGCTCGCGGGAGAGGGTGTCGTGGCGTCATGTCGGTGTCCTGTGGGAGGGAAAGGGATTTCGCGGGCGCAGCCGCCTGCCGCCGCGCATGCGGCGTTCGCAACGAAAGGGAAAGCGGCCGCCCGCGCGGGGCTCCGCGGCCATCCGGTCCCGGCGGACGATCCATCCGCCGGGACGGGGTCAGGTCAGCGCGGACATCGCGGCGCGGCGCACGGCCACGCCATCGGCAGGCATCTCATCGCGGCACCGCCGCCAAGCTGGCGTAGGGATCGGGCTCGGCCAGCAGTTCGTCGAGCAGCGCGTTGAAGCGGGCCTTGTACTGCTGGAAGTAGTCGCCGGTCACTTCGCCGGTGTAGCCGGTGTAGATCTCGCGCACGTCGCCGCGCCGGTCGATCACGATCGTGGTCGGGAACGCGGCCATGTAGTTCAGTCCCTTGAACCGCTGCGTCGCCAGCTTCTTGTCGGCGACGCCGCCGTAGGCGATGTCGTAGCGGATGTCGAAGAAATCCCTGAAGCGCGTGAGCTGGCGCTGGAAGTACTCGAAGCTGTCCTCCTGCTCGAACGCCACCGCGATCGCCTCGACGCCGCGCCCCTGGTTCTCGCGGAACCACGGCGCAAGGAACTGGGTCTGGTCGGTGCAGTTCGGGCACCAGGTGCCAATGATCTCCACGATCACCACCTTGCCCCGGTACTTGTCGTCCGACAGCGACAGCGGACGGCCCTGCAGGTCCGGGAAGCTGAAGTCGATCCTGCGCTGGCCGTCCTCCAGGAAGGTGAGCCTGTACGGGTCGGGCAGCTCGACCTCGGCGCTGCGGTGCCCCTCGAACTTGGCGATGTTGTAGATGCCGAAGTTGATCGCGCCCTGGATCTCGCCCTCCTCGATCGTGCCGCGGATCAGCACCGGGCTGGGGCCGCTGAAGTGCGACAGGTAGAAGCGGTCGCCCTGCACCGTACCCTCCAGTTCGCGGGTGTCGCCGACCACGGTCATGAACACGCCGGTCAGCCGCGTGCCTTCCTGCTGCAGCAGCGCGACCTGGTTGGCCGCCACGCTGCGGTCGCGGTTCACGATCGCCCACTTGCCGTCGAGGTCGGCATCGGCCCCGACGTCCTTGTCGGGATCGACGAAACGCCAGGTGCGGCCGTGTTCGGCGACGAACGCGAGATCATTGGCGCCGTTGCGCCTGGGCACGAGGTCGCGGTAGTGGCCTTCCAGGCGGCGGCCGTCGGAACCTTCCACGACGCGGGCCTCAAGCGCCGCGTCGTAGGTGTTCATCACCGCACGCAGGCTGCCGTCCCCGCGCTGCTCGAGCGCGAAATGATCGCGGCGCGTGCCGTTGATCAGGGTGAGGACCGGCTTCTCGCCGCCCAGGTCGCGCAGTTCGAAGTTGAACGGCAGCGGCTCGCCGTTGACGTTGAACTCGCCGCGCCAGACGCCTTCGGCCGGCGCCGGCGCGGCGAAGGCCGGGAACGCGAGCGCGAGCAGGATGCCCAGCAGCGATACGGCGGATTTCGGTGTCGGAAACTTCATTGCGGATTTTCCCCGGATGCATTGCGTCGCGTGCAGTGCAGCGCCACCGCCGATGCCGTTGCGCCGGCCATCGGTTCGGGCTTGATGCGTTGCAGCAGACCTTGATCCGGAATGTAGCAACCGCCTCGCGCCTGTCCAGAGCGGATCCGGGGTTCGGTAATGACGATTCGTCCAAAGCAGATGACGATGGATGCGCGCGGCATGGCCGGATCGATCCGGAATCGCGTGCCTCCCGGCAACCGACACCTGTAGGAGCGCATTCAGGCGCGACGCTTTTTCGTTCCGCCGCGCGCTTCCTCGAAAGCGTCGCGCCTGAAGGCGCTCCTACGGTTTGCGAGGGCGGATCAATTGGACGAGTCGAGCGGACGCGCCCAGCGCACGTAGCTCTCGGTGATGTCGCCGCGGATGCGCCGATGGATCGCGGTGCCTGGGGCGACGTCGAGCCGCTCCGCCACGCCCTGCCAGCCGTCGGCGTGGTCGCCGCGCCAGGCATCGAGCACTGCGCGGCAAGGACGGCCAGTGGCCTGCGCCAGCGCGCAGGCGTAATAGACGTCGCCCGGCGTGGTCGCATCGTCGCGCAAGGCGTCCTCGACCAGCGCGCGCGGCGCCTCGTGGTAGCGCACGATCTCGTCGACGAAGGCCTCGCGATAGCGCGCGGCGTAATCGTTCATGTCGAGCAGGCGCGCGTCGATCCAGGCATTGCCGGTTTGCGGCTGCCGCTGCGCAGCGTCCGTCGCGTCGCGTTCCGCCTCCTGCACGGGCGGAGTCGCCTCCTGCGCGAGCGTCGGGCGCGGCGCCAGCAGCGCGATGGCGAGGATCGGGGCAAGACTCGTGATCGCGCGCATCGGCGTGCTCCGTGTCATCCGGCCGCGATCGTAGCGACGGCCCCGGCCGCCACGATGTCGCGGATCGCCGCAGGCAGGGCCTCGGCCGTCGCGACCTGCCGCAAGCGTGGATGCCCGCCGACGTCGTCGGCCTCGTTCTCGTGCTCCCAGGTCAGGTGGTAGGGCACGTGCACGCCCCAGCCGCCAAGCTGCAGCACCGGCGCGATGTCCGAGCGCAGCGAGTTGCCAACCATCGCGAAGCGGTCGGCGGGGATCGCGAATTCGTCGAGCAGGCGCGCGTAGGTGGCGACGTCCTTCTCGCTGACGATCTCGATGCGCCGGAACAGGTCGGCGAGGCCGGAATCGCGCACCTTGGCCTCCTGGTGGAAGAGGTCGCCCTTGGTGACCAGCACCACCGGGTGCTCGGCGGCGATCGCTTCCACCGCCTCGCGCACGCCCGGCAGCAGTTCCACCGGATGGCGCAGCATGTCCTTGGCGATCTGCACGATGCGGTGCAGGTCGCGCGCATGGATGCGGCCGTCGGTGATGTCGACCGCCGCCTCCACCATCGACAGCGCCATGCCCTTCACGCCGTAGCCGAACACGGCGATGTTGCCCTTCTCCACCGCGTACAGCCGCTCGCGCAGGCGCAGGTCGGCGAGGTCGACGTGGCGGCCGACGATGCGTTCGAACTCGTCCTGCGCGGCGTGGAAGTAGTTCTCGCTGCGCCAGAGGGTGTCGTCGGCGTCGAAGCCGACCATGTCGATGGCGGTCATCGCCACAGTATGCCGCAGCGGAAAAAAATCGGCGGCCCGAAGGCCGCCGATGGCTCACTTGCCTGTCATGGGAAACAGGACTTGGAGAGACGCTGGACCGGGGCCTCAGTCGGTGCCGCCCGAGGCGTCGGGCTGCTGCTCGTTCGCCTTGGCGACGAAGGCCTTGTACTCGTCCGGCGTCAGTTCGCCGTCGCGGTCGGTGTCGGCTTCGTCGAACACCTGCGCCAGCGACTGCAGGTTGCCGGCCTCGGTCTTGCTCAGCGTACCGTTGCCGTCGACATCCAGGTCGGCCCAGGTCAGCGGCTGCTGTTCGGTGGCCGGCGCGGGGGACTGCGTCGGATCCTGGCTGGTCGGATACTGGCTGGTCGGATCCTGCGCAGTCGGCTCGGTCGCGGTCGGATCCTGCGCGAATGCCATCGGCATGGCGAGGGCCGCGCCCAGCGCGATAAGTCCGAACAGCGGCTTGCGTGCATTCTTCATCACTATCTCCCGTGGGGATTCAAAATGGGCGCGCGGCAGAGGTGTTGCATGGGGTGTCGCTTCCGCACGGCGACCACCTTGCCCGCGCACGCATAAAGATCCGTGCATGCTCGAAGTTAACAGGATGTTCCGCGGCGATCGGCGTTCAGCATTGTCGCCATCGCCCCTCGCACCGGAATAACGCGGAATTCAAGCTGTTTTTCGCTGCATTTCCAGCTTCAGTCGTCCTCGCGGCGCATCGACACCTGGGGTAAACCCTGGGCGTCGAACGTGACGGCGAGCGCGATCGGCCGGCAGCAGACCTGGCAATCCTCGATGTAGTGCTGCTCGCCCGCGGAGGCATCGACGGCGATCGTGATCGGCTCGCCGCAGTACGGACACGCGCACGTTTCGAAATCCTGCATCGAAGGCACTCCCGGCCCGGATCCGCCTATGCGGCTGGATCGCGATCCGACGGTATCATGCGCTGACCCCCGACCCCGGCGAGGACTCTCCGATGCATCGCTCCGCGTTGACGACCACCCTGCTGTCCCTTGCGCTGCTGGCGGCCTGCAATGCCGACGGCACCGCGGCACCCGCCGCGCAGGCCGAGGGCGCCAATGCCCCCACGGCCGCGCAACAGGCGCGCGAAACCCGCGCCATCGGCCCGTTCTCGGCCGAGACCGTGGCCTCGTTCGACGAGCCCTGGGCACTGAGCTTCCTGCCCGACGGCCGCCTGCTGGTCAGCGAGAAGCCGGGCACGCTGAAGCTGGTCGATGTCGCCACGGGCCGGGCCGGCGAGGTCACCGGCGTCCCGGAGGTGGCGTACGGCGGACAGGGCGGCTTCGGCGACGTGGTGCCGCACCCGCAGTTCGCCGACAACGGTCTGGTCTACATCAGCTACGCCGAGGCGGGCGATGGCAACACCGCCGGCGCGGCGGTCGCGCGCGCGACGCTGGTCACCGACGACGCCGGCGGCGGCGCGCTCGAGGACATCGAGGTGATCTGGCGCCAGGTGCCGAAGGTGAGCGGACAGGGCCACTACGGACACCGCATCCTGTTCGGCGACGACGGCATGCTGTGGATCGCCTCGGGCGAGCGCCAGAAGTTCGATCCGGCGCAGGACATGGCGTCCAACCTCGGCAAGGTGCTGCGCTTCAACGACGACGGCAGCGTGCCGGCGGACAATCCGTTCGCGGGGCAAGGCGAGGTCGCGGCGCAGGTGTGGTCGCTCGGCCACCGCAACCCGCTGGGCATCGCCTTCGACGGCAACGGCCAGCTGTGGGACATCGAGATGGGCCCGAAGGGCGGCGACGAACTCAACAAGGTCGAGCGCGGCGCCAACTACGGCTATCCGATCGTCTCCAACGGCGACCACTACGATGGGCGCCCGATCCCGAACCACGACACGCGCCCGGAATTCAACACGCCTGCGATCACGTGGACGCCGGTGATCTCGCCGTCGAGCCTGGTCTTCTATTCCGGCGACGTGTTCCCGGAGTGGAAGGGCAATGCCTTCGCCGGCGGCCTGTCGTCGCAGTCGCTGGTGCGCATCCAGTTCGAGGGCGACCGCGCCTGGGAGGCCGAGCGCTTCGAGATGGGCGCACGCATCCGCGGCGTGCGCCAGGGCCCGGACGGCGCGCTGTGGGTGATCGAGGACGGCAAGGACGGCCGGTTGCTGAAGCTGACGCCGAAGGGCTGAAGCAACTCGGCCGGCATCCGGATGTCATCCCGGGCCCTTCGGCCGCGCTCGGGACTGGCTCCGCGAGGGATCTGCTGCCCGAAGCGGTTGCGCAGGAACCCGTCCACGATCCCTGTACCGGAAACATCGCCCGGGACGTCATCCCGGCGAAAGCCGGGATCCATGTTGATCCCGGCTTTCGGTTCGTGCGGAAAGAACGAAGACCAACCGCAAAATGGATGACCAGCCTCCGGCTGTTGTGAAGCGCCTCCGGCTTTCGCCGGGATGACGCATTCGATACTCGAACCGGGGATCACGCAGCCGGAGAACCCGTGACGACAGGTTCCACCCGCATGCGTGCATCCAGACGCACGCCGCCAGCTGCGACCGCTCGATGGCGTGCAGGACCTGCTACTGCGCCGGCCGCTCCGTCCTGAAGCCCATCGCCTCGCGATAGCGCGCGTGCAGCGCCTGCACCTTGGCGATGTAGGCCTGCGTTTCCGCGTACGGTGGCACGCCGCCGTAGCGCTGCACGGTGCCGATGCCGGCGTTGTAGGCCGCGAGCGCCAACGTGCGGTCGTTGCCGTAGCGGCGCAGCAGCGCGCGCAGGTGGCGCGCGCCGGCCTGGATCGACTGCTTCGCGTCGAAGGGATCGGCGACGCCGTAGTCGGCGACCACGTCGGGCATCAGCTGCATCACGCCCTGCGCGCCCTTGTCCGACACCGCGTCCGCGTCGAACGCGCTTTCGGCGTGCGCGATCGCGCGCAGCCACGCGTCCTCGACGCCGGTCGCCTTCGCGGCCGCCCTGAACTCCGCTGCGAACGGCCTGAGCTGCGGCGCGCCGACATTGCCCAGCCCCTCGTGCGCGGGTTCGCCCGGCGGCGTGACCGCGGTGAACTTCAGGTACACGCGCGAACCGGGCAGGTTGCGCGTGCCGTAGACGAGTTTGCCGTCCTGTTCGCGTTCGTACAGCGTACCGCTGAACACGCCCATCGATCCCCAGAGGTTCGGCGCCTGCACGGCGCTGTCGTCGATTTCCTTCGCCTCGCACTTCGAGCCCGGCTCGGGCGCGGTGGACAGGCTGACCGTGCCGTCGCGCACGCAGCGGTAGACGATGCGCGCATCGGCCGGCGGCGGGACCGTCGCCAGCGCGGCGACGGCCAGCAGCAGGCCTGCCCTCACCCCTGTCCTTCCCCCGCGGATGGGGGAAAGATCGCATGCACCGACCCGGTTCACGGGCGGCGGGGATGGGACGCTGGAAACCATGCCGCTGCCTCCGCGGCTCGCGCCGCGCGGACCTCAGGAGGCGACTTCGATGCCGTCGGCGGTGATGCGGTATTCGACCGGCTCGGCGGCGATGCCCTTGCCGCTGTCGCCGCTCAGGTGCTCGACCTGCTCGGGCGTGAGCGCCTTGCGCGTCAGCACGCCGTGCACCACAGCGGTGCCGGTGGTGTCCTTCGGGATGTAGAAGTCGTGCTTGCCGAACATCACCCGCGCGGCCTTGCCGTCGTCTTCCAGCATCATCCAGCAGCCCTTGGCCTGGCAGACCTCGGTGATGCGGCCGCTGAAGCGCTGCGGCCGGTCGGCGTGGGCGTCGAAGTCGGCGATCGCCTGCGAGACCGGGACGGCCTCGCCCTCGGGCATGGGCTGGCCGTAGGGCGTGGCGGCGCCCGCGGCGGCGGCGGACAGCGTCAGGACCAGGATGGACAGCAGGCGCATGGCGTGCTCCTTGAGATCGTCGGGCGGCCACGATAGCGCGAAGGCGCGTGCGGCGGCAGTGACGATAGGATGCGTGTCCCTCCCGCTCCAGGAACGCGAACGTGTCCGACTGGCCCCGCCTGATCCGCGACGTCCCCGATTTCCCGAAGCCCGGGATCGTGTTCAAGGACATCACCCCGGTGCTGGCCGACGCCGGCGCCTTCGCCGCCGCGATCGCGGCGATGGCCGCACCCTGGCGCGGCGCGCCACCGGACGCGGTGGCGGGCATCGAATCGCGCGGCTTCATCCTCGGCGCCGCGCTCGCGCGCGAACTGGACTGCGGTTTCGTGCCGGTGCGCAAGCCGGGCAAGCTGCCGGCGCGCGCGCTGGCGCAGGACTACCAGCTGGAATACGGCAGCGATCGGCTGGAGATCCACGTCGACGCCCTGCCGCCCGGCGCGCGGGTGCTGGTGGTCGACGACCTGCTCGCCACCGGCGGCACCCTGCGCGCGGCGACCGCCCTGCTGCGCCGCCAGGGGGCGCAGGTGCTCGGCGCGGACGTGCTGGTGGAACTTGCGTTCCTGCGCGCGCGCGGGCGCTGGGACGACCCGGCGCCGCTGCGCGCGGCGCTGGTGCTCTAGGCGCAGTTCGACGATCCTCGCGACCACGATGGATGCCGCCGCGCTCAAACGCTATTGCAGCCGATTGCCGGGCGCGGAAGCGCGGCTGCATGGCGCGCCGGCGAACATCCTGGTCTACACCGTCGGCGGCAGGCGCTTCGCGCATTTCAAGACCAGCGAGCCGCAGCGCTGGCGCTTCAGCCTGAAGGTGCCGGCGGAACGGTTCCTCGAACTCACCGACCAGCCCGGCATCCAGCCGGCGCGCTGGCTGGCGCGCTTCCACTGGATCACGATCGTCGACGTCCGCGCGATGCCGCCGCGCGAACTGCGCGCGCTGGTCGACGGCTCGTACCGCAGTGCGCTGGCGAAACTGCCGAAGGCGCGCAGGCCCGCGGCCGCGGACGACTGAATCTCTCGGGTCCATTCCCCGCCGCTTGCGGCGCGCCACGATCCCGTGGGAGCGCCCTTGGGCGCGATGCCGGATCAGGATCGTCAACAGCATCGCGCCCGAGGGCGCTCCCACGGAGAACAGAGGAAGGCGATACCCGAGGCTTGCCGCGGGGTTGTCCATTCCGGCCGGCGCGCCGCGGCGCCAGGCCCGCGCCGTCGTCCCGCCGGCCGTCGACAATCCATCCGTGCCACCCGCTGTTCCACCGCCGGAACAGCCGCTCGCCGTAGAATGCACGCTTCGCCGCGCGTCGCCTTTCGCAGCCGCGGCCCTGCCCCCACGGTGTCCGATGCGTCCCTCCCCTGCATCGGTCGGCCCCGCTTCCGCGTCTTCGCTCGCCATCGTCCTCGCGCTGGCGGCGGTGTACCTGATCTGGGGTTCGACCTACCTCGCCATCCGTTTCGCGCTGGAAGGCGGCTGGCCGCCGCTGCTGATGGGCGGCATCCGCTTCCTGCTGTCGGGCGCATTGCTGTATGCGGTGCTGCGCCTGCGCGGGGTCGCCGCGCCCACGCGCGCGCAGTGGCGCAACGTCGCGTTCATGGGCCTGCTGCTGCTCGCGGTCGGCAACGGCCTGGTCTGCGTCGCCGAGCAGACGGTGTCGTCGGGCCTGGCGGCGGTCGCGGTGGCGTCGGTGCCGCTGTGGATGGCGCTGTTCGCGGCGCTGCGCGGCGAGCATCCGCGGCGCATCGAATGGATCGGCCTGGGCATCGGCTTCATCGGCGTGGCCTGGCTCAACGCCGGCAGCAGCCTGACCGCCACGCCGGGCGGGCTGGTCGCGCTGCTGGTCGCCGCGATCGCCTGGGCCTACGGCTCGATCTGGAGCCGCGGCCGCGACCTGCCCGCGCCGTTCATCGGCGCGGCGGCGCAGATGCTGTGCGGCGGCGCGGCCATGCTGGTCGCCGGCCTCGCGTTCGGCGAACGCTTCGACGGCTGGCCGACGCTGCACGGCACGCTGTCGGTCGGCTATCTCGCCAGCTTCGGTTCGATCGTCGGCTTCAGCGCCTACATCTGGCTGCTGCACCACGTGCGGCCGGCGCTGGCGGGCAGCTATGCCTACGTGAACCCGGTGATCGCCGTCGTGCTCGGCGCCTGGCTCGCCGGCGAGCGCTTCGGCGTGCACGACATCGGCGCGATGGGCGTGGTGCTGCTGGGCGTGGTCGCGATCACCCTGGCCAAGGCGAAGAAGGCGACGACGCCCGCAGCCACGGACGCGGACGCATGAACCCGGCGCAGGTCGATCGCCGCGGCCTGTGGATCGCGGTCGGCGCCTTCGTCATCTGGGGGCTGATGCCGCTGTACTGGCACCTGCTCAAGGCGGTGCCGTCGCTGCAGATCGTGCTGCACCGCGCCGTCTGGTGCGCGATCCTGGTAGCGGCCTGGCTGACGCTGCGCGAGGGCCGCGGCTGGTTCCGCGCGGTGGTGACGCAGCCGCGGCTGGCGTGGATGCTGGCGCTGTCGGGCGCGCTGATCGGCTTCAACTGGGGCCTGTACGTGTGGGCGGTGAACAGCGGGCACGTGGTCGAGACCAGCCTGGGCTACTTCATCAATCCGCTGCTCAACGTGGTGATCGGCGTGCTGCTGCTGCGCGAGCGGCTGTCGCCGGCGCAGTGGATCGCGGTGGCGCTGGCGACGGGCGGAGTCCTGTGGCTGACGTTCCACTACGGCAGCTTCCCGTGGATCGCCCTGTGCCTGGCGGCCTCGTTCGCGCTGTACGGGCTGATCCGCAAGCTGGCCGCGGTCGAGGCGGTGCGCGGCCTCGGCGTGGAGAACATGTTCATGTTCGTCCCCGCGCTGCTGGCGCTGCTGTGGTTCGAACTGCAGGGCGAAGGCGGCTTCTTCTCGCTGCGCTGGGGCGGCTGGGTCGACGCGCTGCTGGTGCTGGGCGGCGCGCTGACGGCGATCCCGCTGATCTTCTTCGCCTACGCGGTGCGGCGGGTGCCGCTGAGCGTGGTGGGATTGCTGCAGTACACCGCGCCGACGCTGCAGCTGCTGCTGGGCGTGTTCTTCTTCGGCGAGGCCTTCGGCCGCGACCGCGCGGTCGGCTTCGGCTTCATCTGGGCCGGGCTGCTGGTGTTCGCGCTCGACGGTTTCCTCGCGGCGCGCCGCAGGATCGTCGCGCAGCAGGCATGAGGGCACCTGTGTGGGAGCGCGCTTGCGCGCTAAAAGGGCTGCCGGTGGACCGGACCGGGCTACCGTGTACCGCAGAGGCGGCGCCTTCGCGCGCAAGCGCACTCCCACAAGGAGGGGGCCGCGTCAGGAGGCGTGGCCGGCCCGGGGATCGGCCAGCGCCAGCGGCGACGGGCAGAACCGCTTTGGTGAGGCGTTGTCGAGCCAGTCGATCACCGTCGGCGCGAGCAGATCCAGCTGCATCGGCAGGCTGATGTGGTCCTCGCCCGGCACCTCGACGTAGTGCGCGCGCGGCGCGGCGGCGGCCAGGGCGCGGCCGTGCGCCACCGGCACGTGCTCGTCCTCGCGGCCGTGCACCAGCAGCACGCAGGCCGGCACCTGCGCCAGCGCGGCGCCGACGTCGACCTGGTCGAGCGGCAGCCGCAGCGTGTCGCCGGCGGCGGCGATCGCGCGCTCCAGCACGGCCTCGTCCATCCTCCAGCGCAGCCAGCGGTGGGTGAACTGCTGGGCGACGGTTTCGGGCGCCTTGTGCAGCATGTGCGGCACCATGTCGCGGATCGCGTGGCCGGCGTTGGCGAAGGATTCGATCGCGACCACGTTGTCGACCTGCATCCCCAGCTCGCGCGCGCTGAAGATCGCGGTCGCCGCGCCGTAGGACACGCCCATCACGTGCAGCGGCCCTTCGATCTCGCCCCGTGCGCGCAGGGCCGCGACCGCGTCGGCGACGTCGCGCGCCTCGCGCAGGCCGTAGCCCGAGGGCGCCGCGCCGGAGCGGCCGTGGTTGCGCAGGTCGAGGCTGATCGTGCGATAGCCGGCCTGCGCCAGCTGCAGCGACCACGGCAGCAGCGAACCGCCATCCATCATCCAGCCGTGCAGCAGCAGCACGGTGCCGCGCGGCGCGACCGGCTTTGCGGTGGGCGCGTCGAAGTCGAGGCTGAAGTCCATGCGCCCGCGCTGCGTGCCGTCGGGCCGGTAGGCGTAGTCGAGCCGGTAGGCGCCGGGATCGAACGCGCGCCAGAACAGCGACACGCCCGCGGACGTGGCCACGCGCCCTTCGCGATGCGGCAGGCGCGCGATCGCCTGCTCGATGCGCGCGGTCGGCAGCAGCGGCGAGGCGCCGCCGGGCGCGACCAGGCGATGGCTCAGCGCGCTGCCGCCGTCGGGCCAGGCGAAGCCGGCCAGCAGCAGGCAGGTGCACAGGATCAGCAGCGCGCGGCGCATCGGCGGCGGTCCATGTCGGGAAAAAGGTTGCAAAGGTTAGGACCGGCGCGCGCGGCCATCTATCGCGTTTCGATGACAGTGTGATGACAGCGCGACCGGCGTTCAGCATTAGAATCGGCGTTTTCGCCTTCCCCCACCCTCGGCAAGCCCCATGACTCCCAGCAACGCACTCCTGCGCGGCAGCATCGTCGCGCTCGTCACGCCCATGCACGAAGACGGCAGCGTCGACTATCCGACGCTGCGCAGGCTGATCGACTGGCACGTCGACGAAGGCACCGACTGCATCGGCGTGGTCGGCACCACCGGCGAATCGCCGACGGTCGACGTCGGCGAGCACTGCGAGATCATCCGCGTGGCGGTCGAGCAGGCGGCCGGGCGCGTGCCGGTGATGGCGGGCTGCGGCGGCAACTCCACCGCCGAGGCGATCGCGCTGGCGCGGTTCGCGCAGGAGGTCGGCGCCGACAGCCAGCTGCAGGTCGTGCCGTACTACAACAAGCCCGGCCAGGAAGGGCTGTACCGCCACTTCAAGGCGATCGCCGAGGCGACCGGCGAGTTGCCGATCGTGCTCTACAACGTGCCGGGCCGCTCGGTCGCGGACATGCAGCACGACACCGTGCTGCGGCTGACGCAGGTGCCGGGCGTGGTCGGCATCAAGGAAGCCACCGGCAACCTCGAGCGCGCGCAGTGGCTGATCCGCGACGTGCCCGAAGGCTTCGCCGTGTACTCCGGCGACGACGCCACAGCCGTCGCGCTGATGCTGTGCGGCGGCCACGGCAACGTCAGCGTCACCGCCAACGTCGCGCCGCGGCTGATGCGCGAGCTGTGCGCGGCGGCGCTGGCCGGCGACGCGGCGCGGGCGATGGCCATCCAGATGCGCCTGCTGCCGGTACACAAGCAGTTGTTCGTCGAGGCCAACCCGATCCCGGTGAAGTGGGCGCTGGCCCGCATGGGCCTGTGCGGCGGCACGCTGCGCCTGCCGATGACGGAGCTCGACGCGGCGCACCGGCCGAAGGTGGAAGCCGCGCTGCAGTCGGCCGGACTGCTGCAGCCCGCCGCGCGATCGCCGCACGCCGCTCCTGACTCGGTGGCCTGCGTCAGCCGCCCGCGCAGGGCGCGCCGCCGTCCATCCAGGTCCTGAACGCGGCGACGAAGTCGGCGTGCGGCACCGGGACCGGCGCGCGCTGGCCACCCGGTTTCCAGCCCCACAGCACCAGGGCGTCCTCGGCGACATGCTCGAGCATCGCGTCGAGATCGCGTCCGCCGGTGCTGTCCTTGTCCTTGATCATCGCGCACAGTTCCGCCGCGGGAAGGCCGATCCACGCCATCTTCTTGTCGGGCGGCGGCAGCGCCCAGTGCGGCGCACCGGGGGGCGCGTGCGGGCCGTAGCTGTCGGGCGGGTTCTTCTCCCCGTGGCAGGCGCTGCAGGGCAGGCCCGGCGCGCCGTGGCCTTCCGGCCCGCGCACCACGCCCTGCGCATGCGGTGCCTGGGTATCGAACTGCAGCGGCTGGTCGCCGGGAATATGGCAGTTGCTGCAGCGTGGATGCTGGAACACCTGCTCGACGGTGGCGAACGCCTGCAGCGCCTGCGCCTGCTGCTCGGGCGTGGCCTTCGGGCCACAGGCCGCCAGCAGGATGCAGGCGGCAACCAGCGCGATGCGTGCAATCGTCATGGCCGTCTCCTCACGACGTCGCCGCGGGCGCGGCGGTCGTATCGGACAGCCGCAGCGGCAGTTCGCGCAGGCGTTGCCCGGTCAGCGCGAACACCGCGTTGGCCACCGCCGGCGCGATCGGCGGCGTGCCCGGTTCGCCGACGCCGCCCATCCGCGCCTGGCTGGGCACGATGTGGGTCTCGACCACCGGCATCTCGTCCAGCCGCAGCACGCGGTAGTCGTGGTAGTTCGACTCCTGCACCTGTCCATCCTTCAGCGTCAGCGTCGAATGCAGCGCAGCACCCAGGCCGAAGGCGACGCCCGACTCGATCTGCGCCGCGACGCCGGCCGGGTTCACCGCCGGGCCGCAGTCGATCGCGCAGACCACGCGGTGCACGCGGATGCGCCCGTCCTCGACCGACACTTCCGCCGCCTGCGCGACCACGCTGCCGAACGATTCGTGCACCGCGATGCCGTGGCCGCGGCCCTGCACGGCCGGCGTGCCCCAGCCGAACTTCTCCGCGGCGAGGTCGAGCGCGGCGAGGTGGCGCGGATGGTCCTTCAGCAGCGTGCGGCGATAGGCGACCGGATCCTGCCCCGCCGCATGCGCGAGTTCGTCGACGAAGCCCTCCATCACGAAGCCGTTGACGCTGTGCCCGACCGAGCGCCACCACAGCACCGGGATGCCGGTGACCGGCGAATGCAGGTCGACGCGATGCGCCGCGGCGCCGAGCACGTACGGCGAATCGGCGACGCCTTCGGTGGAGGTGGTGTCGACGCCGTCCTTGACCATCATCGCCTCCATGAAGGTGCCGGCCATGATCGACTGCCCCACCATCACCTGGTGCCAGGCGACCGGCAACCCATCGGCGCCGAGGCCGACGCGCAGCTTCTCCACGAACGCGGAACGGTAATAGCCGCCGCGGGTGTCGTCCTCGCGCGTCCACACCGTCTTGACCGGCACGCCGGCGGCCTTCGCGACCTCCACCGCTTCGCTGACCACGTCGGAGGTCGGCGTCGCGCGGCGGCCGAAGCCGCCGCCGAGGAACGGCGTGTGGATCCGAATCTTCTCCGCCGGGATGCCGAGGATACGCGCAGCGTTGTTCTGGTCCAGCGTCGGGAACTGGGTGCCGCACCAGATGTCGCACTCGCCGCCTTCGACCTTCACCGTGCAGTTCAGCGGCTCCATCGCCGCATGCGCGAGGTAGGGCACGGCGTACTCGGCTTCCATGGTCTTCGCCGCGCCTTCCAGCGCCGCGGCGACATCGCCGGCGCGGGCCGCGACCGGGCCCTCGGTGCCGGCCAGCGCCGCGAACTCGCTGCGCAGGACCGCGCTGTCGAGCGCGCCGTGCGCGCCGCGATCCCATTCGACCTGCAGCGCATCGCGGCCGAGCTTCGCCGCCCAGTAATGGTCGGCGACCACCGCCACGCCGCTGGGCACCTGCACCACGTCGCGCACGCCGGGGACGGCCCTGGCCGCGGTCGCGTCGAACGAGGCCACCTTGCCGCCGAAGACCGGCGCGCGCGCGACCACCGCGGTCATCAGCCCGTCGAACTGGATGTCCATGCCGAACTTCGCGCGGCCGGTGATCTTCTCCGGCGTGTCGAGGCGCTTGGTCGGCTTGCCGATCACCGCCCATTGGCCCGGATCCTTGAGCTTGAGCGTGGCCGGGTCCGGCGGCGTGAGCTTGCCCGCGGCCTCGGCCAGTTCGCCGTAGCGCAGGCGCTGCGTACCGGCCACGACCACGCCGTTTTCCGTCCTGAGCTCGGCGAGCGGCAGGCCGGTGCGTTCGGCCGCGGCCTGCAGCAGCATCGCGCGCGCGGTGGCGCCCGCCTGCCGGTAGCGGTCGAACTCGGACCAGGTGGTGGTCGAACCGCCGGTGCCCTGCATGCCGAACACCGGGCTGAAGTAGGCCTTGTCGGCCTGGCCGTGCTCGACGCGGAGCTTCGACCAGTCGGCATCGAGTTCCTCGGCGATCAGCATCGGCAGCGTGGTCCAGATGCCCTGCCCCATCTCCGAGTGCGCGAGCAGCACGGTCACGGTATCGTCGGGCGCCACGCGCAGGAATGCGTTGGGGACGAACTCGGGCGCGGGCGCGACCCCGGCCTCCTGCGCCATCGCGAAGCGCCCTGCCCCGGGCACGGCGAAGGCGACCACCAGTCCGCCGCCGGCGAGCGCGCCGGTGCGGAGGAAGTCGCGACGGGAAAACTTGCTGGCGAGGTTCACGGGAATGACCTCCGTCGAACGGCGGGGAATGCGGCGCGGGACGGCGCCGCGAGAATCAGGCCTTGCCGAGTTCGGCCGCGCGATGCACGGCCGCGCGGATGCGCTGGTAGGTGCCGCAGCGGCAGAGGTTGCCCGACAGCGCGTGGTCGATGTCCTCGTCGGTGGGCGCCGGCACCTCGGCCAGCAGCGCGACCGCGGACATGATCTGTCCGGACTGGCAGTAGCCGCACTGCACCACGTCCAGTTCCGCCCAGGCGCGCTGCACCGGATGGCTGCCGTCGGCCGAGAGGCCTTCGATCGTGGTGATCTTCCTGCCGGCGACCGCCTCGACCGGCGTCACGCAACTGCGCAACGGCGATCCGTCGACGTGGACCGTGCAGGCGCCGCATTGCGCGATGCCGCAGCCGAACTTGGTGCCGGTCATGCCCAGCAGGTCGCGCAGGACCCACAGCAGGGGCATGTCCGGGGGCGCATCGACCTCGTGTTCGGAACCGTTGACCTGCAGCTTCATCGGTAGCTCCCTGGCGATGGCTTGGGATGGTTCGACAGTACTCCCGGATGCTGCGGTCCGCCAGCGTCTTGCGCGGATTCCGTGGGAGATCGCGTCGCCACCGGCGATTGTCCCGGAAATGCGCATGCCGGAACGCGGTCGACGGCGTGCGCGCGAAGCACTGCCGCAAGCGTCCGGGCAACGGCGGTCGTCGTCTTGCACGGCGATGGCGCGTGCGCCATCGTGGCCGGCATGTCCGTCCATCGCCACGTGCTCGAGACTTCCGCGCTGGCCAGCGAGGCCGATGCGCCTGCAGCGCTGGCGGTCGTGGTCGGGACCGAAGGGTCCACCTACGTGCGCCGCGGCGCGATGGCGCTGTTCGGCGAGGCGGGACCGGAGGCGGGCTGGTTGAGCGGCGGCTGCCTGGAACCGGAAATCGCCGTGCGCGCGAAGCAGGCGATCGACGCCGCGCGCGTGGGCTGGATGGAGATCGACACCCGCGACGACGAGGACCTGCTGTCCGGCTCGGCGCTGGGATGCCGCGGCCGGCTGCGCATCGCGCTGCTGCCGTTGCGCGCGTTGCCGGGCTGGTCGACCCAGGTGCAGGCCTGGCTGCGGCGCGAAGGCGAGCTGCGATTGCAGGTGCGCGCCGAAGGCACCGTGGCTGCGCAGGTCGGCGGGCGGCGGTGCGACTGGTCGCTGGCCACCGATGCCATGCCGTGGCCGTCGGCGGAGATGGCGGCGATCCGCGTGCCGGCGCCGTCCGCGATCGCGGTTTTCGGCGCGGGTCCGGAGACCGCGATGCTGTTGCCGCTGCTGCGGCAGCTGGGCTGGATGACGCTGGTCGTCGAACGACGGCAGCGCTGGCTGCCGGCCGCCGCCGTCGGCGACCGGACGCTGGACGCCACGCCGCAGGCCGGCGTGGCATCGCTCGGCGGCGCGCGGTTCGACGCCGCGCTGGTGATGCACCACAACTTCGAACTCGACCGCGAGGCCCTGTCGGCGCTGGCGATGGCCGAGGTTCCCTACGTCGGGCTGCTGGGACCACAGCGCCGCCGCGACGACCTGTTCAAGGTGCTCGCGGCGCACGAGCGCGAACGATTGTCCGCGCGCCTGCATTCCCCGGTCGGGATGCCGCTCGGCGGGCAGGGGCCGGAAGCGATCGCGCTCAGCATCGCCGCGCAGCTGCAGGCGTGGCGCGCCGGACGCGGCGACGGGGAATGACCACAGCGCCCGCCACGCCGCACGCGGCGCTGCTGCTGGCGGCGGGCGGCAGTCGCCGGCTCGGGCAGCCGAAGCAGTTGCTCAAGCGCGATGGCGAGACGCTGGTGCGTCGTACCGCGCGGTTGCTGCACGAAACGGCGCCGCGGCGGCTGGTGGTCGTCGTCGGTGCGCGGCGCGAGGCGATCGAAGCCGCCATCGCAGGACTGGATGCCGAACCGGTGGCCAACGACGACTGGCAGGCCGGCTTGTCCGGCAGCCTGCGGACGGCGGCCCGGGCGATGGCGGGGTTCGACGGCGCCGTCCTGGTCGCGGCCTGCGACCAGCCCGCGATGGAAGCAGTGCACCTGCATGCGCTGCTGGCGGGCGCGCAGGACGCCGCATCACGTTGCGCCGCGACGCTGCACGATGGCCTGCCGGGGATTCCGGCGGTGGTGCCTGCAGAATGGCTGCCGCAAGCGGCAGGCGCAGGAGACCGTGGCCTCGCCACGCGACTGCGCGCGTTGCGTCGCGACGCGCTGTTCCTGCTCGATGCACCCGAGCTGGCGTTCGATATCGATACCGAAGCCGACGTCGAGCTCGCAGTCGGGCGCGGCTGGCTGGATCCACCAGCCGCGCGATGACGCCCGCGTGCGGGCCTTCGATCAGGCCGCGCGCAGCGCGTCGGTCACCGGCAGCGTGGCCGCGCGCAGCGCGGGGAACAGGCCGCCGACGAAGCCGATCGCCAGCGCCCACTTCAGGCCCTGCCAGAGCAGGCCGGGCGAGACCTTGAACTCGAAGCTCAGGCTGGCCACGCCGCCGGCCACGGTGGACGCGGTGTAGCCGTTGAAGACCAGCCACGCCAGCAGGCCGCCGAGCAGGCCGCCGACCGCCGCCAGCAGCATCGTCTCCAGCATCACCGCCACCACCACCGGCGCGCCGCGGAAGCCGATCGCGCGCAGCGTGGCGATCTCCCGCGCGCGCGAGGCGACGGTGGCGAACATGGTGTTGAGCGCGCCGAACACCGCGCCGATGGCCATGATCGAGCCGACCACGATGCCGATGATGCGCAGCACCTTGCTGATAGCCTCGGACTGCTTGCTGAAGTATTCGCGCGTGGTGTCGGTCTCGACCTGCAGGCGCGGGTCCGCCGCCAGCGTGGCCTTGAACGCGCTGAAGGCCTTGGCGTCGGCCAGCTTCGCGAACACCGAGGCGCGGCTGCTGCCGCGGCGGTAGGCGCTGGAGACGATCTCGCCGTCGGCCCACATCTCCGATTCCATCGCGTCGCCGGACTCGAACACGCCGACCACGGTCCAGACCTGGTTGCCCAGGCGCAGTTCCTTGCCCGGATCGAGCCCGGCGAACTGGCGCCGCGCGCCCTTGCCGACCACCAGCTCGCGCCGGCCAGGCTCGAACTTGCGGCCTTCGACCAGCTTCATGCCGGGCCGCACCGTCCAGGCCATGTCGCCGACGCCGCGCAGGGTCACGCTGCCGTCCTCGCCATCGAGGCGCGGCACGTTGGCCGAGACCACCAGTTCGGCCGACGCCAGCGGGCGGCCCTCCGCGTCGCGCGCGATCTCTGGAGCGCGTTCGATCGTGGTGATCTGGTCGCGCGAGAGCACCGACATCAGCTCCGCCGACGAGCCGCCGCGCAGCACGATCGCGGTGTCGTCGGTGCCGCTGCTGGACACCGTGTGGCGGTAGCCCTCGGCCATCGCCAGCAGCGCGACGAGCACGCCGACCACGCCGGCGATGCCGATCACCACCACCGACGAGGCGCCCAGGCGCTGCGCCAGCGTGCTGACGCCCACGCGCGTCACCGACGCCGCCTGGCGCCCGCTGCGGGTGAGCGCCATCCACAGCGCGAACAGCACCGCGACGCCGAGCAGCGCGGGCCACGGCAGGGCGATCCAGGCCGCGAGAAACGCGGCCAGCAGCAGGAACAGGCCGAACCCGCGCAGGAACGATTTGACGAGCCTCATCTGTGTTCTCCCGTTAGCGTCCGGCCAGCGCGTCGACGATGTTCAGGCGCATCGCCCGGACCGCCGGCAGCGCGCCCACCAGCAGTCCGATGGCCGCCATCAGCCCCAGGCCGAGCGCCCAGCTCTTCCAGCCGATCGGCGGCAGGCCGATCGCGCCGCCGCTGGCGGCGCCGACGATCGGCCCCAGCACCGCGGCCAGGCCGAGCCCGAGCACGCCGCCGATCACCACCAGCAGCACCGATTCGGCCAGCACCATCGCCAGCACGCTGCGGCTGGTGAAACCGATGGTCTTGAGCACGGCCAGCTCCGAGGTGCGCTCGCGCACGGCCTGGGCCATGGTGTTGCCGGTCAGCAGCAGCAGGGTGAAGAACACCGCGCCCATGATCGAGCCGACGATCAGGCCGATGTCCGCCATCTGTTTGAGCTGCGAGGCCATCGCCGCCTGCTCGTTCATGGTGCGCGTCTCGTGCGGCGAGTTCGCCGACAGCGCGTCGATCGCCTTGGCCGCGGCGTCGCTGCGGCGCACGTCCGAGACGCGGCTGACGTACCAGCCGACGTTGGCGTCGACGTAGGGCGTGGATTCCTCGAAGTACTTGTAGTGCATCAGGATCATCGCGTCGATGAAGCCGGCGCTCTTCCCCGGCTTGGCGCGCACCACGCCGACGATGTCGAACTCCCAGTTCAGCGTGCCGTCGCTGTTGGGGAAGATGGTCGACTGCAGCGGGATCTTCTGCCCGAGCTTCCAGTCGAAGCGCTTCATCATCGCCTCGCCGACGAGGATGCCGGTGCGCGTGCGCTTCCAGGCCTCGAGCTCGGCGGGCGCGACCTCCACCTCCGGGTACATCTCGAGGTAGTTCGGCGCCACCGCGAAGGTGAACAGCTGGTTGCGCGGGTTCTGGTAGGCGCCGCCGAACCAGTTGGCGTAGGTGACGTCCTCGATGTTGTCGATCCGGCGGATGCGCGACTCGAGCGACAGCGGCAGCGTCTCCACGATCGACAGCCGCGAACTGGTCTGCAGCCGCTGCGCGCCGTCGGCGTTCTGCCCCAGCGCCGCGAACGAGGTGCGGATGCCGTCGAGCAGGCCGAACAGCAGGAACGCGGCCAGGATCGAGGCCAGCGTGAGGAAGGTGCGGGTCTTGCGCCGGAACAGCGCCGCCCAGATCAGGTGGAAGTATTTCATCGTTCGATTCCCTTTCCACATGTCGTCCCGAGCCGTTTGGCTGCGCTCAGGACGGGCTTGTCGAGATACCGGCCTTTCCCTGCCACCGGGAAGGCAGAAGCAGATCCCTCGTGGAGCCTGCCCTGGGCGCAGCCGAAGGGCTCGGGATGACGGAAATTCATGCCGCGTGCGCCTGCTGCTCGACCAGCGTGCCCTTGTCGAGGTGCAGCGTGTGGGTGGCGTACTCGGCCGCCTTCGGATCGTGCGTGACCATCACGATGGTCTTGCCGTGCTCACGGTTGAGGGTCTGCAGCAGGCCGAGGATGTCCTCCGCGGACTGGCGGTCGAGGTCGCCCGTGGGTTCGTCGCAGATCAGCAGCGTGGGATCGGAGACGATCGCGCGGGCGATGGCGACGCGCTGCTGCTGGCCGCCGGAGAGCTCGGTCGGCTTGTGCGTGACGCGGTCGGACAGGCCGACCAGCGACAGCGCGATCTGCGCGTTGCGCTTGCGCTGCGCGCCGCCGAGCTTGGTCAGCAGCAGCGGCAGCTCGACGTTCTTCTGCGCGGTCAGCGCCGGCATCAGGTTGTAGAACTGGAACACGTAGCCCACGTGCTGGCTGCGCCAGTGCGAGAGCTTGCCGCCGCCGAGCTGGTCGATGCGCTGGCCGCCCACCTCGATCTGCCCGGAGGTCGGCGAGTCGAGCCCGCCGATCAGGTTGAGCAGCGTGGTCTTGCCGGAGCCGGACGGGCCCATCAGCGCGACGAAGTCGCCCTGCTCGATGTCCAGGTCGATGCCGTGCAGCACCTCGACCTTTTCCGGGCCGCGCTGGTAGGTCTTGGTCAGGTTGCGGATCGATACCAGGGATGCCATGGCTTGCCTCGTGTGGTCTCGTGGCCGGGAACGTCCCGGTGGCGGGTCATGCGATGCGGAGTGGTTCGCCGCATCGCGCGGGTTTGTCACTCACGGGTTCGGCGGGAACAATGAAACCTGTCATCTCGAGCGCAGCGAGAGATCTTCCTTCCGCCAGCGCGAAACCAGATTTCTCGCTGCGCTCGAAATGACAGGCAAGGATTGTCCGGATTCATTGCTTACCAGTAGACACAGTCGCGCCCTCCTCCAGCCCCTCCGGCGGATCGACCACGACGGTCTCGCCCGGCGCCAGCCCCGAGACGACCTCGCGGTCGCTGCCGAGCGCGCCACCGGCCTGCACGCGGCGCAGTTCCACCTCGTCCCCGCCGCCGACGACGAACACCGCGTCGCCGCCGTCGCGCTGCACGATCGCCGCCGCCGGCACGCGCACGCCGCGCCTGGGTTCGGCGTCGGCCTCCGGCGCCTTCTCCAGGAAGCTGACGGTCACGCCCATGTCGGGCACGATGCGCGTGTCCTTCTGCTTCAGCGCCACGCGCACCTTCACCGTGGCCTTGCCGCGGTCGGCGGTGGGGATGATGGCGATGACCTCGGCCGGGATCTTCCAGTCGGGATAGGAGTTGAGCGTGGCCTCGACCGGCATCTTCGGCTGCACGCGGCCGATGTAGGACTCGCCGACGTCGACTTCCACCTCCAGCGAATCCATGTCGACGATGGTGCCGATGCCGGTGCGGGTGAAACCGCCGCCGGCCGACAGCGGCGAGACGATCTCGCCCGGCTGCGCGGCCTTGGCGATCACCACGCCCGCGAACGGCGCGCGCACGACGGTGTTGTCGACGCCGAGGTCGGAGATGCGCAGGCTGTCCTCGGCGACCCTGGCGTTGCGCTGCGTGGTCACCAGCTCCGCGCGCAGCGTGTCGCGCTGGGCGACGGCCTGGTCGTACTGCGCCTTCGACACCAGCTGCTGGCCGACGAGCCGCGACAGGCGCTCGGCATTCGCCTCGGCTTCCTTCAGCCGCGCGGCGACGCTGGTCGCCTGGCTGCGCGCGGCCGAGAGCTGCGCCGCGCTCAGCGAGCGCTGCGCGTCGGCGTCGATCGGGTCGAGCCGGGCCATCACCTGCCCTTCCTCGACCTTCATGCCCTCTTCGATCAGCACCTCGCGCACGCGGCCGGTGATCTTGGCCGACACCGTCGCCATGCGCCGGGCGACGACGTAGCCGGAGGCATCGAGCACCGAGGCGGCGGCATTGCCGCTGGCCAGCGACACCGCGGTCGCCGTCTGCACCGGCACCGCGCGTTCGCGCCCGAACAGCCACCAGCCGGCCAGCGCCAGCACGGCGACGAGGGCGACGGCGGCCAGCGCGATCCACAGCCCCTTGCGCGAGGGCGGCGGACCGGCGGAGCGGTCGATGCGGAGTTCCTTGAGCAGGTCGGCGTTCGTGTTCATCAGAAGACAGGACGGGAAGTTGCGGCAATTGTGACGGCAACCGTCGCACGATGCGCCGCCCCGGGGACGAATGATGGCGGACAGCCTAGCCGCGGGCGCCGCCGCCGGCTGCTGACAGCTGTCACATGCTTCGGCTGACGGCGGGGAATGTCACGCCCCGGTCCCGGCCGGCACGATGCGGCCATGTCCCGCACAGGAACCAACGACATGGCTTCGACGATGCCGACACTGGCGCGACTGCACGGCGCCCGCAAGCGCTACGGCGGCACCGTCGCGCTCGACGGGCTCGACCTCGTGCTGCGCGCGGGGCAGGTCACGTCACTGCTCGGCGCCAACGGCGCGGGCAAGAGCACGGCGGTCGGCCTGCTGCTGGGCCTGCTGGCGGCGGACGAGGGCGAGGTATCGCTGTTCGGCCGGCCGCCTCGGGCGCTGGTCGTGCGCCGGCACTGCGGCGCGATGCTGCAGTCGGCCGGCATTCCCGAGCGGCTGAAAGTACGCGAACTGCTCGACCTGATCCGCAGCGGTTATCCGCAGCCGCGCAGCGTCGCCGACTGCGTCGCGCTGGCCGGGCTCGACGGCCTGCTCGGACGCCGCTACGGGCAACTGTCCGGCGGACAACAGCGGCGCGTGCAGTTCGCGCTGGCGGTCTGCGGCCGCCCGAAGCTGCTGTTCCTCGACGAGCCCACGACCGGGCTCGACATCGATGCGCGCCAGGGACTGTGGGCCGCAGTGCGCGAACTGGTCGCCGAGGGCAGCGCCGTGCTGCTGACCACGCACTACCTCGAGGAAGCCGAGGCGCTGTCGGACCGCGTCGCGGTGATCGACCACGGCCGGCTCATCGCCGAGGGCAGCGTCGGCGAGATCCGCGCGCGGGTGTCGCAGCGACGCATCCACTGCATCAGCGCGCTGGCAGCCGAAGACGTCGCCGGCTGGCCCGGCGTGCGCGAAGCACTGCGCGAGGGCGAGGCGCTGCGGATCGTCGCCGAGCCTGCGGAACCGGTGGTGCGCCGCCTGCTCGACGCCGACGCGGCACTGCGCGACCTGGAGATCCAGCACGCCGGCCTGGCCGACGCCTACCTCGCCCTCACCCGCCCCGCCCTCGAGGAGGCCGCCTGATGGACACGATCGTCCTCACGCCCGCGCACGCACCGTGGCGCAGCTACCTGCTCGAAGCGAAATGCGAATTCCTGCGCATGCTGCGCGAACCGGCGTTCGGCATCCCGGTGATCGCGTTCCCGGCGATGTTCTACCTGCTGTTCGGCGTGCTGCTGGGCAAGGGCAGCGGCGGCGCGGCGCAGTACCTGCTCGCCACTTACGGCGTGTTCGGCGTGATCGGCGCGGCGATGTTCGGCTTCGGCGTGACCATCGCGATGGATCGCGAACGCGGCTACCTCCGGCTTCGGCGCGCGCTGCCGACGCCGCCGGGCGCGCAGCTGCTGGCGAAGATGGCGATGGCGATGCTGTTCGCGACGATCATCTCGCTGGTGCTCGCGCTGCTGGCGGCGACGCTCGGCGGCGTGTCGCTGGCGCCGTCGCAGTGGGCCGGCCTGTTCGCGGTCAACGTGTCCGGCATCCTTCCGTTCGCCGCGATCGGCCTGTACGTCGGCACCCTGGTGGGTGGCAACGCCGCGCCGGCGCTGCTCAACGTGCTGTACCTGCCGATGGCGTTCCTGTCCGGCCTGTGGCTGCCGCTGTCGATGCTGCCCGACTGGCTCGGCCGGCTCGCGCCGGCGTGGCCGGCCTACCACCTCGGCCAGCTCGCGCTGAAGGTGGTCGGCCACGACGACGGTCGCGCGCCGTGGCTGCACCTGCTGGTACTGGCGGCGGTGACGGTCGTGTTCTTCGCGCTCGCGCAGCGCCGGCTGGCCGCGGCCGGGTGAATCCCCTGTCCCGGACACAGGCAGCGAAGTGCCGCCCCATGACCGGATTCATCCACCTGCTTCTGGCAGGCCTGCTCTCCGTATCCGCGGCGGCGCAGGTGCCATCGCGTCCGCTCGCGACGCAAACGCTCGACGGCCAGCCGTTCGTGGTTCCGGACGATCTCCCGCAGCGGGCCTCGCTCCTGGTCATCGGCTTCACCCGCGATTCGAGGACCGTGACTTCGGCCTGGGCACGGGAGGTCGCGCAGGACGATGTCCTCCGGCACGCCGTCGACCTGTACCAGGTGGCGATGCTCGAGGACGTGCCGCCGCTGCTGCGGCGCATGGTCGTCGCCGGCATTCGCCGGGATGTACCGAAGTCGCTGCACCGCCGCTTCCTGCTGGTCACGACGGATACCGATGGCTGGAAGGAGCTGGTGTCGCCGGCCGGGCCGGACGCCGCCTGCCTGTTGCTTGCCGAAGGCGGCTGGATCGTCTGGCGCGGCGGCGGCGCTTTCAGCCAAGCATCCCTCGACGCCCTGCGATCCGCGGTCGCCGGTTTGCGGAAGACGCCGTGAGCATCCGCGGCATGCCATCCCAGCCTGCGCGCCGCAGCGCCGCGACGATCGTGCCGACCGACGCCGCGGTGACGGCCACGGTCCACGGTGACATCATGCCGCCCGGACCTCCCGCACGAGACGAGCTCCCATGACGCGCCCGAGGCTGCCGGACTGGCTGCGGCCCGCCCCCGATTCGCTGGTCGCGCACGACATCCGCGCGGGCCGGCCGGCGTGGACCGGGTTCGTGCACGTGGTGTGGTCGGTCTGGGTGTTCCTCACGCCTGCGTTCGCCGGTGGCGCCTACGGCTTCACCGCACGCTGGGCGCTGCTGACGCTGGTGTCGTACCCGCTGTTCCTGTGGCTGTACGCGGTGACGCTCCTGGCCACGCCGCGCAAGGCCTACGCCGCCGCACTGGGCATGGTGGCGCTGAGCTTCGCGCTGCTGCCCTGGTATCCATCCGGACTCAGCTACTTCGTGTTCGGCTGCGTGATGGTGCAGCCGCGCTGCAGGCGTTCCGTGCTCGGCTATCTCGCGCTGCTGGCCCTGTTGAACGCGGCGCTGATCGCCTATGCCCTGTCCATCGGCTATCCGTGGCAGGCGCTCGTCTGGATGCCCACGGTGACCGCGATCATCGGCGTGCTGGTCACGGTGGAGCGCATCAACAACGAACGCGACGCGGTACTGAAGCTGTCGCAGGAGGAGGTGCGCCGGCTCGCCGCGCTGGCCGAGCGCGAGCGCATCGGCCGCGACCTGCACGACCTGCTCGGGCACACGCTGTCGATGGTGGCGCTCAAGTCCGACCTCGCCGGCCGCCTGCTCGAGCGCGATCCCGCTGCCGCGCGCGGCGAGATCGAGGAAGTCAGCCGCGTCGCGCGCGAGGCGCTGGCGCAGGTGCGGCGCGCGGTCAGCGGCATCCGTGCCGCCGGCATCGCCGCCGAGCTGGCCTCGGCCAAATTGCTGCTGGAAACCGACGGCGTCACCTTCGACTACCGCTTCGAGGACGGCTTCGCCGACGGCGCGTTGCCGGCCGGCGTCGAGAGCGCGCTGGCGATGACCGTGCGCGAGGCCGCGACCAACATCCAGCGCCACGCCCGCGCGCACAAGGCGGAGGTCAGCTTCGGCATGGAGGACGGTGAGGCGGTGCTGCGCATCGTCGACGACGGCCGCGGCGGCGCGATCGTGCCCGGCAACGGCCTGGCGGGCATGCGCGAGCGCATCGAGGGCGTGCGCGGCCGGCTGCGGATCGAAGCCGGCGACGGACGCGGAACGCGCGTGGAAGTGCGCGTTCCGCTCGCCGCCAACGACGACACCCACCTGTAGGAGCGCCTTCAGGCGCGATGCCTTTCGTCCCGATGTGGCAATCCGCGAGAAGCATCGCGCCTGAAGGCGCTCCTGCAGGGGATTCCTGGCGCGAAGCGACAGGCATCGCGCCTGGCGCTCCTACCGGGAACCGATGGCGACCTGCTAACGTTCCGCGCATGATGCCGTCCGCCGCCACGCCATGATCCGCATCCTGCTCGCCGAGGACCAGGCGATGCTGCGCGGCGCGCTGTCGGCGCTGCTGGGCATGGAGGGCGACATCGAGGTGGTCGGCGCCGCCGCCGACGGCGAGGACGCGTGGCGCGAGCTGCAGCGGCTCAAGCCCGACATCCTCGTCACCGACATCGAGATGCCGGGCCTGGCCGGGCTGGAACTCGCCCAACGCATCCAGCGCCACGAACTGCCGGTGAAGGTCGTCATCGTCACCACCTTCGCGCGCGGCGGCTTCCTGCGGCGCGCGCTCGATGCCGGCGTGTCGGGCTACCTGCTCAAGGACGCGCCGGCCGAACAGCTGGCCGATGCGCTGCGCCAGGTGCACCGCGGCGGCCGCGCGATCGACCCGCAGCTCGCGCTCGAGGCCTGGGGCGAGGCCGATCCGCTCAACGACCGCGAGCGCAAGGTGCTGCGGCTGGCGGGCAGCGGCATGAGCGCGAACGAGATCGCGGCGCAGCTCAACCTCTCGCACGGCACGGTGCGCAACTACCTGTCCGAAGCCATCGGCAAGCTGGGCGTGGGCAACCGCATCGAGGCCTATCGGCTGGCGCGGGAGAAGGGGTGGCTGTAGGCAGGCCGGGCCGGCTCCCGGCCCGAAATCGTGCGCTGGAACCGTGCGGCCTCAGCCCCCGCAGCGCAGCTTCAACATGTCGTACGCCGCCCGCAGCGCCAGCGCCTCGCCGCCTGCCGGACGCCCCGGCCGTGCGCTGTCGTTCCACGCATACACGTCCAGGTGCGCCCACGGCGTGCCTTCGGGCACGAAGCGCTCGAGATACAGCGCGGCAGTGACCGCGCCGGCCATGCGCGAGCCGGCGTTGGCCATGTCGGCGATGTTGCTGGTGAGGTAGCGCAGGTACGGGCGCCACAGCGGCATGCGCCACAGCGGATCGCGCACGCGCTCGCCGGCGGCGAGCCAGTCGTTTGCCAGCGCGTCGTCGTTGGCGAACAGCGCAGGCAGGTCGGGGCCGAGCGCGATGCGCGCGGCGCCGGTGAGCGTGGCGAAGTCGAGGATCAGGTCCGGCGACAGCTCGCCAGCATGGGCCAGCGCGTCGCCCAGCACCACGCGCCCTTCCGCGTCGGTGTTGTCGATCTCCACGCTCACGCCCTTGCGCGTGGCGATCACTTCGCCGGGACGGTACGCGTCCGGACCGATCGCATTCTCCACCGCCGGCACCAGCAGGGTGAGCCGCAGCGGCAGTCCGCGCGCCATCACCAGCTCCGCCAGCGCGATCGCGTGCGCGGCGCCGCCCATGTCCTTCTTCATCCAGCGCATGCCGTCGGCGGGCTTGACGTCGAGGCCGCCGGTGTCGAAGCACACGCCCTTGCCGACCAGCACCAGGTGCGGGTTCGTCGCCTCGCCCCAGGCCAGCTTCAGCAGCCGCGGCGCGCGGTGCGAGGCGCGGCCGACGGCATGGATCGCGGGGAAGTCCTGCGCCAGCAGCTCGTCGCCGACGATGCTCGTGAACGACGCGCCGTGCGCCGTCGCCACCTCGCGCGCGACCGTCTCCAGCTGCTCCGGCCCCATGTCCTGGGTCGGCGTATTGACCAGGTCGCGCACGCGCACGCAGGCGGCGAGCACGTCGCGGATTTCGCCGTCGAGCGCATCCAGCGCCAGCCGCGCCGGCGCACGCCCGCCCTTCTTGTAGCGGGTGAAGCGGTACGCGCCCAGGCCCCAGCCGAGCTGCAGCGCCGCCAGGCGTGCGGGTTCGAGCTCGTGCGTCAGCGCCCAGTCGCCGGCCGGCAGCGCGCCCGCGCCGTGCGCATAGGAGTACGCGTCCAGCGGATCGCCGATGCCGAGGATCGCGCCGGCCACCCCGTCCTCGCCCGGCAGCAGCGCGTGCGAACCGGGCGCGGCGTTGAACGCCTGCGACGCCAGCCACGCGCGCGTAGCGGCCGGCTGTGTATCGAGCCACGCGCCGAATCCCGCCTTGTCGAGAACGTGCAGCGGTCGGGCGGCCGCGGTAGCCGTGGAAAAGCCGGCGGGCAGGTCGTCGGTGGTCATGGCGGTCCAGGCGGGAAAACTGCGGCCATTATCCGTCCGGCGCGAACCTCGGGCCAATGCCCGTGCCGATGGACTGTGCAGGAACGCCTTCAGGCGCGACGCTTTTCGTTCCGAACCCGAATCCCGAACGAAAAGCGTCGCGCCTGAAGGCGCTCCTACAAACCGGGTGGCGTGCGGCTGGGCGGCGCGGGATTGCGGTCCAGCCAGTCGGCCAGGCCGGTGAGCGAGTCGAACACCAGGTCGGGGGCGACGTCCTCGCGTGGCCACGCACGCAGGCCGCCGGGATGGTCGTCGCGGTGCAGCCAGCAGCCGCGCAGCCCGGCACGCATCGCGCCGAGCACGTCGGCCTCGACGTGGTCACCGACGTGCAGCACCTCGTGCGGCGGCAGGCCGAGGCGTTCGCAGGCGGCGAGGAAGATGCTGGCCTCGGGCTTGGCCGCGCCGTGCTCGCGCGAATGCAGCTGCAGCGTGAAATGCTCGTCGATGCCCACGCGCGCCAGGTCGGCGTTGCCGTTGCTGACCGCGGCGACGGGAACGCGGCGCGCGATGCGCGCCAGCGCCTCCAGTGCGTCGGGATAGAACTCGACGCGGTTGCGCTCGGCGTAGAACGTCTCGTAGGCCTCGTCCAGCAGCGACAGGTCACCGCCGCTGTCGCGCAGCGCGATCTCCAGCGTCAGACGTCGCAGCGCGCTGAGGTCGTATGCCAGCGCCGGATTCTCGCGCCAGACCTGTTCACGCAGTGAGCGCATCGCTTCAACCGGGAACATCGCCGCCGTGGCCGGGCTGTGCTCGCGCATCCAGTCGTCGAGCACGCGCTCGATCCGCGCGCCGATCGGGGCGAACGGCCACAGCGTGTCGTCGAGGTCGAGGGTGATGGCGCGGACGGGGAAACTCACATGCCCATTGTAGTCGGCGACGCGCGGCCGAGCTTGCGGATGAAGTCGGAACTGCCCCAGGATCGGCGTCCTGCGCGAACCGCCCTACTCCAGCAGCCGCGCCCAGCCTTCCATGCCCTCCACCCGAGCCAGCACCAGCTTCACGCACACCAGCAGCGGCACCGCCAGCAGCAGGCCGATGATCCCCCACAGCCAGCCGAACAGCATCAGCGCCAGGATCAGCACCAGCGGCGACAGCGCCATGCGCCGGCCGAGCACGATCGGCGTGACCACCTGTCCCTCGATCGTGTGCAGCACCAGGTAGGCCGCCGCCGGCATCAGCGACGGCCACAGCCCGTCGAAGGTGATGAAACCGACCAGCAGCATCGCCAGCAGGCCGATCAGGGGGCCGACGTAGGGCGCGAAGTTCAGCAGCGCGACCATCGTGCCCCACAGCAGCGCCTCCGACAGCGGGACCTTCATCAGGTAAAGCACGCCCGCGAACAGCAGCCCCACCAGCGTGTTGATCAGGCTGATGGTCAGCACGTAGCGCGAAACCTCGCGCTCGATCGAGTGCAGGATGCCGACGGTGAACTTCTTCTGCTGGCGCCCGGGCAGCAGCGCGATCGCGTTGCGCTGCAGGTTCTCGCCGTAGACCATGAAGAAGAACGTCAGCAGCACCACCGCCAGCAGCGAGGCGAGCAGGCGCGGCGTCTCGGTCAGCATCCGGTACGGGTCGTCGACCGCGGTCCGCACCACCTGCGGCGCGCGTCCGGTCTGTCCGCCCGCGGCGCGCGCGAAGTTCTCGGCGGCCTTGTTCGCCTCGTGCATCGGCCTGGCGAGCTCGCGCAGCTTCGGTGCGAGCTGGCGCATCGCGCGCGGCGCCTCGCTGGCCCAGGCCACGGCGGACGGCGCCATGTGCCAGGCGAGCGCGCCGGTCGCGGCGAGGCCGCCGGCCAGCACCAGCAGCGCGGCGAGGAAGCGCGGCAGCCACAGCCGGCGCAGCAGGCGGATGATCGGGTTGCCGACCAGCGCGAAGAACATCGCCAGCAGCACCGGCAGCAGCAGGTCCTGCGCCGCCCACAGGGTGTAGCCGACCGCAAGCGTGGCCAGCACCAGCAGCGCGGTCGAGGCACGCGGCCGCAATGGCGCGGCGACCGGCGCGACCGGTTCTGGCGACGGAGGAACGGGCGGCGCGTAGTCGGTGGCCATGGCGGGCTGTCGCGAAGCGGGACGCGATCATGCCATCGCCGCGATGCATGGCGGCGTGATGGCGCAGGACGGCATGTAATGGTGCGGGTCGACGCGGAAAGCCACCGCGAAAAGGCAATTAACACACACCTGTCATCCCGAGCGCAGCGAGGGATCTGGCATCCGGCGCGGCTGAAGCCAGATCCCGGCCCCGGATCAGTTCCGGGGTCGGGATGACAGCCTTGGGGTATCCGGAGTGACGCCTTGGATCAGAGGTGACAGCCTCGGCGCATCCAGGGCGACGTCCTCGGAAGCATCCGCACGACAGTCTCGGGACGTCTGGACGACAACCCAGAGGTGTCGCCTTCGAAAGACGAAACCGGCGCTACCGCTCCGACAGCTCCGTCGCCGCCTCTGCCGGACGCGGCTCGGATTCCCACTGCGCGTCGGGACGCCGGCGGCGGTCCGCAGCCGCGTGCGGCGCGGCATCGTCCCCGACCTGCGGTGCCTGCGGCTGCAGGCGCGCACCGTCTTCGTCGCCGGTCGCGGCCTCCACCGTGTCGAGCGCATCCTCGGCTGCGTCCTCCGCGCCGCTGGCCGCGGTTTCCGCCGACTCGGCCGCCTGCGCCGCCTTGAGCGAGGCCACCAGGCCCGAAAGGCTGGTGGCAAGCTGGATCCAGCGCGTGCCCGACACCGCGCCCAGCGTGCGCAGCGGCCGCGCCTTCGCCACCAGCACGCCGCCCAGCAGGCCGACGATGACGATGCGGCCCGGCGTCCACGCCTCGCGCCAGCGCTGGCCGAGCGAGGCGCGATGTTCGGTCGTCTGCGCGATGCGACCGTCGACCAGCTGTTCGGCGCGCTCGACCCGTCGCTTGAGTCCTTCGAAATTCATGGCGGTGCCTGCTCCTGCACCGGAGCGTCGCCCGCCCCGTCCCCGTCCTCGTCGTCCTCGCTGAACAGGCCCAGCTTCGACAGCTGCCGCCGCGTCGCGTGCATCCCGGCGTGGTCGAAGAACACCGACACCCGCCAGATCGCCACGCCCATCACCGCCAGGCTCAGCAGCGCCGCGATCGACAGCGACGCCAGCCACGACAGCCCGGTCGCCTGCAGCAGCGCGATCAGCGCGCCCATCGACAGCAGCCAGGCCGACGCACCGAAAATGATCGCCACCGCGGTCCACGCCAGCGCGCGTCCCAGTGCGCTGCGCGCCAGCGCCAGGTCGGCCGACACCAGCCGCCGCAGCGCGCGCCCGGCGTCGAGCGCCGAGTCGAGCGTGGCCCGGCCCTCGGCGCCGATCGCGCGCACGGTCGCATCGATTCCCGGCGATTCCTGCGGATCCGCCTCTTCGCGAGCCTGCGCGGAATCGCTGGCCGTCTCCCCGGTCACGTCGGGGGCGTCGCTTACTTCTCTGCGCCGCCGCTGCGGGCGAGCTTGGCGATGATCCAGCCGGCGGCGAAGGCGACACCGAACGAGGCGATCGGGCGCTCGCGGATCAGGTCGGCGGCGCTGTCGATCAGGTCGCGGCCCTTGTCCATCAGCGCATCGACCTGCTCGCGCGCGGCGCCACCGCCCTCTTCCAGCGCGGCGATGCCGGCCAGCGCGGAATCGGCCAGGTCGGCCTTGACCGCGGCGCGACCCGCGCGCAGTTCGTCGCCGGCCACGCCGGCGGCATTCTTGATCGCGCTTCCGGCATCGGCCGCGGCGTTCTTGAGGTGGGCGCCGGCTTCGCCGAGGTTGCTCTTGACCGTGTCCGTCGAGGTGGGGCTCATCGTCGTCTCCTGGGAATGGGTGGCGCGGGGGCGCCGTAGGGAAGACCGGCTCGGGGGCCGGGTCACTCCATGATCAGGTCTCCGACGCGTCCTCCGCGTGAAATCCGCAGGACCAGCTGCCGCGGACCGTCGGCCAATGTATCGCGGAAGCCCGCGAGGTCGCGGAATTCGCCGCTGTTGGCGGCGAAGATGTAGTCGCCCTCGCGCAGCCGGTTGCGATGCGCGCGGCTGCCCTGCTCCACCTTCTCCACCAGCACGCCGCGCGCGTTCGGGTTCTGCCGGCGCACCGCCTCGGGCAGGTCGGCCAGGGTCGCGCCCGCCAGCCGCTCGTCGTAGCTGGCGCCGTCACGGGCCAGCGCGCGCAGGCGTGCGGTCAGCTTCAGCGGCTTGCCGTCGCGCAGCACCTCCAGCGTCACCGGCGCGTCCAGCGGCTGCAGGCCCTGGAAGTTGCGCAGCGACACCGGGTCGTCCATCCGCTGGCCGTTGGCCGAAACGATCACGTCGCCCGTGCGCAGCCCCGCCGCCGCTGCGCCCGAATCGCCGTGCACGCGCGTGACCACCACGCCGCGCGGCTCCGACAGGCCCAGGCCCGAGGCCAGGCGCTGGTCGACCGCCTGGGTGTCGACGCCGAGCGTGCCGCGCTGCACGCTGCCGGTGGTCGCCAGCTGCTGCATCACGCCGCGCGCCAGGTCGATCGGGATCGCGAAGCCCAGGCCGATGTTGCCGGCCATGCTGCCGCGCGGGTTGAAGCTGGCGGTGTTGATGCCGACCAGCTCGCCGCGCAGGTTGACCAGCGCGCCGCCGGAATTGCCCGGGTTGATCGAGGCGTCGGTCTGGATGAAATTCTGGAAGCCCACGCCCGGCACGTTGCTGCGGCCGACCGCCGAGACGATGCCCGAGGTGACCGTCTGGCCGACGCCGAAGGGGTTGCCCACCGCCACCACGAAGTCGCCGACCTCCAGCCGCGACGCGGCCCCCAGCGGAATCGCGACCAGGTCCTGCGCCGGGATCCGCATCAGGGCCACGTCGGTGTCGGGATCGGAGCCGATGAACTCGGCCGCCAGCGTGCGCCCGTCGGCCAGCGTCACCGACACCTCGTCCGCGTTCTCGATCACGTGGTGGTTGGTCAGCACGTAGCCGGCCTGCGCGTCGACGATCACGCCCGAGCCGAGCGAACGCGCGATGCGCTCCTGCGACAGCTCCGGGAACATGCGGCGGAAGAAGGGATCGTTGCCGAACGGGCTCACCTGCCGCTTCTGCGCCGCCTGCACGCTGACCACCGACGGCGTCACCCGCTTGAGCATCGGCGACAGCGAGGGCAGCGCCTGGCCGTCGACCGCCGTCGGCAGCGCCGCAACCGTCGGCACCTGCACGGCGGCCGCCGGCGGATCGGCCGCGCGGGCCGGCGCCTGCACGGCGTCGCGGATGGCGGTGGCGGCGAAACCGCCGAACGCGGCGGCGGCGGTCAGGGCAAGGAGGGTCTTGGTCGTGGTTTTCATCGGCACGTCGATCTGCAGGGATGGGCTGGACGCCATCGAAAGCGGACAGTGTCGACGCCGATCGTACAATCGATGCTGAAACACCGGCACGACAGGCGTGCCGGTGCCGCGGGGACGGCGCGTCCCGGGGATGGGGCGCCCATGCCAGCGTTTCAGAACGCATGCCCCAGCGCGAAGTGCCAGCCGTCGTCGCGTCGCTCGCCGGCAAAGCCGCGGGCGTAGTCCATCGACCAGTGCAGGTGTCCGCCGAACACCCCGGCCAGCCCCAGCCGCAGCTCGCCGGCGCCTCGCCCCTGCTCCCCGGGCAGATCGAACCAGGCATCAGGCACGCCGCGGAACGCCGCGCGCAGCGGATCACCCTCGGCCAGATCGTGGCGGTAGCGCGCGTCCAGCGCCAGCCGCAGCTGTCGCCGGCCGAGGCTCCAGTCGTGCGCATAGCGCGCGCCCAGCGCGCCGGTGAGCCGCGCCTGCCGCGACGGCCCGGCGACCAGTTCGAGTCCGGTATCGCCCTGTTCGGCGAACCCGTCGCTGCGCACGATGCCGTAGTCCAGCGCCACGAACGGCAGCAGCCGGCCGTCGCCCAGCGCCAGGTCGCGGCCGAGTTCCGCGTGCGCGAAGGCGTGGCCGAACCCGCGCTGCGAATGCGCGAGATGGCGGCCGGCCGCGCCCAGTTCGATCGGCCGCTGCAGCTGCAGCCGGGCGCGTCCCGCGCCGAGCGCAGCGGTGGCATGCCAGCCCTCGCCGCGATAGTGGAGATGGAGGCCCGCGGCCGGTGCTTCACCCCAGCCGTGCCCACCGAGGCTGTGGAAGTGCAGCGACGCCTGTCCGCTGCTGACGCTGCCGCCGACCAGCAGCCGCGGCGACAGCCAGCGGTCGATGCCTGAGGACAGCCCGGCGAAGCCGTGCGCGCCCGCGTCCGGCTGGAACCTCCCGCTCCACGACATCGCTCCTGTCGCATGGTCCTGCCGGGCGAGCCGCGCATCCAGCCGCGCCGACGCCAGCGCGGCCTGCCGGTGCAGGGTGTCGCCCATCCCGGCGTGGGCATGCCCGGCGAGGCTGTCGAAGCTGCGCACCGCCTGCGCCGTGTCCTGCTGCCACATGATCGAGGCCGCCGAGGCGAGGAACTGCCGCTGCGCCTCGCCCAGTGAGGCTGCCGGCGCCAGCGCGAAGCCGTCGGCGATGGCGAGCGCGCGATCGAGGTTCGCCGCACTGGCCAGCGGCAGCGCGCCGGCGACGCCCCGCGCCGCGATCGCCTCCTGGAGCGAAATGCGTGCAAGGTCGAACCAGACGTCGTTGGCCTCGTAGCGCAGCTCGCCGGTGATGGCCAGGCCGGGCGAGGTCCACTGCGCGAATCGTCCGAACACGCCGCCGTCGGCGTGGATGAGGTGATGCGCCCGTGCGTCCGGCAGCGCGTATGGCCCCCAGCCATCGGTGTAGCGATGCAACTCCAAGAGGCCGTCCAGGTTGGCGCGTCCGTCGATCCTCAGTGGGACCACGTACTCCGACATCCAATCCGCCGACGAAACCAGCGAGAACGCGAGAACGCCATCTGCCGACTGCGTGAAGTCACCACCGATCCGCATCGGGTCACCGTAGATCACGGCGTCCAGCGCGAATCGCCCGGCGTTGTGTAGGTCGCCGGTGATCAGGCCAACCAGTCGCACCGTTCCATGGTTCTCGATATCACCCTGGACCGTGCCCCAGACTGACAGGCGACCGGGGTGCTCGACCCGCACGTTCGAATGCAGGATGGTGGTCGAGCCGAGCTGCAGCATGCCGCCTTCGATGCGGGTGCCGCTGCCGAACCGGTACGTGCCCTGGGGCAGGCCGAGTTCGCCCGCGCCGCGAAGAATCAGCGCGTGATCGCTCTGCGTGACGGGCAGATCCTCGCTTTCGCCTTCTGCCAGGGTCACCCGGCAGTCGGAATCAACCGGTGCGGGGCACGGATTGAAGGACGGCGGTGGCGGTGGTGGTGGTGGTGGGGATGGCGGTGACGACGCCTGCACAAGCCGGCCACCACCTCCGCTGGAACACGCGGACAGCAGCAGCACGGCGATGCACAGGGCGATTGCGGTCGGTCGGATGGCTTTCATGGCGTGGTTCCTCGCAGGGACTGCGCCGCCGGCGCCGGGCGTGGCCGGGTCGGCGGCGCGCGGGAAGGACAGGGCGGGCGTTACAGCCGGGTCGAGATCGCTTCGCCGCACAACCTCGCCACGAAGCTGCCGTCGGGCGCGTAGCGGGTCGAAGTGATGGGGCCGTGGGCCCGGTTGCGGTCGTTGCTCAGCACGATGGTGCGATCGATCACCTGGTAGCCGAGGTAGGCGCCGTCGCTGCTGGCGTACCAGTCGAAACGCACGAGCACCTTGTATTTCCCGGTCCGCAGGTCGAAGGACCACTTGCCCAGGCCGAACGTGCGCAACTGCGGAAAGCCGGGAATGCCGGGCGGCGTCACCTGCGGGTTCTCCACCAGGGTGCCGCCGGCTTCGAAGGTCATGGTGTTGTGCCCGATCAGCGGCGCTCGCGGCCCGCCCGGCGTGCAGGCGGCGGGGCTGGCGTAGATGTCGGTGAACCACAGGCCGACCAGGCGGTTCGCGGGCGGCAGCAGCGTGAGCGAGGCGAGGCGGTCGTCGGTGGCGACGGCGGGGGTGGCGGCCAGCAGGCCCAGCGCCAGCGGCAGGCAGAACAGGAGTTTCATCGGAGTCTCCGGGGTGGAGGGCGGGATCGCCCGCCTGCATCCAGCGCCCGTCGTGGCCGCTTGCGCATGCAAAATCCGGTGAAATAAGCTGAAATTTCCTGAAACGGCCCGTCGACGACGCCCATGCCGGAATCACAGGAGCGCCACCACCGGTTCGGGCCATTCGAGCTCGACGCACGCACCCGTGTACTGCGCAACGGCGACACGCCCGTCGTCCTGACCGCGAAGGCTTTCGACGTGCTGCGGATGCTGGTGGAGAACCGCGAACGCGTGGTGGGCCGCGACGAGCTGCTGTCCACGGTCTGGGCCGGTCGCGTGGTCGAGGAGAACAACCTCACCCAGGCCATCGCCGCGCTGCGACGCGCGTTCGGCACCGATGCCCACGACCATCGCTACATCGTCACCGTCCCCGGACGCGGCTACCGCTTCGTCGCAGAGGTGGAGGACGACGCGGCGCAACCCGCCGCGCCCGCGATCGTGCGCACGCCGTGGCGGCGTCGCGCACTGCTGGCCGGCGTACCGCTGCTGTTCGCAGCCGCGCTCGCGGCGTGGTGGTCGTTGCGCGAACCACCGGCGCCACCATCGCCCATGCCGGCACCGGCAACCGCAGCGGCGCCACTGACGCTCGCGGTGCTGCCGTTCCGCTCGCTGCCGGCCGACGCCAGGGACGAACTGCTCGAACTCGGCCTCGCCGACACGCTGATCACGCGCATCAGCGGCGCGACCGCGCTGCGGGTCAGTCCGCTGTCGTCGAGCCAGCGCTTCGGCGGCGCCGCGCGCGATCCGGTCGCCGCCGCGCGCCAGCTCGGCGTCGGTTACGTCGTCGAAGGCAGCACCCAGCGACGCGGCGACGCGGTCAGGGTCAACGTGCGGCTGCTCGCGGCCGACGGCAGCCCGCTGTGGTCGGAGAGCTTCGACGAGCACATCGACCGCGTCTTCACCCTGCACGAGCGCATCGCCGACGCGCTCTCCGCCGCGCTCGCGGTGAAGATCTCCGCGGCCGAGCACCGCAGCCCCTGCGACGGCGCCAACGCCGAGGCCTATCGCGCCTGGCTGTCCGGCCAGTACCGGATCAGCCGGCCCTCGCCGGACAGCGCCCGGCAGGCGCTGGCGGACTACCGGCGCGCGCTGGACCTGGACCCGACCTGCGCGCGCGCCTACGCCGCGATGGCGCATGCCTACCGCACCCTGGTGGCGACCGCGGATGCGGATCCGCAGGAGAGCTTCGCGCGGGCGACGATGCTGGTCGACAAGGCGCTGGCGCTGGATCCGCTGCTGGCCGAGGCTCACCTGGCGCGCGGCTGGACCGGGTTCTGGCACGACTGGGACTGGGCGGCGTCCGCGGCCTCGTTCCGGCGGGCGATCGAACTCAATCCCAGCCTGGCGGAGGCGCATTTCGGCTACGCACACCTGCTGCGCAACATCGGCCGCGGCGCGGAAGCGGCCGAACATGCGCGCATGGCCATGGCCCTGGATCCGCTGTCTCCGGTGGTCAACGCGATCGGCGGATGGATCGTGGCGCCGCCAGGGGAAATGGGCCGCTACATGGACCGGGCACTGGAGCTGGACCCGGACTACTGGCTGGCGCTGCTGATGCGCGGTGCCGGCCGGGTGGCTTCGGGCGACGCCGGCGGCATGGTGGACCTGGAGCGTGCGCGCGAACTCTGCGGCGACTGCAGCCATGCGCTCGTCGTCCGCGGCTCGCTGGAGGCGCGCGCCGGCCACCACGCCGCCGCGCGCCGCATCCTGCGCCAGATGGAGGCGCGCGACCGCGAGGGCTACTGGCCGCCGAGCGCGCTGGCGACGCTGCACAACGCGCTGGGCAAAACCGATGCCGCGCTCGACCTGCTCGAACGCGCCTGGCGCGAACGCGACGTGCGCATGGCCTTCCTCAAGGTGGACGAAGGCATGCGCTGGTCCAACCTGCGCGACGAACCGCGCTATCGCGCGCTGATGCAGCGGATGAACCTCGAGCCGGATCCGTTGCCCGGACGCGGCGTGGAAGCAGATCCCTCTCCCGGATCGAAGCCGGGACCGGAATGACGCCACCGTTCCGGATCCAACCCGCATTCCTGCAGGAGCGGCTTCAGCCGCGATCGCTTTCGGGTTCCGTCGAACGTTCGGTCGCGGCTGAAGCCGCTCCTACGGGAGACAAGCGCCGGATCCCGGCTCAGAACGAATACCCCAGCGTCATCGAATACGTCCGCGGTGGACCGTAGTAGCCGATGACCACGCCGTTGTTCGGATAGGCAAAACCGGTGGTGCGGTAGGCGGTGTCGCCGAGGTTGTCCACGCGCAGCGCCACCTCCCAGCGCCGCTGCGGCGAGGTCCAGGCCAGCGAGGCGTTCCACAGTGAATAGCCGCCTTGCAGCAGCTGCGGGTTGAGGTCGGTGGTCGGCCGGGTTTCGCTCTGGTAGCGGCCGTCGACGCGCGCGAGCAGCCAGCCGGCATTGCGCAGCGGGATGTCGGCGACCAGCGAGCTGCCTGCGGTCCAGCGCGGTGCGTTCGGGAAGTGCCGACTGCCGGCGACGTCGATGCCGTTGTCGATGTACTCGTCGTAGCCCGCGTCGAGGTAGCCCAGGTGGCCGCTCCAGCGCAATCCCGGCGCGAGCCGCGCCTGCCACTCGAGTTCCGCGCCACGGGTGGTGCCGCGGCCGGCGTTGCGGAAGTCGGGAAAGCCCTGCGATTCCCCTTCGGGGATGAACACGGCCAGCTGGATGTCGCGATAGTCGTTGTGGAACAGCGCCGCGGCCACGTCCAGCCTGCCGTCGAACCATCCGGCCTTGGCGCCGAGCTCGAAGGCGGTGACGGTTTCGGCGTCGATCGGCCGGGCCGACTCCGGCCGCTCCTCGGCATTGGCGCGGACGTTGTAGGTGCCGCCCTTGAAGCCGCGGCTGGCCTGCGCGTACAGCATCGCCCGCTCGCTGGCGCGCCAGGACAGCGCCAGCCGCGGCGTCGGCGCGCGGAAGCGCGCGCTGTCGGTAAAGTCGGCGTTGACCGCCACGGGCGTGTCGCTGCTGTCGTCGGCATAGTCGCCGTTGTAGGCGGTGGCGGTCTTGCGCTCGAGCGTGTAGCGCAGGCCGGCATCGAGCTGCCAGGCCGGCCCGAGGTCGCGCACCAGGCTCGCGTACGCGGCGGCGCTGCGCGTGCGGATCGACCCGCGCGCGCCATAGAAGCGCTGCTCGTCGTCCTGGAAGCTGCTGCGGCCGCTGCCGGCCTCGGTGCCGTCGAACAGGTACAGCCCGGCGACCAGACGCGTGCCCGCGCCTTCGCCGTGGAGCTGGAATTCCTGCGAGCGCTGCCGTTCGCGGAAGTCGCGGCGCAGGGTGAAGATCGGCCGCGGCAGGCTGTCCATGTCGAGCACGGCCTGCGAATCGCCCTGCCGCCAGGCGCTGATCGAGCGCAGCCGCCACTGCGGACGCAGCCTCCAGTCGACCGCCAGCGAGGCACCCCCGCTGTCCAGGTCCAGCCGCTCGGGCACGCCGCTGCGCACGTCGTGGCGGCCGGGGTCGAGCGGGACCTGGTCGGGATCGAACTGCAGCCGGGGAATCGCCAGCCGCCGCCCGGGCGGCGGTCCGGAGCGGTCGCGATAGCGGTCCCAGGACAGGCGCACGTCCACGCCTTCGGTCGGCATCCACAGTGCGCTCCAGCGCGCGACCGCGGCATCGCGTGCGCCGACCTCGGCGCCGGTGAAGAGGTTGCGGCCGTAGCCGTCGCGGTCGTACTTCGCCAGTGCGACGCGCGTACGGAGATTCTCGCCCAGCGGCACGTCGAGGACCGCCTTGCCGTCGCGGCGTCCGTAGTCGCCGGCGGTCAGCGCGATCCTGCCGCCGAGCTCCGCGGACGGTTCGCGGGTGACCAGCCTGATCGCGCCGCCGAGCGTGTTGCGGCCGTACAGGGTGCCCTGCGGCCCGCGCAGCACCTCGACGCGCTGCACGTCGAGCACGTCCAGCAGGGCGCCCTGCGGCCGCGCCAGGTGGACGTCGTCGATGTAGATGCCGACGCCCGGCTCCGCGCCCCAGATCGGATCGAACTGGCCGATGCCGCGGATGTGGGCGGTGACGCTGCCGTTGAAGGCGCGCGCGGGGTAGATGGTCAGGTTGGGCGTGACCATGTCCAGCGCGGAGATGTCGGTCGCGCCGCGCGACTCCAGCTCGTCGCCGTCGACCGCGGTGATCGCCTGCGGCACGTCGCGCAGGGGTTCCGGCCGCCGGCGCGCGGTCACCACCACCTCGTCGAGTTCGACGGCGGCGGGAACCGCTACGCGCTCGCCCGCCCCGCCGGCGGGCGCGGCCATCCCCAGGGCCGCCTGGACAACCGCCGCGGGCCAGGCGGCGAGCACGCAGGCGAGGCTTCCCTTCCGCATCCCAACCCCCGGTCCGGATCGGATCCGCCTCCCGTCGCGGGGCGGCATTCCAGCAATCCCAACGGCATCGGCGGACGGGAGCGGCCCTGCCTTCCCGGCAAGGCGCGGCGACGCCCGGGAACCGCCTCCAGCGGTCGCCCCGGCAGCGGTCCGGAAGCCACCCGTCGCCGCCTGTGCAGGAGGCTCCGGACAGGCCCGGCCCGTTGTTGACTTCGGCTGGAACGGGGCGTAGTTTGGCCCGCGCTCGCCACAACATCTTGGGGTCGGGCCGAAGGTCGAATCACAAGAGATGGGGTTTGGCCCGGGAAAGACGATGTCTAGCCACGGAGCCGCAGGGGGGCACCGCGGGAATGGATTACCAGATCGGTAACGCGACAAAACACACACTTTGCTAAAGGGGCGCGGATTTCGTAGCCGCGCTTCGTCGTCGCCCTTCGCGGACGACACCGACAAGAACAACAGGCCGGGACACGCATCCGGGCCAGGACAAGGAGACAGCAGACGCATGAGCACGGTTCGTCTGGAAGCGGTGAAGCACGGCGAACGGGAGATCCCGATGCAGCCCGCCTCGCAGGACATCTGGGACAAGAAGTACCGTCTCAAGACCAAGCACGGGGTGGCGGTCGATGCCGACATCGACGGCACCTACCAGCGCGTGGCCAAGGCGCTGGCCGAGGCCGAGGCCACGCCCGAGAAGCAGAAGTACTGGAACGACCGCTTCCTCTGGGCGCTGCGCCGCGGGGCGATCCCCGCCGGCCGCATCACCTCCAACGCCGGCGCGCTGGAGCACAAGCCGGCCACCAGCACGATCAACTGCACCGTCTCGGGCACGATCACCGACTCGATGGACGGCATCCTCGACAAGGTCCACGAGGCCGGGCTGACGCTCAAGGCCGGCTGCGGCATCGGCTACGAGTTCAGCACGCTGCGCCCGCGTGGCGCCTTCGTCGCCGGCGCCGGCGCCTACACGTCGGGCCCGATGTCCTTCATGGATATCTACGACAAGATGTGCTTCACCGTGTCCTCGGCGGGCGGCCGCCGCGGCGCGCAGATGGGCACCTTCGACGTCTCCCATCCCGACGTGAAGGACTTCATCCGCGCCAAGCGCGAGGACGGCCGCCTGCGCCAGTTCAACCTCTCGCTGCTGATCACCGACGGCTTCATGCAGGCGGTGGAGGACGACGGCGACTGGCCGCTGGTGTTCCCGATCAGCGACAAGGAGGCCGGCGACATCGACCTGGCCAACGCCGACCAGGTGGTCTGGCGCGACTGGCCGCACAGCAACGGCTACATCGCCCGCGACGACGGCATGGTCGCCTGCAAGGTCTACGGCCACATCAAGGCCCGGCACCTGTGGGACATGATCATGGTCTCGACCTACGACTACGCCGAGCCGGGCTTCATCCTGATCGACAAGGTCAACGAGATGAACAACAACTGGTGGTGCGAGAACATCCGCGCCACCAACCCCTGCGGCGAACAGCCGCTGCCGCCCTACGGCGCCTGCCTGCTGGGCTCGGTCAACCTGACCAAGTTCGTGCGCGACCCGTTCACCGACAAGGCCGCCTTCGACTGGGAGGAGTACAAGGAAGTCGTGCGCGTGTTCACCCGCATGCTCGACAACGTGGTCGAGGTCAACGGCCTGCCGCTGCCGCAGCAGCAGGCCGAGATCATGCGCAAGCGCCGCCACGGCATGGGCTTCCTCGGCCTCGGCAGCACCGTGACCATGCTGCAGATGAAGTACGGCTCGGAGCCGAGCTGCGAGTTCACCGAGCGCATCGCCCGCGAGATGGCCGTCGCCGGCTGGGAGATGGGACTGGCGCTGGCGCAGGAGAAGGGCGCGGCGCCGATCATGCACGAGGAGTTCGAAGTCACCGCCGAGATGCTGCGCAAGCGCCCGGAGATGGCGAAGGACGGCTGGCGCGTCGGCCAGAAGATCGAGGGCAAGGTGCTGCACGCGCGCTACAGCCGCTACATGCAGAAGGTGGCCGAGGTCGCCCCGGAGCTGGTCGACAACCTCGCCGAAACCGGCGCCCGCTTCACCCACCACAGCTCGATCGCGCCCACCGGCACCATCTCGCTGTCGCTGGCCAACAACGCCTCCAACGGCATCGAACCCTCCTTCGCCCACCACTACAGCCGCAACGTGATCCGCGAGGGCAAGAAGACCAAGGAGAAGGTCGACGTCTGGTCCTACGAGCTGCTGGCCTACCGCGAACTGGTCAACCAGAAGGCCATGCCCTTCTCCGAGGAGCCGGACGCGAAACTGCCCGATTACTTCATCTCCGCCGACGACATCACCCCGAAGGAGCACGTCGACGTCCAGGCCGCCGCGCAGAAATGGGTGGACTCGTCCATCTCCAAGACCGCGAACGTCCCGACCGACTACCCCTACGAGGACTTCAAGGACATCTACCGCTACGCCTACCAGAAGGGGCTGAAGGGCTGCACCACCTTCCGCTTCAACCCCGCCGCCTTCCAGGGCGTGCTGGTCAAGGAGACCGACCTCGAGAACACCACCTACCGCTTCGAGCTGGAGGACGGCAGCGTCATCGAGGTCAAGGGCAACGAACAGATCGAATACGACGGCGAGACCCATACCGCCGCCAACCTGTTCGACGCGCTGAAAGAAGGCTATTACGGCAAATTCTGATGGAAGCCCGCGGCAGGTTCCAACGCCGGACCCGACACCGCACGCCCCGATCTTCCCCCTCCCCCGCCCGCGGGGGAGGGCCGGAGTGGGGGCCGCCCTTCGCAGTACTGCTTGCGTAGCGCGCGCTTCGCGCTACATTTCGCCCACGGGCGCTTGCCCGTAACCCGATCACCGTAAAAAAGCAAACTGACGAGGACACACCCATGAGTAACGGCAATGGGGTCGCCGAGACCCTGAGCAACGCCGCCGAAGCCGTCGCCGACACGGCGAAGGACATCGGCAAGAAGGTCGCGAAGAAGGCCAGCGGCGCCGTGAAGGCGGCGAAGAAGACCGCGAAGAAGGCCGAGAAGGCCGTCGCCGACACCGCCAGCAAGGCGAAGAAGGCGGTGGGCAAGAAGGTCGCCGCCGCCAAGAAGTCGCTCAAGTCCGCCAGCGACGCCGGCAAGAAGGAAGTCGCCGCCCTCAAGAAGAAGGGCGCGGCCAAGAAGAAGACCGCCAAGAAGAAGGTTGCGGCGAAGAAGGCCGCCGTCAAGAAGGCGACGAAGAAGGTCGCCCGCAAGGCCACGGCCAAGAAGGCCGCAGTGAAGAAGGCGGTCCGCAAGGTCGCGAAGAAGGCCGCGCCGAAGAAGGCCGTGAAGAAGGCGGCCAAGAAGGCGCCTGCGAAGAAAGCCGCGAAGAAAGCCGCAAAGAAGAAGTAAGTGCTGCAACCCGCCGCCGCGCCTCCGGGCGCGGCGGCACCTCCAGAGGGAGCACCGCCATGGCATCGTTGAAGAAGGCAGTCGCCGGCCTGAAGAAGGCCGTGAAGAAGGCAGTCAAGAAGGTCGCCCCGAAGAAGGCCGCCAAGAAGGCGACCGGGAAGGCACCTGCGAAAAAGGCCGCGAAGAAGGTCGCCAGGAAGTCCCCGGCCCGCAAGGCAACGAAGAAGACGGCGAAGAAGTCCGTTGCCAGGAAGGCCACCCGCAAGGTCGCAAAGAAGGCCCCTGCCCGGAAGGCGACGAAGAAGGTCGCAAAGAAGGCGGTGAAGAAGGCCGCGAAGAAGGCCCCGGCGAAGAAGGCGGCGAAGAAGGCGGCCAGGAAGAAGTCCCGCCGCACCGTCCTGTATTCCAGCGCCGGCAAGAAGCTCTACGCCGTCCGCGCCGCCGACGGCACCTTCAAGGACATCCAGTCCTACCAGCGCGCCCACGCCGCCGACCTGCGCAAGAAAGGCACCAAGTCGGACTCGTAACCCCGCTTTTCCCCCTCCCCCGCCTGCGGGGCATTGCGCCCTTCACGGGTGGAGGGCCGGGGTGGGGCCCGCCCCTCTTTCCACCCTCCACCTCTCCATACATCAGCACCAGCAAGCAGCACCAGGACCCACGCAATGGCCGTCAAGATCGACAAGAAAATCACCGGATACGCCGTCGTCACCCCCGAGGACAAGGAGAAGGCCGTCGCCGGCGCCTCCGTCCCGCGCGAGCAGGTGGAGGCCGAGTTGCCCGTGGCCGACGTGATCCAGATGCACGAGCGCATCGAGCGCCCCGAAGTGCTGATCGGCAGCACCTACAAGATCAAGTCGCCGCTGGTGGAACACGCCATGTACGTGACCATCAACGACATCGTGCTCAACGCCGGCACCGAGCACGAACTGCGCCGCCCGTTCGAGATCTTCATCAACTCCAAGTCGATGGAGCACTTCCAGTGGATCGTCGCGCTCACGCGCATCATGTCGGCCGTGTTCCGCAAGGGCGGCGACGTGACCTTCCTGGTGGAAGAGATGAAGGCCGTGTTCGACCCCAAGGGCGGCTACTTCAAGGCCGGCGGCGTGTACATGCCCTCGCTGGTCGCCGAACTGGGCAGCATCGTCGAGGACCACCTCAAGTCCATCGGCATGCTCCACGACCCCGAGATGAGCCCCGCCCAGCGCGCCCTGATCGCCGAAAAGCGCCGCGCCTACGAAGAACGCTCAAAAAAAAACTCTGACGTAGACGCTACGCCCGAGGATCCCGGCTATCCCGAGCCGGTCGAGGACATCGAAGTCACCGGCGACGGCGCGAGTTTCCCGCCGAGCGCGAGCATGTGCCACAAGTGCAGCACCAAGGCGCTGGTGCTGATGGATGGGTGTGCGACTTGCTTGAATTGCGGGTATTCGAAGTGCGGTTGAGGACATTGCGTGGCGTGCCATGAAATCTGTTTGTGGGACACCACACCAGCGATCCTCTGAACAAGCCGCCGAGCCGAGCGGCACATTCGTGGACAAGTGTTTCTGACACCGTTGTTCGGCTGACACCGTTTCTCGGCAACATGGCAGCTCAACGATAGAAACCTCGGACCCGCCCACTTTCCCGAAGGAAGCAAATGAGTGCGGAACGGAAACTCATAACATTCACCCTTCTGACCTTTGCCTTGTCCTGGGCCTGCTGGTTACCGATCATCGCCGAACTGGAGGCCAGCCCATTCGAATCACCGCCAGCGGTTCTGGGCCTCTTCTTCCTCGGCGCTTACGCACCGACCCTGATGGGGCTGGCGTTGACCTACTACTACCAACGGCGGGAAGGCTTGATGGCCCTCCTGAAGAACGGCCTAGTCCCGAACGGCGGCAAGAAGTGGGTGTTGTTCAGTCTCGTCGCCGGCCCGGTTCTTTACGCTGCGTCCATCGGCCTCTACATGTTGTTTGGCGGCCGACTGGGCGCCGTCAACTACGGTCTGTTGCCCTGGTTGCCGATTGTCTTTGCTGTCCCCCTGGTGTTCGGACCCCTCGCGGAAGAGTTTGGATGGCGCGGCTTCGCTCTGCCGCTACTGGACTACAGGAACCAGGTGTTTCTATCCAGCATTATCATCGGCCTCATCTGGGCTGCCTGGCACGCGCCGCTGTTCTGGGCAGCGACCGGCACTGCAATCAGCGGCCTGCCCGTCTCCCCCTACAACATCGGCCTCTTTTTCATGGCCGTCGTCGGCTCCAGCTTTATCTACACCTGGCTTTTCAGCCGCACGAATGGCAGCGTGTTCATGGCCATCATGCTGCACTGGAGCATGAATGCCAGCGGCACCATCTCCGGCATGTTGTTTCCCGAGCTTGGCCTGGAGCAGAGACTGGCACTTTACGAGTGGTACGTCCTCGCACTGTGGGCCATTGTGATTGCGGCGTGGATCGCAGGCCGCGTGCGCCGCACAAAAGGCGCACAAAAGGGGACGGAGGGAATTAAGTCCTAGCAACGGCGTCAGGTTCACTTTCCGAGGAACGGCAGGGCCCAACAGGTAAACGGAGTCGAATTTCGCCCGGCCACCGAAGCACTACACCGATCCGGATCCTGCCGATCGGTCACGATGACCATCGACACTGCCACGCCGATCGCATCCGCATGTAGGTTAGCCGCATGAAGACCTCCATGCGAATCTTGCTCCTGGCTGCGGCGTGCAGCGTGTTCTTCGCGCCGCCCGCCGCGGCCGCCACGCCCGAGATCCGCACCGGGGACGTGACGCGCTTCTACGCGCTCTACGACGCGACCGGCGGGCGCCCGAGCGTGGAACAACTCGATGCCTACCTCGCGGAAGGCAGCCCCAGCCTGAAGGAGTTCGCGCAGTTGCGCCGGGTCACCGGCGAGCGCATCGCCAGGCAGATCGAGGCCGATCCGGCGATGTACGAGAACGCACGCCAATGCCTCGAGGTGCTGCCGGCGGTCGAACGGCGGCTGGCGGCCGCGCTCGCCAGGCTGTCGGACCTGTATCCGGGCGCCGACTATCCTCCGGTGGCGATCGTGGTGGGTCGCGGGCGGCCGGTGGGCATCGTCAACCCGTCCGGCGCGACCATCGGCCTTGAGGCGCTGTGCGCCGCGGACTTCATGAATCCGGATCCGGAGGATCGCTTCGTCCACGTGGTGGCGCACGAGTACGCGCACACCCAGCAGGCGATGGCGCGCGACCAGCCGGAGCCCGGCGACCCGCGGGCGACGGTGCTGCGAATGTCGCTGGTGGAGGGTGCGGCCGAGTTCGTGGCCGAACTGGTCTCGGGAGGCGTGGGCAACGCGCGCCACGCCGAGTGGACGCGCGGACGGGAACTGGAGATCGAGTCGGATTTCCTGGCCGACATGCACGGGATCGACCTGGGTCCATGGATGTTCGACTACCGCCCCGGTTCCGACGAACCTTACGACCTCGGCTACTGGGTGGGCTATCGCATCGTCAAGGCCTACTACACGCAGGCCGACGACAAGCACGCGGCGCTGGCGCGCATCATCGACATGGAGGATCCCGAGGCGTTCCTGCGCGAGAGCGGCTGGCGGCCGGGGATGTCGCTTCCCTAGAAGTGGAACGGGAAACGGGGCGGAGTCGGCTTCATTCATCCTGGGCTTGCATCCCTGTTCTCCGCATCGGGTCGATCGTGGCTGAAGCCGCAGCTGATTGATTCCGGTCGCATGCAACAGCCCGCCCCGACCTGCGATCAGGCGCGCAGGCCTACCGGCAGCGCGCATCAAACATCGAGCAGCGCCGCACCCTGCCGCGAACCGGCACCCGGAAGCTTGTCCGACGAAGAGAGGGCAGCGGTACGCTGCGCCCGCGGCTCCAACGCACCCTGGATTCCTCCAGGTTCAAGGCCGGGATCAGGCAACACCTGCAGTTGGATGCGGGAGCCGTGCGTCCGGACGGTCAGGAAGGCAGCCCCTGTTTTCCGTCGCGGCTGTCAGTTCCCGGCTCGCGATCTCGTGGAATGGGAATCCGGATGCGCCAACAGCATCGACCTCCCAAGAACCCGACCATGCGCAACGCCCTGCTTCTCACCTTCGCCCTCGCCGCTTTCGCCACCCCGCCCCTGCAGGCGCAGAACCTGGGGCGGATGATTGCCGACCGGGTGCCGCTGGCCTCGAACAAGAGTTCAGTCACCACCAGCATCAAGGACGCGCTGCCGTTGGCGACGCACCTGGTCGACGTCGACGAGCTCACGCCGCTGCCGCTGCCCGAGGACTTCAATTTCGGCCCCGGCTACTACCGCGGCGAAATCCGCTCCTACTGCCTGCACGCCGGCACCTACGGGCCCACCACCGGCGACGGCTACCTGGTCGCGCCGCTGAAGGGCACCCATGCGGGCATCATCCGGGGCATCCTCGTCCGCTCGGCCCGGCACCAGGAGATCAATCAGCGCGACGTCCAGCGCCTGATCTGGGGCATCGAGGACGGCGCAAGCTGGGACAGCTTCGACAGCAGCTTCAAGGCGCGCGTGGCGCCGGTGCTGTCGGCGCAGGACATCGCCGTGCTCAACGCCGAGCCGATGCGCAAGGAGGTCGCCGGCAAGCTCAAGGCCCGCATCGGCAAGCTGATCCCGGGCGGCGCACAGAACGTGGTGAGCGAGGTCAACAGCTGGCGCGGCAGGCTGACCAGCGCCGGCGCCTCGTTCGAGGAGCTGGAGCGCGCGGCGATCCTCAGCGGTGACGCGCCCTGGGGCGCGGGGAGCCGCAAGGAGGTCCGGCCCGGCAACTGGGCCTACATCGGCGACGGCTTCTACCTGCGCACCTTCTCGAAAAGCTACAGCACCACCACGCTGGAAGTGTTCCGCACCGGCACCGCCGACATCACCCGCGACGCGCTCAACCGCATCACCCGCTTCGATTCGGACGGCTATGTCATCGACACCCGCTACCAGCCCGGCGACACCCCGCAGACCGTGGACGGCCGTCTGGCGTGGCGCTTGAGCGAAGTCACCTTCCGCCACCCCGACGGGCGCAGCCTCACCCTCCGCGACAAGGGCCACGTGTTCCTGCCCGGCATGGCCACCGCGCCGGCCATGGCCATGGCCATGCTCGCCTACGGCGGCCACGATCCCTTCACTGCGCACGGCGACCTCGGCGACATGAAGCACTACGAGGACGGCCTGAAGTCGGCGACCGATCCGAGCGACTTCAAGGGTCGCGGGCAGTGGCTGCAGGAACACTTCGGCCGCGTCAAGGCCGCCTGGCAGGCGGCCGCCGATGCCCTCGCCGGCGACACCGGCGACGCCCCGCCCGGCCCGGGAAAGCGCCCGCTCAATCCCAGCGGGCACGTCGCCGCGCCGGCCAACACCAGCAAGCAGCGCCTGGGGATGAGCCCGGCCCTCCAGCGATATGGCAACTGAGCGCCGGGAACGAGAACGGGGCAGGTTCACTTCCCGAGGAACAGGGGCGGAAAGAGGCGACGCCTGAACTGAAAGAGTCGGAGCCACGGGCAGCGTGGACCTCGACCTGCCCAGCTCCCGCTCCCGCGCTCCATCCGCCAATGACTTCCGGGCCGGGACCTCGAAGCCACCGACACCGATGATCGGGGCCTCCGACACGCGAGGTGCCTGCCTTGTACCTCCTGCCCCTGATCCTGGCCGCCGCGACCGCCACCGGCGCATCGCCCGACGCCATCGAGCCGGCCACCCGCGCCGCGATCGAGGCGACCTGTTTCGATTACGTCGACGGCCAGCTGCAGGGCGATCCGGCGCGCGTCGCGCGCGCCCTGCATCCGGACCTCGCGAAGCGGCGGGTGCTGGGCGAGACGGCGGACGAACGCCTCGGCCTGCGCCGCATGGGCCGCGAGGAACTGGTGGAACTGACGCGGCAAGGCGCACTGAAGACGCCCGAGGCGCAGTGGGACCGCTCGTGCACGGTTCTCGACGTCGCCGGCAACGCCGCGGTGGCGCGCGCGGAAACGCCGTGGTTCGTGGACTTCTTCCACATGGGACGCTTCGGCGACCGCTGGATCATCGTCAACGCGCTCTGGTACGCGAAGCCGAGGCGCAACGAGGACGCAGGCACCGGGAACTGACCGCCCGCGCTACCCTGCAGCTTCGGTCGCGAAGATTGCGGCCAGGTTCATTGCTCGCCAACCCCGGCGAGCGTGCGGCATCCAACGCTGAGGTGCTTTTGAAATTCTTGTGCGCACGAACCTGCATCGCGCTGATCGCCAGCCTGCTGGCCGCGACGGCGATTGCCGACAGCTGGTTGCCTGCACGGCGCTCGACCCATGTCTCCGCCGACGGCCAATGGCGCCTGACGGTCGATCCTCGCCCGATCACCAGCCCGATCGATTACTTCGGGGACAAGGTCGACGGCAAGCCCAATGCGGGCGCTCCGCCAGGCGAACCCCGGAGCAGTGCCATCGGCACGATGGAACGGAAAGAGGGCCGCAGCTGGCGGCAAGTGTGGCGGGAACCCCTGCGCAACGAGGTTGCGCCAGTCGATGCATTGGCGATTCCCGGCGGTGGCGCCGCCACTTTCGACAACTGGCACAGCATGGGCTTCGGCAGGAACGTAGTGGTGATCTACGACGCCGGTGGGCGAGTGCTCGCAAGCCATGCGCTGATCGATTTCCTGCCACGGGAGTACGTGCGGGCACTGCCGCGCAGCGTAAGCTCCCTGCACTGGCGAGGCGAACCCCGCGTGTCCGCGGACGGTCGCGTGCTGACGGTTCCCGTGGCGATTCCCGACGACCGGGACCCGGAAGACGAGCCTGGCGAGTACCGTTTCGTCGACATGGGTTTCGACCTGGCGACCGGACAGCCTCTGCCGCGGCATGACCCGGCGTGGGAGCAGGCATTGCGCGAGGCGCACGCCGCGCGGCAACGCCAGGTCGTCCAGGAAGAAGAAAGCAGGCGAAAGTTCACGTCGCCGCTTTTCGCACCGACCTCCGGTCTCGAGCGGGACTGGAACCTCTACCTGATCGACGCTTTCTTCCGCCTCGCGTCGGACCCGGAACCCGGATACCCGGGCACGACCGTACTGCGCGCGCCGGGGGCATCGGACTACAGCCAGTCCCTGCAGTGGTTGAGGAAGGCTTTGGACGCCGACGAGCGGGCGCTGACCTCGACTAGGATGTTCGGATCTCCTTCTCCGCAAAACCTCGCGGAGGTGCTGGTTGCCGAAGCTGCTTCACTTGAGGTGGATTCGCTGCGCCAGCGCACGATCTTCATTGCGTTGCCCGATGAACTGTTTTCCCGGGTTTCCGCAGCCCTGTCCCATACCGGCGCGACGCTGAAGCAACTCGACCCCGCCAAAGGCATCGCGCAACGCCCCGAACGCCTGGAACGACTCGATTCCCGGGAGGACGAAGCCGAAGACTGGTGACCAGCTGCATCGAACCGGGGATCGGGCCGCGTTTCCCTTCCGGAGCACCGGAAAGCAGACGTGGCGCCTGTCCTCGCTTGCGGCGCCCCGCGTCACCGGAACCCGGATGGGTGCCCGTCAGCGCCGCATTCAGATGCCTTGCACACCGCCGTCGTTACACTCGCGGTGTCCCTGACCACGTCTCCCCGCATGTCATCCGCCAGACCGATCCTCCAACCCCTCGTGCTCGCCGTCGTTTTCGCGGCGTCGCTGGTCGGCTGCGGTTCGAGCAGCAGCAAGTCGGAACCGCCGCCGCCCCTGGGCGAGGTCTTCGGCGCGGAGGATACGTATTCGCGCACCTATCCGGTGGCGCCACACACCGCCTGCGAGGCCACGCGGCGCGCGCTGCTCGGCCAGGGTTACGTGATCGGCAAGTCGGCGCCGGACGCGCTGGAGGCGACCAAGAGTTTCCAGCCCGAGGCCGAGGTGCACACCCGGCTCAACGTGCGCGCCACCTGCGTGCCGCAGGCGGACGGCGGGTCGATCGTGTTCCTCAACGCGGTGCAGGACCGCTATGCGCTCAAGACGCAATCCAACTCGGCGAGCGTCGGCGTGAGCATGATCGGATCGGTGTCGCTGCCCGTCGGCAGCAGCAACGCCAGCCTGGTGCGGGTGGGCAGCAATACGGTACAGAACCAGGACTTCTACCAGCGCTTCTTCGATCGGGTGGAGTTCTACCTGCCCGGCACGCCGGACCTTGTCGCGCCGCCTCCGCCGGAGCCGGACAGCCCGCCCGATTCCGCCGTGCAGGATGTGCTGTCGGTGCCCTGAAGGTCGGGAACGGAGTCGGCGACCTCGCGAGGTTCGGTTTGTCGCCGCGGCGGAGACGCCCGCACTCCCGGCGGTCAACCGGAACCCCGGCGAAGAACGACACCGAGGAGACGCCAGGCGCGCAAGTTCGCCTGCAAGCGTTGCTCCGAGGCAATGATCCTGCACGGCCTTCCTGACTGGTCGCCTGCCTGCGGCGATGGCGGATTCCAGTGACGGGAAGACGTTGACCCGCTCGCATCCCTCTGTATCCCGCTGTGCGCGGTACAACGAAATGGCTCCTTGATTCGGACGCAAGGCGGTTCTTGCCGCACTTGGGCAAAACGCCCGAGATGGGCGCGATGCACGACCAGTGCCAACCGTCGACGAATGCCGATGCCCAGCCCGGAGCCAACATGAAGCACCTCATCCCGATCCTGCTGGCGGCGCTGGGCCTGTCCGCAACCGCCGCGCAGGCGCGCGACGCGGCATGGGACCGGACCGAGATCCTGCGCGTGGAGGCCACGTTGTGCCGGGCCTTCGAGCAGGGCGACGTCGAGGCCTTGCGCAACGGGCTGGATCCGACCTTCACGTTGACCGACTCGCACGGCGTGGTGACCGGTCTGGCGGACAACCTCGCCGAGGTCGATCGACGCGATCCGGTCTATACCCGGTTCCGCAACCATGGCCAGGTGATCCGGCTCCACGGCGATGCCGCGATCGTCACCGGCATCACCTCGCTGGAAGGGCATTCGGGCGGGACTGCCTTCTCGGGCGATTTCCAGTTCACCGATACCTGGGTCTACCGCGACGGCGGCTGGAGGATGGCGGCGAGCCATGCCAGCAGGTTGCCGGCGAAGCGATAGCGGCAAGCAGCCCCTGCAACGGGGTTCGCGGATTTCGCGGCACGCTTCGTGCGGGGACGAGCGAGACAGGAGCCAAGTCGCCCTTCTTTTCAGGCGGTGGAATGCGGTCCCGGGCCCCGTTCCGATGGGCAGCATTTCCGTCGAGTGCAGGCGAACCGGCGGCGACGTCGATTTCCGGCGCCTCCGTCCGTCGTGGAGGCGTAGCCTTCCAGGATCGACGCCATGCCGCCTGTGCCCGCGACCTCCGCCCCCGCCCTCGACCGCAACTGGCCGCTGGTCGCCGCCGGCGCGCTGCTGGGCTGCGTGGGCATCGGCGCGCTGTTCTCGCTGGCGGTGCTGCTGCAGCCGATGAGCACGGAGACGGGCTGGTCGCGCGCGGGACTGTCCGGGGCGATGACGCTGGCGTTCCTGACCAGCGGCTTCGCGGGCTTCGGCTGGGGCATGCTGAGCGACCGCTTCGGGCCGCGCGCGGTGGTGCTGGCGGGTGCGATCCTGCTGGGGCTGTCGCTGGTGCTGGCGAGCCGCGCCGCGACGCTGCTGCAGTTCCAGCTGGCGTTCGGGGGATTGCTGGGCGTGGCCGTGGCCAGCTTCTTCGCGCCGGTGATCGCGGCGACGGCGGCGGCGTTCGAACGCAGGCGCAACCTCGCGGTATCGCTGGTATCGGCCGGCGTGGGCGTGGCGCCGATGACGATGTCGCCGCTGGTCGCCTGGCTGCTCGCGTACTACGGCTGGCGCGAGACGCTGCTGATCGTCGGCGTGCTGGCGTGGGCGCTCACGCTGCCGGCGACGTGGTTCGTGCGTGCGGTACCGGTGGTGGCAGCGTCCGAAGGAGCAGGCACGCCCGCAGCCGGCATGACGATGCCGCAGGCGCTGCGCTCGAAGGCGTTCATCGTGCTGTCGCTGGCGTTCCTCGCGTGCTGCGCCGCGCATTCCGGGCCGATCTTCCACACGGTGAGCTACGCGGTCGGCTGCGGGCTGTCGGTGACCACGGCGGTGACGATCTACAGCATGGAGGGCGCGGCCGGCCTCGGCGGGCGGCTGCTGTTCGGCGTGCTCGGCGACCGCTACGGCGCTAAGCCGGTGCTGGTGGCGGGGCTGTGCCTGCAGGCGGTGGCGGCCGTGGCCTATCTCGGCGTCAGCGAACTGGAAGGTTTCTACGGCGTCGCCTTCGTCTTCGGACTGGCCTATGGTGGCACGATGCCGCTGTACGCCTCGCTCGCGCGCGAAGCGTTCCCGCCGCGCATCCTCGGCGGCGTGATCGGCGCGATGACGCTGCTCTCGGGCTTGGGCATGGCGCTCGGGCCGCTGGTCGGCGGCTGGCTGTTCGACCGCTACGGCAGCTATGCGTGGATGTACATCGGCTCGCTGATGACCGGCCTCGCGGCGGCCGCCATCGTCACCCAGTTCCCGAAGACGCGGCGCCGGGACGATCCGGGCGCGATGGCGATGGCGAATCCGTGACGGGGACGGATCCGTCGTCCGGATGCCGGTCGAAGGCTTGCCTTCCCTGAAGTGTCGTCGGAACGAAAGTCGCTGGGTCCCCGCCTACGCAGGGAAGATGGCGTTCACATGCGCGGTTTCAGCCGGCGCCTGCACGGTTTCAGCCAGCTGCCGGGCCGCAGCGCGAAGAGCCGGCCGCGGGCGGCAGCGGCAGCGGCGGCAGTTCGGCCGCCAGCTCGTTGTCGGCGATGCGCGTGCGGGCCTGGTCGCTGAGCATTTGCAGGTCGGTGACGACGTCCATGGCCAGCCAGCTCACCGATGCGTCGGGGTGGTCGAGCAGGCGTTCGACCAGGCGGACGTGGCGCTGGTTGCCGGTGGCGCGCAGCGCCAGAAGCGCATCCAGCACCACGCCGGTGTCGGGGTCCCGCAACAGCGGCGCCGCGAGGTCGGCGGCGGCGACATGGCGGGTGCGGGACAGTTCCACCAGCGCCTGCTGGCGCTCGGCGGGGGCATTGCTGCGCAGGCCGGCAGCGGCTTGCGCGATGTGCAGCTCGATCAGGCTGTTGTCGCCGCGCATCGATGCGACCTGGGCGAGGACGCGCTTCAAGGCCGGGTCCTGCTGTTCCAGGTACAGCGATTCCAGGGCGCCGTCGGGCAGCACGTCGCGGTTGTCGCCGAGGTCGAACACGCCCTTGCTGGCGATGGCGATGCCGTCGCGGCCCGGATGCTCGGCGAGGAAGTCGTCGAGCTTCTCGGGGAAGCTGCGGCGGTCGTTCCAGGCCAGCGTCAACAGGTCCTTGAGCAACTGGTCCGCGTCGGGGCGGTTCGCATCGGGACGATCCGGGAAACCATACGGCCCCCGTGCGTCTGCATATCGGCCAAGCCCGTCCCTGGGCGCCGCCGCGGGGACGGACACGACCGGCGACGCGAACGCCGCCAGCCTGCGGGCAAGTTCCGCTTCCAGTTCCTCGACCCGGGCTTCGAGCACGGGCCCGTCCGCCTGCCGGCACTGGCGGGCGTCGCCGCCCGCCAGCATCGTCCCGAGGACACCGAAGCCGACGCCCAGGGCCATCGTCATCGCCAGCACCGGCAGGGAAGCGCGGGTCGTGCCCATGGTCGTCCCCGCGCGATCAGAGGTTGCCGTAGCCGATCGCGCCGTTGCAATGCAGCCATTCGCTGCGGCCGTTGCCGCCGCCGCACTGGCCGTTCTGGTAGACGCCGGTGTTGTAGGTCTGGTCCTCCGACTGGCGGATGCTGCCGTTGACGCTGATGTAGTCCACCTGCACGTCGCGGTTGCCGCCGTCGTTGGTGAATTCCACCACCGAGCCGCCCGAGGCCGAGGTGGTCGCCGTGTAGTTGGCCATGCTGGTGGTCAGCGTCCAGGTGGCGACGGTGGCGTTGTTGACCTTCAGCGAAATGCTCTCTCCCCCGGCGGTGCCGCGCGCGCGTACCACGATGGTCTTGCTGCCGGGATTGCCGCCGCCACCGCCGCCGCTGGAACCGGAACTGACGGTGATGTCGGTGCTGCCCTGGCTTTGGTAGCCCTCGCTCGCCATCACCATGTAGAAGTGGTTGCCCAGGTTCAGGCCGCGGCTGGCCCAGTAGTTGAAGTGGTTGCCCACGGTGATCGTGCCGGAGATGTTGCCGAAGCCCTTCTTCGGATTGCGCACGCTGAAGTACTGGTAGAAGGTCTGCGTGCCGTCGATCGAAGGCGCGTTGACGCGCTGGCAGCGGCGCACGTTGTAGGTAGCGCCGTCGCTCTGGAAGCTGCCGTAATCGACGCCGCCGGAACAGCTGGCCGGGTTGTAGGAGCCGTAGCTCTCGACGATGTAGTACTCGATCAGCGGGTTGCGGGTCCAGCCGTACAGCGCCAGGTACGAGTTCTGGCTGTTGTTGACGCCGTAGTTGCCGGAGTAGTTGACCACGCGCGCGCCGCCGGGATTCCAGCCCTTGCCGCCGACCCAGTTGTTGGTGTTGCTGGTCCACTGCGAGGTGTAGCGGCCGCCGGGCATCAGCGTCATCGAGGCGCTGCCCGAGTCCTTCCAGAAGGTGTAGTAGTACCCGTCGTGGGTGCCGGTCGCGTTGTTGTTGAGGGTTTGCGCCTGCGCGCCGGCGGCCAGCAGGCCGGTCGCGCAGACCAGTGCGGTGGCGGACAGGATGCCGCGGCTTCGGAACTTCATCATCGTGAGCCTCCAGGTGGAGTGTCGCCCGCCCAGCCGCGGCCATGCCGCGGACCGGGGGCGGTGGATGGGATTGCATGGATGATGGGAGCCCTGCAGGTGCAGGGCCGGGGGCGATGCCGCGCCACTGTCGTGGGGGATCGCGCCGGCCGTGACGCGCCGGCGGCGATGACATGGCGCCACGCCGGGAGGCGTGGGATCGAATGCTTCAACACGACAGCCCCTCCCTGGGTACTGCGAGTGCTTGAGCTCAGCTTGCCGTCATGCCGAATGGTAGCGCTACCATTCGGCGCCGACATTAATAGCACTCTCTCCCCGGAGGAAAAGGGACCCGGGTCGCGTTTCGACCGGCGACGAACATGCAACAGAGGAAAACGGACGAAGTGAATTGGTTGCGCTTGATTCAATCCCCGCACTCATTTTCCTGAATGCGAAACGTCTCCTGCTTGCCAGGGAACGGTGCGGGAATGGTGTTCCACTTTTGCGCCGGCAGGTCCGTACAAGGCGCGGATGACGTTTCAACAAGCGCGGTCGAACACTCGCTCCGGCCGTGGTGCGTGCGCAGAACATCGCTTGCGGAGCTTGTCCCGTATCCGGATGCGCGCTTGCAGGCGGGCGCCCGGAAGAGCGGGATCAGGTTCACTTGCCTGCGCAACTCACATCGGCGGCTCGATCCTTTCATCCAGGCGATCGGATGGAACCGCGTAGCCGCCATCCTCGATGGCGACCCGCACCTCCAGCAACTCGCCCTCCAGTTCGTCGAGTTCGTCCGCGGCAGCGCTGCCTACGAGCCGGATGCAGCGTTCGTTGAACCATTCCCAGAACTGGCGGAACGTCTTTCCGTGCCAGTGTTCGTGGCGGATGCCCTGGTACAGCTCGCCCACGGCGATGGTCAGTTCGTCGCGCATCACGCGGCCTCCCGGTGTTCGTGGTGCGGCCCTGGCGCGCCGCAAAACAGGATCAGGCAGAACAGGATCGGAGTCGACTTTCCCGCCAACCTGCGGGAAACACTACTCTGACCCCGGTTCCGGTTCGTTACCATGCTCCTCCACATCGGCTCCCCGGAGGGAACATGCGTACGGTGATGGCGTGCCTGCTGGCACTGGGATCGTGCGTGGCGTCCGCGCAAGGGCCGAACGACGCGAAGGCCGCGGGTCCGTCGCAAGTGCGCATCGTGCAGGAGGACGGCGCCTGGCGCCTGCAGGTGAACGGCCAGCCCTATTACGTGCGCGGAGCCGGTTCGGCCGAAGGCGACCTGGAGCAGCTCGCGGCGCGCGGTGGCAATTCGTTCCGCACCTGGAGCACCGGCACCGACGAAGCGCAGGTGCGCGCCATGCTCGACCGCGCGCAGCGCAACGGGCTGACGGTCGCGATGGGCCTGGCGGTGGGCAAGGAGCGCCACGGCTTCGACTACGACGATCCGGAGGCGGTCGCCGCGCAGCTGGAGCGGCTGCGCGGGGAAGTGCGACTCTACCGGGATCATCCGGCGGTACTGATGTGGCTGGTCGGCAACGAGCTGAACCTGGAGTCCGGCAATCCCAGGGTATGGGATGCGGTCGGCGCGATCGCCGACATGATCCACGACGAGGATCCGAGCCATCCGGTGATGACGCCGCTGGCCGGCTTCGACCGCGAACTGATCGACCGGATCAAGGCGCGTGCGCCGTCGCTGGACCTGATCGGCGTGCAGCTGTACGGCGACCTGGGCGAACTGCCGGCCAAGCTGCGCGAGGCCGATTGGACCGGTCCCTACGTCGTCACCGAATGGGGCCCGACCGGGCACTGGGAGAGCCCGCTCACCGCCTGGGGCGCGCCGGTGGAGGACGACGCCTCGCGCAAGGCGGCCCTGTTCGAGCAGCGCTACCGCGAGGTCATCGCCGCCGACACGCGACAGGGCCTGGGCTCGTATGTGTTCCTGTGGGGCAACAAGCAGGAGCGCACGCCGACGTGGTACGGCCTGTTCCTGCCGACCGGCGAGTCCACGCCGGCGGTCGATGCGATGCAGTTCCTGTGGACCGGCCGCTGGCCGGACAACCGCGCCCCTTCGATCGAGCCGGCCACGATCGACGGCGATGGCGCCACCGCAAGCGTGGTGCTGGCGCCGGGCAGCAGGCACGAGGCGGCGGCCGCCGCGGACGATGCCGACGGCGATGCCCTGCAATGGCACTGGTATGCGCTGGAGGAAAGCACCGCCACCTCCATCGGCGGCGACCCGGAGTCGGTGCCGGCGCGGGTGGACCTGCATGCGGAACCGTCTGCCGACGGACGCCTGCGCTTCGCCGCTCCCGACAGGCTCGGAAACTACCGCCTGTTCGTGGAGGTACGCGACGGGCATGGCCATGCCGCGTACGCCAACATTCCGTTCCGGGTGGAAGGCGCCGCACCGTAGTACCGCGCGAGAGGCGGCGAAAACCGGGAGCCCATGACGCTCGTCATCATGACATCCGGCCGGGGCACGCACGCGGGGCGATCCGTAGGCTGTGCGCATTCCCAGCCATCCGCCGTCGCCATGCGCTTCGCCTCTTTGCTGCTGTGCTGCCTGCTGCCCTTTTCCGCCTGCGCGCAGACGCCGGCGTTCAGCCCCGACCCGGAAGCCGCGCGCCTGGTCACCGACGACCTGGAGCGGTTCTGGCAGGCCTGGGACGCGGCAGCCGCGGTGGAAGGATCGGAGGCCCGCGCTGTCGTCTTCCGGCAGCGCTATCTGGATGCGGGTTCGCCCGGACTCGAAGCCTTCACCCGGCTGCGCATCGAAGATGCCACCAAACTTGTCGCGGCCATCGACAAGCATCCGCGCTACTACGCCTCGCTGCGCGCACGCACGCCGGAACTGGAAGCGCGCCTGCCGGAAATCCGCGACACCCTGCGGCGCATGAAGGCGCTGTACCCGGACGCGGTGTTCCCGGACGTGTACTTCCTGATCGGCCGGATGAATTCCGGCGGCACGCTGGACAAGGAAGGATTGCTGATCGGGGTGGAGATGTTCGGCCGCGGCGACGGCGTGCCGCTGGACGAACTGGGCGACTGGCACCGCGCGGTCGTCGGCGAGTTCGACAACCTGCCGGTGATCGTGGCCCACGAGTGGGTGCACTTCCAGCAGCGCTCCGACATCGACGGCCAGCCGACGCTGCTGCAGGCGTCCATCGGCGAGGGCGTGGCCGACTTCATCGCCGAACTGGGCGCCGGACGCCACATCAACCCGCACGTGCACGCCTGGGCCGAGCCGCGCGCCGCCGGGCTGTGGGCCGAGTTCCGCGAAGCCATGCACGGCACCGACTACGCGGGCTGGCTCTATGGCGGCGGCAACGGCAAGGACAGCGAGCGTCCGGCCGACCTGGGCTACTGGATCGGCTACCGCATCGCCCGCGGCTACTACCAGCGCGCCGGCGACAAGACCGCTGCCATCCGCGACATGCTCGTCATCGACGACTTCGAGGCCTTCCTGCAGGCGAGCGGCGTGGAGGAAGAGTTCGCAAACAGGTAGGGCGCCGGGACAAGGGGCACGATCGGCATTCTCCCGGGCGGAAGGAAACACGACTCCGATCGTGGCACCCTCCATGAGGTATCGCAGTTGGTCGCAAGCGCGACCACAGGAAATTGCCTCGTCCTCCTGCCCCTTGGAACGGGATGAGCACGAACGGACAATTCCACCCCAAGGGACGAGGTATTGGGATGTCATCCCGAGCGTAGCGAGGGATCTTCTTTCCGGAGCCTTCCAGGCAAAGATCCCTCGCGACGCTCGGGATGACAGGACTGCTTCTTCACTGGCCTCCAGACCGCCCCGCACCGCAAGCAGCGGGGATCGAACCGAAGAGAATGAAGTCTTCACTTCGTCGGAGTGATAGCCTGTCCCCATGACCCACCGGCCGCCCGCCGTCCTCCGAATACCGGCGTGATCGACAGGTTCGATCGCGCCCCTGTAGCTCAACGGTCAGAGCAGCGGATTTATATCCCGTAGCGCCAGATAAGCGGCCGGTGTCGGTTCGAATCCGACCAGGGGCACCAACCGGAAGACCCGACAGGCATACGTCGGCAACGACGCGCACACCGTCGAACGCCGGACGCCGCGCCGCCTGCTGCATCGCCGCGTGCCGCGCTCCGCGGCCAGGCGCATCCTCCGGGCGCGGCAATAGGCCGCGCAGCAACGGAGGACCTTGCCGTGAGAATCCTCATCGCCGCCCTGGTCGGCGGCACCCTGCTGTGGCTCTGGGGCGCGATCGCGCACATGGCCCTGCCGATCGGGGAAATGGGCCTGCGCACGGCCGTCGGGCAGGACGCCGCGATCGCCGCGCTGCAGGACTCGGCCACCAGCGGCGACGGCGTCTACATGATCCCGGGCATGGCGCCCGAGCAATGGAGCGACGAGTCGGCCCGCAATGCCTTCATCGGCAAGTACGGAACCAGTCCGTATGCGCTGGTCATCTATCGGCCCGACGGAAATCCGGGCATCACCAGCATGTGGCCGAACCTCGCCACGCACTGGCTGACGAGCGTGCTGGGCGCGCTGGTCGCGGCCTGGCTGCTGGCGATGGCGAGCGGCTTCGGCAAGCGCGTGGCGATCACGGCCGCGCTTGGGCTGTTCGCCTGGCTGGCGGTCAACGTGCCGTACTGGAACTGGTACCTGTTCCCGCTGGAGTTCACGATCGGCGCCGCGCTCGACCAGGTGATCGGCTGGACCATCGCCGGGCTCGGCATGGCGTGGTGGCTGGGACGCAGGAAGGTTTGAGCCGACAGGCATACGTCGGACAAGCGAAGCGCAGTAGGGTTTTCCCGAACCTCGGGCGGCATTCGCGCGCGCCCGGATGTCGCCCTTGGCCGTGGCCGGGCGATGGGTAGGACGACGGCACGGCCGGCACCCGTGCCGCCGGACCCGACTTCCGCAACGGGCGCGGCTGTCCGAGTGGCAGCGCGATGTGCGTTGGCATGCATGCAGCCGGGCGTCAGGGGGAACTCGCCGGGCACGTCGGCCCGCGTCAGGGCCGCACCGACGCAAGGTGATGGACATGGACTCCCCCGCTTCCCCCTGGAACAGCCTCGAAATCGCCCGGCTCGTGGTCGGCATCCTCACGCCGCTGACGCTCGCGGTGGTCGGCCTGCTGGTCAACCGCTACCTGAAGCGGCTGGACATGGTGCAGTGGAAGAACCAGAAGCTGCTGGAGAAACGCATCGCCATCTACGACCTCGTCGCGCCGCAGCTCAACCTGCTGCTGTGCTTCTACACCTGGGTCGGCTACTGGAAATCGATCAGCCCGGAAGCGGTGATCCAGGCCAAGCGCGACCTGGACAAGACCATGAACGTGTACCGATACGCCTTCCCGGACGAGGTCTACGGCGCCTACCAGGACTACATCCAGCTGCTGTTCCAGGCCTATACCGGCGTCGGCCACGACGCGAAGATCCTCTCGACCGTCAAGGGCATCGATGGCGATCGCTCGACGGACGCTGCCTACGAGTGGAAGCCGGAATGGAATGCGCGCTTCCTGCCAGACGGGCCGGTCGCGACCAGGCGCGAGGTCCGCGAGCGCTACGGGCACCTGATGGGATTGCTCACGACATCGTTCGGCGTCGAGCACGACGGGAAGGCGGGCACGCCGGACGATGCCGGCCTGCGCGCAGGTGCGTGAGGGAACCTGGCAGCGAAGTCCCCCTTCGCTCCCGGCCAGCAGGAAACACGACCCTGGCCTCGGTTCCGGATCCGCAGGTTGCGGGCTACTCCGCGGCCGCAGTCGTCGCTGGTCCAGTGGCCGCGTCGACGATCTCGCACATGTAGCCCATCACGGACTTCTTGCTGGCCATCTGGCCGCCGGCGATGGTGAACTGCAGGGAGACATTGACCCCGCCAGCTTCCAGCGGCTTGACGTACACGCGCAGCGGCGCGTTCGCGGTACCGCCCGCGCCGCCCTTCACCGGATTGGCGGCGCGGATGTAGCCGTTCTTTTCCTGGACCGCGACGATGTCCAGGCCCTGCTCCACGATCTTGTCCCTGACGCGATAAAGCGCGGGCAGGTAGGCGACGCCCGGCACGTCGGCCTCGGTCGCGTAGACCTTGCCGGCGCCGAAGGAGCCGTCCACGGTGAAGTTCTGTTCGCAGGGCGTGGCGGCTTCCTGTTTCTTCGCGGCCAGCAGCGGCGCGGCGGCACCAAGCAAGAGTACGGCGGCAAGTGTCCGTCCACGGTTCATGCATCAGCTCCTTCTGTCGAGATCGAGAATCCATTCGATGGCGAACCGGCGCGCGGGGATCCCCGGTCGTCCGCGCGTCGGACGGGAGTATAGATGATGCGATTGGCTGTCGATGCGTCGAAGAACCCGACGCGCGCCCTTCCCCCGCAAGCGGGGGAAGGATCGCGTGGGCTCGGCAACTGGCCGGCTTACTTCACCAGCTTCCCGCGCTTGAGTTCTTCGCCATGGCGCTCCTGGAACTCCAGCGCATCGCGTCGCAGGCGCGAGAGCAGTTCCTCGATGGCGACGGGCTGCCGCAGCGAGAATCCGTCGTAGCCGGTCAGGTAGCCGACGCTGCCGTCCTCGAGCGTGGTCGCGTAGATCCGCGCGTCGAGGTTGGGAACCTCAAAGTACGCCAGTTCGCCGCCGCCGTAGGGGGTCGCCCTGATCTGGTTCAGCTCTTTCCTTACCGCCTGGTTGCCGATCGCGGACACCTTCCAGCCGCGCGCATCGCGGCTGGTCTCGACGAGGCTGATGACCTGCCCGTCGCTCAGCAGTGGCGTCGTGTTGCCGCGACTGGCGCCGGCGAGCGACTCCAGGCTGTCGGACCCCTCGGTCGACAGCAGCTTCTGGAAATCGACCTCGTTGACGGCGAGCGCCTGGCCAACGCTCGATTTGCCCACCTGCGCCTCGTCCACGCCCAGGTTGATGCCGGGATTGAGGCGCAGCGCCTCCTGCAGGTCGCGCCTGCCCTGTTCGACGGCTTCCTCGGACGTGGCGAAACGCTGCGGCGGGTTGTCCTGGTTCATGTCCCTGCTCCCCGAGCACGAGGCCGCGGAACAGAGTACCAATGCCGCCGCGGCCAGGCCGGCGGCTGCGGTGATGGACACTTTCATGTGCGTGCCTCCTAGGATTTCCTGGCGGTGTTGTAGAACGTCGCCCAGTGCGTCGCGGTCCCGGGTGGATCGGCGTAGTCGTCGTAGGGGAGCAACCGCTCCTGCCCCTCGCACGGCTCCCATGGATCGTTGAGCACGAGGTAGTTGGTCGCGCCGACGGTGACGTAGCCCTTCACCACCACCACGTGGCCGACCACGCCGCTGGTGCCATAGGCATAGCCCATCGGCTTCTTCGCGCAGTAGACCTGTTCGCGCATCGCATTCCACGACAGCGCGGTGCCGGTTTCATCGAACTCCAGGCCGACGTGGTCCAGCTCCAGCCAGCCCGGCGTGTTGCAGTCGCTGGTCTTGGGGCACGACTGCCCGGTCGTCTGCACGTTGCAGCAGTTGCTCTTGCCGAAACGATGGTTGGCCAGGTCGCACTGGTTCACCGAGATGCCGTGGTGCTGGGCCAGCATCTGCGTGGTCGCGGCCCAGCACCAGTTGTTGGTTTCCTGCGCGCGCAGCGTGTTGGGCACGCTGCCGATGACCTCGGGCCTGCAGCACCCGGCCAGCGCGATCGGCAGCACGAACGAGAACAGAAGGAGTCTCTTCATAACGCCTCCGTCATGAACGGCAGGCGGCAGGGCTGTCGGCGGCTGTCGCCCGCGATGGATCCCCTGCACTGGGTCGAACGCGGCGGACGTGCGGCGTCGGACACCGTTCGTCGACGGGAAACGCGCGGCAGGATCGCCTTCCTGTCCGCGCGCCGGGAAACATTGCCAGTCCGGCCGACCTCTCCCCGACCCAGTCGAATGCCGGTCGCGGCTGAAGCCGCTCCTACAGAAGAGGCCGGATCAATGGGCCGGCCCGGTGCGGATTGCGGCGCCGAGCATCGACGCGACGACCAGCGCAACGGACACCAGCACGAAGGCAATGGAGAGCGAAGCGCCCTGCGCGACGAAGCCGATCAGCGCCGGGCCGGCGAGCACGCCGGCATAGCCCATCGTGGTGACCGCGGGAATCGCGAGGCGTTCGGGCATGCGGGTCTGCTCGCCGGCGAGCGAGAACATCACCGGGACGATGTTGGCGCAGCCCACGCCGAGCAGGGCGTAGCCGGCGAGGCCGGCCTCCAGCCCCGACGCGGACGTGGCGAGGACCAGGCCGATGCCGCCCGTGATCCCGCCCGCCAGCACTGCCCTCGCACGCCCCAGCCGCGCGACCGCGCGGTCGCCCACCAGCCGCGTCGCCGTCATCGCGAGGTTGAAGGCGACGAAGCCCCAGCCCGCGCGTTCGACGTCGACGCCCTTGGACTCATGGAGGAAAACGGCGCTCCAGTCGAGCATCGCGCCTTCGGCGAGGAAGCTGATGAAGCAGACCGTGCCGATCGCGATCACCACGCCCCTGGGCAGCGCGAACACCGCCGCGTCGCGCGGCGCGCGATCCGTGCGCCATGCGCCGGCCGACAGCATCGTGACCAGCAGCGCAAGCGCGACGACGGCCAGCGTCACCGCCACGACCGCGGCGCCCGCGCTCAGCAGGAGCGTCGCGCCGGTGGCGCCGGCCAGGCTGCCGATGCTGTAGAAGGCATGGAAGCCCGACATCATCGGCCGGCCCGATTCGCGCTCCACGACGACGGCCTGGATGTTCATGGTGCAGTCCATCGCCCCGATCGACGCGCCGAACAGCAGCAGCGCCGCGCCCAGCTGCCACGGACCGGACAGCAATGCCAGCAGCGGCAGCGTCGCCAGCATCAGCGCGACCGATCCCAGCATCACCCGGCGGCAGCCGAGGCGCGCGGCCAGCGCGCCGGCGACCGGCATCGCCACCAGCGAACCCAGACCGAGGCACAGCAGCAGCACGCCCAGCGCCGCGTCGTCGAGGCCGGCGCGGATCTTCGCGAACGGCACGAGCGGCGCCCACGCGGCGATGACGAAACCGGGAACGAAGAAGGCGGCCCGCGTGGCGAACTGCTGCGGGCGGCGATGGTCGGCGGGCATGGGCGCGAGAAAGGGAAGGTTCCCTAGTTTCGCGCAGTCCGCGCAAACAGGCGCGCGAGCGGTGCGATCCCCGCATTGGTGCGGCGGCACGTGCGCCGCGTTTCCTACGCCGCGATGCCGGATGGCGACTCCCTCTGCACCGTGCGCAAGGTGACCGCCATTCCCGCACGCTGCGCGCGCTGGGCACAGGCGGCGGCATAGTCGTTCGCGGCCATCAGCTCGTTGAAGCAGCCATCGACGATGCGGTCGCGGGTGACGGTCCAGCCGCCGTCGCCGTCGGGCCATACTTCAATGCGCGTCGTTCCCTGTTTCACCGGGCACCTGCCGCTTCCTGTGGTTGCATGCGGACGATCACGGAAGCCGTCGCGCCGCGGACTCCGGGAGCGCGGGCAGCATCGGCATCCGCGCATCGGACGATTCCATTCTCGGCCGCCTTCGTGACGCGACGGTTGCATCCCGCCGGGCACACGACCCGACACGCGCCGGACGGATCCGCGAGACCGCCTCTCGCGGGATCGCAGCGCCTCCCCCGCCTTTCATGAATAATCCAGCCTGGCAGAACGGGACGGGAGAAGCTGGATGTGGAATCGACTCAGGCAGGGCCTGCTGTGCATCGCATGCCTGTCGCCGGCGCTGGCGCCGGCGCAGGAACCCGCGTTCGCATGGCCCGGCGGCGCGCGCGCGGCGGTGAGCCTGTCCTACGATGACGCGGTGCCCTCGCAGCTGGACAACGCCATCCCGGCGCTGGACCGGCACGGGCTCAAGGGCAGCTTCTACCTGATCATGGCCGCGGACACGGTGCGCGAGCGCATCGACGACTGGCGCGCGGCCGCGCGCAATGGCCACGAGCTCGGCAACCACAGCCTGTTCCACCAGTGCTCGGCGAAGGGCCCGGACCGCGCCTGGGTGCAGCCGGAGCAGGACCTGGACGCCACCACCGTCGCGCAGATGCGCGCGCAGGTGGCGGTGGCCAACGCGATGCTGCACGCGATCGACGGCAGCATCGAGTTCACCTTCACCGCGCCCTGTGGCGACCAGCTGGCGAAGGACGGCAGCTACATCGACGCGGTGAAGGACCAGTTCCTCGGCATCAAGCTGGTCGGCGGCGCGGCGATCCCGGACATGTGGGCGCTGGACCGCATGGCGGTGCCGGTCACGGTGCCGGTGGACGCCTCGGGCGCGGAACTGGTCGCGCTGGTGGAAGAGGCGGGGCGCCTGGGCACGATGATCAACTTCACCTTCCACGGCATCGGCGGCGACCACCTGTCGGTGTCGAACGAGGCGCACGGGCAACTGCTCGACCATCTCGCCCAACACCGCGACGTCTACTGGACCGACACCTTCCGCAACCAGATGCGCTGGGTGCGCGACCGGCAGGCGGAAGCGAAGCGCGGCGGCGAATAGCCTGACCCCGCCGCGTGCAGCGGTACGCGATCGCATGTCGCAGGAGGTACCGGTTCGCCACGTCGCGCCTGCAGGAGCGCCTTCAGGCGCGATGCACCACCGCAAGGCAGGCCAGGCCCCGTCTGCGAATGCCATCCCGGGCGAGACGACACCGGACGCCCGGCTGTCGCCGGCGCAGCCGGAAGACTCCTTCGACAACGACGCCGCGCGTCGTGGCTAGTCGCGTTCGTCCGCCGCCACCCCGCGCCCGGTGGCGGCCCACCACAGGCCACCATACAGGTGCTGCAGGTAGTTCGCGTCGTCGTAGGCCGCGGGCGGATGCCCCAGCGCGGTGACGAACACGCGGCCGCCGTCGTAGGGGTGGTACCACGCGACCGGATGGTCGTCGCCCATGCCGTCGGCCTGCTGGCCCGGCCAGATGCGCGTCGGGTCGTAGCTCGACTCGTCCACGCGCAGCACGGTGCGCAGGCCCTCGACCAGGGGCGCCTCGAACTCGTACCACTCGTCGCTCCAGACCCAGCGCCCGGGCAGCGCGAAGGCCGCGGGGAATGCGCGATCCTCCACCCGCACCACCGCGCTCTGCACGATGGGATGGATGCGGAAGCGCCGGCCGACCAGGCGCTCGAACCACGGCCAGTCGCCGGGCGGGTTGAAGATCAGCGCACGATGCACTGCCACCACGCCGCCGCCCGCGCGCACGTAGGCTTCCAGCGCGGTGCGCTGTGCGCCCGCCAGTTCGTCGCCGGGCGTGTTGAGCAGGACGATCGCGGCATAGGGCGACAGGTCGCCGTCGAATGGCGAGGCGTTCCAGCTCCAGTCGAGGTCGAAGCCGTGCTGCCTCGCCATGCGTTCGAACTGCGGCTTCGCCACCACCGCGTAGTCGTGGTGGTACTTGTTGGGGACCGCGACCACCAGCACCCGGAACTGCCCCTCGGCCCATGCGGGCAGGACGCAGCAGGACAGCAGCAGCGCGCACAGCGTCGCCAGTTTCTTCATGCGTCCATGATAGATGGCAAGATGGCCGAGTGGGCCCGGGGCACAGCGCCGGGCCGCCGCCGGGGAGAACCGTCATGAGGCCGATGTCGATCCTGGGATCCGCCTTGCTGCTGGCGCTGCCTGCGCAGGCGGGCGACGTATTGAAGAAGCTGCATTCCAGCCGCGGCGGCGCGGTCATCGAGTACGAGCGTGCGGTCGCGGGCAGCGAGGAGTTCGCGCGGCTGCGGCGCGACGCATCCGCGCCGACCGTGGTAGTCGCGCTGGCCGGCGGTACGCCGGAAGAGGAGGGACGCGCGGCGGCAAGTGCCTACGCGGATGCGCTGCGGGCGGTCTTCCCGGACGTTCGGCTGGTCGCGGCCGGCGGCGATCGGCCGGCATCGGGATACGTTGCGGAAGTCGGCGTGTCCAGCGGCAGCGACGTGGTCGAGGTCATCGAGAAGGTCTACGGCACGCGGCAGACGGGCGTGAGCTGCAAGGCGCACGGCAACACGGTGGAGTGCACGGACCGGGGCGGCGCGCCGATCTCGCTGGGCAGGCGGACGACGCAGCAGACCGAGCGGCGGGTCGCGGTGACGATCCGCTTCTACCGCCAGGCCGCCGACAGCGACACGCGCACAGCCGTGTTCGAGGATGCGTATTCGATCCGCTACCCGGAGGGCGCCTGCCGGTACGACGGCGCCGCGGCGGCGACAGTGGCGGCGGCGCTGGCCGGCAACGCGCTGTCGCCCGAGCCGCTGCACATCCGCTTCGACAGCGAGCCCAGGCTGCTGCGCTGCAATCGCCAGTGACGGGCGGGGCGCCGGATGGGCCGCGGCAGTGAACGCCATCGATACGCGATCGCCGCGCTCCCTTCCCGGTAGCGGTTTGCGATCATCGAGCCGCCCCTCCCTTCGCAGAGCGGCTAGAGCCGCGACCGGACGATCGATTGGCCCGCGCAAGCGATCGCGCCTGGAGGCTCCTGCAGTTTGCGGGCCGGATCGATAGCATGTCGCCCATCTTCCCTGCGAAACGCTTCATGACCGGCACGGAGCGACGATGCCCGACCTGTGCGATCTCCTGACCCGGTTCCTCGCCGCGCACGCGCACGCCGACGTGTTCGAGGCCGCGGTGGACAGCACCTTCGTCGACGGCGACGTGCAGCCGATGCTGCTTGTCACCGCGTTCGCGCTGCGGGCCGGCGACGACGTGGCGGCCGCCCGGACACGCGCGGGCGCGCGCGACGACGGCCTGTGGTACGACGTGCTGGACACCGTCTGCGAGCTGCCGCTGGAGATGCCGCTGCATGCCTTCTACCCGGCGTGGCCCGACGGCCTGGACGCCGGCGACCGTCGGCTGCTGGCGCAGCTGCGCGCGGCGGCGACGTCCACCGACGGCTTCGCATCGGCGCGGAAGCTGTTCGTGTTCCGCCACGCGGGCGGCTGGCCGATCCGGGACGTCGTGGCGGACGCTCCCTTGTGAACACCCGCCATGCGTCATGCGCGGCGGCCGGTCATTCCTCCGCCGACGCGGCAGCCGCTGGCGGCGCCCAGCGATAGGCGCGCACGACGTCGTCGAGCAGCTGCGGGATGACGAGCAGCTGTTCGTCGACCAGGTAGAGATGATCGGCCGCGCCCTTGGTCAGGGTCAGCAGCGGCGTGGCTTCGCCTTCGGCGCTCACGCGCAGCAGTTCGCCGCGGGTCCAGTCGGTGATGGTGTAGCCGCCGCGGCCGTCGGGTTCGATGCCGTCGATGTGGCCGATCGGCACGGTGCCGATGCGGCCGACCGAACGGTCCGCGAAATCCACGGTCGACAGGTGGCCGAGCCGGTCCTCGCCGCCGTCGGTGCCCGGCACCACCCAGCTGCCCATCAGCAGCCGGCCGGCCTCGGCGCGCAGTCCGTTGGGCTTCCCGGTGATGCCCGTGTCCACCTTCGCCCACGGCTCGAAGCGGCCATCCGAGAGGCGGAACACGGTGTCGAGCCGGCGGCTGAAGACGTAGACGTTGCCCTCGGCGTCGGCCGTGCAGTCGTTGAAGCCCCCGTGGCCGTCGTCGGGCCGATGGCGGGCGACGATCCGCGCCGTTCCAGCATCGATCTCCACCAGCGCGTCGTCGTCGCCGACGTACAGGCGGCCGTTGGCGAGCGCAAGGCCTTTCGGATTCTCCAGCCCGGTGATCCAGCGGCGCTCGAGCACCTTGCCGTCGGCATCGAGCAGGCTGATGAAGCCGTCGCCCGGCGTGGCGCCCTCGCCCCAGCTGCCCATGTTGGAGACGTAGAAGCGCTCGCGCGCACGGTCGAACACCACCGACTCGGGTCCGCTGAAGCCGTCGGTTTCCCAGACAGGTTCGGGAACCGCCGGCGCGGCCATGGCGTGCGTGCAGGCCAGCAGCGCGGCCAGCGCCGCCGGTGCGATACGGGGATGAAGGGCAAGGCGCATGCGGGCTCCCGGACCGGCGTGGTCTCCGGGGCATACCTTAAGCGATACATGCGCCGGGATACCTCGCGTCCATGCCGCCTGCAGGCGCACCGGTAGAATGGCGCCGGCACGGAACATCCGTGCGTTTCGCCGGTCGAACGACGGTGAACCAGGGGGAGGGGTGGTGCCGGAAAGCGGTCTCCATTGGGTGGTCAGGCTGAACCGGCGCAACCGGTCGCTGTTCTTCGCCCTCGGCTTCCTGGTGCTGGGCACCCACCTGCTGTACATCGGCGCAGGACCGCTGATGTGGACGCTGCTGGCGCTGCAGCTGCTGGTGTATCCGCAGCTGGTCTACTGGCGCGCAGCGCGTTCGGCCGATCCGCTGCGCGCGGAACTGCACAACCTGCTGCTCGACGGCGTGCTGCTGGGCGCGTGGATGGCGGCGTGGGGATTCCCGCTGTGGATCTCGTTCATGTTCTTCGTCGGCGTATGCCTGAACGTGATCATCTTCATGGGCATGCCGGGACTGTGGAAGGGCATGGTCGCGCTCGCCGGCGGCATGGCCGCGGTGGCGCTGCTGCAGGGGGTGTCGTTCCGGCCGCAGACCGAGCTGGCCACCAGCCTGCTGTGCATCGTCCTGCTGACGGCGTACCTGCTGTTCTTCGCCAACGACGCCTACCGGCGCGGCGTCTCGCTGCGCGAAAGCCGCCGGCAGCTGGGCGAACAGCTGGCCGAGATCACCAAGCTGCAGGCGCAGCTGCAGGAACAGGCGCAGCGCGATCCGCTGACCGGCCTGCACAACCGGCGCTTCCTCGACGAGGCGCTCGAGCGCGAACTGGCCGCCTGCGCCGGCGCGGGCAGGCCGCTGGCGCTGGTGCTGATCGACATCGACCGCTTCAAGCAGGTCAACGACACCTACGGCCATCCCGCCGGCGACGAGATGATCCGCCAGCTGGCGGGACTGCTGCGCGGCCGCGTGCGCGAGGCCGACGTGATCGCCTGCCGCTACGGCGGCGAGGAATTCCTGCTGATGCTGCCGGGCGTCACCGTCGCCGAGGCGGCGACGCTGGCCGAGGAACTGCGCGCGACCTTCGAGTCGCTGCGCGTGGCCGCGGACGGGCGCATGATGCGGACCACGCTGTCGATCGGCGTGTCGGGCTTCCCGGAGCACGAGCCGCGCGCGCACCTGCTTGTGCTCAAGGCCGACCGCGCCCTGTACGCGGCCAAGCTGCGCGGCCGCAACCGCGTGGTGCTGTCCACGGAGCCGCTGCCGGAAGGGCGCGCATTGCCGGAAGCGGCGTCGTGATCCCCGGTCGCGCCTGAAGGCGCTCCTGCAGGCGCGACAAGGCGGACGGATGCCGTCCCCGCGATCTCACCCACCAACTTCCACCGCCCTGCCCGTGCGCGCCGATTCGTAGATCGCCTGCAGGATGCGCACGTCGCGCAGGCCTTCCTCGCCGGACACCTTGCTCGGCCGCTGCTCGAGGATGCACTGCGCGAAGTCGTCCAGCTCCGCGGCGAACAGGTCGATCGCCGGATAGCGGATCTCGACGCCGTCGCTGCGGCGGCCGTGGTTGCCTTCGTAGAAGAACGCGGGATCGAGTTCGAACCAGCCGCGCTCGGCGTTCACACGCAGGTTCTGGATGCCGCCGGCGCGATAGCTGGTGCTGCAGTGGGCGATCGCGCCGCCCGGGAAGCGCGCGGTCCAGGCCATCGTCTCGTCGACCTCGGCGAACTTCACCGGATCGGTCTTGGTCTCCAGCGCGCTGACGACGACCGGCTCCTCGCCGGTCAGGTAGCGCGTGGCCTGCAGCGCGTAGATGCCCACGTCCATCAGCGCGCCGCCGCCGGCCAGCGCGCGATCGAGGCGCCACTGGTCGGGCCGGCCGACGTCGATCGCGAAACCGGCCTGCAGGATCTTCGGCGCGCCGAACACGCGCTCGCGCACGAGGCGGATGCATTCGAGGTGGTGCGGATCGTACTGGCAGCGGTAGGCGGTGCCGAGCAGGCGACCGGCTTCGCGGCAGGCGTCGATCATCGACTGGCAGCGCTCGACCGAGATCTCCAGCGGTTTCTCGCAGAACACGTGCTTGCCGGCCCGCGCGGCACGGATCGCGTGCTCGGCGTGCAGCGCGTTGGGCGTGACCACGTAGACGATGTCGATGTCGGGGTTGTCGGCCATGCGGTGCATGTCGTCGTAGCCGTAGACGCTGCCATCGGGCACGCCGTACTGCGCCTGGAACTTCGCCACGCTCGCCGGCGTGCCGCTGACCAGGCCCGCGAGACGGCAGTGCTGCGTCTTCTGCAGCGCGGGCGCGATCTGGTGCTCGCTCAGGCTGCCCAGCCCGCACAGCGCGACGCCGAGCCTGCGCGATGCCTGCGCCTTCGCCCGCGTGGCGCTGGTGCTGATGAAGGGCGCGACCGCAATGCCGGCTGCGGTTTGTGCCAGGAAACGGCGGCGGGACTTCGCCATGGTGGACGTCTCCTGCGCGATGGGACGGCACGCGACGGTCGCCGCGCAGCCGCATTATTGCCCCATCTTCCGTAGGAGCGGCTTCAGCCGCGACAGGGCGTCTGGCGGAGCCGGGCAAGCGGTCGCGCCGGAATGCGCTCCTACAGATGCGAGTCGCATCGGTATTGCGACATCGGCACGCAGCGCGCGCCGGAATGGTTGCCAATGCATCCATCCGCCGCCGACGCTGCGCTGCAGCGGGAGCCGATCCGCGCGCCTGTGCATACTCCCCTCGCCCTCGCACGCGGCGATCCGGCCGTCGCCGGACAACCCATTCGGAGCACATCGCATGAAGTCTTACCTCGCGGCCGGACTCGGCCTGCTGCTCGCCGCGTGCCAGCCCGCATCGCCACCGACGCAGGCCGATGCCGCGGCAGCGACGAACATCGCGCCACTGGTCGATCCGGCGCATCTCGACGAAGTGCTGCAGGCCATCGTCGACGACGGCAAGACGGTCGGCGTGTCGGCGCTCGTGTACGAGCGCGGGCACGAAGCCTACTTCGGCGCGTTCGGCATGGCCGACCGCGAGGCCGGCCGGCCGATGGCGCGCGACACCCTCGCCCAGGTCTATTCGATGACCAAGCCGGTGACCGGCGTGGTGCTGATGTCGCTGTACGACGAAGGCAGGTTCAGGCTCGACGATCCGCTCGCCAAATACCTGCCCGAATACGCCGACGTGCGCGTGTACGCCGGCGAAGACGCGTCGGGCAAGCCGGTGCTGGTCGCGCCGGAGCGGCCGATCCTGGTCCAGGACATCCTGCGCCACACCGCAGGATTCGCCGCCGCGTTCGAGCAGACCAGGGTCGCCGGACTCTACCGCGACGCGAAGGTCGACGACCGCAACCTCACCCTGGCGCAGATGTCCGAACGCCTGGCGCGCGTGCCGCTCGCCTACCAGCCCGGCACGCGCTGGCTCTACGGCATCTCGGTGGACGTGCAGGCGCGGCTGGCCGAAGTGCTTGCCGGCAGGTCCTTCGCGCAACTGGTGCAGGAACGCGTGCTCGATCCGCTGCAGATGCGCGAAACCGCGTACTTCGTGCCGGAAGAACGGCGCGGGCGCATGGCCGCGATGTACGAGTCCGCCGACGGAACGCTCACCCGGCTGCCGGACGATCCCGCGCTCGACAACGCCTACAGGCAGTGGACGATGGCGCCCGGCGGCTACGGACTGGTCTCGACGCTGGACGACTACCTGCGCTTCGGGCGGATGCTGCTCGGCGGCGGCGCGCTGGACGGCGTGCGCGTGCTGCAGCCGGAGACCGTGAAGCTGATGGCGACCGACGCGCTGTCGCCGGACATCACCGACCGTTCCTGGCTGCCGGGCAAGGGCCAGGTCGGCTTCGGCATCGATTTCGCGGTGCGCCACTCGCCGCCGGCGAACGAAGGCGAAGCCTCGGGCGCGGTCGGCGAGTTCTTCTGGGACGGCTACGCCAACACGCTGTTCTGGGTGGACCCGAAGCACGAGCTCGTTGCGGTGCTGTTCACCCAGTACATCCCGCCCGGCGGCACCGACCTGCACAAGCGCTTCCGCGACGCGGTGTACCGCGGGGATGCGGAGGCCTCGTCCGTCGGCAAGGGCCCGGCAGCGCCGTAGCACCTGCCGCCACGACGCGGCCGCGACGCGGCACCGGTTAGCGTGGCGCTTTCTCCAACAGGAGGAGGCGCCATGAAGCCCACACGCCAGGACGTACTGATCCAGCTCGACCGCATCGACACCGCGCTCGAAGCTCCCGAAGCCGACAAGGCCGCGCTGCTGCGCGAAGCCGGCGACTGGCTGGCCGCGCATCCGTCGATCGAACCCGCCGACGCGCTGTACTACCGCGAACGCCTGCAGGCGATCCGCGCGCGGCATGCGCTGTCCTGAAGCGCGCGCGGCACGCCGCGGAAAAACGGGGCCAGAGTCGACTGCCTCGCCCTGAAGCCACACCGGCGGTCGGAACGCATCGCGAGTCGATTCTGCCCCCCGGTTCGCATTAACGCCGCGGTCGTGCTTTTTTCACGCGATCCTTCCGCCGCGGCGCTAGCGTTGCGCCACCTTCCCACGGAGGCCACGGCATGACCCAGACCCTGTACGCCCAGGACGAAGCCGGCAATCGCCACAAGGTCATCCAGCGCGTCGAATCCGCGCACGAGGGCGAGGCAGGCCCCGAGCACGGCACGGCGCGCCTGGTGTACGCGCTCGATGACGGCACCCCGGTGCGACGCGTGGACAACGATACCTTCCAGGTGGTCAGCACCGGCGCCTACATCTCGACCGTGCGCGACTGAAAACCTTCAGATGGTGATCGGCTGGCTCAGTTCGCGCCAGGTCGGCGGGGTGGGCCAGTCGGCGTCGAGGTTGCCTTCGAGCACGCGGCGCAGGTCGCGGCGGTCGAGCTGCGGCGCGATGCCGTGCAGCAGCGCCAGCGCATACTCGCGCAGCACGCGGCCGCGCGGGACGACCGCCCAGGTGATGCATTCGGGGATCTGCGCCGGCGCCTCGAGGATGCGCAGGTCCTCGTCCTCGCGCAGGCCGATCGCCATTTCCGCCAGCAGCCCGGCGCCGAGGCCTGCGCGAACATAGGTCTTGATGAGGTTGGCGTCGCGCGCGGTCATCGCCACCTGCGGCTCGACGCCGGCGGCGGTGAACGCCCGGCGCATCGACGAGTCCGGGCGGGTCGAGGACTCGTAGCTGATCAGCGGATGCTGCGCGAGCTCGGCGAGCGTCGGCGCGCGCTGCAGCGTGGCCAGCGGATGCGCCTTCGGCACCAGCAGCACGCGCCGCCAGCGGTACAGCGGCACCGCGAGTCCGCCCGCGGGCGTGCTGCCGGCGGTGCTGATCAGGGCGAGGTCGGCGCCCTCGTGCGCGAGCTGGTGCAGGACCTCGGCGTCGCCGGCCGCCTGCAGGTCGACGTTGACCTGCGGGAACTCGCGCTTGATCGCGGCGATCACCGGCGGCAGCACGTAGCGCGCCTGGGTGTGGGTGGTGGCCAGCAGCAGGCGGCCGCTGTACTCGCCGCGCTCGTTGGCGGCGTAGCTGCGGATGTTGGCGGCCTCGGCCAGGATCCTGCGCGCATGCTCCAGCACCCGCTCGCCGGCCGGGGCGATGCCCTCCAGGCTGCGGCCACGGCGCACGAACAGCTGGAAGCCGAGTTCGTCCTCCAGCTGCTTGAGCTGCTTCGACAGGCCCGGCTGGGTGGCGTGCACGCGCTCGGCCGCGAGCGTGATGTTCAGCCCGGAATCGGCGATGGCGACGAGGTAGCGCAGCTGGGTCAGGGTCATGCCGGGGTCCGCGCGGCGTTGGTTTCCGCCGCAACTTCATCCTTTCATCATGATGGAAAGATGGATTTAACGATCATAGCGACGCCTGCCGGGCCTGTCCATGCGCGTCCGCGGCCGCTTATGCCCATGGAGCATAAGCGCAGGAACGGTCGCCATTTCCACCAGCGGCCTGCGAATCGCTAGCGTCAGCTTCCCGACAAGCCCGCTTCCGTGCCGATGCCCAGCCCCGCTGCCACCGACCGCCTGTTCCCGCTGTTCGCCGACCTGCGCGGCCGGACGGTCGTGGTCGTGGGCGGCGGCGCGGTGGCCGCGCGCAAGGTCGAGGCGCTGCGGGGCACCGGCGCGCGGATCGTGGTCGGCGCGCCCGCGCTCGACCTGGCACTGGCCGCGCTGGCCGCCGACGGCGGGCTCGAACACCTCCAGGGCAGCTTCGAGCCGGACTGGCTGGACGAGGCCTGGCTCGCCATCGCCGCGACCGACGACGCCACCGTGAACCGCGCCGTCGCCGAAGCGGGCGAGGCGCGGCGCGTCTGGGTCAACGTCGTCGACGATGCCGGGCTGGCGCGCGTGCACCTGCCGGCGCGGGTCGAACGCGGCCCGCTGCAGATCGCGATCTCCAGCGGCGGCGGCGCGCCGATGCTGGCGCGGCTGGTGCGCGAGCGGCTGGAGACGCAGTTCGACGAATCCTTCGGCGCGCTGGCGACACTGCTCTCGCGCCATCGCGAGCGCATCCGCGCGCGCTGGCCCGACCTCGCCCAGCGCCGCCGCGCCTTCGAGCGCCTGCTCGCCGGCCCGCTGCAGGGCCTGCTGCGCCGTCGCCGGCACATCGAGGCCGAGCGTGCGTTCGACCTGGCGCTGAAGCCCGACGGCGATGCCGCCGCGGCGCGCGGCCACGTCGCCCTGGTCGGTGCGGGCCCCGGCGACGCCGGCCTGCTGACCCTGCGCGCGCTGCGCCTGCTCAACGAGGCCGACGTGATCCTGCACGACAGCCTGGTCAGCGTCGAGGTGCTGCAGCTGGCGCGCCGCGACGCCGAACGCATCAGTGTCGGCAAGCGCGCCGGCGACCACGCCACGCCGCAGGAGGAGATCAACGCCCTGCTGGTCGAACATGCCGCCGCCGGCCGGCGCGTGGTGCGGCTCAAGGGCGGCGATCCCTTCGTGTTCGGCCGCGGCGGCGAGGAACTGGAAGTACTGCGCGCGGCCGGCATCGATTACGAGGTCGTGCCCGGCATCACCGCGGCCGCCGCCTGCGCGGCCTACGCCGGCATCCCGCTGACCCATCGCGACCACGCGCAGTCGGTGCGCCTGGTCACCGCGCACGGGAAGGACTCGCTCGACACGCTCGACTGGCCGGCGCTGGCGCAGGAGCGGCAGACCCTCGCCTTCTACATGGGCGTGGCGCGGCTGGACGTCGTGCAGGCGCAGCTCATCGCCCACGGACGCAGCCCCGGCACCCCGTTCGCGCTGGTCGAGAACGGCTCGCGCCCGGAGCAACGCGTCGTCAACGGAACGCTTACCGATTTGTCACACCTGGCGCGGCTGCACGCCGTACAGTCGCCTGCCCTGCTGATCGTCGGCGAAGTCGCCGCGCTCGCGGCCACCCTGCACTGGTTCGGCGCCGCGCCGCTCGGCAATGCCGTCCCGCTGGCGCACGCCGCCTGATTCCCTTCCATCCCGCATCGAGGCACCCATGGCCATCTACGACAACATCCTCGACACCATCGGCAACACCCCGATCGTCAGGCTGCACCGCGTGGCGCCCAAGCACGTCACCCTGTACGCGAAGGCGGAGTCGTTCAATCCCGGCGGCTCGGTCAAGGACCGCCTCGCGATCGCCATCGTCCTCGACGCCGAGGCCAAGGGCCTGCTCAAGCCCGGCGACACCATCGTCGAGGCGACCAGCGGCAACACCGGCGTGGCGCTGGCGCAGGTGGCCGCGGCGCGCGGCTACCGCTTCGTCGCGGTGATGGTGGAGACCTTCTCGATCGAGCGCCGCAAGCTGATGCGCGCCTACGGCGCCAAGGTGATCCTCACGCCCGCCGCCGAGCGCGGCACCGGCATGGTGAAGAAGGCGAAGGAACTGGCCGACCGGCACGGCTGGTTCCTGGCCTCGCAGTTCACCAACCCGGCCAATCCCGCCTACCACCGCCAGACCACCGCGGCGGAGATCCTGCGCGACTTCGCCGGCAGGCGCCTGGACTACTTCGTCAGCGGCTGGGGCACCGGCGGCACGCTCACCGGCGTGGGCGAGGTGCTGAAGGTCGCGCGCCCGGAAGTGAAGATCATCGCCACCGAACCGGCGGGCGCCTCGCTGCTCGGCGGCAAGGACTGGGCGCCGCACAAGATCCAGGGCTGGACGCCGGACTTCCTGCCGGAAGTGCTCAGCCGCACCGTGCACGACGAACTGCTGCCGGTGACCGACGACGAGGCGATCGACACCGCGCGCCGGCTGGCCGCCGAGGAAGGCGTGTTCGTCGGCATCTCCTCCGGCGCGACCGTGGCCGCCGCGCTGAAGGTCGCGGCCAATGCGCCCGAAGGCTCGGTGCTGCTGGCGACCCTGCCCGACACCGGCGAACGCTATTTCTCCACGCCCCTGTTCGCGAACCTCAACGAAGGCTCCGACGACGAGTGGCTCGCCGGCGTCGAGGGCGAACGCGACGCGGCCTGACTCCCCCTTTCCTCGGGCATCGACGCCATGAGCCGACATCCCGCTACCGACACCCAACTCCCCGTCGCCACCGACCCCGGCGACGGGCCACCGATCAGCGATGCCGAACGCGCCGTGCTCGACGCGGTCCGCGACCTCGCCTACGGCCAGGTCGAGGTGGTCGTGCACTCGTCGCGGATCGTGCAGATCACGCGCAGCCAGAAGCTGCGGCTCGGCGACTGATGCCGCCGCGCCGCGTCCATCCACCCCATTCCACGGTGCCGACCGGACGACCGGAGGCGCTTCCCCAGTGACACACGAGGAAACGCCATGCGACTGTTCCGAACACTCCCACCGACCGCGACGGCGACCGCGGCATGGCCGCGACGCGGCGCGCTCGCGCTGAGCCTGGCGCTGCTGTCGGCCACCGCCGTGGCGCAGGACGCCGCGCCCACGCCCGAGGACATCGCCGAGCGCCTGCGCATCGTCGAACGCCGGCTCGGCATCGCGCCCAGCGAGGGCACGGCCCGGGCCGACCTCGCCGAACTCGACCGCCGCCTGCGCGCGATCGAGCTCGGCCTCGACGAACGCGACCGCCAGACCGCGGTCGCCGCCGCGCCCGCGCCGGAGAAGAAGCCCGGCCCGGAGATCACCCTTGACGCCGACAAGGGCGCATCGATCAAGAGCGCCGACGGCAAGGTCCAGCTCAAGCTCGGCGCCCTGGTGCAGGCCGACCACCGCGTCTTCATCGACGACGACGAACGCCCGCAGAACGACACCTTCCTCTGGCGCCGCATCCGCCCGACCCTGGAAGGCAGCTGGGGCGACCTGGTCGGCTTCCGCATCACGCCCGAATTCGCCGGCGACAGCGCGACCATCGTCGACGCCTACGTCGACCTGAAGTTCAGCCCGGCGGCGACCGTGCGCGCGGGCAAGGTGAAGGGACCGATCGGCCTGGAGCGGCTGCAGAGCGGCGGCGCGATCGCGCTGATCGAACGCGGCTTCCCGACCGAGCTGGCGCCCAACCGCGAACTCGGCGTGCAGCTGCAGGGCGCGCTGGCGTCGTCGAAGGTGAACTACGTCGCCGGCGTGTACAACGGCGCGCCGGACGGCCGCGACAGCCCGACCACCAACCCGGACAACGACTTCGAGTTCGCCGGCCGGCTGTTCTTCGAGCCGTGGAAAGGCAGCGGCGGCGCGCTGTCGGGACTGGGCTTCGGCATCGCCGGCAGCACCGGCGACAAGACCGGCGCCGGCAACAACTTCCTGCCGCGCTACCGCACGCCGGGCCAGGCGACGTTCTTCAGCTACCGCGCCAGCGTCGCCGCCGACGGCGAACACACGCGCTGGTCGCCGCAGGCGTACTGGTACGCGGGACCGGTCGGCCTGCTCGGCGAATACATCCGCTCGAAGCAGGAACTGGTCGACACCGCGACCTCCACCCGCGCCTCGCTCGACCACAGCGCGTGGCAGCTGGTCGGCAGCTGGGTGCTGACCGGCGAGAAGGCCGGCTACCGCGGGGTCAAGCCCAACAATCCCTTCGCGCCCGGCGACGGCGGCTGGGGCGCGTTCGAGCTGGTCGCGCGCTACGGCCGGCTCGACGTCGACGACCGCGCCTTCCCGGTGTTCGCCGATGCCGGCGCATCGGCAACGGAAGCGACTTCGTGGGCCCTGGGCCTGAACTGGTACCTGACCGGCAACCTGAAACTCGTCGCAAACTACGCCCAGGCCGACTTCGACGGCGGCTCCCCGGGCGGCCCGCGCGAGGACGAGAAGACCTTCTTCACGCGCGCGCAGTTCTCCTTCTGACCTCCCCCTCTCCAAGGCAGACACCCATGAACACCAAAGCCAGACTCGCCTTCGGCGCCCTGATCCTCGCGCTCGCGGCCGCCACCGGCACCGCTTCGGCGCAGAACGTCGAACTGCTCAACGTCTCCTACGACCCGACCCGCGAACTCTACTCCGAGTTCAACGACGCCTTCGCCAGGCAATGGAAGGCCGACACCGGGCAGACCCTGACCATCCGCGCCTCGCACGGCGGCTCGGGCAAGCAGGCGCGCTCGGTGATCGACGGGCTGGAGGCGGACGTGGTCACGCTCGCGCTGTCGGGCGACATCGACGCCATCGCCGAGAATTCCACCCTGCTGCCGAAGGACTGGCAGAAGCGCTTCCCGAACAACAGCTCGCCCTACACGTCGACCATCGTGTTCCTGGTGCGCAAGGGCAACCCGAAGCAGATCAAGGACTGGGGCGACCTCGCCAAGCCCGGCGTCGGCGTGATCACGCCCAACCCGAAGACCTCGGGCGGCGCGCGCTGGAACTACCTCGCCGCCTGGGCCTGGGCCTCGCGCGAGTACCGCAAGGGCGACCTCGTGGTCGACTACCTGAAGAAGGTGTTCGGCAACGTGCCGGTGCTCGACACCGGCGCGCGCGGCTCGACCACCACCTTCGTCGAGCGCGGCATCGGCGACGTGCTGCTGGCCTGGGAGAACGAGGCGCTGCTGACGCTGGGCGACCGCGCGATCCGCGACAAGTTCGAGATCGTCTACCCGAGCCTGAGCATCCTGGCCGAACCGCCGGTCGCGATCGTCGATGCCAACGTGGCCAAGCACGGCACGCAGAAGGTCGCCGAGGCCTACCTGCAGTACCTGTACACGCCCGAAGGCCAGCGTCTCGCAGCCAGGCACCACTACCGCCCGTCGCGGCCGGAATCGGTGCCCGCCGCAACGATCGCGCACTTCAAGCCGATCCCGCTGGTGACCATCGACGGCGCGTTCGGCGGCTGGGCCAAGGCGCAGCAGCTGCACTTCTCCGACGGCGGCTTCTTCGACCAGATCTACCAGCCGAAGTGAGCATGCGCGCGGCCTCCACACGGAAGACGACGTCATCCCAATCGACCGTCGGATGAAAAGGAATGTCATCCCGAACGAAGTGAGGGATCTTGTCGCCGAAAGGCAGATCTCTCGCTGCGTTCGAGATGACAACGGTACGAGATGAGCACACTCGCCCTACCCCTTTCGCGCCCGCGCTGGCGCCGCCCGCTGCCGGCGTTCGGACTGAGCCTCGGCCTCGGCATGGCCTGGCTGGGCGTGGTCGTGCTGCTGCCGCTGGCGGCGCTGACCTTCCGTGCCGCCGGGCTCGGCAGCGCCGGCTGGCTGCGCGCGCTGAACGACCCGCGCGTGCAGGCAGCGCTGAAGGTCAGCTTCGGCGCCGCCTTCATCGCCGCGCTGGTCGCGCTGTTCGCCGGCGCGCTGGTGGCGTGGGTACTGGTGCGCTACCGCTTCCCCGGCCGGCGCCTGCTCGACGCCCTGGTCGACCTGCCGTTCGCGCTGCCGACCGCGGTGGCCGGCATCGCGCTGACCGCGATCTACGCGCCCAACGGCTGGATCGGCCAGTACCTGGAACCGCGCGGCATCCAGGTGACCTACCAGCTGACCGGCATCGTCATCGCCCTGGTGTTCATCGGCCTGCCCTTCGCGGTGCGCACGGTGCAGCCGATCCTCGAATCGCTGGGCCACGACCAGGAGCAGGCCGCGGCCTCGCTCGGCGCCTCGCGCTTCACCACGCTGCGCCGCGTGGTGCTGCCGGAGCTGCTGCCGGCCCTGCTCACCGGCTTCTCGCTCGCGTTCGCGCGCGCGCTGGGCGAGTACGGCTCGGTGATCTTCATCGCCGGCAACAAGCCGTACAAGACCGAGATCGCGCCATTGCTGATCACCATCCGGCTCGAGGAATACGACTACAACGGCGCGATCGCGCTGGCCGCGCTGATGCTGGCCGCCTCCTTCCTGTGCCTGCTGGCGATCAACCTGATCCCGCTGCTGTTCCGGCACGAACGCAGGAGCCGCCGCGATGGCTGACACGCAAAGCGCGCACGGACTGCAGACGCCGGCCTGGCTGCGCCTGACCCTGATCGGCGGCGCGGTGCTGGTGATGGCGCTGCTGGTGGTGCTGCCGCTGCTGATGGTGCTGATCTCCGCCTTCGGCAAGGGCTTCGCCACCTGGTGGGCGGCGCTGGTCACGCCCGATGCGATCTCGGCGCTGAAGCTGACGCTGCTGACCGCGGCGATCGTGATCCCGGTCAACGCCGTGTTCGGCGTGTTCGCGGCCTGGTCGCTGACCCGCTTCGAGTTCCCCGGCAAGCGCGCGCTGCTGGCGCTGGTCGACCTGCCGTTCGCGGTCTCGCCGGTGGTCGCGGGCCTGTGCCTGGTGCTGCTGTTCGGCTCGCAGGGCTGGTTCGCCGACATCCTGCGCGCGCACGACATCAAGATCCTGTTCGCGCGCCCGGGCATCGTGCTGGCGACGCTGTTCATCACCTTCCCGTTCGTGGTGCGCGAGCTGGTGCCGCTGATGCAGCAGCAGGGTAGCGAAGAGGAAGTGGTGGCGCGTTCGCTCGGCGCCAACGCCTGGACCATGTTCTTCCGCGTCACCCTGCCCAACATCAAGTGGGGCCTGCTGTACGGCGTGCTGCTGTGCGGCGCGCGCGCGATGGGCGAGTTCGGCGCGGTGTCGGTGGTCTCGGGCCACATCCGCGGACTGACCAACACGCTGCCGCTGCACATCGAGATCCTCTACAACGAATTCGACAGCACGGCCGCGTTCGCGGTGTCGTCGCTGCTGGCGGGACTGGCGCTGGTGACGCTGCTGCTGAAGTTCTGGCTGGAGGCCCGTCACGCCGACGGCCTCGCCAAGTCGCACCGGAGACATTGAGATGCCACAGTCCATCTTTCCCACCCGTGGCGACGGCGGTGCCATCACGCACGCCGACTACACCGCGGCGCCCCATTGGAGACATCAACCATGCTGCTGATCAACGACAACGCGCTGCAGGGCAAGCGACCGGTGCTGCTGTCCGACAACGGCGTGCCGACGCAGGTCGCCACAGCGGGCACCGGCGAAATCGGCGATCATCCGGCCATGCAAGGCAGCGGACACGGCGTCGACCTGCAGATCCAGGGCGTGGGCAAGCGCTATGGCGGCACCGCCGCGCTCGACGACGTCGACCTGCACATCGCCTCGGGCGAACTGGTCGCGCTGCTCGGCCCTTCGGGCTCGGGCAAGACCACGCTGTTGCGCGTGATCGCGGGCCTGCTGCCGGCCGACGCCGGCCGCGTGCTGTTCGGCGACACCGACGCCACGCAGCTGAGCCTGCGCGAGCGCAACGTTGGCTTCGTGTTCCAGCAGTACGCGCTGTTCCGGCACATGACCGTGGCCGAGAACATCGCCTTCGGCCTGCGCAGCCGCCCGCGCCGCAGCCGCCCGGACAAGGCGACGATCCGCCGCCGCGTCGACGAACTGCTGGCGCTGATCCAGCTGCCCGACCTCGGCGACCGCTATCCGGAGCAGCTGTCGGGCGGCCAGAAGCAGCGCGTCGCGCTGGCGCGCGCGCTGGCGATCGACCCGACCGTGCTGCTGCTCGACGAACCCTTCGGCGCGCTCGACGCCAAGGTGCGCGTCGAACTGCGGCGCTGGCTGCGCCGGCTGCACGACCAGACCGGGCAGACCACGGTGTTCGTGACCCACGACCAGGAAGAGGCGCTGGAACTGGCCGACCGCGTCGTGGTGCTGCGCAACGGCCGCATCGAGCAGGCCGGCACGCCGCGGCAGATCTACGACGAGCCGGCTTCGCCCTACGTGTTCGACTTCATCGGCCGCGCCAGCGTGATCGACGGCGAGGCCACCGGCGGGCGTTTCCTCGTGAACGGACAGGACGCCTCGTTCGAGGCCGCCGGCGTCGCCGACGGTCCGGCCAGGCTGTACCTGCGGCCGCACGACGCGGCGATCGGTGCGCCGGGCGACGGCCTCGACGCGCGCGTGGCCGCCGTGCACCGACATGCCGACCGGATCACCGTCGAACTGGAGCTGGCCGGGCAGCCGCGCCCGCTGGAAGTCGACCTCGTCGCCGCACCCGGCGTGCAGGCGCCCGCGGCCGGCGACGCCGTGGGCGTGCGCCCGCTGCGCCACCGCATTTATCCCGCGTGACAGCGAAACGTCATCCGTAGGGCGGGGGTTCGACCCGCCGAACCTGCCGCGGCATCGATAGCCTGGACGGCGGGCCAAGGCCCGCCCTACGAACGTCCGTACACGTCCTCGTAGCGGACGATGTCGTCCTCGCCGAGGTAGCTGCCGGACTGCACCTCGATCAGCTCCAGCATCCCGGGGCCGGGATTCTCCAGCCGGTGCTTCGCACCGAGCGGGATATAGGTGGACTGGTTGGCATGCAGCTCGAACACGTCGTTGTCGCGCGTCACCCGCGCGGTGCCGCGGACCACGATCCAGTGCTCGGCGCGGTGCTTGTGCGACTGCAGCGACAGCCGCGCGCCGGGCTTGACCTTGATGCGCTTGACCTGGAAGCCGGCGTCCTGGTCGATCGAGTCGTAGCTGCCCCAGGGCCGGTGTACCTCGCGATGCAGGACCGCGTGGCTGCGCTGGTCCGATTTCAGCTTCGCGACCACGTCCTTGACCTGCTGCACCCGGTCCTTGTGCGCGACCAGCACGGCGTCATCGGTTTCCACCACCACCAGGTCGTCGACGCCGACCAGCGCCACCAGCCGCCGCGCGTAGGCGTAGCTGTTGCGCGTGTCGACCGCGATCACGTCGCCGTGGCGGGCGTTGCCGTCGCCGTCCTGCTCGCTCACTTCCCACAGCGCCGACCACGAGCCGACATCGTTCCAGCCGATGTCGACCGGCAGCACCTTGGCCGCGTCGGTCTTCTCCATCACCGCGTAGTCGATCGAATCCGAGGGACTGGCCGCGAACGCGTCCCGGTCGAGGCGGATGAAGTCGCCGTCGCGCGCGGCGGCGTCGAAGGCCTTGCGCACGGCCGCGACGATGTCGGGCCGGAAGCGCTCCAGCTCGGCGAGATAGCGCGAGGCGCGGAACAGGAACATGCCGCTGTTCCAGTAATAGCCGCCGTCGTCCAGGTAGCCCTGCGCGGTGGCCGCGTCGGGCTTCTCGACGAAGCGCAGCACGTCGCGCACGCCGTCGCCGGCGCTGGACTGGATATAGCCGAAGCCGGTCTCCGGCGCCGAGGGCACGATGCCGAAGGTCACCAGTGCCCCCGCTTCCGCCGCCGGCATCGCCGCGCGCACCGCGGCACGGAAGCCATCGGCGTCGCGGACCACGTGGTCGGAGGGCAGCACCAGCAGCAGCGGATCGCCGCCGCCGACCAGCGCCTGCAGCGCGGCCGCCGCGATCGCCGGCGCGGTGTTGCGCCCGGCGGGCTCCAGCACGATGTCGGCGTGCTCGACGCCGACCAGCCGCAGCTGCTCCGCGGCGAGGAAGCGGTGCTCCTCGTTGGCGACCACGATCGGCGGATGCGCGGCCAGCGGCGCGACCCGCCGCCAGGTGTCCTGCAGCATCGTCTCCTCGCCCGCCAGCGGCAGGAACTGCTTGGGATAGGCCTCGCGCGAGAGCGGCCACAGCCGCGTCCCGGACCCGCCCGACAGCAACACCGGCTGCAGATTCGTCATTGCACATCTCGCCCGGACATGCGCGGCAGTTTACCCTTTGCCCATCCGGCAGCCGCCGGCGGGAGATTCCATGGTTCAGCCCACCGCCACGCAGACCCGCGAACAGCAGCGCCTCGACTGGACCCGCGCGGCGCTGTCGGATCCATCCGTCGGCCTCGAGCGCGCCTCGTTCGACGCCGACTTCCGCAGCTACTGGCGCACCACCGGCCGCACGCCCAGCCTGATCCTGATGGACGCGCCGCCCGACAGGATGGACGTGCGCCCGTGGCTGGCGATCCGCGAACTGCTGCGGGCCGGCGGCCTGCGCGTACCCGACGTGGTGGCGCAGGACGTCGGGCAGGGGTTCCTGCTGCTCGAGGACCTGGGCGTGCACACCTACCTGCACGTGATCGACGCCGGCAACGCCGACGCCATGTTCGACGACGCGATGGCGCAGCTGGTGAAACTGCAGGCAATCCCGGTGCCGAACGATCTCGCGGCCTACGACGAGGCGCTGCTGACCGGCGAACTGCGGCTGTTCGACGAATGGTTCCTCGGCGTCCACCTGGGGCTCGAACTCGACGACGGCGAGCGCGAACGGCTCTCCGGCGTCTACCGCACCCTGGTCGAGGCCGCGCTGGCGCAGCCCCAGGTGCTGGTGCACCGCGACTTCATGCCGCGCAACCTGATGCCCTGCGGCGACGCCGTGGCGATCCTCGATTTCCAGGACGCGGTGCGCGGGCCGATCGGCTACGACGCCGCCTGCCTGTTCAAGGATGCCTTCCTGAGTTGGCCGGAGGCGCGCGTCGCCGCCTGGCACGCGCGCTACCACGCGCTCGCGCAGCAGGCCGGCCTGCCGGTGCCGCCGCTGGACCGCTTCCGCCGCGACCTCGACCTGATCGGCGTGCACCGCCACCTCAAGGTGCTGGGCATCTTCGCGCGGCTCAAGCATCGCGACGGCAAGCCCAAATACGTCGCCGACGCGCCGCGCTTCCTCGCCTACCTCGACGCCGTGCTGCCGCGCCATCCGGAGCTGCGGCCGCTCGCGGAGCTGATCGACGCCCGCGTGCGTCCGGCGATGGACGCGGCCGTCCCCGCATGACGCCGGCACCGCGATGAAAGCCCTGGTCTTCGCCGCCGGGCTCGGCGAGCGCATGCGCCCGCTGACCGACGCTACGCCCAAGCCGCTGCTGCGCGCCGGCGGCAAGCCGCTGATCGCCTGGCACCTCGAGCGGCTGGCAGCAACCGGCGTGCGCGAGGTCGTGGTCAACACCTCGTGGCTGGCCGAACAGTTCCCGGCCGCGCTCGGCGACGGCACGGACTTCGGCCTGCATATCGCGTACTCGCACGAGGGCCGGGTGCCGCTGGAAACCGGCGGCGGCATGTGGCACGCGCTGGAGTTGCTCGGCGACGCCCCCTTCATTGCCGTCAACGGCGACATCTGGACCGACTTGGATTTCGCGCGCCTGCCGCACGAACCCGCCGGCGACGCGCACCTGGTGCTGGTCGACAATCCCGCGCACAACCCCGGCGGCGACTTCGCGCTGCTGGCCGACGGTCGCGTGCAGTCCGACGGCGCGGTAAAGCTGACCTTCTCCGGCATCGGCGTCTACCGCCCGGAACTGTTCCTCGACTGGCGTGGCGTGATCGGCGACGCCCCCGGCGCGCACGAGACCCCGCCGCGCTTCCGGCTCGCGCCGCTGCTGCGCGCGGCGATGGCGCGCCATGCCGTCGCCGGCGAACGCCACGCCGGCGCATGGACCGACGTCGGTACGCCCGAACGACTCGCCGAACTGGACCGCGCCCTCGATTGAACCAGCGCCAGGGCGCAAGATGCGCAGCGGATCGCGGAACCAGCGCTCGCCGGCCGCTAAGATCCGGGGTTGAAGACACGAGGGCCGATCGGCCCGGTATTCTCAAACGAAATCGGTCACGCGGGCCGCAGGCGCGGTCCGTCCCCCCCGGGGCCGGCTGCTGGAGGAACGGAATGACGACCACGTCATTGCTCCTGGTTGCCCGGCTGTCCGAACTGGCGGACGACAGGCCCATCGCCGTCACCCTGGACGGCACGCCGCTGGTGGCCGTGCGCCACGGCGGGCAGGTTTCCGTGTTCGATGGCCTGTGCCCGCACCAGGGCAGCCTGCTGGCCGATGGCCAGGTCGTCGACGGCCAGCTCGTCTGCCCCGGACACGGCTGGCGCTTCGATTGCGCCAGCGGCCGACGCGCCGGCGATGCGCACACCTGCCTGCACCGCTTCGCCGCCCGGGTGGTCGACGGCGAGGTGGCGATCGACGCCGACGAACTGCGGGCTTTCCGCGCGCGACGCGACGAGGGCGCGGCGCGGACGCGCCCGTTCGATTCGCTGCCCGGCCCCAGGGGCCTGCCGCTGGTGGGCAACCTGTTCCAGCTGCGCGAGACCGACCAGCACCTGGTGATGGAAGACTGGGCCGACGAGTACGGATCGCTGTACCGGATCCAGCTCGGGCCCTACCGCATCCTGATGGTGGCCGATCCGCACCTGGTCGAGGACGCGTTCAAGCGCCGGCCCGACACCTTCCGCCGCATGAGCACGGTCGAGGGCATCGCGCGCGGAGTCAAGACCGCCGGCGTGTTCACCGCCGAGGGCGACGAATGGCGTCGCCAGCGCAAGGTGGTGGTGCAGGCGCTGACCCACGGCCATCTCAAGCACTTCTTCCCGACGATGATGCGCATCGTCGGGCGCCTGAAGCGGCGCTGGGAACAGGCCGCCGACGAAGGCCGCGACATCGACCTGCTCGACGACCTCACCCGCTTCACCATCGACGTCACCTCCACCTTCGCCTTCGGCCAGGACCTCAACACCATCGAGGGCCACGAAGGCACGCTGGAACGGCAGATCGGCGAGATCCCGAAGGCGCTGTCGCGGCGCGTGACCGCGTGGGTGCCGTACTGGAAATACGTGAAGCTGCCGGCCGACCGCACGCTCGACCGCGCGCTGGTCGGCATCCACGACACGCTCGGCCGCCTGATCGCCGACGCCCGGCGGCGGCTGGCCGAGGATCCGGGCATCGCGCAGCGGCCGGGCAACTACATCGAGTCGCTGGTGGCGCAGTCGATGGGCGACGGCGGCTTCAGCGACGAGGACGTGACCGGCAACGTGATGACGCTGATGCTGGCCGGCGAGGAAACCACCGCGCGCGCGCTGGCCTGGCTGATCTACTTCATGTGCGAGCGCGCCGACCTGCGCGAAACGCTGCGCGCCGAGTCCGACGCGATCCTCGGCGGGGACGAGCTGCTGGAGGATTTCGCCGCGCACCCGCGCATGGTCCGCATCGAGGGCGCCGCGCTCGAGGCGATGCGGCTCAAGCCGGCCGCGCCGGTGCTGCGGCTGGAGGCGCTGCACGACACCGTGCTCGGCGACGTCGAAGTCCCGGCGCGCACGCCGGTGTTCCTGCTCACGCGCCATTCGACGATCCGCGAACAGGCCGCCACCGGTGCCGCCGCGTTCGACCTCGAGCGCTGGATCAAGCCCGACGGCTCCACGCTCGACGCCACGGTGGCGAAGGCGTTCTTCCCGTTCGGCGCCGGCCCGCGCTTCTGCCCGGGGCGCTTCCTCGCGCTGCTGGAGATCAAGGGCGTGATCTCGATGCTGTGCCGCAACTTCGAGCTCGAGCGCGCGGGCAGCGGGCCGGTCGAGGAGAAGCTCGTGTTCACGATGCGGCCGGACAACCTGGTGATCCGGCTGAAGCGGCGCGTGGGCACACCGTCCGCGGCATAGCCTTCGCCGCTGTCATCCCGAGCGCAGCGAGGGATCTACCCTCCGGCGGCACCCATGTCGGACGAGCGCCCTGAGGGAGATCCCTCGCTGCGCTCGGGATGACAGCCCCGGGGGCCGCGCCACGCGGCCATTGCTCCGCGACAACGGTCCTTCACCGCGACACGTCCATCCCCAGCACCCCGCGCAGGAACGGCACCGTGATGCGCCGCTGCGCGGCGAGCGAGGCCTGGTCGAGGCGGTCGAGCAGCGCGGTCAGGCCGGACAGGTCGCGGCCGGCGCGGCGCAGCAGCCAGTCGATCGCGGCGGCGTCGACCTGCAGGCCGCGCCGATGCGCGCGCAGCCGCAGCACCTCGCCGCGGCCGGCGTCGTCGAGCCGGTCGAGCACGACGCGCGTGCACTGCGACAGCCGCGAGCGCAGGTCCGGCAGCGCCAGCGGCAGCGCGTCGGGCGCGGCGCGGCTGGTGTAGAGCAGGCGGCGGCCGGCATCGTGCATGCGGTTGTGGAAATCGAACAGCGCGAGTTCGTCGCCGCGGTCGCCGGCGACGGACTCGACGCCGTCCAGCGCCACCAGGTCCAGGGCATGCATCGATTCCAGCGCGCCCTGCACGCGTCCGGCGGCGCTGGCCAGCGGCAGGTAGCCGGCGCGGCGCCCGGCGGCGGCGGCCTCCGCGCAGGCCGCCAGCGCGAGATGGCTCTTGCCGGTGCCGGCGGGACCGACCAGCAGCAGCCCGCCGTCGCCGGTGCCGGCCGCGAACGCGCGCAGTTGCGCTACCGTCGCGGCCTCGCCGGCGAAGAAGGTCTCGAAACGCTGGTCGGGCGGGTAGCGCAACGCAAGGGGCAGCTGCGGCGAAGACTGCGGCATCGTCCGGTCAGGCGTCCCTGCCGTTGCGGTCGTCGGCGGCCTCGCCGATGTCGTCGTCGAGCACGATGCCACCCTGGCTGACCTGCCCGTCGAGCACGATCCTCGGCGCGTCGCCGGCGTACAGCCGGCTCTGCGTGTAGCGCTCGTGCACGAAGCGCAGCAGCACGTTGCCCACCGCCGCCACCGGCAGCGCGATCAGCATGCCGACGAAACCGAACAGCTGGCCGCCGGCCATGATCGCGAAGATCACCGCCACCGGATGCAGGCCGATGCGGTCGCCGACGATGCGCGGGGTGAGGATGTAGCTCTCGATCAGCTGGCCGACGGTGAACACCACGCCCACCAGCGCCAGCAGCTTGAGGTCGAAGCCCTGCGCCTGCACCAGCGCGGCGAGCACCGCCAGCACGATGCCGGTGGCCGCGCCCAGGTACGGCACGAAGCTGATCAGGCCGGCGACGATGCCGATCAGCAGGCCCAGCTTGAGTCCGACCAGCGACAGCCCGATCGCGTAGATCGCGCCCAGCGCGATCATCACGATGAACTGCCCGCGCAGGAACGCGCCGAGCACGTCGTCCGATTCCTTCGCCAGTCGCGACACGGTGTCGATGTGGTCGCGCGGGATCATCGCCGCGACGCGCTCGACCAGCACGTCCCAGTCACGCAGGAAGTAGAAGGTCAGGATCGGCAGCAGCACGATGTTCGCCACCCAGGCCAGGAAGGCGAAGCCGGAGCTGGACAGGTAGCCGAACACGGCCGCGGCCACGCCGCCGGCCTGGTCCCAGTGCGCGCGCACCAGCATGAACAGCCGCTGCGGATCGAGCCACTGGGCGATCTCGATGCCGGTGCGCGCCTCGACCCAGGGCAGCGCGGTACCGATGAACCAGTCGCGGTACTGCGGCAGGGCCTCGACCAGGGTCACGACCTGGCGCTCGACCATCGGCACCAGGATCAGCACCACCAGCACCAGCAGCATCAGCATCAGCACGAACACGAGCGTGACCGCCACCGGGCGCGAGCGGCCGGCGCGCTCGAGCCGGTCGACCGCCGGGTCGCCGAGCCAGCCGAGCAGCGCGGCCAGCACGAACGGGGTCAGGATCGGGCCGAGCAGCGCGATCAGCCACAGCGCCGCGAAGGCGACCAGCCCCCACTGCAGCCGCTTGAGGAAGCGGGCGATGTCGGCGTTCGCGGTGGTGGGGGTTTCGTCCATGGCGTGTCGGCAGGCTCCGGCGTCAGCGCAGCAGGTAGACCGGCGCGAGGCCGTCGCCGCCTTCCACTTCCACCAGCACGTCGGCATCGGCCATGCGGCGGAAACCGGCGAGCCCGGTCAGCAGATCGAGCTCGACCTCGAGCCGGTCGGGGCTGGCGTGCACCGGGCGGATCGCGCGCACCACCGACATGCGCTGCAGCGCGGCGGACAGGCGCAGGTAGTCGCCGCCGCTGCGCACGCCGGTGAAGACGATGCGCTGCGCGGTCGGCGCCGACGCCGCGCTGGCCTTGGCGTAGCGGCGGATCAGCGCGTCGGCGCCGCCGTCGGCGCCGGTCGCCATCGCCCGGCGCGCATCGCCGTCCTCTTCCGACCAGCGCGACAGTTCGCGGCCGTTGTCGACGAAGATCCAGTCCGCCTTCCAGCCGCCACCGCTGCGGTAGAGCTTGCCGATCAGCTGCATCGGCGGGTTGTAGCGCGCGGACAGGCGCGCGATCGCGCCGGTGTCGCCGCGCCAGATCGCACCGACCGCGGCCTGCTCGGCGGCGCTGCCCGAGGGCAGGCCCAGCCGGTAACCGCGTTCGACCGCCCGCTGCAGCAGCGGGCGCGCGGCATTGCCCTGCTGCAGGCCCACCAGGCGCGGCCCCTTGCCGTCGTCGATCGCCAGCCATACCACCGGCTTGGGCCGCGGCTGCGGCCACACCGGCAGGCCCAGCGCGGCAACCAGCGTATCGACGTCCTCAGGCTTGAAGCGCACCACCAGTGTGGTGCGGAAGCTGGGCGCGCCGCTGGCGCCGACGCTCTCGTCCTGGCGGTAGTCGTAGCCGTCGACGTAGTCCTTGGCGCGGCGCAGCTCCTGGCCGACGCCGGGACGGCTGGAGATCGCGCGGTCGCCCGAGAGCTTGGCGAACACCTGGGCCAGCGCGCGCGAGAACCCGGCCTCGCGCTCGGACTCGGCCTGGCTTCGGACCGGCACCTCGGCCTCGTACACGCCCTCGGCCGAGGCGCGGTCGCCCTCGACCCGCTGCGCGAACGCGGGCATCGCCACCAGCAGCAGGGCCAGCGCCCACCCGATCACCCGCGCCCCTCGAACAGCCAAACGCATCCGATGTCCTTCCCGCCTAGCGAACCGTGGCGAAATGGTGCCACAAAGCCCATTCACGATTCCTGACGCCGGCGACGGGGCGTCCGTGACCGCCGCGGGGGTCGCCCGCCCGCGGCTGCTAGAATTGCGGGCCGTCCGGCTTCCCCGCGCATCCGTGAACACGCCCCCTTCCGCCCCGTCCGGCCTCACCTACCGCGACGCCGGCGTCGACATCGACGCGGGCAACGAAGTCGTCGAACGCATCAAGCCGCTGGTCAGGCGCAGCTTCCGCCCCGAGGTGATGGGCGGGCTCGGCGGCTTCGGCGCGCTGTTCGACCTGTCGGGCAAGTACCGCGAGCCGGTGCTGGTCTCGGGCACCGACGGCGTCGGCACCAAGCTCAAGCTCGCCCAGCAGCTCGGCCGCCACGACACCATCGGCATCGACCTGGTGGCGATGTGCGTCAACGACGTGCTGGTGCAGGGCGCCGAGCCGCTGTTCTTCCTCGACTATTTCGCCACCGGCAAGCTCGACGTGGACACCACGGTCGCGGTGGTCGGCGGCATCGCGAAGGGCTGCGAACTGTCGGGCTGCGCCCTGATCGGCGGCGAGACGGCGGAAATGCCGGACATGTATCCGCCGGGCGAATACGACCTCGCCGGCTTCTGCGTGGCCGCGGTGGAGAAGTCGGAGCTGCGCGACGGCTCGGCCGTGCGCGCCGGCGACGTGCTGATCGGCATCGCCTCCAGCGGCCCGCATTCCAACGGCTATTCGCTGGTGCGCCGCATCTACGAGCAGGCCGGCCGCCCGGCCGACCTCGACGTCGGCGGCGTCAGTCTGGCCGACGCGCTGATGGCGCCCACGCGCCTGTACGTCAAGCCGATCCTGGAGCTGCTGCGCGGCGCGCACGGCGCGGCGGTCCACGGCATGGCCCACATCACCGGCGGCGGCCTGACCGAGAACATCATCCGCGTCGTGCCCGAGGGCCTCGGCCTCGACATCGACGCCGCGTCGTGGCCGCTGCCGCCGGTGTTCGAATGGCTGCAGCGCGAAGGCAACGTCGCCCGCGGGGAGATGTGGCGCACCTTCAACTGCGGCATCGGCTTCGTGCTGCTGGCCGACCGCGACGCCGTCGCCGGCATCGGCGGCGAACTGGCCCGCCTCGGCCTCGCCCACTGGCGCATCGGCGAGGTGGTGGCCGCCGCCGACGGCGATCGCGTCCGCATCGGGTAAGGCCGGGAATGGGGAATCGGGAGTCGGGAGTCGGGGAGCGCAGCGGGCTTTCCCGCGCTCGCGCAACGGACGGCCCTGCCGATTCCCGATTCCCGATTCCCCATTCCCGGCGCTTGCGCCTGGCCGTCCTCGCCTCCGGCCGCGGCAGCAACCTGCAGGCAATCCTCGACGCGATCGCGTCGGGCGCGCTCGAGGCCACCGTCGCCGGTGTGTTCTCCGACAAACCCGACGCCGTCGCCCTGCAGCGCGCGCGCGACGCCGGCATCCATGCCGAGGCGCTGCGCGCGCGCGGCTTCGCCTCGCGCGACGACTTCGACGCCGCCTTCTTCGCCCGGGTCGATTCGGTGGCGCCGGACCTCGTCGTCTGCGCCGGCTACATGCGCATCATCGGCGCGGCCGCCGCACGCTCGCTGGCCGGGCGCATGGTCAACATCCACCCCTCGCTGCTGCCGGACTTCCGCGGCCTGCACACGCACCGCCAGGCGCTCGACGCCGGCGTCGCCAGGCACGGCGCCAGCGTGCACTTCGTCACCCCGGAACTCGACGGCGGCCCGGTGATCGCGCAGGCGCGCGTGCCGGTCCTGCCGGGCGACGACGAGGACGCGCTCGCCGCGCGCGTGCTCGCGCGCGAGCATCCGCTGCTGGTCGCCAGCCTGAGGCTGTTCGCCGACGGGCGCGTCGCGCTGCATGAAGACCGCGTTCACATCGATGGCCGCGCGCTGACCGGACCGCTTCAGCTGTCGTGCAATAACGCCTTTGCATGATGTCCGGCCTATGCGCCCGACCCCTTCCATCCTGTTTGCCTCCGCCGCCCTGGCCATCGCCCTGGCGGCGAATGCGCCTGCGCGTGCCCAAGACGCCGTAGCCTCGCCGGACGCCACCCCCGCCCGCGCGGCCTCGCTGCAGCCCTTCGTCGCCAGCTACGAAGCCTGGTACGGCGGCAAGCCCGCCGGCACCGCGACCATGCAGGTGGTGCGCGACGACGCGGCCGCGCGCTGGCGCATCGACCTCGGCATCCGCGGCAACCGCGGCTTCGCCGGCATCGTCGGACTGAACCTCGAACAGAGCACCGTGTTCGACGAGGCCAACGACATCTACCGCCCGCTGTCGCAGAGCACCGTGCGCAAGGCTGCCGTGGTCTTCAACCGCAAGATCACCGGCACCTACGACTGGCACGCGAACACCGCGCAGTGGACCGGCGACATCAGCAAGGAGCGGCGCGCGCCGGTGCCGATCCGCTACGGCGACATGAGCGGGCTGCTGATCAACCTCGCGGTGATCCGCGACGCCGAACCGGGCAAGGCGCTGCACTACCGCTTCGTCGACGGCGGCCGCGTGCGCGACTACGACTACCAGGTCGCCGCGCAGACCGAGCCGGTGACCGTGGCCGAACTGAGTTTCGAAGCGATGCGGGTCGAGCGTACCAACGGCGGCAACGACGAGACGATCTTCTGGATCGCCGACGGCGTGCCGACGCCTGTGCGCATCCTGCAGCGCGAGGACGGCGAGGATGCCGTCGACCTGCGCCTGGTCGAATACCAGGCGATGCAATGAGTGCAACGAGAATGAGGATGATGCCGATGTTCCGACGCCCCCTTCGCGCCGCCGCGTTCGCGGCCCTGCTCGCGGTCGCCGCCGCGCCGGCGCTCGCGGTCGAACCCTTCACCGCCGACTACGGCGCCAACTACATGGGCATGCAGGCCAATGGCCGCATGACGCTGGTGTCCGAGGGCGCGAACCGCTGGAAGTACAGCCTCGAGGTCAACGGCGCCGGCGCCCGCCTGGCGCAGAGCACCGTATTCGAGGCCGACGGCGACCGCTGGCGGCCGCTGTCGGGCAACGACACCCAGGGCGGCGAATCCGGCCTGGCGGCGATGCTGGTCAAGAAGCGCTCGATCAATGCGACCTACGACTGGGGCAAGGGCCAGGCCACCTGGGACGGCGACGTCAAGCCCGACCGCAGGGGCCCGGTGAAGCTGCAGCCCGGCGACGTCGACGGCATGCTGATGAACCTCGCCCTGGTGCGCGACTTCGGCGCCGGCAAGCCGATGAGCTACCGCCTGGTCGAGGACGGCCGGGTCAAGCGCCAGGTGTTCAAGCCCGCGGGCACGGACACCGTCACCGTCGGCGGCAAGTCGCACAAGGCCACCAAGGTGACCTGGAAGGACGACAGCCGCAGCATCACCGCCTGGATCGTCGACGGCCTGCCGGTGCCCGCGCGCATCCTGCAGCAGCGCGGCGGCCGCGACCACATCGACCTGCAGCTGAAATCGCTGCGCTGATCCCCGCCCTCTCCCCGGGGTCCGCGCGCCATGCCGGACTCCTCGCTCTCCACCCGGAACCACCCGCCATGTCCCTGCGATCGATCGCACTGCTGCTGGCCGCCTGCGCCGCCCTGTCCCTGGCGACGCCGGCCCGCGCCGAACTCAAGCCGTTCACCGCGCAGTACTCGGCCAAGTACAAGGGCATCCCCGCCAGCGCGGTGATGGTGCTGGCGCCGCGCGGCAACCAGTGGACGCTGGCGATGAACGTCGAGAACCTGGCCGCGTCGATGAGCCAGGCCACGCTCTTCACGCAGTCGCGCACCGGCCTGCTGATGCCGCTCGGCGGCAGCGACAGGGCCAGCTACGTCGGCCAGCGCAAGGCGGTTCCGGCGCGTTTCAACTGGAAGGCGATGCAGGCAGGCTGGAGCGGCGACGCCAAACCCTCCCGCCGCGGGCCGGTGCCGATCCGCGCCGGCGACGTCGACGGCCTGCTGCTGCAGCTCGCGCTGGCGCAGGACGTACCGGCTGGAAAGGCGCTGAACTACCGCGTGATCGAGAACGGCAAGGCGCGGCCGATGAGCTTCCGCCGCGCCGGCACCGAGAACGTCACCGTCAACGGCCGTTCGCTGGCCGCGACCAAGGTGGTCTCGACCGCCGACGGCAAGACCACGACCGCGTGGATCGCCGCGGGCGTGCCGGTCCCCGTGCGCATCGTGCAGGCCGAGGGCGGCAGCGAGACGATCAGCCTGCGGCTGACGTCCTGGAAGTGATCGTCGGCGCGGCGCGCCGGGAGCCTTGAAGGAAGGCTGCCTTCTTCGAACGCAGCCGCCCCCGAAGATCGTCCTCCCGGGAAACCTGTCATCCCGGGAAACTTGCCGTCCCGGGAAACTTGCCGTCCCGGAAAATCCTGTCATCCCGAACGCAGTGAGGGATCTGCTTTCCGGAACGCAGATCCCTCACTGCGTTCGGGATGACACTGTTCAAGTCGGGATGACACCGTTCAAATCGAGACGACGCCGTTTGAGTTCCCGGCCCCTGTCGAAGCCAGGGACCACCGCCTCCCGGCGAATCGGCCCTGGCGCTACGGCTTCGCCCCGTCGCCGGGCGCGAACTCCACCCGGCAATCCACGCGCAGCGGCGCGGCGCGGTCGCGCAGCCTCGCGTAGCTGCGGCAGGTGCGCTGCCCCTCGCGGCTGACGTCCACCGCGATGACGGTATAGCCCTGCACGATCTCCGCGCCGCTGGCGCTGCCGTCGCCGTTCCAGTCCATCTCGCGCGGCGCGGTGCCGTTGAAGCCGGCGATGCCCATCGCGGCGAGGGCCGCCATGGCCGCCAGCAGGGCGAGCACCGCCACCAGCAGCACCCTGCGCCGCGGCGAGAAGCGCGGGCGCGACGGGTTCACGGGAGGCGTGGCCACGGCATCGTGCTCATGAAACCCGGCGGATCCGCGCACCGAGCCCCGACAGCTTGCGCTCGATGTGCTCGTAGCCGCGGTCGAGGTGGTAGATGCGGTTGATGACGGTCTCGCCCTTCGCCACCAGTCCGGCGAGGATCAGCGAGGCCGAGGCGCGCAGGTCGGTCGCCATCACCGGCGCGCCGCTGAGCTGCGCCACGCCGGCCACCGTGGCGCGGTGGCCGTCGATCTGGATGTCGGCGCCGAGCCGCATCAGTTCGTTGACGTGCATGAAGCGGTTCTCGAAGATCCGCTCGTCGATCGCGCCGGTGCCCTCGGCGACGCAGTCCAGCGCCATGAACTGCGCCTGCATGTCGGTCGGGAAACCCGGGTGCGGCTCGGTGACGATGTCGACCGCCTTCGGTCGTCGGCCGCGCATGTCGACGGTGATGCGGTCGCCTTCGACGGACACGTCCGCGCCGGCGTCGCGCAGCTTGTCCAGCACCGCTTCGAGGGTATCCGGGCGCGCGTGCGTGGCGGTGACGCGACCGCCGGTGATCGCGCCGGCGACGAGGAAGGTGCCGGTCTCGATGCGGTCGGCGATGACGTCGTGGCGCGCGCCGCGCAGCGCCTCGACGCCGTGCACGACGATGCGCGAGGTTCCCGCCCCCTCGATGCGCGCGCCCATCGCCACCAGGCAATCGGCGAGGTCGACGATCTCCGGCTCGCGCGCGGCGTTGTCGATGGTGGTGGTGCCCTCGGCCAGGGTCGCGGCCATCAGCACGTTCTCGGTCGCGCCGACGCTGACCATCTCGAACGCGACGTGGCCGCCGCGCAGGCGCTCGGCCCGCGCCTTGATGAAGCCGTGCTCGACCACGATCTCCGCGCCCAGCGCCTCGAGCGCCCGGATGTGCAGGTCGACCGGCCGCGAGCCGATCGCGCAGCCACCCGGCAGCGAGACTTCCGCCGCGCCGTGTTTGGCCAGCAGCGGGCCGAGCACCAGCACCGAGGCACGCATGGTCCGCACCAGGTCGTAGGGCGCGACGTGGCTGTCGACGCTGCGCGGATCGACCCGGATCGCGCTGGCATCGACATCGTGCTCCACCCCCGCGCCCAGGCCGCGCAGCAGCCTGGCCGTGGTGCGCACGTCGTGCAGGTCGGGCACGTTGCCGATTTCGACCGGGCCGTCGGCGAGCAGGGTCGCGCACAGGATCGGCAGGACCGCGTTCTTGGCGCCGGAAATCCGGACTTCCCCGTCCAGCGGCACGCCGCCGGTGACGACGATCCTGTCCATCAGGCGCGCGCAGCCTCGTCCGGGGTGAGGGTCCTGAGCGCCAGCGCGTGGATCTCGCCGCCCATGCGCGCGCCGAGGGTGGCGTAGACCATGCGGTGGCGGGCCAGCGGCAGCTTGCCGGCGAAGGCCTCGGAGACGACCACGGCCTCGAAGTGCACGCCGTCCTCGCCGAGGACTTCGACGCGGGCACCGGGCAGGCCCTGCTGGATCAGATCGCGGATGACATCGGGGTTCAAAGGGGGGAGTTCCTGCTGAAGCGCGCATGAGCCCGGAAGCGGCATCCCGCCGTTGCAGCGGGTTTTTGCGCCGGGAAGCGCCTAAAATGAACGGCTTAGGTTAACGGAAAACCCAGTCCCCCGGATATGGCCACGCCCGGAACATTGCCACGGGAAGAACACGCGCCCGCCGCCAGCGGCCGCCGCGTGTTCGACGTCGAGATCCGCGGCCTGCAGGCGGTGGCGGCGCGCCTGGACGGCGCGTTCTCACAGGCCTGCGGGCTGATCCTCGCCTCGACCGGCCGCGTGGTCTGCACCGGCATGGGCAAGTCCGGTCACGTCGCGCGCAAGATCGCCGCCACGCTCGCCTCGACCGGCACGCCGGCGTTCTACATGCACCCGGGCGAGGCCGGCCACGGCGACCTCGGCATGGTGACCGACGCCGACATCGTGCTGGCGCTGTCGTACTCGGGCGAGTCGGACGAACTGCTGATGCTGCTGCCCGCGCTCAAGCGCCAGGGCAACGCGCTGCTGGCGATGACCGGGCGCCCGGCATCCACCCTGGCCCAGGCCGCCGACGTGCATCTCGACATCAGCGTGCCCGAGGAGGCCTGCCCGCTGCACCTGGCGCCGACCGCCAGCACCACCGCCTCGATGGCGATGGGCGACGCGCTGGCGGTCGCGCTGCTCGAGGCGCGCGGCTTCACCGCCGACGACTTCGCCCGCTCGCACCCGGCCGGCGCGCTCGGCCGGCGCCTGCTGCTGCACATCGCCGACGTGATGCACGGCGACGACGACATCCCGCGCGTGGGCGCGGACGCCACGCTCGGCGAAGCGCTGCTGGAGATGAGCCGCAAGCGCCTGGGCGTCACCGCGGTGGTCGACGACGAAGGCCGCCTGCTCGGGCTGTACACCGACGGCGACCTGCGCCGCACCCTGGCCGACCCCGGCATCGACGTGCACGGCACCCTGATCCGCGACGTGATGACCCGCGACCCGGTCACCATCGGCAGCAGCGCGCTCGCGATCGAGGCCGCGCGGCTGATGGAGACGCGCAAGATCAACGCGCTGCTGGTGCTCGATGCCGACCGCCGCGTCGTCGGCGCGCTGAACATCCACGACCTGCTGCGCGCGCGGGTGGTGTGATGCGGGTTGGTGGTTCGTGGTTCGTGGTTGGTGGGGCCGGGGAATGCCGGCGACCAACCACCCACTACCAACCACGAACCGGCGAATGATTCGCGATCGGTAAAGGCAGGATCAGGTTTCCTGCCCGCTGCACCCTCCCTCCACTTCGACCTCCACCGTGACCCACACCCGCCCCGACTATCCCGCAGACCTCGTCGCCCGCGCCGCAAGGATCCGGCTCGCCTGCTTCGACGTCGACGGCACGCTGACCGACGGGCGCCTGTGGTTCGACGAGGACGGCCGCGAATCCAAGGCGTTCAACGTGCTCGACGGCCAGGGCCTGGTGCAACTGCGCAAGGCCGGGGTGGCGGTGGCCTTCGTCACCGCGCGCAACAGCCTGGTGGCGGCGAACCGCGCGCGCGAGCTCGGCGCCGAGCCGCACGTCGACGTCCGCGACAAGGTCGCCTGCGTCGAAGGGATCCGCGCGCGGCTGGGGCTGGCGCGCGACGAAGTCGCCTTCATGGGCGACGACCTGCCCGACCTGACCGTGCTGCGCATCGTGGGCTTCGCCGTGGCGCCGGCCAGCGTGCACCACTGGATCCGCGACGCCGTGCACTGGGTCACGCTCTCGCGCGGCGGCGAGGGCGCGGCGCGTGAACTGTGCGACCTGATCCTGCACGCGCAGGGCCACATCGCAGGCCTGCTCGGGGCCGCCGACCGATGAACTGGCGCCTCGCCATCATCCTGGCCCTGCTCGCCGGCGCCCTGCTCAGCGGCTGGTTCGCATGGCGCGCGCACGCGCCGGACGAGCCGGAGGAAGCGGTCGAGCAGCGCTCGGACTACGTCCTGCGCGACTTCGAGGTGGTGACGCTGGACGGCGACGGCCGGGAATCGTTCTCGCTGCGCGCCCCCGAGCTGCAGCAGACGCCCGGTGCGCGCACGCTGGAGCTGGTCACGCCGCTGTTCCTGATGCCCGACGAACACGGCAGCCGCTGGGAAGTGCGCTCGAAGACCGGCTGGGTCAACGAGAAGAGCACCCTGGTCAAGCTGCGCGGCGACGTCGTCGCCGACAGCCCGATGGGCGCGAGCCGGCCGACCGTGGTCAGGACCGAACAACTCGACATCCATCCCAACGACAACCGCGCCACGTCCGAGGCCGTCGTGACCATCACCACCCCCGGCACTACAATGCGCGGTACCGGGATGGAGGCCGATCTGGCCAGCAAGCGCATCCAGCTCCTGTCCAAGGTGAGCCTGAACAATGACCCGAAACGCCGCTAAGCTGGTCCTGGCGATCGCCGCCCTCGCCTGCGCGGGCACCGCGCCGGCGAAGACCTCCGACCGCAACCAGACGATGAAGGTCGACGCCGACCGCAGCGACTGCACGGTGACCGACTCCGGCCCCTGCGTGCTGACCGGCAACGTCCACATCGTCCAGGGCTCGCTGGTGATCCAGGCCGCGCGCGCCGACATCCGCCAGGGCGACGGCGACATCCAGAGCGCCAAGCTGAGCGGCTCCCCCGTGCGGCTGAAGCAGGACATGGACAACGGCGGCACCATGAACGCCACCGCCGCCCAGGTCGACTACGACCTGCAGCAGGACACCGTGGTCTTCACCGGCAAGGCGATGGTGCAGCAGCCCGGGCAGAGCAGCATCTCCGGCGAGCGCATCGTCTACAACATGCGTACCGGCCAGGTGCAGGGCGGCGGCAACGGCGGCCGCGTGTCGCTGCAGTTCGAGCCGCGCAACAAGGCCCCCGCCGGCGACGCCAGGAAGGACGGGAAGAACTGATGCTGGTCGCCGAGGGGCTGCGCAAGCGCTACCGCCAGCGCGAGGTCGTGCGCGACTTCGCGCTGACGCTCGACGCCGGCGAGGTGGTTGGCCTGCTCGGCCCCAACGGCGCCGGCAAGACCACCTGCTTCTACATGATCGTCGGCCTGGTGCCGGCCGACGAGGGCCGGATCGTGCTCGACGGCCACGACATCACCGCCGAACCGATGCACCAGCGCGCCCGCCGCGGCGTCGGCTACCTGCCGCAGGAACCCTCGGTGTTCCGCAAGCTCAGCGTCGCCGACAACATCATGCTGGTGCTGGAGCTGCGTGAGGACCTCGACCGCGCCGGCCGCCGCAAGGAACTCGACAACCTGCTCGACGAACTGCAGGTGGCCCACGTCGCCGACCAGATCGGCGCCAGCCTGTCGGGCGGCGAGCGCCGGCGCGTGGAGATCGCCCGCGCCCTGGCCGCGAAACCGCGGCTGATCCTGCTCGACGAACCCTTCGCCGGCGTCGACCCGATCTCGGTCGGGGACATCCAGCGCATCGTCGAGCACCTCAAGAACCGCGGCATCGGGGTCCTGATCACCGACCACAACGTGCGCGAGACCTTGGGCATTTGCGACCGGGCGTATATCCTCAACGAAGGGGGTGTGCTCGCGCAGGGGGCTCCGGACACGCTCCTCGCCAATCCCGACGTGCGCCGGGTCTACCTCGGAGAGTCCTTCCGCCTGTAGCCGTGCGCGTCGCCCAGGGGAACCGCCGGGACGATGAAGCCACGCCTCCAGACATCGCTGGGTCAACACCTCGTCCTGACGCCGCAGCTGCGCCAGGCGCTGCACCTGCTGCAGTTGCCCGCGATCGAGCTCGAGGCCGAGATCGCCGCGGCCGTCGAAAGCAACCCGCTGCTCGACTGGGCCGAGGACGCGCCGTCGCTACCCGTGGCCGACGGCAAGTCCCCGGCCACCGAAACCTCCTCCGACGCCGGCGAGCATGGCCGCGACGAGGGCGAGGCCTGGGATGCGCCCGACCAGGGCTGGACCGAAACCGCCGGCTTCGAGTACGCCTCGTCCGGCAACCGCGGCGACGACGGCGATTCCGACCCGGCCAGCCGCATGGTCCAGGCCGAGACCCTGCGCGACCACTTGGGCTGGCAGCTGAACCTGAGCCACCTCTCGCCGCGCGACCTGCGCATCGGCACCGTGCTGGTGGACGCGATCGAGGACGACGGCTACCTGCGCGTGCCCTTCTCCGAGATCGCGGCGGCGCTGCGGCCGGAAACCCCCGGCGACGACGAGATCCTCGCCGTGCTGCGCCAGATCCAGCGCATGGACCCGGTCGGCGTCGGCGCCCGCGACCTCGGCGAATGCCTGTGGATCCAGCTCGACACCCTGCCCGAGTGCACCCCCGGCCGGGCGCTGGCGCTGCGGATCGCCACCGAACTCATCGACCGCCTGCCCAAGCTCGGCGCCAAGGGCGTGTGCGACCAGCTCGGCTGCAGCCCCGACGAGGCCGACGTCGCCCTGCACCTGCTGCGCTCGCTCGACCCGCGCCCGGGCTCGCAGGTCGGCGACGTGCCCTCGGACAGCTTCGTCGTGCCCGACTGCGTGATCGTCCGCCGCAACGGCGTCTGGCTGGCCGCGCTGGCCACCAGCTCGCTGCCGAAGCTGACCATCCACCAGGCCTACGAGCGGATGATCCAGACCACCGCCGGCGAGGACGCCGGCTACCTGAAGGGCCGCCTGCAGGAGGCGCGCTGGCTGCTGAAGAACCTCGAGGCCCGCGGCGAGACCCTGCTCAAGGTGGTGCGCTGCCTGATCCGGCAGCAGTCTGGCTTCCTCGAGTTCGGCGCGCGCGCGCTGCGGCCGCTGACCCTGCGCGAGGTCGCCGCCGAGATCGGCATGCACGAATCCACCGTTTCGCGCGCGGTGGCGCGCAAGTACGTGCACACCCCGCGCGGCACGATCGCGCTGCGCGACTTCTTCGCCTCCGGGATCGACACCGACGGCGGCGGCGAGGCCTCCAGCGTCGCCATCCAGCAGATGATCCGCGTCCTGATCGAAGCCGAGGACCCGCGCAAGCCGCTGTCGGACGCGCGCCTGGCAGAGTCGCTCAAGGCCTCCGGCGTGCCGGTGGCCCGCCGCACGGTGGCCAAGTACCGCGAGGCCATGCACATCGCGGCCTCGCACGAGCGCGTAAGGATCGATTGAAGCCGGTCTGGCGGCGTTTGTCCATGACCGGGTCGGTCGCGGTCCGCCCGGCGCTGCGTTAACCTGTTTTCAACCCGCGTCGACCGCATTTGGGCGATGCTGGCGTTCCCAGACAGGAGGCAGCCGATGCAGATCGAAACCTACGGCCACGACATCGACGTCACCCCGGCCCTGCGCGAATACGTGGAAAGCAAGCTGCAGCGCCTCTCGCGGCACGTCGACCAGCCCTTCGACGTGCGCGTGCAGCTCAGCCTCGACAAGCCCAACCACAAGGCCGAGGCCAACCTCAACCTCGCCGGCAAGGCGCTGCACGCCGACGCCAGCGCGATCGACATGTACGCGGCCATCGACCTGCTCGCCGACAAGCTCGACCGGCTGCTGATCAAGCACCGCAAGAAGCAGGTCGACCACCACCGCGGCGAGAACGCCGCGCGCGACGGCAGCTTCGGCTGACCGCACGCGCAGACCCGACGCCGGCATGCCCTGGACCGACCTGCTCAGCGCCGACCGCATCGTGATGCTGGTCGATCCGGGCCCTGCCGGGCAGGTGCTCGACGCCGCCGCGCGCCTGCTCGCCGGTGGTTCGCCGATCGCCACCGCCGCCATCGCCGAGGCGCTGCGCGAGCGCGAGCACCTGGGCAGCACCGGGATCGGCCACGGCGTGGCGATCCCGCATGCGCGCAGCGCGGCCTTCCACGTGCAGCGGGGCGCGTTCCTGCGGCTCGGGCGGCCGATCGACTTCCGCGCGCGCGACGGCGAACCGGTCGACCTGGTGTTCGCCATGACTTCCACCGACGACATGCCCGAACTGCACCTGCAGCACCTGGCCGGCGTCGCCGAACGCTTCGCCGACGCCGAGTTCCGCGACCGCCTGCGCATGGCGCGCAGCCTCGACCGGCTGCGCCGCCTGCTGCTGCCCGCGGCGCCGGCCGCGAACGCGGCCTGACCTGTCGCCATGGACCAGAGCCTCACCGCCCGCGACCTGTTCGAGCAGCAGCACGAACGCCTCGGCCTGCGCTGGCTGGCCGGCCAGCAGGGCCAGTCGCGCGTGCTCGAATCGGTGGAAACCAATGCCCGCCGCCCGTCGCTGGCCGGCTACCTCAACATCATCTATCCCAACAAGGTGCAGATCCTCGGCACCGAGGAGCTGGCCTGGCTCGACGGCCTGGATTCGCGGCTGCGCTGGGAAACCATCGAGCGGGTGATGCAGTACCGCCCGCTGGCGCTGGTGATCAGCAAGGGCCAGTCCTGCCCGGAAGACCTGCGCGAGGCCGCGGAGGAATCGCAGACGCCGCTGTGGATCTCGCCCAGGCGCGGCCACGAGCTGCTCAACCACCTGCAGTACCACCTCGCGCGCGCGCTGGCGCCGCGGGTGACCCTGCACGGCGTGTTCATGGAGGTCTATTCGATCGGCGTGCTGATCACCGGCGAATCGGGTTCGGGCAAGAGCGAACTGGCGCTGGAGCTGATCTCCCGTGGCCATCGCCTGGTCGCCGACGATGCGCCCGAGTTCACCCAGATCGCGCCCGACGTGCTCGACGGCGCCTGCCCCGACCTGCTGCAGGACCTGCTGGAGCTGCGCGGCCTGGGCGTGCTCAACATCCGCCAGATGTTCGGCGACACCGCGGTCAAGCGGAACAAGTACCTGCGCCTGATCGTGCACCTGAGCCGGCCCGGCGCCGAGCCGCAGCCGCACGAGGACGGCATGGTGCGCCTGACCGGCGACCTCGGCCTGCGTCGCGTGCTCGACCTCGACGTGCCGATGATCACCCTGCCGGTGATGCCCGGCCGCAACCTCGCGGTGCTGACCGAGGCCGCCACGCGCACCCACATCCTGCGCGCCAAGGGCATCGACCCGGCCGCGGCGTTCCTCGCCCGCCACTCGCATTTCCTCGAACAGGGCGAGGAGCCCGCCACGCCATGAGCACGCCCGAGGCCCCGTCCGGCGACGACACCCCCGACCGCGGCGTCGCCGCGCTGCTGATCGTCACCGGCATGTCCGGCGGCGGCAAGTCGGTCGCGCTCAACACCCTCGAGGACCTCGGCTTCTACTGCGTCGACAACCTGCCGGCGGAGCTGCTGCCCGAATTCGTGCGCGCCGCCAGCCATCCCGAACGCGCCGAGCAGAAGCTCGCCGTCGGCATCGACATGCGCAACCGCGGCGACCTGGCCAACCTGCCCGAATGGCTGTCGGCAGTCGGCGCGATGGGGCTGGAGCCGAAGCTGGTGTTCTTCGACACCGCCGACGACACCCTGCTCCGGCGCTACGCCGAGACCCGCCGGCGGCATCCGCTCACCCACCTCGGGCTGGCGCTGGCCGACGCGATCGCGCTCGAACGCCAGGCGCTCAAGCCGCTGCGTGCGCTGGCCGACGTGGTCGTCGACACCAGCGCGCTGAACGTGCACCAGCTGCGCCACCAGGTGATCACGGAGCTCGGGCTGACCCGGGATTCCTCGCTGTCGCTGCTGTTCGAATCCTTCGCCTACCGGCGCGGCGTGCCGCCGGACGCCGACTTCGTGTTCGACGCGCGCGGCCTGCCCAACCCGCACTGGGACCCGCGGCTCAAGCCGCTGTCGGGCCGCGACGGCGAGGTGCGCGAATACCTGGAAGCGCGACCCGAGGTCAACGAGTACGTGGCGCAGGTCACCGCCTTCCTCGACACCTGGCTGCCGCGGATGCAGTCCGACACCCGCAGCTACGTCACCGTCGCCTTCGGCTGCACCGGCGGTCGCCACCGCTCGGTCTACCTCGCCGAGACGCTGGCCGAGCATGCGCGCGGGCGCGGGTGGACTGAGGTGGCCACCTTCCATCGCGAACTGGACTGACCCGCGGCATGCGCGCCGACGCTTCAAGTTTCCCCGCTTCGGCGAAGGCCTGAACAGCTGCCGTCGTCCCCGCGAAGGCGGGGATCCAGCGTCTTGGCTTTTCAGAGGCTTGAATACACCGGGTTCCCGCCTTCGCGGGAATGACGGGCGGGGAACCGACGCGTCGGCACGCATCGTCCCGACGCCACCGCTTCCGGCCTGTCATCGCCGTCTGTTAAGTTGGCGCACATGGCCGTCGGCATCCTCCTCGTCACCCACTCCGGCATCGGCAGCGCGCTCGTCGCGGTGGCGACCGGCATGCTGCGCGGCAACCTGCCGCTGAAGCTCGAGGCGTTCGAGGTCCCGTTCGACGCCGATCCCGACGCCCTGCTGCCGCAGGCCAGCGCCGCGCTGCGCCGCGTCGACGGCGGCGAGGGCGTGCTGATCCTGACCGACCTGTACGGCGCCAGCCCCAGCAACCTGGCCGCGCAGCTGGCGAGACTGGGCACGCCATCACGCCGCGTCGCGGCGCTGAGCTTGCCGATGCTGCTGCGGGTGATGAATTATGCTGAACTCCCCCTGGAGGAACTCCCCGCCGTGGCCGCCGCCGGCGCGCGCAACGGGGTGATCCTCGACGACGCCTGAGGCCGACGATGATCGAACGCGAACTGCTCATCGCCAACAAGCTCGGCCTGCACGCGCGCGCGACCGCCAAGCTGGTCCAGGTGCTGTCGGGCTACCGCAGCAACGCGACCCTGGTCGCCAAGGGCCGCGAGGTCAACGCCAAGAGCATCATGGGCGTGATGCTGCTCGCCGCCGGCCACGGCACCACGGTGGTGCTGCGCCTGGACGGCGAGGACGAATCCGCGGCGATGGACGCGGCCACGGCCCTGTTCGAACGCAAGTTCGACGAGGGCAGCTAGGGTGCTCCCTCGAATTGCACGGCAACCCACGTGCCGCTTCCCTGTGGGAGCGACCTTGGTCGCGATGCTTTTGGCCGACGTGCCATTCAGGCGCATCGCGACCAAGGTCGCTCCCACGGACAGCGGCGGTAGGCCCTAGATGCGGCACGCGCTGGCCGGACATGGCGCCTCGCGGGGCAACGCCCTTGGACGCGCCCGGGTCCGCCTGCCGCATGCGCTGGAAGTCGCCGAGGAACATGTCCCCGCGGGAGCGGCCGACGCCGAGCTGCAGCGCCTGCACGCCGCGATCGACGCGGTGCGGGTGGAAATGCGCAACATGCGCACCCAGTTGCACGGCGCGCTGGCCCACGAGGTCGGCGAGTTCCTCGACCTGCACACCCTGCTGCTCGACGACCCGGAGCTGCTGCAGGGCCTCGACGACCTGGTGCGCAAGGGCCTGTACACCGCCGACTACGCGCTGCGCCTGCAGCGCGACCGGCTCGCGGCCGTGTTCTCGGGCATGGACGACGCCTACTTCCGCAGCCGCGTCGAGGACATCGACCACGTCATCGGCCGCGTCCATTCCATGCTGCACAAGCGCGAGGCCGACCTGCAGGGCGTGGCCGGCGAGATCCTGGTCACCGACGCCATCGCCCCGGCCGAACTGAGCCAGCTGCAGTCGCAGGGCGTGCTGGCGGTGATTACCGCCGGCGGCAGCGCGCTCTCGCACAGCGCCATCCTCGCCCGCAGCCTGCACCTGCCGCTGGTGGTCGGCGCGCCGCTGGCGCTGCAGCAGGTCAACGACGGCGATGTGCTGGTGGTCGACGGCGCCAGCGGCCAGATCATCGTCGAGCCGAACGCGGAGGACCTGCGCGCCTACCGCGCCCGCCTGCGCGACGAGAAGCGCGAGCGCAGGCAGTTGCACCGGCTGCGCCGGGAACCCTCGCGCACGCTCGACGGCGTCGACATCCGCCTGTTCGCCAACGCCGAGTCGCGCGAGGACGTGGCCGAGGCGCACGCGCTCGGCGCCGCCGGCGTCGGCCTGTACCGCACCGAGTTCCTGTTCCTGCAGCGCAGCGAGCTGCCCGACGAGGAGGAGCAGTTCCGCGCCTACCGCGACGTGGTGCTGGGCATGACCGGCCGCGCCGTGACCATCCGCACCATGGACATCGGCGCCGACAAGGCCGACCGCACCGGGCTGGCGCTGACCGACGAGCCCAACCCCGCGCTCGGCCTGCGCGGCGTGCGCCTGTCGCTGGCGCGCGCCGACGTGTTCGAGACCCAGCTGCGCGCGATCCTGCGCGCGTCCGGCTACGGTCCGCTGCGCGTGCTGGTGCCGATGGTCACCGCGCGCGAGGAGATCGTCGCGGTGGCGAAGCTGGTCAAGCGCATCGCCCGCGACCTGCGCAGCGAAGGCCACGAGATCGCCGAACACGTGCCGCTGGGCGCGATGATCGAGGTGCCGGCGGCGGCGATCGCGCTGCCCGGCTTCATCGGCGTGGTCGACTTCGTCTCGATCGGCACCAACGACCTGACCCAATACCTGCTCGCCGCCGACCGCGGCAACGACGCCCTCGGCGAGCTGTACTCGCCGCTGCACCCGGCCGTGCTGAAGCTGCTGCACCAGATCATCCGCACCGCCAGGGCGCGCGGCAAGCCGGTGGCGGTGTGCGGCGAAATGGCCGGCGACGCGACGCTGGCGCCGCTGCTGCTGGCGCTGGGGCTGGAGGAGTTCAGCCTGCATCCGGCCACGCTGCTGGAGGTGCGGCGCGCGATCCGTGCGCAGCGGCTGGACACGCTGCGCGCTTCGGCCCCGTCGCTGCTGCGCTGCCGCGACCGCGACGCGATCGAGCGCTGGCTCCGCAACGCCACCCCGCAATCCCCGTAGGAGCGCCTTCAGGCGCGATGCTTTTCGCGGATTGCGGCATCGGCACGAAAGGCATCGCGCCTGAAGGCGCTCCTACAGGGTCACCGGTTTGCGGGGTGGGCATCGGCCAGCCGGCGGGCGATAATACGCGCATGAACGCCTGATCCGGCGCGCCCGCACCGCGGCCCGCGCCCCACCCAGACCGGAGCCGCGCATGGCCGAAGCCGTCCGCCACGACAAGACCGCGCGCCAGCTGCGTCTGCTCTCGGACGCGCTCGACAGCGGTCGCCTCGGGCCGGTGCGGCGCATGGTCAACACCCTGGCGCCGGCCGAGATCGGCAACCTGCTCGAATCGCTGCCGCCCGACAAGCGCATGGTCGTGTGGGGCCTGGTCGATCCCGAGGACGACGGCGAGGTGCTGGTCCACGTCGGCGACGAGGTGCGCGAGAGCCTGATCGCGGACATGGACCAGGACGAGCTGGTCGCCGCGGTCGAGGACCTCGACATCGACGACCTCGCCGACCTCGTCGAGGACCTGCCCGACGCGGTGATCGACGAATTGCTGCGCTCGATGGACCGCGACAACCGCGAGCGCCTGGAGCAGGTGCTGTCCTACCCCGAGGACACCGCCGGCCGCCTGATGAACCCGGACGTGGTGACGGTGCGCGCCGACACCACGGTCGACGTGGTGCTGCGCTTCCTGCGCCTGCGCGGCGAACTGCCCGAGCACACCGACCACCTGTACGTGGTCAATCGCCGCCACCAGCTGATCGGCTGGGTCGCGCTGCAGGACCTGGTCACCCGCGACCCGGGCACGCCGATCAACCAGCTGATCGACGACGAACTCGAGTCGCTGCACGTCGACGCCACCGCCGAACAGGTCGCGCGCCAGTTCTCCGACAACGACTGGGTCTCTTCGCCCGTGGTCGACGACGGCAACGTGCTGCTCGGCCGCATCACCGTCGACGACGTGGTCGACATCATCCGCGAGCAGGCCGAGCACCAGGCGCTTGGCGCCGCCGGCCTCGACGAGGACGAGGACCTGTTCTCGCCGATCAGGCGCGCGGTGCGCGGCCGCGTGGTGTGGCTGGGCATCAACCTGCTCACCGCCTTCCTCGCCGCCGGCGTGATCGGGCAGTTCGACGCCACCATCGAGAAGGTCGTCGCGCTCGCGGTGCTGATGCCGATCGTCGCCGGCATCGGCGGCAACGCCGCGGTGCAGGTGCTGACGCTGATGGTGCGCGGCATCGCGCTGGGCCAGGTCGGCGCCAGCAACGCCAGCATCCTGCTGTGGAAGGAACTGCGTGTGGCGCTGATCAACGGCCTGCTGATCGGCGGCCTGGTCGGCCTGGTGGCGCTGCTGTGGTTCCATTCCTGGGCGCTGTCGCTGGTGATCGCCATCGCGCTGGTCATCAACTTCTGCTCGGCCGCGCTCGCGGGCGTGCTGCTGCCGCTGCTGCTCAAGCGCATGCACGTCGATCCGGCGGTCGCCGGCACCGTGGTGGTCACCGCGGTGACCGACGTGATGGGCTTCTTCAGCTTCCTCGGCCTGGCCACGGTTATCCTGCTGCACTAGAACGGATCCGTTTCATGTCCCTGTCATCCCGAGCGAAGCGAGGGACCTCGTACCAGGGCCTGCACTGAGCGAAGCCGAAGGGCTCGGGATGACATCGGCATGAACGCCATGACGACGGGAGGACGACGATGCGCCTGCATCCATTGGCCCTGGTGCTGTTGGTGACCGCCTTGATCTCTGGCTGCGCATCGACGCCGCAGCGCCCGGAACGCGGCGAATTCGTCGCGCGCGAAGTCACGGTCGACGGCCGCAGCCATCGCTACCAGGTATTCGTCCCGGCGCGCGCGGCCGTGCAGGGCAAGGCGCCGGTGATCCTGTTCCTGCACGGTTCCGGCGAGCGCGGCGACGACAACCAGCGGCAGGTGGCCGTCGGCCTCGGCCCGCACGTGCGGGCGCACGCCGGCGACTTCCCCGCGATCGTCGTGTTCCCGCAGGCGCCGGAGGACAGCGAATGGAACCAGGTCGCGGACGTGGCCTTCGCCCAGCTCGACGCGGCCACGCGCGAGTTCGGCGGCGACCCGGACCGCACCTACCTCACCGGCCTGTCGATGGGCGGCTACGGCACCTGGGACTACGCGCTGCGCCAGTCCTACCGCTTCGCCGCGCTGGTGCCGGTGTGCGGCGGGCTCGTGCATCCGCGGCGGCCATCGATGGCGGTCACGGGGCTCGACGGCGAGGCGGATCCGTATGCCGCCGCCGCGCAGCGGCTGCGCGGCATCCCGGTGTGGATCTTCCACGGCGCGAAGGACGACGCGGTGCCGGTGGAATATTCGCGGCGCATGGATGCGGCACTCCGGACCGCCGGCGCGCGCGACGCGCGCTACACCGAGTTCCCGGACGCCAACCACAACAGCTGGGACCCGGCCTACGCCACGCCGGAGCTGTGGACCTGGCTGTTCGCGCAGCGCCAGTCGAACGCCTTCCGGCAGCGTTGAGCGCCCCCGGCGCCGCTGCCCGAGGCGGCCCTTGATCCATGACGCCATTGCCGCCGCCTCGCGGCGCGCTCAATGCAGCTGCCAGCTGCCGTCGGCGCGGATCTGCAGGCAGGCGCCGTCGACCGGACAGGCGGCGACCATGCGGACATCCTCGGGCTTCAGGCCCAGCCGCCAGGCGAGGCCGTGCGCACCCATGGCGTAGAAGCGCTGTTCGTCCTCGACCTGGACAAACAAGGGCGCCCCCGGCGGCGATCGCTCCAGTTCGCGCAGCGTCGCCTCGGCCCAGTGCGCGCGGCCGATCAGGCCCGGATGGTCGAGCCGGCGCGTGCCCTCCACCGCCACCAGCGACGACGCGCCGACCAGCGCGGCCGCGACCACCGCGACGCCGCGCCCCTGCAGGCAGCGCGCCAGCGCCACCGTCGGCAGGATCGCCGCGACGGCCGCGTAGTAGGCATAGCTGTTCCACGCCAGCGGGAAGTACGGCGCATAGGCCAGCCCCACGAACAGCACCAGCACGCCCCACTGCCGCGCGTCCAGCCGGCCGACGCCGCCGCGCAGCGCCAGCAGCCATGCCGCCGCCACCGGCAGGGCCGCGGCCACGGCCCATGCCGCGCCCGGCAGCCGTTCGCCCGTGGCGATCATGCGCAGGGCCTCGCGCGGCACGTTGAGCAGCCATGCGCCCAGCGAAGCGGCATTGCGCAACATGCCCGTGCCGAAGACGAACCCGTACTGCGCGGCGTCGTTCTCCGTCACCTGCTGGCGCAAGGCCAGCCAGGCCAGCGCGATGACGAGGCAGGCCAGCCACGCCACGACTTCGCCGCGACGCGGCCGCGCGCCCGCGAACAGGCTCGACGCCAGCATCAGCAGCGGCGTCAGCACCGCCGACTCCTTGCTCAGCAGGGCCGCGGCGAGCAGCGCGGGCATGGCCGCCAGCAGCGCGATGCGCGGCGCGCCCGATGCACGCGCTGCGGACAACCATGCCGCAAGCATCAGGGCGGTCAACGCCACCAGGATCGGGCTGTTCGCCGCCGCGACCCAGTGCACCGGCAGCAGCCCCAGCGCCAGCACAGCGTAGAACGAAAACGACAGCAGCGCGACGGCGCGCGGCTGCTCCCACGCGCAGGCGCGCGCAAGCGCATGGCCGAACGCGCCGACGCAGGCGGCCGCCAACATGTGCAGGACCAGGTTCACCCCGTGCGCAAGCAACGCATCCGCGCCCAGCGTGCCCTCGACCACGCGCCAGTACGCCTCCTGCGACAGCGGCCGCCAGAACTTCATGGGATGTTCCGGCCAGAAGGTCTGCAGCCAGGGCTGCCCGGCCTCGTTGGCCGCGCGCGCGCCGTGCAGGTAGAAGTAGTCGTCGCCCCAGAACGGCGTCCACAGCGCGGGCAGCCACAGCAAGACGGCGAACGCGCAAAGCAGGACGGCGGCGACCGCGTCCGTCGACGCGCCCCGCTTCATGCCAGCAAGGCCTCCAGCACCGCCATCCGCACCGCGACGCCGTTCGCCACCTGCCGCAGGATCAGCGACTGCGGGCCGTCGGCGACTTCGTCGCTGATCTCGACGCCACGGTTCATCGGACCCGGGTGCAGGACCACCGCGTCCGGCGACGCCCGGCGCAGGCGTTCGGCGGTAAGGCCGTAGTCGCGGTGGTAGTCGTCGAGCGATGCGATCAGCCCCTCCTCCATGCGCTCGCGCTGCAGGCGCAGCATCATCACCGCGTCGACGTCGTCGAGCGCGATGTCGAAGTCATGCGTGACGGTGCAGCCGGCCAGCGTGCCGTCGTCTGGCAGCAGCGCCGCCGGTCCGCAGACGCGGATCTCGCCGGCGCCGAGCGTGCGCAAGGCGTGCAGGTCCGAGCGCGCGACGCGGGAGTGCTTCACGTCGCCGACGATGACGAAGCGGCGCGAGGCGAAATCGTCGCCGAGCGCCTGGCGCAGCGTCAGCATGTCGAGCAGGCCCTGGGTGGGATGCGCGCTGCGGCCGTCGCCGGCGTTGACCAGGGCGGTGCCGGCGTTGGCCGCGGCAGCCAGCTCGGCCACCGCGCCGTCGCCGGAGTGGCGCACGATGAAGCCACGCACGCCCATCGCCTCGATGTTCTTCAACGTGTCGCGCGCGGTTTCGCCCTTGGTCGTGGACGAGGTCGCCGCGTCGAAGCCGAGCACGTCGGCGCCGAGGCGCTGCGCGGCGCGCTGGAAGCTCAGCCGGGTGCGGGTGGAGGGCTCGAAGAACAGGGTGCAGACGGCGGTGCCGGCCAGCGCGTCGCGCGCGTCGGCGCCGTCGGCGAAGGCCCGGGCACGGTCGAGCAGCGCCACGAGGGCCTCGCGCGGCAGGCCTTCCAGCGTCAACAGGTGGCGCAGCCGGCCTTCGGAATCGGTCTGTTCGGTCATGGGCGGATATTGTCCGGCAAATCGACCCCAATGACGCATGGACGCCGTGGGAGCGCCCTTGGGCGCGATGCTTCTCCGCGAAGCGGCCCAACCGAATGGGAAGGCATCGCGCCCAAGGGCGCTCCCACGTCTACAGGGGCGTGGCGTCCTGCGGCGAGGCCAGCCAACGTTCGACGATGATCGCGGCGGCGACCGCGTCCAGCGTCGCGGCGTCGCGGCGCCGGCGCCGACCCTCGGCGCGGTCGGCGGCGAAGCGCTGCGCCGCCTCGATCGAGCTGGTGCGCTCGTCCACCATCACCACCGGCAACCGGTAGCGCGCCTTCAGCGCCTCGGCGAAGGCGCGCGCGCGGGCGCGGATCGGCTGGTCGCCGCCGTCGAGCGTCATCGGGTCGCCGACCACCAGGCCGTCCGGCCCCCACTCCTTGCGCAGCCGGTCGATCGCGGCCCAGTCGATCTGGTCGCCGTGCACGTCGACCACCGCCAGCGCGCGCGCGCCATGGCCGAAGGCGCTGCCCACCGCCACGCCGATGCGGCGCGCGCCGACGTCGAAGCCCAGCACCGTGCCGTCGGCGCGGATCGGCCCCGCGCTCATGCGTGCCCCACGTGCCCCGCCATGCGCATCAGGTCGACGCCGATCTCCCCTGCCGCGGCCTGCCAGCGCTGGTCGAGCGGCAGCGAGAACAGGATCTCGTGGCCCGCGGGCGCGGTCAGCCAGCTGTTCTCGGTGAGCTCGTACTCCAGCTGCCCCGCGCCCCAGCCGGCGCAGCCGAGCGCGACCGTGGCGTGCTCCGGCCCCTCGCCGCGCGCGATCGCCTCGAGGATGTCGCGCGAGGTGGTCACGTACAGGCCGTCGGCGACGGCGAGGCTGGAATCCCAGGCGTGGTCGCCGTCGTGGATGACGAAGCCGCGCTCCGGATGCACCGGGCCGCCGGCGAGCACGCGGCGTTCGAGCAGCGCCGGATCGTCGCTGCCGATGTCCATCTGCTGCAGCACCTCGCCCAGGGTGTAGTCCGACGCACGATTGACGACCACGCCCATCGCGCCATCGTCGTCGTGCTGGCAGATCAGCGCCACCGTACGCGCGAAATTGGGATCGGCGAGCGTCGGCAGTGCGATCAGCAGCTGGTTCGCGAACGAGGGCGACAGGGCGGGCATGTGGCCATTCTAGGCCCTGTGCCGCGATGGCGCGCCGCGATGCGCGGCGCCGGTTCAGCCGAGGCCGAACTGCTGCTCGTCCGGCGTCGCCAGGCGCACGTCGACGACCTCCACCTGCGCCTGGACCGTGCGCCCTGCCAGCGGGTGGTTGCCGTCGACGGTGACCGTGTCGCCGTCGACCGCGGTCACCACCACCTCGAGCGGCCCCTTCGCGGTCTGCGCGGTCAGCCTCGCACCGACCGCCGGCGCCGCCGACGCACCCAGTTTGTCGCGCGGCAACGTCTGCACCAGCAACTCGTGGCGCGGGCCGAAGCCGGCCTCCGGCGCGATCGTCACGGAGAACGTGTCCCCCGGCGACTTGCCGGCCAGCGCCTGCTCCAGCCCGGGCATGATGCTGCCGGTGCCGTGCATGTAGACCAGCGGCGCATGGCCGTGCGTGGAGGTGACGGCCTGTCCCTGTTCGTCCCTGAGCGTGAAGTGCACGGTGGCGATGCGGCGGTCGGCGATGTCCATGGCGTGGGCCGGCGTGTCGGGGGAAGCGCATGTTGGCGCGGGCATGCGGCCGGAGGCAACCCGGGGGCGACCCGCAGTCGTTATGCTTGCGTGATGAGCGGCTATTGCGATTTCGCGCCCGGGCACCCGCTGCACGGCCCTTACCACGACACCGAGTACGGCTTCCCGCAGCGCGACGAATCGGTGCTGTTCGAGCGCCTGCTGCTGGAGATCAACCAGGCCGGCCTGAGCTGGGAGACAATCCTGCGCAAGCGCGACGGCTTCCGCCGCGCCTACGGCGGCTTCGACGTGGACGCGGTGGCGGCCTACGGCGCGAGCGACGTCGCCCGCCTGCTCGCCGACCCGGGCATCATCCGCAACCGGCTGAAGGTCGCCGCCGCGATCCACAATGCGCAGGTGATCCATGGCTTCCGCGCCTCGCACGGCGGCTTCGCACGCTGGCTGGACGCGAACGCGCGCGACGAGCACGGCAAGGCGCGCGACAAGGCGTCGTGGGTGAAGCTGTTCAAGCGGACGTTCCGCTTCACCGGCGGCGAGATCACCGGCGAATTCCTGATGAGCCTGGGCATCCTGCCCGGCGCGCACCGGCCCGACTGCCCGGTCATGAAGAAGATCGCCCGCATTCGCCGCGCGGGCCGGGCCATGGATAACAACTTGTCATCCCGAGCGTAGCGAGGGATCTGCTTTTTCCGGACGAAAAGCAGATCCCTCGCTACGCTCGGGATGACAAGTCCATTACTATCGGGCGCTCGCGGGCATCGCCGCATCCCCGACCGCGGAAACGATCCGGGCCGCTTGCGCGGCCCGAAATCGAAGCCTTCGGAAGGCGGATCAGCCCTTGACGGCTTCCTGGTAGCGGCGCTCGACCTCGTTCCAGTCGACGACGTTGTAGAACGCGGCGATGTAGTCCGGGCGGCGGTTCTGGTACTTCAGGTAGTAGGCGTGTTCCCACACGTCCAGGCCGAGGATCGGGGTGTTGCCCGAGCCGATACCCTTCATCAGCGGATTGTCCTGGTTGGCGCTGCTCTCGACGGCGAGCTTGCCGGACTTGTCGACCGACAGCCACGCCCAGCCGCTGCCGAAGCGGGTCAGCGCGGCCTTGGTGAAGGCCTCCTTGAACGCGTCGAAGCCGCCCAGGTCGCTGTCGATATGCTTGGCCACGTCGCCGGTCGGCTGGCCGCCGCCCTCGGGCGACAGCACCGTCCAGAACAGCGAGTGGTTGGCGTGGCCACCGGCGTTGTTGCGCAGCGGGCCGCGCTTGTCCTCGGGCAGCGCGTCGAGGTTGGCGATGATCTCCTCGGCGGACTTGTCGGCCCACTCGGTCCCTTCCAGCGCCGCATTGGCGTTGTTGATGTAGGTCTGGTGATGCTTGGTGTGGTGGATTTCCATCGTCTGCGCGTCGATGTGCGGCTCGAGCGCGTCGTAGGCGTAGGGCAGCTTGGGGAGGGTGAAGGCCATGTGCGATCTCCGTTCGGGGGGTCGGCCGCTATTGTGCCGCGGATGCGGTCAAAGGGGGGTCAACCGGGCGCAATGCTGCATTCCGGCGAACCTCGGGCGCACTTGAGGCCGGTTGCCGCGACCGGCATGATGTCGCACCCGCGCTGCGCCAGCCGTTGCCGCTGCGGACTCCCTGTCACAGCGAGCACGCCGGCAACGCCATGCGCCTTTTCGCGGCCACCTTCTGCGCCCTGCTGGCCGTCCTCGTCGCGGCGTGCACGCCCCGGGATCCGGCACCCGACCCGTCGCTTGTCCTGGTCGCCGGCGACGGACTGTCGTGGCATCGCGGCAACCTGCACGCGCACACGCTGTGGAGCGACGGCCAGGCGCTGCCCGACACCGTGGTCGCGTGGTACCGGGACCATGGCTACCAGTTCCTCGCCCTGACCGAGCACGACCTGCTGCAGGACGGCGAACGCTGGATCGACGCCAGCCGCCTGCCGGCCGCGGCGCGCGAAGCGCTGCCGCAGGTCTACGCCGACGGCGCCGATCTGCGCGGACATGATGGCCGGGACGAAGTGCGGCTGCGGCGCCACGACGAACTCGTGTCGCGTTTCTCCAGCCCCGGGCAGTTCCTGCTGCTGCCGGGCGAGGAGATCTCGGACAACGTCGGGCCGGTTTCGATCCACGTCAACGCGGTGAACCTGCCGGTGCTGGTGCCGCCGGCAAGGCTCGACGACGTGAACCGCACCATCGAGGCCGATTTCGACGCCGCCGGACGTGCGGCGCGCGAGGCGGGCCGCGACCTGCTGCTGCAGCTCAACCACCCGAACTTCGTGCATTCGCTGACCGCGGAACAGCTCGTCCAGCTGCGCGGCAGTCCGTTCTTCGAGGTCTACAACGGCCATCCGCTGTCGAACAACCCGAGCGACGGCCGGCGTCCATCGGTCGAACGCATGTGGGACATCGCGCTGGCGTGGCGACTGGACGTGCTCGGCCTGCCTCCGCTGTACGCGACCGCCACCGACGACAGCCACGACTATCGTCCCGGCGGCGACGCCACGCCGGGCCGCGGCTGGGTCATGGTACTGGCCGATGCGCTGGAGCCGGAGCGCCTGTTCGAGGCGATGCGCCAGGGCCGCTTCTACGCCTCGTCGGGCGTGCGGCTGGAGCGGATCGTCGCCACCAGCGATCGCCTCGAGGTCGCGGTGGCCGCGGAGCCCGGCGTCGACTATCGCATCGAGTTCATCGGCACGCGCTCGGGGTTCGAAGCGGGCAGCACGCCCGCGACTTCGGCGACCGGCCGCCCCCTCTACGCCAGCCGTGGCTACTCCGACGACATCGGCAAGGTGTTCGCGCGCCACGACGCCCCCCGCGCGGTGTACCGCTTCAAGCCGGAAGACCTGTACGTGCGCGCGCGCGTCACCGCCAGCCGCCGCCATCCGAATCCGTCGCAGCCGCTGCAGTTCGAGCAGGCCTGGGTGCAGCCGCTGGTCGGACCGGCCGGACGCACGCCCGCGAGGCCGACGCTGCCCGTTCCCGAATCCGCCGCCACCGCCCTGCATTTCGGCGTCACCCGGCGCATGCAGCCGATGTCCGTGGCCGAAGCCGACGCGCTGTTGCACGCGCGCGACGACAGGATGGACTGCGCACTGGATGCGCTGGGCGACGGCCGCGGCCGGCCCTCCACGCTGTTGCAGCCAGCCGATTCCGCCTCGTTCTCCGGCTGGATCGGCAACACCACGCGGGGCGAGGCCGCGGACTGGCTCGCGGTGGTGCTGCACGGCGCCGCGGGCGACTTCGTCGGCGAAGGCGCGCCCACGCGGGCGCGGCCGGACGTGGCGCAGGCGTTCGGCAAGCCGGCGCTCGAAGCCTCCGGCTACGCGCTCGGGTTCGAATTGCGCGGCGTGGCGCCCGGCGACTACCGCGTCTGGCTGGTCGGCTATCGCCACGGGCGCGCCGGCGCTTGCGACAGCGGCAGGTCGCTGCGCGTGGGATGACACCGCGGTTCGCGCGCGCTACTGCCCGCGCGGCGGGAACGCGTATTCGGAGTTGAGGCTCGACAGCGACAGGTTCGGGCTGTACGCCGGGTCGGCCAGCAGCTGCGGGCCCCAGCGCTGCAGCATGGCCTCGACCTCGCCGACGAAGCGCGCGCGCTTCTCGTCGGTGTCCTCGCTGCCGCGCGAGGCCGATTCGTGGTGGTACAGCTCGGCGAACGGCGTCCACAGGTTGCGGTAGCCGGCCTCGCGCAGGCGCAGGCAGAAGTCGATGTCGTTGAACGCGACCCGCAGCGATTCGTCGAGCCCGCCGACTTCCTCGAACACCGCGCGCCGCACCAGCAGGCAGGCGCCGGTGACCGCCGACAGCTGCTGCGCGACGCGCACGCGTCCGCCATGGCCCGGATACCCGCGCGGCATGCCGCAGTACACGTGCGCGGCGACGCCATGGATGCCCAGCACCACGCCGGCGTGCTGGATGGTGTCGTCCGGGTAGTACAGCATCGCGCCGACCGCGCCGATCTCCGGGCGCACCGCATGCGAGACCATCTCGGCCAGCCAGTCGCGCGAGATCACCTCGATGTCGTTGTTGACCAGGCCCAGGATCGCCCCGTCGCACTGTGACGCGGCCCAGTTGTTGATCGCCGAGTAGTTGAACGGCGCGTCGAAGCGCAGCACGCGCACGCGCTCGCGCCGCCGCAGCTGGTCGAGATAGGCCAGCGCTTCGGGTTCGGACGACTGGTTGTCGACCACGACGACCTCGAAATCCGGGTAGTCGGTGCGCTCGAACAGGCTCTCGACGCAGGTCCGCAGCAGCTCCACCCGGTCGCGCGTGGGAATCAGCAGGCTCACCCTGGGCGGCGGCGCCGGCAGCGGCCAGCGCACGCGGTAGTGGCCGTGCGAGAGTTCCTCCGCCCTCGCGCCCGGATGGCGACGCGACAGGTGCTCGTCGACCGCGCGCGCGCCCGCGGCGGCGGCATAGTCCTTGGCGTCGCGCACCAGCGCCGTCGAACCCTCGATCGCGCGCCAGTGGTACAGCACCTTGGGGATGTGGCGGATGCGCGCGGCATCGGTGCGCTCGCTGCAGCGCAGGACGAGGTCGTGGTCCTGGCTGCCCTCGAATCCGGCGCGGAAGCCGCCGACCTCGCGCACCAGCGCCGTGCGAACCACGCTCAGGTGGCAGACGTAGTTCTGGCTGCGCAGCAGGTCGGGGTTCCAGTCCGGCTTGAAGTAGGGATCGAAGCGGCGACCCTCGCCGTCGAGCTTGTCCTCGTCCGAGTACAGCAGGTCCAGCGCCGGGTCGGCGGCGATCGCCTCGGCCATTTCCAGCAGCGCGTGCGGGCGCAGTTCGTCGTCGTGGTCGAGCAGCGCGACGTAGTCGCCGGTCGCCAGCGCCAGCGCGCTGTTCGAGGCACGCGAGATGTGGCCGTTGTCGTCGCGCCGCACGAAGCGGATGCGCGCTTCCTTCGCCGCATACTCCTGCAGCACGCGCGCGACCGCGGGATCGGTCGAGGCGTCGTCGGCGATGCACAGCTGCCAGCGCGGATACGCCTGCGCGAGCACGCTGTCGAGGCAGCGCCGCAGCCAAGCCTCGGGCGTGTTGTAGGCCGGCACCAGTACCGAGAATACGGGGCCGTCGCCGAGCGCGGCGGCGCGCGCGCGCAGGCGCTCCAGGTCGCGCTCGCGGACAGTATCAAAGTAGCGGACCCAGGCCTCGTAGGGATCGAGGCCGAGGTCGTGCCGGCGGTTGTAGCGGCGCAGCAGCGCGTCGGCCGCGCCGGACAGCCCCTGCGCAGAAACATCGCGCATGAAGCGCAGGCCCTCGCCCCGGGTTGAACCGCCATCGGCCGCCAGCCCCCGCAACATCGTCCACAGCGCGCGCCCGCGACCGACGCGCCGCAATTCGAACGCTTCGAGCAGCAGCGCGCGATCGCGCCACGCCGGCTTCAGCCACAGCCCGTTCGAAGGCCCGTCGAACATCACCAGCAGGTCCCAGCGGCCCTCGCCCCGGTCGCTGAGGAAGATGCCGCGATCGGGCAGCGGGCCGTGGCCATGATCGGGCTGCAGCGACAGCGGCGGCGTGTCGCCGTCAACGCCGCGGCAGGCCACGCGCAGCAGGTGCCAGCCCGGCTGGATCGCGAGGCCCGGCAGCGCACGGCGCAGGGCGAAGCCTTCCATCGCCGCCTCGCCGTGCAGCGGCGACGACAGCCGCCGCGCGTCGCGCGCAGGATGAACCAGCAACGCCTCGTCGCTGCCCCGGGGGCGCGCGCGGTACTGGCCGGTCTGCCGGCCAAGCCGTCGGTGGCCGCGCAGGAACACGCGGCGCCGGTACTCGTCGACCAGCGCCGCGGCCAGCCCCGCAGGTCCGCGCCGCAGTCCTGGCAGGATGCGCGCCAGGCTGGCCAGCCGCGCCGCTGCACCCGCATGGTCGTCCAACGTCACCAGCGCCGCCCACATCGCGCGCAGCGCGGCACCGCGCGTAATCGGTTCGACGACGATGCCGTCGACAACATCGCCGGTGCTGCGCAGGTGCAGGTGGTAGTCGCCGGCCTCGATCGCGACGATGCCCGAGGCCTCGCCCGCGGACACGTCCAGCGGATAGACCAGGTCGCCCTCGGAACCGGCACGGACCAGGACGAGCACCGGCGTGGCATCGGCCGCGGGCGGCCACGGCCGCGAGATCCGGTACCAGCCGGAAGCAAACCTTCGGGGCTGGCCGGCGGCCAGCGGCGTGTCATCTGGCATCGGATCGAATCGTCATCGCAGGGCGGCGGCTCCCGCGCCGTTCGCGGGCGGTCGCAGGCCCGGCACCCGGTCGCGAAGGCCCGCGGCGAGGTCCGTCCGCGTCCCGCCGCAGTATACGGGAACGCCCTCGCCGGCCCGCACCCGCGGTGCCGCGGCTAGACTGTCGCCATGCCCTTCCTCGAACTGACCGTCCGCTGCCGCGAGGCCGAGCAGCCGCGCTACGAACACGCGCTGGAGGACGTGGGCGCGCTGGCGGTGACGATGCTCGATGCCGACGCGGACACGGCCAATGAGCACGCGATCCTCGAGCCCGGCGTCGGCCAGACGCCGCTGTGGGATTCGATCGCGCTCAGCGCGCTGTTCCCGCACGACGCCGACGCGCTGCTGCTGCTCGCCGCGCTGGAAGCCTTCGACCCGGCGCTCGACTGGACCGACGCGGCGTTCCGCAACGTCGAGGACCAGGACTGGGAGCGCGCCTGGATGGACCAGTACCAGCCGCTGCGCTTCGGCGCGCGCACCTGGATCGTGCCCTGGAACCACGAACTGCCCGACGAGGCCCGCGCCGCCGATGCCGCGGTGGTGCGGCTCGATCCGGGGCTCGCGTTCGGCTCGGGCACGCATCCGACCACCTCGCTGTGCCTGCAGTGGCTCGACGCGCTGGCCGCGGACGGCACGCTGCAGGGCAGGACGGTGCTCGATTTCGGCTGCGGCAGCGGCATCCTCGCGCTCGCCGCGCTGAAGCTGGGCGCGGCGCATGCCGATGGCGTCGACAACGATCCGCAGGCGCTGCTCGCCACCCGCGACAACGCCGAACGCAACGACGTCGGCGCCGCGCTGGCCGTATTCGAGCCGGGCCAGGCGCCGGCGGGCCCCTACCCGGTCGTGGTCGCCAACATCCTCGCCTCCGCGCTCGATGCGCTGGCCGAGGTGCTGGCCGAACGCACCGCGCCGGGCGGGCGCATCGCGCTGTCGGGCATCCTCGACGGGCAGGAGGAAGCGCTGCTGCAGCGCTTTCGTCCCTGGTTCGGCGCGCTCTCGGTCACGCACGAGGGCGACTGGGTCCGCATCGACGGCGTCCGCCGGTGACGCGCGACACGGCGGCGCGGCGCGCCTGCGTGGTTGAATAACCGCATGTTCGTGAACTGCAAGCATTGCAACGCGCTGGTCGCGACCGATCCGGTCACCGACCTGCCGCCGGAGCGCTGCCCGCGCTGCGCCGGCGTGCTGCGGCTGCCGCAGGCGCCGCCGGATACCGCCGCGCCTGCCGACGATACGCCCGCCGACGATGCGCCTGCACCCGACGCGCCGGCTGCAAAGGAATCGCCCGCGCAGGTCGCGGCCCCTGCAGCGCCGACGACGCCGGCGACCGGCGACGACACGCCCACCGCCGAAACGGCACCTGCCGCGGCATTGCAGGACGCACCTGCGGCCGCGATTGCGGCAGGCGCCGTATCCGCTCCCGCGCAGCCTCCCGCACCGCCTGCTTCCGCCCCCGTCGCCGACACCGCTTCGATGGAACCTGCGACCGTCCTCGACGAGCGCAAGGAAACCGACGCGTCCGCGGGGAACGCGGATACCCGCACCGAAGACGCAGCGGTCGCAAATCCCGCAGGCGACGATGGCGCGACGGCGACGGCACAGGCACCGGCAGACACCGTGGTCGCCGACGAAGACGCACCGGCCATCGCCGCGCCGCCGTCCACCGATCAGGTCGCCACCGGAACCGAAACCGCGACCACCACCACGTCCGGCCCGGGCTTCCTGTCCAGGACAGCGCCCGCGGCATCGGCACCTGCGGGCGCGCGGCGATGGCTGCTCCCCGCCGCCATCGCGTCGCTCGCCCTGCTGCTCGGCCTGCAGGTCCTGCTCGCCGACCGCGACCGCCTCGCCGGCGACGCGCAGTGGCGGCCGCTGGTGGCGTCGGTCTGCGGCCTGCTCGGCTGCAGCATCCCGGCCTGGCACGAGCCCGCGGCCTTCGCGCTGCTCGCGCGCGAGGTGCGGCCGCATCCCGACGCGCCGGGCGCGCTGCGCGTCAGCGCCACCTTCCGCAACGACGCCCGCTGGACGCAGGACTGGCCGCGGCTGGTGCTGACGCTGTCCGACGTCGACGGCCGCCCGGTCGCCGCGCGCGCCTTCGGCGCCGACGAATACCTCGCGTCGGCCGCGACGGCAACGGGACTCGATCCCGGACAGACGGCGGACATCGCACTGGACATCCGCGAGCCATCGGCCGCCACCGTGTCCTACGCGTTCGATTTCCGTTAGGGCGCGTCGATTCGACGAAATTCGCATTGTCCGCTGCGACCGCGAGGCGCTAGACTCGTCCGCCCGCGATGCTGGGCCCGCTTCGGCGCCGCATCGCCATGGCTGTCCCGAGCGCCTACTTGAACACCGCAGAACACACCGACCAGCAGAGTGTCCGCAGCGCGCCGCGTGCGCCGCTGCGCGAGCATGTCGCCACCTCGGTGCGCCGCTACCTCGGCGACCTCAACGGCAGCGACGCCGACAACCTTTACCAGATCGCGCTGCGCGAGCTCGAGATCCCGCTGTTCCTGGAAGTGCTGGAACACTGCGACGGCAACCAGAGCCGCGCCGCGACCATGCTCGGCATCCATCGCGCGACCTTGCGCAAGAAGCTGCGCGAATACGGCATCGCCTGACGCCGATCCCGCCGAAGCCGTCATCCCGGCACAAGCCGGGATCCATTCGGCTTTGCCCCGGGAGCCTCCTGCAACACGGGCGCCGCCACGCGCGATCGAAAATGGATCCCGGCTTGCGCCGGGATGACGTTGGCTTGACGTTCTGCGCGCCTGCTGCCGCCGCGACCCGCGGCGGCGGCAGGCGGAAACCCCTATAATTTCGCCCTCGTTTCCGCGTCCTTCCCCGACCCTTCCCCGATGACCCACGACCTCCTGCCCGTGCGCCGGGCGCTGCTGTCCGTGTCCGACAAGACCGGGCTGATCGACCTAGCCACCGCGCTGACCGCCCGCAACGTCGAACTGCTGTCCACCGGCGGCACCGCCAGGGCGATCCGCGAGGCGGGCCTGCCGGTGAAGGACGTGTCCGAGGCCACCGGCTTCCCGGAAATGATGGACGGCCGCGTCAAGACCCTGCATCCGCTGGTGCACGGCGGCCTGCTCGGCCGCGCCGGCGTCGACGATGCGGTGATGGCCGAACACGGCATCGCCCCGATCGACCTGCTGGTGCTCAACCTCTATCCCTTCGAGCAGGTCACCGCGAAGGCCGACTGCACGCTTGCCGACGCGGTCGAGAACATCGACATCGGCGGCCCGGCGATGCTGCGCAGCGCGGCGAAGAACTTCGCGCGCGTGGCGGTGGCGACCTCGCCCGACCAGTACGCGGAGCTGCTGGCCGAACTCGAGGCCAACGACGGCCGGCTGTCGGCGGCGAAGCGCTTCGCGCTGTCGGTCGTCGCCTTCAACCGCGTCGCGCAGTACGACGCGGCGATCAGCAACTACCTCTCCGCGATCACCGACGCCGCGAGCGACGTGCCGGCGCGCGCCGCCTTCTCCGCGCAGGCCAACGGCAGCTTCGTCAAGCTCATGGACCTGCGCTATGGCGAGAACCCGCACCAGCAGGCCGCGTTCTACCGCGACCTGCATCCCGCGCCCGGCTCGCTGGCGACGTTCGAGCAGCTGCAGGGCAAGGAGCTGAGCTACAACAACATCGCCGACAGCGACGCGGCCTGGGAATGCGTGCGCCAGTTCGACGCGCCTGCCTGCGTGATCGTCAAGCACGCCAATCCCTGCGGCGTGGCGGTGGGCGCCGGCACCGGCGATGCCTACGAACTCGCCCATGCCACCGACCCCACCAGCGCCTTCGGCGGCATCATCGCCTTCAACCGCACGCTGGACGCCGCGACGGCGAAGGTGATCCTCGACCGCCAGTTCGTCGAGGTGCTGATCGCGCCGGACTACGAGGCCGGTGCGCTGGAGTACGCATCGAGGAAGGCCAACGTGCGCGTGCTGCGCATCCCGCTGGCGCCGTCGTCGAAGGGTTTCATCGACACCAAGCGCGTGGGCTCCGGGCTGCTGATGCAGACCGCCGACGATCGCGTGGTCACACGCGACGAACTGAAGGTGGTGACGAAGCTGGCGCCCACCGAAGCGCAGTTCAGCGACCTGCTGTTCGCCTGGAAGGTGGCCAAGTTCGTCAAGTCCAACGCCATCGTCTACGCCAAGGACCGCCGCACCATCGGCGTCGGCGCCGGGCAGATGAGCCGCGTGTACTCGGCGCGCATCGCCGGCATCAAGGCCGCCGACGCCGACCTGCAGGTGGAAGGATCGGTGATGGCGTCCGACGCCTTCTTCCCCTTCCGCGACGGCATCGACGCCGCGGCGGCCGCCGGCATCAAGGCGGTGATCCAGCCCGGCGGCTCGATGCGCGACGGCGAAGTGATCGCCGCGGCCGACGAGCACGGCATCGCGATGGTATTCACCGGCGTTCGCCATTTCCGCCACTGACCGTTTTTACAGCCGTCATTCCGGCGAAAGCCGGAATCCATCTTGCCCTTGCCCCCCGCTCTCCCGACACCAGAAGGGCAACAGCAAAATGGATCCCGGCTTTCGCCGGGATGACGAATCCGGAGATCCTGCATGAAGATTCTCGTCATCGGTTCCGGCGGACGCGAACACGCGCTGGCCTGGAAGCTCGCGCAGTCCCCGCGCGTCGGCGAAGTGATTGTCGCGCCGGGCAACGCCGGCACCGCGACCGAAGGCAAGTGCCGCAATGCTGCCGTCAAGGCGACGGATCTCGACGGGCTGCTGCGGCTCGCGCGTGACGAGGATGTGGCGCTCACCGTGGTCGGTCCCGAGTTGCCCCTGGTCGCCGGCGTGGTCGACCGCTTCCGTGAAGCCGGCCTGCGCATCTTCGGCCCCACCGCCGCCGCCGCGCAGCTCGAGGGCAGCAAGGCCTTCGCCAAGGATTTCCTCGCGCGGCACGGCATCCCGACCGCGTTCTATTCGGTGTTCACCGAAGTCGAACCCGCACTCGCCTACCTGCGCGAGAAGGGCGCGCCGATCGTGGTCAAGGCCGACGGCCTGGCCGCCGGCAAGGGCGTGATCGTGGCGACGACGCTGGCCGAAGCCGAGGCCGCCGTGCGCGACATGCTCTCGGGCAACACCTTCGGCGACGCCGGCGCGCGCGTGGTCATCGAGGAGTTCCTCGACGGCGAGGAAGCCAGCTTCATCTCGATGGTCGACGGCGCGCATGCGCTGCCGATGGCGACCTCGCAGGACCACAAGCGCGTCGGCGACGGCGACACCGGCCCCAACACCGGCGGCATGGGTGCCTACTCGCCCGCCCCCGTGGTCACGCCCGAAGTGCACGCGCGGGTGATGCGCGAGATCGTCGAGCCGACCGTTGCCGGCATGATCGCCGACGGCGCGCCGTTCACCGGCTTCCTCTATGCCGGCCTGATGATCGACGCGTCGGGCGCGCCCAAGGTCATCGAGTTCAACGTCCGCTTCGGCGACCCGGAAACGCAGCCGGTGCTGCTGCGCCTGCAGTCCGACCTCGTCGACCTGGTCGAAGCCGCGATCGACGGTCGCCTGCGCGACGTCGACGCGCAATGGGATCCGCGTCCGTCGCTGGGCGTGGTGATGGCCGCGAAGCCGTACCCGGAATCACCCGTGACCGGCGACGTGCTTGCCGGCCTCGACGACGTGCCCGCAGGCGCAAAAGTCTTCCACGCCGGCACCGCCCTCGACGCGCAGGGCGACGTCGTCAGCGCTGGCGGCCGCGTGCTCTGCGTCACTGCGCTGGGCGACACCGTGGCGGATGCGCAGCGCAACGCCTACGCCGGCGTCAACGCGATCTCCTGGGCCAGCGAATTCCACCGCGGCGACATCGGCTGGCGCGCGGTTGAACGCGAGCGCGCATAGCGCGCGCCCCGGTCGCGCCTGAAGGCGCGACCGGAGCTCAGACGTTCGCGTCCTCTGGCGGCAGCCGCGTCTCGATCGGCGCGGCACCCTCGCCGCCACCCGACGACTCCGGGCAGCGCCCGTCCAGCGTGTACGAGGTCATCGACAGCGACCCGTAGGCGTAGCCGTCCACCAGCGTCTTCGCCGGCCGCTGCGCCGCCGCGGCCAGGCCGGCGATGTAGAGCAGCGGCAGGAAATGGTCCGGGGTCGGCACCGCCATGCGGAAATCCGGATGCGAGACGAGCGACGCCACCTCGTGCGGCCGCTCCAGCATCAGCTCGCGCGCGGCCTCGTCGAAGCGCCGCGACCAGTCGAACGCGCCGTCGGGCTGTTTCCAGTCGATCGCGCGCAGGTTGTGCACCACGTTGCCGCTGCCCACCACCAGCACGCCGCGCTCGCGCAGCGCCGCCAGCTTCGCGCCGAGCGCTAGGTGCCAGTCGATCGGCTTGCGTGTGTCGATCGACAGCTGCACCACCGGGATGTCGGCCTCGGGGAAGGCATGCACCAGCACCGACCAGGTGCCGTGGTCGATGCCCCAGCTGTCGACGTCGGCGCCGACGCGGTCCGGCTTCGCCAGCTCCGCCACCTCCTCGACCAGCTCCGGCAGCCCCGGCGCCGGGTACCGCACCTCGAACAGCGCCTGCGGGAAGCCGAAGAAATCGTGGATCGTGCGCGGTCGCGGCATCGCCGTCACCGCCAGCACGTTGGTGTACCAGTGCGCCGACACCGCCAGGATCGCCCGCGGCCGCGGCACCGATGCGCCGAACGCGCGCCAGGCCTCGGTGTAGCGGTTGCGCTCGAGCGCGTTCATCGGACTGCCGTGGCCGAGGAAGGCGGCGGGCATCAGCGGCGTGGACATGGCGTGCTCCGGTGGCTTGCGGCTTCCGTCCGACACTCTAGCAATGCGCCGATGCCCATGCCGGCATGCCTGTGCAACGCTGCATCCGCGCCGCGGGCGTTTCCCGCGCGTCGCGCGACCCGCAACACGATGCGCATACCGTGGCCGCAGCAGCCGGCGTCCGGATAACCCTGGCTTCCATGGACACAAGGATGGGTCCACGAGTTGAACGAAGTCCTCCCGTCATCACCGTGCACGCGGCCGGGCGAGAAGTCCAGGCGCTGGTGCCGACCGACGCGCCTGCGCCATCGGCACGGTACGTCGCTAGGAATTCCGGCCCGCCTCGCCTCGTTCTGCGAGCGCCTCGACCAGTTCGCGCACCAGCTGGCGCCGGGGCGCCGGAAGCGACAGGTAGGCATCGACCATCGCGACATCCCGCGGCGCCATGGCCTCCGCCCAATCCGGCCGGCCCTCACCGACGCGGGCCTTGCCGCCGTACTGCAGCACGTGCGGATCCACGCCGACGATCGCGGCCAGTACCCGGATCTTGTCCTGCCTGGGCATGTAGCGGCCGGACAGCCAGCCCGAGATCGCCTGCGCCGTCACCGGGACACCGCCGTAGCGGGAATTGAAGCGCTTCTCCAGCACCGATGCACTGGCCTCGATCCCCGCATCGTGCAGCGCCGCGCGCAGGCGGCGGGCGAAGTCGGTTTTCTCCTTGTCCATGAGCATGGACGGTAGGCAAGCATCGCTTTCAGAATGAAAGAAACGCTTTCCTTTCTCTGAAAGTTTTGCTTTCATTCGGACTCGTTGCGCTTGCGCCCGGGTCCATGCCCACGTCCCTGTTCGAACCATTGCCGGAATGCGTCGCCCGCTGCCGCCGGCAAGCGGGGTTGCGCTAGATGCCATTGCTGTCCTGGCACAACCGCGACGAGGACCTGACGTGCGCGGCGCTCGCCCCATACCGATTGCTGGAACCGGTGGCCAGCCTGTCGCATGGCGATCCCGACTCGCCGAACATGCTGATCGAGGGCGACAACCTCGACGCCCTGAAGGCGTTGCTGCCCTACTACGCGGGGCAAGTGAAGTGCATCTTCATCGACCCGCCCTACAACACGCGCAGCGCGTTCGAGCACTACGACGATAACCTGGAGCATTCGCAGTGGCTGTCGATGATGTATCCGCGGCTGGAGCTTCTACGCGAACTGCTTTCGGAAGATGGCTCGATCTGGATCACGCTGGACGACAACGAGGCACACTACTTCAAGGTCATTTGCGACGAAGTTTTCGGTCGCAAGAACTTCCTTTGCGATATCGCATGGGAGAAACGCTATTCACCTCCACCGGACACCAAAGATATCGGGTACGTGCATGACCACGTCCTTGTCTATCGAAAGGGTCCGACGTTCAGGAGAAACCTGCTTCCGCTGACTGAAGATCAGTCAGGACGATATACGAACCGCGACCATGACCCGCGTGGCAACTGGAAGTCGATGGACTACACGTGCCGCTATACCGCGGACGAGCGTCCCAACCTCTACTACCCGGTAAAGCACCCGCGGACGGGGGAAGAGATCTGGCCAAACAGGAACAGGGTCTGGGCTTTTTCGCCAGAAGCCCACGAAAGGAATGTCGCCGAAGGGCGCCTATGGTGGGGTTTGCGACAACAGAATCGGGTTCCTGCATTGAAGAACTTCTTCAATGAGATCAATCAGGGAATGATGCCGATGTCGCTGTGGAAGCACTCGCTTGCAGGACACAACCAAGAGGCGAAGCAGGAGAGCATTGTCCTGTTCGGACGGGATGAATTATTCGAAACGCCCAAGCCCGAGCGACTTCTTCAGACAGTTCTTCAAATAGCCACGAAAGAGAATGATCTTGTGCTCGACAGCTTTCATGGGTCGGGTACTACTGCGGCAGTAGCGCACAAGATGCGCAGGCGGTGGATTGGAATTGAAGCCGGCGACCACGCTCGCACCCATTGCCAGCCGCGCCTGAAGAAGGTCGTCGACGGCGAACAAGGCGGCATCTCCGAAGCCGTCGACTGGAAAGGCGGCGGCGGCTTCCGTTTCTACAAGCTCGGCGTACCCGTATTCGACGAAAGTGGTCATATCCGGGAAGGCATCCGCTTCGAGCACCTCGCCGCGCATGTATGGTTCTCCGAGACAGGCACTGCCCGTTCGACGCGCGCGAAGAAGGATGCCTTTCTCGGCGAGCACGGCGGCACCGGCTACTACCTGCTGTTCAACGGCATCCTCGGCGACGACAGCAAGTCCGGCGGCAACGTGCTGACCCGGCGCGTGTTGCGTTCCCTGCGCAAGTTCGATGGACCGAAGGTCATCTACGGCGAGGCCTGCGCGCTGCCCGAGGAGCAATTGCGCGAACTCGACATCGCCTTCCGGCAGACGCCCTACGACATCAAGGCGCGCTGACATGGCCCTGGCGCTCAAGATCTACCAGCGACGCGCGCTCGACAGCCTGGAACGGTTCTTCGAAGCCGCACGGCTGTCTGGCCCGGCCGAGGCCTTTTCTACAACCGTGGACAAGGGACTGCTGGACGAATACAGGCCGATGCCCGGCCTGCCGGACGTTCCCTACGCCTGCCTGCGCATCCCCACCGGCGGCGGCAAGACCGTGATGGGTGCGCACATCATCCAGGCCGCGGGTCGCGCCCTGCTGGAGCGTGAATTCCCGCTGGTGATGTGGATGGTGCCCACCACCCAGATCAAGACGCAGACGCTGGACGCCTTTCGCGATCCGCGCCATCCCTACCGGCAGGAACTGGACGAAGCGTTCGGCGGACAGGTGGCGGTGTTCGACGTGGCCGAGTTCGCGCAGATCCGGCCCGCCGACGTGGGCACGAAGGTCTGCATGGTGATTTCGACCGTGGCGGCCCTGCGCGTCAGGGACAAGGAAGGCCGCAAGGCCTACGAGCACCACGAAGACCTGGAACCACACTTTGGCGGCAGCACGCGTAGCCTCGACTACCTGGAGCAGGGCAAGGATGGCAAGGCGCTGGCCTCGTTCGCCAACCTGCTCAGGCTGCATGGGCCGCTGGTGATCATGGACGAAGCGCACAACGCGACCACGCCACTGTCCTATGACGTGTACGAACGCCTCGGGCCACGTGCCGTGGTCGAGCTCACCGCCACGCCGGACGTCGCCAGCTCCAACGTGCTGGCCAGCGTGGCGGCCTTCGAATTGAAGGCCGAGAACATGATCAAGTTCCCGGTCGTACTGAAGGAGCATGACGGCCAATGGCAGGCGGCGGTGAGCAGCGCGGTGGCGCGACGCAAGTCGCTGGCCAAGGCCGCGCTGGACGAACCGGATTACATCCGGCCGATCCTGCTGGTACAGGCCGAGAGTTCGCGTGGCGTTGCCACCGTCGAGGAAGTGAAGCGCCACCTGCAGGAAACCGACGGCATGGACGGCCGGGCGATCGCCATCGCGACCGGCGACACCCGCGAGATCGATGGCGTCGACCTGTTCGCCAAGGACTGCCCCATCGAGGTGATCATCACCAAGCAGGCGCTCAAGGAAGGCTGGGACTGTTCCTTCGCCTACGTGTTCTGCTCGGTGGCGCAGGTCAAGAGCGACAAGGACATCCAGCAGCTGCTGGGGCGCGTCCTGCGCATGCCCTACGCCACCCGTCGCCGGCAGGAAGCGATGAACAAGGCCTATGCCCACGTCGTCACCGACGATTTCGGCAAGGCCGCGGGCGAATTGACCCAGTCGCTGATCAACATCGGCTTCAACCCGATGGAGGCCGCGACGGCGATCCGCAAGGACAGGCCGGAAGCAACGGAGTTGCCGCTGGAGAGTGGCGAGTCGGCTCCGCCGCCCTTGCCCACCACACGCATCGAGGTCGCCAAGGCACCGAAGCTGGACGAGGCGCCGGAACGCGACCAGCGACGCGTCGTGTTCACCGCGAACGAAGGCGGCAAGGGCGGCAGCGTCGAGATCACCGACGAGATCGATACGGCCACGATGGAGGCCATCGTCCTGACCGCGCCGCCCGGCAAGCGGGAGGAACTGGCTTCGCAGCTGGAGCGCCACCAGTTGGCCACGCTTGCCGCGAAGGCGCCGAGCGAGCGCGGTGCCGTCTTCAGCGTGCCACGGCTTTGCATGGTCGAGCAGGGCGAACTGGAGCTGGTGGACCGAGGCGCGGTGTCGGCCACGTTCTCCTGGGACCTGCTCGCAAGCCCGCCCGATCTGACCAGCTTCCGCTTCAACGACGACAGCATGACCTTCGAAGTGGACCTCGAGGGCCGGCAGGTGAACTACCGCCAGATAAAGGACGATGTGGCGACCTACCTGCCTGGCTTCGCGCAGGACCGCAGCGAGACCGACCTGGTCGGCTGGCTCGATCACGAGATCCGCGAGCCTTCGGTCAAGCAACCGGTCCTGCGCGAATGGCTGCGGCGTGCAGTCCGCGGCCTGCTGGAAGAACGCGGGTTCTCGCTCGCGCAGCTGCTGAAGGGACAGTTCGTCCTGCGCCGCAAGCTGGCCGAACAACTGCAACTGGCCAAGGAGCAGGCATATCGGGACGGGTTCCAGCAGGCATTGTTCCAGGATGGGCTCGAACTCGTGGCGAGCGATGCGCCCGACCATGCCTTCACCTATCCGGCGGACATGGCGCTTTATCCCGCGCACTCCTATTTCCGCGCCGAGACCATGCGCTTCCGCAAGCACTACTACCCGGTACCGGGCGACCTGGCGTGGAAGACGCCGGGCGGCGCGCTCGCAGAGGAATTCCTCTGCGCGCAAGCCATCGACCTGCTGGACGAGGTGGACTTCTGGGTGCGCAACCTCGTTCATCCGTCGCAGTTCTGGATGCCGACAGCGGGGCAACGCACCTATCCGGATTTCGTGGCGAAGCTGAAGGATGGCCGCTTGCTGGTCGTCGAGTACAAGGGCGGCGATCGCTACTCGAGCGAGCAGGAGAAGGAAAAACGCCTCGTCGGCGAGCTCTGGGCCAAGCACAGCAACGGCAAGGGTCTGTACCTGATGGCACAGAAGACCGATGCCAAGGGCCGTAATGTGCGCGGACAACTGCTGGCCACGGTCGCCGCACCGGCCACCTGATATCCCGGGTATCGCCGGAGCTGCAGCCACTCCTCCGCGACAAGGCCGACGGCCGCGACGCCAGGAGAGTGCCGCCGGGTGCGGCTGGGGGTAGCCTCGCGCGCTACCGGCCATGGCGCCCATGCCCGGGACGCACGACACCGCTACACTCGCCGCGACCCGATGGAGGCCGCATGGCAAACGTTCCCGACCCGTCCCGACCCGGGCAAGCCGTCGTCGACAACCACTCGCAGTTCGACCTGCTGCGCCAGCGCCGCTTCCTGCCCTACTTCACCGTGCAGGCGCTGGGGGCGTTCAACGACAACGTCTACCGGCAGGCGATCATCGGCCTGCTCGGGGCGATGGTGCTGGCGGGAGCGATGTCATCCGAGACGCGCGCGCTCTACACCCAGCTCGCGCCCGCGATCTTCATCCTGCCCTACTTCCTGTTCTCCGCCACCGCGGGCCAGGTCGCGGAGAAGCTGGAGAAGCAGAAGCTGATCGTGATCACCACGATGATGGAGATCGCGATCATGTCGGTGGCGGCGATCGGCTTCGTGCTGAAGGACATGACGATCCTGCTGGTGGCGCTGTTCTGCACCGGCCTGCAGTCGACGCTGTTCGGGCCGGTGAAGTATTCGATCCTGCCGTCGGTGCTGAAGCCCGAAGAGCTGACCGGTGGCAACGGCCTGGTCGAGATGGGCACGTCGATCTCGATCCTGCTGGGCATGATCGTCGGCGGCTCGATCTTCCTGCTGGCGGGCGCCGCCGGGCCGTACGTGGCGGCCGTATCGATCATCGCGCTCGCGGTCACCGGCAACATGGTCGCGCGCCGCATCCCGCGCGTGGACGCGGGCGAACCGGGCCTCGAGGTGAGCTGGAACATCGCGCGCGAGTCCTGGCGCATCTGGCAGCTCACCCGCCGCCAGCCGGCGGTGCGCAACGCGGTGCTGGGCGTGTCGTGGTTCTGGTTCATCGGCACGGTGCTGACCGCGCAGCTGCCGGTCTACGCCGAGACCAACCTCGGCGGCACGCAGGCGCTGTACATCTTCGCGCTGGCGCTGTTCTCGATCGGCGTGGGCACGGGCTCGCTGCTGTGCGAGAAGCTGTCCGGGCGCACGGTCGAGATCGGGCTGGTGCCGCTGGGTGCGTTCGGCGTCAGCGCATTCATGCTCGACCTGTACTTCGCACGGCCGGGTCAGGCGCTGGCGGCCGGCCTGTCCGTGCGCGAGTTCGTCGCCGCGGCGGGCAGCTGGCGGATCATCCTCGACCTGACCGGCATCGGCCTGTTCACCGGCTTCTTCGTGGTGCCGCTGTTCGCGTTGATCCAGAGCCGCACGCCTAAGGCGGAACTGGCGCGCGTCATCGCAGGCATGAACATCCAGAACGCGGCGTTCATCGTCGCCGCGGCGGTGATCGGCATCGCCCTGCAGCAGTTGCTCGGCTGGACGATCCCGCAGGTGTTCCTGGCGCTGGCGATCGCCAACGTGCTGGTCGCGGCGTGGATCTTCACGATCGTGCCCGAGTTCTTCATGCGCTTCGTCAGCTGGCTGATGGTGCGCGCGCTGTACCGGCTGGAGCTGCACGGCATCGAGAAGCACGTGCCCGATGAAGGCCCGGCGCTGATCGTGTGCAACCACGTCAGCTACATGGACGCGCTGATCCTCGCCGCCAGCATCCCGCGGCCGGTGCGGTTCGTGATGTACCACAGGATCTTCGACCTGCCGGTGATGCGCTGGATCTTCCGCACCGCGAAGGCGATCCCGATCGCGGGCGCGCGCGAGAACCCGGAGCTGATGCGGCGCGCGTTCGACGCCATCGACGCGGCGCTGGCGGAAGGCGAGCTGGTTGGGATCTTTCCCGAGGGCGCGCTGACCAAGGACGGCGAGATCGCCGCGTTCAAGTCGGGCGTGGAGAAGATCCTCGAGCGCGCCGCCGCGCGCGGGCAGGTCGTGCCGGTGGTGCCGATGGCGCTGCGCGGGATGTGGAGCAGCATGTGGAGCCGCCGCAACGCCTCTGCCGAAAGCGGGCGGCTGGGGCGGATGCGCGTGCCGCGGCGTTTCCGCGCGCACGTGGGGGTGGTGGCGGATGCTCCGGTCCATGATGCGGCGGTGAGCGCGGAGCAGCTGGAGGCGAAGGTGCGCGCCCTGCGCGGCGCCGACGCCTGAGCCGCGAAGATCCCCTCCACCGCAACCGTCCTGCAGGAGCGCCTTCAGGCGCGACCCCTTCATGTCGCGAGTCCATCGGGCGAAAGCGATCGCGCCTGACGGCGCTCCTACAGGTGTCCCGCGGGTCAGCTGACCCAGCCGGCGATCACGAACAGGGCGATCAGCGCCAGCCAAACCAGCAGCGCGCGCCAGACCAGGCTCATCGCGTCGCGCAGCTCCGGCAGCGGGCCGAGTTCGTGCACCAGCGCGCTGCCGGTGGCCGTGCCGGCGTCGGCGTACTCCTCGGCCTCGTCGGCGATCTCGCTGCGCACGCTGGCGCGGCCGGCGGCCACGAGGAAGCCGGCGTCGAGGCTCGGCGATGCGCCGCCGGCCTCCTTCCAGGCGCCGACGACGACGTCGAAGTTGCCCACCAGTGCCAGCGACAGCGTCACCAGCTGCGCGACCGGCCAGTCGAGCACGGCCAGCAGGGTGCGTGCACCCGCCACGGTCTCACTCGGCAGCGCGGCGGCGACTTCGTCCTCCGCCGAGATCGCGACCAGCCGGTACAGCAGCGCGCCCGCCGGGCCGAGCAGCAGGAACCAGAACAGCACGCCGAACCAGCGCCGCAGCGCCGCGTCGAACACCGCGCCGACCAGCGCCGGCGGATCGACGCGCGCCTGGTCGCGGCGCAGCGGCGGCCACAGCCAGGCGGCGGCACTGCGCCGGGCGTCGCCGCTGGGCGCTTCGATCACGGCATCGACGTCGTGGTCGAGGTTGCGCGGGCCCCAGGCGTGGAACAGCACCGCCACGCCGAACAGCAGCGACGGCAGGCCGAACAGGGTGCCGTGCAGGCCCCACTGCAGCAGCGCGACCAGCAGCAGGACCGGCACCAGCGCCAGCGCGATGCCGTAGCGGCCGCGCCAGAAGCCATCGTCGGGAAAGCGCGCATCGAGCCAGCGCAGCCAGGCACGAGCCCAGTCGTGGTTGCGCAGCGCCGTCGCCAACTCGTGCGCGACGTGGCTGAGCACGAGGGCGATGACGACCGCGAGCAGGGTGGCGAACATGGCGGGATTCTAGGCCGGAGGCACGGGGGGAGCGAGCGGGACTCTGGAAAGCCTGCCGGGTGTCGTCCCGAAGGCAGCGGGGGATCCCGGGTCAGGTGCCGCCATGGCGTGCCGCGGAAAGAAGATCCCTCACTGCGTTCGGGATGACAGTTCCGGCGGTGCTGACGATTCCGGCGATGACGACAGTTCCAGCGACGACGGCAATAGAGATGACGGCAATCCTGTCGCTGATGACAGTTCTGGCAAGGATGGTCCCGGTCCGGACCGGCCACGTTCCCTCATCCCTGGCGATACCAGCGCTCGACCAGCCAGCGCGAGATCGACAGCCGCGGCGACAGCAGCAGGCCGCTCTCGCGCGTCTCGCCGCGCAGCGCGGCGCCGACCTCGTCGCGGGTGAACCAGCGCGCGTCCTCCAGCTCCTCGTCGTTGGCGCGCGGCTCGTCGGGCCAGGCGTCGGCCTGGAAGCCGAGCATCAGCGACGAGGGGAACGGCCACGGCTGCGAGGCCAGGTAGCGGCAGCCGCGCACGCGCACCGCCGATTCCTCGAACACCTCGCGCGCCACCGTCTGCTCCAGCGTCTCGCCCGGTTCGACGAAGCCGGCGAGCGTCGAATAGCGCCGCGCCGGCCAGTTCGCCTGCCGTCCCAGCAGCAGCCGCTCGCCGTCGCTCACCGCGACGATCACCGCCGGATCGGTGCGCGGATAGTGCTCCAGCCCGCAGCCGTCGCAGCGGCCCAGCCAGCCGGCGCGCTCGAAGCGCAGCGCGCCGCCGCAGGCGCCGCAGTGGCGATGCCGCGCGCGCCAGTGCAGCACGGCGCGGGCCTGGGCGAAGGCGGTGGCCTCGCGCACCGGCCAGGACGCGGCGGCGCTGCGCAGGTCGATGCGCGGGAGGTCGGGTGACGCTCCTTCGGCAAGCGGCAGCGCGAACCAGGCCTGTTCACCGTCCAGCCCCAGCAGCACGGCGGCATCGCGCGCATCGGCGTGGTCGGCGCCCGCATCCAGCCGCGGACCGCCATCGGCATCGGCCAGCGCGCGCCCTTCCCCGTCGAGCAGCAGCACGCGCGCGGCCGGCCACAGCGCCGCGAGGCGCGCGGAATCGGTTCGCAGGTGCTCGGCACGGTCCAGCGCGCCGTCAAGGAAGGCGAACGGCGACGGCGCGTCGGCCATGGGACTCAGACGGTGAACGACGACCCGCAGCCGCAGGTCGACTTCGCGTTCGGGTTGCGGATCGTGAACTGGGCGCCGTGCAGGCTCTCGGTGTAGTCGACCGCCGCGCCCATCAGGTACTGCAGGCTCAGCGGATCGACCACCAGGGTCACGCCTTCGGTGACGACCGCGAGGTCGTCCTCGCCCTGCTGTTCGTCGAACTCGAAGCCGTACTGGAAGCCGGAGCAGCCACCGCCCTGGATGTAGACGCGCAGCTTCAGCGCCGGGTTGCCTTCCTCGGCGATCAGCTCGCGCACCTTGCCGGCCGCGGCCGGGGTGAAGTCCAGCGGGCGTTCGAGCGAGAGGTAGTCGGGGGCAGCCGTTTTCATGCCCGCAGGATGGGGGGGCGCGGCGCCGACTTCAAGCGCAGGCGCCGTCCACTGTGTTCAGCCTGCGCCCGCGCGCACGACCGCGTCGCCCCAGGGCAGCGTCTGGTCGACCGGCGCGCCGCCCGCCGGCGCCAGCCGCACGCTGATCCGCAGCGGCTGGAATCCCGGCGGCAGGACGATCTCGCCCTCGACCTGCTGGAAGTACTTGAACGAATACTCCACGCCCTCAGCATCCGGCTGCTGGCGCAGATCCGCCCAGTCCAGCTTCTGCAGCTTGCCGTCCTGGGTGCCTTCGACCGACAGGGTGAGCCGGCCCGAGCTCACCGCGCCGCGGTTCAGGTTCTGGGTCAGGGTGGCGGTGTAGTGCCAGGCCTGGTCGGTCTGCGGCGTCATCTTCAGCTCGTGCACCGCCAGTCCGCGGCGCTGCGCGGTGGCGCCGACGAAGCGCTCGTAGAAGGCGACGTCGGCGCGCAGCGCGGAGATCTCCTCGTCGCGTTCGGCCAGCGTGCCCTGCAGGTCGCGGTTGGCCTCGCGGCTGATCTGGTCGGAGCGGGTCAGAGTGGCGACCTGCTGTTCCAGCGAGTCGATCCGCGACTGGCGCGTCGCCAGCTCCGTGCGCGGGTCGCCGCCGCGGCCGCCCACGGACGTCCACACGCCCCAGATGCCGAAGGCCAGCGCGACCACGAACAGGCCGAGCACGGCGTAGCCGGCCGGAGACGTCGCCGGCGGCGGTGCGAGGGGGGACGGCGACGGGGCGGCGTCCGGCGGGTTGGGTTCCGTCATCCGGTTGGTATAGCGACCCGCCCGAGGCTGCGTCAAGGCGCGCGGTCTCCCGCTGTCCCCCGACGAACAGTCATTCGCAAAATCCATGCGCTTGCCTTCTGTAGGAGCGCCTTCAGGCGCGACCACGCCGACTAGCCCCTGAACCGTCCGCGCAGCGCCTTGCATGGCGGTCGCGCCTGAAGGCGCTCCTACAAGGGACGGTGGGCGTTGCGGCGGCCATATACTGCGGCTGTCCGGCCTGCCGAGGAGCACCGCCATGTCCGAAGCCCACCTGTTCGCCGTCGGCGTGCTGCTGGCCTGGCTGGCGGGCATCCGCGCCTATCTCACCGTATTCGGCGTCGGCATCGCCGGTGCGCTGGGCTGGCTCGACCTGCCCCCCGCGCTGGAAGTCACCGCCTCGCCCTGGGTGCTGGGCGTATCCGGCGTGCTGGCGGTGACCGAGTTCCTGGCCGACAAGATCCCCGGCGTCGATTCGGGCTGGGACCTGCTGCAGACGCTGGCGCGGGTGCCGGCCGGCGCCTTCCTCGCCGCGGCGGCGCTGTCACCCGACGGCGAGCTGGGCGCGGGAATGCTGGCCGCCGGCGCCGGCGTCGCCTTCACCAGCCACGCGATCAAGGCCGGATCGCGCGCGCTGCTCAATACCTCGCCCGAACCGGTGAGCAACTGGACGGCTTCCGCGACCGAGGACGTGGTCGTGATCAGCGCGCTGGGCCTGGCCTGGGCCTATCCCTGGGCGGTGCTGGCGATCGTGGTCGCGATCGGCGCGGGGCTGTTGCTGCTGCTGTGGTGGGTCTGGCGCAAGCTGTTCAGGCGCGCGCCGCAGCCGGCGCCGGGTTGAGCGCGTCGTCACAGTTCTGCGGGGTTGCGCGCCGGGCTGGCCGTGCCGCGACGCCTTTGACGTGCCATAGTCGGAAGGCCGCGTTGTCGCGATAATGCCGGCACCAGGGGGAATCGGAATGAATCGCGTGGCTGCGCAGGCAGACTCCTCGCCCAATCGGCTGTTGCCTCGGCGGCAACGGCTTGCTGCTGCGTCGCCGGTGGTCCGCGCGGCGCGGTCGGTTGCCCGTGTTTTTCGTTTCCGGCAAGGTTCCTGCGGTGTCTGAGGCCGACAATCGCCAACGCGCGGAATTCCCGCCCGCCGGTTTCTGGCGGCGCTGGTGCGGCGACGCGTCGCCGCCGGTGCTGCCGCGCGTCGAAGCCGTCGCCCCCGCGATCGAGGTCGCGCCACCGCCCGCCAGGCCGGCGGCCACGCCGCTGCAGTCGGGACAGGACGCCGCCCCCTACCGCGTGCTGGTCGTCGAGGACGATCCGAGCCAGGCCCTGTTCGCCGAGAGCGTGCTCAACGGCGCCGGCATGCAGGCCCAGGTGGTGTCGGTCACCAGCGAGGTGATGGACGCGATGGAACAGCTGCGCCCGGACCTGGTGCTGATGGACCTGCACATGCCGGGCCTGGACGGCGCGGAGCTGACCGAAATGATCCGCGCGCACGCCGAGTTCGCACCGGTCCCGGTCGTGTTCCTGACCGGCGACGAGGATCCCGAGCGCCGCTTCGAGGCGCTGGACATCGGCGCCGACGATTTCCTGCGCAAGCCGGTACGCCCCAAGCACCTGGTCTCGGCGGTGCAGAGCCGCATCGTCCGCGCACGCGCGCTGCTGGCGCCGGCGGCCGGCGAAGGCCGGCACCCGGTGACCGGCCTGCACACGCGGCCGCAGATGCTGCAGCTGCTGTCGGCCTCGGTGGCGGGCGCGCGCAGCGGCGCCACCTTCTTCGTCGAGATCGCGGGCACCGCCGCGCTGCGCGACCGCTTCGGCTACGCGGCGCTGGAAACCCTGCTCAGCGACGCCGGCCGCAGGCTCGGCGAAATCGCCGGCGAACACGCGGCCTCGCGCCTGAACGACAACACCTTCCTCGTGTTCGCGCAGGGACCGGCCAGCGACGCGCTGCCCGCGCTCGGGCGACAGCTGCGCGACGGCCTCGGCGGGCACGCCTTCGCCGTGGGCCAGGAACGCGTGCGCCTGCGCGCCGTGGTCGGCTACGCCGACCTGGCGCAGGGCTTCGAGGACGCCGGCGCCGCCCTGTCCGCCGCCGAGGAGGCCCTGCGCGCCGCGCGCAGCCATCCCCACGGTGTCGCCGCCTGGGAGCGGCCGGTATCGGAGGAAGACCGGACCTCGGCCGAACTGGCGCGCGCGCTGCGCGAGGCGCTGGCGGCGGGCGGGCTGCTGGCCGCGTTCCAGCCGATCGTCGCCGTCGCCGGCGGCAACGACGCGCAATACCAGGTGCTGCTGCGCCTGCGCGATGCGAACGGCGAGTTGCACGCCGCCGGCGAGGCGCTGGAGGCCGCGGCGCGCATCGGCGCCACCGCCGAGGTCGACCGCCGCGTGCTCGAGATCGCGATCGGCGCGCTGCAAAGGCAGCGCGCCGAGAACCGCTCGCTGCGCCTGTTCGTGACCCAGTCGCCGGCGACGCTGTCGCACGACGGCCACGCCGACTGGCTGCTGCAGGCGCTGGCCGCGGCCGGCGTGGACGGCGGCTCGCTGGTGATCGACGTGCGCCAGGAGGATGCGCTGGTGCACGCGCTGTCGCTGCAGGAGTTCTGCAGCGCGATGGTCTCGGCCGGCGTGCAGCTGTGCCTGAGCCAGTACCGCTTCGGCACCGAGGCCAACGCGCTGCTGGGCCAGCTGCCGCTGGGCTACGTGCGGCTGGCGGCGCGCTACTCCAGCCACCTCGACGACACCGCGCTGCGCGACGAGATGCGCAGCGCGATCGAATTCGCGCACCGGCTCGGCCTGCAGGTGATCGGCCAGCAGGTCGAGGACGCGCAGTCGGCGGCCACGCTGTGGATGACCGGCGTCGACTTCATCCAGGGCAACCTGGTGCAGCGCCCGGCCGGCGACCTCGAGTTCGACTTCCAGACCTCGGTGCTCTAGGGCCATGGCGATGATCAGCCACACGCGACCTTCAAGCACGATGCTGCGCTGGTTCACCCTCGGCGCCGCCGGCGGCGCGGCGGTGACCATGGCGCTGCACGTGCTGGGCATGGAAGGGCCGTGGCTGAGCTTCGCGCTGGTGCTCGCGCTGCTGGCGGTGTTCGCCTCGATCGCCGTGTTCTACCACCTGCGCGTCCGCGAGAGGGAACTGCTCGAGGCGCAGGAGCGCGCGCAGCGCGACGAGCAGGTGCTCGGCGAACTGCACCGCGAACTCGAACGCCACGCCCAGCTCGAGCTGGAGATGCGCCAGGCCAAGCAGGCGGCCGACTCGGCGGTGATGGCCAAGGGCGAGTTCCTGGCGACGATGAGCCACGAGATCCGCACGCCGCTCAACGGCATCGTGCCGATGCTCGACCTGCTGATGCACGCCAAGCTCGCGCCGGACCATGCCGAACTGGTGCGCACCGCCTACCTGTCGTCGCAGCAGATGCTGCGCATCGTTGACGACATCCTCGACTACTCCAAGCTCGAGGCCGACAAGCTCGAACTCGAGACCACCGCCTTCAACCTGCGCGAACTGCTCGAGGGCGTGCTGCAGCTGATGGAGCGCCCGGCGCAGAGCAAGGGCCTGCGCCTGCACCTGCAGCTCGACGCCGGCGTGCGCCTGCCGGTGCGCGGCGACCCGGTGCGCCTGCGCCAGGTGCTGGGCAACCTGATCAGCAACGCGGTCAAGTTCACCGAGCGCGGTTCGGTCACCGTCTCGCTGCGCAAGACCGGCGAGACCGCCGCGCAGCACCAGCTGCGCTTCGAAGTGCGCGATACCGGCATCGGCATCTCCCAGGCCGCGCAGTCGCGCCTGTTCCAGGCCTTCAGCCAGGCCGACGCCTCGACCACCCGCCTGTACGGCGGCACCGGGCTCGGGCTGGCGATCTCCAAGCGCATCGTCGACCTGATGGGCGGGCGCATCGGCGTCGAGTCCGAACCCGGCCTGGGCGCCACGTTCTGGTTCGAGGTGCCGCTGCTCAAGGTGCAGGGCGACATGCAGGCCGAGGACAAGAGCCCGCAGGACGGACGCCTGCTGCTGCTCAGCGCCGACCCGCGTCTGCGCCTGCGCCTGAGCATGCTGCTGCCCAACTGGGGCCTGCGCGTGACCTCGGTGGAAACCACCCAGGAAGCGCTGGACCGGCTGCGCACCGCGGCCAACCAGGGCCCGCCGTGGTCCTACTCGATCGTGCTCGCCGACCTAGCCGGCATGCGCAACACCGCGCTGGCGCTGCACCGCAACCTGGGACGGCAGGCCGTCTACGGCGACCTGCGCCTGGTCTGCCTCTACGGCGACGACCCGGTGGCCGAGGAACTGCAGCGCAGCGTCACCCTGCTCAGCCGCCAGTCGCCCGACGCCAACCTGCGCGCCGCGCTGTTCGAACAGGCGAACGAGGCGACAGCCGCGCCCGCCGCCGCCGCTTCCGACGCCGAGGAATCTGCCGTGCCCACGCCGCCGCCCACGACCGTCGACAAACTCGCCGTGCGCAAGCCGCGCGTGCTGCTGGTCGAGGACAACCCGGTCAACCTGATGGTCGGCCAACGCCTGCTTGGCGTGCTCGGCATCACCTGCGACACCGCCAGCAACGGCGAGGCCGCGCTGCTGCGCATGTCGGCCTCGCGCTACGACATCGTGCTGATGGACTGCCAGATGCCGGTGATGGACGGCTATACCGCCACCCAGCGCTGGCGCGAGAACGAGGAGTCCAGCGGCGACGGTCGTCGTATCCCGATCATCGCCATGACCGCCAACGCCATGGCCGGCGACCGCCAGAAGTGCCTCGACGCCGGCATGGACGACTACCTGCCCAAGCCGGTCACCCGCAGCGAGCTCGAGCGCTGCCTGCACCGCTGGTGGGATCCGGACCAGATCACCGTGCCCGCCGAATTCGCCGATCTCGTCGGCGCGCCGGCGCCGCAGGCCGAAGCCGTCACGCCGACGGAACTCGACCCGCAATTGCTCGGATTGCCGACTGCCGAAACCGCGCCGTCGCCGCAGGCGGCAGCGTCCGTCACGGGGGCGATCGCCGCCGCCGCGGTCCAAGCTTCGCCGGCGCCGGTCGATTTGCCACCCGCGGCACCATCGCCCGCGGCAGTGCAGGCATCCGCGGCGTCGATTCCGGCGCAGGTCCCGACGCCGGCCCCGATGCAGGCTCCGCCTTCCGCGCCGGCCCCGGCCGCGGCAGTGCAATCAACGCCAGTCGCCGCCACCGCGCCGCCGGCATCCATCGGCGCCGGCGCCGCGGCAGGAGCGCCCGAGGCCCCCAAGCGCCCGCTGGCGCTCGTCCTCGACACCGAGATCCTCGACGACCTGCAGGCCATGCTCGGCGAGGAAGTCGACCGCCTGATCGACGTCTTCCTCGACGACACGCCGCGGCTGATCAGGACCCTCGAGAACGCCGCCGCCGGCCCCGACTACGACGCCCTGCGCGACGCCGCGCACTCGCTCAAGTCGTCCGCCGCGAACCTCGGGGCGATGTCGCTGTCTGCCGCCGCCAAGCGCGTCGAACTCGCCGCGCGCGAGAAATCGCTGGAGCGTCCGGCGGTCGCCGTGGCCCTGATCGCCAACGAATTCGCCCGCGCCCGCCAGCAGATGCTGGCCCGCCGCCCCGCGCAACAGGCCTGAAACCGCCGCCCAGCCACCTGTAGGAGCGGCTTCAGCCGCAACCTGCCCACCCACGAGGCAATCCGGCCTCGCGGCAATCGCGCCTGAAGGCGCTCCTGCAAACGCGGAGGTCCCGCTGGATCGCCTTCAAGCGCGACGCTTTGACTCGAGACCCCGGGTCCGGACGGAAAGGCATCGCGGCTGAAGCCGCTCCTACACCCGCACGTCCCGCGTGCGGATCAATCCTCGATCTTGCTCTGCAGGTAGTTCTGCTCGCCCACACGCCCGACCAGGTCCAGCTGGGTCTCGAGCCAGTCGACGTGCTCTTCCTCGTTCTCGAGGATGTCCGCGAACAGCTTGCGGCTGACGTAGTCGTTGGCGGTCTCGCAGTAGGCGATCGCCTCGCGCAGCAGCGGGATGCCCTCCATTTCCAGCGCCAGGTCGCAGCGCAGGATCTCGACCGGGTTCTCGCCGATCTTCAGCTTGCCCAGCGCCTGGAAGTTCGGCAGCCCCTCGAGGAACAGGATGCGCTCGGCCAGCACGTCCGCGTGCTTCATCTCGTCGATCGATTCGGCGTACTCGTGCTTGGCGAGTTCCTCCAGGCCCCAGTTCTTCAGCATCTTGGCGTGCAGGAAGTACTGGTTGATCGCGGTCAGCTCGTTGTAGAGCGCCTTGTTGAGGTACTGGATGACCTGTGCGTCGCCTTTCATTGCCGTGTTCCGTGGGGCTGGACGCATGGACTCTAGCGCCAAGCGCGCGGCGATGGCGGAACGGGAATGGTGTGCATTTGTATCCGCGCCGGGAACCGGCGGACGGCGCGCTCAGGCCGCGCGCGACACCAGCGGAAACGCGACGACGTTGCCCGCGGTCGCGCCGGACGCCGGCCGGGCTTCGTCGAGCAGCGCGCAGGCGGTGTCCACGCAGGTCCCGCAGCAGGCACCGCAGCCGGTGCGCATGGTCAGCTCCGACATCGAGCCACAGCCGGCCTCCGCCGCGCGGCGGATATCGTGTTCGGTGACCCCGTTGCAGATGCAGACGTACACGGTGCGGGCGGGAGGGCGGAAAGGGGCCGCCATTCCGACACACATGAGAATGATTGTCAATGCCGCCAGAAGTCGTATTCAGTTGCCGCCGGAGTCCGAATCCCGCGTCGACGGCGACCTGCCCGGCCCGCGCGGCCGCGGACGGCGGCGGCCCGCGCGCTCACGCTGCTCGACGACGGCCGCCGGGATCGCCCCGGCGCCGGCGATCTGGCGCGCGAACGGCGCCAGGTGGCGCAGCGCGCTGGCGTACACGCCGCGCTTGAACACCACCACGTGCTCCAGCGGGTACCAGAAATCCACCCAGCGCCAGTGGTCGAACTCGGGCTTGGCGGTCACGTCCAGCTGCAGGTCGCTCTCCTGCCCGGTGAACTGCAGCAGGAACCAGACCTGCTTCTGGCCGATGCAGACGATGCGGTCGTTGCGTCGGATCGCATTGTGCGGCAGCCGGTAGCGCAGCCAGCCGGGGGTCACGCCGAGCACGGCCACGTGCTCGGGCAGCAGCCCGGTCTCCTCGCGCAGCTCGCGGTACATCGCCTCGATCGGCGTCTCGTCGCTGTTCATCCCGCCCTGCGGGAACTGCCAGCCGTCACGGCGCACCCGGCGCGCCCAGAAGACGCGGCCGTCGGGATGCATCAATACAATGCCGACGTTGGGGCGATACCCGTCCGGATCGATCACGATGCGGACTCCAAGATCTACTGCCCCCGACTCTGCACGACTGCGGCGGAAGTGACAAGCCGAGAGGCCCGGCGTTGACGCCGCGGCGGGACGGCGGGACAATACGCGGCTCGCCGCCGTCCATACGCGGCCGATGGCTATGTAGCTCAGCCGGTTAGAGCACAGCACTCATAATGCTGGGGTCGGTGGTTCGAGTCCACCCATAGCCACCACACCAGGAATCCAAGGGCATCCGGGAAAGTCCGGAAAATCCCTCAAGATCTGGCGTTTCGGCACGTTTCATCGTCGGATGCAGGACGCCTGAGGCGGTGGCAATCCGGCAGCGGCCGTCGGTATTTTTGACGGTACCTGCCAACCTCTCGAAAGGCAGATACCGTCAGGGAGGCATGTCATGCCACTCCGGGATCCAGCCATGTCCATCCCCTACGCGAACTGGGCGCAACGCATTTCCGACACTTCCTCGCGCTGCGGCTTATCGCGCCCGGTTGCTTGAGCGCCCGTCGTTCGCCCGCGCAGTGGAGAAGCCTGGCTGTTCCGACCGCTCTTCCCCTTGGGAGCGCCGGATCGGGTTGATGCCCGTGCGACGTAGTGCACCAATCGGTGCGGGTCATGGACGAGCCTGCGAGGGCAACGAGACTCGGCGGCTTGCACCAAGCCCTAGGCTGGCGGCATCCGCTCGAATGCCTGCAGCGATGGATCGATGAAGTCCCACGTCAGCCCACGTACGCTGTAAGTGAGCACCTGAGGCGCGAAGTGTTTCGGCTCGTCGAGACTGCCCGCGGGGATCGCGATCAGCTCCGGCATCGCGGCAAAGAGCAAGTAGACCGGCGTTCCGCAGACCGGGCAGAAAGCGTGACTTTTTACGTTGCCACTGTCGCCCGCGACCGCCCAGTGCGTCGCCTCGCCGGCGATCGTCATTTCGGCCCGCGCGGGAAAGGTCAGCCAGGCGCCGTGCCCGGTACCGCTTCGCCGCTGGCAGTCGCGGCACTGGCAATGGTTCTGGAATACGGGTGCGTGCCTGGTCGCGTAACGGATCGCGCCGCACGCGCATCCGCCGGCGTAGTGGTGTGGCATGAGCGGCTCGTGGTTCATGCCACTCTCGGCTTGGCGAAAACGTCGATCGCCTGCCCCGTTTCGAGCAGGGACTTGAGGCTGGAAAGCACGATCGGCCAGCCCTTCTGGATCCCCATGGCCATCCCGCTGCCGGCTTCGAGTTCGTCGTGGGTGATGGTCAGCCGCACCATTTCCTCGTACGCCACGATGTCGAAGCTTACGCGACTGTAGCTGGCCGGATCGGAGACCTGCGAGGCGTTCGCCCACGTGATGACCAGGCGCGTCGGCGGCGAGACCTCGACCACCTTGCCGATCAGTTCGACGTTGCGCTGCTCGTCGGCGCGCACGTGTTCCCAGGTCGATCCGGGCTTCCAGTCGGATACGTTCTCGTGGCCCCAGTAGCGCCGCGCGATCTCCGGCTTCGTGATGGCCTCGAACACCTTTTCCGGCGTCGAGCGGATGTAGGTCACGTAGACGAAGCTCGTCTTCTCTTTGCTCATGGTCATTCTCCTTCGAGTTCCTTCTTCAGGTCGTGCAACAAGCTGAGCCGCTGACGTTCGAATTTCCGCACCCACCGCTCGTAGACCTCGTGCAGCGGCACCGGATTGATGAAATGCAGCTTCTCGCGGCCACGCCAGACCGTGCTCACCAGATTGGCCGCCTCCAGGATCCCGATATGCTGTGTCGCCGACTGCCGCGCCATGTCCAGGCGCTCGCAGAGCTGACCCAGCGTCTGCCCGTTCCTCTCGCACAACAGGTCGAGCAGCTTCCTGCGTGTCGGGTCGCCCAGCGCCTTGAAAACCTTGTCAGCGTCCATCCGTCGCCTTCATGCACGAGGGATATTATGCAGGTAATTGCCTGCATGTCAAACGCCGCTTCAGCCTGCATATCGCTCGATAGGGCGCTGTTGTTCCGAAAGACTCACCACAGGCAGCATTCCCGCACGAAACGGCGCGTGCATCGCGGCCTGACTATCGGTGGCCGGCTGGCTGAGCGTTGGAAACGAGACCCGCCACATGCCTTGCGACCGAACGCACTACGGAACCCGAGGGCTGTCCGCAACTTTGACGGTTACCGTCGGCACGGAGATCGGAAAGGCAGTTGTCTCTGAGCTACAACTGCTTTTCGAGAGCACCCATGCAGAAGGCATTCCGGAAGAATCCCGCCCGTGCGCGGTTCTTGTTGTCCGACGGTTCCAAAGGCTCGCCGGCAAACCTGCTCACGACGCATGCGTCTTCGCGTCACGCATCCCGGGCAGGCCCTGGTCCCGCCGGGGCAACGGATTCCAGCCGCTCCGCCCCCGCCTCGCCGCGCCATCGAAAGTGCTTGCGGATCCACGCGCGGTCCACGCGCCCGGATTCCACGTCCGCGTGCAGGGCCGGCGGCAGCGCGACGCCGTAGGCGTCGCCGGTCGGGATGTCGACGACCAGCAGCGCGAAGTCGAAGCATCCCTCCCCACCGTCGTCCAGGCCGCTGCCCAGCGCGACGTATTGGGTCGCGTGCGGGGAGAACGCGAGTGCTTCGGTGACGGAGGCGTTCAGGCCGGACATCGGCCGGCCGCTGCCCGATGCGATCCAGGGCCGCACCGGGTAGTGCCGCAGCGTGCGCACGTCCAGCACCACCGACCGGCTGAGCAGCAGCCAGCGCCCTCCGCGCAGGCGTACCTCGTCCGGCGTGTGCAGTCCGAGTCCGTGGCCGATTGGCGCGGCGGGCTGGCCGGCGTCGCCGTCGAGCCATTGCAGCAGCGGTGACGGGCCGGCCAACGCGCCCAGCGCGCGCACGGTCGCCGCCTGTCCGCCTTCGGTCAGCAGGTGGAAACCGCCGGCAGGCACGAGGATCGCCGGCTCCGGCGCATCGACAAGCTGGTAGACCATGGAAAACGAATCGAGCCGGTGCGACTGGCCGCCGTCGCGCAGGTCCAGCACCAGGGGTTCGCCGCGATGGTGCACGGCGAATGCGTGGACGGGCGTCTTGCGGAACGGGTTCATCGTGGTGTTCGGGAAGCCGCCGGCGGAAATCTTCCGGATCCGGGCGTGGATCTCGAATCCGCCGGTGTCCAGCCGAAAGCCTTCGGCCTTCCGCGGCGAGGCGCGCAACGGCGACGATGAAGTCGCCGCGAGCAGCAGGAACAGCGCGACCAGGGCCGCAGCGCAGGCCGCCGACTCCAGCAGGCGCATCGCGATCCCGCCCGCGTCGCGGCCGTGGACCTGCGTGGTGTTGGAAAGTGGTTTCATGGATTTCATCCTTCATGCGCGCACGGATTGCGCGCCGGTCATGACGCAAGGCGATGGCGCCGCAACCGGCGCCATCGGAAGGCAAGGCATCTGGCCGACGGCCACGCGGAATCAGGCCGCGTGGCGCAGCGACGGCCAGTTGTGCTGCGAGGCGAACTGCAGCGCGGTGGGCAGTTCCCATCCCTGTCGATGCCAGTCGACGACGCGCGCGGCGGGCAGGCGCCGGTATGCCGACATGTCGATCAGTCGGAAATCGTGCAGGCGACGCTCGTCGCCCCCGAGCCGGACCGCGAGTCCGCTGCGGCCGACCAGCTGCCGGTCGTCGAGCAATGCTTCGACCCATGCCCTGGTCGCATCGAACCCGTCCTTCAGCAGTTCGCACATGCGCAGCGCCCTGCGCGAACATCCGGACAGGCTGCCGTCGCGGTCGAACAGGCGTTCGACGCCCTGCGCATCGCCGCCCGCCGGCAGGAACCGGTTGCAGGCATCGTCGATGCCCAGCGCCATGTCGCCGCGCTCGCCGAGGATCGGCAGGAACGGATAGCTCCTCACCCACGCAGGCACGTAGCAGTGCCTGCGCCAGGTGCCGTCGAGTTCGACGAACCGGTTGATGCCGCCCGGCGCGCCAAGCACCGCCATCGGCACAGGTGATTCGTCGTCGGACAGCACGATCGGGTAGTGCCGCACCGCCGGCACGAACTCGTCGATGGTGATGGGAACCATCGCGGTCGCCACGGCGAAGCCGAAGTAGCCGGCACCGCGCAGCAGGCCGGCCTGCGCGTGCCTGCGCGCATCGAGGGCGACGGGGCTGCGCACGAACGCCGGCAGGGGTGCCGGGCGATCGCGCCCGGCACCTCCCGCTTGGCTGGACGGGAGTTCCGTGGTCATGGCCTGCCCTCCGTGGCGACGCGCGCGCTCAGAACTTCCAATTCAGCAACAGGCGCAATCCGTTGTCTTGCGCACCGCCTCCGAAGACACCGTTCCACGACACGCCGAGGGTCGCGTTGCGGCCGATGGATCCTTCGATCCCCAGGTCCGCGGCGATCGCGCTGCCGGCATCGACGGACCGGACCGTGAAGCCATCCGTGCCCGCGAAGGCCAGCCCGGCTTCGGCGGTCGCGCCGGAAGCGGACGTCCACGCCACGCCGCCGTGTGCGGTGATGCCGGCGTTGCCCACGGCGAAGTCCTGCTCGCCGCGCAGGCCCACGGCGTAGTAGGTCGCGCCCGCATCGCGCAGCCGGCCGTGCAATGCGGCCGCGTCGCCCGATTCGGCGATGGCGTCGCCACGGACTTCGACGCGCGCCAGGTTGGCGTAGGGCTCGAGGATGGCGTTCTTGAACTTCAGGCCGTAGGCCACCTCCGCGAACGCCTGCGTCGTGCGCGCTTCGTACGCCGCGTCGACGCGATCGGCGAAGCCGTTGAAGCGCACGTCGCGCACGGTGTCCACGTCGTCGCGCGCCTGCGCCGCGCCGAAGCGCACGCCCCAGGGACCCGACTGCCAGCCGCCGTAGAGCGCCAACTGGTAGCCGCGGGTGTCGGCGGACGAACCGCGTTCGCCGATCGTCAACGTGGCGCGGCTGTAGCCGCCCGCAAGGCCCAGCGTCCAGCCGTCGCCGAGCGCCACGTCGCCGCCGGCCAGCAGGCCGTGGCGCGTGCGGTCGAATCCGGCCGCGTTGCCGTCGCCGTCCTGCGACGCCCAGGCACCGATCCCGCGCGCCCACGCCGAGCGCTCGCCTTCCTGCATGCCCTGCAGCGGCGTGCGCACGGCCGCGTTGCGCGCCTGGCGGAGGCTGGCCTCGCGGATGAAGCGGCTGTCGTCGAGCAGCATGCGCGCGGTGCCGGCGTGCACTTCGCCGGACAGGCGATCGAACGCGGCGCGCGCATCGTCCTCGTCGAGCACCACCACCGCATCGTGCAGGGCATTGCCCATGCCCAGGGATTCGACGGCGGTCGCGACGCCGGCCTGGTTGCCGGATGCGGCGACATCCGGGAACGCCAGCGCATTGCGTTCGAGGGTGAGGGTGACGTCATTGGCGCCGTAGGCCAGCGACGGCGTCAGGAACGCCAGGCTCGACGACACCGTGCCGAACTCGCCCTGCACGCCGCCGGCGGCGCTGAGCAGGGTGTACGAGGTCAGCGGCGCGAAGTTGCCGCCGCTGGCCAGCGCCAGCACCGAGCCGCCCTCCAGCGTCGCCTGCCCGGATACGACGATGCGGTCGTGGTGGCCCTGGTCGTCGACGTCCGCCTCGTACACCGCGCCGGCGCCGAACAGCAGGTTGCCGTCGACGTTCAGCGCACCGATGCCGTTGCCCGGCGCGATGGTGCCGTGCACGGTGAGGTCGCCAACGCTGCCGGTCCCGGTCAGGCGCGCACCCGATGCCACCGACAGCGCACCGCCGAGCTGGCCGGTCACCGCCAGCGTGCCGCCGTCGAGCAGGGTCTGCCCGGCGAAGGCACTGCTGTCGCCGGACAGCGTGAGTTCGCCCGCGCCGCTGATGCGGAACAGGCCCTCGCCCGCGAGCGCGCCCGCGTAACCGGCGCCGCTGGCCTGCAGGAAGTCGAGCTGCGCGCCGGTCCCGATCGTCGCGTCGCCGGTGAAGCGGCCGGCGGTCGCGCGCAGGCCGCCTTCGTCGATGCGCCAGTCCAGGCTGCTGTCGCCGCCCAGGGTGAGCACGCCGTTGCCGATCTTGGACATTTCGCCGCTGCCGGACATGCTTCCCGCGAAGCTGCCGTCGTCGTCCTGGTCGAAGATCACGCTGGCGTTGTTCACCAGGGCGCCGCGGATGCTGCCCGCGTCGCCCACGAGCGTGCCCGCCTGCACCAGGGTGCCGCCGGCGTAGCTGTTGTCGCCGCGCAGGACCAGCGTGCCCAGGTCGTTCTTGATCAGGCCGGCGCTGCCGGTCAGTCCGGAATGGATCGTCGCGACCATCGCCGCGCCCGCGGCGCTGCCGTCGCCGACGCGGATGGTCGCGTGTTCGCCGTGCAGGGCGATGGCGTCGCCTTCGACCACGTAGCCGTCGGTCGCGAACTGCATGCCCGTGACCTGCGCATTGCCCGCGGCGTTGTCCACCGTGACCGTGCCCGCGGCGCCCTGGAACACGGCGAAACCCGGCGCGGGCTGCATGTCGCGGTTCTCGCTGCCGTCGACCAGGGTGAAGCTGTGCTCGCCCACGCGCCAGGTGCCGTCGCCGCCATCGACCTGTCCGTTCGCCCAGTCGAGGCTCTCGCTGCCGTCCCAGAAGTGGAAGTCGCCCGTTGGATCGTCGTCGGGCGCGCCTTCGTTGAGCAGGTTGACCTGGTTGGCGACCGAGGTCTGCACGGTCAGGCCGGAGGCGTCGATGCCGGCCGGCGTCGCGCCGATGTCCAGGCCGTTGTCGGTCAGGGTGCCGCCGTAGTCGAACAGGCGATAGACGCCGGCGCCGAAGCCGCCGGCATCGCTGACGTTCAGGGTGCCGTCGAGCACGAGGTTGCCGCCGATGTCGAACAGCGCCGTGTTGCCCGCCGCGCCCAGCGCGACCTCGACGGTCGAGCCGGCGTCCAGCGCCAGCGACGCCAGCGCCAGCGTCTGTCCCTGCACGCCGCGGAGCGTTCCGGCCACGAAGGTGTGGCCGACGCTTCCGCTGCCCATCAGCGCGGCATCGGATTCGACTTCGAGGCTGCCGCCCAGGGTGCCGTTCACTTCCAGCGTGGCGTCGCCGACCCAGGTCGAACCGCTGAACGTGGCGCTGTTGCCGGTCAGGCGCACGTGGCCGTTCTCGACGTCGAACTCGCCCGCACCGTCGAGCCTGCCGGCATAGGTCGACGTGCCGTTCTGGTAGAACACCAGCCATGCGCCGGAATCGATGTACGCATTGCCGCCGAAGCGATCCGCGGCGGTGACGATCCCGCCTTCGACGATGTCCCATTCCAGCGCGCTGGTGCCGGTGAGGAACAGTTCGCCGTCGCCCATCTTGCCCATGATGCCGGTGCCGCTGATGTTGCCGGCGTAGGTCTGGTCGGTGGTGTTGCGGAACAGCGTTTCGGCGTTGTTGACCAAGTTGCCGCGGATGCTGTTCGCATCGCCCACCAGCAGGCCGCCTTCGACCCGGGTGTTGCCGGTGTAGCTGTTGTTGCCCGCCAGCCACAGGTTGCCCAGGTCGGTCTTGACCAGGTCGCCGCTGCCGGTCAGCGCGTTGCGGATGGTGGCGTAGTAGTCGTAGCCGGACGCCATGCCGTTGCCGACGCGGATCTCGACGGCATCGCCCACCAGTTCGATGGCGTCGCCCTCGAGCACATAGCCGTTGGCGGCGAAGTGCATGCCGGTGACGCGCGCGTTGCCGGCGCCGTTGTCCACGGTGACGGTGCCGGCCGTGCCCGCGAACACCACGCTGCCCGGGTTGGGGTCCATCGGGCCGTTGGTGGCGCCGTTGGCGGTGGTGAAGACGTTGGTGCCGGCGCGCCAGGTGCCGTTGCCGCCGTCGACCTGCCCGTTGTTCCAGCGGCTGCTGTCGCCGCCGTCCCAGTGCAGCGACTGCGCCTGGGCCTGGCCCACGCCCAGCGACAGGAGGCCGGCCACCACCGCCACCGACAGCGCGTTGCGCCGCGCATCGGCGCGGGTGCCGCTCGAGCGGCGGATCGTCTTGCGATTGTTGCTTGTCATCTTCGTGTCCTTCGGTTTCGGGGGAAAAATTCGCTGTTCGCGCACTGCTGCGCCGGCCATGGCCTCTCGGCCATGGCGCGTGTGGACTGCATGGGTCGCGGGACGCCCCGTCCCGCGCGGCGTCACTCGGGAAGCGAGGCGATCCAGGCCTCCAGGGCGGCGGTGTCGGACAGGTCGCCGTCGTAGGCGAACTCCGGCCGGTACGCTTCGTTCGATCCGCGCAAGCGACCGCGGTAGACCTTGGTCGGAATGGCGACGAGCGCCAGGCCGCTGGGGAGTTGCTCGCTGCGGATCTCCATGTACATCGTGTCGGCGGAGGTCTCCCGGCCCACCTGCACCACGCCGAGCGCCTTCCACAGATCCATGGCATCGAGGCAGGCGGACGCGCAGGCCGAATCGGTCAGGACGAAGGCGCGGGGCTTCGGCCAGGCGTCTTCCGCTGACCGGCCGGCATCCGGCCCGTCGTCTGCGCCATCGTCGTCGTCGTCGATCTGCCCCCAGAGCGAGCGTCCCTGCCCGCGCGCCAGCTCCAGCCCAGACAGCACTTCGCCGGCCCATTCCAGCCGGTCCGGATCCGGATCGTCGGTCGCCAGCAGCATCTCGTGGAACTCGCGCACGTGCGCGATGTTGGCGTCGGACACGCGCCAGTCGACGCCCTCGGATGCCCGCGTTGCACGACGCACGGCGTCCTTGCCCCACAGCGCCTCGGCGACCTGCCGGCTCCAGTGCGAGGACCCGCCGCCGTTGCCGCGCACGTCCAGCACCACGGGGCCCTGCCGGATGTCCGCCGCGTTGCTGCGCACCGCCTCCACGACCGAAACCAGCTGCGGATAGCTCTCGGCCTGCGTATCGCCGTCGAACGTCCCGAACGAGATCCACGTGGCGCCCGACGCCGTGCGGCGCAGTTCGATCGGGGCGCGCGCCATGGGCTGCGCCTGCGCCGCTCGCCTCGCGAACGCGACTTCGTCCAGGTCGCGCCACGCCAATTCGTAGCTGCGCGACGCACCGTTCGCAACGAAGACACAGGTATCGGGACGTGCGACCCAGGGATTCCCGGCGTCGACGAACAGCCGCCAGCCATGGTTCGCGCGCTGGGATTCGAGCTGCCAGCGCCCGCGATAGTCTCCCACCAGTTCCTGCGCCAGCGTGTCGGCGGGAATGCCGTCGCACGACAGCAGTTCCGCGCCGATCGGCGGCAGCGCGGCGTCGTCCTCGCGCGCGGCGACCACCTGCCGCGCGCCGTCGTAGCGGGTCAGGAAGCCCGGCCAGCGCGACGGCAGCTTCGGGGAGGCCTGCGTCGTGGCGAGCTGCACGTGGCCATCGTCGAAGGCCGCCTGGAACTGCCGCAGCGCCCACCAGTATCCCTGGCCGTCGCGCGTGCGGTCGGCGCGGTCCAGGGCGGTGCGCAACGCGTCCCCTAGCACGCGGTTGAAACCCGGGTTCAGGGGATCGACCGGTCCCGGATGACTGTCGTGGATGATGTCGTGGAAGCGCTGCGCATCCTCGCGCAACCGCTGCGACCACGCCGCCTCGTCGTCGCCGCGCGCGAAGCCCGGCACCACCGCCATCAGCACCATGGCCAGCGCCGCGGAGGCCAGCCGCATGGTGTTCATGGCGCTGCCGCGGGATGAGCCGCGTCGTTCCGTTGCGATGCGGGATGTCCGGTTGTCATGTCGTCTGGCTCCTCGGTAATCGTGTTGGGTGCATGGCGTCCGGCGCTGTCGCGCCATGGATCACCGCGGCGGGATCTCGTCGAGCATGTCGTCGATGGCGGACACGATCAGCGGCCGGACCTGTTCGGCCGGCATCCGCGAAAGTTCATCCAGGCCGTGCGTGCGTCCGAGTCGCCTGGCGACCTGCCAGCCGAGGTAGTAGCCGCGCCGGCTCGGCAGCCCCGCCGGATCCCTGTCCGTCGAGAACAGGATCGCCATCTGTTCCTGGTCTTCGCTGTCGAGGACCGAGCGCAGGTGGCGCAGCGATTCGGGCAGCACGGCGTGCACCCGGTCGGCGAGTCCGGCCGGGTAGTCGACGACCAGCTCCGACGCGTCGATGCCCGGGTTCAGCGACTGCTCCACGTGCACCGCCAAGCCTTCCAGCCACAGCATGCACCAGACCTGCGGGCACGGCTGGAAGTGCCGGATATGCCAGGTGTGGAACAGCTCGTGCTGGAACAGCGGCGCGTCGCTCCTGCGATCCTTCCGGTAGGTCGCCAGGCCGTCCGCGCCGAACAGCAGGTAGACCCTGTCGTCGAAATCCCGGATCGCGCCGTCGAACTCGCCCAGCGAATGCAGCAGGTAGATCGGCGTGTCCGGAACGAAGTCGGGAAACGCTTCGCTGAACGCTGCGATGTTCGCGTCGAGGTTGCGGCTGAATGCTTCCGACTTGGCCTGGTACTCGTTGCGGATGCCCGGGAACTGCTCGAGCGCCCGCAGGACCTGGCGGTCGCGGGACGCCTGGTCGCGCTGCCCGCCGAACCGCTCGATGCCATAGAACTGCGGGAACATCGGCAGCAGGCGCGCCATGAACGCCGCCACGCGCGCCTCGTCCGACAGTCCGAAGGTCTCGTCGTGCAGGCTGGCGAACACACCGGTCAGGTCGACGTATTCGTAGGACGTCCGTCGACCCTGCGCCTCCTCGCCTGCCCGTGCGGCGGGCACGGCGATCGTCGCGGCCGCGGCAAGCAGCGCAAGCAAGACGCCGGCAGCCGTGAAGCGCCAGCGCACCGGCACCGTCTCCGCATGCATCGTTGCGCTGCCCGTGCTTTCGCGCCCGCCCCGCCTGCGTTTGCGCAGCGTCGCTTGCCGTTTTCGGCCCATCCTGCTCATCTCGGGTTGTCCTGGAATACCGGGTTGAATCGATTGGCGGCGGATTGCCCATGCCTGGCCGCAATCGCCCCTGGGGTGGCATCGCATCGCGTTGACCTGCACGGACCACGCGTGCCCGCCATTGCCGATGGCGGAAATTGTGCAGGCGCCGATCGGGGGCTTCTTTGCATTGCGCGCTTGGCGAATCGGCGAATCGCGCACTGCCTTCGGGGTGCCCGGCCGGGCACCCGTCCAGATCGCTAGTCCCACTCCGCGATGTCGAGCACGACCTTGCCGCGGGTGCGGCCGTCGCGGTTGAACTGCTGTGCGGCCGCGGCCTCCGACAACGGATAGCGCCGGTCGATGTTGATCTTCAGCGCTCCGTCCGCGATCAGCGGGGCGACGTATCCCAGGCCGCGACCGACATCCCAGGGCGCCGCCGCGGGACAACGAATTCGGTCGCACATCTCGACCGGCACGCTGCCGACCAGCGTCACCAGCCGGCCACCGTCGCGCAATACCCGGGGCGAACGCCGCAGGGTGTCGGCACCGACGGTATCGACCACGACATCGATCTCCTTCGCCACGTCCTCGAAACGCACGGCCCGGTAATCGATGACCTCGTCCGCACCGATGCCGCGCAGGTAGTCGTGATTGCGTTCCGACGCGGTTGCGATCACGTACGCACCGCGCGCCTTGGCGATCTGCACCGCCATCGAACCCACGCCACCCGCACCGCCGTGGACCAGCACGCGCTCGCCGGGCCGCAGCTCGGCCGTGGCGATCAGGTATCGCCACGCCGCGACCGCGACGGTCGGATAGGCGGCCGCCTCCGCGAACGAGAAGGCTTCCGGCTTGGGCACGACCTGGTCGGCGGGAAGACTGACGTATTCGGCGTAGCTGCCACCGCGTTCGCGCTGGTTGACGATACCGGCCACCGCCAGGCCGCAGCCGATGCCCTGCACCCGCGCGCCGACGGCCACGACCTCGCCGGAGAAATCGCCTCCGGGGGTTCCGGGATTCGGCAGGCGTCCGGCTTCCTGCAGCTTCCAGTCGACGGGATTGATGCTGGCGTTGCGGACGCGCACCAGCACGTCCCCGGGCCCGACCGCAGGCAAGGGGATGCGTTCGACCTGCAGTGCTTCCGGGCCGCCGGCGCCGTGCGCGCGGGCTGCCGACATCGCTTCGGGCAGGGGTGCGCAGGTCGGAGATCCGGCTGCGGAAACGGACGGCGAGTGCATCGCCAGCATGCAGAGGACGACCAGCAATGGGAATCGGGACATCGAAGTACCTTCTTGCTCTTGAGAGGGGATTGCGATCGCGGCAGGTGCATCGGGCGCCGAATGGTTCGTCGCCGGCGGAGCTCCTGCGCGACGCGTCCGTCGCCGACGCGCACGCCTACCAGCTGAAGCCCGCGCCCGCGGAGACGCTGCGTTCGTTGCCGCTGAAGGCGCCGCCGACGGAGACGCTGGCGCGATTGCCGATGGCACGCTGGTAGCCGACCGCCAGCGCCTGCTCGCCGCCCTGCGCGCCGACACCAACGCCGACGCGGTTGTGGCCGGCCAGTCCGGCGGTGTTCATCGCCATGCCCGCCATCGCGCCGCTCATCGCGCCCATGCGGTCCATGCGACGATCCTGCTGCTGGAAACGGTCGTCGATCTCGCTGCGCAGGCCATCGAGTTGCGCGCTCCACGCATCGAAACGCGCGTCGGCATAGGCATTGGCGGATGCCAGCGTCTGGACGGCCACGGTGTCCGTGTACTCGTTGGCCGAAGCCAGCGTTTGCGCGTCTCCGGCTTCCGCATGGGACTGCGCGCTCGCCAGCGTTGCCGCGTTGGCTTCCGCCATGTCGTTGCGCAGGATGGCCTCGCGACCGTCGGTGTGCGCGTTGGCCGACGCCAAGGCTTGCCCGGCGACGGCATCGGCATGCGCGTTGGCGCTGGCGACCGCCTGCGCGTCGCCGGCATCGGCGATGGTCTGCACCATCGTTTCGGTCATGCCTCCGGCGGCGACCACCTGTCCGTCGACGTAGTCGCGCAGGTCCTGCCCCACCTGGTCCGAATAGGCATTGGCGACGACAAGCGTCTGCGCATCGCCGGCATCGGCATGGGCATTGGCGGACGCCAGCGCCTGCGCATCGCCGGCATCGGCGATGGCCTGCACCTGCGCTTCGGTCACGCCGCCGCTGCCTGCCTGCGCATCGACGTAATCGCGAAGTTCCTGCCCGACCTGTTCGCTGTAGGCGTTCGCGTCGGCCAGCACCTGCGCATCGCCCGCCTGCACGACCGCTTCCACCTGCGACTGGGAGAGGCCGCTGCCATCTCCTGCGCCCGGTTCGCCCTGCGGGCCCCGAAGCGATACCAGCCAGTCGGCCTCGCTGCCGTCGAAGCCGTGGTTCACCGCAATCTGGTAGGCACTCAGGCCGGCGGCGCCGCCGCCCGGCGGCAACGCTTCAAGGCCGGAGACGCGTGTACCAAGCTGGGTCAGGCTGGCATCCACTGCCGCGAACGCCGAACCGACGTTGTCGTGGCCGGCGTTCTGGATGATGTACGTCGGCGCGGTGAAGACGCCACCGGCGAACGTGGCGCCACCGCCGAGCCACGCGGCCACACCCTGCCCGATGCCCTCGTCGCCAAGCCGCATCTGGCGCAGGTTCACGGCGTCGGTGCCATGGGTACCGTCGGCGACGCGGATGACCTGCCGCTCCGCGCCTTCCGCACCCACCGACAGCGCGTACTCGCGGTCGGCCACCGCACCGAAGCCGATGGCGGTGGCGTAGGCGGCGGTGGCGGTCGCGTTCACGCCGAACGCGGCGGCGTAGTCCGCGGTCGCCAGCACGCCCGCGCCAACGGCGACGCTGGAGATTCCTTCCACGCGCGCCGATTCCATCCCGTCTGGCTCGATTCCCGGGTTGCCGATCCTTTCGTAGTACCCACCGATGGCCAGGCCGCCCTGCGCCGTCTCCGCGACGTTCGCGCGTTGCCCGAACGCGCTTCCCCGGTAGGCGCTCACCACGTTGCGGTTGCCCATGGCGATGCCATCGTCGGCGCGCGGCTCGAGCCGGTTTCCGTTGCCCACGGCCGCGGCGCTCCCGGCGCCAATCTCGATGTTGTTCCAGATGCCCATCGCCAGGCTGGAAACGCCGCGGTTGACGTTGCCGGTGCCCATCGCCGTACCGTGGGAGCCCGAAGCGACATTTTCATAGCCCATCGCTACCGTGCCGTAGTTGCGGGCCTCGTTGCCGTATCCAACGGCGCTGCCGTATTGCCCTTCGGCGATGTTGGCGACGCCCAGCGCGCTGCCGTAGCCTGCGTTCCCGGCCAGGTTCCAGTAACCGAGCGCCAATCCGCCGATGCCGTTGGACTGGCTGGCGTAGCCCACCGCGGTGCTGTACAGGGCGGTCGCCTGGTTGCGATTGCCCAGCGCGCTGCTGTCCTGCCCGCTGGCGGTGTTCGTCCAGCCGAACGATGACGCACCGCTGCCGCTGGCGGTATTGCCGTAGCCGAACGCGCTACCCGAACGACCGCTGGCGCTGTTGCCCCAGCCGAAGGTACTGGCGTTGGCGTTGGCGGCATGGTTGCCGTGCCCCATGGCGGAAGCCTGTTGGGCGGAGGCGATGTTGCCGCGGCCGAACGCGCTGCTGTCGATGCCCTCGGCGCGGTTGCCGTACCCGAACGCATTGCTGCGCAGGTTGCTGGCCTGGTTGGAGAAGCCGAATGCGTTGCCGCCGATGCCGCTGGCGTTGTTGCCGTTTCCCACGGCGCCGGCATTCTCTGCACCGGCCCGGTTGTTGATGCCCAGCGCGTGGCTGTTGAATCCGGCGGCGGTATTGCTGCGTCCGAACGCCATGCTGAAGCGGCCGTAGGCGATGTTCCACAGGCCAAACGCAGTGCTTTCCTCGCCGCTGGCGTTGTTGCGGTAACCGTATGCGGTGGCATTGAGGCTGCAGGTCACGTTCGAGTCGAGCTGATCCCAAACCTCATTGCCGCGGTTCGTGCTCGAACTCGGGGACAGCGATCCGTCCACGTTGATGCAGTAGGTCAGCGACTGCGCATGCGCGGGCAGGACCGCGTCGCCGGCGATCGCCAGCAGGCCGAAGACGGTGGCGCCTGCCAGCGTCCTGTAGAGGGGGATGGGTTGATTGTTCTGCAAGGTATCCATTGGTTTTTTCCAGGATGGGGATGGATGTGGGGTCCGCCGTCGTCGCCCGGCTGGTGCCGGGGCGGCGTATCCGATGGCGGACCGCGGAGGTAGCGGAACGCGCGGGCGTCAACCGGATGGAATGGACGCCGGCGCCGCCTGGCCATGCGCCTTCGATGCCAGGCCGGATGCCGCGTTGTCGTCGTCGATGCGCGGGGCCTCCACCTGCGCTCCGCACGCCAGGAATGCAACGAACAACGCAAGCGAAATCCTGCGGTCCCGGATGCGCGCGCCCGGATGGCGATCCTGCCCGTACGTATTCGTCATGCGCCTGTTCCCTGCCGATGGAATGCCCTGCGGCCGCGGACGCATCCTCGCGGTGCGCCGGCCGGCCTTCGATGGCCGCGCATTCTGTCGATCCGCGCAGTCCTGTCTCCGCATTCCGCGCATGCCGGCCATGCAAATCGCGCACAGGCCGCTTCCGGGCGCCGCCGAAGGCTCCGTGATAGCGACGAAACAGGTGCGGGCAGGCGAAAGGCGCACACCGGGATAGGCGTTACGCGCACTGCATTGACGGGCCTCTCGGCGCTCTGCGATCCTTTCCGGATCGAGGCATGGCCAGGCCTCCTGCAACGGGCATCCGCTCATGCAAGAACTCGTCGACGGACAGGTCGTCCTGAACTTCTCGTCTTCCGATATCCCGGCATCGCAGTGGATGGAAGTCGTGCACGACTGCTACGGCATGACCGCCGCGCGAATGCAGATCGATGCATACGGCGAGCAAAAGCCTGTCATTGAACTCAACGCACTCGTGCTCGACGGTGCCGTCGTCGGGGAAGGCCTGCTGGGCGGCCTGAAGTCGGTGCGTTCGAAGCAACTGGTGGCCGACGACGGCAACGACAACATCCTCCTGCTCTCCTCGACATCGCATGCCTACGGGCGTTTCCCCGGCGAGCGCGAGGCGACGGCGATGGAGGCGGGGGAACTCCTGGTCACCACCTTCGGCGGGCCCGCCTTCATCCACCAGCCGATGCCGGCGCGGGTCAGCAGCATCCAGATGAGCAGGGAGAAGCTCCGCTCGCTGGTTCCCCGCTTCGATCCCGACGTCACCTTGCGGCCCGGTCGCGACGTGGCGCCCGCGGGACTGCTGTTCCGCTATGCCAACCTGCTGCGCACGACGGGGTTGAGCGATCCGGACCTGCAGCGCACCGCCACGTCGCACCTGTTCGACCTGGCGGCGCTGGTGCTCGGGGCCACCGGGGACTACGCGGAGCAGGCGCGCGAGCGCGGCGTCCGTGCCGCGCGCCTCGCCTCGATCAAGGCGTCGCTGCGGGCGCGTTTCGACGATCCCGAACTGTCGGTCGCGGCCATCGCCCACGGGCACGGGATCAGCGTCCGCTACCTGCAAACCCTCTTCGAGCAGGAGGGCACCACCTGCAGCGCATTCCTGACCGGGCTTCGCATGGAGTTCGCCGCAAGCCGCCTGCGCAACCCGGCCTGCCGGCACCTGCGCGTCGCCGACATCGCCTTCGACGCCGGCTTCTCCGACCTCACCGCCTTCAACCGCACTTTCCGCAGGCATTTCGGGGAGACGCCCTCGCGGATGCGAGCGGGTTGAGCATGGACGCGCTCCAGACCATCCCCGTCGTCCGCTTCTCGTCCGTGGACCTGCCCGACGAGACCCGGATGGAGTACATGCTGGACTTCTATTCCCGGATCAGCATGGGTGTCGACCTCGAACCGCTGGTCGGGCACGACGCATTCCACCTGGACCTGTCGGTGCAGCCGCTGTCCGGCAGCGCCGGCGTCGGGCACGGGACGCTCAGCCCGTACCGCGGGCGCCGGACGTCCGACATCGTGGCGTCCGGCAACAGCGACGGCGTGCTGCTGACGCGCTATACCCGCCGCTTCGGGTTTTCCGGCCACCGCACCGGCGAGCTGGTGCTGGAAGCGGGCGATGTGCTGGTCGCCAACTTCAACCAGACCTGCAGCTACCTGTACCCGGAACCGGGCGGCATCCAGACGCTGTGGCTGGACCGCAAGCAATTGCTCGCCCGCGCCCCGGCCTTCGATCCGGATGCGCCGGCGCGCCTCGACGGCCGCAGGCCGGAACTCGCGCTCCTGTTCGCGTACGCGACCGCCATCGAGAACGAAGGCGTCCGCGACGGCGCGCTGGGACAGCTGGCTTCGATGCACCTGGCCGACCTCGCCTCCCTGGCGCTGGGCGCGAGGGGCGACGACGCCGAAGCCGCGCGCAACGGCGGCCAGAAGACGGCGCGCCTGGCGACCATCCGCGCGGACCTCGCGGCGGATTTCCAGAACACCGACCTGTCGGCGGCAACGGTGGCGCGCCGGCACGGGATCAGCGTGCGCTACCTGCAGGTGCTGTTCGAGCAGTCCGGCCAGACCTTCAGCGACTGCCTGCTGGAGCACAGGCTGCGCTTCGCGATGTCGCGCCTGAGCGATCCGCGCTGCAGCCACCTGCGCATCGCCGACATCGCCTTCGAATCCGGTTTCTCCGACCTGACCACGTTCAACCGCGCCTTCCGGCGCCGCTTCGGCGATACGCCCTCCTCGGTGCGTCCGTAGAAGCCGGCCGCGATTTCGTTCGGTTCAATCCTGCAGCAGCGGGATCAGGACGTTGGGAACCAGGTCCACCAGCAGATGGGCGAGGATGCAGGGCCAGAGCCTGCGCGTACGCTGGAACACCGCCGCCAGCACCGCCCCCATCAGCAAGGCCAGCACCACGCCTCCGGGCCCCTGCTTCCAGTGGAACCCGGCGAAGGCCAGCAGGGGAAGGGCGAAGGCCAGCATCCGGCTGCCGCTGATCGTTTCGATCCGGGACATGGCGAAGCCGCGATAGAAGATCTCCTCGACAACGCCTGCCCGCAGCACGACCAGCAGCGTCGCCCAGGTCGGCAGGGGAGTGGCGGAACTGCCGCCGAAGCGCAGGCCCAGCGCCTGGATCAGTCCCATTCCCGCGACGATGGCGATGCCGAGGCCCAGCAGCGACAGCGCCGTCCAGCCTGCCATGGCCGGAACTCGCTGCGGCGCCATGCCGATGGAGGCAAACGCGAGCCGCTCCCCCCGATGCACGATCCACAGCAGCACGACCGCCAGAAGGAAGATCGAAAGTTCGCGCGCAAGCACCGACCCCGGCGTTCGCACGGGAGCGAGCCAGCCCGAGAGGGCCACCACCAATGGAATTCCGAGCAGCGCGATGCACAGACCGGCGTACTGCCAGGGCGCGGACGCGGGTTTGCCGGTCTCTTTCATCGCTTCGCTCTCCCGTCGATGGGGGAAACCAGGATCGTTTCGAACGCCATCGGCGCCACCACTCGGGGAAGACCCGAGGACGCCTGCCCTTGCGGTTGCGCGAAGCTCGAGCCCGCGGGCGCCGTCGAGGACGCATCTCCACGATGCCGCACCGGGCGCTGGCACGCTTCGATGGCGCAAGCGCCGGATGGGGCAGGGCCCTCACCCAACGCGCGCCCGGCGCTTGCCTCATTCCGCATGGTAGGTCCGGATTCCCAGCATGCGCGCCACCGGGCCCAGCAGGACGGCGAGCGCCTTCTGCAAGCCGATCGGCAGCGCCGCCAGATAGGTGCCGTCGTATGCGGCAGCGAGGCAGATTCCCTGCAGATACGCCCGCGGGCCGAAACGCTCGTCGTGTCCGAGCCCGGACCGGTCGAGCTGGACCAGGTACATGTCCACGGCGCTCGCGGGCGTCACTTCGAGGGTCGCCGACACAGGCTCCCGGTCCGCATTGAAATAGCGATAGCCCGTTCGCCGCGGGATCTCGACCCGATCCCCCGCCAGCAGCAACCGCTTCTTCCCGCGAACGACCATGGTCAATCGGCCACGGTGCACGTCGATCCGCACGGTGGCACGGGGGTGCAGGCAGGTCGCCGGGCCGGAGCTGTAGGGCTCGATCATCCACGCAGCCGTGAACCGCGCACCACCGGTCTGGTCGCGCGTGCTGCCGTAGACCAGGGTCTGCCCGTAGGCCGAGAGATGGACTTCCATGCCCGGCCGGAGCCGTTCCCTTGGCCCCCTGTCGCGCACGGCCTGGCGGTGCAGTACCCACGCCACGATGGTGTATGCGCATGCCAGGAGCATGCCGATCGACAAGTACGGCGACATCCGTTGCATCCAGTCCGTGAAGCACGATCCCCAGCCAGGGGCCTGCCCCCGATGCCGGGACGCGCCTGTGGAACCGGACGAAATGCTATTTCCCCGGCGTGCGCGGGTCTTGGCCTTACACGTACCGCGGCATAGGCGTTTCGCGCATTGGGACTGCGACTGGACCGGCCCGGACCCGTCCAGGGGAGGTCACCAGAACAGCGTATACAGCGCCGCCAGGATCGCGAGCACGGCCAGCGCGCCGACGTTGAAGGCGCCGGTGGTGCCGTAGTCGACGTCGCGGGTCTGGATGATGTCCTTCTCCGGCGCGTGCGGGGTCAGCAGCGAGACGACCACCGCCAGCGCCAGCGCCAGCAGGAACACCAGGCCGACGCGGTCGATGAAGGGCAGCGACGGCCACGCCAGCTTGAGCAGGATCGACAGCGCGAACGAACCGATCGCCGCGGCCAGCGCGCCGGCCTCGTTGGCACGCTTCCAGAACAGGCCGAGCACGAAGATCACGACGATGCCGGGCGTGAAGAAGCCGGTGTATTCCTGGATGTACTGGAAGGCCTGGTCGAAGCTGCCCAGCAGCGGCTTGGCGGTGAGGATGCCGAGCAGCACCGCGACCGCGGCGGCGATGCGGCCCACGCGCACCAGCCGCTGCTGGTCGGGCGTGGCCGAACGCTTGGCGTAGAAATCGAGGGTGAAGATCGTCGCCACCGAATTGATCTTCGAGGCCAGCGAGGCGACGATCGCCGCGACCAGCGCCGCGAACACCAGGCCGAGGATGCCCGTCGGCAGCAGCCGCATCATCGTCGGATAGGCCTCGTCCGGGCGCGAGAGGTCCGGCGCCAGCATCACCGCGGCGATGCCCGGCAGCACCACGATCACCGGCATCAGCAGCTTCAGGAACGCGGCGAACAGCACGCCCTTCTGCGCCTCGTGGATGTCCTTCGCGGCGAGCGCGCGCTGGATGATGTACTGGTTGAAGCCCCAGTAGCTGACGTTCATGATCCACATGCCGCCGATCAGCACGCTGATGCCCGGCAGGTCCTTGTAGAAGGGATTGTCGGGATGCAGGATCATCTCGAAGTGGCCGGGATGTTCGGCCCACAGCCGGTTGAAGCCGGCGACGATGCCGCTGCCCTCGCCCAGCTGGTTGAGCGTCAGCCCCGCCACCAGCAGGCCGCCGAGCACCAGCAGCGTGACCTGCACGATGTCGGTCAGCGCCACCGCCTTGAGCCCGCCGTAGAGCTGGTAGGCCAGCGCGAACAGGCCGATCAGCACCACCGCCGTCATCTGGTCCATGCCGGTGACCTGCGACACCGCGATCGCGCCCAGCCACAGGATCGAGGTGATGTTGACGAACACGTACAGGCCCAGCCAGAACACCGCCATCACCGTGCGGATGCGGGTGCCGTAGCGCTGTTCGAGGAACTGCGGCATGGTGTAGATGCCGTTGCGCAGGAACACCGGCAGGAACCACTTGCCGACGATCAGCAGCGTCGCCGCCGCCATCCATTCGTAGGACGCGATCGCCAGGCCGATCGCGTAGCCCGAGCCGGACATGCCGATGATCTGCTCGGCCGAGATGTTGGCCGCGATCAGCGAGGCGCCGATCGCCCACCACGGCAGCGACTTGCCGGCGAGGAAGTAGTCCTTCGCGTCCTTGGCGTGCCCCGCCTTCTCGCGCGAGACCCACTGTGCCAGCACGAACACGCCGGCGAGGTAGGCCAGCACGATGCCGATATCCAGGCCCGACAGTTGCATTGCACCCCTCCCGAGGGTTGCGGCGACGCCGGAGACGGCATCGTCCATTCAATCCACCAACTTCCGTCATTCCCGCGCAGGCGGGAACCCAGCGTCGTTGCCCTTCGGTAATCAAAGCCACTGGGTCCCCGCCTGCGCGGGGATGACGTGCTCCTTTTCCTGCGTTCCCCTCAATCCGCGCGATTGACGACGCCCCTGCCTCCTGCTGTCCTGCAGTGGGCGCGCCGCCGCCCCGGGTGGCGGCGCATCACATGGGAGCGCAGCCTCAGCCCTCCATCTGCTCCAGCTCCTTGCCCTTGGTCTCGTGCACGAACCTGAGCACGAAGAACACCGAAAGCACCGCCATCGCCGTGTAGATGCCGTAGGCGGCGGCGAGGCCGATGCCCGCCAGCAGCATGGGGAAGGTCCAGGTGATCAGGAAGTTCGCCGTCCACTGCGCCAGTCCCGCCACGGCCAGGCCCGAACCGCGGATCTGGTTCGGGAACATCTCGCCCAGCATCACCCACATCACCGGGCCCCAGGACATGTTGAAGAAGACCACATAGACGTTGGCCGCCACCAGCGCCAGCACGCCCATCGATCCGGTCAGCTGCAGCTTGCCGGCGGCGTCGAGCCCGCCGGTGGAGAAGGCGTACGCCACCAGGCCCAGCGACACCGCCATGCCAACCGAGCCGATCCACAGCAGCGGCTTGCGGCCGACCTTATCGATCAGCAGCACGGTCACGATGCAGGCGCCGATGCTCAGCGCGCCCGACAGCACGTTGATCAGCAGCGCGTCGCTCTCGGAGAAGCCCACCGCCTGCCACAGCACCGCGCCGTAGTAGAACACCACGTTGATGCCGACGAACTGCTGGAACGTCGCCAGGCCCACGCCCACCCACACGATCGGGCGGATCCGGCCGGTCGCCTTGCTGACCAGGTCCGACAGCCGCGGCCGGTGGTGGTCCGAGGCCAGCGAGGCGTCGATCTCGACCAGCTTGCGCGCGCCCTCGCCGGTGCCGTAGAGCCGCGCCAGCACCTTCTCCGCGCGTTCGCGCAGCCCGCGCGCGACCAGGTAGCGCGGGCTTTCGGGAATGAAGAACAGCGCGACCAGGAACAGCGCGGCCGGCGCGATCTCCGCCCAGAACATCCAGCGCCAGGCCTCGTAGCCCCACCACAGCACGGCCATCGACGAGGTCGCGACCTTCGCCAGCAGGTAGTTGCTCAGGAACGCGGCGAACAGGCCGGAGATGATCGCGATCTGCTGCACCGTCGCCAGCCGCCCGCGATAGCGCGCCGGCGCCACCTCGCTGATATAGGCCGGCGCCATCACGCTGGCCGCGCCGACCGCGAAGCCGCCGAGCACGCGATAGATCACGAACTCGGCCGACGAGGTGGCGATGCCCGAACCCCAGGCCGACACCAGGAAGAACACCGCGGCCCACAGCTGCATCGTGCGGCGCCCGTAGCGGTCGGCGAGCGTGCCGGCGAACCAGGCGCCGATCGCGCAGCCGAGCAGCATCGAGGCGACGTTGAAGCCGGTGACCGCCGCGTCGGAGTTGAACGCCGTGGTCAGGCCGTCGACGGTGCCGTTGATCACGCCGCTGTCGAAGCCGAACAGGAAGCCGCCAATCGTGGCCACCAGGCTGATCAGGATGATGAAGCGGGTGTTCTCACCTGATGCGTTGGGACTGCTCATGTATTCCCTCCCGGGGAGATGCATTCATGCCTTGCTGATGACCACTGCCGGCGCATTCGCCGTCGCGCGCGTCTTCTATCGTCATCCCCGCGCAGGCGGGGATGACGGATGGATTGTCATGCCGGATGACTGCGCTGTCATCCGGCATGACAGGGTAGCCCGATCGGCATCCCGGATGGCATCTGCACCGCAGCAAACCCGCGCGGCATTCGTTGCCGCTGAAACGGCAATGTCCGCCATCGCGGTGATGTCGCCCGCCGTCGTCATGCACGCACCAGCCCGCGGTCGCCCGGTCGCAGCGTCGCCGATTCACCGGCCGCGAGCGTGACCGCCAGCTCCCGTCCGCGATGCTCGATCCGGTACTCGCCGCCCTTGTCGCTGCGCAGCGTCGCCTGCACCGGTTCGCCGTCGCGCCACGACAGGTCGAGGCTCGCCGCATTGCGCACGCGCACGCCGCGCAGTTCGCCCGCGGGCCAGGCCCTGGGCAGCGCCGGCAGCAGGAAGATCGACCCGCCCCAGCTTTGCACCAGCAGTTCGGTGATGCCCGCGGTGCCGCCGAAGTTGCCGTCGATCTGGAATGGCGGGTGCGCGTCGAACAGGTTGGGATACGTGCGCGAGGGGCTGACCAGCATGCGCAGGATCTTCATCGCGCGCTCGCCGTCGCGCAGCCGCGCCCACAGGTTCAGCCGCCAGCCGATGCCCCAGCCGGTGGCTTCGTCGCCGCGGATCTCCAGCGAACGCCGCGCGGCGGCGGCCAGTTCCGGCGTGTCGCGCAGGTTGACTTGGCTCGACGGATGCAGCGCGTACAGGTGCGAGACGTGGCGATGGTCGATCTCCGGCGCCTCCATGTCCCAGTCGTGCTGCCATTCCTGCAGCTGTCCGGCCTTGCCGATGCGGTGCGGCGGCAGGCGCTCGCGCAGCGCGGCGAGCCGCGTCGAGAAATCCTGATCCACGCCGAGCAGCGTCGCAGCCTCGATGCACTGGCCGAACAGGTCGCGCAGGATCTGCGCGTCCATCGACGGGCCTGCGCACAGCGCGGCGCCGTGCGGATGCACGTTCTCCGGCGAGATCGAAGGCGCGGTGACCATCGCGCCGGTGCCCGGATCCTCGACCAGGGTCGCGGCGAAGAATTCCGCGGCGCCCTTGAACAGCGGATACACCTTGCGCAGGTAGTCGGGATCGCGGCCATAGTCCCAGCGGTCCCACAGCTGCAGCAGCAGCCAGGCGCCGCCGGTCGGCCACAGGCCCCACTGCGCGCCATCGACCGGCGCGGTCGCGCGCCACAGGTCGGTGTTGTGGTGTACGACCCAGCCGGGCGCGGCGTACATGTCGCGCGCCGTGCGTGCGCCGGTCTGTGCGAGGTCGAACAGCATCCGCTCCAGCGGCTCGACGCACTCGGCCAGCGCGTTCGCCTCCGCCGGCCAGTAGTTCATCTGCGTGTTGATGTTGATCGTGTACTTGCTTTCCCAAGGCGGCTGCAGCAGGTCGTTCCAGACGCCCTGCAGGTTCGCCGGCTGCGTGCCCGGCCGCGAGCTGGCGATCAGCAGGTAGCGGCCGAACTGGTGGTAGAGCGCGGCGAGTTCGGGATCGTCGCCTTCGGCGAAGCGCGCGACGCGTTCGTCGGTCGGCAGCGCGGCGACGGCGGCCGGCGTGCGGCCGAGGCTGATCGACACGCGGCGGAACAGCGCGCGGTGCGCGGCGAGGTGGTCGTCGAGCATCGCCGGCCACGTCCTGCGCGCGGCCGCGTCGATCTGGTCGCGGGTGATGGCCTCCGGATCGCCGGAGACGTCGTCATGGCGGCGGAAGCTGGTCGCCGCGGTCAGCAGGAGCAGGACCTCATCGGCGTCGCGCACTTCGATGCGGTCGCCGCGATGGTGCAGCGTCCCACCCGTCGGCAGCACGCGCAGGCGCAGGGCGAAGCGCAGCTTTCCCTCGACGCCGAACGCCGGTTCGTTGCGCCCGCGCAGCAGCAGGCCGGTTTCGCCATCGGCGCCGATCGCGCGCGACGACTGGTCGCTGTCGAGCGCGATGCGCAGCGAGATGCGCCCCGGCTGGTCGCCCGAGAGCCGCACCGCGACGCACTGGTCGACCGGGGAGACGAGGACCTCGCGACGATGCCGCAGGCCGCGCGCCTCGAAGTTGGAGGTCGCCACCGCGGCATCGAGGTCGAGTTCGCGGCGATAGCCGTTGGTCTCCGCGATTTCGAAGAAGTCGAGCACGAGGTCGCCGAGCGGCTGGTAGGGCATCTGCTTGTGCGGCCACCCCATCATCTTCGCGTTGGCCAGCGCCTCGGCTTCGGCATAGCGCCCCGCGAACAGCAGGCGCCGCACCTCCGGCAGCGCGGCGAGCGCGTCCGGCGGCGTCGGATCGTAGGGACCGCCGGCGTAGAGCGTGTCCTCGTTGAGCTGGATGCGCTCGTGCTTGCCGCCGCCCCAGACCATCGCGCCGAGCCGGCCGTTGCCCAGCGGCAGCGCCTCGACCCACTGCGTGGCCGGGCGCGGGTACCACAGGCGCAGTGCGCTCCACGCCGACGCATCCGGCGCAAGATGGGTGCCGGACGCCGCCATCGCCTGGAGAGCGGCGGTGGCGGCGCCCGGGCGCCCTTGGCCGAATCCTGCCGCGCCGGCGCCTCCGGCCACCGCGGCGAGCGCGGCGGCCTTGAGCGCCTGGCGGCGGCGCGGGTCGAAGCTCACGCGGTGCGCCTGCCCGGCATCACGCGGCCGGACGGGCGACGACCTGCGCCGTGCCGTCGTAGGTCACGGTCGCGTCGACCGCCGGCTCCAGCGTGCCGTTGTCGCCGCGCGGACCGTCCACCCAGCGCACGCGGATCTCGCGCGTTGCCGGCATGCCCGGCCAGGCGCCTTCGCGCGCGCCGATCGACAGTTCGCTCTTCGCCTCATCCCAGGCCAGCGCGATGCGGCTGGATTCGCCGCGCTCATAGCCGTAGCTGCGGCCGCCGTCCTCGTACAGCGAGAAGCGACCGTCGGCGCCGGTGTAGACCTCGATCGTCAGCGCCGCGTCCGGCTTCTCGTCGACGTACTGCTGCACCACCGTGCGCGGCATGATCGCACCGGCGCGCACGAACAGCGGCATGCGCTGCAGCGGGGCGTCGGCGACGATCGTCTGTCCGCCATCAAAGCGCCTGCCGGTCTCGAAGTCGATCCAGCTGCTGCCGGCCGGCAGGTAGACCTCGCGGCTGGTGGCCTTGAACGTCGTCACCGGGGCAACGAGGAAGGCCGGGCCGAACAGGTACTGGTCGGCGATGTCGCGGACCTTTGGATCGTCCGGGAAATCCATCGCCAGCGTGCGCAGGATCGTGCCGTCCCTGTGGTACGTGTCGCCCGCGAGCGTGTAGATGTACGGCAGCAGCGCGTAGCGCAGCTTGAGGTAGTGCACGAAGCCGTCGTAGTGCGGCGTGCCTTCCGGCGCGATCTCCCAGATCTCGCGGTACGGGAACTGGCCGTGCGAGCGGAACAGCGGCAGGAACGCGCCGTACTGGAACCAGCGCAGGTTGAGCTCGCGCCATTCCGCCAGGTGCGCCGGATCCTTGCCGCTGTAGCGCTGCTCCGTCGAGAAGCCGCCGATGTCCAGGGTCACGTTCGGCGTGCCCGCCATCGAGGCGTTGACCAGGCCGGCGATCTGCTCGCGCAGGTCGTCCCAGCGCGAGACGATGTCGCCGCTCCAGAACGCCGCGGCGGTGCGCTGCTGGCCGGCGAACGCGGCCCGCGACAGGATGAACACGCGCTTGTCCGGATCGACCTCGCGCGAGCCGCGGTACACGCCCTCCGAATGCGGCAGCGGATACGAGTTGAAGTACTCCACCGACGAGCCCAGCGCGGTCGGCGTGGTGCGCGCCTTGCGCTCGCCGACGTCGAGGTTGCTGTGCAGGTCCGGCTCGCTGGCGTCCAGCCACCAGGCGTCGAAGCCCTTGCTGTTGATCTTCCCGTCCACCTGGCGCCAGAAGATGTCCTGCGCCTGCTTCGAGTAGGGGTCGTAGAACGAGTTGAGGTAGCCGGGTCCGATCCAGTCGACCTCGCCGACCTCGACGTTGCGGTGGTACATGTGGCCGGCGGCGTCGAGCTCCCTGTAGTGGTCGGTGGTCGGGTAGAACTTCGGCCACACCGAGATCATGACCTGCGCGTGCCGGTCGTGGACGTGCTTCACCATGCCTTCCGGATCGGGGAAGGTCTTCGGGTCGAAGTCGTGCGAACCCCAGGCGTCCTCCGGCCAGTACGACCAGTCGAGCACGATGTTGTCGATCGGCAGCCTGCGGCGGCGGTACTCGTCGAGGACATCGGTCAGCTCCTGCTGCGTCTTGTAGCGCTCGCGGCTCTGCCAGAAGCCGTAGGCCCACTTCGGCAGCAGCACGGCCTTGCCGGTCAGTTCGCGGTAGCCGGCGATCACGCCGTCCAAGTCCCCGCCGGCGACGACGTAGTAGTCGATCGCCTGCCCGGCCTCGGACCAGATCGACAGGTCGCGCGCCTCGTCGGCCGGCAGCGGGTCGCGCGCGAGCAGGGCGATGTAGGCCGGCTCGATGCGGTCCCACTCCAGCCGGATCGCGTGGCGCTCGCCGGCCTTGAGCTCCAGCGCGAACTCGTGGTGCCAGGGGTTCCAGTTCTGGCGCCAGCGGTCGACGACCAGCCTGCCGTCGACGTAGAGCTTCGCGTATTCGCTGTTGTACAGCGAGAAGGTGTGGCGGCCGTCGGACTTCGCGGCGATCTCGCCCTCCCAGACCACGTCGCTGCGGCCGCCGGGCTCGAGGTTCTTGCCTTCCTCCGGGAAGTTGGCGAGGTTGGCGATGTACTGGTAGTTGACTTCGTCCTCGCGGCGCACCAGCTTGACGTCGCCATCGATGGCGTAGGTCGCGGTCAGCGCGCCCTCGTTGCCATCCTTGTCGTACAGCGCCAGCGACTGCGCGATCGGGCGCAGGCCGCGCGGGTCGCCGTAGCGCGTGATCGCGTTGTTGTCCCAGAGGATGCCGTAGTTGCGGCTCGACGCCAGGAACGGGATCGCGTTGTCGATGTTGTGCTGGAGCAGTTCGACGTCGCGGCCCTTGAGGTTCATCCAGCCCTGCTGGTGCAGGCCGGTGCCGTAGAAGGACTCGTCGTCCGGCGATTCGAAGCGCTGGCGGATGCTGAAGTAGGGCTTGCCCTCGAACTCGACCGGCTCGAAGCCGCGCGCGCCGGCGACCTCGGACAGCAGCGGCTTGCCGTCGGCGTCGAAGAACGACACCTGGCCGTCGCGCGTCGACACCTCGGCCGACACGCCCGCGGCGCTGACGCGCACCTTGTCGCCGGCCTCGGTCACCTCGAACGCCGGCGCCTCGCCCTGGCGCTCGACGCGCATCAGGCTGGGCGAACGCTCGAAGCCGCCGTCCGGCGCGGCGGTGACGCGGATGATGTTGTCGGCGACGACCTGCAGGCGCACGTCGGCCGCGCCCTCGCTGGCCGCGCGCACGACGACACCGTCATCGGAACGCTCCCAGTCCGAGGCCGCCTGCGCGCCGCAGCCGGCCAGGGAAGCGGCCAGCGGCAGCGCCAGCAGGCGCGGGAAGCGGGAAAATCGTGTCATGGCGTCAGTGCTCCTCGTGATTGACGTCTGAAGTGGTGCGATAGGTCGCAAGGGTCACGCGCAGCAGCTGCGTTGCATCGGAAAAGTTGAGCCCGTAGTCGGTCTGGTCGCCGTTCCAGTTGCGCTGGAACTCCCATGCGCCGTCGACGTAGCGGCCCTCCTCGACGCGGTCGTAGATCAATGCCTCGCCTTCGGTCGCCGGATGGAGCGTCACGCGCGCATGCATGCCGGTGACGAGGAACTCGTCGGGGCCGAGTTCGGCGACCAGCGCGGCGCCGATCGGCTCGGGATTGCCCGGCACCGCGCCCTGGAACCAGAAGTGCGGCAGGCCGTAGGCGACGGTCGCGTTCCAGCGCTCGTTCAGGCGGATGTGCTGCTCGGGCGCGCCCGGCTGTTCGGCGACGCCATGCAGCCTGCCTTCGGAAGCCGCCTTCGCGAACTCGCGCATGCCCTGGTTGACCAGCGCGAAGCCCAGCGCGAACGGCGCGACGGTTTCGGGGGTGGTGCGCTTCACGCCCAGCGGGAAGTTGCCGTAGGGCGTGTAGTCCATGCCGAACGGCACCCAGCCGATGCCGTCGTGGCCGAGCGCGGCGAACAGGTAGCGCGCGTATTCCGGCGCGTTGCCGGTCTCGGCGACGAACAGCGCGTTGTCCGGGCGCGCGTAGCGCTCGAGCACCGTGGTGTAGTTCACGTACTCGGGCATGTAGATGTCGGGCGCGAGCAGGTCGATGTCCGGCGCCGCGGCCTTGTACACGTCGAGCATGTTGTCGGTCGGCCCGCCGCTGGCGTACTGCCCCGGCTGGCCGGGATTGAACGGTCCGCGCAGCGCGGCGTTGATGTACATCGGCAGCGGGTACTCGGCCTTGCCCGCCTTCGCCACTTCGTTGATGTAGTGGGCAATGTGCCAGGCGTGGAAGGTCTCGTCGGCGTCGGCGCCGAACACCTGCGACCACGTGCCCGGCGATTTGCCGAGAGGCTTGAGCAGCGCTTCCGGCACGGGACCGTCGAACGCCTGCTGCGCCAGCGGCGAGAAATCGCGCACACCGCCGTAGGTACCCGGCTCGTTCTGCGGCTGCACCAGGATCACGGTGCGCTGCGGGTCGCGCTCGCGCAGGTGCGCCATCAGCGCGGCGAAGGCCTTGCTGTCGGCCTCGAGCGTGGCCTGCGCGTGCGGCGAGAGCGAGTTGAGCACGACGCCGTCGGCCCGTACGACGCGCGGGAAACGTGCGTTGTCGAGCTTCACCCAGCGCGGCGCGTAGTTGGGGCCGTTGTTCTTCCAGGTCGCGAACCACAGCAGGACCAGGCGCTTGTCGTGTTCACGCGCCTGCTCCAGCAGGTGGTCGACGAAGGAGAAGTCGAACCTGCCTTCCTCCGGCTCTACCTGCTCCCAGGCGATCGAGATCGACAGCGTGTTCGCGCCGAGGTCGTCGAGCGCGGGCCAGACCTGCTCCAGCGGCGCGGGATAGTTGCTGGAGTTGTGCGCCTGCCCGCCGAGGACCAGGAACGGGGCGCCGTCGACGATGAGGGCGTGCTTGCCGTTTTCGCTGGTGAAGCGGGGGATGGGGTGTTCGACGTTGGCGCGTGGGGATGCCTTGTCGTCCGATCGAGCCTGCGTTTCCTGCTGTTGTTGACAAGCGGTCAGTGCGAGTGCGGCGAACAGGGTGAATGTGCGGATGAGCATTGAAAGCCCTCCCCCGCTTGCTGGGGGTGAGTCCGGCCTGCTTGCGCGGCATCGCCGCGCAGGTCGGACAAACGCCCGGCACGCTGTGCCGGGCCGGGCGGGTTGGGTGGGGGCCACCGCGACCGGCGCGCCCCCATCCCAACCTTCCCCCGCAAGCGGGGGAAGGAGCAAAGCGCAGTTGCTGAGCTTCATCGTTGTCATTGCGTCACTCACTCCCGCTCACCACGCATCACTTCGAAACGGCGACGCAGGCAGCCCCCTTCCACCAACCAGATTGGCCTCGACCGGCGCATCCTTCCACGCATAGCGCACCGCCACCGGCGCGGGCACGGCATCGCTGCGCACCACGACGCGACCGCCGTCGATCGTCGCCGTCGCCGGATGGAACACCCGGTCCGCACCGGCCAGCGCGAATCCCTGCAGCGCGCCGCCACCGCGCGCGGCAAGGCCATCGCCGGCCTCGAACGCCAGCGTCGCGGTGTCGCCATTGAAGTCCACGCCCTTGAACACTGGACCGCCATGCACCAGCGATTCACCGTAGGCCACGTGCCGCGCCACAAGCGCGAGCCGCTTGCCGACGTCCTGCTTGTTCTTCGGATGGATGTCGTCGACGTCGCCGATGTCGATCGTCACCGCTTCCCCTGTCGCCGGCAGCGACAGCGTCGCCGTCTGCGATTCTCGCAGCACCGACCACGGGCTGGTGTCGCCCCGGTCGCCGCCGGAATGCCAGCTCGCCAGTTGCACCCACAGGAACGGCAGCCGCGGCGCGTTCCACTGCGCGCGCCACTGGCCGATCATTGCCGGGAACTGCTCGCGATACTTCAGCGCCTGTTCGACGCTGCCCGCGTTCGATTCGCCCTGGTACCAGATCACGCCGCGCACGCCGTAGGGCTGCAGCGGATGGAGCATGGCGTTGTAGAGCAGCGTGGCGCGCTGGTTCTTGTTGTCGTCGAGCGCGAGCGCGCTGACGCTGGCGGGACGGAACTTCCACGTACCGGCCAGCGGACGGCGTTCGCCGCCCCGTGGCTGCACGAAGACTTCGTCGTGCGGGCCGTGGATGCCGCCACCGCCGCCGGTGTCGGTCACGCGCACCGCGACCTCGTTCGCGCCCGCGCGCAGCGCCGATGCCGGCACCGCATAGGCGCGCGGCAGGTCGTACTGCATGTCGGTCGCCCCGACCTCGACGCCGTTGACCCAGGTGGTGTCGGAATCGTCGATGCGGCCGACGCCGAGCCCGATGCCCGCCCCCGCTTCCTCCGGCGACAGCGTGAACGTCGTGCGGTACCAGGCCACGCCGTCCATGCCGTTCCAGCCGGCGCCTTCCCACAATCCCGGCACCGGCAGCGTGTCCCACTGCGAATCGTCGAAGCCCGCCGCCTGCCAGCCGGCGTCGTCGGCCGGCAGCTGCCAGCGCGCGAGCCTGGCGCGCGCCTGCGCCAGCGCGGCCTCGTCGTCGGCCTTGAGCTGCCGCGCCAGCTCGGCCAGGCCGTCGCCGTCGATGCCCTGCGTGGCCGCGTCCATCCACGCCTCGATCGAACTGCCGCCCCAGGTGCTGTCGATGATGCCGATCGGCACGCCTTCGGATGCGCGCAGTTCGCGCGCGAAGAAGTGCGCGATGGCCGAGAAGTTGCCCGCCACCGCCGGCGAGGACGCGACCCAGTCGCCGCCGGCGAGCTGCCATTCCGGCGCGCCCGACCACGACTTCGGGACCTTGAAGTGGCGGATCAGCGGATCGGTGGCGCGCGCGATCTCGGCCTCGGCATCGGCCGACTGCGAGATCGGCCACTCCATGTTCGACTGGCCCGAGGCCAGCCAGACGTCGCCGACCAGCACGTCGCGCAGCTCGCGCGGCGCCTTGCCGTCGTCGATCCGCATCGCGTAGGGACCGCCGGCCTTGCGCGAAGGCAGCTCGACCCGCCACGCGCCGTCGGCGCCGGCTTGCGCGTGAGCGCTATCACCCTCGAGCGCAACCGTGACGCGTGCGCCCGCATCGGCGCGCCCCCAGACCTGGATCGGCTGGTCACGCTGCAGCACCATGCCGTCGGCGAACACGCGCGGCAGCTCGACCGCCTGCGCGGATGCGGCCAGCAAAAGCAGGGCGAGGCCGGCGGCGGTGCGTGGAAGTGGCTTCACGGGTCCTCCCGCAGTTACGGACTTGTCATTCCGAACGCCGTGAGGAATCTCGCCTTTCAGGAAAGATTTCTCGCTGCGCTCGAAATGACAGTTGTTCGAGGTTTCCTCCGGTCGCGACCGGACATGCGCGGCAGCCGGGTGCCTTCGCGCGCAAGCGCGCTCCCACAAGGCGCGGGTTTCGATCGGGTCGTGTCTCATCGTGGATCTCCATACCAGATGCCGCGCCCCTCGGTGCCGAAGTAGACGCGGCCGTGCAGGCGGGGATCGCCCGTCACGTGGCGCATGATGCCGCCGAACCGCAGTGCGTCATGGTCGATGCGCGTCCAGCGGCGGCCACCGTTGTCGGAGCGGTGCAGGCCGAGCCTGCCGTTCACTTCGCCGTACACGAACAGCACCGGCGGATCGCCGTCCTTCGCCGGCCTGCCGAGCCCGACCGAATGCGCGTTGTCCACGCCGGGCACGCGTTCGAGCTTGCCCGGCGCCCAGTGCAGCAAGCCGCGCCAGGACGCGGTGATCCAGGCTTCGCCCGTGCGCTGCGGATGCGGGCGGATCTCGGGGCGGAACCAGTCGCCGATCCCGCCCACCTGCGCTTCCACCTCCACGAAGACCACGCCGCCGTTGCCGCTCACGTACAGCTTGCCGGCGATCGGATCGAAGCCGTAGTACACCGCCTCGTCGACCTTGTCCGCTTCCACCACCGCGGTCGTCGGCAGCCCTTTCACCGCCTGCCAGCGCCCGCCCATGTCGGCGGTGAGCCAGTGGCCGCCGCCGCGCGGCTGCCAGATGGCGCGCTTGCCGTCGGCGGCGAGGGTGATGCGGCCGGCGCCTTCGCCTTCGGGCGGCTCCTGCGCGAACGCGGTCCAGCTGCGCCCGCCGTCGTTCGACCACGCGCCGCGCACCGCGCCTTCGGGCCGGTTGTGGAAATGGCCGGTGCGCACCATGCGCTGCGGCGCCTGCCCGGCGAAGGCGAGGCTTTCGGTGTTGGAAAAGCGCACGCCGGAAAACCGCTGCTGCGAGGCGTCGAGGGCGTCGTGCACGAAGCCGTCGACGTCGCCGAGCCCGCTCACCAGGTGCGCGCCCTGCGGCGGGCTCAGCAGCGCCAGCGGCACCGTCTCCTCGAAGCCGCGCTGCTCGAACGTCCACTGCAGCGTGCCGCCGGCGTCGAACGCGCTTGCGTTGCGCGAGGCCCAGGCGCCGTAGCCGGTGACGAACCAGATGCGGTCGGGATCGTGCGGATCGATCTCGACGTCGGCCATCCAGTGCGGCGTCGCGTCGAGGGTCCACGGCGCGGCCGAGTGGTCGAATGTCGAACGCGCGAAGGTCGCCGTCCAGGTCCGGCCGCCATCGGTGCTGCGGTAGAGGTCGTCGTGCGGCGCGTAGCGGCGGAAGGTGGTGGCGACGATCACGTCCGGATCGCGCGCATCAGCCGCCACCGCGCCCCAGCCGAAGCCGCCGGCATCGCCCGTCGTGCGCGGCAGCGGCGTGATGTCGGTCCAGCTGCCGTCGGCGGGATCGAAGCGGTACACCGCGCCGTCGGCCATGTTGTTCGGGCCCGGCTCGTCGCCGTAGCTCAGCAGCCAGCGGCCGCGCGCGTCGCGCACCATGTGGCTCGGGCGCAGGCCCACCGGTTGCCCGGGCACCGCCTGCCAGCTCGCGCCGCCGTCGTCGGAGCGGTAGACACTCGTTTCCTTCGTCGACACGCCGGCGTAGATCGTGCGCGAGGGCGTGCCGGCCGCGCCGCTGTCGGGCTCGAACGCGACGAAGGCGATGCCGATCGGCTGCTCCTCGCGCCATGCCGCGGCCCAGGCTGCACGCGACTTCGCGACCGCCGGGAAACCGGGCGCCTCGCGCCAGCGCGCGCCGCCGTCGTCGCTGCGCCACAGGCCGTTCGCGCGCGTGCCGAAGAGCAGCACGCGGCCGTCGTTGGGATCCACCGCCAGGCGCTCGCCGTTGCCGCGCCCCTGCGCGTTGCCGCCGAGCTTGAATGGCAGCGCCGCGCGCTGGAAGGTGGCGCCGCGATCGCTCGAGCGCAGGATCACGCCGTCGTCGCCGCGCTCGTGCAGGTAGGTGCCGGCCGCGAGGTAGACGCGATCGGGATCGGACGGGTCCAGCGCCAGGCTCTCGACGCCGAAGCGGCCCTTGTCGTCGGCGCCCATCCAGTCGAGCAGCGGCGTCCAGTGGCCGGCGGCTTCCCGCCGGTAGGCACCGCCGATGTCGGTGCGCGCATACAGCAGACCCGGCTCCGCGGGATGGAACACCAGCCCGCTGACGAAGCCGCCGCCGCCGATGGCGACGTTGCGCCATTGATAAGCCTCGTCCCGCGCCAGCGCCGGGGACGCGATGCAGGCGCAGGCAAGCAGCAGCCACGTCCACGCCCTTGAACACCGGTCCGCGCCTCGCACGGATCGCCCTGCCTGGATCCTCATCGGCCAGCGCCCTCGCCCTAGCTGGTCAAGCGTTTGAGGATAGGGGCCGCAGGCATGCCGTTCCAATGAAGAAATTCCAGACACGTATAGCGTCGGGGAATGCTGCGTTGCGCCATCCGGCGATGACGGGTCGCAAAAACGAACGGGGACCGCGCGGCAAGCCACGCGATCCCCGCCGGTTGCGCGCGGCCTCGCCTACCAGCGCGCGCGCAGCACCGCCGAGTAGCGGCGGTCGTTCATGAAGTACGAACGCGGATACAGCGTCCCGTCGATATAGCCGTCGGCGTAGGGACGCGGCCCCATCAGCACCTTGGTGACCGAATCGGTGAGGTTGTTGGCCTGGATGCCGATCTGGATGTTGTCGTTGATGTTGTAGAAGAACGACCCGTCCAGCTGGCCGAAGTCGTCCGCCCACATCGGCAGCTGCAGGTTGGTCTCGCTGGCGGTCAGCAGGTAGCGCGAGCGCCAGTTGTAGGCGAGGCGGAACGACAGGCGCCCGCGCTCGTAGATGCCGACCAGGTTGTAGGCACGCTTGGACAGGCCCTCCAGCGGCAGGTTGTCGATCTGCGGCCTGCGCGCATCGGGGTCGTTCGGATCGGGGTTCATGTTGCTCCCGCCGGAACTGTCGACATAGGTGTAGTTGGCCTGCATGCCGAACCCGCTCAGCCATCCGGGCAGGAAGTCGAAGAACTGGTTCCAGCCCACCTCGAAGCCCTGGATCCTGCCGGTGTCGAGGTTGTGCGGGCGGGTAATCGCCCAGGTGATGCCGCCGATCTCCTCGTTCCGCACCTGGGTGACGAAGTAGCCCTCCACGTCCTTGTAGAACACGGTGGCGTAGAGCATGTTCGCCGGCCCGAAGTACCACTCCAGCGCGGTGTCGAACTGGTTGGCGCGCATCGGCTCGAGCTCGGGATTGCCGCCCGAACCGGTGAAGCCCTCCAGGTACTCCGGTCCGCAGGGCGGCGGCGGCGGCAGCGCCGGATCCGCGCCGGCATGGCACTCCTGGGACACGCCGATCCGCAGCGGCAGCCAGGACGTCATCTGCCGGAAGTCGGGCCGCGAGATCGCCTTGGACGCGGCGAAGCGCCACTGCAGCTTGTCGGTCAGGTGCAGGCGCAGGTTCAGGCTGGGCAGCACGTCGGTGTAGCTGCTGCGGCTGTTGATGTCGAAGTACTGACCCACGAACGCCTCGCGGATCTCCGGGGTCAACCGGGTCTCGCCGCTCAGGTCGGGGGCCTGGCCATAGCCGTCGTTGCGGATGCTGGTCTTGACCACGCGCACGCCGACGTTGCCGTCCAGGGTCTTGCCGCCGAACAGGCCGTCGTTCTCGAAGTACACCACGCCGTACAGGGCCTGGGTGCGCTCGTACTGGTTGTTGGTGTCCTGCGGGTTGAACACCGCCGGCAGCCAGCCGTCGCCGCCCGACGCCATGCGGTCCGCGTACAGCGGCGGGAAGGCCGCGCCGGCGTTGGACAGTTCCACGATCGCATCGGTGGGGTACCACAGGTTGCCCGGCACGTTGACCTGGCCGCGGAAGAAGTTGCCCATCGTGTACAGCTCGGAGTATTGCGCCAGGTAGCGATCCAGCCATGCCAGCTCGCCGCCACCGTCCCACGATCCGTACTGGCCGGTCGCACCCGGGTCGAGCGTGGCCCAGGTCGCGCTGATCGGCTTCCAGTTGTCCCAGCCGCTGTCCTTGTTGACCTGCTCGCGCGTGGCCACGCGCGCGCCGAAGCGGGCGAAGCGCAGCCAGTTGCCGTCGTCGAAGCTGTACTCGAAGTCGACCCGGCCGGTGTGCGCCTGGCCGCGGTTGTCCTGCAGGTTGTCCATCGCCGCCAGCCACGAGTACTGGGCCGGGTCCTGCAGCTGCCCGTCGTCGGCCAGCTGCAGCGACGGGTACTTGCCGGTCAGGTCGAGGAAGACGTTGCTGAGGAAGGTGTTGGCGATGACGCTGAAGTCCACCGGCTGGCTCGAGGACTTCACGTACTGGAAGTCGCCGCGCACGATCAGCTTGTCGGTGATGAAGTGGCGGAAGCCGGCCGACCAGTCGCTGGTCACGGTCTCCTGCCGGGCCAGGCGGTTGGTGGTGCGGAACGCCAGGCTGTAGGGCTGCAGGCCGCAGCACAGCGAGGTGATGTGCAGGTTCTGCTCGATTTCCTCCCAGGGCAGGCTCCAGTCGATCTGGCCGTCGGGGTCGAGGTTCACCCAGTCGATCTCGCCTCGCCGGCGCGTCGCGTAGCCGCTCTGGAACACCCCGTTCGCGTCGTAGGTGAACTGCGTGCCGGGCGCCGGCAGGATGTCGTTGTCGCGCCAGGCGCCGTCGGCGCCCTGCAGCTGGTCGCCGAACGTCATCGAGTGCTCGCGCCACTGCATGTTGTACTTCGAGCGCAGGAACTGGGTGTAGAGCTCGGTGTTCTCGTTGGGACGCCACTGCAGGGCCAACGCCGCGCCCTGGCGCTTGCGCTCGAAGTCCAGGGTGCGCCAGTTGACGCCGCCCGGGATGACGACCCAGTCGAAACCCGTGCCTGCCAGCAGTTCCGGGTCGTTGCGGCGCTGGTAGGCCTCGACCTGGATGCCGTCCGAACGCGTGGCCAGTTCGGAGTACGACAGGTTGGCCAGGAAGCCGAACTCGCCCGCACCGGTCTGCCAGCGGTCGCTGAACAGGACCGACCCGGAGGGGTTGCCGCGCTTGGCGAAGTCGCCGTGGTTGTAGTCGATGCTGGCGGCGACCTTGCGGCCGGGCTCGTCGAACGGCATGCGCGTGCGCAGGTTGACCGTGCCGCCGAGGCCGCCTTCGATGATCTCCGCCGACGGGTTCTTGTACACGTCCACGCCGGCCATCAGTTCGGACGGCACTTCCTCGAAGCTCAGGCCACGGCCGCCGTTGGCGCTGAACACGTCGCGGCCGTTGAGCTCGCCGCGCACCTGGGTAAGGCCGCGGATCATCACGCCGCTGCCTTCGGCGGAGAAGTGGTCGGGATCGTCGCGCGCCAGGAACTGGGTGACGGTCACGCCCGACACGCGCTTGAGCGTTTCGGTGACGCTGCGGTCGGGCAGCGCGCCGATGTCCTCGGCGGTGACGGAGTCGATGATCTGGCTCGCCTCCTGCTTGATCTCCTGCGCCCGCATCACGCTGCCGCGCACGCCCTTGACCACGACGGTGTCGAAATCGGTCGGGTCGGCCGCCGTGGCGGACGGCGCCTCGTCGCTGGCGACCTGCGCGTAGGCCGGCGCCGCCAGCATCGCGGCCACACCCAGGGCAATGGCGCTGCGCCGCAGCGCGCGCGCAGGATCGAAACTGGCCTTCCGGACGGCCGGACGGCGGTTGCGGAGCGTTCGCATGGTTCTCCCTCCCGAGGATGCGCATCAAACGATATGGATTGTTTTGTCGCGAAGAGCATGCAGCACCGACGGGGCGGCCGGCCTGGCCTGCCTCCACCGGACAACAATCGATTTGAATGACCCTCCGACTGCGAACGTCCACGGTTGCTTGTGCAACGTGTCCGTGCAGGAAACCCTGGCCGGGGCTTTCCGGCCATCCCCATACCACCGTGCGATCTGCGCCGCTGAAGGCAAAGTAGCGCCAACATCCGAACCACGTCAATGATGCGCCCGACGGGCGGCGCTGGCCGCCCCGATGCGGGTCCGGGCCGGGAGTGGCGTGGGCGGTTCGTGCCCCGATGGAACCGGCGGCGAATGGCGGGGACCGCGCACCTTGCCGTGCGGTCCCCACCCGTTGCGTGCGACCCGGCTTACCAGCTCGCGCGCAGCACCGCCGAGTAGCGACGGTCGTTCTCGAACCAGGCGCGTTCGTACAGCGTCTCGTCCACGAAACCGTCGCGCCGATACCCGCGCGGGCCCATCAGCAGCTTGGTCGTGCTGTTGGTGATGTTGTTGACCTGCAAGCCCAACTGGATGTTGTCGGTGATGTTGTAGAAGAAGGAGCCGTCGAGTTGGCCGTAATCGTCGTTCCACACCGGCTGGCGCATCGCCGGCATCACGTCACTGCTGGTCAGCAGGTAGCGCGAACGCCAGTTGTACGCCAGGCGGAACGACACCGGGCCGTGCTCATAGATGCCGATCACGTTGTAGCTGCGGCGGGACAGTCCCTCCAGGGGCAGCTCAAGCGCGACCTCGCTGGAGATCGGCGCCCCGGTGGGGGGGCTTACGTCGACGTTGGTGCCGCCAGAACTGTCCACGAACGTGTAGTTCGCCTGGACGCCGAGGCCGGGCAGGAAGTTGAAGAACTGCGAATACCCCAGCTCGAAGCCGCGGATCCTGCCCTCATCGAGGTTGCGGGTACGGGTCATCTGGTAGGGACGTCCATCGATGATCTCGGAGCCCAGGGACGTGGCGAAATAGTCCTTCACGTCCTTCCGGAACAGCGTGATGTAGGCGCTGTTGGCGGGACCGAAGTACCACTCAAGTGCGGTGTCGAACTGATCGGCACGCATCGGCTTCAGCTCGGGATTGCCGCCGCTGCCGCTGTAGGCCAGGTCGTCCGGCCCGCACAACTCGGTGCGCAGTCCATCGCGCCGGGCCTGGGAACATCCCGCCGCATTGGCCGACAGGGTGACCCAGTTCTGCATCAGGCGGAACTCCGGCCGGGCGATGGCCTTGGACGCCGCGAAACGCCACTGCAGCCCGTGGTCGAAGCGCACGCGCAGGTTCAGGCTGGGCAGGACGTCGGTGTAGGAGGTGTTCACCTGGCTGGTGAACGCCTGGCCATGGAAGATCTCCTCCAGTTCAGGCACCACGTCCTCCACGTAGGAACCAACCATGTTCGGCATCAGGCCACCGCCCGCGCTCTTGACGCTGGTCTTGACCACGCGCACGCCGACGTTGCCGTCCACCGGATTGCGCAACTCGTCGTTGCCGAAGTACAGGATGCCGTAGCCGGCCTGCGTGCGCTCACGCTGCTGGTTGATGGCGTCGGGCGTGAAGCCGATCGGGCTCCACTGTGCGCCGGAGATCGTCGCCAGCGTCGCGTTGACCCTGGGGATGTTCACGAAGCCGTCCTGCGCCGCCCAGAACTGGGTCGGGACATTGGCATCCCCCCCGAAGAAGTCGGTCATCGTGTACAGCACCGACTCGGACGGGTAAAACTGATCCAGCCACGCCACAGGCGGACGGGTCGGGTCCGGGTTCTCGATCCTGTTCCAGTCGTCGCTGATGGGCCGCCAGTTGTAGGTGGTGGACTGACTGGTGTACTCGCGGTCGGCCACGCGTACGCCGAACCGGGCCGTGCGCAACCACGCGTGGTCCACGAAGTTGTACTCGAAGTCCAGCCGGCCGGCGCGCTCGTGGCCCTCGTTGTCGGCCAGGTGGTCCATCGCCGAGCGCCAGAAGTAGGTGTTCTGCTGCAGGGCCCTGTCCGGGTTGTCGAGCGTCACCGACGGATACTTGCCGGTCAGGTCCAGGTGGATGCCTTCCAGCAGGGTCGAGGTGTGGACGGAGAAGTCGACCTGGTCGCTCGTGGCCTTCACGTACTGGAAGTCACCCCGCACGAGAAAGTTGTCGCTGATGAAGTGCCTGAAGCCCGCCGACCAGTCTGTGGTCTGCGAGGACTGCACGTTGTAGCGATTGCCCACCGCGAACTGGATGCCGGGGCCCTGGTACATGCCGTTGGAGTCGTCCCCCGGCTGCCCGCGCCAACCACCCAGGCGAATGTTGCCCCGGAGGAACCGTCCGTTCTCGTCGTACTCGAACTGCGTGCCCGGCATCGGGATGAGCCTGTTGGTGCGATCCGCCAGGCCATCGCCGCCGTCGTAGGCGTTGCCGAAGTAGTTGGGGTCGCCGGTCCAGTTGTCCGTGTTGTTGGCCTCGCCGGCTCCGGCGTACTCCATGAAGTGCTCGCGCCACGTCATGTCGTACTTGGCCGTGATGACCTGGGTGTAGATCTCGGTGTCGTCGCTGGGTCGCCACTGGAACGCGAATGCACCGCCCTGGCGCTTGCGGTCGAAGTCGGTACGACGCCAGTTCACGCCGCCGGGCACGAACACGTGGTCGAAGTCAGTGCCGGCCAGCAGGAGGTCACGCTGGCTGTCGGACGACACCCACTCCTCCTGCTCCCAGTCGTAGACCCACTCGAGGCCTTCCGGCTGCTCGGCCGGCGTGCGGCCGCGACGGGAATAGGGCTGGATCTGGATGCCGTCGGACTGGGTGGCCAGTTCCGAATAGGACACATTGGCCAGGAAGCCCATCTCGCCCGCGCCGGTCTGCCAGCGGTCGCTGAACAGGAACGAGGCGGACGGCCGCGCGTCCTTGGCCTTGTCGCCGTAGTTGTAGTCGACGCTGCCGGCGATCTTGCGCCCCGGTTCGTCGAACGGCATGCGGGTCCGCAGGTTGATGGTGCCGCCCAGACCGCCTTCGATGATCTCGGCCGACGGGTTCTTGTACACGTCCACGCCCGCCATCAGCTCGGCCGACACTTCCTCGAAGCTGATGCCGCGGCCGCCGTTGGCGGTGAACACGTCGCGGCCGTTGAGCTCGCCGCGCACGAAGGTCAGGCCGCGGATCATCACGCCGCTGCCCTCGGCCGAGAAGTGGTCGGTGTCGTCGCGCGCCGCGAAGCCGGTGACGGTTAGACCGCTGATGCGCTTGAGGGTCTCGGTGACGCTGCGGTCGGGCAGCGCGCCGATGTCCTCGGCGGTCACCGAATCGATGATCTGGGCGCTCTCCTGCTTGATGTCCTGGGCGCGCATGACCGCGCCGCGGACCCCCCTCACCAGCACCCGGTCGAGGTCGGTGGCGTCGGTGCCGGTGCCGGCGGGCGCATCGCTGCCGGCGGTCTGTGCATGCAGCGGCCCGGCCAACAGCGCGGCCACGCCCAGTGCGATGGCGTTGCGCCGGAACGTGCGTGCAGGATCGAAGCCTGCCGTCCGGGCTGCCGGACGACGGTGATGGAGCGTTCGCATGATTTCCCTCCCGAGGATGCGCATCGAACAGTACGAATTGTGGTAACCGGAAAAGCTGCAACGCCGACGGTGCAGCCGCCTGGCTGCCTGCGCCGGAAAACGGTTGACTCTGCGTGACCCTCCGACTGCGAACGCACACGCCCCCTGCGGCTCGTGCCCGTGCAGAAAACAGGCCGGGGCGCCCCGGCCATTCCCCAAATTTCTGTGACGCTGTGCAAAAAGGTAGCGCTAACTTTGGAGCGCCGTCAACGACTCCACGTCGATGCCACGACCCGGCGCAAATGAAACCTTTTCGCCATCGATGCCCTCGCGCGAGGAAGACGGCGCCATCGGCCGGCGCGCGCGGGAGCCGGAAAAGAAGGTTCTTCGCCCAAGCGAGGAGACGCCCCGGAGTGCCGGCAGTCCGGCCGGGATGGGGCGCCCAGGCGCCCTGCGGACACTCCGCGTACGACTGCGACCGGACAGGACCCGCGAAGTCCCGTTCCTGCGATGAAGTCCCGTTCCCGGGATCCGGGGAGGAACCCGGCAAGCAGCCTGTCATTTCGACCGCAGGGAGAAATCTCCCGTCCGGCGCGCGGGAAGAAGATTTCTCCCTGCGGTCGAAATGACACGGACAGGGATGCATGACACGGACAGGGCTGCGACCGCGGATGCGGACACAGGGACAGCGATGCGGACACGGGTGACCGGAATACGCTGAACGCATGGCCTGCCGGCGGGGGTCCGCGGCGACGATCCGTCCCGGACCGGCTTGCCGGCCGCAGGGCATTTGCCACGCAAACCGGTGAAGAACCGAAAAGAAGCGGGGATCGCCCAGTGCTGGAGGCGATCCCCGAAAATGCGAGGTGCGGCGTGCCGGCCGGCGGACGGCGCCGCGGGCAGCCCGCGCTGCCCGCGCTGCCCGCGACCGGGGCAACGGCAATGCGGCCGCCGTTCCCGGCGGACCGCATGCACCGCGGCTAGAGGTCCAGGTTCGCGCGGATGCTCAGGCCGTAGCGCCGGTCGTTGCGGTACCAGCCGTTCGGGCGGCTCTCGCTGCCGTAGTAGTCGAAGCGGGTCTCGTCGAGCAGGTTGGTGCCGTCGAGCGAGATCGACCAGACCTTGTCCAGGTTGAACCGGAACGAGGCGTCCAGCTGGCCGGTGGCGTCGTGGTACTGCGGCACGTGGCCGGCGTTCGGCGGGCGGGTGGTGACCAGCCAGGTGTCGCGCCAGTTGTAGGCGGTCCGGAACGAGAACCGCTCGCGCTCGAAGAACAGGACCACGTTGTAGCTGTGCTTGGACAGGCCTTCCAGCGGCAGGTAGGCGATCTCGATGCCGTCGGTGCTCTGCGCGTCCGGCGAGGGCGCGCTGCTGTCGACGTAGGTGTAGTTGGTCTCGAAGCCGAATCCGTTGCCGAAGATCTGGCGGTAGCCGAGCTCCAGGCCCTTGATCTTGCCGTCCTCGCCGTTGGCGCGGGTCTGCAGCTCGAACGACCGCACGCATTCCTGGCCGTCGCACGCCCGGGTCTCGCCGTCCGCGCCGCCTTCCAGCGGCACCGTGAGCGCGGCATCGTAGTAGTTGGCCGTCACCGTGTCGTAGAAGTAGAAGCCCTCGACCTTCTTGTAGAACGCGGTTCCGTACAGCATCGAACCCTGGCCGAAATACCACTCCAGCGAGGTGTCGAACTGGTTGGCGTACATCGGCTCCAGGTAGGGATTGCCGCGGTTGGCATAGGACAGCCCGCCGGTGTTGAAGTCGAAGAAGGTGTTGCCCAGGAAAACGAACGGATCGAGGAGGTCGAAGTTCGGTCGCGACATCGCCCGCGACGCCGCCACGCGCCACTGCAGCTGCGGCGTGAGGAACATGCGGAAGTTGAGGCTCGGCAGCACATCGGTGTACGAATGCGACACGCTGACCGGGACCAGTTCGTCCACCGGGACGTCCTGTTCGCGCTCCCAGCCATCGACCGTGGTTTCGGTGCGCACCAGGCGCACGCCGGCGTTGGCGTCCCAGGGGAAACGGCCGGCCTCGCCGCCGAAGCGCAGCATCGCGTAGGCGGCGTAGGTCTTCTCGCCGAACTCGCGGATGTCGGTCTGCGCGTTGTACGACACCGGGTCGTGGCCGAACATGCGCACGGTGTTCTCGTAGTCCGCGACCATCTCGTCGCAGGCGACGTAGCCGGTGGGCAAGCCGCTGTCGCCGCGGAAATGGTCGCCGAAGGGGAACAGCCGGTAGCAGGCGTCGGGATACTGCGACAGCGGCACGGCGGCGAAGCTGCCCCAGGCGTTGTCCGATCCCGGCGGCGGGATCTTCTGCCAGTTCCAGCCCGAGCTGCGCACGATCGAATCGCGGTCGGTATAGCGCACGCCGAAGCGCAGGTCGCGCAGGACGTCACTGTCGAGGAAATCCCAGCGCAGGTCGGCGCGCCAGGACACCTGGTCGGCGTCGTTGTCGTCGCGCTTGTCGAGATGGGACATCCAGCCCGAGTAGTTGCTGATGTCGCTCATGTAGCCGGGGATCGGCTGGCCGCCGGCCTGGTCGAGCACGGCGATCGACGGATACTTGCCGCGGAAGTCCACGCGCACCGGCGGCACGCCGTACAGGCCGGCCCAGCCGCGCCAGTCGCTTTCGTCGATCTGCCCGGCGAGCAGGTCGACCCAGTAGTTCACGCCGGTGGTGGTGGCGTCGACGTACTGGAAGTCGGTGGACAGGTGCAGGCGTTCGTTGACCTGCCACTTGGCGCCGGCGCTGTAGTCGCTGGTGACCGAGTTGCGCCAGTCCATGCGCGCGGTGGTGGTGACCAGCGCGTTGTTGAACGTGCCGTACTGGAACTCGCCGTCGCCGGTGAAGCCGAACGGATCGGTGAAGGTCTCGTAGCCCGGGATCGACGGCGACACGAAGCCCCAGCCGTTGCCAGACCAGTTCACCAGGTCCTCGGTGTTGTTGTTGAAGTTGCCCGCACGCACGCTGTACTCGCGGTTGCGGAACTTGTAGTCGGACCGCAACGCCTGCGCGTAGATCTCGACGTCGTCGTTCGGCTTCCACTGGAACGCCGCCGCGAGGCCGTCGCGCTCGCGATCGCCGAAGTGGCTGTACATGCCGACCTCGCTGGGGATCACGACCTCCTGCCCCTCGTAGCCGGGCACGCTGTCGAACACCAGGTAGCTGCCGAGGTTGATGCGGTCCTCGCGGTACTGCCCCTCCTGGTGGGCGACGTTGAACAGGAAGCCCATCTCGCCGACGCCGGTCTGCCAGCGGTTGCTGAACAGCAGCGAGGCCGAGGGCTGCACCGAATCGCGCAGGTCCCAGCGGTTGACCGTGAAACTGCCGGAAATCAGCATGCCGTCGGCGTCGAACGGCATGCGCGTGCGCAGGTTGACCAGGCCGCCGATGCCGCCCTCGATCAGCTCGGCGTTCGGGTTCTTGTAGACGTCCACGCCGCCCAGCAGTTCGGCCGGCACGTCTTCCCAGCTCAGGCCGCGGCCGGAGTTGGCGGTGAAGATGTCGCGGCCGTTGAGCTCGCTGCGCACCTGGGTCAGGCCGCGCACCATGATCGTGCTGCCTTCGCCCTTGTTGCGCGTGATCTGCACGCCGCTGATGCGCTGCAGGGCCTCGGCGACGTTGTTGTCGGGCAGCTTGCCGATGTCCTCGGCGACGATGGAGTCGACGATCTGGTCGGTCGTCTCCTTGATGATCTGCGCCTTGGTCAGGCTGCCGCGCACGCCGGTGACGACGATGCGGTCGAGCTCGCTGGTGGCATCGTCCGCGCTCGCCGGTCCGGCGTCCTGCGCGTGGACCGGCGCGATGAGGATGGCCGCGACGCCGAGGGCGATGGCGGAGCGGCGGAGCGTGCGGATGGCGCCGGGGTCCACCGCCCGGTCGGACGGACGGCGATTGCGGAGCATTGACATGGTGTTCCCCTCCCAAGGGCACATGACAAGCGACTGAGTTGTGGGCCACCGGGGCGGCCGGGCGTCATGGACAACGGACCCGCGCATGACACCGCGGGACAGCCGGGTGACTGCAGCGAGCATGGCGCTGGAAGGCATGCGCTACAAATGAATTTTTAGTCTTGAGCTATTTTTTTCTGGAATAGCCAAGGGCGACCAGCCCCCGTCCACGCGCGATGGCCGTCGCCGGATTCATGGGGGACGGACGCCCGGCGGCGGAACGCAGCCCGCGGCTGCCGGCCCGCGACCGCGGAAGCGCGTTCAGGCGCGATGCCTTTTGTCACGTGGCGGGAATTCGCGGAAAAGCATCGCGCCTGAAGGCGCTCCTGCAGGAAATCCGCCGGGGCGATGCGGTCAAACGCGGTGCGCGACGTTCGGCGCGGGCAGGGGCGGATAGATCCGGCGGGCGGTCTCGCGCAGGGTGTCGAGCATGCGGGCCACGCCGGGCGACGGCGGCTTGTCGCGGCGGCGGATGATGCCGAAGTACTCCATGCGCACGCCCAGGTCGATCGGCAGGACCTGCATCTGCGCGGTCTGCAGGTAGGGCGCGACCGACTCGGTCGGCAGCGCGGTGAGCAGGTCGCTGTGGCGCAACAGGTGGATGATGACCGGCAGCGACGAGGTTTCCACCAGGTTCTGCGGCGAGCGCAGGCCGTACTGGTGGAACACCGCGTCCAGCCGCGTGCGCAGCACGCTGCCGCGGGGCGGCATGATCCAGCCATGGTCCTGCAGGTCGGCGTGGCGCACCGCATCCATCGCGGCCAGCGGATGCCCGGTGCGGACGATGACCGCGTGCGGCTCGTCGGCCAGCGGTTCGAACTCCAGTTCGTCGGCGCCTTCGGGCCCCATGATGCGACCGATGACGATGTCGAGCTGGCCGTCGAGCAGGCGCGCGACCAGCGGCCGGCTGTAGTCCATCTCGACCTCGACCAGGATGCCGGGGAAGTCCCGTTTCACCGCGGCGATGGCCTGCGGCACCAGGGTCGTGCCCGGATTGACCACGGTGCCGATCGAGACCTGGCCCAGCCGCCCTTCGCGCAGCGCGGCGATCTCCTCGCGGGCGCGCTCGATCTCCGACAGCGCCGAGCGCGCGCGCCGCACCATCGCCAGGCCGAAGGTGGTCGGCTCGACGCCGCGGGCATGGCGCTCGAACAGCGGCACGCCGAGCAGGCCCTCCATTTCCGCCAGCAGCTTGGAGGCCGCCGGCTGGGTCATGTTCGCGGCCTCGGCCGCGCGCAGCACCGAACGCTGCTCGTACAGGTGCAGCAGCAGGGCGAGGTGTCGGGTCTTGAGCCGCGTTGCGGCGGACCATCCCGTGGCGGGTTGCACCATGACGAACTCCCGTGGGCCGTTGATCTATTCGTTGGAGGAATAGCGTACGACGAAAATTTCATTTGCCGTACATACCACCCCCACGCGAGGCTATGCCCGGCTTCCGCGGAGGCGCCCCGAGCAGGCACTCTCCGTGCGGGCGGCGACCCGCCGAAACAGGCGGGCGGCCCTTCGAGCCACGTGGACCGGGACCGGGAGGAAGACTCGAATGACGCGTTCGCGGCCTGGCGATGGCGCTTGCCACGCCGATGCACCCGCCCTCGCCCCGGCGCGGGCGGCGACCGGCCGCGACCGCTGACGCACGAGGACGACATGGACCGCCATCCCCCGCCCCTCCGCCTGTCCCTGATCGCCATCCTGCGCGGCATCACGCCCGACGACATCGCCGGGCACGTTGGCGCGCTGGTGGACGAGGGCTTCGACACGATCGAGATCCCCACCAATTCGCCGGACTGGGCGCGCAGCGTCGCGATCGCCGTGCGCGAATGCGGCGCGCACGCGGGCATCGGTGCCGGGACGGTGCTCGAAGCCGCGCACGTCGACGCGCTGCTGGCCGCGGGCGGCACGCTCGCGGTCACGCCCAACGTGCGCCCGGCGGTGATCGGCCACGCGGTCGAACGCGGCCTGCAGGTCGTGGCCGGCTTCGGCACGGCCAGCGAGGCCTTCGATGCGCTCGAGGCCGGCGCGCAGTCGCTCAAGCTATTCCCCGCCTCGGTCTACGGCCCGGCGATGGTGCGCGCGCTGCGCAGCGTGCTGCCGCCGGTGCCGCTGTACGCGGTCGGCGGCATCACTCCCGAAACCCTGCCCGTCTATCTCGACGCCGGCTGCCAGGGCGCCGGCATCGGCGGCGAACTCTACCGCCCCGAGCAACCGGTCGAGCACACGCGCGCGCAGGCGCGGCGCTTCCGCCAGGCATGGATGGAGCACGCCGCATGAAGATCACGCGACTGACCACGTACCACGCGCCCCCGCGCTGGCTGTTCCTCAAGATCGAGACCGACGCCGGCATCAGCGGCTGGGGCGAGCCGGTGATCGAGGGCCGCGCGGCGACGGTCGAGGCGGCGGTGCACGAACTGGGCGACTATCTCGTCGGCCGCGATCCGTCGCGCATCAACGACCTGTGGCAGGTGATGTACCGCGGCGGTTTCTACCGCGGCGGCTCGATCCTGATGAGCGCGATCGCCGGCATCGACCAGGCGCTGTGGGACATCAAGGGCAAGGCGCTGGGCGTGCCCGTGTACGAACTGCTCGGCGGGCTGGTACGCGAGCGCATGAAGACCTACCGCTGGGTCGGCGGCGACCGCCCGGCCGACATCGTCGCGCAGATGCAGGGCTACCGCGCGCAGGGCTTCGACACCTTCAAGTTCAACGGCACCGAGGAGCTCAGGCTGATCGACAGCCCACGCGCGATCGACGCCGCCGTGGCCAAGGTCGCCGCGGTGCGCGAGGCGGTGGGCGATGCGATCGACTTCGGCATCGACTTCCACGGCCGCGTCAGCGCGCCGATGGCGCGCGTGCTGCTGCGCGAGCTGGCGCCGTTCAGGCCGCTGTTCGTCGAGGAACCGGTGCTGCCCGAACAGTGGGAGTACTACCGCCCGCTGTCGGACGCCACGTCCATTCCGCTGGCCGCGGGCGAGCGCATGTATTCGCGCGCGGAGTTCAAGCCGGTGCTCGCCGCCGGCGGACTGGCGCTGCTGCAGCCGGACCTGTCGCACGCCGGCGGCATCACCGAATGCGTGAAGATCGCGGCGATGGCCGAGGCCCACGACGTCGGCCTCGCCCCGCACTGCCCGCTCGGCCCGGTGGCGCTGGCCGCCTGCCTGCAGGTGGATTTCGTCAGCTGGAATGCGATGCTGCAGGAACAGAGCATCGGCATCCACTACAACGAGGGCGCGGACCTGCTCGACTACGTGCTCAACAAGGACGACTTCCGCTGCGACGACACCGGCAGCATCGCCGCGCTGCCCAGGCCCGGCCTCGGCGTGGAGATCGACGAAGAGCTGCTCGCGCGCGCGGGCCGCAAGCCGCCGCGCTGGCGCAACCCGCTCTGGCGCCACGGCGACGGCAGCGTCGCGGAATGGTGAGCCGGTGAGCGCGGACCGCGGCGCCATCGCGACGGCGGCACTGGCCGTCGACAGCCGCTGCCAGCTCGGCGAGGGCATCGTCTGGGACGACCGGGCGCAGCGGCTGTACTGGACCGACATCCTGTCCAGCCGGCTGTGGATGCACGCGCCGGCCGGCAACGCAACGCAATCATGGGACCTGCCCGAACCGCTGGGCTGCCTGGCGCTGTGCGACGACGGCGACGTGCTGCTCGCGCTGGCCAAGTCGATCCGCATCGCGCAGGCCCCGCGCGCCGGCGAACCGCTCGCGCTGCGCACGCTCGCCGCGCTCGAACCCGAACTCGGGCGCGACACGCGCAGCAACGACGGCCGCTGCGACCGCCACGGCAACTTCGTGTTCGGCACCAAGGACGAGACCGGCGCCACGCCGCCGCTGGGCAGCATCTACCAGTTCTCGCAGGCGCACGGCCTGCGCCGGCTGGCGCTGCCGGCGGTCGCGATCCCGAACTCGATCTGCTTCTCGCCCGATGGCCGCACGCTGTACTGGTGCGATTCGGTGCGGCCGCGCATCCATTGCTGCGATTACGAGCCCGGCGCGGCCAGCGTGTCCGCGTCGCGCGTGTTCGCCGAGGTCGAGGGCGGCGGGGCACCCGACGGCTCGACCGTCGATGCCGAAGGCTTCGTCTGGAACGCGCAGTGGGACGGCGGGCGCGCGGTGCGCTACGCGCCTGACGGCCGCGTGGACCGCGTCGTCGCCATTCCCGCGGGCATGCCCTCGTGCTGCGCGATCGGCGGCGCCGGCTTCGACACGCTGTACGTGACCACCGCGCGCGAGGAGATGGACGCGGACGCGCTCGCGCGCGCGCCGACGGCCGGCGGCGTCTTCGCCTTGCCGCTGGCGGCCGGCAGCGGCCGGCCCGAACCCCGGTTCCGGACCTCATGATCGCGGTCGACTGGGGCACCACCAACCTGCGCCTGTACCGGCTCGACGCCGACGGCAGGCTGCGCGAGCGCCGCCGCAGCGACCGCGGCACGCTGGCCAGCGCCGGCCACTTCGCGTCCGTGCTCGCCGCGGAAATCGCCGGCTGGGACGACGAACACATCCTGCTGTGCGGCATGGTCGGCGCCCGCGGCGGCTGGCACGAGATGCCTTACCTGGACTGCCCCGCGGGCGTGACGGAGCTCGCGCGGCACATGCAGCGCTTCGATCCGCCGGGATTCGACGGCCGCGAACTGTGGATCGTGCCCGGCCTGCGCGACACCGCCTCCGACGCCGTGCCGGACGTGATGCGCGGCGAGGAGACGCAGCTGGCCGCGCTGCTCGACGCGCTGCCCGCGGGCGTCCACCAGGCCTGCCTGCCCGGCACGCACAGCAAGTGGGTGACGATCCGCGACGGGCGCATCCAGCGCATCCACACCGCGATGACCGGCGAACTGTATGCCGTGCTGCGCCGGCACAGCATCCTCGGCGCGCTGATGCCCGAGGACGACAGCCGCTTCGATGCCCATGCCTTCGAGGCCGGCCTGCGCCGCAGCGCCGAACCGGGCGGACTCCCGCACCACCTGTTCGGCGTGCGCACGACCGGCCTGTCCGGGCAGTTCGCCGGCAGCGCGCTGCCGTCCTACCTGTCGGGCCTGCTGATCGGCCACGAACTGCAGGCCGGCCTGCCGTCCGTGGACGGACCGCGCCCGGCGCAGGTCCACCTGGTCGGCAGCGAGCGCCTGCTCGCGGCGTACGCGCACGCGCTGACCGCGCTCGACATCGGCGTGCAGCGGCATCCCGAAGACCTCGCCGCGCGCGGCCTGCACGCGCTGTGGTCGCAGCGCACGCGGTTGGCCAAAGCGCCGGCGTGAAGCGCGCCACGTGCAGGTTCGCTGCGCTGTGAGCCTGCCTGCCAGCCGATAGCGCGCGCTTCACCGAACTGCACTGCAGCGCTCATGGCGACGGGATCCAGCGCCGACCGGCGCGCAGTACCACAACACGATGATCACCGGCTTCCACCCGATCCCTCGACGATCCGCGTCGGCGGCCACCTCTACCTAGGATGGCCTCTACCGGCCTATTCCGTTGAAAAACTCGGTTCTGGAACTGAGCGGCGGCGGCGCCGGATCGGTAGGCCGGTGATCTCTCAGACAAGACGACTGGATTGAAGGCGTGCAAGCGCCCTTGAACATCAGATTGGCACCGCCGTCGCTGCCATTTGACCTTTCGGCATCAACCACGCCGCCATTCTTCGTAGATTCTGTGCGGTTGCGGCCAAGAGGAACTCATCATGGGCACCACGAAGCCCTCGAAGTCGAAGCCGATCCAGTTTGAGGATACGTTTGAGATGCGCGAACAACATCTCGACCTTCTTCCGGTGCCTGCGTGACCGCTCGTACCGAGGCGTCGTCGCCAGATTGCGGGCCACATCGCGTGCCACCTCGTTGACCTGCCGCGCGATCTTCCGGTGTGTCGTGTTGGGGCAGCATCGAGACTTCAGCTCGCACCCTGTGCAGTCGTGGATGCTACTGCGATAGAGCAACGTGTCATCCGCCGTAGGCTTGCCGGTCGAACGCAGCGGCTTGCCCTGCGGGCAACGATACTCATCGGCTTCGGCAACCCATTGGAAGTCGGATCGTCCGAGCGAACCATCCTTGCGCTCGGCCTTGTCCCACACCGGCACATGCGGCTCGATGGCCTTCTCGTCGACCATCCAGCCCAACATCTCCGCGGTGCCGTAGGCGGTATCACCGATCAGGTGCGTTGGCTTGATGCCGAACCGATCTTCGACCCGATCCACCATGGTTCGCGTGGCATTGACCTCGTCCGTGCGATAGGCCGGCGTGGCCTCCACATCGACGACGATCCCCGCCTTGGTGTCGATCAGGTAGTTGGTCGAGTAGGCATAGAACGCCGGGCCGCCTGGCGCGGCGGTCCACTGCGCCGCCGGATCGGTGAGGGACACGTTCTTCGGCGTCTTGCGCGGCTCTTCGGCAGCGTCCAGTGCCTCCAGGTACTCGCGAACCGGCCGCGCGAGCGGCGACTCCCGATCCCAGCTGGCCTCAGCGCCAGGCACACCGCGCTGGCGGCTGGCATCGGCCTTGATGACGCTGGCATCGATGGCGAAGCCTTCGCCGCCGACCAGACCTTCGGCCAGGCAACGCACCAGCACCTTCTCGAACACGAACCGCAGCGTGTCGTTGTCGCGGAACCGACCGTGCCGGTTCTTCGAGAACGTCGAGTGGTTCGGCACTGGGTCTTCCAGGCCCAGGCGGCAGAACCAGCGGTAGGCCAGGTTCAGATGCACCTCTTCGCACAACCGGCGCTCGGAGCGGATGCCGAAGCAGTAGCCGACGATCAGCATGCGGATCAGCAGGACGGGATCGACGGACGGGCGACCGGTATGGCTGTAGTGCGACGCCAAGTGCTGATGCAGCTCCCTCAGGTCCAGGAAGTGGTCGATGCCACGGAGCAGATGGTTCGCCGGAACGTGCTTTTCGAGGTCGAAAGCATAAAACAACGGTGTTTGTTCGCCTTCCTGACGTCCCATCATCGCGTCAAATCCCGCTTGATCGATGGGACGCCAGTGAACCAGCTTCAGATGACCGGTTCAACCGAGTTTTTCAACGGAATAGACCAGTAGCGGACATAGGCCAACACCCACACCCAGCCGCGAATCCGACACAGGTTTTTCGGCTAGACCCGCCCGATTGGCATGGTGGCCGGGGTCGGGGCGGCTGGTGCGAGCCGGTGCCACGCTACAGGCCGCGTGGCCCCGGCCAACAGGCGTTTTGGACCCGGGGGAATCTCCCATGACCATCTTCAGAAGCGGCGCTGCCCACCGCCGTAATTGCCAATGTCACACTGGCCGGAGAAAGTGGTCCCGCCCTGGATGGTGATGCGGCCGGAGCGACGGTCCACGTTGAGCCTGGGTTTATTCATGCCATTGAGACGGTACTCGGCGGTGATGCGATCCGCCCCGACCTGCAGGTCATCCAGTTCCCACCAACCATGGTCGCCGTGGGAGTTGATCGGCGGAATCAATGGAGCCCCCAGGTGAATGCGTCCATGGTCGCCGTACAGCTCGATCTGCACGTCGCTGTTGAACCCCTCGGAACTGCCATGGATGGTTTCGGCTTCGTGCCACTTGTTGCGCTTGTCGTCCCAAGTGTAGGTCGGCTCGCTCTTCACCGTCGGTCGCGTACCGGCGCCGTAGCAGACCAGCACGAGTGAATTGGGGTCGCGTTCCTCGGACGGATACGGCCGCAACGACGCCGTGTCGGATGCGCCGCAGTTGGCCGCCGGCACGGCCTGGATCGAGGCGTAGCGGCCGTCCATGGTGGACACGGAGATGCACTGGCGGTTCTTGGGGTTCCACCAGAAGGTGAAACGTTGATCACGCACGGTATTGGAGTCGCGCTGCTCGTAGCCACGTGAGAGGAGCTGGGTTTCACCTCCGGCACCCCGGGCACCGACAAGGTCTTCGACATCCGGTGGCGTCTCGGCGGAGGCCGCGAAGGACGTGGCCAGTGCGGCGAAAAGGCAGGCGGTGCGGTGGCGCAGGGTCATGGCGGATCCTCCTGGTTGAGTCGATGGCGGGTTGCACTCATGTGGAACAACGGTTGCCTGGCTTGCCTTGCTTTGCTTCAGGAGCGGGAGCTCCATGCGCCTGTCGGGGGAGGCTCGCGGCACACCGCATCATGTCGGACCTATCCGGATGGATCCGCGCCGAGATACGGGTGACGGCAGGAGCATCGCGCCCTGGCCGCAGCTGTTGCGTGAAGACCAGTCTCGATGCCAACGATCAAAGCGTCGGGACGTCCGCATTGAGTACCTGCAGCGCTGGCCCGGTGGTTTCCGGCAATACATGGAGGTCGGTCTGCAGCAGCACCACGCCCGGCTGCAGCAAGGGGGAAACCGCTTCACTGAACACCGGCGGGACCACCACGCGGGCCACATCCTGGACGGCCACGTCCTGGCCGGCTTCATCCTCGTGGCCGGGAATGCCGATCCGCCGCCACGTCGGCCCCTGACCGGGCGTGGTTCCGGACACCAAATAAGCGTGAGTACCTTGCGGCGCCGGGCCGTTGCGGAAATCGATGCGCGCCCGGCCGACCTCGATGCCATTGCGGAACACGAACAGGCGTCGGTCCGCCGTGCTCATCACCATCGACAGCGGACCGGTGGGTGATTTCTGCGGTTCCCATCGGAATTGCTCCTGCGCACCCAGCAGCGGCGCGGCGTCCTCGATGCCCGTCTTCGGATCGATCGGGCTGGCCACGGTCGGATGCACCAGATCCTCGGGCGCCAGGCCCTCCCTCGCGATCACCACCACCATGCCCATCGTGGTGGCGTCGAACAGCAGCCGCGCGAACTCTGTGGGCAGGTGCACGCAGCCATGGGACTCGGGATAACCGGGCAACCCCCCGGCATGGAGTGCCACGCCATCCCACGTCAGGCGCTCCTGATACGGCATCGGCGCGTTGTTGTACTTGCTGGAGCGGTGATCCTTGTCCTTCTGCAGGATGGTGAACACGCCCGTCGGCGTTTCATGGCCCGGCTTGCCGCTGCTGACGGTCGATACGGCGACCAGCAACCCGTTTCGATACACGTAGGCGCGCTGCTCGGTGAGGCTCACCACCATCGCCATCGGCCCCATGTCCTTCGCGTCGCCTCCCCAGATCCATTCGCCGGGCCGTAGCGCGGCAGGTGGCGTGCCGGCCGGACTGGAACTCTTGGCACCCCATGAAGGCGTCGCCAGCGCGCACGCCGGAAGCAGCGCCAGCCCCAGCAGCAAGGTCAGCATCGTTCGGATCATCGCGTTCTCTCCTCGCCGGGATGCAACGAGCCCTTGCTCGCCAAGGATCGCCACTCAAGGCGATGTAGCTTGGGTTTCGTTTGCGATTGCCTGCCCGCCCCCCCTCGCACCCAGCGCGTGGCCCACGCCTGCGTTCACGGTGGATCCAATGATCAGCACCAATGCGGCTGCCACCAGACTGCGCCAAAGGCTCAGGGACGCGCGCGCCTGGAACCAGGCCGCCTGCGCCAGCCAGAACCACGTCGTCGCCAACAGGCTCAGGGACACCGCCACCATGCGCGTCCACGGCTGATCCAGTGCGATCAAGGTGAGCGACAGGGACATGGCGAAGGCAAAGGGCGCGACCAGATAGCACTGCTCGTAGAACGGGGCACGCAAGGTCTCCCGATCCACGGGCTTGCGCGTACGCACGAGCATGTACACGGCACCGGCGAGCGACCACACGCCGAAGGCGATGGTGCGATAAAGCAGCAGGTTCTGCTCCGAGGACAGCAGCAAGTTCGTCAGCGCTTCGTCCGTTTGCGGTACGGGATTGCGGAACACCAGGTCGATGAAGTGCGAAATCAGCACGCACAGGATCAGCAGCAAGGGAGGGCTGATCGCTTCGCTGAAGCGGGTCTCGCTCTGCGAAGCGAGTTGTGCGCCCGCATAACCCGTCATGCGGCGGGGCGACACGACGATCCGCCAAAGCGTGCGCGGCAGCAGCACCAACCAGGTCAGCGCCTCGTAGACGAACTCCTCGAACGACTTGAGTATTTTCAGGAAATCCATGGGTCCATCCGCCGTCCCGACACCGTCCCGACACGCCGGGACGCCATGCCACATATTGCACGGCAACGTGCTTAAATGCAGCCGATTCCATGGAGTCGTCCATGCATCCTTCCGGCACGCAGGATCGTCCCGACTTTCCCTTTTACGCCGGCAGGCCGGTGGGACTTTCCGGAACGCAATGGTGCATCGTACTCGTCGGCGTGGCGCTGGCCTTTGGGCTGCTGATCGCGCCTTGGACTCATCTGTCGCCCCCGTGGGGCATGTGGGTGCCGGCATTGCTCTTCTGCTCGGTACCGCTGGGTGCGCTGGCGCTGGTCGCCGGTCGCAGGTGGACCGCCCTGTTCCATCGCCTGCGTGCCCGCGATCTGCTGCTGATGGTCGGCATTGCCGCCCTGAACCTGATGGTCACTGCCCTCGTCGGCCTGCTGTTCACCAGCCTGCACCATGCGTCCGCCAATCCCATGTCCCAGTCGCTGGGCGAAGCAGATACGGCAACCCGCGTCATGGCCTTCGCGGCGATGGTGCCGCAGCTGCTGGGCGAGGAGCTGCTCACGATCCTTCCCTTCCTCGCACTGCTGTGGTGGTTGCATGCGCGAATGAAACTGCAACGGCACACCGCGGTGACGCTGGCCTGGCTGCTGTCTGCCATCCCGTTCGCGCTGGCGCATTTGCCGACCTACGGCTGGAACCTGCTGCAGTGCCTGGTGATCATCGGCACGGCCCGCCTGGTGCTGACGCTGGCCTACCTGTTCTCGCGCAACCTGTGGGTCTCCACCGGCGCGCACGTGCTCAATGATTGGGCGATGTTTGGTTTCGCCGTGCTGGTGGGATCGCTGCAGCATTGAGCAGTCCCACCAGCATCACAATCCCGGCGTCGCGCATTGGAGGCGTGACCTGGCTTACCGCGAATGAGGCCCTGGAAGATGCCCTTGTGCAGACTACAGCTGCTTGAGCCGGAGGGCTGAGCATGTCCGCTTCGGGTCGTGAGCAGCCAAAAACCCTTGATACGCAGAGCTAGCTACATCCCGGCATAGTTCGGCCCGCCGCCGCCCTGCGGCGCCACCCACACGATGTTCTGCCGCGGGTCCTTGATGTCGCAGGTCTTGCAGTGCACGCAGTTGGCGAAGTTGATCTGCAGCCGCTCGCTGCCCGCCTCGCCCACGAACTCGTACACCGCCGCCGGACAGTAGCGCGCCTCCGGGCCGGCGTACTCCTTCAGGTTCACCTCGACCGGGATCGAAGCGTCCTTCAGCGTCAGGTGGCTGGGCTGGTTCTCGTCGTGGATCGTGCTCGACAGGAACACCGAGCTCAGGCGGTCGAAGCTCAGCACGCCGTCGGGTTTCGGGTAGGCGATCTTTTGGTGCTGCGCCGCGAGTTCGAGGCAGGCGTGGTCGGGCTTGTCGTGGCCGATCGTCCACGGCGGGTTGCGGATGCCGAGCTTGGGCAGCAGCCACTGTTCGATGCCGGTCATCAGCGTCGCAAGGGTCCGCCCCTTCTTGAACCACTGCTTGAAGTTCTTCGACTGCTGCAGCTCGGCGTGCAGCCAGCTCTTCTCGAAGGCGGCCGGGTAGGCGGTGAGCTCGTCGTGCGCGCGGCCCTCGCCCAGCGCCGCGAACGCCGCCTCGGCCGCCAGCATGCCGGTCTTGATCGCGGCGTGGCTGCCCTTGATGCGGCTGGCGTTGAGCGTGCCCGCCTCGCAGCCGACCAGCGCGCCGCCCGGGAACACCAGCTTCGGCAGGCTCAGCAGGCCGCCGGCGGTGATCGCGCGCGCGCCGTAGCCGATGCGCTTGCCGCCTTCGAGGTGCCGACGGATCGCCGGGTGGGTCTTGAAGCGCTGGAACTCCTCGAACGGGCTCAGGTACGGGTTCTTGTAGTCGAGCCCGACGACGAAGCCGACCGCGATCTTGCCGTCCTCGGCGTGGTAGAGGAACGAGCCGCCGTAGGTGTCGCTGTCCAGCGGCCAGCCGGCGGTGTGCACGACCAGGCCCGGCTGGTGTTTGTCCGGATCTGCCTGCCACAGTTCCTTCAGACCGATGCCGTAGGCCTGCGGGTCGCGGCCTTCGTCGAGCCCGAACTTCGCGATCAGCCGCCGGCCGAGGTGGCCGCGCGAGCCTTCGGCGAAGATCGTGTACTTCGCCAGCAGCTCCATGCCCAGCTGGAACTCGGCCGTCGGCTCGCCGTCCTTGCCGATGCCCAGGTTGCCGGTGGCCACGCCCTTGACCGCGCCGGCGGCGTCGTAGAGCACCTCGTCGGCGGCGAAGCCGGGGAAGATCTCCACGCCCAGGGCCTCGGCCTGCGTGCTGAGCCAGCGCGTGACCGCGCCCAGCGAGACGATGTAGTTGCCGTGGTTGTTGAAGCAGTCGGGCAGGAAGAAGGCGGGGGTCGACTTCGCCCCGGTCTCGTCGAGGAACAGGAACTCGTCGCGGGTGACGGCCTGCTTGAGCGGCGCGCCCTTCTCCTGCCAGTCCGGGAACAGTTCGGTCAGCGCGCGCGGGTCGATGATCGCGCCCGAGAGGATGTGCGCGCCGGGCTCGGAGCCCTTCTCCAGCACGCAGACCGAGATCTCGCGGCCGGACTCGGCGGCCAGCTGCTTGAGCCGGATCGCCGTGGCCAGCCCGCCGGGGCCCGCGCCGACCACGACCACGTCGTACTCCATCGATTCGCGCGGGCCGTAGGTGCTCAGCAGGTCTTCGGGCGTCATGGGGCTTTGCTCCTCGCGGGGCATGGCGGGCGTCGGGAAGGTCGCCTGCGGCGCGCGGATCGTCTCCGCATGCCGCGCTGGCATCGGCCTGGGACCGCTATCGTACCGTGCGCCACCGCATCGACCCAGACTCGACGCCCGCGGCGGCGATTGCCGCGGCCGCCCCCAGCGCCGAGAATCGCGCCATGGACATCTTCAAGAGCTTCACCCTCGAGGCCGCGCACCGGCTGCCCAACGTGCCGCCGGGGCACAAATGCGCGCGCCTGCACGGGCATTCGTTCGGGGTGGAGCTGCACGTCTCCGGCGAACCCGGCGCCGACAGCGGCTGGGTGATGGACTTCGCCGACATCAAGGCCGCCTTCAGGCCGCTGTACGACCAGCTCGACCACCACTATCTCAACGACGTCCCCGGCCTGGAGAATCCGACCAGCGAGCGGCTGGCCGCCTGGATCTGGGAGCGGCTCAAGCCGGCGCTGCCCGCGCTCAGCGCGGTGGTGGTGCGCGAGACCTGCACGTCGGGCTGCCGCTACACAGGGGAGTGATTCCCTCCTTCTGTAGGAGCAGCTTCAGCCGCGACCGGGCGTTCGGACGGCTCCCGCCAAGGGATTGCGGCTGAAGCCGCTCCTACAGGCGCACCGCGCAAGCCATTGATTTTCCTGAATCCTGAACGTCAGGCTGCCGTTCGTCGGCTCGATGTTGCAATGCAACATAACCCTCTCTATGCTGCACCGCACAAACCGGCAATCCGCGCCGGCTGATCGACAGGAGATCACCATGAGCTACCAGTACAACGACCAGTTCGCGGCCGCGACGCGCCAGTTCGCCGACACCGCCGCGCGCATCAACCAGCTGACCCTCGACAACGTCCAGAAGGCGTTCGGCCTGCAGCTGTCCACGCTCGAAGAGAACGCCGAAGCCACCTTCTCGTTCCTCGGCGAAGCCGCCGACGTGCGTGACTTCGACGGCCTGAAGACGCTGTTCCCGAAGGGCGTGCAGGTCGCCCGCGAGAACGCCGAGCGCGCCCTCAGCGCCGGCCAGGAAGTCTTCGGCGCCACCGTGAAGACCAACGAAGCCATCGCCGAGATCGCCAAGTCGCAGCTCGAGTCGGCCACCGTCAAGGCGCAGGCCGCGGCGGAGAAGGTCGTGGCTTCGGCGGCGAAGACGACCAAGCGTCGCTGATCCGCGAAAGCAGTTCCCCAAGACGGCGCGTCCCCTCCCCCTAGCCGCGCCGACGCAGGAAACCCGGTAGCCCCACGCTGCCGGGTTTTTTGTTGCCTGCTGTGCGGGTGCGGGGGTGGCCGGGGGCTCGCAGCCGCCGCTACCGCAGGTCCGCGTTGAACTGGATCCGCTGTCCCGGCACCAGGCGGTCGCTTTCGATGCCGATCTCCAGCGCGCCCGGCGGATGCGGGCCGATGCAGGCCTGGAACGTCTCCTCGCTTCCGGGCAACAGCCCCTTCAGCGACGCCTCCGCGCGCTGGCCGTTGGCCGCCGGCCAGGCGTCGTGGTAGATCGGCGCGATCCCTTCATTGCGGATATCCATGCGCACGCAGTCGCCGTTGCTGGCGAGACCGGTGATGCGGAACGCGTAGCCGGTCGCCATCGCCGCCTGCTTGATCCGCGCGCGGGTCTGGTACCGCGGCTGGTCGTTCCCGATCATGTAGGTGATGCGGTACTGCGCCGCGAACGATTCGAAGCTGCGGCCGTACGGGCCATTCGGATAGTCCAGCACATGCTGCTGGTCGAAGTCGCTGTAGTAGTTGAACTCGCCGCCGGCGGGGCTGTGATGGTGGCGCTGGTCGCCGAAGAACAGCCAGGCCCAGCGGTTGTACTCCTGGTCGTCCCCGGAATGGGATTCGTGCATGAACGAGTCGTCGAACAGCCCGAAGCGCAGCTGCCGCAGCGCGGGCACCGCGGAGAACGGCGAATAGGTGGAACTGGCCGCGTCGATCGACAGCGACCACGGGGTCTGCGCGAACGTCATGCCGAGATGCTCGAGGAACTGCTGCTGGAAGGCCTTGGACGGGAAGGTCTGCCCCAGCGCCAGCGGCCCGTCCCAGAGGTGGTACTCGGCATATGAGCCGAAGCCGGCCTGCAGGAAGGCCAGGCGCGGATCATGGTCGAAGCGCTGCGCGAAGCGGGTGTAGAACTCCAGCACGAACTGCTGCAGCAGCGCCGAGCGCCAGTCCGGGATGAAGGTCTGCCGCCCTTCGACGCTGCGGTAGGTCAGCTCGTAGCCGGGCGAGTTGGCGACGTAGGCGGGAATCGAGATCCGCGTCTGGCCGGGGTAGGTGTCGTGGAAGCGCAGGATCATCTGGTGCCCGCGCGCCGCGGCCGAAGCGAGCCTGGCGTCCACCGCCGACCAGTCGTAGGCGTCCTGGTCGTTCACCACGTCGCTGTACTTGAAGTACGCGAACTCCAGCTGCACGTCGGCGCCTAGGGCATTGAGGTCGGCCACGTTGTCGTTCCACAGCACGATCCCGGTCATCGGCTGCACGCGGTCGATGCTGCCCTGCAGTGGAACCGGCACGAAGTCGGCGTTCGCGCGCAGCCGCCGGGGCCCCTTGCCGCCGGTGACCCGGATCGCCGGCGCGGCGGCGCCCTGCCGTGCCCCCGACGACGCCTCCCTGCCGGATGCGGACCGATCCGGCGCATCGCGCTGGCCACCGGCGTTCATCGCGACGGCGGCAACCGGCAGCGATTGGACCCGCGCGTCCTCGACCGAACGAACAGTCCCGCGGCTGTGGAAGCGCCCTTGGGCGCGATGCTTTTGACGATCAGGATCCGGCATCGCGCCCAAGGGCGCTCGCACGGGATCGCGTTGCGCCGCAAGCGGCGGGGAATGGAGCCGAAGAGATTCGGGATGCGGGTCGCTCGGTCGGGCATGGGTGGGAACCTCGATGCCAATGCCGTCGGCCTGCGACGAACAGATGCACGCCAGCACGACCGCGGCGGCAAGACTGCGTACGAACGAACGGGATACTTCCATGTCATCGACCTCCTTCGGGTGGCGGCGGGACGCCACGGGAACCCGCCGCCGCTCCGCACGGCGCGAAGCGGCGGCCGGCCGCGTCAGAACCGGTAGCTCAGGCCCAGCGTGAGCGAGCGACCGTAGCGATAGTAGCCCTGCGACAGCAGCGGATTGCCGTTGATGCTGTAGGTGTTCTCCTCGTCGAGCAGGTTGCTGCCCTCCAGGGAAACCGTGAAGCGGTCGTTGACGGCGTAGGAGGCGTGCGCGGTGAGCCAGGTGATGGGATCGGCCTGCTCGTTGTAGCCGCCGCCCAGCACGTTGATGGCGGTGACGAAGCCATCGGTGTGGTCGGCGGTGGCGCCCAGAGACCATGCTCCCTTCTCGTACATCACGCCCAGCGAATACACCGAGGGCGCGATGCCTTCGAGCGGCCGCTCCTCGTCGTCGACCCAGCTTTTCGACCAGTTGCGCGTGTACTGCGCGCGGAAGCCGAAGCCGTTGTCCCAGAAATGCTGCAGGCCGGCCTCGAAGCCGCGCACCTTGGCGTAGTCGCCGTTGATCGGGCGCATCACGTTGAACAGCGTCGGCCCGGCGTCGGGATCGACCGGATTGCCGTCCGTATCGAGGATCGGGCCGACGCCGATGTCCTGCCCCGGTTCCCAGCTGGTGGTGATCTGGTTCTCGATGCGCTTCTGGAACACCGCGAAGTTGAAGATGGAGTTCTCGGCGAAGTACCACTCCAGCGATGCATCGGCCTGCCGTGCGCTGTAGGGCTTGAGCTCGGCGTTGCCGCCGTAGATCTGGGTGAACTCGCCCCAGGACACGCTCTCGGTGGTGTTGGTGGGCGCCAGCTGGCTCACCGCCGGCCGCGCCATGGTCTTGGCCGCGCCCAGCCGCAGCTGCAGGTTGTCGGTGAAGTGCCAGGTGAAGTTCGCCGTCGGCAGCACGAAGGTGTAGTCGGACTCCTGGTAGACCGAGCTCGGTTCGTCGTACACCGCGCTGTAGTTGAATGCGCCGAACTCGACGATGCTCAGGATCTGCGCGTCCCAGGCCTGGGCGGTCGTTTTCGTCTTCACCAGGCGCAGGCCGGCGTTGCCGTCCCAGCGGTCGCCGGACAGGTCGAACTCGATGTAGCTGGCCAGCGTCTTCTCGCTGACGCGGTAGCTCTGCAGCGGATTCCACACCGGTGCCGCCCCTGCGTAGTCGTACGCGCCGCCGCCCGGCCGCGGGTTGCCGTTGTAGCCCTGCAGCGCCGCGATGTAGCTGGGCACGTCGAAGGCCAGGAACGAGCGCGGGAACACCGAGGACACGCCGCTCATGAAGTTCGGCAGGGTGAACGAGTGCGAGATCACGTTGCCGCCGAGCGCGCCGACGTTGATCGCATTGGGACCGGAATAGTAGTCCGCGCCGCCGGTGATGGAGTTGTTGACCAGGTCGCGCGCCTTGCGGCGATCGGTGCGGTTCACGCCGAACTTGAGCCTGTCGATGCCGAGCGCGCCGACGAACAGTTCGCCGGCCACCGAGCCGCCGGTGATGCGGTCGTCGATGTTGTCGCCGGCCAGCGAGAAGTAGTGCGTGTTGAAATCGTCCGCGCCGAACTGGCCGTTGGCCAGGCCGGCGATCAGGTCGCGGCCATCGTCGAACGTCGCCTCGACGTTCGGCATGCCGCCGTTGAGCCAGATCCGCGCGACGTTGGGCTGGTTCATGCGCAGCACCACGTAGCTGTCCAGGCCGCCGGAGTGGCGCCGCGAGGTCGAGCGGTAGACGTCGCCGGTGAGGGTGAAGTCGTCGTTCACCTTCCACTGGCCGTTGAGGCCGTAGAGGTCGGTGTCGACCACGCGGTACTCGGTCTGGTTCAGCAGTTCGGGGTTGAGCCGCATCTCCGGATCGGGATCGTCCATGGTGAAGTCGGTGACGATGCCGTTGCTGATGGTCATGTTCGACCAGCGCCCCGGCGCGAACAGCGGGTAGTACGACTGCTGGTAGCCGACCTGCGGCGAATCGAGCCGCGTCTTGAGGCCGTCGAAGGAGACTTTCACGCTGTCGCTCGGCCGCCATTCGAGCTTGGCCGAGAACGCCTTGCGCTTCTTTTCCTCGAGGATCGAGCCGACCCGGAACTGGCCGGGACCGATCAGGCCGTATTCCTCCGGGTCGAGTTCGCCGTTGCCGTTGGGGTCGATGTGCCCGCCCCAGGTGTTGCCCCACAGCCAGCTCTCGTCGTTCGGGTCGGCGTTGCGGCTCCAGCCGCCGTCGTTGCCGGCGATGTCGGTGCGGTCCTTGCGCTGCCCATAGACCAGGCCGACCATCACGCCGAAGGTGTCGTCGGCGAAGGTGTTGCTGTAGACGGCCGAGAGCTTGCCGCCGTTGTGTTCCGACATCAGGTTGCGGTCGCCTTCCAGGCGCACGGCGCCGTGCTGGCCGGTGCGGTCGAACGGGCTGGCCGAGCGCAGGTTGATCAGGCCGCCGATCGCGCCTTCGGTCAGCGAGGCCTGCGCGCCCTTGATCACGTCGGCGCCGCTGATGACGTCGGCCGGGAGCACGTCGTAGGCGAAGTCGCGTCCGGCGCCGTCGGTGGCCAGGATGCGGCCGTTGAACGTGGTCAGCGTGTACTCCGGGCCGAGGCCGCGCACGCTCACCTTCTGCCCCTCGCCGCCCGCCGTGCGCGAGATCGACACGCCGGTGATGTGGCTGAGCGAATCGGCGACGTTGTCGTCGGGGAACTTGCCCAGCTCCAGCGCGCTGATCGAATCCTGCACCGTGGACGAGTTGCGCTTGAGTTCGGTCGAGCGCGCAAGGCTGCCGCGCACGCCCGTCACCACGATCGCGTCCAGCGACTCGATGTCGTCCTCGGTGTCCGTCTGCTGTGCGAAGGCCGCGGGCGGTGCCAGCATGGCCAGTGCGATACCGCAAAAAAGCGTGTTCCGGTGCAGTCGGGCAGTCTTCACGAGGGTCTCCTCAGGGCGGTGGCGGCGAGGTGGCTTAACGAAACGAAACCGAGCCTATCGCATGTTTCGTTTAGTATCAATAGCGAAATTTAACGAAATGTCGCATACTTGCCTATAGGTAAGGAACGGACCCCATGGCCGCCAGTCGAGACACCAGCCAGAGACGCCTGCAGATCAGCGAACTCGTGCGCCAGCATGGCAGCGTGCAGGTCACCGCGCTGGCCCGGCGCTTCGGGGTGAGCATGCAGACGGTGCGCAAGGACCTGCGCTATCTCGCCGAGCGCGGGGTCATGGCCCGCGCCTACGGCGGCGCGATCGACAGCCACGTGGTCGGCGGCGCCCTCGCCGAGCCGCCCTACGAAGCCAAGCGCACCACCCATCTGGAAGAGAAGCGCCGCATCGGCCAGCGCGCCGCGGCCCTGGTCAAGCCCGGCGACACCATCGCCATCGATTCGGGCACCACCGCGATCCAGCTCGCCGAGGCGCTGCCGAACATCGAGGTGACGGTGGTCACCAACGATTTCGGCGTGCTGACCGCGCTGACGCCGAAGAACAACATCCACATCGTCATGCTCGGCGGCGAGCTGCGCCGCAAGAACATGGCCTTCTACGGCGGCCTCACCGTCGAGGCGCTCGATGCGCTGCACGTGGACCGGCTGTTCCTCGGCGTCGACGGCTTCGACCTCGAGCGCGGCATCACCACGCACTACGAGCCCGAGGCCATGCTCAACCGCAAGATGGTCGAGGCCGCGCGGGTCGTCGTCGCGATCACCGACAGTTCGAAGTTCGGTACCGTCTGCCTGCACCGCATCATCCCGGTCACCGACCTCAACGTGCTGATCACTGACACCGGTGCGCCGGAGGACGTGCGCGCGGCGAGCCAGCAGTTCGGGTTCGAGCTGCTGCTGGCCTAGTCCGCGCCGCTGGTCCGGCCATGTGGTGCCTGAAGCGTCATCCCGAGCGCAGCGAGGGATCTGCAATTCGGTCACCTGCAGGAACGGATTGACCAGCCTGCGGCTGTCGTAAAGCGCTTCCCGCTGCGCCCGGAATGTCATTTCGACGACTGGACGCCCCGGCTCTTGATCCGGCCCCGCCTTTGTAGGAGCGGCTTCAGCCGCGACCAGACGTTCGACGGAGCCGTGCAAGCGGTCGCGCCTGAAGGCGCTCCTACAAAAGCGAGGTCGGATCGATAGGCTGCGCGGCATCAACCGCCGCTTCCTTCCCGCAGGAACACGCGCCGCGCATTGCGGTGGTAGATCTTGTCGATCACCCCGCGCGGCAGCGCCAGGCCCGGCACGTCCGCGTCGATCATGTCCACGCGCTGGGTTTCGTCCGTCGCCAGGTAGCGCCAGTCCGACGTCCACACCGCGTGCGCGGAGGCCTTGAATTCGGCCGGATCCGACGCCGGGTCCTGGGTCAGGTCGGTGCCGTAGAGGATCCGGTCCTGGTGGCGGATGAAGAAGTCGCGCACCCGCTCGCGGTCGCGCACGGACTGGTACTGCACCTGGCTCATGCGCGCGGCGAGGTCGACCGTCGCGTCCGGAAACCGGTCGAGGAAGGCACCCAGCCGGTCCACGTCGTACTCCAGGCTGGCCATGTGCGCGCCGACGAAGCGCAGGCCCGGGTGCGCGGCGACGAAGCGGTCGCGCGCCGCCATCTGGTCCTCGTAGCCCGGCTGCTCCGGATGCAGGTACATGTGGTACTGCGGATGGTTGCGGAAGTACTCGCGGTCATTCTCCGTGGTCATCTGCTCCAGCGGCAGCCAGCAGTTGTGCGGCTCGCCCTGGTGGCCGACCAGGGCCACGTCCAGCGCGCGGATGCGTTCGGCGACGGGCGCGAGCGCGGAATGGTCGAGCATGACCAGCGCGCCGTCGGCGTCCTTCTCGATCATGCCGACGTTCTTCCAGATCTTCACCGCGACGGCACCCTGCGCCACCGCGCCGCCGATGTCCTCTTCGACCGCGGCCGCCCAGCCGGGCGAACCGAAGCCCTGCATCGAAAAGGTCGTCGCCCAGTGGAAGCGCGACGGTTCCGCCTGGGCGAGCGCGAGCGCGGCCGCGCGCTGTTCGGCGATCGTCGGGAAATCGGGGTAGTCGACGTTGATCGACAGCAGCTCGAAGCCGTCCGCCTGCGCCTGTTCGAGCAGGGCCGGCTGCACGGTGTTGGCATGGACGTGCGCGTCGAACTTGAGCACGCGCGCGAAATCGTCCATCGCATAGGACAGGTCGTCGGCCGGCGCGGGTGGCGCTGCAGCCGAAGGCGCGGCGGACTCGCTGCAGGCCGCGAGCGCGGCCAGCAGGACGGCGAGGCAAACGGAAAAGAGGACGCGCATTGCCGATCATCCGGTAATGTAACGAAACTTATATATAACATATCGCAACAAAATTGTTGCATCCTTGGGTTCGCTGGCGCAGAATGCCGGCGCACTCCTTCGGACCGCCCGCCATGCCACCGATTGGACGCCGCACCGTCCTGAAGCTCGCTTCGAGCACCGCTGCCCTTGCCGCGTTCCCCTGGGCGCCTGCCGCGCGCGCCGAGTCCTCCCGCTCGGCGCGCGCGGTGGCGCACGACGACCTGCTCTCGATCGCCTTCGACGCCAGCCTGCGCACCTCGATCTCCCGCGCCGGCACCGCGCTGACCCCGTTCCAGCCGAGCGAAAGCCTGCTGCTGGCGGACGGCACTGCGATCGAGGCCTTCGCCTTCATCGACGAGCGCATCGAACCGGTCGCCGACGCCCGCCATGGCGCCGGTCGCCGGCATGTCTTCCGCGGCCGTTCGCCCGAGGGCGTCGAGAAGTCGGTCGAGGCCACCTTCTTCGAGCGCTACCCGGGCATGGCGATCCTCGCCGCGACGTACCGCAACGACGGCGCCGCACCGCTGGCGGTCGCCGGCTGGCGCAACGCCGCGCACGAACTGGCGGATGCACCTGGCGGGTTCTGGAGCTTCTCCGGTGCCACCCACGAGGACCGCCGCGACTGGGTGCAGCCGCTGGGCGAGGATTTCGACCAGCGCAACACGCTGTCGATGGACGCCGAGGACTACGGCGGCGGCACGCCGCTGGCGAACGTCTGGCGTCGCGACGCCGGCCTCGCGGTCGGCCACGTCGAACCGGCGCCGAAACTGCTCGACCTGCCGGTGCGCAGGACCGCGGGCGGCGCCAGCATCGCCGTCGAAGGCAGCAAGGCCACCACCCTGCAGCCGGGCGAATCGTTCACCACCGAACGCAGCCTGCTGTGCGCGCACACCGGCGACCACTTCGCGCCGCTGCAGCTGTACCGCGGATTCATGCAGGACCAGGGCGTCGCCGCGCAGCCGGTGCCGGAATCGACCTTCGCGCCGATCTGGTGCGCCTGGGGTTACGAGCGCGACTTCACCACGAAGCAGGTGCTGGACACGCTGCCCAAGGTGCGCGAGATGGGCCTGGAGTGGGCCGTGCTCGACGACGGCTGGCAGACCAACGAAGGCGACTGGGCGCTGGATCCGCGCAAGTTCCCGCGCGGCGACGCGGATATGCGCGATTTCGTCGCCGCGATCCGCGCGCAGGGCCTGCGCCCGCGCCTGTGGCTGGCGCCGCTGGCGGCCGACCCGGGCAGTGACGTGCTGCACGCGCATCCGGACATGCTGCTGCTGGACGAGTGGGGCAGCTTCCAGAAGGTCAGCTGGTGGAATGCGCTCACCCAGTGTCCCGCCTACCAGCCGACCATCGACTACTACGTCGCGCTGGTGAAGAAGATCATCGGCGACTGGGGCTTCGAAGGCCTCAAGCTCGACGGCCAGCACCTCAACGCCGTCGCGCCCTGCCACAACCCGGCGCACGGGCACGCACAGCCGACGGATTCGTGCGAGAAGCTGCCGGAGTTCTGGGCCGCGATCCACAAGGCGGCGCGCGACGCGAATCCCGATGCGGTGGTCGAACTCTGCCCCTGCGGCACCGCGTTCGCCTTCCACAACCTGCCGGCGACCGACCAGTTCCCGTCCTCCGACCCGCTGTCCTCGTGGCAGGTGCGGCACAAGGGCAAGACGGTGAAGGCGCTGATGGGCCGCGGCAGCAGCTATGCCGGCGACCACGTCGAACTCAGCACCGGCGGCCGGGACTTCGCATCGAGCGTCGGCATCGGCGCGGTGATCTCGACCAAGTTCACCTGGCCGCGCGACACCGACCACCCGAACCCGGGCCCGCTGCCGCCCGACGGCTTCGTGCTGACGCCGGAGAAGGAAGCGCTGTGGCGCAAGTGGATCGGCCTCTACAAGACGCACATGCTGCCCAAGGGCGAATACCTCGGTGCGCTGTACGACATCGGCTTCGACAAGCCCGAGGCGCACGCGATCGCGAAGGACGGCGCCCTGTACTACGCGTTCTATGCCGATGACTGGAACGGTCCGCTGCAGCTGCGCGGCCTCGGCAAGGGTCGCTGGCGCGTGCGCGACCTGTTCAACGACGCCGACCTCGGCACCGTGGATGCTCGCGCGAACACGCTGAAGGCGTCGTTCGAGGACTTCCTGCTGCTGCAGGCCACGCCGGAGGACGAGGCCGCATGAGCATCGCACTCGCGCAACCCAGGCGCGCCTGGGTCGCCTACGCCCTGGTCACGGTGACCCTGTGGGGCGCCTGGGGGGCGCTGGCGGGGCTGTCGGCGGAGCACGGCTTCCCCGACACGCTGGTCTACTGCGTGTGGGCGCTGACGATGATCCCGCCGGCGCTGTTCATCCTCTGGCGCACCGGCTGGCGACTCGACCGCACTCCGCGCGCGATCGGCTACGGCATGGCGATCGGCCTGCTCGGCGCGGGCGGGCAGATGGTGCTGTTCCACGCGCTCACCGTCGGCCCGGCGTACTTCATCTTCCCGATCATCTCGCTGTCGCCGGTGGTGACCATCGCGCTGTCGTTCGCGCTGCTGCGCGAACGCACCGGCCGTCTCGGCGCGCTCGGCATCGTGCTGGCCCTGATCGCCCTGCCGATGCTCGACCTGTCCTTCGGGCGCGGCGACGCGCAGGGCCTGGGCTGGTTCCCGCTGGCGCTGCTGATCATGGCCGCGTGGGGCGTGCAGGCCTACTTCATGAAGCTCGCCAACAACAGCGTCAGCGCCGAAAGCATCTTCTTCTACATGATGCTCGGCGCCCTGCTGCTGATGCCGGTGGCCTGGAACATGACCGACTGGACGCAGCCGGTGAACCTCGGCCTCGACGGGCCGTGGATGACCGCCGCGATCCAGGTCCTCAACGCGATCGGCGCCCTGACCCTGGTCTACGCGCTGCGCTACGGCAAGGCGATCGTGGTCGCGCCGCTGACCAACGCCGGCGCGCCGCTGGTCACCGCGGTGCTGGCGCTGCTGTTCGCCGGCGTGGTGCCGGGACCGCTGAAGACGGTCGGCCTCGTGCTCGCGCTGGTGGCCGCACTGCTGCTGGTGCTCGAACCAGAGCGCGAAACCCCTGCACCGGCCCACTGAACGGATACGAGACGCAATGCACGCAATGCTCGACCTGATCGAACGGCACAAGCGCGGCGAGGCCCTCGGCATCGCCTCGGTCTGCTCCGCGCACCCGATCGTCATCGAGACCGCGCTGCGCCATGCGCTGCGCGTCGATGCGCCGCTGGTGCTGTTCGAGGCGACCTGCAACCAGGTCAACCAGGACGGCGGCTACACCGGCATGCGGCCCGCCGACTTCGTGCGCTTCGTGCACGGCATCGCGGCCTCCGTCGGCTTCGATCCGGCGCGCATCGCGCTCGGCGGCGACCACCTCGGGCCGAATCCGTGGACCGCGCTCGATGCCGCCGCGGCGATGGACAAGGCGGACACGATGGTCGGGGCCTACGTCGCCGCCGGCTTCCGCAAGATCCACCTCGACTGCTCGATGGCCTGCGCCGGGGATCCGGTGCCGCTGCCGGAACCGGTGATCGTCGAGCGCGCCGTGCGCCTGTGCCGTGCCGCCGAAGCCGCGCACGCGCGCGCTGGCGGCGAGCCGCCGGTCTACGTCATCGGCACCGAAGTTCCGGTGCCGGGCGGCGCGACCGAAGCGATCGAAGGGCTGGCGGTGACCGCGCCCGAGGCCGCGCTGGCCACCATCGAGGCGCATCGCGAGGCCTTCGCCGCCGCCGGCCTCGGCGACGCGTGGACGCGGGTGATCGCCTCGGTGGTGCAGCCGGGCGTCGAGTTCGACCACCACGATGTCGTCTACTACCGGCCCGAGGCGGCGTGCGCTCTCAGCGACGCGATCGCGGGCGTGCCGGGCATGGTGTTCGAGGCGCACTCCACCGACTACCAGACGCGCGAGGCGCTGGCCGCGCTGGTGCGCGACCACTTCGCCATCCTCAAGGTCGGCCCCGGGCTGACCTTCGCGCTGCGCGAGGCGCTGTGGGCGCTCGACGCCATCGAACGCGAGACAGTCGAACCCGAGGCGCGCGCCAACCTGCGCGAGGTCGCGACCGCGCGAATGCGCGAACGGCCCGAATACTGGCAGCGCTACTACCACGCGCAGGGCCGCCAGCTCGACGTCGACCTGTCCTGGAGCCTGAGCGACCGCATCCGCTACTACTGGCCCGATCCCGCGATCGAGCAGGCCCGCGAACGCCTGTTCGCCAACCTGCGCGAGCAGCCGCCGCCGCTGCCCCTGCTCAGCCAGCACCTCCCCCACGCCCTGCACGCGCTGCGCCACGGACGCGCCACCCGTGATCCGCAGGCCCTCGTCATGGCGCACGTCGCCACCGTCCTCGATGATTACCACCGTGCCTGCCATCCCCGCCATGACCACCGTTGAACACCTGGGCATTCCCGAGACGGAACTCGCCGCCTCGGGCGCGCTGTGGACCGCGCGCGAGATCGAACAGCAGCCGCGCATGCTCGAACGCACGCACGCGCTGCTGGCGGACCTGCGCGAGCGGATCGAGGCCTTCGTGGCGCCGATCGCCCGCGACCCCGCCGCGCGCATCATCCTCACCGGCGCCGGCACCTCGGCCTACATCGGCCAGTGCCTGGCGCCGCTGCTCGACCGCCAGCTGGCCGCGCGCGTGGACGCCGTGCCGACCACCGACATCGTCAGCTGCCCGCGCCTGCACCTGGGCGCCGACCAGCCGCTGCTGCTGGTCTCGTTCGGCCGCTCGGGCAACAGCCCGGAAAGCCTGGCCGCGGTCGAACTGGCCGAAACCCTGGTGCGCGACGTGCGCCACCTGGTGGTCACCTGCAATCCCGACGGCGCGCTCGGCCGCGTCGCCGCGCGCCGGGCGATGACGCTGCAGCTGCCGGAGGAAACCCACGACACCAGCTTCGCCATGACCTCCAGCTTCAGCTGCATGATGTACGCCACGCTCGCCGCGCTGGCGGGCACCGACGCGCTGGACGACCGCATCGCGCCGATCGCGGCGGCCATGGCCCGCGTCATCGGCGACGCCCGGCCGGCGCTGCAGGAACTCGCGCTGCGCGGCTTCGACCGCGTCGTCTACCTCGGCAGCGGACCGTTCCAGGGACTGGCCCGGGAGGCGTGCCTGAAGCTGGGCGAGCTGACCAACGGCGCGGTCGCGACCTGCTTCGATTCCCCGCTCGGGTTCCGCCACGGGCCCAAGACCTTCATCACCGAACGCACGCTGGTCGTGGTGTTCGTTTCCAACGACGCGCCCACCCGCGCCTACGACCACGACCTGGTCGACGAGCTGCGCCAGGACGGCTGCGCCGCGCGGGTGATCGAGGTCAGCGCACGGCCGCGCCCGCAGGCGGCGCGCGACACGCTGGCGGTGGCGGACATGGCCTCGGCGCAGGACGTCGACCTGCTGTGGCCCTACGCCGCGATCGCCCAGGTCTACGCCTTCCTCGCCTCGCGCGCGCTGGGCCTGTCGCCGGACAATCCCAACCGGCAGGGCACGGTGAACCGCGTCGTGCAGGGCGTGCGCATCCACCCGCTGGCCGACGGATGACCGCGGACTGCTACCTCGGCGTGGACGGCGGCGGCACCAAGACCCGCTTCGCCCTGGTCGACGCCGATGCCCGCATGCTCGCCGAGGCGCAGTGCGCGACCACCTACCATCCGCAGGTCGGCCTCGAAGGCGTGCGCGCCACGCTGGCCGACGGCATCGGCCGGGTGCTGCACGTCGCAGGCAAGACGCGCGAGGCCGTCCGCCAGGCCTTCTTCGGGCTGCCCGCCTACGGCGAGGACAGCCGCGTCGCGCCCCTGCTCGATGCCCTCCCGCGCGAACTCCTCGGCCACGACCGCTATGCCTGCGACAACGACATGGTCTGCGGCTGGGCCGGTTCGTTCGCCTGCGCCGACGGCATCAACATCGTCGCCGGCACCGGCTCGATCGGCTACGGCCAGCGACGGGGCGTGGCCGCGCGCGCTGGCGGCTGGGGCGAAGCGTTTTCAGACGAGGGCTCGGCGTACTGGATCGCCGTGCAGGGCATGAACGCGTTCTCGCGCATGAGCGACGGCCGGCTGCCGAAGGGCCCGCTGCACGCGCTGCTGCGCGAGCGCCTGCGGCTGGAGCACGACCTCGACCTGTGCGCCCGCGTCTACGGCGAGCAGGCCTTGTCGCGCGGCGAACTCGCGCAGCTCTCGCCGCTGGTGGCGGATGCCGCGCGGCAGGGCGACGAAGCGGCGACCGACATCTTCCATCGCGCCGGTGGGGAACTCGCGCGGATCGTCGACGCGCTGCGTAGCGCGCTGGCGTTCGCCGACGGCGAGCGTGTTCCCGTCTCGTGGTCGGGCGGCGCCTTCAGCGCCGGCGAACTGCTGCTGGCGCCGTTCACCCGAGCCCTGCAGGCGCGCAGTCCGGCATTCGAGCTGCATGAACCCCTGCATGCCCCGCACCTGGGCGCGGCGCTGTATGCGATGCATCTGGCGGCCGGGCGTGACGGGGCGACCACAAGCCCCCGTTCGTCGTCGTAAGGACGAAGGCCGCTCTTGCCGTCATCCCCGCGCAGGCGGGGACCCAGCGTCTTTCACGGCAGGGTTGGTCGGCATGCAATCTTCCGTCGCCCCCGTCGCTCAAGGCAAAGACGCTGGGTCCCCGCCTGCGCGGGGATGACGACTGAAACGATGTGGCCCGCCCCAAGCATCGGGGCGGGCGCAGGTCGTCGCGTCAACCGTGCGGCTGGGGCAGCTGCTTCTGCGGCAGCGGCTCGTCCATCTTGTCGCCCAGCATCCTGCGCACCGCGACGAAGAACACCGGGATCAGCAGCAGGCCGAGGAAGGTCGCGAACAGCATGCCGCCGATCACGCCGGTGCCGATGGCGTGGCGGGCGTTGGCGCCGGCGCCGGTGGAGATCGCCAGCGGCGTCACGCCGAGGATGAACGCCAGCGAGGTCATCAGGATCGGGCGGAAGCGCAGGCGCGCGGCCTCGACCACCGCCTCGCGCAGGGTCTTGCCGGCGGCGCGCTCGAGCACCGCGAACTCGACGATCAGGATCGCGTTCTTCGCGGCCAGGCCGATCACGGTGACCAGGCCGATCTTGAAGAAGATGTCGTTCGACAGCCCGCGCATCATCGAGAACACCACGGCGCCGAGGATGCCCAGCGGCACCACCAGCAGCACCGAGACCGGGATCGACCAGCTCTCGTACAGCGCCGCCAGGCACAGGAACACCACCAGCACCGACAGCACCAGCAGCAGGGTCGCGGTATTGCCGGCGATGATTTCCTGGTACGACAGGCCGGTCCAGTCGTAGCCGATGCCCTGCGGCAGCTGCTCGGCGACGATGTCCTCCATCGCGCCCATCGCCTCGCCCGAGCTGCGGCCCGGCGCCGGCGAGCCGTTGATGTTCACCGCCGAATAGCCGTTGTAGCGCGTCAGCGACGGCGTGTTCATCGCCCAGTGCGAGCGCACCACGTTGCTCAGCGGGATCATCGCCGCGTTGCCGTCCTGCGATTCCAGCGTCGAGGGCGAGTAGAAGCGCGAGAACGCCTCCGGCCCCATGCGGTAGGGCGCGTCGGCGCGCATGATCACGCGCTTGATGCGCCCTTCCGAGAAGTAGTCGTTGACGTAGACCGGCGCCAGCATCAGCTGGATCGCGTTGTACACGTCGCCGACCGACAGCCCCATCGCCTGCGCCTGCGCGCGATCGACGTCGAGCTGCAGCTGCGGCGAGTCGGCCAGCGTGTTCGGGCGCACGCCGGTGAGCACGTCCGTCTCCTGCGCCGCGGCGCCGAGCAGGGTGTCGCGCGCCTGCCCCAGCGCCTCGCGGCCGAGGCCGGCGCGGTCCTGCAGGTACATGTCGAAGCCGCCGAACTGGCCCAGGCCCTGGATCGTCGGCAGGTTGACCACGAAGATCGAGGCGTCCTTGATGCCGTACAGCGCGCCGTTGGCCTGCTGGATGAACTCGGGCACGGTCACGTCGCGCTCGTCCCAGTGCTTGAGCCGGACGAAGGCCATGCCGACGTTCTCGCCCTGGCCGACGAAGCTGAAGCCGGCGATCTGCATCATGCCCTCGTAGCCGTCGAGCGCCTCCAGGGTCCCGCGCACCTGCTCGAACACCGCCTGCGTGCGCTGCAGCGTCGCGCCGGGCGGCAGCTGCACGATGACCATGGCGTAGCCCTGGTCCTCTTCCGGCACGAAGCTGCCCGGCAGCCGCGTGAACAGCACGCCGCAGGCGACCGCCAGCGCCGCGAACACGATCATCCAGCGCGGCGCATGCCGCACCGCGCTGCCGATGTGGCCGACGTAGGTGTGGCTGACGCGGTCGTAGAGCTTGTTGAAGTTGCGGACGATCCAGTTTTCCTTCTTCTCGCCGTGTGCCGCGTGCTGCTTGAGGAAGGTCGCGCACAGCGCCGGGGTGAAGCCGAGCGCGAGGAAGGCGGAGAAGCCCATCGCCATCGCGATGGTGATCGCGAACTGCTTGTAGATCTCGCCCGAGGCGCCGCCCTGCAGCGCGCTGGGGATGAACACCGCCGCCAGCACCACGGTGATCGCGACCACCGCGCCGGTGATCTGGCCCATCGCCTTCTCGGTCGCCTCCACCGGCGGCAGCTTCTCCTCGGCCATGATCCGCTCGACGTTCTCGATCACCACGATCGCGTCGTCGACCACGATGCCGATCGCCAGCACCATCGCGAACATCGTCAGCTGGTTGATGGTGAAGCCGATCAGGCTCAGGCCGAGGAAGGTGCCGAGCAGCGCGACCGGGATCACCAGGGTCGGGATGATCGTGGCGCGGATGTTCTGCAGGAACAGCAGCATCACCAGGAACACCAGGATCACCGCCTCGATCAGTGTCTTGACCACCTCCTCGATCGAGATGCGCACGAAGGTGGTGCTGTCGAACGGCGTGTACCACTCCACGCCCGCGGGGAACGAGGTCTGCAGCTCGTCCATGCGCGAGGTGATGGCTTCGGCCACGGCCAGCGCGTTCGCGCCCGGCTGCAGCATGATCGCCACCGCGCCGGTCGGCTGGCCGTTGAACTTGGCGTCGAAGCCGTAGCCCTGCGCACCGACTTCCACGCGCGCGACGTCGCCCAGGCGCACGATCGCGCCGTCGCCGTCCGCGCGCAGGATGATGTCGCGGAACTGCTCGGGCGAACTGAAGCGCCCTTCCGCGGCGACCGTGGCGGTGAAGCCCTGTCCTTCCGGCGCGGGGTCGGCGCCGATCGAACCGGCGGCGAACTGCGCGTTCTGCCCCCTCACCGCGGCCAGCACCTGCGACGCCGACAGCCCGAAGCCCTGCAGCTTGTCCGGGTCGAGCCAGACGTTCATCGCGTACTCGGAGCCGAAGTGCTGGGTGTTGCCCACGCCCGGCACGCGCGCCAGCGGTTCGAGGATGCGCGAGGCGATCAGGTCGTTGAGCGCGTTGCGGTCCATCGCCGGATCGCTCGAGCGCAGGCCGATCACCATCAGGAAGCCGCTGTTGGCCTTGGCCACGACCACGCCCTGCTGGGTGACTTCGGTCGGCAGCCGCGGCGTCGCCAGCGAGACCTTGTTCTGCACCTGCACCTGGGCGATGTCGGGATCGGTGCCGGTCTCGAAGGTCAGCGTGATCGAGACGCGGCCAGAGGAGCTCGAGGTCGAGCTGAAGTACAGCAGGTTGTCGATGCCCGTGAGCTGCTGCTCGATGACCTGGGTGACCGCCTGCTCGGCGGTGCGCGCGTCCGCGCCGGGATAGCTGGCGCCGACGGTCACCTGCGGCGGCGCGACGTTGGGATACGACTCCACGCCCATGTTGAGCAGCGCGATCACGCCGCTGAGCGAGATCAGGATCGCGATGACCCAGGCGAAGATCGGGTGGTGGATGAAGAAGCGGGACATGGCGGCCTAGCCTTCCGCGGATTCAGCGGCGGGCGTCGCTTCCGTCGCGGGCGTTTCGACGCCGGCCGGAGACTGCGGCTGCGCGCCGGCGGGCGTCCACGGCACCGCATTGGCCGGCGCGCCGTCCTGCACCTTCTGCAGGCCCGAGACGATCACCTGCTCGCCGCCCTGCAGGCCGGCGCCGACGATCCAGTTGCCGCCTTCGGCACGCTCGAGCACGACGTCCTTGCGCGCGACCTTGCCGTCGGCGCCCACGACCATGAGGTAGGCGCTCTTGGCGTCGCGCTGCACCGCCGCCTGCGGGATCGCGTACACGCCCTGCAGCTGGCCCAGCTTCGCGCGCAGGGTCACGTAGGTGCCGGGCAGCAGCCGGGCGTCGGGATTGGGGATCAGCGCGCGCATCGAGATCGCGCCGGTCGCCGGATCGACGACGTCGCCGGAGAAATCCAGGGTGCCGGCATGGCCGTAGACGCTGCCGTCGGCCAGCACCACCTCGACGCTCGACTCCGCGCCCGGCGCCGCCTGCGCCTGGCGGATCTGCTCCAGCTCGCCGACGCCGATCGAGAAGTTCGCGTACAGCGGATCGACCTGGTCGACCGTGGTCAGCAGGGTGGCGTCGCCCTGCCCGACCAGCGCGCCCTCGGTGACCCGCTGCTTGCCGGCGCGGCCGGCGATCGGCGCGCGCACGGTGGCATAGCCGAGGTTGATGCGCGCGGCGTCGACCGCGGCCTTGCCGGCCTGCACCGCCGCGGCGGCGCTGCGCTCGGCGGCGAGCGCGTTGTCGAGGTCGGACTTGGACACGTAGTTCTGCGGCGCCAGCTGGCGGGCGCGGTCGGCGCTGGCCTTGGCGTTGGCGTAGTTCGCCTGCGCCTGCGCCAGCGAGGCCTGCGCGGTGCCGAGCGCGGCCTGCAGCGGCGCCGGATCGATCAGGAACAGCACGTCGCCTTCCCTGACGTCGCTGCCCTCGGTGTAGACGCGCTTCTGCAGTACGCCGGGCACGCGCGCACGCACGTCGGAGCTGCGGAAGCCGGTCAGGCGACCGCCCAGTTCGCGGGTCAGCGGCAGGTTGGCGGCCTTCGCCTCGATCACGCCGACTTCCGGCGGCGGCGGCTGTTGCTGGGCCTGTTCGCCGCCGCAGGCGGCCAGCAGGAGGACGAGGAGGGGCGTGGGGGCGAGCAAGCGACGCATTCGGGCAATCCCTGTCTGTAGCCGCGCACATGCGCGGAGGGCGGTTTCTTCATTTCTACGCGGACTCAAGGGCGGCCAACAAGACAGGCTTCGTCATCCCGATCCCTGACCTGATCCGAGGTCGGGATCGCACCTGCCTGTTGGCCGCCCTTAATTTCTGTACCGCGCAGTATACTAGTCAAGCAGGTGAACCAGACCCTGCCATTGGTCAGGGCCTTGCTCCGCATGCAGGCCTTCGCGGTCGAAGCGGCAGGCGGCGGGATTGGACACTGGATCATGAAATGAATCTGGTTCACAATCGCCTCCCCCGAGCCGTATCGCCCCCTCCCCCATGGCCACCGTCGACCGCAAGCAGCGCGAACTCGCGCAGCGCGAGGAACTGTTCCTGGACAAGGCCCAGGAGCTGATCCAGCGCGACGGCCTGCTGAACCTGCAGGTGTCGAAGGTCGCCGAGGAGTGCGAGTACGCGATCGGCACGCTGTACAAGCATTTCGCCAGCAAGGAAGACCTGCTGGTCGCGTTGTCCACGCGCAACTGCCTGGACCGGGTGGAACTGTTCGAACGCGCCGCGCGCTGGAACGGCCCGACCCGCGACCGCATCGTCGCGCTCGCGCTGGCCGACCTGATCGTGCTGCGCGAACAGCCCGAACATTTCCGCCTCGCCCAGTTCGTCTGGACCGACGTGGTCTGGGGCGCCGCTTCGGAAGCCAGCCGGCGGCGCGCGCTCGAGGCCTGCGAGCCGCTGGCCACCCTGGTCGACGGCATCGCCGCGCAGGCGCGCCGCGACGGCGACCTGCCCGCCGACTTCGCCCTGTCGGACGAACGCCTGACGATCGGCCCATGGATCCTGTGCCTGGGTATGCATACTTTGGCCCAGCAGCAGGGACTGCTCGATCCCGACGCGATCGGCGATCCCTATCGCCTGCTGTTCAAGCACCTGCACTACCTGCTCAACGGTTACGGCTGGCAGCCCCTGTTCGATCCCGGCGACGACGCCGCGCTCGATCGCGCCATCGAACGCCTGTGCCGCGACGTCTTCGACGCCCCCTGCCCGTACCCCGCCCGCTGACCTCCATCTCCCCCGGAACCCCGCCATGTCCAAGACGCCCGCCCAGCGAAAGCCGAAGTTCGCGCTGCGCCTGATCCTGATGCTGCTGGCCACCGCGCTGGTGTTCGGCGGCGTGTTCGCCGTCAAGGCGATCATCGGCGCCCAGACCAACAAGTTCTTCGACAACATGCCGCAGCCGGCGGCGGCGGTGAGCGCCTACGTCGCGACCACCGAACGCTGGTCGGACGATTCCGAAGCGGTCGGCACCTTCGTCGCCGTGAACGGCACCGACGTGACCACCGAGGCCGGCGGCGTGGTGCGCGCGATCGAGTTCGAGGCCGGGCAGCCGGTCAAGGCCGGCGAAGTGCTGGTGCGGCTCAACACCGACAACGAGCTGGCCACGCTGAAGTCGCTGGAGACCTCGGCGAAGCTGGCGCAGGTGCAGGCCGAGCGCTGGCAGCAGCTGGGCAAGGACCGGCTGGTCTCGCTCGACGAAGTGCAGCAGCGCGTCGCGACGTCGGCCAGCGCACAGGCCCAGGCCGACGCGCAGCGCGCGCTGATCGCGCAGAAGACGATCCGCGCGCCGTTCAGCGGCGAACTCGGCATCCGCAAGGTCAACCTCGGCCAGTTCGTCACCCCGGGCGACCCGATCGTCAGCCTGCAGCAGCTCGATCCGATCTACCTCGACTTCAGCCTGCCCGAGCAGCAGATGGCCAAGCTCAAGCCGGGCACGGTGGTGCGCGCCACGGTCGATGCGCTGCCGGGGCAGGTGTTCGAGGGCCGGGTGACCGCGGTCGAGCCGCGGGTCGATCCGAACACGCGCAACTTCACCGCGCAGGCCACCGTGGACAATCCCGACGGCCTGCTGCGCCCGGGCGCGTTCGCGCACGTGGGCTTCGCGATCGACGGCGAGCGCGAGGTGGTGGTGATCCCGCAGACCGCGGTCAGCTTCAACCCCTACGGCAACGCGGTGTTCGTGATCAGCAAGACCGCGCGCAAGGAAGGCGAGACCGACATGCAGGGCAATCCCCTGACCGGCGACAAGTTCGTCGTCACCCAGCGCTTCATCAAGACCGGCGCGACGCGCGGCGACCTGATCGCGGTGACCGACGGCCTGAAGCCCGGCGACCAGGTCGCGACCAGCGGGCTGCTGAAGCTGCGCAACGACGCGGAAGTGACGATCAACAACAAGATCCAGCCGAGCGCGGACGCGCGGCCGGAGGCGGAGAACCGCTGACAGGCGGCCGCCGACCCCGCGCTGCGCGCGGGCCCCCACCCCCAGCCCTCCCCCATACGCCGGGGAGGGGGAGCTCCCGATGAAATTCACCGACATCTTCATCAACAAGCCGGTGCTGGCGATGGTCGTCAGCCTGTTCATCCTGATCTTCGGGCTGCGCGCGTTCTCGGAACTGAACGTGCGCCAGTACCCGGAGCTGCGCAACGCGGTGGTCAACGTCAGCACCGTGTACTACGGCGCCGACGCCGACCTGATCCAGGGCTTCATCACCACGCCCCTGGAGCGCGAGATCGCCAGCGCCGAGGGCATCGACTACCTGAGCTCGACCAGTTCGGCCGGCGTGAGCACGATCCAGGCCTACATCCGCCTCGACCAGGACCCGAACGAGGCGCTGACCCAGATCGCAGCCAAGGTCAACAAGATGCGCGGCCAGCTGCCGCCGGAGTCCGAGGACCCGGTAATCGACCTGCAGCAGGGCCAGCAGATCGCGGCGATGTACGTGTCCTTCGCCAGCGAGACGCTCGACAACAACCAGATCACCGACTACCTGACCCGCGTGGTGCAGCCCAAGATCGTCACGGTGGCCGGCGTGCAGCGCGCCGACATCATGGGCGCGGGCACCTTCGCGATGCGCGTGTGGCTGAAGCCCGATCGCATGACCGCACTGCAGGTCACCGCCAGCGACGTCGCCGCGGCGCTGCAGTCCAACAACGTGCTCTCGGCGGTGGGCTCGACCAAGGGCCAGATGGTCGCGATCGACATGACCGCGCGCACCGACCTGCGCAATGCCGAGGAATTCCGCAAGCTGGTGATCCGCGAACAGGACGGCGCGATCGTGCGCCTGGGCGACGTCGCCGACGTGATGCTGGGCTCGGAGAACTACGGCACCTCGGTGCGCATCAACGGCGAGGCGGCGACCTTCATGGGCATCTTCGTCTCGCCCGACGCCAACTCGCTGGACGTGATCCGCGACGTGCGCCGGCTGTGGGACGGGGAAATCGTGCCGCAGCTGCCCGAAGGCGTCATCGCGACCATCCCCTACGACAGCACCGAGGCGATCCAGGACGCGATCAACGAGGTGGTGAGCACGATCATCGAGGCGGTGGTCATCGTGATCGTGGTGATCTTCCTGTTCCTGGGCAGCATCCGCAGCGTGCTGATCCCGGCGGTGACGGTGCCCCTGTCCCTGATCGGCTCGCTGTTCCTGATGCTGCTGATGGGCTTCACCATCAACCTGCTGACGCTGCTGGCGATGGTGCTTGCGATCGGCATCGTGGTGGACGACGCGATCATCGTGCTCGAGAACATCCATCGCCACATCGAGGAGGGCATGAAGCCCCACGACGCGGCAATCAAGGGCGCGCGCGAGCTCGCCTGGCCGGTGGTGGCGATGACCACGACCCTGGTCGCGGTGTACGTGCCGATCGGCTTCCAGGGCGGCCTCACCGGCATCCTGTTCACCGAGTTCGCCTTCACCCTGGCCGGCAGCGTGCTGCTGTCGGGCGTGATCGCGCTGACGCTGTCGCCGATGATGAGCGCGAAGCTGCTCAAGGCGCACGATCCCGAGCACCCGAAGGGCCGGCTGGAGAACTGGCTGGACGAGCGCTTCGACTGGCTGCGCCACGGCTACCAGCGCAAGCTGCACGGCGCGCTGGAGACGAAGTCGATCATCGCCCTGTTCGGCGCCATCGTGCTGGTCTCGTGCGTGTTCCTGTACATGACCGCGCCCAAGGAGCCGGCGCCGCTGGAGGACGAGGGCTTCATCTTCTCGATCGCGCAGGCCGACCCGACCGCGACGCTCGACTACGTGGAGCGCTACACCGAGGAGGTCACCGAGATCGCCAGGGGCGTGCCCGAGGTGCAGGACTACTTCCTGTTCAACGGCGGCTTCGGCGGCGCCGGCGGCGGCGCCAGCCCGATGGCGATGGCGGGCTTCGTGCTCAAGCCCTGGAGCGAGCGCGACCGCTCGACCAAGCAGGTGCTGGAACAGGACCTGCAGCCGAAGATCAGCGAGGTGACCGGCCTGAACACCTTCGCCCTGGTCCCGCCCTCGCTGCCCAGCGCGGGCGGCGACGGCGGCGGCGAGTTCATCATCGGCGGCGTCGGCGAGCTCAGCCAGCTCAGCGAACTGGCCGACGCGATCCTCGCCCGCGCGATGGACAGCAAGCGCTTCATCTTCCTCGACAAGGACCTGAAGATCGACAAGCCGCAGATCGAGGTCCAGATCGACCGCGACAAGGCGGCCGCGCTCGGCATCGACATGCGCACGCTCGCGGCCGACATGGCGGCGATGCTCTCGGGCGGCTATACCAACCGCTTCGCGATGCAGAACCGCTCCTACCTCGTCATCCCGCAGGTACAGCGCAGCGACCGGCTCAACGCCGCGCAGCTGCAGAACTACTACACCCGCACCCGCGATGGCGACCTGATCCCGCTGTCGACCCTGGTGACGCTGAAGGAAAGCACGCAGCCGCAGTCGCTCAAGCGCTTCCAGCAGCTGAACTCGGTGTCGATCACCTTTGCGCCGCGCCCCGGCGTGAGCAAGGGCGAGGCGCTGGCGATCCTCGACCAGGCGGCCAGGGACGTGCTGCCGCAGGGCTACAGCGTCGACTACGCCGGCGAATCGCGCCAGTTCAAGCAGGAAGGCTCGGCGATGCTGCTGACGCTGGGCCTGGCGCTGATCGTGATCTTCCTGGTGCTGTCGGCGCAGTTCGAGAGCTTCCGCGACGCGCTGATCATGCTGCTGACCGTGCCGATGGCGATCTGTGGCGCGCTGCTGACGCTCAACGTGCTGGCGATCGTCGGCGGCATCCTCGGCTTCGCCGGGATCGAGGCCTTCCCCGGGATGAGCGTGAACATCTACACCCAGGTGGGGCTGGTGACGCTGGTCGGCGTGATCTCCAAGCACGGCATCCTGATCGTGGAGTTCGCCAACAAGCTGCAGATCGAACAGGGCCTGTCCAAGCGCGAGGCGATCGAGGAAGCCACCGCGATCCGCCTGCGGCCGGTGCTGATGACGACCGCCGCGCTGGTGTTCGCGATGATCCCGCTGCTGATGGCCAGCGGCCCCGGCGCCGCCTCGCGCTTCTCGATGGGCACGGTGATCGCCTCGGGCATGACCATCGGCACCATGTTCACCCTGTTCGTGCTGCCGGCGTTCTACCTGTACCTGGCGCGCGACCATGCGCATGACCGCGATTACGAGAAGTCGGTCGCGCACGATGGAGAGCCGCAGCTGCCGCCCGCGCCGCAGCACGGCTGACTGCAGGAACCGTCATCCCCGCGAAGGCGGGGATCCAGTGTCTTTTACGCCAAAGTCAAAATGGATCCCCGCTTTCGCGGGGATGACGGCCCTTGATTGGATGACGGCCATTAATTACCGGACTTCGACTCGCGACAGCAGCGGCAATACCTCCAGCGCACGCGCGGCGGCGACGCCGTCGCCCTCCGGCGCATGCGCCAGCACGCCAATGCACGGCGCCGGCAGCGCATCGCGCAGCAGGCCGAGATAGTCGTCGACGCGCTCGAAGTCCGGATCGACGCGATCGCCGATCCAGCCGACGAGCCTGCAGCCGTCCGCCTCCACCGCGCGCGCCGTCAGACGCGCGTGACTCAGGCAGCCCAGGCGCAGGCCGACGACGAGCACGACGTCGGCATCGATCGCGCGCACCAGCTCCGCCTGGTCGAAGCCGTCCGCCAGCGGCGCGGCCCAGCCGCCGACCCCCTCGACCACCATCGCGTCCGCGGTCGCCGCCAGCTGCGCGTAGGCGGACAGGATCGGCGAAAGTTCCACGGCAGCGCCCGCATCGCGCGCGGCCAGCTGCGGCGCGGTCGCCGCCGGCAGTGCGTACGGATTCACGTCCGCGTAGGCGGGCATCGGATCGCTGGCGGCGAGCAGGGCCAGCGCGTCCTCGTTGCGCCAGCCTTGCGCGGTAGCCTCGCAGCCGCTCGCGACCGGCTTCATTCCCACCGCGCGCAGGCCACGCCCGCGCAGCGCGTGCAGCAGCGCCACCGAAGCAAAGGTCTTGCCGACGCCGGTGTCGGTGCCGGTGACGAACCACGATCGCGTCACGCCGCACCCCGCGGGCATCGCTCTGACGCATCGTTATTCAGGGCCTGAAACCGCGTCACCGCTCCTCCGGGCGCGCCGGAGCGCGCTGCTACACTGGCCGCATGTTCTCTGCGACCAGTCTAAGCGGCAGCAAGGCCGAGCAGTACGCCCAGCTCGCCGAACAGGCCCGCGCCCTGCTGCACGGCGAGCGCGACCGCATCGCCAACGCCGCCAACCTCTCGGCGCTGGTCTACCACGCACTGCCGCGGCTGAACTGGGTCGGCTTCTACTTCTTCGACGGCACCGAACTGGTGGTCGGACCGTTCCAGGGCCTGCCCGCATGCGTGCGCATCCCGCTCGACAGGGGCGTGTGCGGCGCCGCCGCGAGCCGCCGCGAGACCCAGCGCGTGGAGGACGTGCACGCCTTCCCGGGCCACATCGCCTGCGACGCCGCCTCGCGCTCGGAGCTGGTGGTGCCGCTGGTCGGGGGCGGCGAACTGGTGGGCGTATTCGACCTCGACAGCCCGGATCCGGCGCGTTTTGACGTTACAGACCAGGAGGGGCTGGAAACCATCGCCCGCATCTACGTCGAGGCACTGCCATGAACGCACCGCTGAAGCTGCGCAACATCGGCCCGAAATCCGCGGCCTGGCTGCGCCAGGTGGGCCTGCGCACGCAGGAAGACCTTGTCGCCGCCGGCCCGGTGGACGCCTTCATGCGGGTCAAGCGCGCCGGCTTCAAGCCCAGCCTCAACATGCTCTACGCGCTGGAAGGCGCGCTGCAGGACTGCCACTGGCAGGAAGTGCCCGAGGCCCGGCGCGCGGAGCTGGTGGCCGCGGTCGAGGCCGCGACCGCCGAGCTGCCGCCGCCGCGCGGCCGCCCCGCCGCCGCACCGGTGACCACGACCCACCACCAGAGCGAGGAAGCACCGGCCTCGTTCGGGTTCCTCGACGAGCCCGGTGACAGCGGCGACTGATCCTCTGCATTCCGCCGACCGGTCCCGCATCGCGCGACACCCGTGCCAGCGCACCGTGGTTGATCCCGCCGCGTTGCACCACGTCCCGCAGGAGCGCCTTCAGGCGCGATGCTCCTGCTGTCCACGGGCACCGGGACGAAAAGCATCGCGCCTGAAGGCGCTCCCACGGACAGGCGCGAGCCGCCGGCCGGCGCGATCCCGTACAATGCCGGCTGCTTCGAGGTGGCCCGCGGACGTTCGTCCAAGGGCTGAAACGGGAAGCCGGTGACGCCGGCGCCGCAACGCGCGGCGCGGCCATTCCGGCACTGCCCCCGCAACGGTAAGCGAGTACGACCGCCGCATCCGCCACTGTGCATGACGCATGGGAAGGCGCGGCGGTCGAGGCATCGGATGCCTCGCCCGCGAGTCCGGAGACCGGCCACGAAGCCCACTGGTTGCGATGCGGAGGGCGTCGCGGCGGCGATATCGGGCGTCTTCCGGTTCCGCAGCCCCTCCCTCTCCACGCGACCGCTTCCGAAACCCGGCGCGTACGCGGGTGTGCGCGCGATGGAGACCAGCATGCTTCGCCCCCTTTCCGCGGCCGTCACCGCCGCCCTGTTCCTGCCACTGCTCGCATCGACCGCGCGCGCCGACTCCGCCGCGGTCGACCTCGACGAGGTCGTCGTCACCGGCACCCGTACCGAGATACCGCTGGTCGACAGCCTGGTCCCGGCGCAGGTCATCGACCGCGCCGCAATCGAGCGCAGCCAGGCGCGCGACCTGATCGAACTGCTGCGCGGCCGCGCCGGCATCGACATCGGCAACACCGGCGGGCGCGGCAAGCTCAGCAGCCTGTACCTGCGCGGCGCGGAATCCGACCACGTGCTGGTGCTGGTCGACGGCATCAAGTTCGGTTCGGCCACCGCCGGCATGCCGGCGATCCAGGACCTGCCGGTGGCGCAGATCGAGCGCATCGAGATCATCCGCGGCCCGCGCTCGAGCCTGTACGGCTCGGAGGCGATCGGCGGCGTGATCCAGATCTTCACCCGCGGCGGCAAGGCCGAAGGCCTGTCGCCGTACGCGACGGTGGGCGGCGGCAGCCACGGCAGCCGCGACGCCAGCGCCGGCTTCGACTACCGCGGCGAACGCGGCTGGATCGGCGCCCACGGCGGCTACGACTCCACCGACGGCATCAACGCCTGCCGCGGCTCGGGCACGCTGTTCCAGGGCTGCTTCGCCGACGAGCCCGACGACGACGGCTACCGCAACGTCTCGCTGAACCTGCGCGGCGGCTATCGCATCGGCGACGCGCTGGCGCTGGAAGGCCGCTTCCTCGACGCCGCCGGCGACAACGAGTTCGACGGCTCCTGGACCAACCGCTCGAAGACGCGGCAGCAGGTCACCGGCGCGCAGCTGCGCTACGCCCCCGAAGGCGGCCGCCTCGGCCTGACCGCCTCGCTCGGCCGCGCCAAGGACCGTTCCGACGACTCCCACGACGACGAGTTCCGCAGCACCTTCGCCACCCGCCGCGACAGCGCCTCGGTGCAGGCCGACATGCAGCTGGCGCAGGCGCACCAGCTGAGCCTCGGCGTGGACTACAGCAACGACCGCGTCGACAGCACCACGACGTATTCGGTGGGCGACCGCGACAACACCGGCGTGTTCCTCGCCTACGGCGGCAGCGTCGGCATGCACCGCTTCCAGGCCAGCGTGCGCAACGACGACAACGAGCAGTTCGGCAGCCACGTCACCGGCGGCCTCGGCTGGGGCCTGTCGTTCGACAACGGCCTGCGGCTCAACGCCACGCTCGGCACCGGCTTCAAGGCGCCGACCTTCAACGACCTGTACTACCCCGGCTCCGAAAGCCCGTGGCTGCGGCCGGAAGAGTCGCGCAGCCTCAACCTCGGCCTGTCGCGGTTCGCCGAACGCTTCCACTGGTCGTTCGACGTCTACGAGAGCCGCATCGACAACCTGATCGTGTTCGTCTATCCGCCGCCGGACTTCATCGGCGTGGGCAGCAACATCGACCAGGCCCGCATCCGCGGCGCCGAACTCACCTTCGGCACCTCGTTCGCCGGCTTCGACCTGTCGACCCAGCTCAGCCACGTCGACCCGCGCGACCGCAGCGGCGGCGCCAACGACGGCAACGTGCTCGCCCGCCGCGCGCGCAGCACCGGCCGCGTCGACCTCGACCGCGAGTTCGGCCCGTTGCGCGCCGGCATCACCGTGCAGGGTGCGGGCAGCCGCTACGACAACGCCGCCAACACCGCGCGCCTGGGCGGCCATGCCGCCACCGACCTGCGCCTGGAATACGCCTTCCACCGCGACTGGAGCCTGCTGGCCCGCGCCAGCAACGTCTTCGACCGCGAGTACGAGAGCGTGGCCTGGTACTACCAGCCGGGTCGCGAATACCACGTCGCGCTGCGCTGGCGCCCGGTGCGCTGAGCACACGCCACCGCGCGGGAGCGCCAGCGGCCAAGGCCTTTGGTTGGAGGCCGGGACAGGCGATTGGGATCAGGGAAGGTCCGGATACTGCCGTCATCCCCGCGAAAACGGGAAGCGCTTTCCAACAGCGCGAAGCGCTGGTCATCCAGTGTCTTTGCAAGAAAGCAAAATGGATCCCCGCTTTCGCGGGAATGACGGCAGGAATTCGTCTTTCCGGGAAGAAAGCGCCGTCCCCGAGGGTGCTCCCGCAGCGGAATTACAGGATCAATCGTCTGCTCCCGGCGACAGCAGTCGCCGCAGGTCGTCGACCACGACCCATGCACCGGCGCTGTGCAGATCGAAGTCGCGGTGGTAACCGTAGTCCACCAGCACCAGCGGCATGCCCGCCGCATGCGCGGCCTCGGCATCGGTGCGCGAATCGCCCACCATCAGGCATTGGGGCACCGGCACGCCGAAGGCGTCGGCCAGATGCCGCAGCGGCAGCGCCGACGGTTTGCATTCGGGCAGGGTGTCGCCGCCGACAATGCCGTCGAACAGACCACGCCAATCCAGCGCGTCGAGCAGCGGCGCGATGAAGCGTTCGGGCTTGTTGGTGCACAGCGCGACCTTGGCGCCGCGCGCGCGCAGCCCGCGCAGCGCATCTTCCGCACCCGGATAGGCCCGCGCCTGCCGCGGCAGCGAGCGGGCGTAGTGCCGCATCAGCAGGGCGAAGGTCCGGTCGAAGTCCGGCCCGTCGGGCAGGTCGGCGCCGGCATGGCGCAGCGCGCGATGCAGCAGGATGCGCGCGCCCTCGCCGATCCATTCCAGCACCACCGCCGGTTCGGCGCGCGCGTGCCCCAGCTCCGCCAGCGTCTCGTTGACCGCACCGGCGATGCCGTGGGCGCTGTCGATCAGGGTGCCGTCGAGATCGAACAGCACCGCGCGGAACGGGAGAGGCATCGCATCGCTCGCCTGGAACGGAGCGCGAAGTCTATCGGCTGCGCGCATGCCGTCGCCATGGCTTCCCGCGATACAGCACCTGGATCGTCCAACAGAATGTCATCCCGAGCGCAGCGAGGGATCTGCTTCTGCGCGCCATGCGCAGGCAACGAGCAAGATCCCTCGCTGCGCTCGGGATGACATTCTGTCAGGGGATCTCAGGAAGCGTGCGTGGCGGTTCCCGCGTCGAACAGCTCCGGCTGCAGCCCACCCTCGTCCGCATCGCGGAAATTGGACAGGCCCACGCCAACCAGGCGGTAGCGCGTCGCATCCGGCAGGCCCACGCGCGCGAGCAGCGACAGCGCGATCGCGGTGAACGCCTCCAGCGAGGCCGGCGGTGCGTCCGGCGTCAGGCTGCGGGTGAGGATGCGGAACTGCGCGGTCTTGAGCTTGAGTACCACGGTGCGGCCCACGCGCTCGGTCTTGCGCGTGGCGCCCCAGGCCTTTTCCGCGATCCGGCGGACGTGCGGCTCCAGTTCGTCCAGCGGCAGGTCGCGCTCGAAGGTGTCCTCGGCCGAGATCGACTGCACCGGCTGGTCCGGTTCCACCGCCCGCTCGTCGATGCCGCGCGCGCGGCGGTACAGCGCCGCGCCGAAGCTGCCGAAGCGCTGCTGCAGTTCCTCCCGGGCGAACGCGCGCAGGTCGCCCACGGTGGCGATGCCGAGCTGTTCCAGCTTGCCCTGCATCACCTTGCCCACGCCCGGGATCTTCGCCACCGGCAGCGGCGTCAGGAAGGCCTCGACCTGCGCCGGCTTGACCACGAACAGGCCGTCGGGCTTGTTCCAGTCCGAGGCGATCTTGGCGATGAACTTGTTCGGCGCCACGCCGGCTGAGGCGGTGAGCCGCGTTTCCTCGCGGATGCGCGCGCGGATCGCCTGCGCGGTCGCGGTGGCGCTGGGCGAGTCGATCTTCGGCTCGGTGACGTCGAGGTAGGCCTCGTCCAGCGACAGCGGCTCCACCAGGTCGGTATGGTCGAGGAAGATCGCGCGCACCTGGCGCGAGACCGCCTTGTAGCGCACGAAGTCCGGCGGCACGAACACCGCGTCCGGGCACAGGCGTTCGGCGCGCATCGCCGGCATCGCCGAGCGCACGCCATACTCACGCGCCTCGTAGGACGCGGCACACACCACCGAGCGCGCGCCTCGCCAGGCCACGACCACGGGGCGGCCGCGCAGCGACGGATCGTCGCGCTGCTCCACCGACGCGTAGAACGCGTCCATGTCGATGTGGATGATCTTGCGCACGTCAGTGCGCCGATTCTAGCGCCCGCGGCTATCCCGGATCGCACTTGACGATGCTGATGCGGCCATTGGTTTCCAATACCGCCAACCGAATGTCCGCGGCCTCGCCGCAGTCGGCCGCGCGCATCTCGGACTCGAACTCGGCAAGGCTGATCGACTGCCGCCGCAGCGCGGCCTCGAACACCACGCCGTCGCGCGCGAGCAGCACCGGGCTGCCCTCGACGAGCCGATCCAGCGCGGGCTGGCGCGCGGTGACGAAACCGGTGAGCCAGTTCAGCGCGATCAGCGTCGCGGCGAGGATCAGTCCGCCCGGCAGCGACGTGTCCTCGCCGATCAGCGAGTTCTGCACCGCGGTGCCGAGCAGCACCACGACGATCAGGTCGAACGGCGTGAACTGCCCTACCGTGCGCTTGCCTGACAGGCGCACCAGCACCAGCAGCACGACATACACCGCGATCGCGCGCAGCACGAACTCCCACCACGGCATCGACAGCTCCAGCAATCCGGACACGGCGGCGGCCTCCTCGCAGGGACGCCGCGTACTCTCGCACCGGCGGGATGAAGGCGGCGGCAGGGATCCAGGGGGAGAAGAAGGGGCTCGTCGGTCTGCGGGTTGGTGGTCGGCGCGGACTGACCCCCACCCCAGCCCTCCCCCTCAAGCGGGGGAGGGAGTTGAAAGCAACGCAGCGGCTTCTGCCCCCTCCCCCGCTTGCGGAGGAGGGTTGGGGTGGGGGCCACCGAACGAGGGCAATAAAAAGCCCCGCAGGCAGGGGGGGCCGGCGGGGCTCGGGGAACGGGACTCGGGGAGAAGTCTTACGTTCCGGGATCTGCTCCAGGGGATGGGAGAGATCTGCGACAGACCTTGCATCTGTCGCGATCTATATGACCATTCCGAACATTGAGAGTTCGTGAAGATCGGGTACCGTTTTCAGGAAAGTTCAGCCTGCGTTTACTTCCGTCGCAGCTACGCCGTTTCCACGGACGTTACATGCGTGACAACACCCTGCCGAAAGTCATGCTTCGCGGAAAACCGGGCGAAACCAGCGCGGAAATCGATGCCCGCCGCCGACCGTCACGACAAAGCTGAATGCGCCGGCGCGGCCGCAGCCGGCTCAATGGGCTTCTTCCCAGTTGTCCCCCAGGCCCGAATCGACCACCAGTGGAACACGCAGTTCCGCCGCAGCCGCCATTCTTGCCGGCACTTCGCGCAGCAACGTGTCGACGAAGCCGGCGTCGACCTCGAACACGAGTTCGTCGTGCACCTGCAGGATCATCAGCGCCTGGTCGCCCTGCCCGGCCAGCCAGCGGTCGATGTCGACCATGGCGCGCTTGATGATGTCGGCCGCGGTGCCCTGCATCGGCGCGTTGATCGCGGCGCGCTCGGCGCCGGCGCGCTGGCCCTGGGTGCCGCGCTGGATGTACTCGAGGTAGAGCCGCCGGCCGAACACGGTCTCCACAAAGCCCTGGTCGCGCGCCTGCTGCCGCGTGCGCTCCATGAAGTCGCGCACGCCGGGGTAGCGCGAGAAGTAGGTGGCGATGTAGTCCTGCGCCTCGCCGCGGCCGATGCCGAGGTTGCGCGCCAGCCCGAACGCGCTCATGCCGTACATCAGGCCGAAGTTGATCGCCTTGGCGGCGCGGCGCTCGTTCGGCGTCACCTCCTCCAGCCTGCGGCCGAAGACCTCGGCGGCGGTGGCGCGATGGATGTCGGCGCCGGCCGCGAACGCGTTCAGCAGGCCTGCGTCCTCCGACAGGTGCGCCATGATCCGCAGCTCGATCTGCGAGTAGTCGCAGGCGACGATCTTCCGGCCCTGCGGCGCGACGAAGGCCTTGCGGATGCGGCGGCCGTCCTCGGTGCGGATCGGGATGTTCTGCAGGTTGGGATCGCTGGAGGCGAGCCGGCCGGTCGCGGCGCCGGCCTGGTGGTAGCTGGTGTGCACGCGGCCGGTGTGCGGGTTCACCATCTCCGGCAGCTTCTCGGTGTAGGTGCTGCGCAGCTTGGCCAGGCCTCGGTATTCGAGGATCACGCGCGGCAGCTCGTGCTGGTCGGCGATGGCCTCCAGCGCCTCCTCGTTGGTGCTCGGCTGGCCCTTGGGCGTCTTCACCAGCGCCGGCAGCTTCAGCTCGTCGAACAGCAGCGCCTGCAGCTGCTTGGGCGAGTCGAGGTTGAAGGTGCGGCCGGCGAGTTCGGTCGCCTTCTGCTGCGCGGCGAGCATGCGCCGCGACAGGTCGGCGGTCTGGCGGCGCAGCTCGTCGGCGTCGATCTTCACGCCGTTGGCCTCGATGCGCTCGAGCACCGGCACCAGCGGCATCTCGATGTCGCGGTACACGCCCTCCAGCGACGGCTCCGCGGCGAGCTTCGGCGCCAGCACGCGGTGCAGGCGCAGGGTGATGTCAGCATCCTCGGCCGCATAGCGCGTGGCGTCGTCGATCGCCACCGCGGAGAACGGGATCTGCTTCGCGCCCTTGCCGGCGACCGACTCGTACTTGATGGTGTCGTAGCCGAGCAGGCGCATGGCGAGCGAATCCATGTCGTGGCGCTGGCTGGAGTTGAGCACGAAGCTCTCCAGCATGGTGTCGTCGGCATAGCCCTGCACGGCGACGCCGTGGCGGCGGAACACGTGCAGGTCGTACTTGCCGTGCTGGCCGAGCTTGCGCCTGCCGGCGTCCTCCAGCAGCGGCTTGAGCGCGGCGAGCGCGGCCGCGCGGTCGAGCTGGGCCGGGGCGCCGGGATAGTCGTGGCCGAGCGGCAGGTAGGCGGCATGGCCGGTTTCGACGGCGAAGCTGATGCCGACGAGGTTGGCGCGCATCGGGTCGAGCGAATCGGTTTCGGTGTCGAGCGCGAATTCGCCGGCGTCCTGCAGCTTCGCGATCCACGCGTCGAGCTGCTCCGTTGCCAGGATCGCCTCGTACTCGCCGGGCGCCGACAGTTCCGCCGCCGGCGGCGCCTCGGTCGCTTCCGCCGGCGCGGCGTAGCGGCCGCTGCCGCGCGCCTTGCCGGGCTCCTTCTCGGGCACCGACGGCGCCTGGTTGCCGTCGAGTTCCTTCAGCGCCTGGTTGAAGCCGTAGCGCGCGTACAGGCCGCGCAGCGCGTCCACGTCGCGTTCGCGCAGGCCCAGCGCCTGCGGCGCCACGTCGAGCGCGACGTCGGTCTTGATCGTCGCCAGCTGCCGGCTCAGCGGCAGCTGTCCCAGCGCCTCGCGCAGGCTCTCGCCGATCTTGCCCTTGATCGCGTCGGCATTCGCGACCACGCCGTCGAGCGTGCCGTATTCGGCCAGCCACTTGGCCGCGGTCTTCGGCCCGCACTTGGGCACGCCGGGGATGTTGTCGACGCTGTCGCCCATGAGCGCGAGCATGTCGACGATCTGGTCGGCGCGCACGCCGAACTTCGCGACCACCGCCTCGTCGCCGTCCATGCGGCTGCCGGTCATGGTGTTGACCAGTTCGACGTGCGGGCGCACCAGCTGGGCGAAATCCTTGTCGCTGGTGGAGATGGTGACGTCGATGCCGTCCGCCGCGCCCTGCAGCGCCAGCGTGCCGATCACGTCGTCGGCCTCCACGCCCGGCACGCGCAGGATCGGCAGGCCCAGCGCCTCGACCAGCTGCATCATCGGCTCGACCTGCGCCCGCAATTCGTCGGGCATCGGCGGGCGGTTGGCCTTGTACTGCGGATAGAGTTCCTCGCGGAACGTGGGCCCGCTGGCGTCGACCACGAAAGCGGCGTAATCGGGCTGTTCCTTGAGCGTGGCGCGCAGCATGTTGACCACGCCGAACAGCGCCCCGGTCGGCTCGCCGTCGGCATTGGTCAGCGGCGGCAGCGCGTGGAACGCGCGGAACAGGTACGAGGAACCATCGATCAGGACGAGTCTTGGCATGCCGCGATTCTACGCCGCGCAAGTCGAAACCCGACGCTGCCAGGACGATGAACGCGTCGCCACGCGCCGGCAAAGGTGAACCACGACGCCCCCCCTGGTGTCGTGTCCCGCAAATTTCCTGGTCTCGTCATTCCCGCGAAGGCGGGAATGACGGTTGAAGGATTCTTTCGGGACACCGTACTAGTCTCGCCTTCCCCCCTTGGGCGCATAATGAAGTCCGATCCACGCCGGACGCCCGCCATGCGCAACACACCCCACCTCCTGCCGATCGCCCTGTCCGCGCTGCTGCTGGCGCTGGGGGCCTGCGCCACGACGTCGCCGGCCACGGTCGACATCCCGCCGGACGCGGTCGAGAACAGCCGCACCGAGCCAAACGGCGACGTCATCACCGAATACCGCGTCAACGGCGACCTGCGCGTGGTGCACGTGAAACCTTCGCGCGGCCCGGCCTACCACCTGTACGTGCGCGACGGCCGCGTGCTGTCCACGCGCGAGGGCGACGATCCGCCGCAGACCTATTTCAAGCTGTTCGGCTGGTGAGTCCGGTCCGCATCGCCCCGGCGCCCGGGCGGGGTCGGCGATGAGCGCGCCGATCAACGTCGCGTTGGTGGGATACGGCTACGTCGGCAAGGTCTTCCACGCGCCGCTGCTCGCGCACACGCCCGGGTTGCGCCTGCACACGGTGGTGTCGGGCGATGCCGGCAAGGTCCACGCCGATTTTCCCGACGCGCGCGTCGTCGACGATCCGCAGGCCGCATTCGCCGACGACGCCATCGACCTCGTCGTCATCGCCGCGCCCAACGCCGTGCATGCGCCGCTGGCGATCGCCGCGCTGCAAGCCGGGCGCCACGTCGTCGTCGACAAGCCGTTCACCACCTCGCTGGACGAGGCCCGGCGCGTGGTGGCCGCGGCCGAAGAGGCGCAGCGCATCGTCAGCGTGTTCCAGAACCGGCGCTGGGACGCGGACTTCCTCGCCCTGCGCGCGCTGGTCGAGGACGGCGCACTCGGCGAGGTGGCCGAGCTGCACTCGCACTTCGACCGCTTCCGGCCGCAGGTGCCCGACCGCTGGCGCGAGCGCGCGGGCCCGGGCGCGGGGCTGTGGTTCGACCTCGGCCCGCACCTGGTCGACCAGGCGCTGCAGCTGTTCGGCCTGCCGCTGTCGGTCCAGGCGGACATCGCCGTGCAGCGCGAAGGCGCGGTGGTCGACGATTTCTTCCACGTGCTGCTGCGCTACCCGCGCCTGCGCGTGGTGCTGCACGCGGGCGCGCTGGTGCCCGCGAGCGGCCTGCGCTTCGCCGCGCACGGCACGCGCGGCAGCTTCACCAAGCGCGGGCTGGATGCGCAGGAGGCGATGCTGAAGGACGGCATCGTGCCCGGCTCGCCCGGCTGGGGCCGCGATCCGTCGCCGGGGACGCTGGTTCGGATCGTCGACGGTGTGCCGATCGAGTCCGTCTTCGACGGCGTGGCCGGGGACTACCGCGCGTTCTATGCCGCGATGCGCGATGCGATCCTTGGCGGCGGCGAGGCGCCGGTGACGACGCAGCAGGCGCTGGACGTGATGCGCCTGCTGGAAGCCGGCGCGGCCAGCGCCGTCGAAGGGCGCGCGACCGGGCTCGACTCGTGGATCGCTCCGGCGGCCTGAAGCTCGATTCCTTGCAGCTCACGCCCCGTCATCCCGGCGCAAGCCGGGATCCATTTTTGCTTCATGGACGCCTGATTCCCGAGGGGAAACAACAGCAGATGGATCCCGGCTTGCGCCGGGATGACGATGCCCTGGGAATGATGGCGCCAAGGTCCGCTATCGCACCACGAGCACCGGCAGCGTCCCGCGATTGACCACCGCCTGCGTCTGGCTGCCCAGCAGCAGCTTGCGCAGGCCGCGGCGGCCGTGCGAGGCCATCACTACCAGGTCGGCGCGGCGCGCGGCGGCGGTTTCGAGGATGGCCTCGGCGGGCATGCGGTCCGGCACGTATTCGGCGGCGAGGGTGACGCCTGCCGCCGAGGCCCTGGCCTGCGCGTCGACGATGATCTTCCTCGCCTCCGCCGCCTTCGCCTTCTGATACTCATCGCGCAGTTCGCACGCCAGCGCCATGCCCGACGGGTCGCCCGGCATCACCTCCTGCCATGGTTCGGACACCGTCACCAGCGTCGCCGACGCCTGCAGCGCCTTCGCCAACGCAAGGCCGGCGTCGACGCCCTTGCCCGCCAGTTCGGAACCGTCCGTGGCGATCAGGATGTGCTTGTACATGGGGCACCTCGCTCCGTTGCGGTCTGCGCGACCATGTCACCGCACCCGGCGCGAGCGTGCATTGATCGAACGCAAGCCGCCGGACCGCGCGCCGAACCGCTCAGTCGCGCTTCACCGCATGGCCGCCGAAGGCGTTGCGCATCGCCGACAGCAGCTTGTCGGCGAACGCGTCGCCGTCGCGCGAGCGCAGGCGTTCGATCAGCGACTGCGTGATCACCGGCGCGGCGACGTCGAGTTCGATCGCCTCGGCCACGGTCCAGCGGCCCTCGCCGGAATCGGGGACGTAGGGCGCGATGCCGTCGAGTCCCGGATTCGCCGCCAGCGCCTCGGCGGTCAGGTCGAGCAGCCACGAGCGCACCACGCTGCCGTGGCGCCAGATCTCCGCGAGTTGCGCGATGTCGGGCGCGAGTTCGCGCTTGCGCTCGAGGATCGCGAAACCCTCGGCGTAGGCCTGCATCATTCCGTACTCGATGCCGTTGTGGATCATCTTCGCGTAGTGCCCGGCGCCGCTCGGCCCGACGTGGCCCCAGCCGCGATCCGGCGCCGGCGCCAGCGCCTGGAACAGCGGCGACAGGCGCGCGGCGGCCTGCGCATCGCCGCCGACCATCAGGCTGTAGCCTTCCGCGAGTCCCCACACGCCGCCGCTGGTGCCGACGTCCAGGTACGCGATGCCGGCCTCGCGCAGCGCATCCGCGCGCCGCTGGCTGTCCTTGTAGAACGAGTTGCCGCCGTCGACCAGCACGTCGCCCGCCGACAGCAGCGGCTGCAGAGCGCGGACCGTCGCGTCGACCACCGCGCCCGCCGGCACCATCATCCACAGCGCGCGTGGCGCATCGAGCGACGCGACCAGTGCCTCGAGGGATTCGGCCGTGGCGATGCCTTCCGCCGCCACCCGCGCCCGCGCCTCGGGCGTCGGGTCGAAACCGGCGACCGCGTGCCCGCCGCGCTGCAGCCGCTGCGCCATGTTCGCGCCCATGCGGCCCAGTCCGATCATGCCCAGCTGCATCCGTCCTCCCCGCGCATCGCGCATCGCTTCCGAAGTCGCCCATCATGCACGAGCGCCCGTCGTGCGCGCGGCACGCAGCGTTTCAGCACAGGTTGCGCAGCAGCGCGACCAGTTCCGCCTGGCGGCCGACGCCGGTCTTGGCGAACACCTGCTTGAGGTACTGGCGCGCCGTGCCTTCGGCGATGCCGAGGCGGGCGGACGCCAGCGCCAGCGGGCTGCCGTCGCAAAGCGCCATCGCCAGTTCGGCTTCGCGCGGCGTGAGCGCGAAAAGCGCAACCAGCGCCTGCAGGCTGCCTGCGGGCGGACGATCGGGGTCGCGCAGGACCACGACCGCGGCATCGATCAGGTCGGGGAGTCCGTGGCGATGGGCGATGGCGGTCGCCGGCGCCGCCGTCGCCAGCAATGGCCGGCGCGGGGGCTCCCGGGGGATCGCGAGCAGCGGATCCGTCCGTTCCGTTGGTGCCGCCGCATTGCGGGCATCCGGCGCCCGCAGGTGGGCCGCGAGTGCGAGCGCGGACGAGAGCAGCGCCTGCAGCCGGCGATCGTCATAGGCGCGGATCGCGTGCAGGACGCCGCCCTCGAGGCGGATGCCGTCGCCATCGGCGAGCAGGTCCCACGCCTGCGGATTGAGGTAGCGCACGCGCTGCGCGCGGTCGACGATGAGCACGGCCTCTTGCATCGCGTCCAGCGCGGCGTGCGCGTGGTCGAGCGATGCCTGCAGCGCGCGCATCCGGGCGCGGATGCGAAAGGCATTGTGGACGTGCAGCAGCAGCGGCTGCAGCCCGGCGCATTCGGTGTCGGTGAAATCGTGCGTGCGCGTCGCATCGCGGCAGACCGCAATCGCCGCCCGGCCATCCTCGACGCTCCACGGGAACGCCATCGCATACCCGCCGTGCAGCGGCCGCACCAGCTGCTGGTACACCTGCGTACGCATCAGGTCGCGGATCGGGAAATAGTCCGACATGCGGTGTACCGCGCGCGACGGCATCCTCGTCAACGGATTGTCGTAGATGGTGGTGGCCGCGAGCTGCAGGGCGAGCGGCACCATGGCTTCGTCCATCCGGCTGATGTGCATGGTCAGCTTCGGTCCGATGGCCTCGGACAGCACTGCGTGTTCGGCCCCGGCCAGGTCGCGCACCTGGTCCAGCCAGCCGCGTTCGGCATCCTCGTCGAACATCGACGCGTAGACCTGGCCGATCGCTTCGAACAGTGTCCCCGGATCCATCGCGACACTCACGTTTGGGAGTAGCGGGCGCCGTCCGGAGTTTCCTACAACGTCCGCGGCGGCGCCAGTTCGGAGCTGCAGGCCCGTGGCCGCCCCGGTTCCCGTCCGTCGTTCGCCTCCATGGAGCGCATCGACGCGCCGCCGCACGCCGCAAGGAGCATCCATGCACACTCGCCCCCCGACCGTCTCCCGCCATCGTGGCCACGCCACGATCCGGCCCGTCCTGCTCGTCCTGCCCCTGTGCCTCGCACTGCCGATGCTGGCGGTCGGCAATGTTGCGCTGGCGGCCGATCCGGCGCAGGCCGGGCGCATCGTCGTGCGCAGCCAGGATGAAATCCCGCGCCATCGCTACGAACTGCCGACCGCGACGGCGAGCGCACTGCTCGACGACGACGACGCATTCGCGGCGTTCGCCGCCGAAGTCGAGCGCGACATCGAAGGCGTGCTGCGCGACTACGCCATCGACGACAAGGCCACGCTGCGCGACCTGTACAACACCCTGGCGGACCTCGCCACGATCCGCGGCGACCAGGCCGCCCTGCGCACGCTGGCCCCGAGGCTGCGGGAACTGGCCGACAAGCCGGTGCGGCAGCAGCTCTCCGGCCTGCGCATGGAAGCCCTTGCCGCGGCCCTGGATGCGCCGGTGGACGCCCGCGCCGCCGCCTATCGCGCGCACTACGCCGACGCAATTTCGAAGTTGCCCTGGGAGGTGGTCCAGGACGACGTCCGCAGCACCAAGGGCTGGTTCGAGGTCGCCAACGAGAGCCTGCTCCGCGGCGAAGTGACCGGCGGCCTCGATCCCATCCTCGAAAAGAACGGCAGCCTCGACGACGCGGCGGCCCGGCAACTCATCGCCAGCCGGGCCGCCATCGCGGGCCTCGCCTACTCGCGGGAAGTCGCCGCCGTCCTCGCGGACTACATCGCGCGCCACGACCGACGCAAGCCCGACATCTGGCAGGCGCGCAACATGGTCCTGGCCGCGGACCAGGCGCGGGCGCCGGTCGTCATCGGCATCTGGGACAGCGGCGTCGACGTGTCGCTGTTCGACGGCCACCTGTTCCGCAATCCCGGCGAGCAGGCCAACGGCCGCGACGACGACGGCAACGGCTTCGTCGACGACCTCCACGGCATCGCCTACGGCATGTACGGCAGCGAACCGTCGCCGGCGCTGCTGCTGCCGCTGGACGAGGCCCTGCGTCCGCGCATCGAGGAGATCAAGCCGCTGTACAAGGGCCGGATGGACCTCATGGCCAACATCGACAGCGAGGAAGCGGCGCTGTTCCGCGCCAGGATCGCCGCACTCAAGCCCGAGGAGGTACGGCCGCTGGGCGAGGCGGCGAGCCTGTTCGGGGAGTACGCGCACGGGACGCACGTGGCCGGCATCGCGGTCGAGGGCAATCCCGCGGCACGCCTGCTCGCGGTCCGCCAGAACTTCTCGTGGACCGCCCAGCGCGCGCCGATCACGCCCGACGCCGCCCGGCAATGGGCCGAACGCATGCGCCAGACGGGCAAGTACCTCAACGACCACGGCGCGCGCGCGGTGACCATGAGCTGGGGCATCGGCTTCCGCGAGATCGAGGGCACGCTGGAGGAAGGCGGCATCGGCAAGGACGCGGCCGAGCGCCGGGCGCTGGCCGACGAGTCGCTGCGCATCCTGACCGAGGGCCTGGCCGACGCGATCCGCGGCGCGCCCCACACGCTGTTCATCCCGGCGGCCGGCAACGCCGACGAGGACGTCGGCTTCCACCGCGACATTCCCACCGCGATCGACCTGCCCAACCTGCTGTTCGTCGGCGCGGTCGACCAGGCCGGCGAACCGACCTCGTTCACCAGCACCGGCGAGCGCGTGCGCATCTACGCCAGCGGCTTCCAGGTCGACAGCCTGCTGCCCGGCGGCGACCGCATGGCCTGGTCCGGCACCTCGATGGCCGCACCGCAGGTCGCCAACCTCGCCGCCAAGCTGTGGGCGATCGAACCGTCGCTGGGCGTGTCCGAGGTGGTGGCGCTGATCCTCGACGGCGCAGATCCCGGCGAGGACGGGGCGCGCCGGCTCCTCCATCCGAAGCGGTCACTCGAACTGCTGGCCGCGCGCCGGTCGCAGGCGGGCGCTGGCCAATGAGCGCTCCATGCCTCGCGTGTCCTGCCGTCGCAGCCGGGTCGGACGCCTGCCAGGTCGCGTCGGCACCCGTGGCCGAGGCGGAATCGCGATGGCGTCCGCAGATCGACGTCACGGGCAGCCCGCCGGCCGATCCGGGCGATCAGGACATGGCCGGCTGCGTTGTCTGCATGAAGCTGTCGTAGCGGCCATGGATACCCGACCGGGTCGCGCGGGAGGCGCCGGGGAACGCGCGATGCCGGGCGGTTCGAGCGACCCGCTGCCGCCTTCGCCGACGATCGCCGGCTTCGACCTGGTCGCACATGCATGGGTGATCGATGCGGCGCCTGCCGACCGCTGCGCGCCGCTGCCGTTGCTCAGCGGCCGCCTGATGGTCGACGTCGCGGCGCAGGTCCGTGCCCTCGACGAGGCCGGACGACCGGCGCGTCGACTGGTCGCGGCGATGCTGCTGCCCGGCGCGATCGGCGACATCGTGAAGATGATGCGCTTCTGCGACGAGCATGGCATCGCGGTCACCAGCGCCAATGCAGCCGGACACGCCGATCCCGGCCCGATCGTGCGCATCCGCGCCGACTCCCTCGGGTGCCCTCGACCGGTGCTGCGCGTGGTGGGCAGTGACCATTGATCCGGCCCGCATCTGCAGGAGCGGCTTCAGCCGTGACCGGACGTTCGAAGATGTCGCGCAAGCGATCGCGGTTGAAGCCGCTCCTGCAAGTGAAATCCCGGGGTGTCATCCCCTTCGATTCCCGCCACCCGCCGCGCAGGCATGGCAACCCCGAACCGCGATTTCCGTTCGCTTCGGAACAAGCCGCGGCCTGCGCTGTCCGCCGCCACCCCGCTCCCTGCACGAGGCCCTCCCGATGCCAAGCTCCCTGCTGTTGCGTTTCGTACTCGCACTGGCCTGCAGCCTGCCGGCACTGCAGGCTGCGCACGCCGCCGAAGTCCCGCCGGCGACGCGCACCGTCGACGTCGTCGACCGGCAGTTCGGGCTGGAACTGCACGACCCGTACCGCTGGATGGAGGGCGCCGACAACGCCGAATTCCAGGCCTGGCTGGCGACGCAGGGCGACTACACCCGCGGCCGGCTCGACGCCCTGCCCACGCTGGCGGCGTGGCGCGAACGGCTCGCCGAAGCGGCGCAGTCGCAGAAGGTCAAGCGCGGGCACAAGCGCGCGGGCGACCGCGTGTTCTTCATCGCGCAGGAAAGCAGCGGCACCGGCACGCTGATGCTGCGCGAGGCCGATGGCACGATCCGCGAACTGCTGGATCCGGCCACGCTCGGCGGCGAGGGCCGCGCCTCGATCGTCGGATTCACGCCTTCGCCGGATGGGAGCAAGGTCGCGGTCAGCCTCGACCGGGACGGCGACGAGATCGCGTGGACGCGCGTGCTCGACGTGTCCAGCCGGACCCTCGGCGACACCGCGGTGGGCCCGGGCTTCGGTTCGGCCGGATGGCTGCCCGACGGGAGCGGCCTGATCTACAGCCAGTTCGCCGATGGCGACGATCGCATCGAACACGATCCCTACCAGAACACGCGACTGCGCCTGCATCGGCTCGGCACGCCGGCGACCGCCGACACGCTGCTGCTCAAGGCCCGAAGCAACCCGAGCCTGCCGCTGTCGCCCAGTGAATTCATCTGGATCGCGATGCCGCCCGGCGCACGCTGGGCCGTCGCCGCCGCCGCCGAAATGGACCGCAAGTTCCGGGTCTGCGTCGCGCCCCTCGCCGAGGCCACGGATCCCGCGGTCCGCTGGAGATGCGTGGCCGAGCGTGGCGACGAAATCACCAACATGCACCTGCTGGGCGACACGCTGTACCTGCTCTCGGTCAAGGAACGCCCCAACGGGCGCGTACTCGCGCTCGACCTGTCCGATCCCGGCGCCGGCATCGGCAGCGCCCGGGAAGTGCTGGCGGAGTCGGCGGACGCGGTCGTCACCGACTTCGCCGTCGCGCGCGACGCGCTGTACGTCAAGCGCATGCGCAACGGCATCGACGCGATCGTGCGCATCCCGCACGAGGGCGGCGCGGCGCGGGAACTGGACCTGCCGGCAACGGGTGCGATCTACAACTTCGAGGCCAGCGGCGACGGCGACGGGCTGCTGTATTCGGTGCAGGCTTGGACCACGCCGCGGCAGGTCTTCGCCTACGATCCGGACGCGGACGCGAGCCGCGACCTCGGGGTCGGCGCGGAAAGCGCCTTCGACTCCTCCGCGCTCGCCAGCATCCAGGTCGAGGCAGTCAGCGCCGACGGCACGCGCGTGCCGCTGACCCTCATCCACCGCAAGGATGTCGCGCTCGATGGCCGCAACCGCGCGATCATCGAGGGCTACGGCGGCTATGGCTACAGCATCCAGCCGACCTTCGATCCCGTGCGGCTGGCGTGGGTCGCGGCCGGCAACGTGCTCGCCGTCGCGCACGTCCGCGGCGGCGGCGAGAAAGGGGAGACCTGGCGCCAGGGCGGGTTCGGCGTCAACAAGCGCAACAGCGTCGACGACCTGCTGGCCAGCGTCGACACGCTCGCCGAGCTCGGCTATGCCTCGCGCGAGCGCATCGCGATCAGCGGCCGCAGCGCCGGCGGCCTGCTCATCGGCGGTGCGCTGGCGAAGGCGCCGGAGCGCTTCGGCGCCGCGTTCATCGGCGTCGGCTGGCTCAACCCCGTGCGCGTGCTTGAAGGACCCGGCGGCACGGCGCACGTCAAGGAGAGCGCCGATCCGCGCACGGCCGAGGGCCTGCGCGTGCTCGCGACGATGGATCCCTACGTCAACCTGCGCGAGGACGCCGGCTATCCGCCGGTGCTGATGGCGGTGGGGCTGAACGACCCGCGCGTACCTGGCTGGGAAACCGGCAAGTTCGCCGCGCGCCTGCAGGCGTTCAGCGACAGGCCGGCCTGGCTGCGCGCGCAGGCCGACAGCGGCCACTTCAGCGCCACGCTCGACGCGCAGGCGCTGGAGCAGGCCGACATCTTCGCGTTCTTCGACGCGTTCCTGCCCGGACGCGAATGAACCGTTCCAGCGAGATGCGGCAGCGCGTCGCGGGACGCTGCGATACGCGCGACGGCATGGCGCCCCGGGCGCGGTCAGCGCGCGACCGCCGCGCGCAGCTGCGCGGGCGCGGCGCCGAACTCGCGCCTGACCGCGGCGATGAAACCCGCGTAGGTCTCGAACCCGGACAGCTGCGCCACCTGCGCCAGCGACAGCGCGGACTCCTTCATCAGCACCATCGACCGCCGCGCGCGCTCGCGCAGCACGTACTGCCAGATCGAGCAGCCAAGGGCGGCGCGGAAGGCGCGGCCGAGGTGGAACGGGCTGGTCGCCGCAGCATCGGCGATGGCCGGGATGCTCAACCGCTCGGACAGATGCGTGTGGATGTATTCCAGCGCGCGACGCACCCGCCAGTCCCGGCCCGACGGCCCGGTACCGATGCGCTTTTCCGGCACGAACTGCGCCGCGATCGCGGTGAATACAGCGTCGCCGACCAGTGCGCCATGCGGCTGCCCCGCGGCGGCATCGGCGAGCAGTACGCGCAGCAGGTGCGCGACGACCGGGGCGTGCCGCTCGACGGTCGAGCGAAGGTCGTGCGCGTCCTCGTCCAGCTCCAGCCCCAGCGCGACATCCAGCGCCCGCGGCATGAAGTAGAAGCAGGCGGATTCGAGCGTGCCGTCCCACCAGCTGACCCCGGCAACGTGGGCCTCGATGACGCCGATCCCGCCTGGGACGGGATTCGCACGCTGGCGACGTCCGTCCACCTGCATTCCCATCCTGGGCAAGCGCGCGCCCAGCGGCAGCGACAGGTGGTGGAAGGGCGCGCCGGGGTCGTCGATGCGGATGGCGTCGATCCGCGAATGCTCCATCGCGCACAGCGACCATTGGCCGCGACGCAGCACGACGTGCTGCATGGACGGCGGTATCCGGCTCAGGGCCGCCGGTGCGAGGTCCATCGGCATGGCGCCTCCGGGACGGGAAGAACGGGGACTCGCCGGAAAAATAGCAGGATCGCGGAGGACCGGCGCAGCGGAGCGGCACCGGACCCCCGGTTCCGGTGCCTTCATGCACCGGATGCCCATGGATCGCGGAGGATCGAACGATGAACAAGGCCGCAAGCGTCGCCCTGGCGGTATCCAGATGCATTTACGGCCTGTTCTTCCTGGTCGACGGCGTACTGAGGGTGGCCGGCTCGATCCGGGGCGAGTACATCGGATACGTACAGCCCGCCGCCGAAGCGTTCAATCGGGCCTTCTGGGACACGCAGTTCATGAATCCCCTGCTGGGCGTGTCGTTCATCGCCGCGGGCGTGGCGCTTTTCTTCCGGCGGACGGCGCCGCTGGGCGTGGCCCTGCTTCTGCCGACGATGATCGTGATCTTCTTCTTCCACCTGTTCCTCACCGGAGGAGTCGCCTGGGGAACGGGCCATTTGCTGTTCACGCTCTTCCTGCTCTGGGTGTACCGGGACGCATTCAGGCCCCTGTGGAACTACAGGACCGATGCGTCCTGACATCCCTTCAGCACCGGGCGCGCGTTCCACGGCTGGTCCCGAGGCGAAAACAGCACGATTCCGAAATACGGGCGCGAGCGGGCCGGTTAGGTTCGTTCTGCAGACAAGCCCGAACGCCACCGGGAGGCCGAGACCGTGACACCGCCACTGCTTCGCATGTTTTCCCTGCTCGCCCTGCTCGGCGCCGCGGCCTTCACCCACGCCGGCGGCGGGCCCCGATCCGCGCCGGACCTGATCCTGCACAACGGCACGGTCTTCACCGGCGATCCGCAACGACCGGAAGCGGGCGCGCTCGCGATCCGCGGCGAACGCCTCGTCGCGCTCGGCGACGACGACACCGTGCTCGCGCTGGCCGACGAAGGCACCGAACGCATCGACCTGCGCGGCCGCCGCGTGGTTGCGGGCATCAACGACGCCCACGAGCACCTGGGCTGGCAGCCGCCACCCGGCATCCGCCTCGACCTGCCGGAGCCGGACCCCACCGGTGCCGAAGTCGAGGCGGCCCTGTCGGCGCAGCCGAAGACGGACGACGAATGGATCCGCGGCCAGATCGGCGCACGCGTGTTCACCGACCTGTCCTGGAACCGCGCGCGCCTGGACGCGCTGCAGCCGACGCGGCCGGTCGTGCTGTTCGTGCTCACCGGCCACGGACTGCTGCTCAACGGCGCCGCGATCCGCGAACTGGGGGTCGATCCCTCGGTCGCGGTGCCCGGCGGCTGGTACGGACGCGATGCGCAGGGCGATTTCGACGGCCGCCTGTTCGAGTACGCAGGCTGGAAAGCGGTACGACGCTACCCGCGCCCCGGCGACGAGGTGGAGATCGAGCGGCTGCGTGGATACGCGGACGCCGCAAGCAAGTCCGGCATCACCTCGGTGCAGAGCATGTCCTGGCTGCCGCTGCCGCGCTTCGTGGAACTCTGGCAGCGCTCCGGCGCGCCCCAGCGCCTGCGCGCGATCCGCTGGCCGCGCATCACGGGCGACGATCCGGGCATTCCCGGGCTTGACCTGCCGCGCACGCTGCCCGGCACGCGCATCGAGGTCTCCGGCACCAAATGGATCCTGGACGGCACGGGTTTCGACCAGGCTTCGCCGATGCGCGAGCCTTACCCGGATACGGGCCGCAACGGCCGGCTCAACTTCAGTGCGGACGAACTGCGCACGACGCTGCAGGAAATCGTCGCCCGCGACGACCAGATCCTGCTGCACGTCATCGGCGACGCCGCCACCGAGACCGCACTCGACGTGATGGCCTCGATCGCACCACCGGACGTCTGGCGAGCGCGCCGCGTGCGGTTCGAGCACGGCGACGGACTGGCGCCCGACCTGCTGCCGCGCGCTGCCGGCTTCGGCGTCGTCGTGGTCCAGAACCCGTCCCACCAGATGATCCCCGACGAACTGCCGGTGTTCCAGGCGATCCGCGAACGCCAACTCTCGCCGTTCGCCGACCTGCTCGCCGCCGGCATCGCGCTGGCGATCGGCAGCGACGGCCCCTCGGACCCGTGGCTCAACATGATGTTCGCCACCGCGATCCCGACGCGACCCGACCAGTCGCTGACCCGCGAGCAGGTGCTGCGCGCCTACACCGAAGGCTCCGCCTACGCCGAGTTCAAGGAGCACGAGAAGGGCCGGCTCGCGCCCGGCTACCTCGCCGACCTCGTAGTGCTGTCGCAGGACGTGCTCGACGAGACCGCGGTCCCGACGCAGGCACTGCCGGCGACCCGCAGCCTGTTGACCGTGATCGGCGGCGAGATCGCCTGGCGCGATCCGGAGCTCTGAGCGAACGCCTGCGGCACCGGCACGCCGGGTTCGCCGTATTGCACCCCGACGGCACGATCGGCGAGTCGCCCGGCTTCCGCATCCGCCAGCGACGGCCAGGGCCGGCGACGCTCCTCGATCGCGTCCGGGCGCGGTACGCCACGGGAATACCTGTCCGGCTAAGCCGGCTGCAGGTTGGCGTAGGCCAGCACCAGCCACTTGCTCCCGGCCTCGTCGAAGTTCACCTGCACGCGCGCGTGCGCGCCGCTGCCTTCGAGGTCGGTGACCACGCCGCTGCCGAACTTCGCGTGCACCACGTTCTGGCCGAGCCTGAGGCCCGGGGATTCGTCGAGCGAGGCGTGGCCCCAGTCGCGGCGCGGGCGCGGCGCGAACGCCGGCCGCGAGACCTGCACGCGCGGGCGCACCTCGTGCAGTAGCGGCGACGGGATCTCGCGCAGGAAGCGCGAGGGCACGCCGTACATGTCCTGGCCGTGCAGGCGCCGCGATTCGGCGTAGCTGAGCACCAGCTTCTGCCGCGCGCGGGTGATGCCGACGTAGGCCAGGCGCCGCTCTTCCTCCAGCCGCCCGCTCTCCTCGACCGAGCGCGCGTTCGGGAACAGGCCTTCCTCCATCCCGGCCAGGAACACCAGCGGGAATTCCAGCCCTTTCGCGCTGTGCAGGGTCATCAGCTGCACGCCGTCCTCGCCGGCCTGCGCCTGGCCCTCGCCCGCCTCCAGTGCGGCGTAGGCGAGGAAGGCGACCAGTTCGCTCAGCTGCGCGGCATCGTCCTCGTCGCCCTTGACGAAACGCGAGGCCACCGAGACCAGTTCGTCGAGGTTGTCCACGCGCGAATCCGCGGCGCCCTTGGATTCGTTGGTGTAGTGCAGGCGCAGGCCCGAGCGCAGCAGCACGTGGTCGATCTTGTCCTTGAGCGGCAGCTCGGCGACCTCGCCATCGAGCGCGTCGACCAGCGCATGGAAGCCGGCCAGCGCGTTGCGCGCGCGCGCCTGCAGCGCATTGCCCTGCTGCACGCGCAGCGACGCCTCCCACAGCGACACGCCCGCGCCGCGCGCCAGCCGCCGTACTTCGTCCAGCGTGCGCTCGCCGATGCCGCGTGCCGGCGTATTGACCGCGCGTTCGAACGCCGCGTCATCGCCACGGTTGGCCACCAGCCGCAGGTAGGCAAGGGTGTCCTTGACCTCGGCGCGCTCGAAGAAGCGCACGCCGCCGTAGACGCGGTACGGCACCTGCTCGGCCAGCAGCGTTTCCTCGAACGCGCGCGACTGCGCGTTGCTGCGGTAGAGCACCGCGCATTCGCCGTGGCTGCCGCCGTCGCGGACCCATTGCGCGATGCGCTCGACCACGAAGCGCGCCTCGTCGATCTCGTTGTAGGCCGCGTACAGGTCGATCGGCTCACCCTCGCCGCTGTCGGTCCACAGCTGCTTGCCGAGGCGCTCGGGGTTGTGCGCGATCACCGCGTTCGCGGCATTGAGGATGTTGGCGCTGGAGCGGTAGTTCTGCTCCAGCCGGATCGTCCGCGCGCCCGGGAAGTCGCGCAGGAAGCGCTGCATGTTCTCGACCTTGGCGCCGCGCCAGCCGTAGATCGACTGGTCGTCGTCGCCGACCACGAACACCTGCCCGCTGTCGCCCGCGAGCAGGCGGACGAAGCCGTACTGGATGGCGTTGGTGTCCTGGAACTCGTCCACCAGCAGCTGCCCGAAGCGCTGCCGGTAGTGCGCCAGCAGCGGCGGGTTGTCGCGCAGCAGCTCGTGCGCGCGCAGCAGGATCTCGGCGAAGTCCACCAGCCCCGCGCGGTCGCAGCGCTCCTGGTACAGCACGTAGCTCCTGAGCATCACCTCCGACCACTCGTCGCCGCCGGACTGGATGTGCTGCGGCCGCCGCCCCTCGTCCTTCTGCGCGTTGATCCACCATGCGATCTGCCGCGGCGGGAAGCGTGCCTCGTCGAACTCCAGCTGCTGCACGACGCGCTTGACCAGGCGCAGCTGGTCGTCGCTGTCGAGGATCTGGAAGCCCTCGGGCAGCTTCGCGTCCTGCCAGTGCAGGCGCAGCAGCCGGTGCGCCAGGCCGTGGAAGGTGCCGATCCACAGCCCGCGCGAGCCGTGGCGCAGCTGCGCGTCGATGCGGTGGCGCATCTCGGCGGCGGCCTTGTTGGTGAAGGTCACGGCGAAGATGCCGTGTGCCGGCACCCCGACCACTTCGTTGAGCCAGGCGATGCGGTGGGTAAGCACGCGGGTCTTGCCGCTGCCGGCGCCGGCGAGGACGAGGTAGTGGCCTGGGGGGGCGGAAACGGCTTCGCGCTGGGCCGGATTCAGCCCGTCGAGCAGGTGCGAGACATCCATGCGCGCATTCTACCGGGGTGCCCTGCCATTGGTCGGCGATTCCCTGTCATCCCGAGCGCAGCGAGGGATCTGTCGTTCGGCGTCCCGCGCGTGGAGATCCCTCGCTGCGCTCGGGATGACGGCTTTCCGAATCCGTCAGGAAATCACGTCGATGAAGCTGTTGATCGACAGCCGCCCGGCCTGCACGTCGGCCGGCGGCACCCGGTGGCTGTCGATGTTGCCCGAGTGCAGCGAGTTGCGCCGGTAGACCACCAGGCGGTTGTACACGCCGTCGACGCTGTCCACCCGTTCGAACAGCGCCGAATCGCCGTTGATGTAGCCGCCGTCGGTCGCGTCCTCACGCCGGCTTTCGTCCTGGAGCGTTTCGAAGTAGGTCTCCCGGCGCGCCTCGTCCACGACCTCGAAGCCGGTGGCGCGGTGCCGGTAGAACGCGGTCCCGCCCCAGTCGCCGCGGAATAGGTAGTGCACCGTGGCCAGGCCGTTGTCCTGCACCGAGTCGACGTGCGGTACGCGCTGCGGGAAGGACAGCCGCTCCGGCGGCAGCGTCACCAGAGAGTAGTGGCACATCGGGAACACGAAGCGCGCCTGCGCGGGCAGGTGGAAGTGCTCGGCCAGCAACGGCCGGATCAGCTGCTCGAGGAAGACTTCGTAGGACAGCGGCGCGCGGACCCGCAGTCCGGGGAACAGCGCGCCCTGCGGCGCGAAGTGGCCGCGCGAGGCCTTGTGCACCAGGCGGTCGGGATCGGCCACCGCCTGGTCGACGACCAGCAGCGGCGCGCCTTCCGCGCCGATCCGGCGCGCCTGCAGGCACAGGTCGGGGTGGGGCCGGATCAGCACCGGCCCGTCACCGTGCCAGGGCTCCGTCCACGCCCGCGATCTTGCCGGTCACCCGCGCATGTGCCTGCGCGCGCTGGTACATCAGCTCCCAGGCCGAGGGCGGCGCCTTGCAGTAGCTGTCCAGGAACTGCTGGTGCGTGGGCATGGCCGCCACCGTGCGCTCGAGGGGCTGGCGAATGCCGTCGAACAGGCGCTTGAGGTCGGCATCGGGCAGCGTCCGGGCCAGCGGATGGTGCGCCTCGGGCACCACGCCCTGGCCGAGCATGCAGTGGGTCCAGGAGTCGAGCCGGAACAGTTCGTCCTCCCCCTGGAGGGCATGCGCGCGGTCACGGAACATCTGGATGCGGTGGGCCAGCTCGGGCGGCAGGCTCATGTTGCGCACCTGCTGCCACATCGGCTCGTCGCGCTGGTTGAGGTGGTAGTGCAGGATGATGAAGTCGCGCACGTGCTCCATCTCGGCGCGGCTGATGTCGTTGTAGCGCTGCACCAGCGAGTCGTCGATGCCGTCGGCCGGGAAGAGTTTCACCAGCCGCGCCACACTGCTCAGGGTCAGGTGGATGCTGGTCGACTCCAGCGGCTCGATGAAGCCACTCGACAGGCCCACCGCGATCACGTTCTTGTTCCAGGCCTTGCGCCGGCGTCCGGTCCGGAAGGGGATGAGCCAGGGATCGCGCAGTGGCTTCGCCGGGTTCGCCGCGAGCAGCTTCGCAGTGGCCTCGTCGTCGGACATGTGCGCGTCGGAGAACACGATGCCGCAGCCGATGCGGTGCTGCAGCGCGATCTTCCAGTGCCAGCCGGCCTCGTGCGCGATGGCGCGCGTGTAGGGCACCGCGGGGCCGTCGGCCTCGGTCTGCAGCGCCACTGCGCGGTTGCTGGGCAGCCAGTGGTTCCAGTCCTCGTAGCCGGTCTGGAGCGCCTGCTCGCTCAGCACCGCGCGGCCGCCGGTGCAGTCGATGAACAGGTCGCCTTCCACGACCGTGCCGTTGTCGAGCACCAGGGCTTCGACATGGCCGCTGTCGGGGTGCTGGCGCACCTGCTGGATCTTGCCCTCGATGCGCGTCAGCCCCTGCCGCTCGGCGCGTTCGCGCATGTACGCGGCGTAGAGCCCGGCGTCGAAGTGGTAGGCGTAGTTCACCTCCAGCCGGTCCGGCGACATCGCCTGGTTCGCCCAGCGCGTCGACCACTGCTGCGCGCCACCGACCTGATGGCCGGGCAGGCCGAAGCGGTCGCCGCGCGAAGCCACGATCTCCAGGCAGAAATCGCCCAGTTCGGACTTGATGCCGCGGCGCAGGCTGTCGAGCCAGAAGTGGTGGAATTCGCAGGCCCAGGTGCCCAGCCCGGTCAGGCCGAAGGGATGGAAGTAGCGCTGCCCGGGGCGCAGCCAGTTCTCGAACGAGATCGAGAGCTTGAAGCTGGCGGCCACCGAACTCATGAACTCGCGCTCGTCGATCCCCAGCAGCCGGTGGAAGGTGCGGATCGTCGGGATCGTCGACTCGCCCACGCCCACCGTGCCGATCTGCTCCGATTCGACCAGGGTGACCTCCAGCATGTCGCGGAACTGGTGCGTGAGCGCACACGCCGCGACCCAGCCGGCGGTGCCGCCGCCGGCAATGACGACCCTGCGAATGCGGTGTCCGGACATCAGCCTTCCCCTCTCGTGTTGCGATCCTGTTGCGTGGCCCGCGCTGCGGACCACCTGTTCCCCGACGCCGGCGTTACCGGTTCAACCTGGCGATCAGCCACGCCCGCATGCGCCGTGCGGACGCCTCGTCCATCGAGCCCAGCATGCCGCGCGCCGCCTCGGGCAGGTGCGCGCCGGCGCGGCCGGCCGGGCCGAAGACGTAATACTCGAAGACCTCGCGCCAGGCCTGCTTCTCGCGCTCGGGCCGATCCCGGATCGTCCACAGCGCGTGGTAAAGCGCATGCATCGGCGTCGGCACCCATGCCGGCATGCTGCTCCACCAGTAGTTCACCAGCACGTTGAACGGTTCAAGCCCCTTCACGTGGTGCCACCACATGCTGGGAATGAACAGCGCATCGCCGGGTTCGAGCAGCACGCTGCGTGCGTGCGCGAGCGCGTCCGCGAAGCGCGGGAAGCGTTCGAGGTCGGGCGCGTCGAAATCGACGATGCTCACCGCCTGGCCGCCTGGCGTGGGGTCCAGCGGACCGGGGTAGAGGTTGTGGATCTGCTCGGGCGGGAACAGCGTGAAGCGGCGGCGCCCGACCGCGCAGCAGGCGATGTTGTCGGGCGCATCGTAGTGGCAGGACGCGGTGGTGCGGTTGCCGATCCAGATCGCGGGCGGGGCGTCGACGCCGTGCGCGGCGAAGTCCAGGTCGTTGGACGCGCGCAGGCCAGGCAGGATGCTGTCGACCGGTACCGACGCCACGTAGTGGGTCGGCGGACCGGGATCGTCGAGATGCGCGCCGATCTCGTGCAGCACGCTGTCCAGCGTGCCGCGCAGGGCCTCGGTGTTGAGGCGGGTGTAGTCCGCGTCGTAGAACGGGCGCCCCGCCGTTTCAGGCGGTCCCCACGAATATGGAAGCGGCCGCCCGTTGTAGTGTTCCAGCAGGTGCTCGATGGCCGCCTGCGACGACTGCCGTCCTGCCGCGACCAGGCTCCAGTCGGCGACCAGTCCCTTGAGCAGGACCGGCTCACCGCCCTCGAGCAGCGCCGGAAGCGGCAGCGCGTCCGGCCGGCAGCTTTCCATCACGCGGACGCTGGCAGCGGGCACGGCCATGCTCAGGCCGGCTGCCCCGTCGCGACATCGGCGCGCAGCCTGCGCTGCTTCTCCGCGATCAGCCGGCGCATGTTGTACAGCGAGGACAGCACCAGATAGACGCCCTCCAGCAGCCCCGCACGATGCAGGTCGTGCAACTGCTGCGCGTCGAGCGCCGCGAAGCGTTCGCGGTCGATGGCGTACAGCCCGGTCAGGCGCGCGCCATGGCTCTCGTCGAAGCGCAGGTCGAGTTCGGTCGGCTGGAACAGCCCGAGCGTGTCGAGCGCGGCGTACATCGCCTTGCCTGCTTCCACGCCGTCGTTGATCCCGCGCAGCACGGTGAGGACGTGCTCCAGATAGGGGCTGTGCCCGCCCTTGGGCAGGAACACCGCCACGCCTTCGCGGTCGCGCGAGACGCGCGGATGCGCCATGTCGACGTGGATGACCGGCTCGCGCTGCAGTTCGCCACCCGCGTACTGTTCCTGGAAGCCGATCAGGAAGGGCCCGCGTGCGACGGCACCCGGCAGGTAGCTGGCGTTCCAGCGGTCACCTTCGATGTAGAGGTTCTCGCCGCCGTCGAAGCCGAGCAGGGCCACGGCCTGGAAGCCGCCATCGTCGTCCTTGCGGAAGAAGATCGGATACTCGCGCTGCAGTTCGGCGAACTCCGTCGGCCAGACGGGGACCAGCCCCATGGGATCGCCGAGCTCCGTGCCGAAGTGGGTCAGGACGCGCAGATCCTCGTGGGTCACGTTATCGAGCAATTGGTACTGCGACATTTCAACTCCGACGGCGCTGCGCCCCGGCGCCGCGTCGTTTGGTGGTTGCGGCCGCGCCAGCGCGCGTCCCGCGTCCCATCATGCCTCCGCCTCGTCCGGAAATCGAGACGCACGCAAGGCAAAAAAATGGGGCCGTTGCACCAGGCAACGGCCCCACCGTTCACACCATCTGGGCCTTGGAGAGGTTTGGCGTCAGAAGGTGTAGCGGATCGCCGCCATGTAGCGCGGGCTCTGGTCGAGCAGCCTGACCATCTGCAGTTCGTTGCGGGAACGCCAGCGGATGTCCTCGCCGGTCAGGTTGATCGCTTCCAGCCCGACCGCCCAGTTTTCGCTCAGCTGCTTGGTCACGCTGAAATCCCACTGCTGGTAGTCCTCGACGTAGAACGGGTTCGTTGCGGCCTGCTGGTTGGCCGCGATCAGGTACTCGTCACGCCAGTTCCAGGCCAATCGCGCGGTCCAGCCATACTTCTCGTACATGAAAACGACGTTGGCCGTGTCGCTCAGGCCGGTCAGCGCGAACTGCTGGACGCCCGGAGCCGCGCCGTCGTCGATGCCGACGTCGCCGCTGACCTTGGTGTAGTTGGCCTGGATGCCGAAGCCGCTGTCGCCGAAGAAGTACTGGCTACCCAGCTCCCAGCCCTTGATATGGGCCTTCTGCTGGTTCAGCGGGCGGTTGACGTTGAACATGTACAGCGGATCGTCGGGCTCGCCGATCAGCGCACGCCCCGGCTGGCGCACCAGGGACTCCATGGCTTCCCACTGGGCGGTTGTGCCTTCATAGGCCGCCAGGCCCCCGGTCACGTCGGCGTTGCGGAGCAGCGCCACTGCCGTGAACAGGGCGATTGCGTTGGCCCCGCACGCGTGGACGCCGGCATCGTTACCGAGTTGCGCGTCGCACTCAGGGCTGTTCAGGAAGGCGAGCGCGGCCTGTGCGTCAGGGCCTCCGGTGGGGTCACGCAGCCCGTAGAGGTTTTCCTGCACCTGGCTGTTGCCGATGAAGTTGTTGACGCGCTTGTCGAAGTACGTCAACGACACGTAGCTGGCCGGGGCGAAGTACCACTCCAGCGCCACGTCGACGTTGTCGGATTCCAGCGGCAGCAGGCGCGGGTTCTGGGCGCTGCCGTTCGCACGGAAGCCCAGCAGCACCGAGCCGTTGGGCGCATTCGCGGTCGGGCCGGCATACAGGTTGCCGTACGGTGCGCGCGCGATGGTCTGGCTGAGCGAGACGCGACCCTTCAGGGTGTTGGTGAAGTCGATGCTGAAGTCCAGGTTCGGCAGCCAGTAGCTGTACTCCGCCTCCTCCGCGAACGGCAACTGTTCGGCCGACGGGGTGATGGCGAAGTCGTTGTCGCCGTTCCAGTTGATCGACTGCGGCACCTGCAGGGACGATACGGACCTGAGGTCGGTCTGCTCGTAGCGCGCGCCCAGTACAAGGTTGTAGGGCATCGTGCCGAACTGGCCGTCGAACTCGTACTGCACGTAGGCGGCGCTGGTCTTTTCCTCGATCTCGTTGTTGTTGGCCATCTGGCCGTTGAACGTAGAAGAGGTGCCGTAGAAGCCGGACGCCCATTGCGCCAGCTGGCTGGCGTTGCCCCACCACGCGCCCTGCGCGGCACCGCTGGCGTCGTAATCGTCGAACATGCCGGCGATGCTGATCGGGCGGATCAGGTCCTGGAAGCCCGGTTCCGCACCGACGTTGTCCACGCCCCAGTTGCCGAGCACGGTCTGGTTGTCGTTGGACGTCAGGCGGCGCATCGACACTTTCGAAGAATCGACGCCGAACGAGAGCCGGCCGTTGTCGAAGTCGAAGACGCCGTCGATCCGGCCCTGCTCGACCTTGCTGTCCTGGCGTGAGTACCAGATGCGCTGGATCTGGGTGCCCACCTGCTCGGGCGGAAAGTCCGGGTTCACCACGCCGTTCACGTTGTTGAAGGCATCTTGCGCATTGGGCGAGGCTGGATACCAGGTGCGCGCCATGATCGGCAGACCGGTATTGAACCAGTACTCCTGCGCCCAGTTGCCGCCGCAGTAGGGGCCCGCGCCGGGAGCGCAGGCGCTGGTGCCGGCGAACGAGAACGCGGTGACGCTGGCGCCCGTGATCGGGTCGTTCGGAAGGCTCTTGGTTTCCGAGCTATGTGCGTCGAATTCGAGGCTGAATCGATCGGTGACCTGCCAGTTGGCGTTGAAGCCGATCGAATCGAGCTTGTACTTCTGCTCGTTGCGCTGCTGCTCGTAGCCGAAGTCCTTGGTATCCACGATCTCGCGGATGTAGGTCGGCGTCGCGAGCGGGCCGCTGGTGTCGAATTCGATCCGCGAGAACGGACCCTGGTTGAGCCACTGGGTCTGCTCGCCGCGGTCTTCGGTCAGCTCGTTCGTCGAGTGGGTGTAGTCGAGGGTCAGGGTGATCGCATCGGTCGGCGCGAATTGCAGGACGCCCTGGGCATTGACGCGCTTGCGCTCGAAATTGGAGAACGCGTAACGCAGGTCGGCGGGCATCGCGTACAGCGAGCCTTCCGCCGGCGCATTGACGACATCGCCCCAGCCCGTAGGAGTGCCGGTCCAGCGCTGGACCCGCCACTCGTTCTCGGTGGCCTGGACCTCGCCGCCCTTGCGCTGCTGGAAGCTCGTGCTCAGGCTGGCACCCCAGCGCTTGTCGTCGCTGGCGAAGCTGATGATCGAGGACAGCTCGGGGGTGATGCTGCTGCCGATCGTCTGCGACTCGTCCGACCCGGCCTTGAGGCCGGCGTTGAGCGTCAGGCCCGAGGGCAGGTTGAGCGGCCGCGAGGTCAGGATATCGACCGTCGCACCCATGCCGCCGCTCGGCGCATCGGCGCGGCCGGTCTTGTAGACCGTGATGCCGCTGACCGCCTCGGACGCCAGCTGGGCGAAGTTGAAGCCGCGGGTACCGGCGCCCACGCCGCCGGTGATCGAGTCGCCGTTGGAGTACGCGTCCGCACCCGGGATCTGGCGGCCATTGAGCGTGACCAGGTTGTAGCCCGGGCCAAAGCCGCGCGCGGTGATCTGCGCGCCTTCGCCGTTGCGGCGCTCGATCGAGATGCCGGTGATGCGCTGCAGCGACTCGGCCAGGTTGGTGTCGGGGAACTTGCCGATGTCCTCGGCGCTGATCGCGTCGACGACACCGGAGGTGTCGCGCTTGATCCCCATCGAATTCTCAAGGCTGTTGCGCAGGCCGGTGACGACGATGGTGTCGAGCGTGGATGCATCGCCCGCGGTCGACTGTGCCTGCTGAGCGGTCTGCTCGGTCTGCTGCGGGTCCTGCGCGAATACCGGATTGATGACCAGCACGCCACCGACGAAGGTGAACATCGCCTTCGACTTCAATCCCTTCAACTTCTTGTGGTTCATGGAATATGTCCTCAGCACTGGATGTGAGCGAAGAAAAGCATGTCGCTTGCGTCTGGCGACGAGGCACGCCCCGCCCCTCGTGTCCGTGCGGAACTTCGAGATCTGCACACCTTCATCCGACCGCCCTCCCCGTTTGCATGACTTCAGGTAGAAATCGCTTCGATGCCGCCCTTCCTCCGGGCAACCGCGGGCCGCTTCGGCCCGCCCTTCAGTACCTACGCTCGACGCTGTGCCCCCATCCCGTTGACGGGCTCCGTCCGGTGCGCTGCCGTACCCGCATGCACCGCCCTGGACCGCCGACCCGCCTTGACCCGCTTGCCGAGATATCGGGCTTGTTCGCCGTTATTTTTGTTAGCGCTAACATCAGCGCGGGGAATTGATAACATGTCGTTATGGGGGTGTCACTTTGCGGTGCAGCATGACGTCGGCCGACCCAGCGCTGGCGCGGTCGTTGCCCCGGAAACTTTCGAAACGTCCCGGGAAAATGCGCGGGAATCGCTGACACGGTCCGCGTCCCGCGCAAGTATCCCGCCGCAAGGCCGAGGGCGTTGGCGCGGGCCCCTTCAAGTGGACGACGACAAAGCCCGAGCCGCCTGAAGGCGGCCGGGGAGATCGGGAATCTCCTGCAGGTCCGTCATCTCCGCCAAGGCGGGGAGCGCTTTTCGACGGCGCGAAGCGCTGGTCATCCGGCGCCTGCATCCGAAGACATGACGGCACGGGTTCCCGCCTTCACGGGAAGGACGCGACCAGAACGCCCGACGACCGCGGCAGAAGCCAAACCGCTGCAAGTCTCCCGGCAAAGCCGGAGGGACCAACAGCGTTGACGGGACCACGAAGACCATCGACCACAGGGATCATGATCATTGATCCGGCACGGCCTGTCCCTGCAAAAGCCGAGGATCAAACCACGGCAAGTCCGCGCGCTGGAACCAACAGGCGCCTCCGGCCTCAGTGCCCCGCAGCGTGCTCGCGCTTGGCGGTGCTGCCGGTCATCAGCTTGTCGGTGTAGGCGATGCCCATCGCCGACAGGATGAAGGCGCCATGGATGATCGATTGCCACATCACGCCCGCCGACGTGACCTTGGTGCAGGCGGGCTCGACCAGCGCCAAACCGCCGGCGACGGCTTCGGCATGGCTCCTCATCAAGGCAATGAACTCGACGCTCCCGCAGAGCGGCAGGCCCACTTCGCCGGCCGCGATGAAGGTCTTGAGCAGGTGGATCGAGGAGATGCCGATGATCGCCATCGCCAGCTTCACCTTCAGCACGCTGGCGTTGACGTGGCTGAGCCACTCGGGCTGGTCGGGGTGGTTGTGCAGCCCCAGGCGCGAGACGAAGGTCTCGTAGCCGCCGACGATCACCATCACCAGCAGGTTGGAGATCATCACCACGTCGATCAGGCCCAGCACCAGCAGCATGATCCCCTGCTCGGTCAGGCTGTTGGCGCCGTGCACCAGGTGCCACAGCTCCTTGATGAACAGGAACACGTAGACGCCCTGTGCCACGATCAGGCCCAGATAGAGCGGCAGCTGCAGCCAGCGCGAGCCGAAGATCACGTAGGCGAGGGGCGGCAGGCGCGGCGGCTGGCTGGCGGTGGCGGACATCGGGCGGGGAGGGTCATCGGGAGAAGGAGCGCGGAGGTTAACGGTCGCGTTCCGGGCTGCCAAGACGGCCACCGCGGGCCCCGGGTGCCGCGACCGGACGCGGCCGCGCGAAACCGATGCTGCAACGCACACAAACTTGCGACGAATCAATCACTTGCAGCATATCTCCGTTCATTTCCGAGGCATATTTGACAACGTTGTCACCGGCCCTGTACAAGCTCCCGGGGATCCGAGTCAGGGGCCGCGACGCGATGGAGAGGCGCGTTGCGCCGGGCCGGCCCGCAGGGCCGGCGGCGGCCGGGTCGCTCCCGGTCGCCGCCAGCCGATTTCTTCCACCCACCTCGCAACGGCAGGACCCATGGCCACCCATCAAACCCGCTGGTCGCAGTTCCTCGTCCTGATCACCGTGTTCTTCTTCTGGGGCTTCGTCGCCGCCAGCAACGAGATCCTGATCCCGGTCTTCAAGAACGCTTTCCACCTGAGCCAGGCGCAGAGCCAGTACGTGGCGGTGGCGTTCTACGTCGCCTATACCGTCGGCTCGATCATCTACTTCTTCACCTCCAAGCTGATCGGCGCGGACGTGCTCAACCGCATCGGCTACAAGAACGGCATCGCCCTGGGCCTGCTGATCTCGGCCATGGGCACCCTGCTGTTCTATCCGGCGGCCAACGCCGGCTCGTTCGGGCTGATGCTCTCGGGCCTGTTCATCGTCGGCCTCGGGTTCTCGCTGCAGCAGATCGCCGCCAACCCGCTGGCGATCATGATGGGCGACCCGGCCACCGGCGCGCAGCGCCTGACCCTGGCCGGGGGCGTCAACAACTTCGGCACCACGATCGGCCCGTTGCTGGTGAGCCTGGCCATCTTCGGCAGCGTCGCCGCCGGCGGCACGGAAGCCAGCATCGAGGCGGTGAAGACGCCCTACCTCGTGCTCGGCGCCGCGTTCGTGCTGGTGGCGGTGTTCCTGAAGTTCTCGTCGGTGCCCAACAAGATCGACCTCGACGAACTGGCGCAGGACGAGGCCGAGGATCCCACCAAGCTCTCCCACAGGAAGTCCGCCTTCGCCTATCCGCAGCTGGCGCTGGGCATGCTGGCGATCTTCGTCTACGTCGGCGTCGAGGTCTCGACCATCGCCAACCTCCCGGCCTACCTGAAGCTGCCGGTGGAAGACGGCGGCCTCGGCCTCAACACGTCGATGATCGCGCCGTTCGTGTCGCTGTACTGGGCCAGCCTGATGATCGGCCGCTGGGCCGGCGCGGCCGGCGCCTTCAGCGCGCCACCGACCGTCAGGCTGGTGCTGACGCTGCTGCTGCCCTACCTCGCCTTCGGCGTGTTCCTGGCGGTCAACACCATCGCCGGCTACTCGGTGGCGCAGTTCCTGCTCTACGCCGCGGTGATCGTGCTGATGGTCGTGGCCACCTTCGCCAGCCGCGGCAATCCGGCGCGGATGCTGCTGATCTTCTCGCTCTGCGGCATCGCCGCGCTGCTGGTCGGGATGAACACCACCGGCATGACCAGCGTGATCGCCTTCATCAGCGTCGGCCTGTTCTGCAGCACGATGTGGCCGTGCATCTTCACCCTGGCCATCACCGGCCTGGGCCGCAACACCGGCCAGGGCAGCAGCCTGCTGATCATGATGATCATGGGCGGCGGCCTGGTCAGCTGGCTCCAGGGCTGGCTGGCCGACCACCACGGCATCCACCTGAGCTTCGTCGTCGGCGTCGCCTGCTTCGCCTACCTCGCGTTCTATGCCGCGCGCACGCCGGGGATCCTGCGCAGGCAGGGGATCGACCTGGACAAGCTGACGGCGTCGGGCGGGCACTGATCCCGATGCCTGTGCGGACGCCGGCGCACGCTGCGCCGGCGTCCGTCGGTTCCCTTCGGGGCATTCAGATGTAGGAGCGGCTTCAGCCGCGATCGCTTTCCGGTCCCGTCGAACCCTGGTCGCGGCTGAAGCCGCTCCTGCGGCGCGAGGATGGATCGGTCAGGGTTTCGCCGCGGGCGCGTAGCTGCGCATGTAGTCCATGTGCGACGGCAGCTGGCGGGCGGTGTCGAGCACCTGGGCGCGGATCTCGTCGAGGAACCGCCGCAGGTCGGGTTCGCTCATCACGTCGGCGCTGGGGTGGTAGTGCCGCGGCACCACGCCCTGCCCGAGCATCACCTGGACCCACGAGTTTTCCCAGAACAGCTCGCCGGGCACGCGGAAGACGATGCCGGTCTGGCGGAACAGCTCGATCCGGTGGCGCAGGGTCGACGGGATCTCCATCTGCGCGATCTCGCGCCAGTACGGCGTGTCGCGCCGGTTGCTCAGGTGGTAGTGCATGATCACGAAGTCGCGCACGTGCTGGATCTCGTCGTCCAGGCGCGCGTTGTATTCGTCGACGGCCACCTGGCTGATGACCTGCGGGAAGGACTGCAGCAGGCGCACGATGCCGCGCTGGATCAGGTGGATCGTGGTCGACTCCAGCGGTTCGATGAAGCTGCCCGCGAGGCCCAGCGCGATGCAGTTCTTCTCCCAGCACCGCTGCCGCTGCCCCGGCCGGAAGCGGACCGGCCACGGCTGCTTGATGATCTCGCCTTCGATGCTGGACAGGAACTGGTGCCTGGCCTCGTCGTCGCCGATGAAGCGGCTCGAGTAGACGATGCCGTTGCCGACCCGGTGCTGCAGCGGGATGCGCCACTGCCAGCCGGCGGTACCGGCGATCGCGCGCGTGTACGGCACCGCGTCGCGCACGGCGGTCGTTTGCGTCGCCAGCGCGCTGTCGTTGAACAGCCAGTGCGACCAGTCCTCGTAGCCGACGCCGAGCGTCTGTCCGATCAGCAGCGCGCGGAATCCGGTGCAGTCGATGAACAGGTCGCCCTCGATCGTCGAGCCGTCGGCGAGCTTGAGCGCGGAGATGTAGCCGGAGTCCGGGTCGGTCTGGACCTCGACGATCTTGCCCTCGACCCGGCGCGCGCCGAATCCCTCGCTGAAGCGGCGCAGGAAGCGCGCGTACAGCGCCGCGTCCATGTGGTAGGCGTAATTGATGCCGTTGCGCGGCAGGTGCGCGAACTTGTCGTGCAGCCCGGCCTGCAGTTCGATGCAGTAGTCCTCGTAGCCGCTGGCGATGCCCATCTCGCGCCCGCGCAGCCAGAAGTGCTGGAAGCCGGCCGACCAGTGGTCCTTGCCGCTGCTGCCGAACGAGTGGATGTAGCGGTGGCCGACGTCGAGCCAGTTCTCGAACGAGATGCCGAGCTTGACCGTGGCCTGGACCGCGGCCATGTACTCCTGCTCCTTGATGTCGAGCAGGCGGTGGAAGGTGACCAGGGTCGGGATCGTCGCCTCGCCGACGCCGACGGTGCCGATTTCCTCGGACTCGACCAGGGTGATGTCGAGCACCTTGCCCAGCGTGCGCGACAGCGCCGCGGCCGCCATCCAGCCGGCCGTGCCGCCGCCGGCGATGACCACGCGACGGATCGGTCTGGCGATATTGTCGTTCGGCTCGGCACCCACGTCGTTCTCCTCAGCGGTTCAATCGTTGCAGCAGGCGCGCGCGCAGGTCCCTCGCACGATTCTCGTCGAGCGGGGACAGCACGCGGCGCGCGTGTTCGGGAATGTGGCCGGCGGTCGCCTCGCCCGGCTCGAAGACGTAATGGCGGAACACTTCCTGCCAGACCTCGCGCTGCTCCGGCGGCAGGTCGCGCATGGTCATGATCGCGTACATCAGCGCATTCATCGGCGTGTCCATCCACGCCGGCGCGTCGCGCCACCAGTAGTTGACCAGCACGTTGAACGGCTCCAGCGCCTCCATGTGGTGCCACCACATGCCCGGGATGAACACCGCGTCGCCGGGGCCGAGCTCGGCGGTCCGCGCATGCCGCATTGCTTCGGCGAAGCGTGGGAAGCGCCCGAGGTCCGGGTTGGCGAAGTCGACCAGGCTGACCGGCTGGCCGGCCGGGGTGAAGTCGAGTGGGCCGATGTAGAGGTTGGCCAGCTGGTCCGGCGGGAACAGCGTCACCCGTCGCCTGCCCGCGGCGACGCAGGCGAGATTGTCGGGCAGGTCCTGGTGCGCGGCGATGCGGGTGCGGTTGCCGATCCAGATGCTGGCCAGCGGATCGCGCGGCGCCAGGGCCAGGTCGTTCTCGTCGCGGAAGCCAGGCAGGAAGGTGTCGATCGTGGTCGAGGCGATGTAGATCGCGGGCGGCGCGTCGACGTCGAGGTACTTGCGCAGCGTATCGAGCGCGACCGCCAGCGGCACCTGTTCGCGGCGGAAGTTGAAGTCGCTCAGGTCGTCCTTGTAGAACACGCGCCCGCCGGCTTCCGGCGGCGCGACCGTGGCGACGACCGGCATCTGGCCGTGGTCGAAGCGCTTGAGGTAGTCGATCGCGCCCTGCTGTGAATCCAGTCCCGCGCGCACCATGGGCCACGCGGCGGCCAGCCCGCGCAGCACCGCCGGCTGGCCGCCCCGCAGCAGGTCCTCGGGCAGCGCGCGCGGATCGATGCCCGCGACTTCGGCGATGGGCTCAGCGGTCGGCAGCACGACGTCGATTGACCCGCTCGATGAGGTCGCGCAGGCGCGACATCGAAGCCAGCGCCATGTAGACCGGCAGCAGGTGGCCGTCGCGCGACAGGCGCTCGAGCGCCGCGCCGTCCAGCGACTCCAGCCGCGCTTCGTCGATGGTGTGGAAGCCGGTCAACCGACTGGCCGTGCCGTCGGCGAACTGCACGTCCAGCACGAACGATTCCAGCAGGGCGTGGCGCTCCAGCGCCTCGATGAACGCGGCGGTCGCGGCGATGCCGTCGTGCAGCGCCAGCAGCACCGACCGGGTGCGCTCGAGCAGTTCGGTCATCCCGCCGTGGGGAAGGAACAGGGGCTCGCCGCCGTCGCCGCGCACGCGCGGGTGCGCCATGTCGACGTGGATCAGGCGTTCGTCGCCGGAGATCCCGATCAGGAACGGCTGCCTCTGCACCGACAGCGGGACGTAGGTCGCGTCCCAGCGATCGTCCTCCAGGAACAGGTTGCTCCCCTCCTGGAAGCCGAACAGGGCCAACGGCTGGAAGCCGCCGCCCGCGTCCCGGCGGAACACGATCGGATAGTGCGCCTGCACGTTCCGGAACTCGCCCGGGAACGTCAGCGCGCACATCACTTCGTCGCCCAGCCCCGGGCCATGGTCCGTCCGCACCCGCAGCTCGCGGTGGTCGACGTTGTTCAGCAGGACGTGACTCATCGGTTCCCTGGAAGTCTTCGGCACCGCTCCCGGCATGCAGCGACATCGTGCCCCATCGGGCGCGCCGGGGAAAGGAAGGAGCCGGTGGCGTTCCCCGGCTCCTCCCCTTTCACGCACCTTTGCGACCGGTGCGGTGTTGGCGTCAGAACTTGTAGCGGAGACCGAACATGTAGCGCGGACCGGTCTGGGTCGCGAACCGCACCATGTTCTGGTGGCGCGCATACGTGCGCATGGTCTCGTCGGTCAGGTTGATCCCTTCCAGGCTCAGCGTCAGGTTCGGCGTCACCTGGTAGCTGACGTTGACGTCGAGCTGGCCGTAGGCCTCGACGTAGTTCGGGTTGGGCCCCTGTCCACCGACGCCGGCGAAGAAGTCGTCGCGCCAGTTGTAGGCCGCGCGCACCTGCCAGTTGTTCTTGTCGTAGAACGCCACCAGGTTCGCCGAGTCGCTCAGGCCCACCATCGGATACTGCTCGCCGAGGCTGAGATCGTCGAAGGTCAGGCCCGAATCCACCATTGTGTAGTTCGCAGCCAGGCCGAAGCCGCTTTCGCCGAACAGGTGCTGGACGTTGATCTCCCAGCCATCCAGTTTGTCGGAGCGCTGGTTGGCCGGGACGTTGATGTTGAACCCCGCGATCGGGTCCCCCGGCTGCCCGGTGATCGTGCCGGCAGCCACGTCGACCCCCGGATCGCCGGCATGGTTGGCGAAGATGTAGTTGCGGATGCAGTCGCCGTCCGTCGCCAGGCAGCCGGCCGCGAGCGCATTGTTCCAGTACGTGCCGCCCACCGGCGTGTGCAGGGAGAACGGCTCCTCGCGGACGATGGTGCCGCTGATGAAGTTCTTGATGTCCTTGCGGAAGTAGCCCACCGACAGGTAGCTGCCCTCGCCGTAGTACCACTCGAACGAGAGGTCGAAGTTGTCGGACAGCAGTGGCTCCAGCGCGGGGTCGCCGCGACTGCCGTCACCGCCGGTGATGCGGACCACGGGGGCAAGCTGTTCGCCACCGCGGATGTCGCCCCAGCCCGGTCGGCCGATGGTCTGGCTGTAGCTGCCGCGCAGCACCATGGCATCGTTGAGGTCGAGCTTCAGGTCGAGGTTGGGAAGCAGGTAGTCATAGCTGCCCGTCGCCGTGGAGAACGCGCGTTCCTCCGCGTAGTCCACGTACAGCTCGTTGGCCGCGGCCCAGAAGATGGTTTCGCCGACGCGCACCAGCGCGGAGGACTCCACGTCCGTCTTCTCGTAGCGCACGCCCAGCGCGACGTGCAGCGGCATGGCTTCGCCGAAGGTCGAGGTCCACTGCAGGTAGGCGCTCCTGGATTTCTCCGTGGTGCGCATGTCGTCGGTGAATTCCTGCGGCATCTCGTAGCAGCTCGGGCAGCCGGTGATGCCGATCGCCGCCTGGCGCAGGCGCTCGAAATCGAAGACCAGGAAGCGGTCGGTCCACATCGGGTTGCCGCTGTTGCCGAAGGCCTCGAAGTAGTTCGACATGTTGTCGGCGTACCAGATGCTGTCGTCGTAGTCGGCCGGGGTGCCGACGCCGCCCCAGCTGTCCTGCTGCATCACGGCGGCCGCGGAGCGGTTGCGCACGTCGGTGAGCGCCACGCCGAAGTCCAGCCCGGAGTAGTCGCCGAACTCGAAGCGGCCCTTGGCCTGGAACTGCTCGACTTCCGACTTGTTGTAGCTGTTCTGGAAGACCGAACCGGTGACCAGCGCCTGCGAGGCCTCGACCTGGCTGATACCGTCGGGCAGGGCGACGTTCACGATCGGGATGTCGCCGCTGTAGTCGACGGTGGTCGTGCCGCGGATGTACGCCGCGACGCCGAGCACGCCCGCGGAACCGAACGGGCTGTCCGGCCGCGATTCGGCCTGCGAGTTGTGGTAATCGAACTCCAGGCTCAGGTCGTCATTGACTTCCCATTCGACGTTGAAGCCCAGCGTGTCGCCCTTGGTGCGGGTCGCCAGCTGCATGCCGCCCATCGACAGGTCGGAGTTCTCCATGTCCTCGGAGTAGACGATCGGCGCCGAGATCGGGCCGTCGGTCCAGGAGCTGTCGCCCGGGCCATAGTTGAACCAGACCGAGAGCTCGCTGCGCTGCTGCTGGATCTTGTTCTCGATGTAGTTGTAGTCCAGCGTGGTGGTGACGCTGTCGGTCGGCGCCCACTGCAGGGTCAGCTGGCCATTGGTGCGCTGGCGCTGCACGCCGTTGACGCTGTAGCCGGTGTTCTGCGGCCGCGCGTAGATGCCGTCCAGCGGCGGGCGGTTCTGGACGCGGTCGTAGTAGGACTCGCCCGGCAGCGGCAGTCGCTGCCAGCTGTTGTCGTCGTCGCCGTGGAAGGTGAGCCAGCCGTCGGCCACCGAGGCCTGGCTGAAGCCCGAATTGCGGTCCTGGATACTGCCGCTGAGCGCGATACCGAACTTTCCATCGGCATACGTCTGGCTGAAGATGCCCGACAGTTCGCCGCTGAAGTCGCTGCCCTGCATGGTGCGCGGCAGGTTCTGGTTGGACTCGTCGTAGACCGACTTCAAGCCGAGGCTGATGACGGGCTCCGCCTCCAGCGGTCGCGCCGTCCTGACGTTGATGGTGGCGCCGATGCCGCCGGTCGGATTGTCGGCGCGCCCGGTCTTGTAGACCTCGACCGCGGAAATCGATTCGCTCGCCAGGTTGGCGAAGTCGAACGAGCGCGCGCTGGACGCGCCCGCGCCGCCTGCGCCGAGGTTCGCCGCCGGCATCTGCCTGCCGTTGAGCAGGACCAGGTTGTAGTCCGGCCCCAGGCCGCGCACGGTCACCTTGGAGCCTTCGCCGCTCGACGTGCGGTCGATCGACACGCCGCTGATGCGCTGCAGCGATTCGGCCAGGTTGGTATCCGGGAACTTGCCGATGTCCTCGGCAACGATGCCGTCGACGACGCCCTGGGCATCGCGCTTGAGGTTCATCGACGATTCGAGGCTCGCCCGGATGCCGGTCACGTAGACCGTGTCGAGCGTTTCCGGTTCCCCCTCGGCTTGCGCGACGGCCGGGGATTGCGTGGTGTCGTCAACGGTTTGCGCCGCGAGCGGCGGAGCCAGCGCCAGAAGCAGCGCGGACGTCAACAGGCGCCGCTTGGGCGCTGCGTGCATGTGTTTCATGAACCTCCCCTCTCCAAAGGAATCACGAAAAGCCGAGTTGTGGTGGCCGCGACCGATAGCGGTCGGGCACGTGCATTGGAAGTGAAACTGACAGCGTTGTCAACATTTCATCGAGACAACGGTGTCGCGAACAAAAGGGCCTGTTTTCCGCGGAAAACGATGCTGCAATGCAGCGTAGATGTCTTGCCGGACAAGAGCACGGGGCGGGGCCGGACGGGCCCTCCGCGGGGTTCAGCGCGGGCTGGGTCCTGTGGATCGCCGCAGCTGCAGCGCGTACGGCACGGTGACGATGCCGCCCTCGTCGCGGTCGCGGATCGCCTTGAGCAGTTCCACGCCGGCCAGCCGCCCCATCTCGCGGGTCGGCTGCCGCACCGTGGTCAGCGCGGGGTAGATGTGGCGCGCGATCGGCGTGTCGTCGAAACCGCACACCGAAACGTCCCCGGGCACCGACAGCCCGCGCTCGCAGATCGCGCCGATCGCGCCGGCCGCCATGTCGTCGTTGGCGGCGAAGATCGCGGTTGGCGGGTCGGGCAGGTCGAGCAGGCGGTTGGTCGCCGCGAACCCGGAGTCGTAGGAGAACTCGCCGTCCACCACCAGCGCTTCGTCGACGGCGAGGCCGGCCTGCGCCAGTCCGTCGCGATAGCCCGCCAGCCGCCATGCGCTGGCGCCGTGCGCGGCGTGGCCCTTGATGTGGGCGATGCGCCGGTGCCCCAGCGAGGCGAGGTGCAGCATCATCTCGGCCACGGCGCTGGGCTCGTCGACGACCACGCCGATGCGCCGGTTCTCCTCCCGCGGCGAGATGCTCGCCCACGGGATGTCGAGTTCGTCCAGGCGCGCGAGCAGCGCGGCATCGTCGGTGATCGGCGGCGTCAGCACCACGCCGTCCACACGCGTCTGCACCACCAGCGATTCGACCTTGGAGACGATGTCCTTGGCGTCGTAGACCAGCGGCGCCAGCATCAGGTTGTAGTGCTGCGCCTGGCAGGCATCGAGCACGCCGAGTTCGACTTCCATCAGGTAGTTGCTCGACGGGTTGTCGTACAGCATCGCCACCAGGTAGGACTTGCGCCCGGCGAGGACGCGCGCGGAAGGGTGCGGGCGGTACTGCAGCCGTTCGACCACCGCGCGCACGCGCTCGCGGGTCGACTCCGACACGTTCGGCTCCTCGTTGAGCACGCGCGAGACGGTCTTCATCGACACGCCCGCTTCCTCCGCCACATCCTCGATCCGTACGCGCGCCATGGTCCTGCCGGTCCTCCCCGGAAAGGCTGCGGATTCTGCCAGACTGCCATCGGCCGTCCCGTTATGGCCGTCGCGCGCGTGCGCGGCTCCCCTGGCCCTGCGTTGCGGTGCCATCGCTTCGCCCTCCGGAAGACGCGGGTTCCCGCTTGTGCTGTGCAACAAGCATCGCCGGCGCAGACGGGGTATGGTGCACATTCTGACAACGCTGTCATGCCGCGGCGCGCCATGGGTGCCCGCGCGCGACAGGCTTACGACTCCACGGGAACCGACTCCATGAGCAAATCTCGCGCCTCCGTCACTGTTTCGCGCCTCTGTTCCAGCCTCGCCGCCGCACTGCTGCTCGCCGCCTGCAGCGGCGAACGCCAGGCCTCGACCGACGGCGCCGGCAGCGCCGAAACCGCGTCCGGCACGAACGCGGTGACGGTCGATCCGGGCAACTGGCCGCAGCCCGAATGGCCGTTCGCGGCGGATGCGGAACTGGAAAAGAAGGTCGACGACCTGCTGGCCTCGATGACGCTGGAGGAAAAGGTCGGCCAGATCGTCCAGGGCGACATCGGCAGCATCACCCCCGACGACGTGCGCAAGTACCGGCTCGGCTCGATCCTCGCCGGCGGCGGTTCCGATCCCGGCGGCAAGTACAACGCGAAACCGGCCGAGTGGCTGGCGCTGGCCGACGCGTTCTGGGAAGCGTCGATGGACACCAGCGGCGGCGGCAAGGCGATCCCGGTCATCTGGGGCATCGACGCGATGCACGGCCAGAGCAACATCGTCGGCGCCACCCTGTTCCCGCACAACATCGGCCTGGGTGCGACGCGCAACCCTGAGCTGCTGCGCGAGATCGCGCGCATCACCGCGATCGAGACCCGCACCACCGGCATGGAGTGGACCTTCGCGCCGACCGTCGCGGTGCCGCAGGACGACCGCTGGGGCCGCTCGTACGAAGGCTATTCCGAATCGCCGGAACTGGTGGCCAGCTACGCCGGCGTGTTCGTCGAAGGCCTGCAAGGCAAGCCGGGCAGCGCCGGGTTCCTCGACGACCACCACGTCATGAGCTCGGTCAAGCACTTCCTCGGCGACGGCGGCACCAGCAATGGCAAGGACCAGGGCGACACCCAGGTCAGTGAGGCGCAGCTGCGCGACATCCACGCCGCCGGCTACGTGCCCTCGATCGCGGCCGGCGCGCAGGCGGTGATGGCCTCGTACAACAGCTTCCACGGCGAGAAGATGCACGGCCACAAGCCGCTGCTCACCGACGTGCTGAAGGACCGCATGAACTTCGGCGGCTTCATCGTCGGCGACTGGAACGGCCACGGCCAGGTCCGCGGCTGCAGCAACACCGATTGCGCGCAGACCTTCAACGCCGGCCTCGACATGGCGATGGCGCCCGACAGCTGGAAGGGCCTGTACGAGACCACGCTCGCGCACGCGAAGGACGGCACGCTGCCGATCGAGCGCCTCGACGACGCGGTGCGCCGCATCCTGCGCGTCAAGTTCCGCGCCAACCTGTTCGAGAAGCCGAAGCCTTCGGCGCGCGCGCTCGGCGGCAAGTTCGAGCTGCTCGGCGCGCCGGCGCACCGCGAGGTCGCGCGCCGCGCGGTGCGCGAATCGCTGGTGCTGCTCAAGAACCAGGGCGGCGTGCTGCCGCTGTCGCCGAAATCGAAGCTGCTGGTCGCCGGCGACGGCGCCGACAACCTCGGCAAGCAGTCCGGCGGCTGGACGCTGACCTGGCAGGGCGACGGCACCACCCGCGCCGACTTCCCGAACGCCGAATCGATCTGGGACGGCCTGAGGGCGCAGGTCGCGGCCGCGGGCGGCAGCGCCGAGCTGGCGGTCGACGGCAAGTACAGGAGCAAGCCGGATGTCGCCGTCGTCGTATTCGGCGAGGAACCCTATGCCGAATTCCAGGGCGACCTGGCGAACCTGATGTTCAAGTCGGGCAGGTCCGGCGACCTGGAGCTGATCCAGAAGCTCAAGGCCGACGGCATCCCGGTGGTCGCGGTGTTCCTGAGCGGCCGCCCGCTGTGGCTCAACCGCGAGATCAACGCCGCCGACGCCTTCGTCGCCGCGTGGCTGCCGGGTTCCGAGGGCGGCGGCGTCGCCGACGTGCTGCTGCAGGGCGCGGACGGCAAGCCGCAGCACGACTTCAAGGGCAAGCTGAGCTTCTCGTGGCCCAGGCGCGCCGACCAGTACGCCAACAACGTCGGCCAGGACAACTACGACCCGCTGTTCCCGTTCGGCCACGGCCTGACCTACGCCGACAGCGGCGACCTCGCCGCGCTGCCGGAAGATCCCGGCATCGACCCGAACGCGGATTCCGGCAACACCTGGTTCGAGCGCGGCGTGCCCACCACCGGCTTCACCCTGCGCCTGGTCGGCGCGGACGGGACCGCGATGGACGTCGTGCATCCCGCCGCCAGAACCGCCGACGGTTCGCTGGAGATGACCGCGATCAACCACGAGGTGCAGGAGGGCGCGCGCCTGTTCTCATGGACCGGCGGCGGCACCGTGCAGCTGCTCTCCAACGAGCCGCTGGAGCTCACGCGCGAGACCAACGGTGACGTGCTGGTGGTCGCCACCCTGCGCGTGGACGCGCTGCCCGCCGACGGCAAGGCGGCGCTGGTCGCGGGCTGCGGCGAGGGCTGCACGGGCGAAGTCGAGATCGGCCAGGCGCTGGCGACGCTGCCGCCCGGCGAGTGGACGCGCCTGGCGGTGCCGCTGAAGTGCCTGCGCGTGCAGGGCGCCGACACCGGCAAGCTCGACGTGCCCTTCGCGCTGCGCGCAGGCGCGGGCGCGACGCTGGCGCTGACCCGCGTCGCCGCCAGCACCGACTTCGACCACAAGGTCGACTGCCCGACGAACTGAAGACTTCCTCCGCCGGGACGCGCCGATCGGATGATCGGCCGTCCCGGTCTTTTGTTTCGTGTCACGGAGTCTGCGCAGAATGCCATCCCGACCCGGATGTGGTCCGGGTCGGGATCTGCTCGCGCCGGCCGCATCGGATAGCGCCCGGCAACGTCGAGAACTCAACAACAGCAAAAAAGCCGCCGTCATCCCAGCGCAAGCTGGGATCCATTTTCAAGATCAAAGTGGATCCCAGCTTGCGCTGGGATGACGGAGCTCAGGCTGCAAGCGATTGACCCGGAAATGCCCTAGCGATCCTCCGGATGCCAGCGGAACGTCGCCACGCTCCTGGCCGGCATCGTGTAGGCGAACTTCCGCCCGCCCTCGCCCACCGTGATCGTCCGCGGCGCGTCGTTCGAATTGCTGGCCACCAGCACGCGCGAGCCGTCGTCGGCGTTCTCGAACGCGACGTTGTCGATCCCGTCGCCGATCTCCGTGGAGGCGATCCGCCAGGCGTCGCGGCGCACGAAGCGGCTGGCGTGCGCCAGCGCGTAGTAGTCGTCGGTCCGCGTCACCGCGCCGGTCTTCGAGTCGATGGTGACGATGCCGCGGCAGGTGTCGCAGCCGCCGGCGTGCGGACCGCCGTTCTCGTCGAGCGCGAGGTTCCAGAACAGCACGCCGCGCGCCCAGTGGCGCGTGGTGCCGATGACGAGCGTGCGCGCCTGCAGCGTCAGTCCGCCGCTGCGCACCGGCTCCCAGTCGCCGCCTGAGCACTCGGTCATGTAGACGTCCTTGTCCGGGAACGCTTCGCGCACCGGCGTCTGCGCCGACACGTCGCCGCCGTAGCAGTGCCAGGCAATGGCCGACACGTGCTTCGACGCGGCCGCGTCGGCCAGCACCGCGAGCGGCTCCTCCGGCTTGTCCCAGTTGTGGTCCCAGTCGAAGATCTGCAGGTCCGGACGGCGGCTGTCGCGCAGCGGGCCGAGGTGATCGCCGATGAAGCGCGCGCGCCCGGGCGCGTTGAAGCGCATGCCGGGATAGTCGTCCGGCTCGTAGTCGGGTTCGTTCTGCACCGTCAGCGCGAAGACCGGGATGCCCTCGTCCGCGTAGGCGTCGACGTAGCGCAGCAGGTAGCGCGCGAACGCGTCGTAGTACTGCGGCAGCAGGCGGCCCTTGACCAGCGAGCCGCTGTCCTTCATCCACGCCGGCGCGCTCCACGGCGAGGCCATGATCCTGAGTTCCGGGTTGATCGCCAGCGCCTGCCGGGCCACCGGCACCACGTCGTCGAGGTTGGGCGCGATGCTGAAATGGCGCAGTTCCGGATCCGGCGCGCCGTCGGGCGGATCGTCGAGGCTGTAGTGGCTGCGCGAGAAGTCCGAGGCGCCGATCGTCAGCCGCGCGAAGTCGAAGCCGACGCCGTCGCCGTCGCGGCCGAACAGTTCGCGCAGCAGCGCATCGCGCTGCGCTTCGCCCATGCGATGGCGGATCAGCCACGCGGACGAGTCCGTGATCGACGCGCCGAATCCGAGCATGCGCTGGTAGCGGGTCCGCGCATCGATCTCGATCTCCGCGCCGACGCCGCCCGCAGCCGTCATCGCCAGCGTCGAAGGGGACAGGGCCTGCTGGCGGTCGGCGGTCGTGGTCCAGACTTCGACGAGCCCTGCATCCGGCGGCGGAACACCGGATGGCGTTGCACACGCGACGGTCAGGCATGCGCAACACGCCAGCACAGTGCTTCGCAGCCGCGCCGCAATTCGCTTTGCCGACGCGCAATACGCGTGCTGCATCGCAATGCCTGCAGCTGAACGAAACCATGTAACGCGATGTAACGGATTGGAGAATGGCGACATCGCTTGCGGTTCCACAAAGTCGCGTTGACAACGCAGCGGCGCATCGCTACGACAACGCTGTCAGTTCCTTGGAGAGGGAATGCCCATGCGTGTTTCATCATCCGCCTTTTTCGTTCATGCCGCGTCATCGCCGAACCCGGGCGCACTGCGACGCCACCGCCTCGTCCTCGCCTGCCTCGCGGCCATCGCCTGCCCGGCCATCGCTTACGCGCAGGACGCACAGCAGCAGGAAGAGCCGCCGCCGGCACCGGCCGCGCAGCAGCCGACCCAGCTCGACACGGTCCGCGTCACCGGCATCCGCGGCAGCATCGCGAGCTCGGTCGAAACCAAGAGCGAGTCGACCTCGATCGTCGAGGCGATCAGCGCCGAGGACATCGGCAAGCTGCCCGACATCAGCATCGCCGATTCCATCGCCCGCCTGCCCGGCCTCACCTCGCAGCGGCTCGACGGCCGCGGCCAGGTCGTGCACATCCGCGGATTCTCGGAACAGTTCGCCGGCACCCTGCTCAACGGCCGCGAGCAGGTCACCACCGGCGACAACCGCGGCGTGGAACTGGACCAGTACCCGTCGGAACTGATCAACGGCGTCACCGTGTACAAGACCCCCGACGCCTCGCTCATCGGCCAGGGCATCTCCGGCACGGTGGACCTGCAGAGCATCCGGCCGCTGGCGTTCGGCGAGCGCCGCATCGTGTTCTCGGGCCAGGGCGAGTACAACTCGCTCGGCAACATCACCGACGGCGGCGAGGACACCGGCTACCGCGTCTCGGCCTCGTACGTGGACCAGTTCGCCAACGATACCGTCGGCTTCGCGATCGGCGTTGCGCGCATGACCTCGCCGTTCCAGGAGCAGCACTACAAGTCGTGGTGGTGGGCCAACACCGACCTGTGGGACGCGCCGCAGGGCGCCAAGCCGGCCGACGCGATCGCGCTGCAGGGTGCCGAGGGCTGGGTGAAGTCGCGCGACACCACCCGCGACGGGGTGATGGCGGTGCTGGAATTCAAGCCTAACGACACCTGGCACAGCGTGCTCGACGTCTACGCATCGCGCTTCGACCAGGAGGAGTGGATGCGCGGCACGATGTGGACCAACGATCCGTGGTGGAACGAGGGCGCGGTCACCTACACCGACGCGCAGACAACGCTCTACCACGGCGTGCCAGTGGTGACCAGCGGCACCCTCAGCGGCATCGAGCCGGTGGTGCGCAACGACAACAACACGCGCGAATCCCGGCTGTTCTCGGCGGGCTGGAACAACGAGTTCAAGTTCGGCGACGTCTATACGCTGACCGCCGACGCCAGCTATTCCCGCGCCAAGGTCGAGGACTCCAGGCTGGAAACCTACGCCGGCCGGCTCGGCGGGTTGGACGTGGACTTCCGGGTCCCGCTGTCGGCCGGCTACGGCTACTACGCCCTGCCCGACCAGTCCGACCCCGCCACGGTCTACCTGCGCGACCCGCAGGGCTGGGGCCACGACGGGCGCCTGGAGGACAGCCACCAGAAGGACGAACTGAAGGCCTTCAAGCTCGCCCTCAACCGCCTGGTCGAATCCTCCGACTTCCTGCGCAGCTACGACGTTGGCGTCCACTACGGCAAGCGCACCAAGGAAAAGAGCGCCGAGGTCTACTTCGCCGACCTGCCCGGACGCGCGCCGACGCTGGTCGATCCTGCGCTGCTGCGCAACCCCACCGACCTGGGTTTCGCCGGCATGGGCCGGGTCCTGACCTTCGACCCGCGCGAACTGCTGTCGCGCTACTACGACGTGTACCTGAGCGAGTCCAACGACGACCTGCAGAAGGACGCGATCACCGAGGAGAAGATCAAGACCTTCTACTTCAAGGCCAACCTCGACATGGACCTGCCCGGCGACGTCCGCCTGCGCGGCAACGCCGGCGTGCAGTACATCCGTACCGACCAGTCCTCCACCGGCGTGGTCGTCGAGCAGAACGACGACGGCCAGGTGCTGACCGCAGGTACCGCCGGCGCCTCGTACGGCGACATCCTGCCCAGCCTGAACCTGGTGGCCGACTTCGGCAACGGCTGGAACCTGCGCCTGGGCGCCGCGCGCGAGATCATGCGCCCGCGCATCAACGACATGGGCGCGCGCGCCAGCGTCTGGGTCAACGTGCAGGACGGCGTCGGCGAATGGCGCGGCAGCGGCGGCAACCCCGAGCTCGAACCGTACCGCGCCAACGCCTACGACATCTCGGTCGAGAAGTATTTCGGCACCGCCAGCTACGTCGCGCTGGCGCTGTTCTACAAGGACCTCGACTCGTACATCTACACCCGGGAAGTCCCCTGGGACTTCTCCGGCTACGACTACGAGGGCGATACGCCGCCGGCATCGAACGTCGGCATCTTTTCCGCGCCCGCCAACGGCACCGGCGGCTACATGCGCGGCGTCGAGTTCTCCACCGCGCTGGGTGGCGAGCTGCTGCACGAGGCGCTGGACGGTTTCGGCCTGCTGCTCAACGCCTCGTACACGGAATCGTCGATCGACCCGGATGGCCCCGACATCGGCTCGGGTACCGACACCTTCCCCGGCCTGTCGAAGATCGTCGGCAACGCCACGCTGTACTACGAGAAGCACGGCTTCTCGGCGCGCGTCAGCCAGCGCTTCCGCGATCCGTACCGCGGCGAATACGGCTCGATCTTCGGCCAGCGCACCTACCGCTACACCACCAACGAACGGGTGATCGACCTGCAGCTTGGCTACGACTTCCCCGAATCGAGCCGCCTGTCCGGGCTATCGCTGCTGTTCCAGGTCAACAACCTCAACAACGAACCGTTCCGCACCGAGGTCAGCGACTCGCACGACATGCACATCTTCTTCCCCGAGGAATACACCGAGTACGGCCGCCAGTACCTGATCGGCTTCCGCTACGCGCTCTGAGCGGTCGATGCATGCAACACAGCGGGTCGTTGCCGTGACGGCCCGCTGCGCCTGCCGCGCATAGACTGGCGGCTTCCCGCACCAGGAACGCCGCCATGATCGACCTGTACTACTGGCCCACCCCGAACGGACACAAGGTCACCCTGCTGCTCGAGGAGCTCGCCGAGGCCGAGGGGAAGCTCGACTACGTGATCAAGCCGGTCGACATCGGCAAGGGCGACCAGTTCACGCCCGAATACCTGGCGATCTCGCCGAACAACAAGATGCCGGCGATCGTCGACCACGCCCCGGCCGACGGCGGCGCGCCGATCAGCGTGTTCGAATCGGGCGCGATCCTGCTGTACCTGGCCAACAAGTCCGGGCGTTTCTTCGGCGACGATGTCCGCAGCAAGGTCGAGATCAACCAGTGGCTGATGTGGCAGATGGGCGGTCTCGGCCCGATGACCGGGCAATACGGCCACTTCCACGTCTACGCGCCCGAGGACATCGCCTACGCCAAGGCGCGCTACGCCAACGAGGCCAACCGCCTGCTCGGCGTGCTCGACAAGCGGCTCGCGGGGCGCGCCTTCATCGCCGGCGACGACTACACCATCGCCGACATGGCCAGCTATCCGTGGATCGGCGTCTACGACAAGGCGCCGATCGATCTGGCGCCGTATCCGGAAATCCGGCGCTGGCAAGCCTCGATCGCCGCACGCCCGGCGACGCAGCGCGCATACGCGCTGGCCAAGCAGGTGAATCCGGATGCCGGCAAGCCGATGAGCGACGAGGAGAAGAAGCTGCTGTTCGGCATCGATCCGAAGAAGTGACTGGCTGCGCACACCGCTGAACGGGCGGCTGACCGACAGCCTGATACTGAATGCTGTCATCCCGAGCGTAGCGAGGGATCTGCTGCCGTGGACCATGAGGGCAGATCCCTTATCTCTTTCCGATCTGCCAGATTAGGCGTCGAGAGCCGGCGTGGTCGACCGTCAATCCCTGGGTCGCAGCGACCGTTAGCGAGCAAGGTCGCCACGCCGGAATCTCCCCGC